>JAESFJ010000019.1_pt1 | contig 377738 bp, 384 predicted proteins | sample 9266161 | NCBI WGS metagenome assembly JAESFJ01 (sample SAMN14506165, study PRJNA617096) | algae metagenome | isolation source: Calothrix sp. FI2-JRJ7 and co-occurring heterotrophs from granitic desert soil | place: USA: Red Pass Lake area, Fort Irwin, California | collected 2000-06-01 | reverse complement strand
GACGTCAAGGCACTGATCGAGCAAAGCTCGGTGGAAGTCAGCGGCGGCACCAAGCTGGTCGACAACGCCGCCCAGAAGCTGCAGGCCATCCTCCTTGCCGTGCGTGAGAACAGCACGCTGATGCAAGCTATCTCCTCGGCGAGCGGCGAGCAGTCCTCGGCCATCGCCGAAGTGACCACGGCGGTGCGGCAGATGGACGAGATGACCCAGCACAACGCGGCACTGGTGGAACAGACCAACGCCGCCATCGAGCAGACCGAAGCCCAGGCCGTTGAGCTCGATAAGATCGTCGATGTGTTCAAGATCGATGGCCGCAGCGAAGCGCAGATTGTGACAGCGCCTCAGGCCAAGATGGCAAAGACTGGCATTCGTGCCCTGCAGGATAAGGTCAAGTCAGCGGCCAAATCCTACCTCAGCCACGGCAATGCTGCAGTGAAGCAGGACTGGAGTGAGTTCTGATGGACTTCCTCCAAGATCGCGAGCCCGAGCAGGGTTCAGCCAGCGTCAGCGTTGCTGAATCAGCAACGGCCAACCAATTCGTGACCTTCACCTGCGGGCAGCGCCTGTTCGGAATCGAGATCATGTCTGTGCGTGAGATCCGAAAATGGTCGCGCACCACGCCTATGCCCAACCAGCCCTATGGCGCCTGCGGCGTGCTCGATATCCGCGGCTCCATCGTCGCGATCTACGATTTTGCCTCAATGCTGGGCGCCCACAGCGAAAAGGAAGAAGCCAGCAAGGTGATCCTGGTGGCCTCGCTCGGCAACCGTGATTTCGGTGTGATTGCCGATACGGTGTCCGACATCATCTTCGCCAAGCCGGATGATCTGCGCCCAGCGCCCGGCGGGCAAGGCCGAGGCGAGACTACAGTCTCGAAGCTCGTAAAGTCAGGCGATCAGTTGATCGCCGTCCTCGATCTTGATGTGCTGTTCCCAAGCTAGACGACTACGTCGAGCAGGATGCTAATTTCCGCTTACCCGTCCAAGCGGCAAAAAGCTGCCCTTCTGTTTCCCACCCCGCTTTTGCCATTTGGACCAGCGACCTTGAAAGGTAGGGTAGGGGCCGACAGCAGTCCGGCAGCTTTCAGGCGGCCAGCTCGGCATAGCTGCCGTTGAGCCCCGCATTGGACGTTGGCAGATGCCGACCCCTACTCAGTCATTCGCGACTTAGTGAAAAAATCCCGAAAGCTGCCGCCAAGAATGCGTGGAGGGCGTTGAGCCGGATCAATGCAGCATGTGCCTGAAGGCAGCCACAACAGCGTCTGGACTGTATGGCTTTCGCATGAACTCCGCTTCCACGGGCAGCTCATCTACAGCAACTCGGCGGTGTCCTGAGGTCACTATGATCTTGACTGGCGGCCAGCGCTCTCGGATGGCCGCGGCGAGTTTTAGACCGTCCATTCCCCCGGGCATGTCGATATCGGTGAAGACCAGGCGAATTTCAGGATACCGGACGAGCATAGCAATTGCGGCTTCCGCGTCTTTTGCTTCGACAACCTCGAAGCCCTCGTCCGCGAGGTGGTCAGAGATTGCCATGCGAAGGAGCGCCTCGTCTTCGACGACCAGAACTACAAGCTGTGACCGGGCCAACTTATGCCACCTCAAGAACTATATTCTGCAGCATCGTTGATCACGATGGCTGCGGGTGACTTCAGGACGCATGTAATGCCCTCTGGAGGGTATTCGATCCGAACTTCCCCTTCGAAGTCGGCCGCAAGCACACGGGTAATAAGCCTCGAACCAAAGCCTGTCCGCTCCGGTTTGCTAACGGTCGGACCACCTGACTCGTGCCAGGTAAAGACGAACTGGCGTTCTCCAGCATCATTCACCGATTTGGTGCTCCAGCTGATGCGGACCAGCCCGCTTGGTACGGAAAGCGCCCCGTATTTCGCAGCATTGGTGGCAAGTTCATGGACAGTCAGTGCCATGGAGAGCGACTGCTTGGCGGATAGGGCAAGATGTTCACCCTCTATGATGAACCGCTCCGCACCGGACATGTGTGGCGTCAAAGCTCCCTCCACGACACTCTGGATAGGAGCGCTCTGCCAAGTCTTGGCTGTAAGGAGGTCATGGGCATGTGCCAGGGCATTAAGACGAGCTTCGAAGCCTTGGCGTCTTTCGGCGATGTCCTCGCCCTTGAGGGTCTGGTTGGCGATAGCACTCACCATCGCAAGAGTGTTCTTGATCCTGTGTTCCAGCTCACGGCTCAGCACGTTCTGCCGTGCTTCGTTCTCCTTGCGCTGAGTGATGTCTCGGACGGTACCCACCAGTCGGCGCCCAAAGGGTTCGATCAGGACCTGAGCACGGGCGTGCACCCAACGCTCAACCGAGCCGTCAGCAAGGACAACGCGGTACTCAAGATCCATAATGCCATCGCTATCTGGATCCAGAGCTGCCAACGCTGCCGGAGCCAAACGAGCTCGATCGTCCGGATGGACCCGGGCCGCGAAGTCCTCAAAGCTTGCCTGCTGCCCAACCGTGCCACCCAACAGAACTGTTGCATGTTCATCGCCGTGAAGGTTGACAAACTGATTGTTGACGATGTCGCACTCCCAAACACCCATTTGAGCGGCGGCCAGGGCAAGCTTCACGCGCAGTTCGCTTTCTCGAAGCGCGAACTCTGCTTCCTTCTGCTCCTCGATGTCGGTGTTGGCACCCACCCAGTACTCGACATGTCCATCTGCTGCAAGAGCAGGATTGGCTCTAGCGATATGCCATCGGTACGTGCCGTCACGATGGCGCAAACGGAATTCCGCTGCGTAGGGTATACCCGTGGCTATCGATCTTTCCCAAGCGGCTGCGGCCGCCGAGATATCGTCCTGATGCACGATGCTGGCCCACTTGTCCCCATCAAGCTCACCAAGGCCGCCGCCGCTATAGGCGTAGACCTGGTCATTGAACCAGTCCAATTGGCCATCAGCTCTTGCGGTCCATACGTGGTTTGGCAGCAGTTGCGCCAATCCGCGGAACCTTGCCTCGCTTGCAGCAGCCGCCATTTCGGCTAGCTTCTGGTCAGTGATGTCATGCCCTTGTGCAAAAATGCCGGTAATCGCCCCATCGGCAGACTGGATGGGCTGGTAAATAAAGTCCACGAACCGCCTTTCAGGTGTGTCGCCGGGGCGCCGCTGCAGAAGGATTGGCAGGCCCTGTCCAATGTATGGCTTGCCGGTGGAATAGACCTCGTCCAAGAGTTCGAAGAAGCCTTGGCCCTCAACTTCAGGGAGCGCTTCACGGACCGGCATGCCAAGAACATCTCGATGACCTACCAATTGGCGGTAAGCGTCATTGGTGATCTCGAACTTATGGTTGGCTCCTGTTAAGACGGCCATGAAGCTTGGAGCTTGTGCCAACATCTCGCGCAGGCGCTCGAGCTCGGCACCCTTGGTTTTTGACTGGCTTACCTCGTCGGTGATCTCTACGGCACTGCAGAACATGCCGACCACCTGATCTTCTGCATCAAGGACTGGCGTATAGCCGAATGAGAAGTGCGCCTCGACCATGCTGCCATTCCGCAGCAAGCTGACTTCGATGTCGTCCATATGGGTGGAAGTGCCGCTATAGGCAGCATCCATGATAGGCCCCACGGTAGCGAGTATATCGTCCCAAACTTCGGCGAAGGGTTTGCCCAAGGCTGATGGATGTCGCTGCCCTAATATTGGCGCATAATCATCATTGTAGAGCATGATCCGCTCAGGGCCCCATGCGATGAACATGGGTTGCCGGGAACTCAACATGACCTGGACGAGAGTCTGGAGGCTGGCTGGCCATTGCATGACCGAACCCAGCGGTGAGTTCACCCAGTCATAGCGCCTGATGCGCTCACCAGCATCACCCCCGCCCGACAGAAATGTCGGGTGACGCACTTGAGTGGATTGCACCATGATGGCCCCGGATACGGCGGTACTCCCGCTCACCCCATTCGTATAATGTCCACACTCATTCCGGTCCAGTAGAGTGATCGCTTCGCGGAAAGGGATCGCAGACCACCCTCGGTCCTTGAGGGCAGGGTACACCGAGCGTCACTTGCCGAGATGCGGCAGTCTGATGCAGGTGCAAGTAAGGATTGATTACGGGTTTTTTATCCGCAGCATTGACAGCCTTCCAGGCCTGAGAACGCGTTCAGTGCCCATGTAAGCTCATCATTGAAACCGCCGCTTGCCAGTAGCCTCAAATCGAACCATCGATGACGCCTCGAGCTCTAGCATACAACACTGCCTCACCTTCTTCCCTGGTCGCAGAGACCTTGACGGGAAAAGGAAAGCCAGACTTTCGCTCGGAGATCTCCGCACTGAGAAGCTCGTCAACAAGCATGATAATAACGTGTCCTCGGTAGAACTTCAGCAATTCGGCACCTCATGGTGGCACCTAAATACCTGCTAAGGTTGTTGGTTCAGAGGAACAATCGCGGCGTGCTTAATTCCCCATGAACCAGACAAAGTTTCAGCAGAATTGATGCCGCTTGTTCAAACAAGGCCTCGACAAATGCTGATTTCACCCTTCAGCTCCGAAGGTGACCTACTAAAGAAAGCAAACCCGTGAGCGCTACTCGCTTAAGGTCCGCTTTCCTACAATAGTGCCCGAGACCAGCCCATCCGGAACTCACCCGAGCCGAAGTTGGCATATGCCGATATTGACCCTATTTCAGACATAGCTCCGACTGCGAGCGTTGTGCTAAAGCGGCAACATCGCTCGTCAGTAAGGCGGCGCTTGGCTGAAGCGATGGTGACGCTTGTTGGATTCTGCTGGAGCTCGTAGCAGAACTGGAGTTCATCAGAACTCACTCCAGTCCTGCTTGACCGCAGCATTGCCGTGACTGAGATAGGACTTGGCAGCCCACTTGACCTTGTCCTGTAGGGCGCGGATGCCAGTCTTGGCGGGTGCTGTTCGAGTCTGGGGGTGCGCTACCATCTGCCGCTCGCCTGTAGCATCGATCTTGAAGACTTCAACGATCTTGTCGAGCTCAACGGCCTGCGCCTCAGTCTGCTCGATTGCCGCATTGATTTCCTCCACCAGTGCCGCATTGTGTTGGGTCATCTCGTCCATCTGACGGACTGCAACGTTTACTTCTTCAATGGAGGACGCTTGGTTGCGGCTATCTCCGGCAACTCCATCCATCGCTGCGCTGGTTTCCAGGATTGCACCAAGCATGGCGGCAAGCTTGCTTGAGGCCTCGGCCACGAGTTTGGTTCCAGCACTTACTTCACCAGCGGACTGCTCGATCAAGACTTTCACTTCTGATGAAGCCTGCGCCGCAGACTGAGCAAGACGCCGAACCTCGACGGCCACCACGGCAAAGCCTTTACCTGCATCACCCGCTCGTGCCGCCTCAACAGACGCGTTGAGTGCAAGCAAATTGGTCTGGAAGGCAATATCGTCGATCATCCCGATGATGTTTGATATTTTGGATGATGATGTGGTGATCCGCTCCATGGCATTGTTGGCCTGGGCCATGACCTGACCGCTTTCCTGAGCGGATTGGGAGATCGCCGCAGCCTTCAAGCTGGAATCTTCTGCTTTCCTCGCGTTGTTTACAACGGTCACAGCTAGCTGCTCCATCGTTGCGGAGGTTTCCTCAATAGTGGCGGCCTGCCTTGTTGTGCGCTCAGATAGATCGTTCGCCCCAGAAAGGATTTCGCCAGTGGCCATCTTGAGCTGCTGCGAAGTGGTTTTGAGCTGAAAGACGATATCGGTGAGTTTTTCGGCCACAGCATTGGTGTCGTTCTTGAGCTGACCGAATGCACCTTGGTAATCGCCAGAAACCTTTTGGTGGAGTTCGGCACGGGCGATTGCGGCCAGGACAGAGCTCGTCTCGCTCAACCCACCGTCAACGGTCTCGACCAGCGTGTTGACGCTGCTGGCTAGGTTGTTGAGCTCTGGATCGGGGAACTGGGTTTGAACTCTCTTAGAGAAATCTCCAACAATGGCCGCCTCGACGACGTCACCAAATGACGCTTGAAGGTCACTCATCATCTGCTTGCGTGATGCTTCGTCACGCACTACCCGAGCTGCCTCGGCTTGCGTCATTTCAACGACCTTGAGAGCGTTCTGCTGGAATACCTCAACGGCCCGAGCCATGGCCCCGATTTCGTCCTTTGCGGCGCCGCCCGCAACGATAACATCGAGCTTGCCAGAGGCAAGATTGTCCATTGTGGCGGTGAGCTTGCTTATTGGCCGTGTGATTGAGTTACCGAGCCACCAGAACGCGACAAGACCCAAGCCCAAGAGAACCAAGCCTCCAGTGATGAGAATGTTACGTTGTTCAGTCGCATTGGCGAAGAGGGTTGCTTCTGGCACGCCGACGAGCACTGTCCAGGCAATATCAAAACCCGGAATTTGTGCCTTCACTGCAGACAAGCGCCAGTTCTGGCTGTCCAGAGCAACAGTGCTCAAAAAGCCGTCCTGGGTGGCACCTCCAACGACACCCTTCAGGGCTTCCTCATCGGCAGGTTTACCCAGCATCTCGGGATTGGGATGGACGACCCAATTACCAGCCTGGTTGATAACGCGAACCCAGCCGGTACCCATCGGCTTGGCGGTGCCGATCAGCTCTGAAAACACGCCGCCGTTGAAATCGACCCCGACGAGCCCAACGCCTTTTCCCTGTGCATCGCGGACAATGTCGGTTGAAGAGGTGAAAAGACTTCCATCGTAAAGATAAGGACCATTCAGCACCGGCACGTCGGCCGCGAGAGGATCGAGGTACCAGCCTTGGAGGCCCCCTTCCATGGTGATGTTCATCTCCCGGAACGTGGGAGTGTTTGAGCTGAGATCGCGCTGGTATGACGGTCCGAAATAACCGCCAGGCAAGGCAAGATCCTTTACTGCCAAGTCGGGATCCGCAGCTTGGGCCTGTCCCGGGTTGATCAGCGCCCAAATGCCTAGGGCGTGGGGCAGATCCGGCAATTGTTCCTCAAATATGCGCTTGTACGTTTCGGGCGCAACACTTGGGTCCTGAGCCAGGCTCGTGAAGGTCCGTGCGACCGAGCTCGCTACTGCGCGATGAGTCTCAAGGATATTCTGGATCTCTTTGGATTGGGTTTGGGCCATGGTGCCCAGGAAGCGATCCGCATCGGCAATGGCAGTATTCTGCGTCGACTGGATTACGAAAATCAAAGATGCTGCTATGGCGAGCACAAAGATAAGCGCTGCAGCGCCGACGATTTTGCCGCGCAATTTGAGAGTAGGCATATTCGGAGTTCCTGAAAGGCAAAGCAGTTGTGGCTTGAGCAGCCTTGCACCGGTGACGCCTTCCGTTGCCGCTCTCCAGCGTTGCCTCCACCTTGATGCAGTTGCCTTAAGCAACCGTCAAAAGAACAGAATATCCCAGGATTTTCACTATGCATTCCGCTGCGCCGGCGCCTGGCGAAGCCTGATGATCAGCATTCTCCCCTTCACAAGTTGGAACACGCGATCGCCCCTTGGGTCACATTTTTGATTGTGCCGGTTTTTGGCTTTGCCAACGCAGGGGTTTCTTTTGCTGGAATGTCTGTCGGTCAGCTCATTGATCCAGTGCCGCTCGGCGTGGCGCTTGGGCTGTTCGTTGGCAAGCAGGTCGGCGTCTTCACATTCGCTGCAGCTGTTATCCTACTGAACTGGGCAGAACTCCCGATGTACGCAAGCTGGCGGCAGCTCTACGGGGTGGCCTTGCTCTGTGGCATCGGCTTCACCATGAGCCTGTTCATCGGACTGCTCGCGTTTTCGGACGCGCCAGCCCTGCAGGATGAAGTCAATTTAGGTGTCCTGCTGGGCTCGGTCATCTCGGCAATTGCAGGGGCAGTGCTATTGAGTAGCTTTAGGTCCCGAGTGCAGGACTTGTCGGCACAAGCAATTTAACGGCCTAGACCAGAGATCAGAGATCAGAGATCAGAGCCGAGCACCGCATCTCTCCACCCGATTCACTAATGAGATCTCCTATGCGTCCCAGCAACAAAGGAGTTGTAACCAATAAGCCCCGCCATAGTTGGTGGCCGATCTACCTGGTGCTGACCATGAACGTGGCTGTGGTGCTTGTTTGGATGCTGATGCAAGGTGACGTTCCGGCATCCTTAGATAGCAATGCAACAGAAGCATTGAGCATCCCCTGAGCTAATCGGGCGGGTTGAGCTCGCGTCCATCGTTGTCGATGCGGAAGAAATGCTTGCCATAGAAGCAATCGGAGGGGTCCTGTTGGGTTGACTAGGGCCCAAGCTATCCGATCTACGCAGCAACGTATTGACCGAGCAGCCGCCGACCCTGCTGGGTGATTTGGATCTTTTCCGATGAATCCATCACCGGCCGATCAGCTAGCAGCAGCTGCAGCATTGGGCTGTCCTCGAGCGCGCGCGGGCCTGCCGAAAGGCTTTTGAGGATGGCAGCGGCTTCGGGTGTGAGTTCTTGGGGTGTCATCGGTGGACTTGTTCCCGCTCCCTAGGCGCCATGAACTACAGCTATAGGGAGAAAGCCCTGGAGCAGATGCTCTTGGCCGTGCTGGATCTTGAGCTTTTCAAGGGCCTTCTTGCGGTGCCGTTGAACACTCTTTTTGTGCAATGACAGTGCCGAAGTTTCCTCCTCGCTGGAGCCTTGTACCAGAAGAGCCAGAACGTCTCGCTGTGTGCGGCTCAGGAGCTCCAGTCTGATCCGCAGCTCGCTAGGTGCTTCAGTCTCGCGTGATCGGGCAAGCGCGTCCTGGATACCGTCCAGCAGATCCTGCAATACGAATGGCTTGTCGAAAAAATCCACCGCTCCAGCCTTCATCGCCAGGCAACGGTTCTGGTGGTGGCATGCGCGCTCATGCCAATCACCGGCAGAGCCGGATAGTGGGAGCAGATATGCTGCACGCCAGCCAATCCACCCAGCTTTGGCAGCCGCATGTCGAGGAGAATGCAGCCGGCGAGCCCATTATCCGCACTCTGGTCGAACGCTTCAATAGAAGCGTGCTCCCGCACTTCGGCCGAGATCGAGCGACAAAGGATGCGAATGACTTCCCGGACGGCGGTGTCGTCATCAATCACGTGAACGATGCTCACCAGCGCGACCCCTCCAAATGCCTCTGATCCCGCTCTTGGAACAGTTTTTCTGTTCCAGGAACACGAAAGCTGTTCTGCGGAACACTTAAAGTGCGCTCGCACTTGTTGTTAGCTGTCAACGGCTTAGGGGATTTCTTAATACCCAAGTTCTAAGATGACGCAAGGCTGAATTGTTGGGCGACGCGCAGCCGCCACGGCCGTGAACCTTTTTTCTGCGACACAGGTCAACAATGAACTGGTATTTGAACAACGCTAAGGTCTCCATCAAGATCGTTGTCTTGGTGACTTGTATCGCCCTGGTTGGCCTTGCAGGTATTCTCTATGTTTCATCCACTCTGAAAGACACGGACAGCCGGTATAGCTCGTTCATAAATAACGATGCTGGCGGGGTCATCAACAGCGTGCGCGCGCTCAGCCAGCTGCGTAATTTGGGCTACCTCATTTACCAGGCTAAGGCAGCCGACATGGGGTCAACAGAAGAGTCTGAGGCGGTTGCCGGCGCAAAGGGAGCCGCCGAGAAGCTCCTGGCTCACTTTGAAGACGCGGCCCGGCTCATGCCGGCGCATGCGAGTGAGCTCAACGGGTTTCGTGATCGAGCCGCAGAAATATAAAGCTTAGCGCTAACGCGATCGTCCTTGGCCAGGGTGCCGACGAGCAGGCGTTTATTCAGGCAATGGATCAGATCGATCCGCTGATCCTTGAGTTGATCAAAGAAGCTGTGGCAGTCAACGACAGCCTCATTGCAACAATGGCCACCGAAAGCGATGCGATGAGCGCGCGGACAAATCAGACAATCGCGATGACCCTCGCGGTTCTTGCAGCGGCCGTGCTCGCCGGCATACTCAGTGCGGTGCTGGTCGCCAACAAAGCGATCGCGAGGCCGATCGCTCGGCTGAACGCAACCATGCAGACCTACGCAACTGGTGACTTCAGCCAGCCCGTTCCCGAGCAGGGCCGGAAGGACGAGATCGGGCAGATGGCCGCAACGGTTGTGGTGTTCCGCGAGAACGGCATGCGGGTTGCCGAGATGACTGAAGCCGAGGCTGCCCGGATCATCAGCGATCAGCAGGCACGGGCCAAGATGATGGCTGAACTCCAGCATGCTTTCGGCACCGTGGTGGATGCGGCTGTCGCTGGCGACTTCAGCAAGCGCGTCGATGCAAGCTTCCCAGACAAGGAGCTCAACTCCCTGGCCACTGGCGTCAATAGCCTTGTGGAGGTGGTTGACCAAAGCATCGGGGAAACCGGACAAGTGCTTTCGGCACTCGCCGAGACTGATCTCACCAAGCGCGTGACGGGCAACTACGAGGGTGCGTTGGCCCAGCTCAAAAACGACACCAATGCAGTGGCTGATAACCTCACTGATGTCGTCACCCAACTGCGCGGTACCTCGCGTGCCCTCAAGTCGGCCACCGGCGAGATCCTGGCCGGCACCAATGATCTGGCGGAACGGACCACCAAGCAGGCCGCGGCGATCGAGGAAACCTCGGCTGCCATGGAACAGCTCGCCACCACGGTCAACGACAATGCTAAAAAGGCAAGTGATGCTGCGATGCGCACCCATTCGGCTGCCCAACTGGCCGATGAAGGCGGGCAGGTGATGGAGCAGGCAACAGAGGCGATGGGTCGGATTAGCACCTCCTCGTCCAAGATCTCCAACATCATTGGCTTGATCGACGACATTGCCTTCCAGACCAATTTGTTGGCGCTCAATGCCTCCGTGGAAGCGGCGCGTGCTGGTGAGGCCGGCAAGGGCTTTGCCGTGGTTGCCGTTGAAGTGCGGCGCCTGGCACAATCTGCCGCGCAGGCCTCTGCCGATGTGAAGGTTCTGATCGAGCAGAGTTCGGTTGAGGTCAGTGGCGGAACCAAGCTGGTCGACAGTGCAGCCCAGAAGCTGCAAGCGATCCTCGCAGCAGTTCGCGAGAACAGCGTGCTGATGCAAGGGATCTCTTCGGCCAGTGGCGAGCAGTCCTCGGCGATCGCCGAGGTCACCACTGCCGTCCGCCAGATGGATGAAATGACCCAGCACAATGCGGCACTGGTGGAAGAGACCAACGCCGCTATCGAGCAGACCGAGTCTCAGGCCGTTGAGCTCGACAAGATCGTTGAGGTGTTCAAGATCGACGAGAAGGCGGAACGCAGGACTAACGCGCCAACGTCAACAGCAACGAGGCCAGTTGCACCCAAGGGTGGTATTCGAGCTATCCAGGACAAGGTTAGATCCGCTGCCAAGTCCTACCTGAGCCATGGCAATGCCGCGGTTAAGCAAGACTGGAGTGAGTTCTGATGGACTTTCTCTCCGATCGGGAGCCTCAGCAGGGTTCAGCCAGCGTCAGTGTCGCTGAATCCGCAACGGCCAACCAGTTCGTCACCTTCACCTGCGGGCAGCGGCTATTTGGCATCGAGATCATGTCGGTTCGAGAGATCCGCAAATGGTCCAAGACCACCCCGATGCCCAACCAGCCCTATGGCGCCTGTGGCGTGCTCGACATCCGCGGCTCCATCGTCGAGATTTATGATCTGGCCTCCATGCTGAGCGCCCATAGTGAGCAGGATGAAACAGGTAAGGTTATCCTGGTGGTCTCACTCGGCAATCGGGATGTGGGGGTGATCGCGGACACGGTCTCCGACATCATCTTTGCCAAACCAGATGATCTGCGCCCGCCACCAAATGGGCAAGGAAGGGGAGACAGTACCGTCTCGAGGCTGGTCAAATCAGGCGATCAGCTGATCGCTGTCCTTGATCTCGATGTGCTGTTCCCAAGCTACACAGCACATTGATGCGTTCAAGACTCGCACAACCATCCTCGTGCGGGTCAGCTTTTCCCACCCCAGGTGGGGCTAAGCTCATCCTATGACCGGTGCATTGCAATTCCCCCATGTTCTGCCTGAGGTGAATGCCGATCGGACCATCTGGGAGCTCGCGCTCGAAGGCGCCGGGCAGGGCGTATGGGACATCGATCTGGCCAAAGGCTCTGCCTACTACTCGCCCGTCTGGTACCAGATGCGCGGCTTCGAAGACGGCGGTGACATCGACGCCGAGCTTGGCTCATGGTTTGATCGCCTGCATCCAGACGAGCGAGACTTCATTATCGAGAGAACTCGCCTGCAGAACAGCGGGGAGCTGCCATACAATGCGTTCGAATACCGTGAGCGCAGCCGTCATGGCGGTTGGATTTGGATCCTAAGCCGGGGCCGCCCAGTCGCCTGGAACAGCGACGGATCAGTTGCCCGGATCGTCGGCACCGACACGGACATTACCAAGCTCAAGTTGATCGAGCAGCAGCTTGCTGAAGAAAAAGAGCGACTGCATGTGACCCTGCAGTCCATTGCCGACGGAATGATCTCCACTGGACCTGATGGCCATGTAACCTTCGTCAATGCAGCGGCCGAACAGATGACAGGGTGGAGCCTCTCAGAAGCGATGGGCCAGCCAGTACATAATATCCTGCGCCTCGGCCGTGAGAACGATCCATTGCCGCTGGATTGCCCCGTTCAGCAATGTCTCAACAGTGCCCAGGCGGTCACCCTCGACGATGATGTCTTGCTGCTCACCAGATCGAACAATAGGCTTGAAGTTCGGCTGACGGTCTCCCCGGTTCTTGGGCTTTATTCCTTGGTACTGGGTGCCGTCGTCGTGTTCCAGGATGTGACCCAAAGCCGGGCGCTTAAGCGGCAGCTCACTCATTCGGCCACTCACGATGAGCTCACAGGCTTGCCGAACCGGGTGGCCTTCAACCAAGCAATCGAGGCAGCGGGAGAAACAGCACGGCGACAGGGGCGAGAGCACGCGCTCTGTTTTATCGACCTCGATCACTTCAAAGCTGTCAATGACGGAGCAGGACATAGCGCCGGCGACGAGGTCCTCGTCAGGGTGGCTGACATCATCCGTCGAGCCTGCAGGGCGAATGACTTTGCAGGTCGAATTGGTGGAGACGAGTTCATCCTGCTGCTCAGCGACTGCCAGGTCCAAAACGCCCAAAAGGTGTGTCAGAAAATCGTCGACCAGGTCGCAAGCGAGATCATGACCTTTGGAGGCAAGACCTTCCAGATTGGTGCGAGCGTTGGCATTACCTCTATTACCAACCGGCAACCATCCGCCACCGAGCTGACTACCGAAGCCGATGCCGCCTGCTATGTTGCAAAAGCAGAAGGGAGAGGCAGAGTGGCGGTCTTTCCCAGGAGTTTGGATAGCCTGTCCAAAGAGCATTCTCCTCCACTGAGCGAAGGTAAATAACATCGATGGCCTCAGGCCCAGCCGTCCTACTCGTGACTGACGGTGCTCGAACAGCCCATGGGGTGAGCCTGGCCAAGCAGCTGGGCATACGTTCTGCCGGAGTGGAAGAACTCACCGGGGAGCTGCTGTCCCAATATTCCGGTCTGGTGTTTGATGTCGACCTTCGGTCAGTCGAGCTGGTGCGGCGGCTAAAGCGAGTTCTGCCGCAGCCGGGAAGCACATGCCGTATCTTCCTGGTTGACCCTGATGTGCGCGTCACCAGTGTCCACGCAACTGTGTTAGGAGCCGATGCCTCTCTGCCCTTCAACGGCACTGCAAGGGAGCTGCAAGCAGAACTACAGAGGCGTTTAGGGCCGGGTGAAAGCAAGCTGTGGCAATCGATCAATCAAGGCACACAGCTCCTCGATGCTACTTTTCAGGCATTGACCAACCAAGCAACGCTGGACACAGACGACGTCCTGTCCGCTGGTGCGTCGATAGCTGACGCGATCCTCGACGAAGGCACTGAACAATGGCTTGAAACAGTTCGGCGCCACCATGTTGGTACCTTCCAGCACTGCATGCTGGTGACCGGAGTTGCGGCCGGGTTTGGCGCGCGGACCGGCATGGCCAGGAACGATGTGATTAGCCTCACGATTGCCGGTCTACTGCATGACATCGGAAAGGCAGCCGTGCCGATTGCCATCCTGGACAAGCCAAGCGTCCTCTCGGCAGAGGAGATGGCTGTCATCAAGACCCATCCCGTGGTTGGTGCGCAGTACCTCAACACCCACAGTGAAATTGATCCAGCTATCCGTCGAACGGTTCGGCATCACCATGAACTGCTGGACGGCACAGGATATCCTGACGGCCTCAAGGGCAAAGAAATAGATGATCTCACCCGTATTCTAACTATCTGCGACATCTATGCTGCCTTGGTTGAACGGCGCGCCTACAAAGAACCAAAGAGTGCGGCTTCAGCCATAAACATCCTGGAGGCGCTCGGAACCGCCGGAAAGGTTGAAATGGACCTGGTGAGGGCCCTCAAACGCGGCGTAATCGGCTGAACGGCGTCCGATCATCATCAGTGGAAACGGTGCAGTCCCTTAGAGGAATCGACACCCGGAGCCTTGCAGAGCCGGGTGAAGGGTGCTTGGGAAGCCAATAGCGGTGTTGACTGCAGCATGTTGCATTATAGTTCAATGCCCCTGGCGAAGAAGGGCAAACAGCAAGCCCGAAACGTCAACAAGGCGCAGAATGCATGTTCCGGCCACGGTATGTGCGCCCGTGACTACGAGGCCCTTTGATAGGCCAGCGTCTGGCACAGAATGGCGGCGCGGCAACCCTGGATCTCGATCGTGTCGGGCCCAGTTTGCGTAACCGTCGCATCGGCGCTGATCCCGCCAGCGGCTAGCGAGCCTTTCCACTGGTTGGGAGCGGTCTGTGGCGCCTGCATGACCTGCTTGCCGACAAAGGCCAGGTTCTCTTCGGTGGCGGAGTTGCCCTCGAGATTGGTCAGAACACCGCAAAGGTCAGTGCCGGCTTCCCCGCACAACGAGAACGCGAACGAAGTGCCAAATTCGTCCACGAACGTGCCGGCTGCCCCCAAAGCTTGAGCTTCTGTGGCCTGAGTTTCAGCGGGAGCCTCCGTGCTCGCGTCCTGGGCATGAGCAGACAGGACGCAGGCGGTAAACAGCAGGCTGATAGCTAAAGATTTCGCTGGGATATGCATGGGGTGTCTCCGTTGTGACCGGCGTAGCGCCCCCGCTGTTGGCCCTGGATGGTCACAACGCCTGGACACCCCATCCGTTGCTGTCGGCCTATCGATGTGAGCTCACAGGTGTTCGGGTGGCTTGGGGGTAGGGGACTCGCTACGACCCTCCATGGCCCGGAAGCGAGCTGTGCGTCGAAGGTGAACTACAATGCCAGCGATGAACGAGAGGGCGGCAACACTGAGAACCAGAACGCCCTCTCGCCAGAGGCTGATCCCGTAAAAACCAGCCACGGCAAAGAGCGTCAGGCTCCCGAGCACCAGTCCAACAATGCCGTAGGTCAGTCGCGTGCCACGGGGAGCACGTGACAAGCGGACCCTGGACTGCTCTGAAGTCTCGTCGGGTTTCATCGCTCAGCCAGCAGGAGAGTGGGTGGGACTCACCATGGTCTGAACGTTATTTCCTGCTTCTGGGCCTGCCGGTTCAACCCTGCTGGCCTCAGCGATGCGCTGTGTAACGATGTCGGCTGTTTCTGTAACAATGATGATGTTGTTCCCGCCGTTCATCGGATATGGCAAGCTCCGGACTGATCGGCAAACGAGATGATCTGAGCGGCATTGACGTGAACGGCAGCCCGAGCGGTGCCCACTGCGCTGGTCAGTTTGACGATGATCATGGTGATGTCCGATCCGAGTAGCTGTAGGCAACGAGGATGGCCAGAATGGCTAGGCAATGAGGCTTGGTGAAGACCAAAGAGCGGCATTGGCTTTGCGCAGAGATGACGGAAACACCGCTTCAGCGCGTGTGAGAAACGCTCCCTCTGTTGTGTGGACGCAAGGAGGCGAGCGCCAGGAGATCTTGGGGATCGGTGCGGGCTTACACCCGCACAGCCACGCTGATCCCCATGTGTGAACGGTCGGTTAACATGGCACTGCCCTTGGCTCTGGGGCCGATAAAGTGATCGTCACTTTCGCTTTCGCACCAACTAGCAGATCTGCAAGAGCTTGCATGGCTGCGCAGCAAAGGGCGCTGTCGAGTCGAGACCGCCGAATTGCTGTATGTCGGTCCGAGAGATCCTTCACCGTCTTCCTAGAAGATCTTTGCAGTTTGATAGGCGATCCATGCTGAACAACGCCGCTGACGAGAGCCAAGTTTTCGACCTTCAGTCTGACCTGGTCTATGGCGCCGAAGCTATCGCGGCGCTGACGGGACTTAACAGCAGAACACTCCATAAACATGCAGCCAATGACGGTCTGCCGATCTTCAGGATCGGCCGGGCGCACTGTGCCGATCGCCGGCTGTTGATGCAGTGGCTGGAGAGGCGCCGCCTTTTCTGACCCAGAGCAAATGGCTTGCTGCGCCGAGTGATCGGGCCGTTGTAGCGCCAGCACGTTCCGCCTAGCCGTCTAAAACGGCTCGAACCCTCATCAAGAGCGCCTGAACCGTATAGGGCTTGGACAGCAACAGCACGCCCGGATCCAAACGCCCATGGTGCACGATGGCGTTTCTGCTGTAGCCTGTTGTGAAGAGCACCTTCAGCTCGGGAAGGAGCTTTCTGGACTGCTCGGCCACTTGGCGCCCATCCATGCCGTTGGGAAGAACAACGTCGGTGAACAGCAGAGCAACTTCCGAGTGCGCCTTAAGCAAGGTGAGCGCTTGGTGCCCATCGCTGGCCTCCAGGACTTTATAGCCTTGCTCTTGCAGGGCTTCGACGCAAAAGGAGCGCAGTGACTCCTCGTCTTCGCACACAAGAATGGTCTCGCTGCCGCCGACATCAGGGCTATGGATCTCAACAAAGGGCGCTTCGGTGTCGCTGGAGAGTGCACGCGGCAGGTACAGCTTGACGGACGTTCCTTGTCCCAATTCGCTATAAATCCGGACATGACCGCCCGATTGACGAACAAATCCATAGACCTGGCTTAAGCCCAAGCCTGTTCCCTTGCCAACTTCCTTTGTGGTAAAAAACGGCTCGAAAACCCGGCCTAGTGTTTCCTTGTCCATGCCAGTGCCTGTGTCAGAAACGGCAATCAGAACATACTGACCTGGAGGGATCGGCTCATCGAAAGACGCCAAATAGCTGTCATCGAGATAAACATTGCTGGTTTCAACTGTGAGCCGGCCGCCATTGGGCATGGCGTCTCTTGCATTAACCGCCAGATTCACAAGGGCGTTGGACAGCTCGGATGCATCCACCAGGGCGGGCCAGAGGCCCGCATACTCGACCGCTTCAAAAGAAACGTTTTCGCCTAGGACACGCCGCAGGAGTTCAGATGTTTCCCTGAGCAAAAGGGTGATGTTGTGCGCCTTCGGATCAAGCGGTTGTCGTCGAGAAAACGCGAGCAAACGGGCAGTCAGCGATGCGGCACGCTTTGAACCTAACAATGCCATTTTCTGGGCGCGCTCAATCCGGCGGCGGGGCTCTCCTTGATCAACTAATTCAACCTGGCGTCCAATGGTGTCCAGCCCGCCCATGATGACAGTCAGCAGATTGTTGAAGTCATGTGCAACACCGCCGGTGAGCTGACCAATGGCCTCCATCTTCTGAGCTTGTCGGAGCCGTTCCTCGGTTTCCAGGCGCTGTGCTACGGCTTCAGCCACGCGCAACTCCAGGGTGGCATTCAGCTCTTCGAGAGCTCCATTGGTTTGTTGCAAGCTGCTGCGTGCCTCGAGCAGTTCGCGTTCGTAGCGACGACGATCTGTAGCGTTGAAGATCGAAAACCGTAGCGAATGGATCGCTCCTCTGTCGTCACGGCCTTCCCGAGCGTTGACCAGAACAGGCATGGCTTTGCCAGTCCCCGTGACGATATCGAGCGCTACTTCATTGAAGTAGCCCTGCATGCGCAGCAACGGCGCAAAATGCGTTTCGAAGTAGATCTTTCCTGCGATGTTCAGCAGATCCTGAAAACGCTTGCCCACAAGCTCAACGGCTTGGGCGCCAACCCAGGTCGCCATCGTGCTGTTGACCCGCCGGATCTTCCCAGACGCGTCCGTGATCACATAGCCACAAGGAGCGTGCTCAAAAAGATCTACAAACTCCGCGAATGTTGCTCTGTCGGCGTCAGCAGTGTCGAAGCCGTCAGACAAAGGCGCGGATCGCCATTGCGGTCTCGTCTGGTGCGCTCAGGTTCGGGCAATGGCCGGTCGCTTGCAGAGTAACAAGCGTGCTGTTTGGCAATTTTGAATGCACGTATTCCCCGACTTCTCGTGGGGCGATGACATCTTCACTGCACTGCAGCACCAGGGTTCTGGTTGAAAGGCCATCAAGATCTGCGCGGTTGTCCGAGGTGAAGGTGGTTCTGGCGAAGTGCCTGGCGATCTCTGGATCGGTGCGGCAGAAGCTGTTGGTCAACTCCTCGCCGAGTTCAGGCCGATCAGCATTGCCCATGATCGTGGGGGCCATAGCCTGGGACCAGCCCATATGGTTGGCGTCAAGGAATGACAGCAGCTCCTCGATCTGCTCTGCCGAAAAGCCGCCGGTGTAACCATCGTCGTTGATGTAGCGCGGGGAAGGTCCAACCATGACCAGATTGGCGAAAAGGCTCGGCCGCTTCTTGGCAGCCAATGCCCCGACCATGCTGCTCACTGAATGGCCGACGAACGTTACATCGTGCAGATCAAGTTCATCGCAGATCTCGATCACATCGTCCGCATAGCCCTCAAGCGAGCTGTAATTTTTACGCGAGTATGCTGACAAGTCCGAGCCACCAGCTCCAACATGATCGAAAAGAACGATCCTGAAATCTGCCTCAAATTGGGGGGCAACAAAGCGCCACATGTTCTGATCGCAACCAAAGCCATGTGCGAACATGATCACCCGTTCACCCTGGCCGCGGATCGCTACATTGTTACGTTCTAGCACTGACATGGCGATCTCCATTGGTCCGGGCCGGACGTAGGCACCTCTAGCACCCATGTAAGCCTAGGTCACCTGCAATGGCTATGGACAACGGCTCTCCAGTCTACGTTATGCGCCAGCAACTCAGCGGCTAGTGCACGATTGTTCAATCGTCCTTTTCGTAAACTGAACCCGGCACGCGAGACTTTCGCCTGCCGGGTTTTTCTTCAGTCCGGTGCCTCCAGCGAAGTGTAAGCCAGGGAGAGGGATCATCCGTCAGGATTGCGGCGAAGCAGGTTTACTTTCGGCTGAGGTCCAGCTGAACCACATTTGGTTGTAACGTCACATCAAACCGTTCGGCCAGCTTGTCGCGCAGAGCTTCCCGCTGGAAGGGTTTGGCGAGGACCGGGAATGGGTTGGGTGCCCCCGCTTCGAGCTGCGCGCTGTAGCCCGTCATCAGGTAAACGCAAAGATCGGGATAAAGGCGCTGTGACTCGATGCCGAAATCCAGCCCGGACATGCCAGGCATGGTCACGTCGGTGACCAGAATTTCGAAGTGTCCTGCCGCCAGGCGCTCCAGACCCTCTGCTGCCGATCCGGCGGTGCTCGCGACGACCCCCATGCCCTCGAGCATGCCTGCAACCGCCTCGGCAACGGAAAGCTGGTCGTCAACCACAAGAGCCGACAAGCCGCGGAGTTTTCTCATTGCCTGCGGTCCAGCAGCACTGGCTGGCAGGCTTGCCATAGGCAAAAGCAAAGTGATCATTGTCCCGGAGCCTGGGACGCTGGCCGCGACAATCGTTCCACCCGAGCGGGCAGCAAATCCGTACACCTGGCTGAGGCCCAGGCCCGAAGCTTCATTGCCCTTGGTGGTGAAGAACGGATCAAATATCCGACTTAGATTTTCTGGAGCAATTCCCACCCCGGTGTCGGCAAGCGAAATGGCCACATGCGGGCCGCGCAGTTGCGGCGTGAGCTCTTCTGCACGCTGGACATTGCGCACTTTGATGGTGAACCTGCCGCCACCGGGCATGGCGTCCCGGGCGTTTGAGGCAATGTTGACCAGCGCCACGTCGAACGCTGAGGCATCAATCCGCACCGGCCAGGTGTCGGGAGTAATCTCAACCGATACGATGACATCTTCTTTGACGCATTGCTCAACAAGGTTGGTGAGTGCCACTGTGCGGTCCTGCAGGCGCAATGCCTCCGCCGAAGTCTCAGTGCGACGCGAGAAGCTCAACAGGCGCTGGGTGGTTTGTTTGCCGCGTTCCACAGCATCACCCATCATGGATGAAACGGCATCGAAGCGCGCATCGTCATAGCGTCGGCGGCGTAGCTGATCGATCCCGCCCTGAAGGCCCATCAGCAGATTGTTGAAGTCATGAGCAAGGCCGCCCGCCAGCTTGCTCAAGGCATCCAGCCTCTGCCAGTTCGCCATCGCTGCATCCTGCTCACGCCTGGTGCGGAGCTCGCGATGACCCAGAGCCCATGCGAGGCCAGACAGGAGAAGTGCCAAAGCGATACTGGTCACAAAGAACAGCCAAGAGTTTTGACGCGGCTTTGCCCATTCAGCGGCAGGCATAGCAACGAAAACCTGCCAGGACTGGTCGGGAACGCTTTCCCTGGTAAGCCGGATCTCGCCAGCCCAATTCGTCCTAAGGAGGCCTGGACCGGGCTGATCAAAGGAGAACTGCTCAAGTTCCGGAATGTCGACACCGCTTGAAGCGATAATGCGACCGCTGCCGTCGGTAAGCCATGCATTCCATCCTGCAGGCAGGGATGTGGACTGCAGCGCGGCTGAAAGGAGGCTTGGCCGCAGGAGCGCTGAGAACACGTAGACAATCGAGCCGTTCCGGACGACCGGGACGCGAACCGCAAACGCCAGATTGCCTCTTGGTCCCCTTACCATGTCACCAACAACGGGAACGCCGGTCTGCGCGACAGGTGCATGGCTTGCGGGGTCCACAAGTTTTGCGGGGACACCGTCGCCCAGGGGCGGGGAGGTCAGCAGGAGCGAGCCGTCGGTTCCGGTTACCCGAAGGCTGGCCCATACCGGCACCTTGGCCCTAAGCCGATCGGCAAGTTCTCCAAACAGAGCAGGCTGCAGGGGCGGGTCCAGCCGCGGCGACTCCGCCAAGATGGTGAGCAGCTCCACCTGGGACTTCAGTTCGCGGGTCACGACATTGGCTGTCTGGACAGCTGAGCGCTCCAGCTGCATGTCGAGCTGGTTCTGCGCGTTTCCGGCGTACCATTGCGTCAGGACGGCTGCCAGAACAAGCAGCGGGATAACAGCAGCCAGGGCCAAAAGAGCGACAGAGCGGGTGCGGCTGGTCTGGGCGAGCCCTGGCTTGTGCTTCATTGAGTGGGCCTTGATCACTTCTGATGCAACGCTACTTTAGATCCCGAGTAATCCATACCCCTTATTGGTTGACTTTGAATGAGTTTGCCCGAGCAACTGCAACAGGACTGCTGACCAGGTCTCCCGCATGTCCGGTTGTTCTTGCCGGTTACGCACCCTGCACCTAGTCTGCGCACGGGGAGCTCATGGCTATGCAAGTCAACGTATTCATCACTCGGCAGGACGCGCGATTGCACACGGGTTCTTGTCTTTGTGGCGCAGTTCGTTTTGCAGTTGAAGGTGCGCTAGCACCCCCATCTGCATGCCATTGTTCTAAATGCCGCAAGCACACAGGTCACTATGAAGCAGGAACGGATGTTCCACGCAGCGCTGTCACAATAGAGGGCTCTGAATCTGTCACCTGGTACTTCTCGTCCGGCAAAGTGCGGCGCGGCTTCTGTAGAGTATGTGGATTTTCCTTGTTCTTTGACATCGTTGATGTTGACCGTATTGGATTGGCCATGGGCGCGTTTGATACCCCTACAGAAACTAAGCTGGCTCTCCACATCTTCGTTGCTGACAAAGGTGATTACTACGAAATCGCAGACGGTCTTCCTCAGTACGGAACCCACCCTTGACTGGGGAGAGTGCCGCTAGAGCTTGTCTCGTTGAAATGTAAATGCATCGAGCACAGCCTCGATCAGCTCGCTGAGGTTCTTGATAGCGAGACCGCCTGAAAGAGCAGTAACAGCCATACCCGTAGATGGGCCGCGAACCGCCATCGCAGTGCAACCGGTCCACTCACCGCCATGTATAAGGTGGGGTTTTCCGCTTCGGTTACGAAGACCAACGCCCCAGCCATATTCGACCAGTTCGCCCCCAGTCAGCTTTTCGGGGACAGTGACCATGCTGCCGAAACCGAGTAAATCTCGGTTTTGATGATGTAGCCACTTTGTAAATGCTTTAGCTGTCGTCCAAAGTCCGCCATCGCCTGTCGTCAGCGGCATGCTGGGCCCCATCAAGGCGCTCTGCGGAAATATGGTGATACCCTCCACCACGAACCTTAAGTCCTGCAAACCTAGCGGTTCGAACAGGTGCGCTTCCGCGAAGGATATGAAACTGCACCCGGCCGCTCGCGAGATGAGTTGGCCCAGAAGAAAATAGCCCAGATTGAAGTACAGGTAGGCGGCGCCTGGAGAGGAGACAAGTTGTGGGAGGCCCTGCAGAGCCGACCATGCGTATCGATCCGTCCAATCGGCCCCTGCAGGCTCAACGAGCCCGGCTCCCGGGAGACCGGCTGTGTGATGGACCAAATTGCGCCTATTCGTCAGGGACGGCTTCTAGGCTCAGGACCTATTAAGGTGCTTCCTCGGCGAGAGATGATCCGATTGACTGGCGGCAGGGAGGCCTTGCCATGAGTGATCTGTTTTGGTTGTCGCCGGCACAGGTACGGCGGATTGAGCCGTATTTTCCGCTCTCGCATGGAGTGCCGCGCGTAGACGACCGCCGGATCGTTAGCGGCATCATTTTCGTGATCCGAAATGGCCTGCGCTGGCGTGACGCGCCCGCAGCCTACGGCCCGCCCAAGACGATCTACAACCGGTTCATCCGCTGGAGCCGCATGGGGGTATTCGACAATATCTTCGCAGCGTTGGCAGCCAAGGGCGGCAAACCGGATCAACTGATGATCGACGCCACTCATCTCAAAGCGCACCGCACGGCAGCCAGCCTGCTCAAAAAGGGGCTGTTCCCCGACGTATCGGACGCACCAAAGGCGGCCTGAACTCCAAGCTCCATGCCGTCTGCGACGGCAAGGGGCGTCCATTGGTCATGCTGCTTAGCGAAGGGCAGATGAGCGACTACAAGGGCGCAGCCTTGATGATCGACGCCTTGCCCACAGCCAAGGCCCTGCTCGCCGACCGGGGCTACGATGCCGACTGGTTCCGCGCTGCCCTGGCCAAGCGTGGCATCGCAGCCTGTATCCCTTCAAAGACTAACCGCAAGATACCCATCCCCCATGACGCAGGGCTATACCGTCAGCGGCATAAAATCGAGAATATGTTCGGCAGGCTCAAGGACTGGCGGCGCGTCCACACCCGTTACGATAGGTGTGCCCACACCTTCATGTCCGCAATCTGTATCGCCGCAACCGTCATCTTCTGGCTCAATCAATGAGTCCTGAGCCTAGCTGATCCTGTTCAGGTTCCCGCAGCCGAACACCATGAAGCTGCAAGCAGCTGAGATAAGTCTGTAGCCGAGTTGATGAGCAATCATCTGATGCGCTCGCTCGATCACAGGGTCAGAAAACTCGATGATCGTTCCATTCTGATCGTCAATAAGATGGTGGTGATTGGGGCGGCCAGCCAACTGGTACCGGCGCCGTCCGTCCGGGTACATACGCTCGATAACGAGGTCAGCATCACTGAGGACGCCCAGGGTTCGATAAACCGTTGAGAGCGACACACGAGCACCTCGGCCGTTAGCAAGGGCGTGAACCTCTTCTGCATCAGGGCGATCGCGCTCATTGACAAGAACCCAAGCGACCGCCTGTCGCTGAGCGGTCAGCTTGATCCCTTTTGATCGGCACTGATCGGCGAAATCTTCCAACGTAATCGACCGCAGCATCACGTTAGGCGCTTTTGCTTGATGAGCATGGGTACAGCTCGTACGTTCATAAAGCCGGTTTAGGCCGCTCATTTGGTGAACGGCTACGCCTCGTTGTGCTGGTAGGAAAGGGCGACTAGGCAAATCGCAATACGTCGTCCGGCTTATGGTGATCAGCGATTGCGCATCAGGCGATAAGCCAGGTTTGGCGCAACCCGATGGACAATCCGCAGCACGCGCGTTTTCTCAATCCAGATCTCCTTCTTGCCGAGCTGCATCCCGTCCAGCAAGTCTTTGGCAGCCTGAGCGGGGGGATATTTGCGGATCGGTGACGACTTGGAAAGACCTGTATCCACCAAAGTCATGATCACCTCAGAAACCTGGATGTTGAGCTGAGCGCGTTCACACTGATAGCGGAAAGCGCGGGTGAAAGTGCGCAGGCCGGCTTTCGTTGCGCAATAAACTGCTGCGCCTGCTTTTGGGGCGATGGCCAGTCCCGAGGTGACGTTGGCTATGGCCGCTGATCTATTCGCAGCTAAGACGCGCAGGAGCGCTACGGACAGTTCGATAGGGGCAATGAGGTTCACACCGACCTCCTGTGCGACTAGATCTAGCCGCTGCTCCTTGTTGGTAAGATCAGTGTGGTGCATGACAGCGGCATTGTTAATCAGAATGCTGCAGTCGGGATGTTCAGAAGCAACCCACCTTGCTAAATCCGTAGCTGCCCCGACGGCTCCAAGGTCAGCAGCTTTGATTGCCACTCGCTCCCCATACGCCTGTTCAATCTGCTTAAGTGCATCTCCGTCTCGTCCAACGGCAAGTACCCGCTTTGCCCCACGCTGGATCAGAAGTCGTGTTATCTCCCGGCCTATCCCGCGGGTGGCGCCGGTCACCAGGATTGTGCGTCCGGTAAAATTGATTGCTTGTTTCATCGTACTTTCCACTTTCGAGCTTTCGCTCGGCTCGTTGATGGATAGAATATGAGCAATTGCTCACTTGGCTACTCGCGTCACCATGGATGAAAACCAAACGCCTCTTTCGCCTCGAAAACAGCCCAGACAAACACGCAGTGAGGTGACCTATGCCGTCATCTTGGAAGCAGCTGCTCGCATTTTAGAGGAAGGCGTAGGAACAAATTTTACCACCAACCATGTCGCTGCGAGAGCGGGCGTGTCAGTCGGCTCGCTATATCAGTACTTCTCCCGCAAGGAGGAGATACTAGCCGCTTTGATCCGGAATATGCGCAGTGAAATGCTGAGAGACATTGCAGCCGCAGCAAGCCTGAGCGCTGGTGAGTGCTTAGCAGATGCAGCCACTGCGGTGATCAAGGCAAGCGTGAAGCACCACTTGGCCCGTCCAAGGCTTTCGATTGTGTTGGAGCGCGAGGAGGCGAGGCTGCCGTTTGATGCAGAAACGAGGCAGGTCAAGCTTGAGATGCTGCGCACAGTTGCCGCCATGCTGGCGTTACGAGATGTTCCTGAACCCGAACAAGCGGCCAATGATGTGATCGCGATATCACATGGCCTGGCGGTAGCGGCTATGCAGCAGGGCGGAACCGATGCGGATGATCTTGCCAAGCGAATGCGTCGCGCCGTTCTAGGGTACTTGGAGGCGCTGATATCTGAACAAACTGCGGCGACTGCTAAGCAAGTTGTCTGAACCTGCTACTGTCTCCCGCTGCTCGTGCATCGGGATACTCCACCACACTCCCAACATTCAAAGAGGCGTTTCAGGATCATTGTTTAACCGGGATGGCTTGGAAAAGGAAACGTCTGCTTTCCTGCGATCTGTGCTGAAATCAGAACGTCGGCTCTCCATCTGTGGACGCCCCGTAAGACGCAAGCGGTTTTTGAAGGTTGCCCTTAGTCGGATGCTGCCATCTGTCCGGCCTCTGATGCAGCGCCAGAGGCTGCGGGCCCGTATGGGAGTTCGCGAACCGGATCCACATCACCCACAGCGTGCTCAAGGCACAGTGGAAAGCCCTGGTTTTCCGATCCCGTCTCACCGACTGTTGCGCCATACCTTCCTTCGACCGACTCCGTCCCCGACGACCTCTGGTCCGCCTTGGCCTATGCCGCAGCTGCGACCGGAGCTTTGTATTCCTCTTGTTTGACGAGTAGCGCCCAGATGATGCGCGCGGTCTTGTTGGCCAGCGCGACGGTGACTAGCATCCGCGGCTTGCGGGCCATCATCTGCTGAAGCCACGACCCAGCCGGCGCACCACGTTGACTCGCCTGCAGGACGACTGATCTACATCGTATAACGATAAGACGGCTCACATCAGAACCAGAGAGCATCCTCCTGATACACGAAGAGCGATAGTTCTTGCACCACTTGTCTAGGGCAACCATACCGGGCAAATTCTAATCAGACCCATTTGTTAGATTTGAGTATACTCAATCCTAACAAATCCGCCGATCTGTCCGAAGATCGTCACCCAATCCGGACAGATGCCGCCGATCTGAAAGAAACTTGCTACATTTTCCTTTCAGATGCAGCCTCTCCAGGTCCGTTTTCTGCTGTCATGAGTTGCCGGCGAGTTGCCCAAGAGTTGCGGCGGGGCGACATTGAAAATAAGTTATGAAGAACAATGGCTTGCGAACGTGTTTTTAGGGGGCATCTTCAGGCCTGCCTCGGATTATCCACTCCAAGTCAGGCCATCCGGCTCTATCAGCCGCCGCAGAGTACAAAACAGTCAGCTGGTCCATAGTCGCATGCCGTACTATTCCGCGCAGCCAACGTTCTACAGTCGCGGGATCTTCCTCAATGTCCGCAGCAAGAGTTGCAGCATCGAAGTTGGCATCTTCCAGCATCCACGTGATGTCGTGAATGAGCGCCCACTTCGTCCGCATAAGCATGTATTCGCGAGCGGATAAGCCTAGGAATTCCAGCATGTCGAACGTTTGGTAGGGGGGATCTTCGTCGCTCATCGCACCCATTCCCGCCAGCTACGATCAGCATCGTGCTCAGAGCAAAGCACCGTCAGCCAATTGCCTTGCCTAAGGCTGCCAGGCGCGCCGCAAACTTCACAGATGTGCTCTGACAAATCCTCCGCCGCTCCCAAGATATGCTCTGCCTGTAGTGACAAATCTCCATGATAGCTGATGCGCAGGAGGCCCCACTTTTCTTTGACATCGCTCACTCGCCAATCGGCATCCGGCTGCAGTTCCGCAATCCATCCAGCTGTGGCAGCGATTAAGTCAGCCCACCCCTCCGTACATGCGAAACCGCATGTCCACTGCGGATACGCCGCGCGAATAAGGTCTTCCCATAGCTCCGGCCAACGACCTAAGAGCCGATGTTCCTTGTTCCACCGCCGCGACCTCATCTCAACCGTGCGCGCCAGCAGGGCAGGGAGGACTTCTTGGTTTATCGGCTCAGGCTCAAAAATCGGGTAGATGAGGCCGGCGTTTTTAGACGCCGACCCCTTGCAGAAAACAGTCTTATCCTCTGGCATTGCATGCCGAATGATCACAGTCGCTTCCGCAACAAAAATCTCGCGGCCTTGCCAGCCCGGCCATGGCAGCGGATCAACGACTGGCATCAGAACACGCGATGATTTCGCCGGCTGTAGCGATAGCGATTTCGATCAAGGCGGCGTCGAGCAAAGCTTGCCAAGGCTTGCCGAAACTCGCCAACATTGCAGCACGAATGTTGGCGGGTGTTGGTTCCTCAAACGCCCTATTCAGGGCATCAAGTTCGGCACCATTCTGGACAGCGAGTTGGCACTTGGCGGCAGCGAAAGCCCAGGCAGAGCGGGCGAGTTGGCAGTTATTCGTATTCATATCAATGTCTCCTTTGGTTGGCGTCACGGCCGGTCAGCAGCACTTCGATGGCTTGTCGTAGCCTTCTCAGTGAGCCGCCCTGCCAGGCGCTTTTCAGGAGTTCGAGCTCGTCTTCCGCGAGAAGTTGAACCCACCTCCGATCCAGACCGCGCTCTTCAGCAATCCGGGAGATAATGGAGCTTGAAATCGGTCCGATGTGTCGCCACGTCGGAGCCGGAATCTGAATGACTTTGAACCTGTCCCGCAGCGGAGCTGGAACATTTTCAAGGCTGTTTGCGGTCGCGATGTAGTTCACCGCGCTTAGATCAACCTGCGTCTCTGTCAGCGGATCTAGGATGCTTCGGCTGCTGGACGGCTCAAGGAAACTGAGCAAAGCGTCGCCCAAGTTCCCGTTGTGCCGGCCGTCCGAGATCTTGTCGATTTCGTCTAAGATGATGCCCGGCGCCGCAACACCGTGGATGGCTGCCACTGTGAGAGGCGTCGGTGCTCTAGCAGTCGAATACATCGATGATGTGCCGCCAAACGAACCGTCACTGCTGCCGCCACAGCCGTAAATGACGTGCGGAACCTGCAAGTTTTCGAAGAGGCTGCGGCCAAATTCGGTCTTGCCAGCACCCGGCGGACCAACGAAAAGCAGCTTCAATCCCCTGACGGATCTCATCGTCCCAAGCAGGATTGCAATCCGCTCAATAGCATCATCCAGATGTGGGAAATCCCCGCGCATCTCTGCGCTGAAATCCCCCAAGTGAGGCACCGCTGCGATCGGCTGCGGCTTGCCGGCAAACGCAATCAGTGACCGGGTTTGATCCTTTTTCGCTGAGCTAATCTTCGACGTATCGATTGCCGGCATGACAACAAGCGTTTCCAACCGGAGCTGATCGTCAGCCGGCCTGAAATTCGGATCGATCTCCGCAACGTCAGCTTCAACTGCCTCCAGCGCAGCCCCTCTTAAAGCCGCGAACAGCTCGTCCTTGGGATCGGCCGCCACATCGTCACCGAGATGATACGAAATTGCCTTGTCCAGCTCTGCGTATCCACGCGCGATATGGGCCAGCGCTGCAATGCCGGCCGATCGGATCGCAGACGGCAAAGGCAACTTGTCAGACGGCGAAGTTCGCAGCGTGTCGGCAAGCCCGAGCACCCAAATCCAGTGATGAATAGACTCTGAGATCCCTGTGTAAGCCGTAGGATCTGGTACAAGGGCGTTGAAAATCTCTGCGACAAGCGCTTGCGCATCGCCAGCCACGGCCAGATAGATGTCCAGCCTCTCAAGGACTTCGAAATTGCCGTCGAAGGATAGCCGCAGCTGTTGCAGCGTCTGCAATCGAAAATCGCCACCACTGATGAGGCCAAGCAGCAGGTTTTGCTCGTCAGTGAGAGTCAGCGTGCGAAGAAGATCAGACGCCCAGGCCTGAGCGTCGGCTCTCCAGTCATTCTTAATGGCAGCACACGTCAGGCGGGTATCCGTAGCCGAAGTCAGCTGCGCACCATTCGTGATGGCGACATTGCGCGCCTGGAAGCGCTTAAAATCGGTAAAAAATGCAGGCGAGGGCGCAGCCTTGCGCTTTGTATCGTTCATTGCTCATCGTCCTTGTTCGGACGTCGCCCCAGCAATGAAAATCGCCAGCGCAACGGGTTCGGGAATTCATCCCGGACGAAAGCAGATATAGAACGGCTGCCGATTAATCCAGCTCAGATCGTAGGATTAGTGAACGAAACCTTACTCGACTTCTCTGTGCAATAATCGCTTGTACGCCAATGCCAAGTGCGCTCCGACGACCTCTTCATGCACGCCAGCGCGTCGGTATCTGCCAACGACTTCATCAATCTCGTCTTCGAGCGTGGGTTCGTCAGCGCCCTCAATGCCGGCGTTTTCGATCTGGCCAATGATCGCGCCTTGGCTGTTCATCCAGTCGATGACATGCGTTGGCGCAGGGTTTTGACCGCTCAACCACTTCTGGACGCTTCGCTGATTGACGTCGAAAATCCGGGACATCCGAGCTGTCGCGGAGTCGGGCAGGAGCATTTCCGCAACCGAACGAAGACCCGTTTTCTCATCGCCGGTATCGTCGTCAGACATGAAGAATGCTCCCGCTGATTTAATCGTCAGCGGAAGCATTAAGCCGGCAATCCTTGAGAAGTCACTAGCGAGCATCAAGCTGCCGCGTTCCATGGGCGTTCCAAGTCCCATTCCCATGTACCACGGTCGCAGCGCATGCCGCACCGCAGGTCAGGCCAATGTTGGCTCCAGGCATCCGGTCGTGCTGGATTGTAGTGCCAGAACGCTACCCGTGTGCGGCTGCCGTCAAAGAGGGTGACTGTCGCGACCAGAACGTTACCTTTGCGTGTCGTGGAAACAATGCCGCGATGGGGCGGTTTTCGGATAGCACTGAATTCACGGAGCATCTTATCAGCAAACAATAAGTCCGCGTCTTTGGCCCCAAGGTCGAGTGCAAGCTGTTCCATCACAGCACCAGCCCTTCTAGCGCTGCCAGATCTTCCTCTGGCATCGGACCTGATGCGTTGGCATCAATGATCCGTCTTGTCGCCAGCAGCTTTTTGCTTGCCCGCATCGGCGTCGTGCCAGTTGCCCATGCGGTCACTTCTTTGGTCCAAGGGTGCGTCTGCCAAGCCAGCCAACCATGTTTTACTTGGTCACCGCCGGGGGTGTAGATCGCTGGCGAGAGATGCATGCCGACGCCGATATCCATTTCCTCGGCGTGGAGCACGAATATGGATTTCTGATTAGGCATCGGCGGCAGGTCATGCAGCTTTCTACCGAGTACATGCTCACGCCAAGTAGACGGTATCATTAGGCAGATCCTGTGCTGACCATTCCATTTGCTACTCCGAAACGAGCATCGAACATTGGTCAGCACGTCATGGCTGGTGGGATCACGGGTCTCATCTACAAATCCAATTCGAGGATGGTAACGAGCATCAACTCCCAAGAATTTGCTGGCGGCGAGGTATGCTGGATTGCCCATTATCTCACCTCCAACTGCAGGAGTTCAGCCATGGCGCTAGGCATAATTTCGTTGGCGTCGGACAACAAAAACTCGATTTCTGACGTCCCACCATTGCCAACCGGCATCGACCGGTACACACCGTTGTCAGTGTCTATAATCGTTGTCGCGCCGTCTCTAGCTGCCTCGATGGCATTGCGGCGGGCAAGACGAACGTCGCAGGCCATGGTGTTTGTTAGGTCGCGGAATTCCAAGGTGCGGATCATTTCTGACCGCCGATTTCGGGCAGCTCAGTTTTGAGCTGGTGAACGTAGTGGATAACCAACGTCCGGCCAAGCTTGATGGCTTCCTCGCGATAGTTGTGCAGCGCGCCGTAGCACCAGTGACCACTTGACGAATGAGCGGCACTCCAGCCCCGCATGTTCCGACGTTTGGCTGTGTCGTCATCACGCTCAGTGAGAATGGTGATTTCCTTTGTAACCAGCTCTTCGGGCCAATCCGTACCACCTTCGGCCTTGGCAGCCTGCGCAACCTTCAAGGTCACCTGTCTATCTGTGGATCGGCAAAGATCAAGAAGGAGCGAATACTCGTAATCGTTCAAGGTGCTCAAGAACATCAGCTCTGTCATCAGGCGCTTCTGTGGTCCAAATGCGCCCCATGTCCGACGAAGATCGCGAGCCCATTTTAGTACAAAAGCAACTTCATTAGGGTTGTTCCTGGTGAAGTTCTGTCGCTCTTGATCGCGCTGCTTAAGCCTTGCTTTCTCTGCTTCCCAGCGTTCGCTGCGCTCTGCTTCTTGGCGCTTCTTCTCTTCTTCACGCCACCGCTGATCGGCCGCTAGTTTCTGAAATTCAGCGTCGATCGCCCTTGCCCACCTCTTGGAGATTGCGGCAGTTAGCTCATGGGCGCCCTGAGCATCAATCGCAGGATCGTAGGTCACAATATACCTGTTCCGATTAGCGATATTTAGGCCGACCTTGATCAGCCCGGGCTTCTCATGATGCCAAAACAGCCACCAGTACGGATTGGCTATGGCTTCGAATTTGCCGTTGATGGCTTTCCACTCAAGGTAGGCGATGTCTGGAGCAGCCTAGGCTGCTGGTGCATCTGTCATCTCTATCTCCACGTTACCGGCACCACACAGCGCCAGCGGGTTGGTATCGGCAGCGCTCTCTCGCCGCCGACTCTTCAAAGATGCAGACACTCCAAGTCTAAATCAATCCCCGACACAAAAGATATTGCAACTTGTATTTTGCAAGTTGCAAATAAGTGCCCGAACAATACCGAACCTTGTTCAGAATTACTGCTGTTAACGATAATGTTGCATTCCCATTGGCAAACCAGATCTTAACTAAGCCGTCTCATGCGACTTGAAACCTAGGCTCAGCTCGGGCAACTTAATGATTAAGGAAATATCAACGAGAGCGCTTGACGTATGCATATGCATACATTATGTTAGCTGCATAGAGGCAGTGAGCCTCGCCACCCGGAGACTAAAATGAACCTTCGCTACCTCGCAGACCGCCCGGCTTCCTCAGTAACTGACGTTGAAGTGGCAGCTGCTCTTGAAATCATCCGCGCCGATGCGCGCGTATCCAAAGCCGTTCACATTGGCCGCGAACATGGCGCTGCAGACGGTCGCCAGATGATCGATTTTGAGATGACTGGTTTTGCCGGTGTCCATACTCTTGGACGAGTAATTAGCGCGTTCCAAGAAGCCGATCGGCTTGCCGCTAAGGCTGCTGAGAAGGCTCGTCTGGATGCAGCAAAGGCTCGCAAGAAAGCAGCTGCCGAGCGCGAGCGCCTCCTGAAACTGCCGGTGCCGCGCGAAGGCGCTGATGAGGGCTTCGAAGACTTCGGCTATGACATGGAATGCGATCTCGTAGGCGTTCCCGGCGTCTATATGAACGATCCAGTTGAACGCGCTCGCATGTATGAAGCTTATCTTAAGAGCTTGAGACCAACGAAGCCACCACAGCCCCGCTGGACAGGTCCCTCACTAACAGGTCTGTCAGGCAGCACTAAACAGAAGCATTGGGCGTCAAGGATCATCGACGGATACACAGGGGGTTTGGTGTCCAGAAGAGAGGGACTGATTGCCGCTTTTCCCAAGGCGAAGTTCTGGATCGAAAACCGCAACAATCTGGCGGCGGCTATTTCGAAGGCGATGAAATGACCGGTGCTGAAATGAAGGCCATCCGGCAACGGCTCGGCCTGTCTACTGTCCAGCTAGGCCGCGCTTTTGGCTATGCGGGTAACGACAACACAACAAGCGTGATGATCCGCAAATACGAAAGCGATGGCCGGCCGATCCCGGCATACCTCGAGCGATTGTTGATCCTGTTTGACCGGCACGGTGTGCCGGACGGCTGGACTGAGGCCACTACACAAACAAAGGAAAACTGAAATGAAACGCGAACATCCAAAAGACCAGTGGCTTGTACAGACGACATCAGACACGCTCAATCTTGCCTGCGTGTACGGCTATGACTGCGATCCCGTCGAGCTCGCAATCTATCACGCTCATGCCGAAAACCCGTTCACCGACGAAAGCTTTGCTGACCGGGTTCAAGTCGAGTGCTCGTCGTTTTTCGTCATCGCTAAAATCGGCGATGTCACCGTCCGAGTTAGGCACGTCAACAACTACGAAAAGCTGACGACTTTCCAAGACACCATGGACATGATTGCAGCAATCAGTGCTCGCGTGCCTCGCTACAAGCCGCAGCCCATCGAGGAATTTGTGCGGTAGTTACTCTATGCCGCCAAGAGAGGCTGAAAAGATGGTGTCCCAGAGCTAAGCTCTGTACCCGCAGAATGCCGCGCAGGCGGCCGGAATACTTTGAACAATTGGGTCGCTTCGGCGACCCTTCTGCTTTCTAGAACTGCTCGTTAACGAAGAACTAACCCTGCTGTTGACGGACCAAAACGGATCCTAATGATCAATCCATGCGCATAACTCACATCGATTCCGGAGCGATCCATCTAGCTGACTTGATCAGCCTCCATGCGAGGCTTGAGGCGGAGCATGCGTATAAGCCGGAGCCGCTGCCAGAGCTGCCAGCTGATGTTCACCCGGACGCGCCATTGCGCATAGTGGATTTATTGCGATTGCCGGAGTTCGCCGGCGCTTTGAGTGAGCATGCGATCCGATCAGCGATAGGCGAGGGGACCCTTGCTCACGAAAGATATGGTCGAAAGATTGTTGTGACGCCTGCTGCTGTCAGAGCTTGGAGAGATACATGTCGAGAAAGCCAAGCCCACCCCGCCTCTGGCTCAAGCCAGAAGAAATCGACAAGCGCACCGGCAAAACAAAAAAGCACGCCGTCTGGGTTATCAAAGACGGAGACGTCCGAAAGGTCACTGGCTGCTCTGCAAGCGATTTTGCGGGCGCCGAACAAGCCTTAGCGGACTACCTTACGTCCAAGTACTCGGAGGAGGTTGCAAAACCGTCCGGTCCGAAGGCTGCTTCGGAGATCCTGGTCACCGACGTGCTCGCCTTCTACGCCGTCAATCAGGTGCCATCACAGAAGAACCCGGACAAATGTCGGCAGCGCCTTGCGCAGCTAGGGGAGTGGTGGGCTGGCCGGACGTTGGATGAGATCGACGGGGATACCGTTGATGAATATGTCGAGTGGCGTTGCTCCCAACCTTGGAAGAGTGCGCGGCCAATTCAGACGGGCAATGATCCACGAATGGTAACCCCTGCAGGTGTCCGACGCGAGTTGGAAGACCTGAAAGCTGCGATCAATTTCCACCGCAAGAAGGGTAAAACCCGTGAAGTTATCGAGGTGCCGCTTCCGGAGCGGTCCGACAGCCGTGTGCGGTGGCTGACACGATTGGAGGTGGCTCGGTTCTTGTGGGTGTGCTGGCGCACAAAAGAGGTCTACACAGTCAATCGCGGTACCAACAAAGGTCGGCAGGTCAGCACTAAGCGATACCGGTGGCGCCATATTGCCCGCTTCATATTGATGGGAGTTTATACCGGCACCAGATCGAAAGCGATCTTGAAGGCCGCAAAGAAGCAGGTCGAAGGGTGCGGCTACTACGACGTCGAGCGCGGGCTGTTCTACCGACGGGCAGATGGGCAGGCCGAGACGAATAAGCGGCAACCTCCCGTGCCACCACCGCAGCGGCTCAATGCCCACGTCGAGCGGTGGACACGTGATCGCGGCGACCAAACGATCTCGAAGTTGTTCCTGATAGAGTACGAAGGTAAGCCGGTGGAGGAGGTCAACAAGGGCTTCGCTGAAGCAGCAAAGGCAGCTGGATTTGGTGATGACGTCACCCCGCACGTCGTTCGACACACTGCGGCGACCTGGCTGATGATCAATGGTGCGGATATTTGGGCAGCAGCCGGTTTCCTCGGCATGACCGTCGAAACTCTGACCCGGGTTTACGGCCATCATCACCCCGATTACCAAGCGGATGCTAGGGACAAGATCACCATGAAGCCGAAGCGCATCCTCAGACTGGTGGAACAGAAGCAGGACGCGGGACCGAATGGGGACCGAATGACCGAGAACGAAGCGAGACGAGCGACAAAATAACGGTCCCGCTTTTTACATCCAACTGGACTGAGAGGCCCGGCTAGCCTAGAGGTGAGTGAACGGGTTTGTAAAAAGCCGACCGCTCATAACGGTCTGGTTGGGGGTTCGAGTCCCTCTGGGCCCACCATCTTTCCTTTATAGATATGGCAAAAGGCGACAGGGGCTCCAACCCCTGCCGTGATGTCAGCGATTGTCCAATTGGCTACGCACTAGTTCAAGCCCGCGACGAGAGATCTGGTAAGGGGAGCCGTTATGGGACGCAATGGCACCTTTGCTGCGAAGCTTCTTGAAGAGGGGTAGGGTGCATTGGGGGAGCAACCAGCCGTTGCGGTTGAAGCACTCGACTTGTGCAATGCGCCCTTTTTCGTCCTTGAGCGGTTTTATGTAGCCGCCCTGCGCGAGTGCATGGAGCACCCGCTGTTCCGGTTTTGAAATATTCAATTGAAGAAAGACCCGAGATCGGCACCCATGCGGGCGCACAAAAACAGTCGATCGCGGGCAGCGTAACGCCTGCCGGCAATCTGGTTCGATCATCACCTCGCCCGACGTGGAGCGAGGTTCTAGAGGGTCTCTACGTTCTTACACATGCCGGATGGATAGCTTACCTTCTTGCGTAAGACAATCGGCCCGCCTCAAACAACTGTTTCGAGTCCGGTGCCGATTAACCCTCCTTCAGGCTCTATGGGGAAGAACAAGTTGGTTATCCAGACGAGGCCATCTGCCGTTCCAAGTTCTACTAGGCCGCGGTCGGCATAGAGCTGAAATTGAAGGCACCCGTTCGAGGGGCACACGAGGTCCACAGCGTAGTCGTGTTCGAAGTCCGGCATGCCGGCGATTGGGCGACGCAGAGTGCGGATGCTTGCGCGGGTCTGGTCATGGCGTTCGATGATGAAGTGCGGCTCCTCTTCGCCGAAGAGACGAACGGAGGTGGTTTGGCCAAGATCCAGGGTAACGACGATATCTTTACGATAGGTGCCGCTGTTGGGCGCTGCTTCTTCGAACCGGTCTCGCACGGACGCCGGAATAGATTGCGACAGACGCAAACCGGCTGGTGTTTGCACCAGGTGCAGTTGGCGGGGCAGGGACATCACGCCGCGGAAGGCTTCGGTAGGTGTCTGGCGGGCATAGGCCCAGTTACTCGCCCACGCCATGACTATGGGTGCACCAAGCGTGCAGTCGAAAAAGCTTTGGGCGGCGTAGTAGTCACGGCCATAGTCCAGCCAGAGTTCAGTCTGGGCCGGATTGGCGTTGCGGAAATGATGGCCATCAAACTGGCCGACGAAGTACTGCGTGCCCGATCCCGCCCCCAATGAGCCTGTCGCGATGCCGACGACCAGCACCCAATGCTCGGAACCATCTGGTGCGCAGAGCGGGAAGAGATCAGGGCATTCCCAAGGATGTTCGCTGTGCCGGCCCTCGCCTTCTCCGAAGGCGCTTTCGAATGTCCATTTCACAAGATCGGTGGACGCGTAAAAGCCGATGGACTGGCCCAAGGTAACTGCCATGATCCAGCGCTCACTGGCCTTGTGCCAGATCACCTTGGGATCGCGAAAGCAATCAAAGCCCGGATTGTCAACGATTGGGTTAGCAGAATCGGGCTGGAAATGCGTTAGCGTCCGGTCGGCATGAACAAGGCATTGCGTTTGGTAGTCACAGTCGTCCTCTGTCTTTCGATGGGCTGTGTAGAACAGCTTTACTTCGCCTTCTGAGGTCTCGATGGCGCTGCCCGAAAAACAGGTGCCAAGCTCATTGGGATAAAGCGCGATCGACATCTCTTCCCAATGGACCAGATCCGTGCTGCGCGCGTGACCCCAATGCATTGGGCCATGCTTGGTGCTAGCTGGATCATGCTGGAAGAACAGATGATACGTGCCGTCCACCAGAGCCATGCCATTCGGATCGTTCATCCATCCGCTCTGAGGTGAGAAGTGGAGGAGTGGACGGAATTTCTCGGTCATGGATGGTCGGCCCTAGCGCTGGTCACGTCTGGGTTGCAGATGAAGCGGCGCGGAGCAGAACGCAAGTCTTTCTAGTTGGTGCACTATACTCCGAACGGGAAAGTCTCCGGCGTGCCATATGGGCTGTTAGTGGGGAGAGGCGTCACTGCACGGGTTTTTTCAAACCAAACAAACCCGTCGAACTGGTCTGGCAGCACGGCCTCGAAATAGTGGCTCTGCCGCTCTGTTTCGGGCCGATAGATAACGCCGATCGCCCGCTCGAGGCGTGGCGTCTGGAGCGCTGAGCGTGCTTGCCCGTGCTCTCGCAAATCGAGCAGGCAGCGAGGAACGCCCGTATGGCGGAAAACTCGTTCATAAGAGTCAGGCCGGGATGGCAGCACGGTCTTGATCTGCATCGGCTCGTCCCAATCGTCGGCTGCAGCAACCGTGCCGTGGTCGGTGCCGAAGCCGATTGCAATAGCTCTGTCCTTCCAAGCCGCTTTGGCGAGCTGACCGATATTGTACTGGCCCTGCCAACCCATCTCGGTGGCTGCGGCATTGCCGATGTGAGAATTGTGCGCCCAAACGACAGCCTTGGCTTGCGGACCGCGATGGTCGAGCAGCGCTTGCAAGGTATCGAACATGTGCTGATCGCGCAGGTTCCAAGAGGCGTTGTGTCCACGATACATGATACGATAATATTGCTCGGCGGCGCGCACAACGCGGGCATTTTGAGCCGCGTCGAAGAAGTCGTCACCGCCATTTGTAGCATAGTCCACTTGGTGGTTCAAAAGTTCGGAAAGTTGCTCGACGACCTTGTCTTCACATGGATCGTGCTGGCCTGTGAGCACGGCGTGGCCGTACCAGGCCGGCTCGGCCTGCCAGGGCGTGAGGCAGCCATATCTTCTGCGAGCCCGTGCCGCTTCATTGGGATCAACTTGCTTCAGATAGTCGAGCACCGCACCAACCGAGCTGCTCAGGGAGTAAACATCAAGCCCGCGAAATTCTACACGCTGGTCTGCCAGCAACGCCGAATTGTGCTCGCGCAGCCATGAGACAAACCGTGCTACATCTTGATTGCGCCACATCCAAGTGGGGAAGCGGGCGAAGGTATTGTTGTCGTAAGCACCACCGGGACGCTGGCGGACATGCCTATCGATGCTGTTGGCATCGGGCCAGTCAGCCTCCACGGCAACAATCGTAAAGCCGTGCTGCTCGATAAGGTGACGGGTTATGGCGGCCCGCGCGGCATAAAATTCCGAAGTGCCGTGGCTGGCTTCACCTAGCAATACCACCTGCGCTTCGCCAAAGGCATCGAAGAAGGGCCCGAACTCAAAGGCGTGCTGCGGGTCTGGCAGGGGTGTCAATGATTCGCGAATGGTATGCGCGGCCTCGAGCGCGGTTTTAGGCTTTAGGGCATGAACGCTCATCGTCCCCTCCTTGGCAGTGAGGCGCCAACGTCAATATTGGCAGCACGGCTGCGCGCTTATCCCACTTAACCCTCACCAGTCTTGCAGAAGTCGAGCAAGAGAAGCTGACAAAACGCTGACAGAACACTGCGGTGATCTGTAAGTTGTTGATCTACAATACTATATGGAACAAACAACAGGGGCGGTCATTCTTGTGCGTAACCTTGCAGAGGAGCAAGGCAAAACAAGGAGAATGATCATGAAGAAGCTGCTTCTTGCTTCCATTGCCATTGTCACGCTGGGTGTTAGCCCGGCACTTGCACAGAATTCGAACAGCGATACTGACGCCGATGCTGCCGTCGGCGGTGCTGCCGGAGGCGCTACGGGTGCCGTGGTCGGCGGTCTCATCTTCGGACCGATCGGAGCAGTAATCGGTGGCTTCACTGGCGCCTCTATCGGTGCGCAAGCTGGCATTGAAGCGTCTTCGGTGGACTATGTTCGCCTCAACCCAACTGAGCCCGTCGAAATAGATGGTGAAATCGAAGTTGGCTATGTGGTTCCCGAGGACATCGACATCCAAGTTATCGAAGACGATCCGGACCACGGCTACTTTTACACCGAAAACCGCGTCTATTTCGTCAATCTGGATGACCGCACCGTCATCTACTCACCAGGAACAGTGGTCGCTGCAGAAACCAGCAACTGACCCTTGAATTGGGCCGCCCCCGCAAGGAGCGGTCCATTTGCTGCAAGGGGGGCCTTACAGTTATTTTGAGGAAAACATGACCAGAACCAAAGTCTTCGCAAGCATTGCTCTCGCCGGCCTATTGCTGTCCACATCTGCTCTTTCACCTGTTGGTCCCCTGTCGGCTACGCCGGCCCAGGCCCAGTCGGTGAATGTCAGCTTCGATCTATTCTTTGACGAGCTTGAGCCACACGGCGTTTGGGTCCGGCACCCGCAATATCGCTATGTTTTCTGTCCTACGGGCGTTGATACCAGCTGGCGTCCATATACCCGCGGCCGCTGGCTCTATCTTGCCGACCAGGGCTGGTATTTCGCTTCGGACGAACCATTCGGCTGGGCGACTTACCACTACGGCCGCTGGCTGGATGATGACAATCTGGGCTGGTGCTGGGTGCCCGGCAACAAATGGGCTCCGGCATGGGTAAGCTGGCGCCGCGGCGGCAATGCAATCGGCTGGGCGCCGCTGCCGCCGGAACGCGAGGGCTTCTCCGTATCGCTTGAAGTGGTGCGCGAGGACTTTCCAGAAGACTACTGGATTTTCGTGCCGACCCGAAGCTTCATCGAACCCGATCTATCGGTCAGCATCGTGTTTGGGTCCGATGCCCGCGACTACTACCGCGAAACCGAGTTCCTCGGACCTGTGGTCGTTCAGGGCGATGTGGTCACCAACAATGTGATCGAGGTCAACTACATCGAGCAACAGATCAATCAGGAAGTCACCATCTACAATGTAGAGGAGTCATCCGATCCTGCCACCGCCAGTGTAAGCGGCGAAACGGTGCAGATCTTCAATCAGGACGTTGAAGAACCGACTGAAGAAGCGGCACCTGCCGAGGCGGTCGATGAGGCCGAAGCCGCTGAAGTAATTGCAACTGAAGGCGGCACTGCCGGCACCGACGCAACGGCTGAAGAGGACACGGACACCGATCCTGAAGCTACCGAAACCGAGATCACCGATCCGGATGCAACAACACCTGAGGCAACCGACGAAGAGACTACTGAGCCGGACGCCACCACTACCGACACCGAAACCGAAACGGATGTGACCACCGAGGAAGAAGATCCTGCTGTAACAACCGAAACGGAAACCGAAACCGAGGTCGAGCAGCCCACCACCACGGAAGAAGAAACAACCGAGGACGCTACGCCGGCTGCCGACGAAACGGAACAGCCGGCTGACGCTACCGAAGCCGAGACCGAAACAACAGACGAGGCCACAACGCCGGCCGATGCCGATGCTGAGCAGACCGAAGAGTCTGCACCGGCTGAAGACGATGCCGCAACTCCAGATTGCCCGCCTGAACTGCTAGTTGATGGTGTTTGCCAGCCTGCTGGTGAAACAACCGAGTCGGAAACCAGCACCGATGAAAGCACCGATACGGGCGAAAGCATCGATAGCGGAACCGATGCCGACGCTGGTGGTGGGGAAGAAACTGCTACGGAGTAAGCCGTGGCTCAGGGGCGCGGCTGGTGCCGTGCCCCAAGCTTGAACTAGTAGCCGCCGCTGGTTTCTAACCGGCTGCGGCTATCTCTTTTGTGTCAGCATGAAGCAGATCAGCGAGTGCCTCAGCAGCCATAGGCCGGGCGAGCAGATAGCCCTGTAACTGGTTGCACCCCATTTTCTCGAGCACTTTTTGCTGGGTCAGCGTTTCAACGCCTTCGGCGGTCACTAACATGCGCATAGCACGGCCAAGATCGACAATGGACTGGACTATGTTCTCGATTTCCGCGTCTTCGCCGAGTTGTGCGGTGAAGGATTGGTCGATCTTGAGCTTGTCTATGCCATAGGTACGCAAATAGCTAATTGAGGAATAGCCGGTGCCGAAATCATCGAGCGCCACGCGTATGCCACGGGCGCGCAGCAGCCGCAGGGTGGACTGAATGAGCGGCGAGTTCTGCAGCAGCAGACCTTCGGTGATCTCAATTTCGAGCCGCTTAGCGGGCAAGCCCGTCTCTTCCAAGACAGCGAAAACCTTCTGGGCAAACTGCTCATCTCTGAACTGCAGGGGCGAAACGTTGACGGCAACCCACGGCAAATCGGATGCCGCCGCGAAGAGGCAGGCCTTGCGCAGGATCCACAGTCCAAGCTGATCGATAAGGCCACGCTCCTCGGCCAGGGTGATAAAAGTGGGTGGTGGTAGGAAGCCGTGAACCGGGTGGTTCCAGCGCACGAGAGCTTCGGCGCCTGCCATCTTGTGCGAGTGGATGTGATAGATCGGCTGGTAGACCAGCGTCAGCCCAGTCTGCGTGGCAAGGGCGTGCCGCAGATCATTTTCGAGCGCCCGTCGTTCGCGCACGGCCTCATCGAGATCGCCCGCGAACAATTGATAGCGACCACGCCCTCCATCCTTGGCGCCGTAGAGCGCTATGTCCGCCTGGCGCATGAGCTCGTCGGCGCGCACTGCAGCGTCGGTCGTTTCGACGATGCCCACGCTGGCTCCTACACTCGCCTGGTCACCGGATAGATCGAAAGGGATCGCAAATGCCTCAACGATCTTTTGTCCCAATGCCAAAGCGTCGCTCGCCTGCTTGACCTCGAACTGGACAATGGCGAACTCGTCGCCGCCGAGCCGCGCAACGGTGTCCACTTCATCTACCAAGGCAGATAGGCGTTGCGCAGCCTGCCGGATGAGAGCGTCGCCAGCTGGGTGGCCAAGCGTATCGTTGACGTGCTTGAAGCGGTCGAGATCGATGAAATGCAGCGCAACACGCGAGCCGGCTCGTCGCATGTGAGCCAGTGCCTGATCTAGACGATCCTCGAAAAGCGCCCGGTTTGGTATGCCGGTAAGGGGGTCATGGAAGGCTAGGAAGGATGCTTCGGCTTTGGTTTCTTCTAAAACGCGTGAGGTTCTTGCCAAACGGCGCAGCAGGAGGGCCACTGCCGCCGATCCAAGCAAAACGCCGCCTCCGAATGGCAAAGCCGTTTCATGGATGAGCTCGAAGGCTGGCTCATTTGGCTCCCATGTGAAAAAGCCCACTACGCGTCCCTTGGCGTTAAACAGAGGGGAGGCGATCCGGTCCTCGTCGCTTTCGGCCTGCTTTTCAAAAGCCAAAGCCTCAACGTCGTGGATCTGTCCGATCTCTTCGGCAACTGCTTGATTGATGACCTGGATGGAGATGTGCAAGAACTCCGACCCTGGCTCCTGAGTCAGCGCGTCGCTGGATGGCATCACGGGCCGGACACTTGCGATGGCGGCTGAACCGTCGCCCAGCACGACGATGTCGCTGGTGCCCAAGCCATTAATTGCCGGCGTGGAGTCGGTGAGACTTTGCGAAGCTGCGGACATTTGCTCGCGCAGCGATTGGATCAATGGTGTAAGGGCTGCTTGATCGGCTAGGTAAGAGCTCGGATCGGCTAGTTCGCCGGCCATGACTGCGCGGAAAAGCTTGTTTTCTGAGTCAAGAATGTAGATGCGGTCGTGGCTGAAGTATTCGCTCATCCACTCGGCAATGTTTTCGGCCATCCAAGGACCATCATTGGCGCGCAATCTCAGCACCGCGTCGTCCCAGATGATCGACGTGTCCTGATCAATAGAGACCTGTGCCGCGATTTCGTCTAGTCCACGCAGGATCGCGCGCAGTTCTCGCGCGATGGAGCGATCATCGATACGCGAGGCGGCCCACCAGCCAAACCAGCCCAGCCCGCAAACCAGCAGGGCGCCAAACGCGAGTGACAGAAAGGTAATCTGTTGCGAAAGCGACGTGTTGGCGGGGGACATCGGACTTAACTGGGTTCGAACCAGTGCACACCTTAGCCGTTGAAAGCTAACGATCCCTGATGATCAACTCAGACGTTGACCCAACCGCCGGTTTTTTCACTGGCAAAGATTGCATCCAATACTTTCATTGAAGCAATGGCGTCTTCAACGCCCCAGGGCAGCTTTGCTTCGCCGAGCACGGCTAACGCGAAGGCTTCTGCTTGTTCGGTATACTGATCACATGCGGCAATGATCTCACGCCGGGCCAGCGATCCATCAAACGGCGCACCTGTATCTACAGTAATCGCGGTGCGTTCATTGGGTGGCGCGTTGAATGGAATGATGATGTTGAGCTTGGCCTTGCTGCCGAGCACCTGTACGTTTTGTTCGCTAACGGCCTGGGTTGAGCAGACAAAATTTAGCTGCCTGCCATTGCCGAAGTCCATCAGAACGCTGGCGAGCCGATCGGTACCAAACCGTGTATCGCGCTCGACTAAGGCCACGACACGTGTGGGTTCGGCCTCAAATAGGAAGCGCCCAGCTGTCACCGGATAGCACCCGATGTCCAAAATGCCGCCACCGCCGATGTCGGCCTGGTTGCGCACATTGTTGGCGTCAGTGTTGAAGTAAGTAAATGCGGCGCTTATCGCGCGGATGTCACCAAGTTCGCCAGAGCGGATAATTTCGCGTGCTCGAAGCCATTGTGGGTGAAACCGGATCATGAAGGCTTCGAGTACAATGCAGTCCGAACGGCAATCTCGCAGGGACTCAGCTTCTTTGGCAGATAATGCAATCGGTTTTTCGCACAAGACGTGCTTGCCGGCCTGAGTGGCGGCGATAGTCATCGGCACGTGTAAATGATTGGGCAGAGGATTGTAGATCGCATCGACTTCCCTGTCGGCGAGGAGCGCCTCATACGACCCATAGGCCTTAGGAATGCCGAGCTGGGCTGCGGCTTCTTGGGCTTTCTCTAGATCGCGGGAGGCAATGGCAACCACTTCGGAGTGAGCAGATTGCTGAATGGCAGGAATGACTTTCTGCAAGCCGATGTTAGCCGTTGACAGAATGCCCCAGCGGACCTTCTTCACTGCTCTTCTCCCTAGTCTTGGTTCTTCTCTTCGGCTTATGTTTCCGAACAGCTCAGAGCGGCGTCGCGTTCAGAAGTTGTGCCACTGCCGTCGTTAATTGCGCGAGGGCGAAGGGCTTGGCAAGTACCAGACTATTGGGCACGCCTTGTGCTGCCCAATCGGCTCCGCTATCGCCGGTCATGTAAACCACCGGTAGTGCTGGGTTCAATTCACGCGCTAGTCGCGCCAAGTCCCAACCATTTGGGCCTTTGCCAAGCCGGATATCAGTGACAAGACAAGCCAGATGGCTGGCATTGGTCTCAATAGCGGTCTGCCCTGCCACCCCAGATCCCGCTAGTTTCACTTCGAAACCATCGTCAGTGAGGTGAGCTTCCAACGTCGTAGCGAGAATAGACTCATCTTCAACAACGAGAACAAGAGGCTTCTCAGTCACGCAAAATCCCTCAACACACGAAATCAAGTTGTTACGATGGCGCGCGACCCCCGGATCACTCCATTCACCGCGCCGTGCTCGTGTTGAAGCTTTTTTAACTTATCCGTTTAGAGGACTCCGGCGCAACAGGCATTTGAAGCATTGTCGATTAGGGTTAGTGCAGTCCGGATATATCCATCAGTGCTGCCAGACAACCAAACCTGCTGCCGTCGCCATCATGGCTCCTGCCGTTTTGTTGAGCCTTCCCAGCGCTTTTGGGCTCTTGAACATTTCACGCGCAGCAGAGGCAAGCCAGGCGTAACCGCACCCAATGATCAAAAGCACCACGACCACAATGAACGTCAGTTCGGCGAATGCGAGTGGGTTCATCTGGTCTAGCGGAATGACCGTCGGAAGAATTGCCAGATAGAAGACGATGGTCTTGGGATTACCCATGGTCAGTGAGAAACCAGCCAAGAAAGTTCTCCAGCCATCTTCATTCTTGGGCTTCATCTGCTCTGAGCCAGGGCGGGCAGTCCAAAATTTGTAGGCAATGTACAGAAGGTACGCCGCCCCGACCCAACGGATGATAACAAATACGGGACCGAAATAGGTGGCGACAGCTGCAAGTCCAAAGACCGCAAACACGAAGTAAACCAAGTCGCCCGCGAGAATGCCAAGGACCATGGGAAACGCGCCCTTAAAGCCACCGCCCAATGCTCGCGCCACCACTGCGGCAACGCCCGGTCCGGGAACCAGCACCGCAATGGCATAGGCAGTCGTGAAGGTCAAAAGCGTAAAGATTTCCAAAGCGTTTACCTCTGCAAGGTCAGCAGCATTACGCGGCCTTGTTACCCTCTGCAACTTATCTCAGGGCAGCCGTGCAAGACGCTCTGTCAGCAATCGATAGAAGCCCTCCGCGTCGCCATTCCGCACGTAGTTGGCATTCCGCACCCGGCCGGTAACATGCCAATAGTCGGCCACCGTCATCCCCATGGTAAGCTCACTTGCCGTCTCAACGGCGACATTGCAGTGCCGCCCTTCAAAGAGCTCAGGCCGTAGCAGATAGGCGATAACAGTTGGATCATGGAGCGGGGCACCGGCCCAGCCATATTTTTGTAGATCGAAAGTTTCCGAGAAGGTCAGCATGGCATGCACCGCCTCGCCGGTCTTGTTCCCCAAATGCCTAATGGCAGTAAGTCGATCAGGTGTTGACTGCATCTGGTGGGTTACGTCGAGCGGAAGGATGGTGATCGGTGCGCCGCAACGCAAAACAACGTCGGCGGCTTCAGGGTCAACATAAATGTTGAATTCGGCTGCCGGCGTGATGTTGCCAACTTCGAAATAGGCGCCACCCATCATGACGATCTCGGCGATGCGCTCGGCAATCCGGGGCTCCTTCACCAGCGCCATGCCGATATTGGTTAATGGCCCGAGAGTGCAAAGCGTAACGGTGCCGGGTTCGGCATTCATTAGCGTATCTATAAGGTAATCGACGCCGTGCTGGCTCTGGAGCGGGATGGATGGCTCGGGCAGATCAGGGCCGTTGAGACCTGTATCGCCATGGACATGCTCTGCCGTCACCAGCACACGGCGCATCGGCCGGGCGCATCCGGCATAGACCGGTATGTCATTCCGGCCGGCTAACTCAACCACTTTCCGGGCGTTGTTGGCATTGTGGTGTAGCCCAACATTGCCGGCTACAGCTACAATGCCCACGACCTCCAACTCTTCCGGAGAAGCCAATGCCAAGAGTATCGCGACGGCATCGTCCTGGCCGGGATCGGTGTCGATGATGATCTTGCGTGGCATGTGCTAACCTTAAAAGCTGAATCAATTGGCCGATCCTAGCGATTGCCGATCGGGCGGTCGACGGTCCTTGCGTCATTGCACAGGCTCCTTGCTCGCGTAGTGCTTGACGCGGCGCCGCTGGCCCTAAACACTTGCGTGCTTGATAGCGCTGGAGTCGAAATTGGCAGGCGAAGTAGTTGGACACGCGGCCGAGGCCGCTTCCCATGGTGTGGATTTGGTGCCTGTCGTAGCGCTGCTCGGCGCCGCAGTGCTGGGGGTGCCGCTGTTCAAACGGCTTGGCCTTGGGTCGGTGCTGGGCTATCTGGCGGCGGGACTGCTGCTGGGACCTTCGGGCATTGCGCTTATCAACGACCCGGAGGCTGTGCTGACTACAGCCGAACTGGGCGTTGTCATGTACCTGTTTATTATCGGTCTTGAAATGGAGCCGTCAAAGCTTTGGGCCCTGCGCAAGCAGATTTTTGGCCTTGGCGTTATTCAGGTGGCGACATGCGGCGCACTGCTGACCGGCATCGGATTCCTGCTTGGCTTTGCGCCTGTCGTTGCTTTCATTTTCGGCATGGGCTTTGTGCTGACCTCGACCGCTATTGTCATGCAAATTTTGGGTGAGCGCGGCCAGCTTTCCACGTCTGGTGGGCAGCGCATGGTGTCTATCCTGTTGCTGGAGGATCTTGCCATTGTGCCTTTGCTTGCGGTCGTGGCGATCTTCGCGCCGGCTAGTGGGCCAGAAGCCGATCCACTACAGCGCCTGCTGGGTATTGGAGCGGCCCTAGGCGCTGTCTTGCTGCTGATCTTCGTTGGCCGGCGCATCATGAATCCGTTTTTTGCCCTTTTGGCATCGACCAAACTGCGCGAAGTAATGACGGCGGCAGCCTTGCTCGTCGTCTTGGGCGCGGCGTTGCTGTTCCAAGCAAGTGGTCTCTCTATGGCAATGGGCGCGTTCCTCGCAGGCGTCCTGCTTTCGACTTCAACGTTCCGCCATCAACTGGAAGCGGATATCGAACCCTTCCGTGGTATCTTGCTTGGATTGTTTTTTCTGGCCGTCGGCATGTCGCTTGACCTGAGCGTCGTGCTTGGCAATTGGCAGATCATTGCGCTTGCTGTCGCATCGTACATGCTGGTCAAGGCGGTTGCGATCTACCTGATTGCAAGGCTGCTGAAGTCCGATCATGGCGAAGCCTTGGAGCGCGCCGTGCTGATGGGGCAGGGCGGTGAGTTCGCCTTTGTCCTTTACACAACTGCGGCAGGGGCCGGCATCATCGATGCGCCAACAAATGCAATCTTCACAGCCACTGTGATCATTTCGATGGTGCTGACGCCGTTTCTCATCATCGGTCTGCGCTACGTCATGCCCAAGCAGCAGGAATCCTTCGACGGGATCGACAAGGCCGAGGATCTCCATGCAAAGATCCTGATCATTGGATTTGGCCGCTTTGGGCAGATTGCCAGCCAGCCGCTGCTGGCCATGAAGCACACTGTTTCCATTATCGACAACGACACCGACATGATCCGGGCCGCGGCGCAGATCGGCTTCAAGGTTTATTATGGGGACGGCACGCGCCTCGACATCCTGCGTGCAGCCGGCGCGGGTACTGCGGACGTTATTCTTATCTGTACCGAAAAGAAGGAACAGACCACCCGCATCGCAGAATTACTGCGCGACGAGTTTCCGCTGGCCAAGGTCATGGCCCGTGCATATGACCGTGCCCATGCTATCGAGCTTGTGCGGATTGGTGTCGAGCACCAGACCCGCGAGACCTTTGAGTCAGCCGTGCTGTTCGGCGGTGCCGTCATCCGGATCCTTGGCTCCGGCGAGGAAGAGATCGAGGAGGTGCTGGACGGCGTGCGCGACCGCGACCGGCAGCGGTTTGACCTGCAAATGGCAGGGCAAGATTGGCTCCTGGGCAGCCGGCTCCTGCTCAGCAATGCGCAAGACCAAGCCCGCGAAAGCGGTGTTGTGCTGCCCGAGGACGTTGTGGAAGAGGCGATCAACAAAAGCGTTAAACCAGCCGAGCCTGCGCAGGTGTGACCCATGGGGGCTTCCGCCTGCCCAAATTAAGTGCAAGACTGTGCCCCAACAGAGGGGAAACTGTTCGATATGAAAACGGGATTGCGAGATGCCGCAGCCGATAGTTTACGATGCCCCGACGCCAGAGCCGCGCGCGACCACGGTTGAGGCTATACAGGCCGAAATTCTTGAAAGACTGATCTATTCGGTGGGCAAGGACCCCATCGTTGCCCGGCCGCATGACTGGCTGGCAGCAACGATCCTGGCCGTACGCGACCGGGTCATGGACCGCTGGATGGAATCCTCCCGCGAAACCTGGCGGACATCCAACAAGCGCGTTTATTATTTGAGCCTTGAATTCCTGATTGGCCGCCTCATGCGCGATGCAATGAGCAATGTCGGCCTCATCGAGCCAGTGCGCGATGCGCTTAAGAACCTTAATGTCGATCTAGGCGATCTCATCAATCTTGAGCCCGATGCAGCGCTTGGCAACGGCGGTTTGGGACGCTTGGCAGCGTGTTTTCTTGAGTCCATGTCTTCGCTCAAGATACCGGCCTATGGCTATGGCATTCGCTATGTGCATGGCCTATTCCGGCAAGAGATGAGTGAGGGCTGGCAGGTCGAACTGCCCGAAAATTGGCTGGCTCACGGCAATCCTTGGGAGTTCGAGCGGCGCGAGAGTGCTTATGAAGTGGGCTTCGGCGGTTATGTGCAGCCGGTGACCGATCCAGACGGCACTGTGCGCCAGGAATGGCGCCCAAATGATCATTTGCTGGCGGTAGCGTATGACACACCGATCGTGGGCTGGCGCGGTGCCCGTGTGAACACGCTGCGCCTGTGGAGTGCCCAGCCGATTGATCCTATCCTGCTCGACAAGTTCAACTCCGGTGATCACATCGGGGCGCTTGAAGAAAGCTCGCGCGCTGAAGCCATTACCCGCGTGCTCTACCCGGCGGATTCCACCGCAGCGGGACAAGAGTTGCGCCTGCGCCAGGAGTTCTTCTTCTCCTCGGCTTCGCTACAGGACATCGTGCGGCGTCATCTGCAGCAATACGGCGACTTAGGCTCGCTGCCCGACAAGGTCGCTATCCAGCTCAACGACACTCATCCAGCCATATCCATCTGCGAATTGATGCGTATCCTTGTGGACGATAACGGGCTCGAATGGGCAAAGGCTTGGAAGCTCTGCAAGGGTGTTTTCGGCTACACCAACCATACGCTCCTGCCCGAAGCCCTTGAAAGCTGGCCGGTTGCCCTGCTGGAGCGGCTACTGCCGCGCCATATGCAAATCATCTACCAGATCAACGCCGATGTGCTGGCCGATGCGCGCCAACGGGCCAAGTTCAACGACGCACAAATAGCCAATGTTTCACTGATCGATGAAAATGGCGGGCGCCGTGTGCGCATGGGCCAACTAGCATTTGTCGGTTCGCACTCGATCAATGGCGTCTCGGCGCTTCATACCGATTTGATGAAGCAGACGGTGTTTTCCGATCTGCATAAGCTTTACCCAGATCGCATCAACAACAAGACCAATGGCATCACGCCACGGCGCTGGCTGATGCAGTGCAATCCCGAACTGGCCAAGCTCATCACGAGCAGGATTGGGCCGGATTATCTCGATGACATCGGACTGCTCAAGGGGCTTGATGCGCATGCGGATGACCCAACGTTCCAAGGGCATTTCGCGGCAGTTAAGCAGACCAATAAGCAACGGCTGGCCAAGCTTATCAAGGATCGGCTCAACATCGTGGTGTCGACCGATGCGCTATTCGACGTTCAGATTAAGCGTATTCATGAATACAAGCGTCAGTTACTGAACATTATCCAAGCCGTTGCGCTTTATGACGAAATTCGTGCCCATCCGGAACGCGATTGGGTGCCGCGCGTTAAAATCTTCGCAGGTAAGGCGGCTCCGGGCTACTGGAACGCCAAGCTCATCATCAAGCTGATCAACGACGTTGCCAAGGTCATCAACAATGATCCGGCAGTGCGGGGTATGCTGAAGGTGGTGTTCCTGCCGAACTATAATGTGAGCTTGGCCGAAGTGATTGTTCCTGCTGCAGACCTGTCTGAACAGATCTCCACAGCGGGGATGGAAGCCTCAGGAACAGGCAACATGAAGTTCATGGCCAACGGTGCCATTACCATCGGGACCATGGACGGGGCCAATGTCGAGATGCACAAGGAAGTGGGGGCTGAGAACATCGTTATCTTTGGCCTTTCAACGGCCGAAGTGAACGACAAGCGGGCCAAGGGCGAGGCACCACGCAGCGTGGTTGACTCGTCGCCGCGCCTCAAGGAGGCGCTGGAGTCGATCGCATCTGGCGTGTTCTCGCCTGACGACACAAATCGCTATCGCGATTTGATCGGCGGGCTTTACGACCATGATTGGTTCATGGTGGCGCGTGACTTCGATGCCTATGTCGCAGCGCAGGCGGAAGTTGATGAGCTTTGGAAAGACAAACGCCGTTGGAACGCCATGGCGATCCGCAATACGGCGCAAGTCGGGTTCTTCTCGTCAGATCGGACGATCCGGCAATATGCGCAGGATATCTGGGGCGTGAAGGCCTGAGGCGTGAAAAACAAGCGAAATAGCAGTGGTTGGTTGAGAGCCGCCGAACGAGAATGTTAATTTAAGCGCGCTGGCTTTGGCTTGTGTTGCTTTGGGGGAGCGAGCGTGTGACCAAAGAAGACTGGCAAGCTGACTCACGGGAAGTGGAGGCTATCGTAGGTGGCCGCCACAGCAATGCCTTTGCATTTCTGGGTCTGCACGAAGTGCAGGACAAGTGGGTGTTGCGGGCCTTTGTTCCGCATGCAGAATCCCTTGCCGCTTACACTTTGGACGGGACTGAGCTTGGCTTCTTGATCCCGCGCCATCCGGCAGGTTTCTTCGAGGGTAAGGTTGCCGTGACCAAGCGCCAGCCGATCCGCTATCGGGCACTTAATGCCGGCGGCGAGTGGGACCTTTATGATCCTTATTCATTCGGACCCGTGCTGGGCCCGATGGACGATTACTATATCGGTGAAGGCAGTCACCTTCGCCTGTTCGATAAACTTGGCGCACACGAGATGGAGTTCGAGGGTATCCACGGAACGCATTTTGCGGTGTGGGCGCCCAATGCGCAGCGCGTCAGCGTTGTCGGTATGTTCAACGAATGGGACGGCCGCCGCCATCCTATGCGAAACAGGTTTGAAACCGGCATCTGGGAAGTGTTTATTCCTGTGCTCGGCACCGGCACTCTCTACAAGTATGAGATCGTTGGGCGTGATGGTGTGGTTCAGCCACTGAAGGCCGACCCTTTTGCTCGGCAATCTGAGATGCGTCCGCGCACGGCTTCGGTTGTGCCCGACCCAACAGAGTTCACTTGGACCGACCGGCAATATCTTGAAGAGCGCAAGACCCGCGACTGGCGTCGCACGCCCATGTCAATCTATGAGGTTCACTTGGGTAGCTGGCGCCGCCGTCCAGATGGTGGGTTCCTAAGCTATGACCAATTGGCCGAGCAATTGGTGCCCTATGCTGCCGATATGGGCTACACCCATATCGAGCTGCTACCGATCAGCGAACATCCTTACGATCCAAGCTGGGGCTATCAGCCGACCGGCCTTTATGCGCCAACCGCTCGACATGGCGACCCTGCTGGATTTGCCCGGTTTGTGGATGCTGCGCATGAAGCAGGACTAGGCGTAATCCTCGACTGGGTCCCTGCACACTTCCCCACCGATGCGCATGGGCTGTCGCATTTCGATGGAACGGCACTTTATGAACATGCCGATCCACGGCAGGGTTTCCACCCGGACTGGAACACCGCAATCTACAACTTCGGACGCAAGGAGGTTGTTAGCTTCTTAGTCAATAACGCGCTGTTCTGGCTGGAAAAATACCACATCGACGGACTGCGGGTCGACGCCGTTGCGTCAATGCTCTACCTCGACTATTCCCGTCAGCAGGGACAGTGGGTGCCCAACAAATTCGGCGGGAACGAGAACCTTGAAGCCGTCGACTTCATTCGCCGCGTGAATTCGGAGGCTTATCGCCTTCATCCGGGCACGTTCATGATCGCCGAAGAGTCCACCTCGTGGCCCGGCGTAAGCCATCCTGCCTACACAGGCGGCTTGGGCTTTGGGTTCAAGTGGAACATGGGTTTCATGAACGACACGCTTCGGTTCATGAGCCGCGAGACGATTCATCGCAAATACCACCACAACGACATGACTTTCGGGCTGGTTTACGCGTTCTCCGAAAACTTCGTCCTGCCGCTCAGTCACGACGAAGTGGTGCACGGCAAGGGTTCGCTGCTCGAGAAAATGCCGGGCGATGACTGGCAGCAATTTGCCAATCTGCGTGCTTATCTGGCCTTCATGTGGGGCCATCCGGGCAAGAAGCTGCTGTTCATGGGCCAGGAGTTCGCACAGCGTGACGAATGGTCCGAAGCCCAGTCCCTGGACTGGCACTTGCTAGACGCCAGCATGCACGAGGGCATGCGCCGGCTGGTCGCCGATCTTAACCTGGCCTATCGGCAACTGCCTGCCTTGCACGAGCGCGATTGCGAGCCTGATGGCTTCGAATGGGTGATCGGCAACGATTACACCAATTCGGTTTTTGCTTGGTTGCGCAAGGCTCCAGGCAGCGATCCGGTGCTCGTTGTTTCCAATTTCACGCCAGTGCCACGCAGCGGTTACAAGGTGCCGATGCCACTAGCGGGAAAATGGGTGGAGCGGATTAATACCGATGCGGGCTGGTATTCCGGAAGCAACACCGGAAACCAGGGGGCAATTACGGCAAATGCTGTCGAAGGGCAGCATTGGCCGGCCGAGGCAGAGCTTTACCTGCCGCCACTATCAACGCTGTTTTTGAAGTTTGAACCGGAATAAGCCGGTCGTTGCGAATACGTCCCGGTAAACGGGCACTAGCGGAGGGTTAGAAAATGGCAGACTACAGAGTACCGTCACCGCTGGCCCGTGAGGCCATGGCTTACGTATTGGCCGGTGGGCGCGGCACACGCCTGATGGAACTGACCGACCGGCGCGCAAAGCCCGCCGTCTACTTCGGCGGTAAGTCGCGGATCATCGACTTTGCCTTGTCCAATGCCATCAATTCTGGCATCCGCCGCATCTCGGTAGCGACGCAATACCAGGCGCATAGCCTTATCCGGCACTTGTCTCGTGGCTGGAACTTCCTGCGGCAGGAACGCAACGAAAGCTTTGACGTGCTGCCTGCCTCCCAGCGGGTGCGCGAAGACATGTGGTATGCCGGCACGGCCGACGCCGTGTACCAGAACATGGACATCATCGAGGATTCGGGTGCGCGCTATATCGTCATTCTGGCGGGCGACCACATCTATAAAATGGATTATGAAATCATGCTCCGCCAGCATGTCGACACGGGCGCCGACGTGACTATCGGGTGCCTTGAAGTGCCGCGCATGGAAGCCACGGGCTTTGGCGTCATGCATGTGGATGGACGCGATCGCGTGGTCGATTTCGTCGAAAAGCCCAAGGACCCCCCAAGCATCCCAGACAAGCCGGACATGGCATTGGCTTCCATGGGTATCTATGTTTTTGAGACGCGTTTTTTGATGGAGCAATTGCGCCGCGATGCTGCGACGGAAGGCTCCAACCGCGATTTCGGCAAGGACATCATCCCCTACATAGTCAAGAATGGCACGGCGTGGGCCCATCGCTTTCCGCGCTCCTGCGTTCGCTCGAGTAATGAAGAGGTCAGCTACTGGCGTGATGTGGGCACTATCGATGCTTATTGGAAAGCTTCCATCGATTTGACCGATATCAAGCCGCAGCTCGATCTTTACGATCGCGACTGGCCGATCTGGACCTATGCGGAGATCACTCCTCCGGCCAAGTTCGTACATGATTTTGATGGCCGCCGCGGTTCGGCTGTAAATTCGTTGGTCTCGGGCGATTGCATCATCTCCGGCGGCCATCTTCAACGCACGCTGCTGTCCACCGGCTCGCGTGTACACTCCTATTCCGAGTTAAACGAGGCAGTCGTCCTGCCCTATTGCGACATCGGGCGGAATGCCCGCTTGCGCAAGGTCGTGATCGATCGCGGTGTGAACATCCCCGAAGGATTAGTCGTCGGCGAAGATCCGGAATTTGATGCCAAATGGTTCCGCCGCAGCGATGACGGCGTCACGCTCATCACGCAGAACATGGTGAACAAATATCTGGCTGGGCGATGATCGAAGTCCTCTCGGTCGCTTCCGAGGTCTACCCTCTTATCAAGACGGGCGGACTTGCGGATGTTGCCGGCGCGCTGCCGAGTGCCTTGGGTGCGCATGGGGTGACCATGCGCACGCTCGTGCCCGGCTATCCTGCCGTAATGCGCAAGATGACGGGTGGGCGCGTGGTACGAGAACTCGATGATCTGTTTGGCGCCCCTGCCAAGCTGATCGCGGGCCGTGTGGATGGGCTCGATGTTATCGTCATCAGCGCTCCCCAACTCTATGACCGGCCGGGAAATCCCTACATCAGTCCCGATGGCTGGGACTGGCCCGACAATTGGAAACGTTTCGCAGCCCTTGGCTGGGTGGCGGCCGAACTTGGACTTGGGCTTGTGGACGGCTATCGCCCGCATGTCATTCATGCGCATGATTGGCAAGCAGGGCTTGCCCCGGCTTACATCAAGTATAGCCCCGATGATCGGGTCAAGACGATCATGACTGTCCACAACATGGCGTTCAAAGGGTTCTTTGGCGCTGAGATTTTCGGGCAATTGCGTTTGCCGCCACATGCCTTTGGGGTAGCGGGCGTCGAATACTACGGCGGCATTTCGTATCTCAAGTCCGGCATGGAATGTGCGGACTATGTCACCACGGTCAGCCCTAACTATGCCGACGAAATCCGCACCCCTGAATTCGGAATGGGCCTTGAAGGCCTGCTGAATGGCCGTGCCGATACGGTGGTCGGCATTCTCAACGGTATCGACACCAAGGCCTGGAATCCTGCAATTGATCCGGCTTTGGCTCAAACCTATACGGCAAACACCATCCATGCCCGCCGCATCAACAAGCAGGCGGTCGCGGACAAGTTTGGCCTCGACGGCATTGATGGCCCGCTCTTTTGCGTTATTAGCCGACTGACCGACCAAAAGGGCATGGACCTCCTGCTGCAGGCTACCGATGGCCTGGTTGACTTTGGTGGGCGGCTGGCTGTGCTGGGCTCTGGTGAAGGCTATCTTGAGGACGGTTTCCGCCATTTGACGGCGAAATATCCAGGCAAAGTTGGTCTCATCACCGGCTATAACGAAGCGCTTAGCCACCTTATGCAGGGCGGGTGCGATGCCATCGTCATTCCCTCACGGTTCGAACCTTGCGGTCTAACCCAGCTTTATGGCTTGCGCTATGGCTGCGTCCCAGTCGTCAGCCGCATCGGCGGGCTGGCCGACACCGTCATCAATGCCAATCCCGCTGCGATTTCGGCAGAAGTCGCCACGGGTGTGGTCTTCGATGCCAATAGCGCGCACATGCTCTACGAAGCCATTCGCAAGACGGTGCGGCTCTACAATGACGAAAAACTCTGGAAAAAAATTCAACGGCGCGGAATGAAGTCGGACGTCTCCTGGGAGACGAGCGCCGCGCGCTACGCCGATCTTTACGCCACACTCACCGGGCTCAAGACCAATGACGATCCAGACAATTAACACCACGCCCTATGCCGACCAGAAGCCTGGAACCTCGGGCTTGCGCAAGCGGGTGACCGTTTACCAGCAGCCCAATTACGTCGAGAACTACATCCAGGCTATTTTCGACAGCCTGGAAGGCTTCGATGGCAAGACGCTAGTGATCGGCGGGGATGGGCGGTTCTACAACGACGTGGCCATCCAGAAAGCCATTCGTATTGCCTCGGCCAATGGTTTCGGCAAGGTGCTGGTTGGGCAGAACGGGCTTCTCTCCACGCCCGCTGCCAGCCACGTTATCCGCCACCATAAGGCGTTCGGCGGCCTGGTGCTCTCCGCCAGCCACAATCCGGGCGGTCCGGACGGCGATTTCGGCATCAAGTACAATATTGGCAACGGCGGCCCAGCGCCCGAGAAGATCACCGACGCCGTCTTCGCCCGTACCAAGGCGATCGATAGCTATAAAACCGTCGATGCGCCAGACGTGGCGCTCGACAAGATTGGCTTGCATCGATCAGGCGGCATGGTGGTCGAGGTTATTGACCCGGTGACCGATTATGCCACACTGATGCAAACATTATTCGACTTCCCGGCGATCAAGGCAATGTTCGCATCCGGCTTCACCATGACGTTCGACGCCATGCATGCCGTGACCGGGCCTTATGCCCACGCGATCCTTGAAGGCATGTTGGGCGCGCCGAAGGGAACGGTTCTAAACGGTACGCCATCGCCTGACTTTGGCAACGGCCACCCCGATCCCAACTTGGTTTACTGCAGAGACATGTATGATCTGCTGATGACCGCCGCGGGGCCTGACTTTGGCGCGGCCTCGGATGGCGATGGGGACCGTAATCTCGTTATCGGCAAGAACCGCTTTGTAACCCCTTCGGACTCGCTGGCGCTGCTGGCCGCCAACGCGCATCTGGCGCCGGGCTACAAGGTCGGCATTTCTGGGATCGCTCGCTCCATGCCCACCAGCGCCGCCGCTGATCGTGTGGCCGAAAAACTCGGCATCGAGATGCACGAGACACCCACCGGCTGGAAGTTCTTCGGCAATTTGCTCGATGCCGGCCGGGTTACCATTTGCGGCGAAGAGAGCGCCGGTACCGGCTCCAACCATGTGCGCGAAAAGGACGGGCTCTGGGCCGTGCTACTCTGGCTTAATATTCTTGCCGTGCGCAAGCAGAGCGTTGACCAGATCGTGCGCGAGCATTGGGCAACCTATGGCCGCAACTACTATACCCGCCACGATTATGAAGAGGTGGATGCCGCTATTGCTGGCAAGCTGGTCGATGATCTACGCGCGCAATTGCCGTCCCTGCCGGGTAGGGTCTTTGGCGACGATCTGCAGATCGCCTATGCCGACGACTTTACCTATCACGACCCGGTCGATGGTTCCACCAGTGCCAAGCAGGGCATCCGCATTGGCTTCACCGATGGCTCGCGCATCGTCCTGCGCCTAAGCGGAACTGGGACCGTCGGCGCAACGCTGAGGCTCTACCTCGAGCGCTATGAAGCGGCAGGCGGCAGCCATGATCTTGAGACCCAGACCGCCCTCGAGCCGCTGATCGCGCTAGCGGATGAGCTTGCGGGCGTCAAGCAGCGCACCGGCCGCCAAGAACCTAGCGTAATCACCTGATGCCGGGCACTCCATGAAACCCATGCTGGTCCCCAATGGGGGCAGTATCGAACGGCTTGGCGCCACCGTCACTCCCCAGGGCATCAATTTCGCGGTCTACTCGGAAAGCGCAACGGCGATCTGGGTGTCGATCTTTGACGAACTGGACAAGGAGACGGACCGGTTCGAGCTGGACGTACGCCAAGACAACATCTGGGCGGGGCTGATCTCGGGACTCGACGCCGGAACGCGCTATGGCCTGCGCGCGGATGGCCCCTACGATCCGGATCAGGGCTATTTCTTTGATCCCATGAAGCTCCTGGTCGATCCCTATGCCAAGCGGCTCGACCGCGTCTTCGTGCGGTCGCCCCGTTTGCGGCTTGACCGTGAAGAGGCGGTGGATACGGCGCCGCTCATCCCCAAGGCCATCGTGGTCAGTGAAGCCTGGGAAAACGCGGTGCCGCGCAAGAAGGCGCCTGGCCTCTTCTATGAAATGAACGTGCGTGGCTACACCATGCGCCATCCTAGCGTGCAAGGCCCCTTGCGCGGGACCATCGCCGCGTTGACTACCCAGCGCGTCATCGACCATCTCAAATATATCGGCGTCGACACGCTGCAGCTGATGCCAATTGCGGCCTGGATCGACGAAGGCCATCTGCCGGCCCTGGGACTCACCAATGCCTGGGGCTATAATCCGGTCGCCTACTCGGCAGTCGATCCGCGCTTAGCACCGCGCGGGCCGCATGAGCTGCGCAACATGACCGACCTTTACCGTAAGAACGGGATCTCGGTTATTCTCGATGTCGTTTACAACCATACCGGCGAAGGAGACTCCAACGGGCCGATGCTCAGTCTGATGGGTCTCGACGCCAAGACTTACTACCGGTTCGTCGAAGTAGGCGGCAAGCAGGTGCTGGTCAACGACACGGGCACGGGCAACACGCTGCGCTGCGATCATCCGGCGGTGCAACGGCTGGTGATCGATAGTCTGCGCTATTGGGTCGAGGAGATGGGCGTCTCCGGCTTCCGATTCGATCTGGCGACAATCCTGGGCCGCGAACCCGGCTTCAACCCTAATGCCTTGATGCTGCAGAAAATTAAGGCCGACCCGGTCCTCAGCAAATGCATCCTTGTGGCCGAGCCATGGGATCCGGGTCCAGGTGGCTATGCGTTGGGCCAGTTCGGCAAGGAGTTCAAGGAGCACAACGACACCTATCGCGACGATATTCGTGAGTTCTGGCGGGGCGAGGACGGCAAAATCGGTGCCCTGGCCGGCAAGGTTGCGGGCTCTGCCGAGATCTTTGATTTTGCAGGCCGCAAGCCAAGCAACGGCGTCAACATGCTGGCTGTCCATGACGGATTCACGCTACGCGATCTCGTCAGCTATGTGCATAAGCACAACGAGGGCAACGGCGAGAACAATCGCGACGGGCATGGCCACAATGCTTCCTGGAACTGTGGCGTCGAAGGGGAAACCGATGATCCGGCCATTGTCTTCGCTCGCAAGCGCGATGTTCGGGCGCTACTCGCAACGCTCTTTATGTCGCGCGGCATTCCCTTGCTGCAACAGGGCGACGAGATGTTCCGTACGCAGCACGGCAACAACAATGCCTACGCCCAGGACAACGAAATCACCTGGCTTGATTGGGAAAGCGCCGATGGTGATCTCGTCGACTTCGTCGCGGCAGCAACGCAGTTCCGCAAGGCGCATTCGGCGCTGACCCATGATCATTTCCTCAATGGTCAAGACCGAAACGGCATACGTGACGTGGTTTGGCTTCATCCAGATGGGCGGGAAATGAACGAAGGCGACTGGCGGTATTCGGGTGCATCGGTCCTCGGCATGCACTTGCGCAACAAGGACGACGAAGTGCTGGTCTGGTTCAACCGCCGCGTCGAACCAGTCGTAGCGCGTCTGCCTGACTGCAACTGGCAGGTTGGCTTGGTGTCGGACCACACGGCAAATGTCGGGCTGGTCGAGTCGACAGCGACATTGCCACCGCGATCGGTGACAGCCCTCATCCGGTCGGTGCTCTCATGATTGTGGCGCAGCTGAGCGACATTCACGCGGATGGCAGCAAGGAAGCATTGGATCGGCTCGAGAGCGTGCTTGCCTGGTTAAAGCCGCTGAAGCCGGACGCGATTATCGTCAGCGGTGATCTGGCGGAGTTTGATCATGAACAGAGCTATCATGAGGTTCGCGACCGGCTAGAGGGCGCAAATGTGCCATTCTATATTGTGCCCGGCAACGTGGACGATCCTTCGGAGATGCGCCGTGCTTTTGGTGATCGGTTCGACTGGCCACAAGAAGGCAAGCTCAACTGCCTGGCGAAGCTCGACGAAAAGTTGCGAGTCATTGGCCTCGATGTCACTGTGGCAGGCTCTCACCATGGCGATGCAGGGCCGGTGCTGGATTGGCTTGGTTCGGAGCTAAATTCCGGTGGACCGCCAGCGCTTATCTTCCAGCACCAACACCCTTTCATATGCGGCATCGACGGCAAGGACCGAAATATCTGCTACAACAATGAGCCGCTGTCGCACGTGATTGGCACGGCGAGCGATGTTGTGCTGGGTCTTACCTGCGGCCATGTGCATCGGCCGATGTTCACCCGCTTTGCCGGCAGGCCTGCCACTATGGCACCATCAGTCGCGCGCGCCAACCGCCTGCGGCTCGATGGCAATGAGAGCGCAATTACCGATCCGCCAGGACTCCTGCTGCATCATCTGCAGGAGACACGTTTGGTGAGCCATGTGGTTATGGTGAGTTGACGGACTTGATAAGAGCGGCGCTTTGGCACTACTCCGCCGGTTGTGCTTCGGTGAGACCGCCTGCCTTCTCGATAAAACTGATGATCTGGTCCAGGCTCTCGCGCCGCAGCAAATCGGTGAAGACATATGGGCGGCCTTCACGCACCTTCTGCGTATCACTTTCCATCACCTGAAGGCTGGCGCCCACATAGGGGGCAAGATCGGTGTGGGTGACGACGAGGAGATCGGAGCGGGAGATAGCCGGCCCCCCTTTTCGCGGTATCTTTTCGCCTTGTGCAACCGAAATAACATAGAGGGTGATATCGGCTAGGTCGGGCGAGAAGGTGGCTGCAAGGTTGTCGCCGCCACTCTCGATCAGAATGATGTCGAGATCGGGAAACTTGCGGTTGAGATCGTCTATGGCCGCCAAATTGAGCGAAGCGTCTTCTCGGATCGCAGTGTGCGGACAACCGCCGGTTTCCACCCCGACGATCCGGTCCTCCGAGATCGCCTGCACCCGTGCCAGGATCAGCGCGTCCTCGCGGGTATAGATATCGTTGGTCACCACTGCCATGGAGTAGCGGTCACGCATGGCCTTCAGCAGCACTTCGCATAGCGTCGTCTTGCCCGAACCAACCGGGCCACCGATGCCGATACGGAGGGGACCGTTCAGGGACTTCATATCAGCCTCATGATGAAAAGAAGGAGGAACCCGGCGCCAATTGCGAGGCACAGCGGGGAGTAGACGCGGCGGTCGTTGACCCGGAAGTTTGGCTCTGGTGTCATGCTGGCCCACCATTGAGTGTAGCCGACTGCGCCGCGCGCAAGGAAAATAGCGGCTGCCGGAAGCGCAGCGAGCGACAAGGGTAGACCGCCGCTAGTTTTATCGGCGAGCGAGAGCGTCAGTATGCCGGCCGCAAATGTCAGAACGGCGATGCCGAAAGATGCCCAGCGCGGGGGCATGCGTTCGATACCAGGCCTGCCGACCACTGTTTGCGCGAGGAGCTTCTCGTCGCGGATGGGATAGGTCAGTCCAAAGGACCACGCCAGATGTGCCATCGAAACGGCCAGTAGAATGACAAAGACCAAGGATGCTACAACCATGCTCATGAGCGAAATATTCTCGTCGTAAGTGTCTCATGCGCCATCTGCGCGATATCGGCGGCATAGGCGACCGATCCGATCTCGTCCAGTGCGGCATGGTGCCATAGAGCGGTAAGCTCGGCGACCTTGGGCTCCAGCGCCGCCATGATCGCCAAGCCATCCGATTGCCCTATAGGGACGAGCCGGACAGCCACGGAAACTTGCCCATGTACGCTGGCCGTCAGGTACGCCAGAAGCGTATCATTCAGGCCAATGTCGTGGGCCGCAGCAATGGCGCCGACGGCTATGGGATAGGGGCAGGGCTCCGGTAGGTTCGAGATCACCGGCGTCGGCCAGGCAACAACTGCCATAACAAACGAGCGGCCAGTCATCGTTGTTTCATCGTACCGCTCGCGGGAAGAATTTAGCGCCAGAGCGAGATCGGCAAGTTCGCGTAGTTCAGAGCGATCGTTCGCGGAGCGATGAGCATGCGCCAGGAGAATGGCGTCGGTTCGCATCAAGCCGTGTTCGAGGTTGCCAGTAATCCATTGTTGGGCCGTATCTCGGTTATGCACAATCCTCGTCGCAATTGCGGTTTCTAGCCCTGCCGACCAAGCAAAGGCGCCGACTGGAAAGGCCGGCGATAACCAGGTTAGTAGTTTCTGCAGATTTGTGCCCGATGTCATCGCGCCAGCAAGGCATGCGGCTGCTCGCCGTGGCTGTGGTAGGCGCCATGCTCGGCGAAAAATGGCTCAGAAATATTGGTCACGGTCGCGCCCAAGCCCTCCAACATGGTTTTAAGCACATGATCACGCTTGATGAGGATCCTGTTGTCCTCCAGTTGCGCCGATGTGTGACGATTGCCCAAATGCCATGCTAGACGGATCAGGTGCGATCCGTCTCGTGCGCGCACCTCGTATAGCAGCTCTTCCGCGGCGATGATCTCGACAATCCGCCCGTTATCCAACTTGAGCCCGCTCATCGGTTCAAGCGTTACCGTCTGCGGAAAATCGACCAGCACTTCATCGCCATGCTGGAGAGTAAGCAACTTACGGCGCAGCCGCCGCTCGTCATGCTGCAGCACGATGTTATCGAACGGGGACCCTTCACCGTGACCGGGCGGCAGGATGGCGATAGCGCGCAGCATAGTCGGGACTTTCTCGGGCTTAGGCCCGTCAGGGGGTATTCACCATTTCGGAGCAGGTCAAAACAGCCGCTGCATCCTTGCCTTCGGCCACGTCATAGAGGCGGGCATCAGGTCCTTGGCTTTCCCAGAGCCAGGGGCCAGAAGCATAGCGGGCGCCGGAGCCAGATAGAACTGCCGCAAAAACCAGCGGCTGGTTCTCGCCTTCCACCGGGACAATGGCGAGGAAATTTGGCGCTGCATTAAGGTATGTCACCGACAGCGGCGTTTCACTGCCGCAGTCGTAAACGACCGTCCGCCGTTCGAAATCCTGGTCGGCACTCAGCTGCAGTTGTAGTGAGGTCTCCACGGCTTGGGCGGGCAGGGCTGCGAGCAATCCAGCGGCGGCGAAGGCTAATCTGATCGACATGAGAATGACTCCGGTGGCGCCTGCCAGCAACCACGCCCAAGCGGCAGAAGTTTGATGGGTTTCGCGAGCCATCATCAGACCAGATAGACAATAAGCAAGGAGCCAAAGATCGAAACAGCATCCTCAATGTTCGCGGCTGGCAGATCGCGGCCGAACGACTTGGCCAAACGAACCCTTATTTCGGAGCCCACATAGGTTCCAATAGCAGCCCCGATGGCACCAAGAATCACGCCAATGATCCAATTGCCCGGTAGCAAAGCGCTTGCCATGGCACCGACGACGATGCGTGCACCGAACTGAACTGGCACCTTCCGGCTTGGCGTTTGTGGCAGTTGATCGGTTATAAGTTCACCAATCGCCAGGAGTGTCAGCACTAAGGCCGTAACGATATGGCCAACGAAACTGACCGCCGTACCGCTGTAGTCAATCCACCCCAGATAGGCGGCCCAGCCTATTGCTGCGAGCGGGATCATCGTGCGTAGCCCTGCGATGAAGCCGATCAAGATCATCATGATGTAGATCATGGATTCCCCCAGTTTGCCCAGCAATAATCTCGCAGTCCCTGGCTATTAGAACAAGAAGTAGCGCTGGGCCAATGGCAGTTCCGTTGCTGGCTCACAGGTCAGGAGTTCGCCATCGGCCCGTACTTCATATGTCTCGGGATCGACTTCAATGTGCGGGGTTGCCGAATTGTGGATCATGGCTGCCTTGCCGATGCCGCTGCGGGTATTGCTGACGGGGAGCAACTGCTTGTCAACACCAAGCTTGTCGCGAAGCCCATCGTCATAGGCAGCCTGCGAAATGAAAGTCACCGAAGATCGGGTCAGCAGCTTGCCGAAGGATGCGAACATCGGGCGGTAGTGCATAGGCTGGGGGGTAGGGATCGATGCATTGGGATCGCCCATAGGCGCAGCAGCGATCGAACCCCCCAGCAGAATCATCTCGGGTTTAACGCCAAAAAATGCCGGATGCCACAGCACCAGATCGGCGCGTTTGCCGACTTCGATCGAGCCGATGTGCTGGCTCATACCATGAGCAATGGCAGGGTTGATGGTGTACTTGGCGATGTAGCGCTTGACGCGGAAATTGTCGTTCTCGCCTGTTTCTTGCGATAGGCGGCCGCGTTGACGCTTCATCTTGTCGGCAGTTTGCCAGGTGCGGATAAGGACTTCCCCAACGCGACCCATCGCCTGACTGTCCGACGAGATGACCGAAAGCGCGCCCATGTCATGGAGGATATCCTCCGCGGCGATCGTTTCCTTGCGGATGCGGGACTCGGCGAAAGCTACGTCTTCTGGAATTGAGGGCGACAGGTGGTGGCACACCATCAGCATGTCGAGATGTTCAGCGATGGTATTGACGGTGTAGGGCCGGGTTGGATTGGTCGATGACGGAATGACGTTCGGCAGGCCAGCGACGCGAAGGATATCCGGCGCGTGTCCGCCACCGGCGCCTTCGGTGTGAAAAGCGTGGATTGTGCGGCCCTTGAAGGCGGCGATCGTGTCCTCGACAAAACCTGACTCGTTCAGCGTATCGGTGTGAATCATCACCTGCACGTCGTAGTCGTCGGCAACAGACAAACAATTGTCGATGGTAGCTGGGGTGGTGCCCCAGTCTTCGTGCAGTTTCAGGCAGGATGCGCCAGCCAGGATCATTTCATGGAGCGGAGCGGGGAGGGACGCATTACCCTTGCCGGCCAATGCCAGGTTCATCGGAAAGCCGTCGAAGCTTTCGATCATGCGCTGGATGTGCCACGCGCCGGTACAGGTGGTGGCGAGCGTGCCATGAGCGGGGCCCGACCCGCCACCGAGCATGGTCGTTACGCCGCTCATTAGGGCTTCTTCGATTTGTTGGGGCGCGATGAAGTGAATGTGGGCGTCCATGCCGCCCGCCGTGAGGATGCGGCCTTCGCCGGCAATAGCTTCGGTGGATGGGCCGATGATGATGTCGACGCCGGACTGTGTATCCGGATTGCCGGCCTTGCCGATGGCGTGGATGCGACCATCCTTAAGTCCGACATCGGCCTTGTAGATACCGGTGTGATCAATGATCAGCGCGTTGGTGATAACCGTATCGACTGCACCTTCTGCCCGGGTGCGCTGCGACTGTCCCATTCCGTCGCGGATGACCTTGCCGCCGCCGAACTTCACCTCCTCGCCATAAGTGGTGAAATCCTTTTCCACCTCGATGAAAAGCTCAGTGTCTGCCAAGCGCACCCGATCGCCGGTGGTGGGCCCATACATGTCGGCATAGGTGGCGCGGGAGATGCGTGCGGGCATCAAAGGGCTCCGTTGGTCTTGGGCAAAAGGGCGCGTTGAGATGCGATTGCTGCCCCGCTGGAGGAGCGAGGGGCAGATGCTACAGAAGCCCAAATCGGCGCTGTCAGTGCGCCTTGACTTGCTTGGCCTGCTGGTAAGCCGACGCGGCACGATCGATTACTTGATCGAGCAAGGCTTCGCCCTCCGCCATTTGCGGATCTTGCGTCTGCGTCCGCGCAATCAGCGAGTAGGACAGAACCTGAATGGCATAAGCTTCGTTCTGCCGGCCTGCGCGATGATACTCGTTGCCACGCTCCTGGAATTTTCTCAGAAGTTGATCGTAGATCGCAACGTTCATCTTGGTCTTTGCGCCAGACCAGCTCTTGCTTTGCAGGTCCTTGGCCAATTCGGACGCCAGGGTGCCCAGCACCCACATGATCTCGGTATCCTTGACACCGTCCTGCTGCAAGTCGCGTAGCAGGGTCGCGAAGCGCTGCTTGAAATCCTGTTCCTTGGTGATCATGGGCGGTGCTCCGGAAGATTTTAGTTTGCTGCCTTAAAGCATTCTGTAGCCCGCCGCACCATGGGGCAGGCCGGCTTTCGCGCCTATCGTATCGGCTGCTCACAGCCTTCCCATGATCTGCTGGCGGAAACCATAGATGGTCCGGTCACCCCCTATGGGAATAAGGCGAACCTCGCGGGCCTGCCCAGGCTCGAAGCGCACGGCTGTTCCAGCGGCAATATCCAGCCGCATGCCGCGCGCTCGCTCGCGGTCGAAAGACAAGCCGGCATTGGCTTCAAAGAAATGGTAATGGGAGCCGACTTGGATGGGCCGGTCGCCTGTGTTGGAAACTTCGATGGTGATCTGTGCCAAGCTGGCATTGAGTTCAAGTTCGCCCGCTTTAGTGATGATTTCGCCGGGGATCATGACTGCCTCACCGAATCGGTTCATGAACGGTCACCAGCTTGGTGCCGTCGGGGAAAGTCGCTTCCACTTGAACGTCGTGGATCATCTCGGCAATGCCATCCATGACTTGCGAACGGCTCACGACATGGGCTCCTGCTTCCATAAGCTCGGCAACCGGACGACCATCGCGCGCGCCTTCGACGACGAAGTCGGTGATCAACGCAATGGCTTCAGGATGGTTGAGCTTGACGCCGCGCTCGAGCCGTTTGCGGGCGACTATCGCGGCCATGGCAATCAGCAATTTATCTTTCTCGCGCGGGGTCAAGTTCATCGGCTTGTTCCTAAAGGTGCCATAAGCGCGGCAATTCGCCGGCGCCGGAAAGCTCGGCTAGAATTGGAACGATGCGCTGCCGCAAAGCAAGCCCGGATTGTGCCAAAGCGCGTACGACGAGGCGTTCGCCTATTGCGCTAACCGCAACCTCCGCTTCTTCAGAGATCAGGTTGCGAACGGCCGAAAGCCGAGCGAGGCACTGGTCGGCGTCGGGCGAAATATGGACGATTGTTGCAAAGGCTCGCTTGCCGGCAAGCAGGGATATTCCATTGCGCTCAGAAAGCGTGCCCTCGAGTCGCGTGGCTTCAGCATGAAGGAGGCGGCCATTTCGCCGGATGCGCCAATTGTCGTGCAACTTAGCATCGAGTGCGATCTCGCCCATAGCGTCGCGGCCGAGCAGGACAGCTTCAATTGCGGTTAGACTAGCGCCCGGTGCCAGGTCGATCTCTATGCGCCGGTCCAAATGGCTGGCCGCAAAGAGGATGGTCTCCTGCGGCAGCCAATCGAGGTGAGCGTTCGCACAGACCGTGAGATTTGTTTGAACGCGCGCGGGCCCGCTAAGGGAGCGATAGATGCGCTCGCAGGCTTGGGTGGTCAGCGTCAGCTTCCCGCCTGCAGCCACTTCAGCCGACCAGCGCATGTCATCGCCGCCAGTCAACCCGCCAGCGGTATTTATGAGCACTGCTTCCATGGCTGCGCTATGAGTATGGGGCAGTCGGATCTTGGCACACCCATCCTGGTAAAGCGAATGCAAGACGGTTTTTCCCTCCCGCTGCTTGGTTGCGACGCCACCAACGCCAATCGCGCGCTGCATCTTCGGCGCAATTGTACAGGGTAGCTCAGGGGTTAGCGCCAGACTATCCAAGCTGCTGTTTTCTCCCTCCCGTCATAGGGTTTTCTATACCATCAAGTGCTGGCGCACTGCTGGCAAATCTAGGTCGGTGGCCGGTCCGGAGTGCTGAATTTCACCCCGATCCATCACGTAGATGTCGTCGGCAATCTCCCGGCAGAAGTCGAGAAATTGTTCGACCAGCAAGATGGTCATACCTTTTTCATCACGAAGAAACTGCAATGCGCGGCCAATGTCCTTGATGATAGATGGCTGAATGCCTTCGGTGGGCTCATCAAGCACCAGAACCTTGGGTCGGGTGACCAGCGCACGGCCAATTGCGAGCTGCTGCTGCTGGCCGCCCGAGAGGTCTCCGCCGCGCCTTCCCAGCATGGATTTTAGCACGGGGAATAGATCGATAATGTAAGGCGGTACGAATTTGTCGCCGCCCTTGAGGCTGGCGAAGCCAGTTTCGAGGTTTTCCTTCACTGTAAGCAGGGGAAAGACTTCGCGGCCTTGCGGAACGTAGCCGATGCCCATGCGGGCCCGCTTGTAGGGTGGCGCCTTCTTGAGCACTTCCTCGCCAAAAACGATGTCGCCAGCGGTGATATTGTTGATGCCAGTTATCGCGCGCAATGTTGAGGATTTGCCAACGCCATTGCGTCCGAGTACAGCGGTGATGCGGCCCGGCTTGCATTCGATCGAGACGGACTTCAGGGCCTGGGCCGCGCCATAATGCAGATCGATGGCGTTGATGGAGAGAGCGGTCATGCTTAGCGTCCCAAATAACGTTCGATTACGACAGGATTGGCGCTGACTTGGTCGAGTGAACCTTCAGCCAGGACGGAACCTTCGGCAAGACATGTCACCCGGGCGCCAAGTTCGCGCACGAAACTCATGTCGTGCTCGACCACCACAACCGAGCGGGTCTTGGCGATGTCCTTGAGGAGCTTGGCTGTTTCCACGGTCTCAGCGTCGGTCATACCCGCGACGGGCTCATCGACCAGTAGCAGCTTGGGGTCTTGTGCCAGCAGCATGCCGATTTCCAGCCACTGCTTTTGGCCGTGGCTCAAATCGGCTGCCAAGTCGTCCTTGCGGCCATTCAGCCTTACAGTTTCCAGGATCTCCGAGATACGGGCGATATCGTGCTCATCAGCAACATAGAAGAGTGTTGCGAACACGCCGCGCGGTTTCTTCAAAGCCATCTCGATGTTGTCCCAAACCGTATGGCTCTCGAACACGGTTGGCTTTTGGAATTTGCGGCCGATGCCTAGATTAGCGATCGCTACCTCATCGAGCTTGGTCAGATCGGTCCGGCCGTCGAACAAAACCTGTCCGTCATCGGGACGGGTCTTGCCTGTAATGATGTCCATCATCGTCGTCTTGCCGGCGCCGTTGGGTCCGATTATGGCCAGCATTTCGGCTGGATGCACGATGATGGAGAGATTGTTGATGGCCTTGAACCCGTCGAAGGCGACTGACACACCGTCGAGATAGAGCATGGTGCCGCTTTTTCCACCTGCATCTGACATCGTCTACTCCGCTGGATTGGGTTGGGGATCGACACCAGATTCTATTTGCTTCGGGCTGGCGGACCCTCTGTCATGCTGCTCACGCTTGGTCGTTGCGGCACGATACTGGCCGATAAGACCTACGATGCCTTTAGGCAGAAAGAGCGTGGTGAAGATGAACAGCGCGCCAAGGGCAAAGAGCCAGTATTCGGGAAAGGCGCCGGTGAAGTAGGATTTCCCGACGTTGACGAGAATGCCGCCGATAATCGGCCCAATGATAGTGCCGCGCCCACCTACCGCAGTCCAGATCACCACTTCGATGGAATTGGCTGGATCGAATTCGCTGGGGTTGATGATGCCGACCTGCGGAACATAAAGCGCACCGGCTACGCCAGCGATAATCGCCGACACGACAAATGCAAACAGCTTAACGTACTCGACCCGATAGCCAATGAAGCGCGTGCGGCTCTCAGCGTCGCGGATGGCAATCATGACTTTGCCAAGCTTGGAATTGACGATCATCGAGCATGCCAGGACGCCCAGGGCCAGGGCTATGGCCGACGCCATGAACAGCGCTGCCCGGGTGGTAGGGGCGGAGATTGGCTGGCCGACGATGTCCTTGAAGTCCGTCAAGCCGTTGTTGCCGCCAAAGCCCATGTCGTTACGGAAGAATGCCAGCAGCAGCGCATAGGTCATGGCCTGAGTAATGATGGACAGATAAACACCGGTTACGCGGCTGCGGAAGGCAAGGAAGCCGAAAACAAATGCAAGGATTCCGGGCACGACCACCACCATCAGCATGGCAAAGGCGAAATTGTCCATGCCGTACCAATACCACGGCAGTTCCTTCCAGTTGAGGAACACCATGAAGTCGGGAAGGGTGGGATTGGCGTAAACCCCGCGGGTACCGATCTGGCGCATCAGGTACATGCCCATGGCATAGCCACCGACGGCAAAGAACGCGCCATGACCAAGGGAGAGAATGCCGCAATAGCCCCAGACCAGATCAAGCGCCAAGGCGAGCATAGCGTAGGTCAGGTACTTGCCAAAGAGCGGTACGGCATAGTTGGGTAGCCGCAGGGGATGACCAACAGGCAAAAGCAGGTTTGAAGCCGGAACAAGGAATGCGATGGCGAGCAGAATGCCGACGATCCAGATAGCCTTCTTGTCGAGCGCGCGGAACAGAGCTTGGGTGATCATGCTTCGACCGACCTTCCCTTGAGTGCGAAGAGGCCGCGCGGACGGCGCTGAATGAAGAGGATGATCAAGACCAGGATGATGATCTTGCCGAGCACGGCGCCTGCATAGGGCTCGATGAACTTGTTGGCGATGCCAAGAGTAAGCGCACCGACAAAGGTGCCCCACAAATTGCCAACGCCGCCAAAGACCACGACCATGAAGCTGTCGATGATGTAGCCCTGGCCCAAATTGGGCGACACGTTGCCGATTTGACTGAGCGCGACACCAGCGAGGCCGGCAATGGCGGAGCCGAGCCCAAAGGTCATGGCGTCGACCAAGGGCGTGCGGATACCCATCGCGGATGCCATCCGCCGGTTCTGCATCACGGCACGCATGTGCAGGCCGATGGAGGTGTATTTGAGGAGTGTCAGCAGACAGAAGAACACCATCAGCGAGAAGATAACGATGTAAAAGCGGTTCCAGGTGATGGCCAATCCGCCGAGTTCAAATGAACCGGACATCCAGCTTGGATTGCCCACTTCGCGGATATTGGCCGTGAAGACCCGCTGTACGGCTTGCTGGATGATCAGCGACAAGCCCCAGGTCGCGAGAAGGGTTTCCAGTGGGCGACCATAGAGGAACCGAATAATGCCGCGCTCGATGGCGACGCCAACTAGACCAGTAAAGAGAAAAGCCAGGGGCAGAGCGATGGCCAGCGACCAATCAAACAGACCAGGGTAGTTTTGCCGGATGATTTCCTGGACCACGAAGGTCGTATAGGCGCCAAGCATGACCATCTCGCCGTGGGCCATGTTGATGACCCCCATCACGCCGAAGGTGATCGCTAGGCCAATGGCAGCCAAAAGCAGAACCGAGCCAAGTGAAATACCGAACCAGACGTTTTGCGCCACGTCCCATACGGCGCGGTCCCGCGCCAAACCATCAATAGCAGATTGAATGGCAGGCTTCAGTTCCTCTGGTGCATCGGCCAGAGCGGTTGAGAGTGTATTGAGCGCGTCTCGTCCGCCAATAGCTTGCACCAGTGGCACTGCGGCGGTTTTCTGCTCGATCGAAGCTTCAGCTGTCTTGAGCGTGATGACAGCACGAGCTTGTTCCATTACGCGCTTGATGTTGGCGTCGGTCTCGGCCGCGACCGCTGTATCAAGCAGTTCGAGTTGGGCCGGGTCCGCGTCACGCAAGATCGACTGGGCAGCCGATAGCCGGACATTGCTGTTGTCGCTCAGCAACGTCATCTGCCCGACGGCAGTTCGCAACACGCGGCGTAAACCGTTGTTGACTTTTACCTTATTCAATCCCTCTTCGGTTAAGGCGGGCAGTTCAGCGCCGGTGACCGGATCTGAAATCGCGCCTTCTCCGCCTGGATCTAAGGTGAAAACAACCTTGCCGCTGGCCTCGTCTGCGTAAAGTTCGCCTTGGGCCAGAGTCTCCAAAACGGGAACAACGCGCGGATCACCACTGGCAACCAGAACGCCAATAGCGGCTTCGCGATCCTTGAAATTGCCCTGTGCCAAGGCGTCGACGAGCGCGGATAGATCGGCATCGGCTATCTGCGCCTGGGCAGGGAGAGCCAGGGAAAATAAAAGGACAAGGAAGAGCGCAATGCGCTGAAAGAAATGCAATGCTTTCATCTTTGGCCTCGGGGAGTGGTCGACGATGGGAGGCGGCGAACCGCCTCCCGAGCTTGGTGACAGTTACTGCGCCATGGCGACGTCGCCGCCGCAGGACTTTGTTTCAGTGTTGTAGTTCCCGCAGCTGATCGGCGCAGTCCAATCGGCTTCGATCATGGCCGATTCCGGCAGGAAGTCGGACCATGCGTCGCCGGGCACGAGATCGCTTTCCGACACGACTTCAAACTGGCCGTCGTCCTGGATTTCGCCGATCAGCACAGGTTTGGTGATGTGGTGGTTGGGCAGCATCTTGGCCATGCCGCCGGTAAGGTTTGGCGTTTCCAAGCCAATAATGGCTTCCAGCACCGGATCGGTGTCGGTGGTGCCGGCCTTTTCAACAGCCTGAACCCAGAGGTTGAAGCCAATGACAGTTGCTTCCATCGGGTCGTTGGTGACCTTGTTAGGATTGTTCATGAAGGTCTGCCAGGCTTCAATGAACGCCGCGTTTTCCGGGACATCGACGGACTGGAAGTAGTTCCAGGCAGCAAGGTGACCGACCAAGGGCGTGGTGTCGAAGCCGGCGAGTTCTTCTTCACCGACGGAGAACGCGACGACCGGGATGTCTTCGGCCTTGATGCCTTGGTTGGCGAGTTCCTTGTAGAACGGAACGTTGGCGTCGCCATTGATGGTCGAGACGACGGCGGTCTTCTTGCCTGTGGAGCCGAAGGTCTTGATGTCGGATACGATCGTCTGCCAATCGGAATGACCAAACGGCGTATAGTTGATCATGATGTCTTCTTTGGCGACACCGTTGTCGATCAAATATTGCTCGAGAATTTTGTTGGTGGTCTGCGGATAGACATAGTCGGTGCCGGCCAGAACCCAGCGCTCAACGCCTTCGTTTTCCATCAGGTAGTCGACGGCAGGAATGGCCTGCTGGTTGGGAGCGGCGCCGGTGTAGAAAACGTTGCGCTGGGACTCTTCGCCTTCGTATTGAACCGGGTAGAAGAGGATGGAATTCAGTTCCTCGAACACTGGCAGGACCGATTTGCGTGAGGACGACGTCCAGCAGCCGAACACGGCAGCGACACCGTTCACTTCGATCAGTTCACGGGCCTTTTCAGCGAAGAGAGGCCAGTCGGATGCGGGATCGACGACGACCGCTTCTAATTGTTTGCCCAGGAGTCCACCCTTCTTGTTCTGCTCGTCAATTAAGAACAACATGGTGTCCTTAAGTGTCGTTTCAGAGATCGCCATAGTTCCCGAAAGGGAATGCAGCACGCCCACTTTGATTGTTTCGTCTTGGGCGAGGGCCGGTACGGCAATCGCACCGAAACTCACTGCTACGCCTAGCCCCAGCCCCGCAACGACGCGGTTTAATACTGTCATGTTGTCCTCCGACAGTTGGTAGTTTGCACCGAAAGACAGACTGCAAGGGCTATGCCACTATGTTGGCAGTTGAGCTAAGTCATAGCTAGAGATGAGTTTTCTGCCGTGAAGCCGCACGTGGCTCTCACGAACACTGCTCACACTCCACTTTCGTTGCTGAGTAAATGAGCAGCAATTTTATGTGGTGCTGATTTTTTGAACTTTGCTCAAGCGGCGTGCTTTGCATTGGGGCAACTAGCTTCTGATCACAGTTTATCGGCATTGGAACCGTTGCGATTCCCTTCCGTTAGATGTGCAAGCTGGGCAACAGGTTGTTGCCTTCCAGGTTTGGTTCTCTTTTGGGAGGGCCGATGGATCGGTAGACGGCTGCAGAGGCTGACGCTCCTTTGTGGTGTCTCCGGTGGGGGTGCGAAACTCTGTTTCGCGCCCCTTTTCTTTGCCAAACAGAATTGTACGACGCTAGCAAAAGAGCGGCGATGTGCCCATTGTTTGTGCAGGTCGCAGATATGTCTCCTTGTTGAGCATTCTCTGCTTGCCTCTGTCGCGTAGCTGCGTTTGTCTTGGGGTACAACATTCCTCAAGGACGCTTCACATGCTCAGTCGCCGGCTCTTCTCCGTTTCCTTTATTGGATTTGCCTTGCTGGGCTTTACAGCTTTACCGGCTCTTGCCCAGACAACTGTCAAGTTGACGTTGGACTGGCGCTTCGAGGGTCCGGCAGCGGGGTTCTTGCTTGCACAAGACAAGGGCTACTTTGCCGAGGAGGGGCTGGACGTCACCATCGACACCGGCAACGGGTCGGTTGAGGCGATCCCGCGTGTAGCAACTGGTGCTTATCAATTCGGGTTTGGCGATATCAACTCGCTGATCAAGTTCCTCGATGAAGAACCTGCTCAGCCGGTCAAGGCTGTGATGATGGTCTATGACAAGCCGGTATTTTCGGTTATCGGGCGGAAGTCGCTGGGTATTACGGACGATCCAAAATCATTAGAGGGCAAGAAGCTCGGCGCGCCGCCGCCAGATGGGGCGTTTGCGCAATGGCCCGCTTTTGTGGAAGCGGCGGCTTTGGACACTTCGGCGATCACCATCGAGTCCATTGGTTTTCCCGTCCGTGAACCCATGCTCGCTTCTGGCGACGTTGATGGCGTCTTCGGATTTGCATTCTCCGTCATTCTGAACCTCAAGGCCAATGGCGTGCCGGACGAGGATATCTCCACTATTCTGTTCGCCGATCATGGGTTGAACCTTTATGGCAATGCCATTTTGGTCAACGAGCAATTTGCCGAGGCCAATCCTGAACTGGTGACCGGGTTCTTGCGCGCCTTGGCCAAAGGCTTTGCCGACGCCGTTGCAGATCCGGCAGCGGGCGCTGCCGCCGTGCTGGCGCGCAACGAGACGCTCAACATCGATACCGAAACAGCGCGGCTTGAGATGGCTAATGAGATGAACATCAAGACGCCTTACGTGGTTAAAAACGGCTTTGGCGGCATCGATGAGGCACGGCTTGCCGCGTCGATCGAAACGCTCAAGATCTCGATGGGCCTCAAGGGTGCGGTGGCTGCCGCTGACGTGTTCGATGCGCAATATCTGCCGCCAGCAGCCGAGCGCATGCTGCCCTGAGGCGAAAGGGAGGAACCCGCCATGGCTCTGGTTTCGATCGAAAATGTCGCCATGCGCTATGGCGGCTCTGCCGGCACGCTTGCCGTGGCTGGGCTCAACCTTCAAATTGAACGCGGTGAGTTCGTGGCGGTAGTGGGGCCGTCCGGTTGCGGCAAGTCTACGCTGATGAAGCTCACCACCGGCTTGCACATCCCCCAGAGCGGCACGGTGATCGTTGCCAATCAGGAGGTGACCAAGCCGGTCTCGATCGTCGGCATGGCGTTTCAAAATCCGACCATGCTGCCTTGGCGAACGACGCTGGAAAACATCCTGTTGCCGCTTGAGATCGTCGAGCGGCATCGGCATCGGTTCCGGGCTCACAAGAAGGAATATGTGGCAAAGGCCGAAGCTTTGCTGGAGACGGTTGGGCTCAAGGGCTTCGGCGAAAAGTTCCCGTGGCAATTGTCGGGCGGCATGCAGCAGCGCGCCAATCTTTGCCGCGCCTTGATCCATGAGCCGGAACTGCTGATGCTGGACGAGCCGTTTGGTGCGCTCGATGCATTTACGCGCGAGGAGCTGTGGTGCGTGATCCGGGATCTGCATGCCAGCCAGGATGTCACGATCGTTCTGGTGACCCATGATCTGCGCGAGTCGGTGTTTCTGGCCGACAAAGTGGCCGTGATGAGTGCGCGTCCTGGCCGGGTTGTGTCGGAGCATGTGGTGCCCTTCGAGCGACCCCGGCAATTGGACATTCTGTATCAACCTGCGTTCAACGACATGGTTCAGTCACTGCACGGCGAGATAGCGACCGCGAGGGCTGCAGCATGACGAGCATCGAGACTGTCATTGTCGACTCCACTTTGCCACCAAAGCCAGCCGTGCAGATAAACCGGATAAGGCTGGCGCCGCTGCTTTATACGATCGGTTTGTTCGTGCTTTGGGAGGTCGGCGTTCGGCTATCCGGCTTGCCGCACACAATCCTACCAGCACCGAGCCGGGTGTTCGAAGCGATTGTGCAATATTGGTCGCCCATCTGGAAGAACTCGCTGCAGACACTCTACACGACGGTGCTTGGCTTCATGATCGCCGTTGTTGCTGGGCTGGGGATAGGTTTGTTTATCGGCTGGTCCAAGACGATCTATGCCGGGCTTTATCCAATCATGATCGGGTTCAACGCCATTCCCAAGGTTGCGCTGGTGCCCATCCTGGTCATCTGGTTCGGCATCGGGACGGTGCCCGCCGTGCTGACGGCGTTCCTGATTTCGTTTTTCCCCATGGTGGTCAATGTCGCAACCGGGCTGGCGACAATCGAGCCCGAGACCGAGGACGTGTTGCGGGCGCTTGGGGCCAAGAAGCTCGACATCATGCTCAAGGTGGGCATTCCGCGCTCCATGCCGTACTTCTTCGGCTCGCTGAAGGTTGCGATCACGCTGGCTTTCGTTGGATCGGTGGTGAGTGAAACGGTGGCGTCCAACAATGGTTTAGGCAATATGATGGCCTCGGCACAGTCAAACTTCAACGTGCCGCTGGTGTTTGCCGGACTGCTCATGCTCGCCATTGAGGGCATTGCCATGTATGCCCTGATGGCTTGGATCGAAAAGCGTATGACTGGTTGGGCGCATCGTTCGACCATGAGCCAGTAGGTTTAAACGCCGGTCGTCAGGTTCAGCCGATCCAGCGTCGTGCGATCTGCGGGATCGACCATGCCGACCAAGAAGCGGGTGACGATCTTGCGCGAGTCGGGAGGCAGGCTGGCGATCGCAGACTCGATGCGGCTTGCTTGAGTGGCAGAGAGGCTGCGGAAGAACTCGCGCCCTTTGTCGGTTGCATGCAGCAAACGCTGGCGACGATCGGCATGCCCGGTTTTTTGCTCAATATAGCCATTGTCGATTAATTGCCGCAGCACGCGCGCCAGGCTCTGCTTGGTAATCTTTAGGATGTCGAGCAAATCGGCGACCGGCATGCCGGGACGAAGATTGACAAAATACAGCACGCGGTGGTGGGCGCGACCGAAATCCTGCCGTTCGAGCAGAGCGTCTGCGTCTCCCGTGAAGTCCCGATATGCAAAGAAAAACAAGCCCATAATATCGAGCGGCAAACCATCGTCCGCAGACGAACCAGAATTTAGGTCAGCCTTGTTGACATTTTTTTGGGTTACTGCCATTGTCTTCCTATCAGGACGCCGTTGATGTCTTATCCCTCAGCCTTTGTGGTTTGCCAAGGCTTTGGGCTTGGGGCATGATCGTCGCCAAAACGGGCCATCGCGATGGTGCGCCCAGCAATATCGGGAGAGGATCATGGCCGGTGTGCCCATGGACCAGCGTGATGGCTGGATCTGGTTTGATGGTGAATTCAAACCTTGGAAAGATGCGAAAATTCACGTGCTGACGCATGGGCTGCATTACGCAAGTTCGGTGTTCGAGGGTGAGCGCGCCTATGGCGGCGAAATCTTCAAGTCGCGCGAGCATACCGAGCGGCTGATCCGTTCCGGCAAGACGCTGGACATGACCATTCCCTGGTCGGTGGAGCAGATTGAGGACGCCAAGCGGCAGGTGTTGGAGAAGAACGGCCTGGTTGACGCCTATGTTCGTCCCGTCGCTTGGCGCGGTTCGGAAGAATTGAGCGTTCCGGCCCGAAACAACACGGTTCACCTGGCAATTGCCGCTTGGGTGTGGCCCAGCTACTTCTCCGTTGAAGAGAAGCTCAAGGGCATTCGGCTGGAGTGGAGCCGCTGGAAACGTCCTAGCCCGGAGACCATTCCGTCCTCTGCCAAGGCGGCGGGTCTTTATATGATCTGTACGCTTAGCAAGGACGCGGCGATGGCTAATGGCTATTCCGATGCTCTGATGCTGGACTATCGCGGCTATGTGGCGGAAGCCACCGGCGCCAATGTGTTCTTCATCAAGGGTAAGGATATCACGACGCCGACGCCTGATTGCTTCCTCAATGGCATTACACGGCAGACGTTGATCGATCTGGCAAAGCGCAATGGCTTTACCGTCACCGAACGCCACATCATGCCGGAAGAACTGAGCCAATTTGATGAGTGTTTCCTCACGGGGACTGCTGCTGAGGTTACGCCAGTCAGCGAGATCGGGGATAATAAATTTCAGCCTGGTGACGCGTGCCGGACGCTGATTGATGCTTATGCGGCTGAGGTTCAGCCCAGGCGGGCGGCTGCGGAGTAGGGTCTCTACATCCTGAAAAGGCCGGGCTAGGCGCCCGGCTTTTTTGTTTAGGGCCAATCAACCCAACCTCTTGGTGTCACCCCGAACTTGATCCGGGGTCCATCCTCAGGTGTTGGAACGAACCACCTGGCGGCTGGGTGCGATCTTGAGATGGATCCCGGATCAGGTCGGGGATGACATCGGGGGTGGGAGAGCTTGGTGGAGGCAGACGCTGTTATTCCCACCTTGCTTTGGCTTTGTCGTCTTCGCTCTTCGCTTCAACCCAGTGCGTACCTTGCGGGCTGGTTTCCTGCTTCCAGAAGGGGGCGTCGGTTTTAAGATAGTCCATGAGGAACTCGGCACCTTCAAAGGCGGCTTGCCGATGGGGAGAGAGGGTCATGACCTGGACGATGGGTTCGCCGGGTAAGAGCTTGCCGTAGCGGTGAATGATCGTGGCGGCGAGCAGGCCGAAACGTTTGCAGGCTTGCTCGATGATGGCAGTCAGTTGGTTGATGGCGAGCTCAGGATAGCATTCCAGCGTCAGGGCGGTGATCGGGTCTTGCGGGTTGGAACGCACGACCCCGGTAAATGTCGCGGCAGCGCCGGCGCCATGGCTGGCTTCAAGAAACGCGTTGAGCTCGGCGCCGGGGTCGAAAGCATCGGTGGTGACACGGACTGTCATGTCAGCCGCCTGTCATGGGCGGGAAAAGGGCCACAGTGCTTGCGCCGCGAATAGACGCATCGTGTCCGACGAGTTTTGCGTCGACGGCAGCCTTGATCAGGGCGCGCTTTTGCACGGCATGAGAGAAGGCTTCGTCGCGGCCGGCGAGCCAGTCGATCAGCTCGGCAACAGTGCCGATCTCTTCTGGTGGCGAGATCTCTTCCTCGCCGCGGTTGAGGCGCTCGCGGAGCCAGGCGAAATAGAGAATCTTCATTTTGCGTCGGCGCTGAGGTGGGGCCAGCTGGCGCTCAGATATTGCCAGCCGGTCCATAAAGTCAGGATACCGGCGGCCCACAGGAAGATATCACTGATCAGGCCAAGGCCCGGTACGATGCGCTCCAGCAGAACAATGGCGAGCGACACCAATTGAATGGTGGTCTTCCACTTGGCAAGCCAGGTGACGTTGAGCACCACCTTGGTGTTGCCCAGGAACTCGCGCAGGCCGGAGATGAAGAACTCGCGGAAGAGGATGGCGCAGGTGGGAATCATGTCCCAAGCAGAGAGGCTGCCATCCCAAGCGAGCGCGGCGATCAAGATGCCGACGAGGAGCTTGTCGGCAATGGGGTCCAGCATGCGGCCGAGGGGTGAGTATTGGTCCCAAGCGCGGGCTAGATAGCCGTCTAGCCAGTCACTGGCGGCGGCTACAATGTATAGGACCAATGCCAGTACTCGCAAAGTCGTATCCCCGCTCATCACCAGCGCAACTATGGGGATGATCGCACCGATACGGGCAATGGTGATAAGATTGGGAACGAGCAGGAGGGGTGATCTGGCCATGGGCAGGACTGAACAGGAATGGGGCATGTGGGTCAACCCACCCCATCCCTGCTCTTCCAAACACGTTTCAGGCAACGCGCTGGTTCACCCTATCCCGCCGTTCAGTTACCGACTGGGCAAGCGCTTCGAGCGCAGTCGCCGTAGTGTCCCAATCGATGCAGCCGTCGGTGATTGACTGGCCGTAGGTGAGGGGCTGGCCAGGGACAAGGTCTTGGCGGCCAGCACGCAAGTTGGACTCGATCATGACGCCGATGATGCGGCGGTCGCCGGCGGCCATTTGCCGGCCGATATCGGCGAGGACGAGTGGCTGGTTTTCAGGGTTTTTGGATGAATTGGCGTGGCTGGCGTCCACCATGAATGCGGGGGGCAAGCCGGCCTTGGTGGCGGCTGCGGCGGTGGCGTCGATGCTGGCTGCGTCGTAATTGGTGCTTTTGCCGCCGCGCAGGATGATGTGGCAATCTTCATTGCCGGTGGTGGCGGCGATGGCGGAGCGGCCGTCCTTGGTGACGGCGAGGAAGTGATGCGGCTGGCTGGCGGATTGGACAGCGTCGAGCGCAATCTTGACGTTGCCGTCGGTGCCGTTCTTGAAGCCCACAGGGCAGGAGAGGCCTGAGGCGAGTTCGCGGTGAATCTGCGACTCGGTGGTGCGGGCGCCGATGGCGGCCCAGCTGACGAGGTCGGCGATGTATTGCGGAGTTGTCATGTCAAGGAATTCGCAGGCGGCGGGTAGGCCGAGATTGGCGATGTCGAGCAGAAGAGCGCGGGCGGTGTGGAGGCCCTGATCGATGTGGAAACTGCCATCGAGGTTGGGGTCGTTGATGAGGCCCTTCCAGCCGACCGTGGTGCGCGGCTTTTCGAAGTAAACGCGCATGATGATTTCGAGCCGGTCGCCTAGGGTCTCACGGAGCGCGACCAGGCGCTTGGCGTAATCGAGTGCTGCGGCGGGATCGTGGATGGAGCAGGGGCCAACGATAACGGCGAGGCGGTCGTCGCTGCCCTGAAGGATGTTGTGGAAGGCGTGGCGGGCGCCGAGCACGGTGCGGGTGGCGGCATCGGTGCGAGGATGCTGGCGCATGACCTCGATGGGGGTGGTCAGCTCCTTGATGGCGCTGATGCGCAGGTCGTCGGTGGATTTCAGCACGGTGTGGACTCCTCGGGATTTTATGGGGAGAGGCGGCCACAAAAAAACCGCCTCGAGTGATCGGGCGGTGGGCTGGGGTTTGAACTTATCGGGTCAGGATCAGATCAAGCGCGCGCTAGCCTCCGCCGGGAGCGGATAGCTAAAGTACCAAAACGAAATGGTGGCAACGGAGATCATTACGGCAATGTAGCTTGGTGATACATGGTTGTCGACTCCCTTTCATGCGGGCGTGCCGAAGCCCCGCCTGGCCTGCGGTTATCATGAGAACGTGCGGACCCCGAGACGGCTATCGCCTCGTAAGTAATAAGTAGTGAGACGGTCACCGTCCCGGGGCTGCCAATTTTTGGAGTGGTTGGGGAGCCGCGCAGGGGATCGCTCGTCCCCTACGGCCACAACTCGAACCCGAAGGAGCAGCGACGCTCCCGCGATGGCACCACCCCGGCCACTGGTCGCTGCAGCGCCGCCCGTTCATCCGGGGTGATGGGAGGAGGATAGTTCAGTTAGAAGATGGGGGGAGAAGATGGATAAGTTGGTGTTCGTTGAGAGAACCCCCACCTAGCCTCCCCCTGGTAGGGGGAGGGACAGATTAGAGCTAGCCAGAGATGTTGCCACACACGCTATGTGCTCCTCCCCCCTCACCAGGGGGAGGCTGGGTGGGGGTGCGATGGTTTAGTCAGAACCACCTTGCGGCTGTGGCGCGATCTCGGGATAGATCCCGGCCTGCGCCGGGATGACATCGAGGCTGAGGCAAGATGGTGCCGCTTACCCGCCGGGGTTGAAGTGGTCGTAGACCAATTGCGCCATGGCGCTCGAGATGCCAGGAACGGCGTTGAGGTCGGTGAGTGAAGCGCGGCTGACGGCTTTAGCGGAGCCGAAATGGTTGAGAAGGGCGCGCTTGCGGGTGGGGCCGATGCCCTCGATTTCGTCGAGCGGGTTCTTGACCTGGTCTTTCTTGCGCTTAGCGCGGTGCGTGCCGATAGCAAAGCGGTGGGCTTCATCGCGCAGGCGCTGGACGTAGTAGAGCACCGGATCGCGGTGTGGCAGCATGAACGCGTCCTTGCCTTCCATGAAGAATTTTTCACGGCCCGCGTCGCGCTCTTCGCCTTTGGCGATGCCGATGAAGGTGACGTCGCGCGGCAGGTTCATGGCGGAGATGACTTCGCGGACTGCATTGAGCTGGCCGGCGCCGCCGTCGATGAAGACAACATCGGGCCAATCGGGCATGCCGCTGCCTTCGACCTCGTCTTCCTCGGCATCGCTTTCATTGGCCAGCCGGGTGAAGCGGCGGGTGAGCACTTCGCGCATCATGCCGAAGTCATCGCCCGGAGCGATGTCAGATTTAATGTTGAAGGTACGGTAGTGCTTTTTCGAGAAGCCTTCCTCGCCGGCCACGACCATGGCGCCCACGGCATTTGTGCCGGAGATGTGCGAGTTGTCGTAGACCTCGATGCGGCGGGGTGGCCCGTCGAGGCCAAAGCAATTGGCGACGCCTTCGAGCAGGGTGCGATTGGTGGCGCCTTCGGCGAGCTGGCGGCCAAGAGCTTCGCGGGCATTGTTGAGGGCATGGTTGACCAGGTCGCGCTTTTCGCCGCGTTTGGGCTGCTCGATATAGACGCGACGGCCAGCGCGGGTGGAGAGCGCTTCAGCCATGACATCGGGCTCGGCCAGGTCGTGGCTGACGAGGACGAGGCGCGCGGGGGTACGGTTTTCGTAGAATTGGCCGATAAAGGCTTCGAGCACTTCCGCATCGGAGAGCGTGGCGTCGGCGCGGGGGCGATAGGGATAGTTGCCCCAGTTCTGGAAGGCGCGGAAGAAAAAGACCTGGACGCAGAACTGGCCGCCTTCGTGGTGTATAGCGAAAACGTCGGCTTCCTCGACAGTCTTGGCGGTAGCGTCGCCTTGCGATTGGACCAGCGCCAGGGCGGAGAGACGATCGCGCAGGAGGGCCGCGCGTTCAAAATCAAGCTGTTCGGCGGCCTGGTTCATGTCGCGCTGGAGATGGTCGCGAACGCTTTGCGATTTGCCGGAGAGGAATTGGCGGGCGTCTTCAACCAGTTCTGCATAGCCTTCGAGTGAAACCTCTCGCGTGCAAGGACCGGCACAGCGCTTGATCTGGTGCATGAGGCAGGGGCGGGTGCGGGCGGCGTAGAAGCTGTCCGAGCAATTGCGCAGCAGGAACGCTTTTTGCATGCTGGCAATGGTGCGGCCAACAGCAGTGGCGGAGGCAAAAGGGCCGAAGTAATGGCCCTGCCGGCGCCGGGTGCCGCGATGCTTGGTGAGTTCGGGCGCCTCGTGATCGGTGGCGATCAGGATATAGGGGAAGCTCTTGTCGTCGCGCAGCAGCACGTTGAAGCGCGGCTTGAGGCGCTTGATCATGTTGGCTTCAAGCAGCAGCGCTTCGGACTCGGTTTCGGTGCGCACAAATTCCATGCTGACCGTGGACGCGATCATGCGCTGGAGGCGCACTTCAAGTCCGTCGGGGCGAGTGTAGTTGGTGACGCGGGCCTTGAGGTTACGTGCCTTGCCGACATACATGACCTCGCCCTGAGCATCTAGCATGCGATAGACGCCGGGGGCGGCGGGCAGGGTGCGCACGAAATCGCGGATGACTTCGTGGCCGGATTTTTCAGGTTGGGTGGTCTGGTCGGTCATGAGCGTGGGGTTGCGCCCCGCTGGGGCGGATGTTCAAGGTGCCTGCCGCCATCGAGCGCCAGCAACTGGCCGGTCATGGATGGCGTGTTGAGCAACATTATGACGCCGCCGGCTATGGCGTCCGGGCCGGCATGACGCTGTAGCGGCAGGGCCTCAATCGAGCGCTCAAAGGCTTCGGGCGATTGATGCGTGTGGGGCAGGACGGGGCCGGGGCCAATAGCGTTGACGCGGATGGCCGGGGCGAGGGATTGGGCAAGGGTGCGGGTTGCGGTCCAGAGGACGGATTTGGATAAAGTGTAGCTGAAATAAGCAGGCGTGGGATGGAGGACACGTTCGTCGATGATGTTGACGATGTTGCCATCCATACCCATGGGGATCTGCGCGGCGAAGTCGCGGGCGAGGAAAATGGGCGCTTCGGCGTGGATGGCAAAGTGCTGGTCCCACAAGGCTTCATCGACATCGTGAATGCTGTCGGGTTCGAACACCGAAGCGTTGTTGATCAGTACGGTCAGGGGGCCGAAGAAAGCCGCGGCTTGTTGAACGATTTGAGTGCGTTCGGACCGTTTGGCGAGATCGGCCTGCAGGATCGCAGCCTGGCCGCCATTGCTGATGATGGACTGACACACTTTCTCAGCGCCACTAGCGTTCGAGCGGTAGTGAATGACCACCGCATAACCGTGGCGGGCTAGCGTCTGAGCGATAATTGCGCCGATGCGGTCGCCGGCGCCGGTGACAAGGGCAATTTGTGTTGGTTGATTCGTCATGAGCTAATCTAACCTGTGGGGCGCTTTTTTGTGAGATTGCCAGCGGATCGCGTCAGCGCGGCGTAAGCGAGCCGAGTGACAAACAAGGACAGCAGCTTATTGCCTAGGCAAGCGGCAGGCTTTGGGGTAGCGCTCTGGCGCAGCGCATAGATAAGCATCGAACATGACCATTTCATCTGGCGGCACCCAAAACGATAATGTCGGGCGCGCTATTCTCCTCACGATTTTCACCGTCGCCGTCTTCGGCATCCAGGATGTTTTGTCCAAGACGCTGGTGCAGACCTATTCGCCGTTCCAAGTGACCATGATGCGCTACTGGGGCTTCGCCCTGTTTGCGCTTGTCCTGGTGTGGCGGCAGGCGCCGCTCAAGCAGGCGCTGAACTCCAAAGTGCCGCTGCTGCAGGTGGTGCGTGGGTCAATACTGATCATCGAAATCTGGTTCTTTGCCATAGCGCTACAATCGGTGCCGTTGGGCGAGCTGCAGGCGATTTCATTGGTTTACCCGCTTCTGGTGACCTTGTTCGCTATTCCCATCCTGGGCGAGAAGGTGGGCGTGTTCCGGTTCGTAGCGGTCGGCATCGGCTTTGCCGGTGCCATGGTGATCGTGCGGCCTGGTGGGCTGCCGCTCGATTGGGGCGTGTTGTTCGCAATGATCTCGGCTACGATGTATTCGATTTATATCGTGATCACCCGCAAGGTCAGCCAGTTCGATAGCGCCGCCACGAGCATGGCCTATACGGGACTTATGGGATTGTTGCTCTCGAGCGCCGTGGGGGTATTTTTCTGGCAGCCTATGGCATGGAGTGATTTCGGGCTGGTTGTCACGATCATGGTGACGTCGTGCCTAGGGCATGGGCTCATGGTCTATGCTTTGTCCATGGCGCCGGCGAGTACGGTGCAGCCGTTCAACTACTTCTCGCTACCCTGGGCCATATTCTTGAGCGCGTTAGTGTTTGGACACTGGATTGATGGAATTTCGCTGATCGGCGCGGGAATTGTTGTAGCGGCCGGGCTGGTGGTGATGGCGCGCGAGCGGATGCGCAAATCGGTTGCGACACCGACACCGACGCTGCCAGGCACTGAATGATCAGGCGAAGAAGCGAGCAATCCAGACGCCGCCTGCAGCGCTGACGCCAGTCAAGGCCGTGCCCCATGCCATGTCGACGATTGCAACACGAGGTGAAAAGCCTGCGACGGTCGACAGATTGGTGAGGTCGTAGGTGCCGTAGGCAACAAAGCCGAGCACGGCGCCCATGAGCAGGGCCTTGACGACATCCCCATCGGCAGGCGCTGACACGAGGATCACGACGCCAACAAGGTAGGCGAGGTAAAAAAGCCCTGCAACGACCAGATTGGGGTTGGCAAGGAGAAGATTGCCGAGCTCAGCCCGGTAGAAGCCCTTGCCCATGTTGGAGAGCCAAACGAAGTCAAGCGGGAAGAAGATGAGGGCAGTCGCAGCGTAGAGGATCAGATATTTGGTCACGGTACGGACTCTGCCTTGATGTTGCCATTCTACGCAGGGTTCGGGCCGTGAGATCAAAAGAAAACGCCGCCCCGGAGGGCGGCGTTGTTGGCGAGGTTAATCACCGACGCAGAAATAGCCGTTCGGGCCATTGATGCAGACGCTGCTACCCGAATTGTGAGGGTAGCGCGGGTAGTGCGGGCGCGGCCAATCATCGTAGCGCGGGCGGCGTGGTGGGTATGGGCGATAGACCGGTGGGCGATCGTAGTAGTCGTCGTCATCCCAGCCAGGACGGCCGCCACGTTCGAGATAGTTGGCCGAGACCCAACCATCGGGACCGGGCTTTTCCACGTAGCACCAGCTGCCGCGGCACTGCTGCACGTCGACGCGCTCGCCACGGCGAATGGTGTCGATAACGCTATAACCAGTGCCTGGGCCGGACCGCACGTTGATATTGCCAGTGACATAAGCGGGAGCCGCAAAGGCGGCGCCAGCCGTCGCCATGAGCGTGAGTGCCGCGAGGCCGCCAGCCATGAGTTTCTTGCTCAAAGCCATTTCGATCTCCTTTCATTGGGAGCATGGGCATGCCCCGTGACCCGTAGAAAGCAACATTGTTGATGAACCGGACCTGAATGGATTTGTCAGAATCGGCTCAGAGGGTTAGCAGCTCAACGAAACGTTTTAGATGATCGCCCAGATTCTTGCGGTGCTTGGGCTTAAGCTCGCCCAGGAGCGCTTCCTCCAGCTGCGCCCAATGGTCGGCGAGGGCATTGCGGATGCGCACGCCGCGGTCGGTCAGGGCGATGCCCGATGCGAGTTCCGGACCAACGGCCTGCCTTGCCACGAGCCCGCGGTCGATCAGGCGCTCGAGGCGAGGCAGCAGAGCGTCTTCTGGAATGCCGAACTCGCTAGCAAGTGCCGCCTCGGTCATGCCAGAGCGGCCGAGTTCGAACAGGATGGCGTCGTCGCCCGGTTCGAGCCCGCGTTCACGCAACGGCAACAGCAGGGCCTTGTGGGCAAGCTGGCCGGCTTCGATCAGCCGGTAGAGCGTGGAGCGGGGCGAAGGCCTGGACATAAGCGGGAAAATAGTCCGAACTCCTGGTGTGCGTCGATTGCTGTTTCCATCCTATCGTTAATCGTGCAACGGCCAAGGCTGCTTATTGTTCACAAGATGCCGATGAGTTATGCGTCCATTGCGCTGATCTCGTGAACGGTTTGCCATGACGCAGGATAGGTTTTTGTGACGCAGGATCTAGCCCGCATCCGCGCGTTTGTTCAGGTTTTTGACTCTGGCGGCTTTTCCTCAGCTGCGCGCCAACATGGGCGCTCCAAGGCCCTGCTCAGCAAATATGTGACCGATCTTGAGGATTATCTCGGTGTGCGGCTGATGAACCGCACCACGCGTAAGCTGAGCCTAACTGAGGCGGGGGAGGCTTATTACCGGGAAGCCAGCGGGCTGTTGCAGCAATTGGATGACCTGGACGCAACGATCACCGACCAAACCGCTGAGCCGAGGGGCTTGTTGCGCGTGTCGGCGCCACGCAACTTCGGCGAGGATACGCTAGCGCCGGCGATCTATGAATATTTGCGCAAATACCCCAAAGTGACGCTCGATCTGCGGCTGGAGGACCGTTATGTGGACCTTGTCGATGAGGGCCTGGATGTCGCGCTACGGATATCGACCCTGGCCGATTCATCACTGATTGCCCGCAAGATCTCCGACATGCACGTCGTGGTCGGGGCATCCAAGGAGCTGCTCGGAAAGCTTGGCACGCCCGAGCATCCCGAGGATCTACGGCACATGCCGTGCATCATCGACATAAATCTGCAGGGGCAATCGAACTGGCGCTTTGTCGAGGACGGCAAGACCATCTCGGTGCCAGTCAATGGTCCGGTGCGGGTGAACTCACCGCTGGCGGCGCGCAAGGCGGCGGCGATGAGCCTCGGATTTGTCGTATTGCCCTCCTATCTGGCTGAGCCGGCAATCGCCAGCGGCGAACTGGTGCCGGTGTTGAACAAGTATTTGCCAACCGGGCAGACGCTGCAGGCGGTCTATCCGCACCGGCGGCATTTGGCCGGCAAGGTGCGGGCGCTGATCGATCATCTTGTGGAGTGGTTTCAGAACCATCCGATTCACTAGGGGCATGGCTTGAATATCGGTCGTCTTGGGCGCCGTTTGGTTGGCGCTGCGCTCAGTCTTGTTGCCTTTGCCGCGCCAGCATTGGCGCATCCGCATATCTTCATCGATGCCAAGGTTACCATCGTCTTTGATGATGCGGGAGAGGTGGTACGGCTCAAGCATGACTGGACATTCGACAAGGCGTTCTCGGTTTGGATGATCCAGGGGCTGGACACAAATAATGACCGCCAGACCAGCCCTGAGGAACTGCAAGGGCTGGCCGACGAGAACATGGTCGGCCTGGGCGAGTATGGGTTTTACACCTTTGCCGGTGACCAAGATGATTTGATGCAGTTTACGCCAGCGGGCGACCAAGGGATGGTCTTTGCCAATGAGCAGACCACCCTGTCGTTTTCGCTGGATGCGACCGAGCCGCGCCCCATTGATGTGCAATTCGAGTTGGGCGTTTACGACCCCGAGTATTATGTCGCTATTACGGTCGCCCAAGTTGGCGGTGTGGTGCTGGAAAATGCGCCCGCTGCTTGTGGCGTAACGCTCAGGCCGCCGGTCGAGATGAGCGAAGAATTGCAGACCCGGCTCTATGCGCTGGGGCCAGAGGTGACCGAACTGCCGCCCGACCTTGCGGCGGCCATGCGGGGTACGCAAGGGCTGGTTGTCGTCGATTGCGACGGGAGCGTTCCGCCAGCGCCGCCGGTAAACGCATCTACCGCGGCGGATGCTACAGCGCAAATTGCCCAGGCTGCGCCGAGCCTGCCTTTTGGCGGACCTCCGGCAGAGCCGGGGCTTAACCTGCCGCGCACCGGGTTCTTTGGCTGGCTACAAACCCAGCAGCGGGAATTCTATGGTGCGATGAACACTGCACTGGCGGCGCTCAAGCAGGATTGGACGGCATTTTGGCTACTGGGCGGGCTAAGCTTTCTTTATGGCGTGTTTCACGCGGCGGGGCCGGGACACGGCAAAGTGGTCATATCGTCCTATGTTTTGGCCAATGAAACGCAGTTGCGACGCGGGGTGACGCTCAGCGTTCTTTCGGCCCTGCTGCAGTCGCTTGTCGCCATCGGGTTCGTACTGGTGGCGGCGGGCGTCCTGGGCATGACGAGTCTTGCCATGGGGGACGCGGCCAATTGGATTGGCATCATCTCCTATGCCTTGGTGGCACTGCTTGGATTATGGCTGATCGCCCGGAAGGTCTTTGGATGGGGCCATAGTCATGATCATGAGCCGGACCTTGCGACAAAGGCTCGGGCCCATTTGCATGATGACGGACAGAACCATCACGTTCATCACGGGCATGATCACGATCATCCTAGTCATGATCATGGTCACCATGGCCATGCTCATATCGTAACGCCGGAAGCGACCAATGGAAGCTGGCACGAGCAGCTCGGGGTGGTGCTGGCCGTTGGCCTGCGGCCGTGTTCCGGGGCGCTGGTGGTACTGGTATTTGCGCTATCGCAAGGGTTGTTGGCGGCTGGCGTTGCGGCGGTGCTGTTGATGGGGGTGGGCACGGCGATCACCGTTGCCGTACTAGCGACGATTGCCGTATCGGCAAAGGGTCTGGCGCGCCGCATTGGCGGGGCCGATAATCCGGCAACATCTGCCATGATGTGGTGGTTGGAATTGCTGGGCGCGGTGGCTGTGTTTGGCTTTGGCGTTCTACTCCTGATTGCAAGCCTCTAGCGCGACCCAACGCCGCCTTGCTTGAGGACGGGATGTGGTTATGTTGCGCGGCAAAGTAGAACCCTTCCAAACTGGCAAGACATGTCCGAGCATCTGCCGCCTTCCCACCCGCAAGTTCTTTCGCCCAAGATCGGTGTCGTGCTGCTCAATCTTGGTACGCCCGACGCGACCGATTACTGGAGCGTGCGGCGTTACCTAAAGGAATTTCTGAGCGATCCTCGGGTAATCGAGACGCCTAAATTTTTGTGGTGGCCGATCCTGAACCTCGTAATCCTCCAAGTGCGTCCGCAAAAGAGCGGTGCCAATTACGCAAGCATTTGGGACAAGAAGCACAATGCCAGCCCGTTGCTGGTCATCACACGCGAGCAGACCGCGGCATTGGCCGAACGGCTGGCGGGGCACGGCAGCATCATGGTTGATTTTGCCATGCGCTATGGCAATCCATCCACCCACAGCGTGCTGGAGCGGCTGCACAAAGCGGGCTGCACCAAGATCCTCCTCGTGCCGCTTTATCCGCAAAACTCGGCGACTACGACCGCAACGGCTAACGACAAGGCGTTCGATGCGCTCAAGCAGATGCGGTGGCAGCCTGCCGTGCGCACGGCGCCCGCCTATTTCGAAGATCCCAAATATATCGAGACGCTGGGCAATTCGATCCGCGACGGGGTAGCGGCGCTGAACTTTGAACCAGACTTGGTCCTAACCAGCTATCATGGCATGCCGGTGACGTATCTGGAGCGGGGCGATGTTTATCATTGCCAGTGCTACAAGACGACGCGACTCGTGCGCGAATATCTTGGGTGGCCCAAGGAAAAGCTCATGGTGACCTTCCAGTCGCGCTTTGGGCCAACCAAATGGCTGGGGCCCTATACAGACAAGACGCTGGAGGCGCTTCCGGGCAAGGGGATCAAAAAGGTCGCCATTCTCGCGCCGGCGTTTTCCGCGGACTGCATCGAGACGCTCGAGGAAATATCGGTCGAGGGCAAGCATATCTTCATGGAAGCGGGCGGGGAGAAGTTTGCCTATATTCCGTGTTTGAATGCGTCGCCGGCCGGCATGGACATGATCGAAGCGATGGTGCGGCGAGAGTTGTCTGGCTGGATTTAGATTCTTACCTCTCCGCCTAAGGGAGAGGTGAAGCGGGTGGCTAGCCCATCTTTCTCCCATCTATGATGGCTTTAACTTCGCGCTCTACCGTGTCGAGCAGGCGATTGATGACAGAGGCGGCGCGTTCCGGGTCTTCGGCCAGGATCGCGTCGGCTAGGTCGCGGTGAATAGGGAACGAGTCGAGCCCGAAATTGTCGGCGGCGAAGGGGGATGAGCCGCCGCGTTCTAGGGCTTGGTCGAGATTGCGCAGCAATTGGCCGTACATCGGATTGCCAGAAGCGTCGTAAATGGCGCCGTGAAAGGCGTGGTCGGCTTTGCGCCAGGCGCGGCCGGCATTGACCTCAATCAGCAGCACATCGCAAAGCCGGCTGATCTCGAGACGCTGTTCCTTGGTAGCATTGCGCGTCGCCTTGCGGACGACGTCGTTTTCAAGCGTGCGGCGAATTTCCATGAGGCGCAGCAAGGCCTCACCTTCAAGGCGCACCATGGTAGGCACGAGACCGCGCGAGGTTTGGACGCGCGCCGACAAATAGGTGCCATCGCCACGGCGGCGACGAATTATGCCAAGGCCCTCCCAGCGATTGAGCGCTTCGCGGATGGTGGAGCGGCCGACGCCCAGGGTTGCGGCAAGCGAAACTTCAGGCGGCAGGCGGTCGCCGATCCTAAGGCCGGACCGCTCGACCATATCGGCTAGAGCATCGAGCACCGCTACGCCGCGGGTTCGGGTTTCCAGCGGTTCAAGATAGCTTAGGGCGGGCTGCGGTCTCACATCGGCTCCGGTGGGGGCGGTAACGGCGCACAGACACCATAATTCGTGCGGTTTGTCAGCCGTCCTAGGATGCTTTGCGTGCCGCTGGTTCTGTAAGGCCCAGAAGCGATTGGAGCGCCGTCAGCAGCAGATCCATTTGTTCCTTGCTGTTGTAGCCCTGCACGGACAAACGGGCGATGCAGCGGTCCTGCCATTTGAATACGGGTATCTCGATGTTAAACTTGTCGATCAGATCGAGCTTGAGCTGGTCGGTGTCGCACTCGGGGAGTGGTATGGCGACCATTTGCGGTGCGCAAAATTGCGGAGCGCTGAGCGGTGGCAAGCCGGTCAGTTCGCCCAAGCGGCGGGCGGTGTCCTGCGCCAAGGCCTGGCAATGTGCCTGGATGGCGGGCCAGTCATTGTCGCGGCGGTAGTTGAGGGCTGCGGACACGGTCAGCCATGGCGCAGGATCGCGCGTGCCTTGCACCTCGATTTCATCGACGAACGGGGAATTACCAAAGGCGCCCTTGGCGCCGGGTTCCTTTGATTGCGCGGTCCAGCCGTGGCTGATCACCAAGGGATTGAGCAGGCCTTGCACTTCCGGTCGGGCATGAAGGAAGGCCGAGCCCTTGGGCGCCATCATCCATTTGTGGCAATTGCCCGAGTAGAAGTCAGCGCCGAGCCCATCGAGCTGCAAGGGGATGTGGCCAGGCGTGTGGGCGCCATCAATGACGCTCCAAATGCCGCGCCGGCGAGCCTCGGCTATAGCACGCTCAATGGGGAAGAGAAGGGCGGTAGGTGAGGTTATGTGGCTCAGGAACAGGACGCGCGTGCGGTCGTTCATGCCGGCGATAATAGTGTCGGTGAACTGGGCTTCAGTCATGAGCGGCATAGGGACGCTGACCACGACGATCTCAGCGCCGGTCCGGCGCGCCACATAGGCCCAGGTTTTTTCGAGAGCCGAATATTCGTGGTCAGTGGTCAGGATTTGATCGCCGGGCTGCAGCTCGAGCGATTGGGCGACGATATTGAGGCCCATGGTGGCATTGGTGAGACCCACGATGTTTTCGGCCACGGTGCCGAGCTCGGCGGCAAGCGCGGTCCGGGCCGAGCGCACGTGTTCGGTAATGGCACGGCCGAGGAATTCGACGGGCTGGCGTTCAAGTTCGAGCTGCCAGTTCTGGTAGGCTTCGAAGACCGGGCGGGGGCAAGCGCCAAACGAGCCGTGATTAAGGAAGACGACGTCCTCGCGAAGAAGGAACTGCCGGGCAAGGTTTTCGGACAATTCAGCGGCCTTTCAGAGTCGGATCGAGTGCATCGCGCAGGCCGTCGCCGAAGAGCGTGGTGGCGAGAACGGTAATGGCAAGGGCAAGGGTCGGGAAGACGGCGAGATGCCAATAGAAGAACATGAAGTCGATGCCTTCGCTGATCATCTGGCCCCAAGTGGGGGTGGGCGGGGGTACGCCGATGCCTAGGAAGCTCAGGCTCGCTTCGAGCATCATGGCCAGTGGTATCGCCAGGACGAAGCCGACGATGATCGGGGAGATGGAGTTGGGAATGAGGTGGCGGCGGATGATGTACCAAGGTGACGCGCCAAGCGCCTGAGCCGCGCGGACAAACTCCTTCTCGCGGAATGCCTTAATCTGGGCGCGAACGAGGAGGCAGACCTGGACCCAGCCGAACAGCGCGGCGATGAGGACAATGGTGAAGTAGCCGCCGCGGGTGAGGGCGCCGAGCAGCATGGCTGCGAGCAGGGGCGGGACTACCGAGAAGAGCTCGATGACCCGCATGATGAACCAGTCGGTCTTGCCGCCAAAATAGCCGGCAAGTGCCCCCAAGGGAATGCCGATGAACACGCTGAAAAGGGCAGCGGCAAAGCCGATGGTGAGCGAAACGCGGGCGCCATAAACGATGCGGGTGTAGAAATCGCGGCCGAGGTTATCAACGCCGAACCAATGTTGTGCCGAGGGGAAGGCCAGGGACTCTGCGAGAAAGGATTGGGCGTCTGGCCGGACAGGGGTAATCAGGGGAGCAAAGATCGCCATTAGGATCAGGATCGTGAGGACGATGCCGCCAGCAATGGCAGCCTTGTTGCCGGTGAAGCGGCGCCAGGCAAACCAGAGCGGGTTTCGTTGCCGATAAGCCGGCAGGGGAGCGGCTTCTGCCGTCATGCTTCGCCTCCGACGCGGATACGCGGATTGACCAACGCGTAAACAATGTCCGAGAGCAGATAGGCGATGCAGTACATGAAAGTGATCATAAGCATCAAAGCCATTTCAAGGGGATAGTCGCGCGTCTGGATAGAGGACACGAAGTAGGCGCCAAGGCCTGGAACACGGAACATGGCTTCCACAAAGATGGAGCCCGTGGCGGTGCCGATAAACATTGGCAGGAACACGGTAACAAGCGGGATGGCCGAATTGCGCAAGACATGCTGGAAGACGATGCGCTGTTCGCTTAGCCCTTTTGCACGCAGAACGGTGACAAATGGACGGTTTAGAGTGTCGAGCATGGCAGAGCGTGTGTAGCGCGCATAGGTCGCCAGCGGGATTAGAGCATAGGCTACGATCGGCAAAATCCAGCGCTCTGGCTTGCCCCATCCGCTCGCGGGAAGCCAGTTGAGCCAGACGGCGAAAATTAGGATCAGCAGCATCGAGGTGACGAATACCGGGATGGTGAGGCCCAAGGTTGCCAGTGTCGAGGCGAAATAGTCGATCCAGGTATTGCGGTTAAGGGCTGCGGCCATACCGAGCAGAATGCCGAGCGGCGCGCCGATCAACACACCTAGGCCACCGAGGACCAGGCTGGGGACCCAGGCGCGGGAGAGCAACTGCGTTACGGTCTCGCCGGGACTTTGATATGGTACGCCGAAATCGAAATGCAGCACGCCCCACATGTAGCGGAAATATTGTACATGAAGCGGCTGATCGAGCCCGAGCTGCGCCATGAGTTTGGCCCGCACAGCTTCGGACACCGGCATGTCATTGGCATCGAACGGTCCGCCGGGAATGGCGTGCATCATGAAGAAAATTATGAGCGACACGACGATGAAAGTAACGGCTACGGAAACAAGGCGACGGAGAATGTAGCTGAGCATGTTGCGCCTCCTTCAGGTCGTAACGATCGCTTCGACGCGATGGTCGGGTGCAATAGTGACCAGTTGAGGCGTGCTGTTGGGCGCCATTCCAGTTTGAATAACCGTATAACGTGGCGTCTGCGCAGCGATGGCTTCATGTTGAAGGAAGGTACGTTCGCGCTTCTCGCGAGGGTTGGTGGCGGGAATCGCATCGAGCAGGGCGCGCGTATAGGGGTGCTGCGGGCTTGAGAAAATGCGTGCGGTGGGCGCCTGTTCTACAACCCGTCCGCGATACATCACAACGACGCTGTCGGTGAGCGATTTGACGGTGGACAGATCGTGGCTGATGAACAGCATGGAGAGACCCATTTCGGCCTGAAGCTGCTTGAGCAAGCCGATAATCTGCGCCTTTACCGTAACGTCCAGCGCCGAAGTCGGCTCGTCGGCGACCAGAACGGATGGACCAAGGATGAGCGCCCGAGCAATGGCGACTCGCTGGCGCTGGCCACCCGAAAGTTCATGTGGATAGCGCCCGCTAAAGCTGCGGGGCAAGCCGACCCGCTCGAGCCAAGCCAGTGCCTGTTCGTTTTGGTCGCGGTGTGTGCCGATCCCGTGAATATCGAGCGGCTCGGAGATGATCTGGCTCAGGGTCATCATCGGGTCAAGAGCGGAATAGCTGTCTTGAAAGACGATCTGCATGTTGCGGCGGAAGGGCTTGAGTGCCTCTGATCCAAGACTGGAAATATCGACGCCATTGACCAGGATCTGACCAGCGCTGGGTTCGGTCAAACGCATGGCCATGAGGCCGGTTGTGGTCTTGCCCGAGCCGGACTCGCCGACCAGCCCGACGATCTTGTTGCGCGGCAGCACGATGTGGAGCGGGCGCACGGCGTGAAAGTCGACAAAGCTGGAGCGGAAGCCCGCGCGTCGCTTGATGCGGAAGGTCTTGGCTAGATCGCGCAATTCGAGTGCCGGCGCTGCGGCTTCGCTGTCACCGCGCGACGGCTCGAAACTGGTGTTTAGGCTGGCGAGCAGGCGCTTGGTATAACCATGGCGCGGTGTATCGAAAATCTGCTGTACCGGACCCTCTTCCATGATCTCGCCATTGTACATGACCAGCACGCGGTCGACCGTTTCGGCGATAACGCCGAGATCATGGGTGATCATGATCAGCGCCATGCCGAACTCGGCTTGAACCTTCTTGATCAACTGCAGGATTTGCGCCTGGATAGTGACGTCCAGCGCCGTGGTGGGCTCGTCGGCGATCAGCAGCTTGGGCCGGCAGGACAGAGCCATGGCGATCATGGCGCGCTGCAGCATACCGCCCGATAGCTGGTGCGGGTAATAGGATAGAACGTCGCGCGCGTTCTTGATCTCGACGCGCCAGAGAAGTTGTTCGGCCTCGGCAAGGGCGTCTTTCTTGCCGATCCTGCGGTGCGCCAGAATGGTCTCGGCGATCTGGTGGCCGATAGTGAACACCGGATCGAAGGCCGTCATCGGGTCCTGGAAGATCATTGCCGCAGAACGGCCGCGCAGGCGTGCCAGATCTTCCTTGTTGGCCTTGAGCACGTCGATGCCGTCGAGTTGCAAAGTCGTGGCGTCGATCTTTGCCGTCGCCGGCAAAAGGCGGAGCAGGGCGGCGCAACTCACCGATTTGCCAGAGCCGGACTCCCCGACAATGCCCAGGCTCTCGCCTTCATTCACGGTGAAGCTCATGCCGCGCACCGCGTCGATCTGGCCGCCATATTGGCTGAAGCTGACCTTGAGATCGGCGATTTCGACAAGCGGCATGAGCAGGCCTTGTGGTTTAGGATCGCTCCCCGGCTAGAGCCGGGAAGCCTGGGTTTACGGTAGTCGATTATTGCTTTGTGATGTGGGTGAAGTAGTAATGGCCGAGACGATCGAGTGGCGTGAAGCCTAAGGCGTTGGGCTCGGCACCCTCACCGCTTAGCTCGTCTGACAGCACGGCGATGGTGACCGGATGGACTAGAGGGACGATCAGGCCCTGGTCGATCATCACCTGCTCGGCCTGGGCATAAAGGTCGAGGCGGGTTGCCGGATCAGATTCGGAATCTGCCTTGGAGACCAGATCGTCGTATTCCGGCACGAAATAGCCGTGACGGCCGCCATTGAAGAAGATGCCGTAGAAGTTTGACGGATCGAGATAGTCGTATTCATAGGGCGCGATGAAGATGTTGTTCTTCTTGGTGCGCAGCCCGTCCATCCATTCGGCGCCCGGCAGCACGCGGATGTTCATTGTGATGCCGAGCACCTCCTTGAACTCTGCCTGAAGGTATTGCGCCATGGCAGGAATGATGGCGCCATTGTAGCCGCCTTCTTCACGGTACCAGATTTCAATTTCTGGAAAGCCTTCGCCATTGGCGAAGCCGGCATCGGCCATGTACTGCTTGGCTTTTTCCGGATCGAACACGGCTTGCGCCACGACTTCTTCGTTGTAGCCAGGATAGCCGGGCGGCAAGATCGAGCCGGCCGGGATGGCGATGTCTTTGAGGACCGTGGAGGTCAACTCGTTGCGGTCGACAGCATGGTAGAAGGCGCGGCGGACGTTAACGTCGTTGAAGGGCGCTGAGTCCAAATCATAGGAAATGTAGGACGTGGCGAAGACCGCGTTCTTGCGGATACCGTCGGGGTAGCGCTGCGAGGCAACGGGCACCTGTCCGGTGTTGAGGAAGGAATAATCGGCGTCACCAGCGAGAAATGCGGGCAAGCCGACTTCAGGGGCTCCAAGGCTTGGGTCGACTTCCAGGCGGTCTATCTGTGCTTGCCAGGGACCAGTGTAGGTGTCCGACTTGGTCAGGACGACCGAATTGTTGGATTTTTCCCAGCTTTCCAGATCGAAGGGGCCAGAGGAGACGATCGTATCGACATTGACGGCCCAGTCATCGCCCAACTCGTCCACCTTGTGCTTTGGCACGGGGTACCAGAGGCTGGTGACGGACGGCAGATAAGGCTTGGGCGCAACGGTGGTGACCTCGATGGTGAGGTCATCAACGGCCTTGAGGCCAAGAGTCGAAACGTCGGCCGTGCCTTCGGTCACTTCCTTCCACCCCTTGATGCCGCCAGCGAAGTCCCAATACCAGGCGAAATCATAGCCTGAGGTGGCGGCGCGCTGGAGGGCGAAAACATAGTCTTCGGCGGTGAGCGGCTCGCCATCGGACCACACAAGGCCAGAACGGAGCTTGAAGGTCCAAGTGAGGCCATCCCCGGACTGGGTCCAACTTTCGGCTGCCATCGGGGTGAGCTCGAACTCCTTGTCGAAGGTCGCGATTGGGACCTGCAGCAGTTCGGCGAAGGTCGCCCGGTCATAAACCGTCTTCATGTAGTCCATGTAGGTGCCGGTGGTGGACTGGCCGGGGGCCACGATTGTGGTCTGGGCCAGTGCCGGCGCCGTTAGCGCAGTGGCGAGCGCCAGCGCTCCGGCGATCTTGAGCAGCGCGTTCATTGAGACTCCCTCCTGTTTTGGTGGAACAGTTTCAATGCCCTCGAAACTGCTCGAATGCCATATGTCTGACAAATGCAGAACAGCTTGGCAAGCCGCGGGAGGAGGAGTGCGCCCTTAATTTGGCATAACCGGAACGATACCCCAACAAGGGAGGTCGTTTGCCGCGCCTTTAGTGTAGGCCGGCCCTGAATGCAGGGGAGAAGTTAAAAGCCGAAATTGTCGTCGTCATCCTCGCGGGCAGTGCCACCGCCTATGAAGCTGAAAGGGGTTGCCGGGATCTTGGCGGACCAGCCGATTAGATTTGACCCTCTGACCCAGCCGGCGCCAGTGACCAGGCACCAGCGATCGTCGCGGGTGCAGTAGTCGAGGGTGACCCGCTGGCCGTCGGCGAGGCGGCCGATGGTGGCGTAGCCGGTGCCGGGGCCGGTGCGGACGGCCACATTGCCCGAGACGCGGGCGGTGGGTTCGACGGCTTGCACTGCGACCGGCAAGGCGAGGGCGGCGAGGCAGAAAAGAAGAGGGAGGCGCATGGTGAGCTCCTGTGGTTGAGCTTAAAATGCGCCAGCCCCCGTCTTGGTTCAAGCCTTGGTTAGAGGCTGACCTTCTCGTTTTCGCCCATATCGGGGGCTTTGCCGGTGACGGCGGCGAGGGCCATCTTGGTTGTCGCGATCAGGCCGTTGGGGCTGTCCCAGAGTTCGGCATCTTCGGGGGTGACGGTCAACACACGGATCGAAGGGTCGTTCTCGTCGTCCCACCACGCCTTGTCGAAGTCGTTCCAGAGTTCCTTGATCTTGGCGCGGTCGTTGCTGATGCTGGCGGCGCCTGAAATCACTACATATTTATGGTTGGCGTTGTCGGCGAAGGCGCAGGAAACAAACGGGAATTGCTCGACCTGACCGTTCTTGGCGCCGTCTTCGTCGACGAGAAAATACAGCGCGTGGTCTTCGCGGAAGACGCGGGCGCTGAGGGGGCGGCTGCGCTGGCGTTCGCCGTCCCAGGTGGTGAACATGCAGATATCGATCTTCTTGGCGAGTTCCCAGATGCGGTCACGCGCCTGGTCGGGGGTCATGTCGTTATCGTGGTGATCCTTGGTGGCCATGCCGTTTCTCCTGTGGTGTGCAGATGAAACGGGTAGGCTGCGGCACGGTTGCGCGAAATATTTGTGGCGCCGAGGTGATCCAAATCACTGCCTTATGGTCAGCACGCCCTTGTCGGGAATCATCACCAATTCGTAGGGCTGCGACAGGCGGAAGCGATTCTGCTCTGGGTTGAACTCGGCAAAGCGGAAGCCGGCTTCGGCCATCTGGCTGGCTTCGGCCAGCGTCAGTGGCAATTGACGGCCGGTGCGGCCGGCCAGATCGGTGGTGAAGGATAGCATGATGTCCTCGGCAGTTTTTGTTCTCTTTATGTTCTAGTGCCGATCTGGCCGGAGAGTCCAGAGGCTAGCAATCACAAGATGAATTCCTGCACGAAAATCCGCACGGCGCCGGGCGCCTGCGGGTATGGGGGAGACACGTGTAACGGGCGGCCTTTGGCTCATACCGTTGTAACTTAGGGAGCCAAGGGCCGCCCGTCACGATCCGGATTTTAGGCGGGGCGGTTCAGGCACAACCAGTATTTCAGGCGCGGCTGCCGTGATCCCTCACCCCGTCGGGCGCCCCCAACTGCCGGTCATTCCGCCCGGCTTCGCGTAAAGCCGGTGACTGGCGGAACACAGGGAGAATGACACAGGCAAGTGGGGGCGGGGATAAGTTTTAGTCGTTGCTGGAATCACGATCCAAATCAACGCTTTGGCTGGCTTGCGCCGCGCGGGAAAGGCCGATGGCGGTCAGATGGGCATGCCGCTCCTCGAAGGCCATGCTGGCCGCCGACAGGCGGGCCACATAGAGTGCGAAATCAAACAGGCTCATTGGCACGATGGGATCGAACAGCGGAAAGTGCGGCCGGGACGGCTCGCGCTTGAAGAGCCGATTGGCGGCGCGCAGCGATGCCAGCATGCTGCGCCTTGTGGTGTCGCCAATGATGCCAGAGGGCTTGGCGACACGGACGATGTAGTTGAAGGTCGCGATATCCTGCGCCAGGCGATTATAGGCGCGAACGGCGCGGGGGCCGAGATGAGGTAGGTTCTGCATGGCTTGCTCCTTGCTGTGCAACCGGCAAGGATAGGGCAGGGGCACGATGCGGGGATTAGCGGCAGAACGGGGCGTGGTTCTTGCGGAGCGGCGTCGGTAATAGGTTCGGAGAGATTGAATGGGCGATTGGCAAAAACTCGACGCGCCGCTGACTGGCGGCTGTCAATGCGGGGCGGTGCGCTACCGGGCCGGCGTGCAGCCGAGCAATGTGCATGTCTGCCATTGCCGCATGTGCCAGAAGGCGGTGGGCGGGCCGTTTGCGGTAATCTGCCCGGTGCTGAAAACCGATTTCCGGGTGACACGGGGCGAGATTTCCTGGTTTCACAGCTCGGCGCTGGCGCGGCGGGGATTCTGCAGGGATTGCGGCACGCCGCTGATTTTCGACTATCCCGATTTTCCCGATATCGGCGTGCTGGCGGGGAGTTTCGACCGGCCCGACCTTGTGCCGCCCGTGGTGCAATATGGCATCGAGAGCCGGGTTTCCTGGTGGCACGGGATCGAAGCCCTGCCGGGCGACCAGCCGACCTATTCCGAAGACCCGCAAGGGTTTTTGCCGCGAATACAGGCGAGCAACCGCCAGCATCCGGATCATGAAACGTGAGGCTGGCGCTCAGTAGCGTACGGGACGCCTGGCGATGATTTGGGCGATGCGCTCGGTGTCGGCGGCGCTGAGGTAGCGGCCGCGCTCCAGGATTTCGAGCGTGTATTCGTCGTAGGTCAGCCCCAGCGCCTCGGCGCGGCGGGCGCGCATGATGGCGATGTCATAGGGTGCGTCGAAGGCCTTCTTCTTGGCGGCGGACCACTCGAAGTAATTGCCGATGCCGTTGGGACCCCAGGGGCGGGGATCGTCATCGAGCGGCGGGCCGTTGTTGGAGAGGGGTGGGGTGGTGGACATCGGGGGAGTGTGGCGCGGTGGGGGCGGGGTGTCCAACGAAGGTTTTCGATGGGGGTGATTGGAGGGGTTTATCGTGTGGTTGAAGGACCCCCACCTTGATCCTCCCCCTGAGAGGGGGAGGTGTTGACTGAGAGTACTGCGCTGAGGGGAGGGAGAGATCTGGATGTGGCACCTCTTCTCCTCCCCCCTGACAGGGGAGGCCGGGTGTGGGTTCTTCTCCCGAACTCAATGTTTGCTGAACCACCGCACCCCCACCTTGATCCTCCCCCTCCTAGGGGGAGGTGTTGACTGGAAGCTCTGCGTCGACGGGGAGGGACAGATTGGGGATGCGGCACCTTCTGCTCCTCCCCCTACCAGGGGGAGGCCGGGTGGGGGTCCTTCATCCAACATCATCTGCAGCGGGGCTTCACTTCCCTTTTTCACATGCTACGTTCCCCTCAGGGGGCCTCATGACCGATCCGATCACCTTTGCCCGCAAGCTGCGGCGGGAGCAGACGCCGGCGGAGCGGCGGTTCTGGCATTTGCTCGAACCCTGGCGGGTGAGCGGGCACCATTTCCGGCGCCAGGCGCCGATCGGGCCGTATGTGGTAGATTTCGTCAGCAAGCGCGGCAAGCTGATCTTCGAGATCGACGGCGACAGCCATTACACCGATTCCGGGCTGGCGCATGACCGGAGCCGCACGCAATATCTCGAACGATTGGGTTATCGCGTGGTGCGCTTCACCAATCCCGATGTGCTCGGCAATGGCGAGGGGGTGTTCGATACGCTGCGCCGCGTGCTTGGCGAACCCTGAGCCCTCTTCTCCTCCCCCTCCCAGGGGGAGGCCGGGTGGGGGTTCTTCCCCATTCACTCGGGTTTGGGCCAACCACCGCAACCCCCACCTAACCTTCCCCTGGGAGGGGGAGGGAAGGATTGAGCTCGGCTACACACTGGAATTCAGGCATTGCGTGGTGCGGTTCATCGATACTGATGTGCTCGGAAACGGCAAGGGCGTCTTCGATCAGTTGCGCGGCGTGTTCGGCGAGCCCGACCGCTGAACCCTCTTCTCCTCCCCCTCCCGGGGGAGGTGTCGCGTCGATTGAATGCGGAAAGAGACGCTCGCGCGCCGCTCAACTAAATGGCAAAACAACGCGCAGCCAACGTGAGAACTGGGCGCTTGTCCCTACACGCAAGCCGACTTGCATCGGAGACTACTTAAACAGCCGCGCGAACTGCTCAAGAGAAATGCACTTGTTTGGAAAAAACGACTCAAAAATAGAGTAATAAGAAAGCGGTTGAGGTTCGAGCTTGTCCAAAACTACGTGGTACCCAAGCCTAATTGCCTTGGATAATAAAAACAACTTTGGAGGCAGATTTGGATCTGTGGGTCGAATCTGATTGCTCAAAGCTTCAGAAATGTTAGCGGATTGAATTTCATCAGCCTCTGTTGACCTAATTACATTTCCTCCTACTGCAGCCAGTTGGGCGCCTACGTTTTTATACATTCCGTCGAGCTGACGTTTTGTCACGCTACAGTAGAAAAACGATCCACTTTGGCCGCACTTCAGCGAACAAGAAAGGAGCGCAGGAGGCGCTTCGAGAACTGCAGAAATTATGCTTTGACCGGATAATATGTACTTAGTCGTCATCACCAGTCTCGGGGGAATCCATACCCTCTGAGGCGTATGACAAATAAGCGTCTAGATGCTCGGGTCGAACTCTTAGCTTACTGTAAAGTTCAAATTCGTTGCCCGGCTCGTCTAGCTTATGTCGAAGAACATTCTTCGCCACCCTGTATCCGAATCGAGCTGTTTTATACAGCCCTTCGTCCCGATTAGATGTTGCGCCAAACCCTTTGTCAGGTATCTCTGCCGGATAAGGGCGGCCCTTGAATTGAGCTTTCCACGTTTTGGAAAACCCCGAAGGGACTAAATCTAATTCTTCTAACCTGATTGTCAGCGCTTCTTGACTAACCTTTAAACGTGCAGCCTTAATGCGAATATAGTTGTTAGACCACCTTTTGAAATTAGACGGCTCTTCAAGCACATACCCTACCAGATGCTTTGGCATCAGAAAGTGAGTTGCAAACTTGTTGCAGGCTCTCTCCAGCTTATTCCGTAGTTTGTACGTGTTCGACACGCCTGGTTCACGCGCTACGAAATGAGCCAACTCGTGCGCAAGAGTGAAATTTCGAGAAGCTTTATTTTGGGCAAACGAATTTAAACATATAAGGGATCGCTTCTTCTCTGACAGAGCGAAACCCTTGACGTCAGCGTCTTCTATTGACCGGGTGATAACGCTGGGCCCCGCATCTTCTACCACGAAGCGAAGATATTTGAAGAATTTTGCTGAAGTAACCTCGGGCCCAACCTGTGCATCATCTGAAATTCGCAAAGACTTGCGGCATTCAAGAGCGAGTCTTTCGATTTGAGACTCACTGTGCGTGGTAAGATCCTTCACGCGAACGAAGTCACCTGCCTCAGAGAGTGAGAGAAGTTCGCGACCTTCACGTATCCCGTGCGCCAAGGCGCCAACCGGCAATTTTGGGGCAGGTTTGGAGAGGCGAAAGTCAACTTCTTCCTCCAGACCCGGTATGGAGGAAGAGCGGTAGAATAAGTAAGTGTCTACTGCGAAATAAGCAGCAAGCCGCTTAAGCGCACCCTTGGTCAATTCGGATTCGCCGGATAAGAATTCTTGAAGTTCAACCCTGTCTATTGAGGCGTCAGTGGCAACGTCAGAATCAGTGACGCCTGCACGGTCCATCAGGTCTTTGATTATTTGAGGGTTTGGGGAGGTCATCAACAATGCTAATTTCTAATGGCAACAGTTTGTTTGAATTGGCGGCAGCCGTCAATCTCGGTGCTTCGTTGGTTCCAACCTATTTGGCGGGCTTGGCACAGAGACAGTTGGAGCGAATTGAGGTGCAGCGTGTAATTGTCCGGAGCTTGCCTGCTCAAGAAAAACGAGATGAGGTAGAGGACATCCTATCCTCCGCAGGATTTTCATCTCGGACAGCGATACAGGAGCTAAAGTCTAAAGAGATTAGCGTGAGAAACACCGCGCTGCTTTTCGTCACGCTGTGTGTGGGCGCATTGCTCCTTTCTGCTTTGCGCCCAGATCAAGATGTGAACGACGTACTATTTGTATTCGTCGGCCTATTTTTGCTCGTTGGATGCATCTCTTCTTTATATTTTTTTACTTTTAGTTCTGTACGTACCCAGCTTAAGTTGGCGGAAGGCCACTTGGGCGAGGCAGGTCGAGTTTTGAAGGCATAGGACAGGATTTAAAGTTCACGACACCTCGCCACTCAACGTATCCAGCTCCATTTCCCTGAGCCGCTTTACCTCATCCCTCAACCTTGCAGCCTTTTCGAATTCCAGATTCGTCGCCGCCTCGCGCATCTGGGCTTCCATGTCCTTGATGACGGCTGCCAAATTGGCGCCGACCTGGATCTGTTCCTTGCCGTCCTTGCCCTTGCCGATGCTGATCGTGACGTGGTCGCGCTCGGCGACGCTGTCCACGATGTCGTGGATGTTGGAGCGGACGGATTGGGGCGTGATGCCGTGTTCGGCATTGTAGGCGAGTTGCTTCTCACGACGCCGGTTGGTTTCGGCGAGGGCGCGTTCCATGGAGCCGGTGGTTTTGTCGGCGTAGAGGACGACCTTGCCGTCGACGTTGCGCGCTGCTCGACCAATCGTCTGGATCAGGGAGGTTTCGGAGCGGAGGAAGCCTTCCTTGTCGGCGTCGAGAATGGCGACGAGGCCGCATTCGGGAATGTCGAGGCCTTCGCGCAGGAGGTTGATGCCGACGAGGACGTCGAAGGCGCCCAGGCGGAGGTCGCGGATGATCTCGATGCGCTCGATGGTGTCGACATCGGAGTGCATGTAGCGCACGCGAATGCCCTGCTCGTGCAGATATTCGGTGAGGTCCTCGGCCATCTTCTTGGTGAGGACGGTGAGGAGGGTGCGGTAGCCCTTCTTGCTGGTCTGGCGGATTTCATCGACCACGTCATCGACCTGCGCCTTGGCGGGGCGGATTTCGACGGGTGGATCGATCAGCCCGGTGGGGCGGATGACCTGTTCGGCAAAGACGCCGCCGGTCTGCTCCATTTCCCACGAGCCGGGGGTGGCCGAGACATAGACCGATTGCGGGCGCATGGCGTTCCACTCCTCGAAGCGGAGGGGGCGATTGTCCATGCAGGAGGGGAGGCGGAAGCCGTATTCGGCCAGGGTCGCCTTGCGGCGGAGGTCGCCGCGATACATGGCGCCGAGCTGGCCGATAGTGACGTGGGATTCGTCGACGAACACCAGGGCGTTGTCGGGGAGGTATTCGAACAGGGTCGGTGGTGGCTCGCCGGGCTTGCGGCCGGAGAAGTAGCGCGAATAGTTTTCGATGCCGGCGCAGGAGCCGGTGGCTTCCATCATCTCAAGGTCGAAGAGGGTGCGCTGTTCGAGGCGCTGGGCTTCGAGGAACCGGCCGGCGCCGTTGAGCTCCTGCAGGCGCGACTGCAGCTCCTGGCGGATCAGCTTGATCGCCTGGTTCATGGTGGTGCGGGGCGTGACGTGGTGGGAGTTGGCGAAGACGCGGATGAAGGTGAGGTCGGCCGATTTCTTGCCGGTGAGGGGGTCGAACTCGGTGATGGCCTCGATCTCGTTGCCGAACAGGGTCATGCGCCAGGCGGCGGCTTCATAGTGGGCGGGGAAGATTTCGACGGTGTCGCCGCGCACGCGGAATGTGCCGCGCACGAAGCCGGTGTCGCCGCGCTTGTATTGGAGAGCGACGAGCTTGGCGAGCAGCTCGCGCTGGTCGATCTTTTGGCCCTTCTGCACGTCGATGGTCATGGCGGTGTAGTCTTCCACCGAGCCGATGCCGTAGATGCAGGAGACGGAGGAGACGATGATGACGTCGTCGCGTTCGAGGATCGAGCGCGTGGCCGAGTGGCGCATGCGGTCGATCTGCTCGTTGATGGTGGATTCCTTCTCGATGTAGGTGTCCGTGCGCGGCACATAGGCCTCGGGCTGGTAGTAGTCGTAGTAGGACACGAAATATTCGACGGCGTTGTCGGGGAAGAACGACTTGAACTCGCCATAGAGCTGGGCGGCGAGGGTCTTGTTGGGCGCGAGGATCAGCGCGGGGCGATTGGTCGCCGAGATGACTTGGGCGGCGGTGAAGGTTTTGCCCGAGCCGGTCACGCCGAGCAGAACCTGGTCGGTTTCGCCATTGTTGATGCCTTCGACGAGCTCGGCGATGGCAGTGGGCTGGTCGCCGGCGGGCTTGTAGTCGGTCTGCATGCGGAAGGGCTTGCCGCCGAGGCGCTTGACGAGCTTGTTCTGGGCCTTGTGCGGCATCCAGGGGGAGGAACCTTCCACCTCCTTGCGGCCATGGAGGATGATCTGCTCGAGCGCCTTGACCGTCGCGGTGATGCCGACGGTCTGGGCGTTCTCGAGCGACTCGCCCTTGCGGGCCTTGTTCTTCTTGATGGACGCGTCGAGCGCATCGAGCATGTCCGCCTTCTTGGTGGGATCGCCCACCATGCCGGCAATGGTCTTGGCCGAAGGCATGTGGTTGAAGCCGGCCTGGGGGGCTTCGCCCATGCCGTCGAAGTCCGGGCGGACGACGGAGTTGATCTTGGTTTTGTTCGGCTTGGCGGCCATGCCGGTGACGGTGTCGTGCGAGGCCTTGCGGGTGCGGCGCTTTTCGAGCGGGGTCTTGGGTTCGGCGGCTTCCTTGGCAGCGGCATCGGCACGGTCCAGCGCGCGCTTGTTGCGCATGCGCTCGGCGTAGAGCGGCTTGCTCGCGGCGATGTCCTCGGCCTTCTCGATCTCGCCGAGGAAGTCGTCGATGGAAAACTCGGCTTTGCCGGGGCGAGCGGATTTGTCTGCCATGGGAATACACCGTGCGCTTTCGGGAGCGACTCAAATGGGGATCAGAGCACCGAAATGCAATGTTCCGCAGAGTGTACCGGCAAACGAACGGAGAGGGAACGGGGGGTGCTGACAAGGCGTGTCAGGAAGGTGTGATCGCCATGCACCGCGGGGCAGGACCGCCACCTAGCCTCCCCCTGGTAGGGGGAGGAACAGATCGGCGTATGTTAGTACACGCGGACCGAAGTCAGGTTGCGGCGGAGGTATTGGTCGAGCACGGGCTGCGAGACGATGATGCGCTCGCAATAGCTCTGGAAAAAGCGGTCGCGACAGGCGGCGACGGAGACATTGCCGACCAGTTCGACGGACTGGAAGTGGTTGTCGAGGTTGAGCAGGGCAAAGTCCTGCACCACGCGGCCGGTTTCAGCGCAGAAGCGAGCGCCGGTGTAGTGGGTCCCGGTGTAGAAGCAGACCGTGCCCGGGCCGCCGGCGGGATAATCGGGATTGATGCCGCCGGGCCAATCGGTCGGGGTCTTGCCGAAGGCGATATGGTCCTTGCTGGTCCAGCCGCGGCCGCCGGGTCCATCGACCAGGCACCAGAGACGCTGGCAACGCAGGACCTTGATTTGGGCGTTCTCGGGGATTTCGCCAGTGACATCATAGGCGGCACCGGGGCCGTTGCTCAACACCAGAAGGCGCGTACTCCAGGCTAGCGTGCCCGATTCGGTGTGGGCCATGGCGGGTGCGGCGAGTCCGACAAGAAGCAGAAGGGCGGCAAAGAAGCTGTGGCGGCGCATCGGAAGTCCTGGGGTGAACATTGAGCTGGGTAAAGGAAAACCACTGCCGCACGCGAAGAGCAATGAAAAAAGGCGCCAATCATGACTGGCGCCTTCCGAATATTTCTTTTAGCGGAGCAAAAGCCGCACCGGCTTAGCGCACACGAACCGAGACGATAAAGTCGTCGTAATCGCCCAGCGAAGAAGCGCTGGTGGTATAGGTGCGGCAATTGCGATAATTGCGCTCAGAGCAGACCTGGACCTCAAGGCCATCCGGATTTTCGATGGACGATGCACGGTCAGCAAAGTTGCCCAAATTGCGCGAGCCTTCGCCTTCCTCGAAGCAAACGCTTTCGCCACGGAAACGGGTTCGGTCATAAAGGCAAACTTCACCAACGTATTCAGGCTCGTCAATGATCGGAGGACGTGGGGGTACCTGGTTGCCGCCACCAACGCCAATGCTGATCGAAGGTCCGCCATTCCCGCCGAAGTTGAACGAAATGCCCGGCTGAGAGGGATTAACTGGACGCCCACCGGCGCTCAGGAAATTTGCCGATACCCAGCCATCCGGGCCCGGCTTGGAAATGTAACACCAGGAGCCCTGGCACTGCTGCACATCGACCTGGGTGCCACCGCGAACGTTGTCGACGACACCGTAATTGGTGCCCGGACCGGAGCGGACATTGATGTTGCTGGTGACAACGCCTGGTGCTGCGTAAGCAGCAGGCATGAAAACAGCGGCCGAGGTGGCAGCGACGGCAATACCGGTCGCCACATTGAGCAGCATTTTGCGAGTAGTGGACTTCATGGGGTGCTCCTGAAACGACGGACCGGCTTCCGGCGGAAGCGACGCTGACGGCCCGTCATGCACATGTTTGTTTTGTCAAGAAACGAGGGCAGAAACCAAAGAGTTCCGCCCCCGGGGAAAATGTGGAAACCGAAGCCGAGCTTTCGTCAATAGACTTCGACGGAAGAGGCGCGACGATCAATATTGGAGGGCAGACGAGCCGTATCGCGGCGCAGGGTAACGCAGGCGCCATAAAGATTGCGGTCGCTGCAGAGGTCGACCTTGGCGCCGCCAAAGATCTCAACCGAGCGGATCCGGTCGTCCCAAGTGCGGAAGCGGGCAAGTTCCTCGCCCTGCTCAAGGCAGAAGCTGGCGCCGCCAAAGTTGCGCTCGGCATAAAAGCACGCACCGGCTTCGTCTTCATTGGGATCGGGCAGGGGCGCTGGAATGGGCGGGCGCGGCGGCTGTGGCCACTGCGGGCCAGGGTTGGGCCATTGTGGACCGGGGTTCGGGAATGGAGGCATTGGCGGGGTGGGTATTGGCTGCGGCTGGCTAGGCAAGGGCGCATCCACCAGATATTGGGCACTCACCCAGCCCGACAGGCCGTAGCTTGTGATCTGACACCAATCACCACGGCACTGACCCATATCGACAACGGTGTTGCGCTGAATGGTCCCGACAGCACGATATTCGACGCCTGGGCCGCTGCGAACATTGACATGGGCGGTAACGGTCGCGGGCTCAGCGAAGGCGCTGACGGTGCTGGCGAGAATGGAAAGTGCAGCAACAATGCCGAGACGAAGAGATTTCATGGACTTCTGGACTCCAAACACTGAGCCATTGCTGGCTTGTTGAGGTGTTCATAGAGGGGGGTAGGTGAACGCTGGCTGAACGGGGTGTTTAGGAAAATGGTGGTTGGGTGGGGGTGGAGCTTTGAGCCGCGCTGTGTTTCCGCACACGCTTTGTCATCCTGGCATTGAGCCGGGACCCAGCTTGAGATGATCGTCCTTACCGCGATGTCGACCGTTCGGACCACCTGGCGGCTAGGGTGGGGTCTCGATATGAGCCCCGGGTCGAGCCCGGGGTGACATGGTGAGTGGGGTGGGATTGGAGCAAAAGCGAGCAGAGGGTCACAAGGGAGTAAGTGTTCGTGTCAGGAGCGCCCGGGCACTTTTTACCCCTCGATGCGCCGCTTCTGCCCGTCTTCACCAAGCGAGACATAAACGAAGCGGCCATCGGTGACCTTTTGCCGTTCGTCCAGCCGGTTGCGGCGGACCCAGGCTTCGATCGCGATGGTGATGGAGGTGTTACCGACCCGTTCGATTTGGGTGTAGACGCACAGGATATCGCCGACCTTAACCGGGGCGATAAAGGTCATGGCTTCAACGGCGACGGTGACAACGCGGCCCTTGGCGCGTTCGACGGCGGCGATGGCGCCAGCGATGTCCATCTGACTCATGACCCAACCGCCGAAGATATCGCCGGCAGGGTTGGTGTCGGCAGGCATGGCAAGGGTGCGGATGGTGAGGGCGCCCTGCGGTTCGACGGTGATTTCAGTCATGGCTCAAATCCTTGGCTCTGGTCCCTTTACCGGCCAGCGGCCGACGGCTTCTTCCCAGTGTTTGCGGCACAAGGAAACATAGACCGATTTTTCAATCGAGACTTGCTCGCCCTCTACAAGGACCTCGCCCTTGGGGCTTTGGCGGACGACCATGGTGGCCTTGGCGCCGCATTCGCAAATGGTCCGGATTTCACGCAGCACGTCGGCAATTGCCAAGAGCTCGGAAGAGCCGGGGAACAGCTTGCCGCGGAAATCGGTGCGTAGGCCGAAGCACATGACGGGGATCTTGAGCCGGTCGCTGACACGGGCAAGTTGCCAGACCTGATCGGGCGTGAGGAATTGCGCTTCATCGACAAAGACGCAATCGACCTTGCCTTCGTCGGTGTGCTCGCGAATGGCGAGGTAGAGATCGTCCTCGGCGCGGTAGAGCTCGGCTGTCTCGGAGATGCCGATGCGCGAGGAGATAACGCCAACGCCATCGGCCGCGTAAAGCGCGGAGGTATAGAGCAGCGGGCGCATGCCGCGCTCGCGGTAATTATAGGCGGCTTGCAGCAGCAAGGTGGATTTGCCGGCGTTCATCGCCGCGTACGAGAAGTAGAGCTTGGACATGAAGAGCCAATAGCGCGGCAGCGGTTCGGGAAACAGGGGGCGTGTTGGCGATTAACAGGTGAGTGGAGATCGTTCTGCGACTTTGCGGCCGCAACGGGATCTCGAATGGTCCCGGGGTCGAGCCCGGGATGACACCGAAGGCGGTGATTGATTTGAAGAACGCACAAACAAACAGAGCAAAAAAAGGCCACCCAGAAGGGCGGCCAGGGGTGCCGAGTGCATCGGCGTGGAAAGGGCGTTGGCAGCCGCTTTCCACAGGGGCCGGGCGCGACGTCAGGAGCGGCGCGCGGCGATCCTGGCTGCATGGGGGAAAGCCAAGATGAGTGGAGGCTATTGGAGCTGTGTGACGGGGGGATGACGCCCATTGTTCAGACGCCGTTCAGCTTGCGATGGGCAGGATCAAGGAAGTTTCATGCGGGAGTCTGGTTATGCGTTTCCTCCGATCGATTGTAGCCGCGGCAGCCTTGGCGGCAGGCCTGGTTTTGCCGGCGCTTGCGGCTTCACCGGATGGCATCTGGGAACTCGAGACGCGCGACACGCGCATTCAGCTCAACGTATGTGGCGAAGGACAGCAATTGTGCGGGGCGCTCGTGTGGCTGTCGGATGCGGATTACAACGAGCGCTACAAGCCGCTGCTCAACAAGCCGATGATGGAGCGGGTGACGCAGGTGAGCCCTACCGAGTGGCGCGGCAAGATGCGGCTGTTCGGCCATTCGGCGCAGGGGACCATCACGCAGGTGAGCGAGGATCAACTGACGCTTGAGGGCTGCGTGATGCTGGTGGTGTGCAAGACCTACCAGATGTATCGGCACGCGGAGTAGGGGAGAACCCCGGGTGCGCTTTGCGTTCACGAGCGCTGGCTCTTGGGGAGAGAACCCCCACCCGGCCTCCCCCTGGTAGGGGAGGAGAAGCAAGGTTTAGTGGAAACGCCTTTCTTCCCTCGGCTTGACCCGAGGGCCGCGTGAGCAGCCCCGGATAACCGTTTGTGTTCGCGGAGCATGGCCTCGGGTCAAGCCCGAGGGAACCCGGTGCGTGTTGGTCATCCGAGCGTTGCAGCAAAACAATACAGCGCCTTCGCTGGGCTGATCATGTGCCGGCGAACTCGGCAGACAGGCGTGCTTTGCGCCTTGCCAGCATGGGGGGCACGGCTTCAACCATCACGATGGCGGCAAACAGGAGTGTGGCGCCGGCGTAGCCTATGGGGGTGAGGCGTTCGGCCATGAAGATGGCGCCGCCCAGCGCGGCAAAGAGCGATTCCGATGACAGGATGATGGCGGCGTTGGCGGCGGGCACGTGTTGCTGGCCGATGGCCTGGAGGGTGAAGGCAATGGCGGTGGAGAAAATGCCGGCATAGGCGATCTGCTGCCAGCCGGCGAGAATGCCGGTGAGGTTGGGGGTTTCGAGTACGAAGGCGAGGATCATCGCCAAGCCGCCTACAATAAAGAAGCTGATGCAGGAGATCAGGATCGGCTGGCCGGCCGTGCGCATGATGAAGCCCAGCATGATGACCTGAATGGCCCAGAACACCGCGCTGATGACCACGAGGCCATCGCCGCTGTTGAGCCGGTCGAGCCCGCCGCCGTTGAGATAGTAGATGCCGACGAGCGCCAGTGGCACGCCCAGCCAGACGATCGGGTGCGGCCAGTTGCGGAAGATAAGCAAGCCGATCAGCGGCACGAACAGGACGTAGAGGCTTGTCAGGAACCCGCCATTGGTGGCGGTGGTGGTCAAAAGACCCGCTTGCTGGAGCCAAGCGCCGAGCAGGAAGGCGAGGCTCATGGCGATGATGAAACCCCATTGTTTGCCCGTAAGGCGCTGCGGTGTGCGGCGGGCAAAGACCAGCGCCAGGGGTAGGATGACGAGACCGCCCAGGAGGTAGCGAACGCCGATGAAGGTGAGCGGGCCCATGCTGTCCATGGCCGATTTTTGCACGACGAAGGCAAAGCCCCAGAGGGCCGTGCAGATCAGCAGCAGGAGGATGGCAAGGGGGCGGGACATGGGAATTATCTCAGTTCGGCGTCGAGCGCGGCGATTAGTTGGTCGATCTCGGCGGGGCTGGTGTAGTGAACGAAACTTAGGCGCAGGACGCCATGGTCGGGGTCGATGCCAACGGCCTCGAGCAGGCGCTGGGCGTAGAAGTGCCCGCCAGCGGCCATTATGCCGTGATTGGCCAGGCGCTTGGTGACGACCGCGCCGGGTTCGGACAGGGCAAGGGCAATGGTCGGAGCGCGTTCGGCAGGATCGTCGGGGCCGATGATGCGGACTGAGTTTTTCTTGCGCAGATAGTCGAGCAGGGGCGTGGCGAGGGCGATTTCCTGGGCGCGCATAGCAGTGTGGGCGCGGCGATAGGGGGCAGTGCCGTCCGCAGGTCCGGCAAGGGCGGCGACCGCTTCGAGATAATCGACGATGCCGGCGCTGGCGGCGATCTGAGCGTGGTCGGGGCCAGCGGGGGTGAGACGGTAGCGCGGCTTGGCGTCGTTGAAGTAGTGACCCTGGTTAGGCAGTTCAGCGGCGAGGGAGGGGCGGACGGCCATGATGCCCTGGTGGGGACCGTAGACCTTGTAGGTGGAGAAGAAATAGATGTCGGCGCCGAGGGCGGCGAGGTCCGGCAGGCCATGGGGTGCGTAGCTGACGCCGTCGATGACCGTGATGGCGCCAACGGCCTTGGCGCGAGCGGCGATGTCGGCGACGGGGTTGATCTCGCCGGCGATGTTGGAACAGTGCGGGGCTGCGATCAGGCGGACTTTGCTATCGAGGAGATTGTCGAGACCAGCAAGGGCAAGGCGGCCGGTTTGCCGGTCCACTTGCCATTCGCGGATTTCGACGCCGATCTTGGCCAGCTTGCGCCACGCGCCGGTATTGGCTTCGTGATCCTGGTTGGTGACGATGATGGCGTCGCCGGGCTTGAGCCAGCCAGCGAAGGCATTGCCGAGGACGTAAGTGTTGGCGGAGGAGGAGGGGCCGAAATGGATCCAGTCGGCGGTGACGTTCAGCGCACGGGCAATGCGCTCGAAGCTATCGTTCATCGCTTCGCCAGCTTCGATGGATGCCGCATAGACGCCATAGGGCTGCACCTTGGTAGCGCGGTAGTAGTGCTCTAGCCGGTCGAGCACCGGCTGCGCCGTGAAGGACCCACCGGCGTTTTCGAAGAACGCCTGGCCTTGCAGGCTTTGCTGGCCAAAAGCAGGAAAGTGGGCGCGCAGGTGGGCGGGGTCGAGCGGCAGCGTGGTCATAGCAGGTCCAGCGGAGGTTTGGCCACTGGATAGAGGAAGCCCTGGGAAAAGCAAACCCCGGCGGTTGAGCGCCGAGGCCTGCGCAGTGCTGGAGGGAAGCACCGCGGTGCCGTTTAGCCGTTGGTGGCGGGCGCTTCGGGAGTGGCGGGAGGCGCCACCGGGGTCGTTGGCCCGCCGCGGCGCATGCCCTTGCCACGCTGCGGCATGAGCTGGGCTTGCTGCTCGTCCGTCAGGCTATCGAAGAACGCTGTGGCCGAGGGTTCGACGGCTTTGAGGGCGTCCAACTGCGCCGTGGTGATGGCGATGCGGGTGGAGAACATCTCGCTGATGGGCGGGCGCGTGGGCGTTTGGCCTGTAGCGGGCGCTGGAGGACGCACGCTGTCGAGGACGCTGGAGAAATCTTCCGCGGCAGCCATGGCGGCGGTCTTGAACGCGTCGAACAGCGGCTGCTGCTCTGGGGTCAGCTCGACGCGCTGGCTGAGGCGGACGAGGCCGATCTCGACGGCATCGGGGTTGCGAAGTTCAAGGAAACCGCCGGCGCCGCCCATGCCGCCATGGCCGCGCTCGTTCTGGTGCAGGCGGTCAGGGCGGGGGCTTGCGTCCTGCGCGAAGGTGGGTGCGGCGGCGGATAGGCCGATCGTGGCGGTCATCAGGGCCACAAGGGCGGTGGTGGTGATCGTCTTCATGGTTGGGTCCTTTGCATGGAGCCGGTTTGGAGCCGGCGTAAGAGAACCATAGGATGCTTCGGATATCGCGGACCTTGCGGCGGCATGAAGAGTTGGAGAGTTTGGTAAGGATGGAGCCGCCTATGATCGACATTGTCACCGATCCGTTTCCCACCGACGACGCCTTGCGCGTGCTGTGGCGTTCGGCCTGGGGCAGCGAGGGGCCGCAGAGTTTTGCGCCGATTCTGAGCCGGAGCCTGCTACATGCCGGGGCGCTGGACGGGGAGCGGCTGGTGGGGTTCGTCAATGTGGCGTGGGATGGCGGCATCCATGCGTTCCTGCTCGACACTTGCGTGCACCAGGACTACCGGCGGCAGGGCATTGCCTCACGGCTGGTGCGGTATGCGGTGGAGGAGGCGAGGCTGCGTGGGGCACAATGGCTGCACGTAGACTACGAGCCGCACCTAGCCGGGCTCTACGAAAGATGCGGCTTCCGGCCGACACTAGCTGGGCTCATCGCCCTCTAAAAAAGAAAAAGCTGGCGCGAGGCCAGCCTTGAGTTGCCTGTTGAAGAGTGGAGGTCAGCTTTCGCTGCTGTCGTTCGTCAGAGGCCGACGGTTGCGGGCGGCTGGGAGCTCGGCAGGGACGTTGCCCCGCAGAACCATCCGCGTCACTTCGAACATCATGGCCAGCACCAATAGGGTGAGCGGAACCATGAAGACAGCGATCTGTGCGTCGGGTTGTTGCGCCAGAGTGGCAGCGGTGGCCGGTGTGACGCCAGCCATCACGCCCGCTACAGCACCGGCAATCGCCACGATCGAAGATGCTATAGCATAGGGCATGAAACTTTTCCGCTTGGTGGACGTAGATTTGTGCATGGGGTCGACGTCGTAGTTTGTCTTCGCAATGACCGCAGTAGGCCACTCGAATGCGGTTCGAGTTTGTGTCGAATTGGGTTGGTCCCAGACCATTTGAAGGCAACAATGTGGCGGAGCTTTGCGCTCGCCGCACATCAAGCGAGGTCGACATGCGCATTTTACTAGCCTTTGCAACGATCCTGGGGCTGCTACTGCCCGTGGCAGCGCAAGAGGAAGCAACACCTTGGCAGGACGCGGTGACCGGGCAAATCGAAGCCCTGCGCGATGGTGACGCGGAAACGGCGCTGAGTTTTGCCGCTGAAGGATTCAGGACGCAGTTCGAAGGGGAGGCAGACAAGTTCTACGAAGCCATCATGACGCTGGGCTACACGCCCATTGCCGCTTCACGCTCGCACAGCTTCGGTGAGTTCAACCGAGTCGGGGACAAGATGGTGGTGCAAATTGTCAACTTCATCGGAACCGACCAAGGGCTTTACGAAGCGATTTACGAGCTTGGTGACGAGGGCGACGGAAGCTGGCACGTGGTTGGTGTCATGCTGAAGAAAGCCGCCGGCGTTGCTGTTTAGGCAAGCGCCGGCGTTTGGGCGTCAATCATAGGCATGGACGCCGAAATAGCGGCGGCCAGCCTTGTCGCGCTTACGCAGAATGGCTGCCAATCGGTAGTAAATGGGCGTCGTCAGGCCGTTCGTAAAACGAGTCTGCTCCACCGGCAGAGTGGGAGTGCTGGTGTCCTCTTCCCAGTGCTGCTGATACAAGTCCTTGAAGAGATAGCTAGCGGGTATCATAAAAAAGCTCCTTTTGAACCGATTCAGTCTGAAAGCCTACTGTTCTATTGAATCGGTTCAATATCACCCCAACGGATTCCGGTGTCAAGCGAAAATTGAATCGGTACAAAAGTTGTGTTAGCTTGGGGGTCAATAGAAGCGAGGCAATAATTGACGGCTCAGGCGGAAAAAACCATCAAGCTCAAAGATGTGGCGCACGCAGCCGGGGTTTCGCAGGGAACGGCTTCGAACGTCTTTAGCAAGCCCGAAATCGTGCGCGAAGAGGTGCGTGAGCATGTGCTGAAAGTTGCCAAGGAACTTGGCTATGCCGGTCCAAGCATCACCGGCCGATTGCTGCGCGCCGGCAAAGTCAATGCCGTGGGTGTCGCCGCTATCGAGCCGCTCAGCTATTTCTTTGAGGATCTGTGGGCACGCCAGCTGATGTCCGAGATCTCCGAAATCTGCGACGCGCGCGGGGCAGGGGTGGCACTGGTTTCCGCGCTGAGCGACGAGCGGCTGGATTGGAACATCCAGTCGGCGCTAGTCGATGGTTTCATTCTTCTGTGCGTGGAAGGCGGGGAGCGGCTTGTCGAGATCACAAGGCAACGCAAACTGCCCTATGTCGCGCTGGCGATCGGGGCGGCGGATGGGTCGATCCCGGCAATTGGGGTGGACAATTTCAGTGGTGCGCGCATGGCGGCCGAACATCTGATTAGCCTTGAGCACAGACGGCTAGCCATCCTCTCGACTGCCTTAAGCGATGATCATGTCGGCCGCGTCACCGAGCAGCAGATCGAGTCAGCAATCTATTCGACATCGAGCACCCGCGTTCGCGGGTACTGGGCTGCGATGGAAGCGGCAGGGATCGCTCGCGACACAGTACCAATCTATGAGACACAAGAGAGCCGCGCCAGTACCGTTGCCGCCATGGAAGCGATCTTTGCTTCGGATGATGTTCCGACCGGAATTCTTGCCATGTCTGACATGGTGGCGATGTTCGCGATCGACTGGCTGTTTCAGAATGGGCGCACGGTGCCGGGCGATGTGTCGGTCATCGGGTTCGATGGCGTACCGGAGGCGGCGGTGTCGACGCCTAAGCTCACCACTATCGAGCAGCCCATGAAGGAGATCGCGCGGCTTGCTGTCGAGGCAGCGCTGGGGGGAACGCAGGTGAGCGGGCGGCGGGTGCTGCAGCCGAGACTCGTCGTCCGCGAGTCTACCGCGCCGCCGCGCGATTGAGCTGTTGCCCGAAACGCTGGGAGCCCTTATCACTCCGCGCGTTCACGGGAGGCTTTCTTGGCGTTTTTGTCTGATGCTCTGGCGCGGGTAGCGCCGTCGGCCACGGTGGCCATCACCCAAAAGGCGCGTGTGCTAGCGCAAGAGGGTCGCGATATCATCGCCCTGGCGGCCGGCGAGCCCGATTTCAACACGCCCGAGCATGTGCGTGCTGCCGCTGTCCGTGCGATGGATAAAGGCAAGACGCGCTATACTAATGTGGATGGCATTGCCGAGCTTAAGGAAGCCGTGGCCGCCAAGTTCCGCCGGGACAATGGGCTGGATGTGACCGCCGCCGATTGCTTCGTGTCTTCGGGCGGCAAGCAGATCATCTTTAACGCCATGCTGGCGACGCTGAACCCAGGCGATGAAGTCGTGGTGCCGGTGCCTTATTGGGTCAGCTATCCGGAAATCGTGCGGCTCTGTGGCGCCGAGCCGGTGTTTGCGGTAGCGGACGCTTCGACAGGGTTCAAGCTCAGCCCCGAGGCGCTGGAGGCGGCGATTTCGCCCCGCACCAAATGGCTGATCCTCAATACCCCGTCCAACCCGACGGGCGCGGCTTACACCGCGGATGAACTCAAGGGCTTGGCGCAGGTGCTGCTGCGCCATCCGCATGTGCACATCCTCACCGACGATATCTATGAAGTGCTGGTTTATGACGGAGGCAAGTTCGCTACCATTGCCCAGGTAGAGCCGGAACTGCAGCCGCGCACGCTAACGATGAACGGGGTTTCCAAGTCGCACGCCATGACGGGTTGGCGCATCGGCTATTGCACCGGGCCGCGGCCGCTGCTTCAGGCCATGACGAAGTTGCAGGGGCAGTCGACCACCAACCCATCATCGATTTCGCAATGGGCCGCGGTCGAAGCGCTGAACGGGCCGCAAGAGTTCCTGGCGGAGTGGCGGCAAGTGTTCCAGCAGCGGCGCGATCTGGTGGTGCAGGGGCTGAATGCCAATACAGGGCTCGATTGCCTCACTCCCGAAGGCGCGTTTTATGTGTTTCCGTCGTGCCAGCGCCTGCTGGGCAAGACGAGCCTTGGCGGCGTGAAGCTCGGGACGGACGAAGATTTCGTCGTGGCGCTGCTGGAGGAAACGGGAGTGGCGCTCGTGCATGGTGCGGCGTTCGGCTTGCCGGGGCATTTCCGGCTGAGCTATGCGGCGAGCAATGCGGAACTGGAAGAGGCGGTGCGGCGGATTCAAGGGTTCTGCGCGGGGATTGCCTGAGGCCTGGTGCTACTTGCCCATCCAGCTCAGGAATCCCGCGCTTGAGCCGCCTGCTTCGGCAAACATCTGGGTGAGTTTGCTGGTGGATTGGTAGCTTTCGACAGCGGCCGTATAGAACTGCTCGCTCCAGCCGGCCGCTTGGCGCTCTTCGGGGCTCATGGCGGAATAGAGCGAGATGATGTTCTGGCTGAAAGCGGTGGGGTCGCCTGATTTGGAAGCGCTTTGCCAGCCGGCCATCAGGGCCGCGCCGCTCTTGCCGCGCAAGGCCTGGTTGGCGGCGTTGACTTCCTCGGTCGCGAACTTGGTGCCGGTGTTGAGCGCAATGGCCGACAGGCTGCGGCTATCGAACTGGGACATGTCGATATAGGCGCCGATTGTGGTCTGCTTATTGAAGGTCGGCGCCTTGCCGTTCCTGATGGCGTCCGCATAGAGCTTGTCGAGCGCCTTGCGGGCGCTGGTGGCGACATCGGCGATGGCTGGTGGCTTGGATGTGTCACCGGCTTCCACCAGGGCAAGGTAAAGCGCGACTGGATCATCGTCGACGGCGTTGGGCATGGTCTTGGGATTGGCCTGCAATTGCTTGAGGCCTTCATCCACAGCTGCGCGGCCCGCGACCCAGTCCTCACCGGCTTTCTCCTCAAGGCCCAAGCTGTCGAGGAAAGCAGCGGCGGCCTTGTAGAGGCCTGTCAAATTGCCGGTAACCTTTGCAACGGCAGCAGGGCCGGACAAGGCGGCTTCGAAGCGGCGCTGCATTTCCAATCCGGCGGCAGTCTGCTCGTCTTTCGAGAAGGCGTCCTGGCTGGCCATGGCGTAGAGTTCGCGCGGGTCAAGGCTTGAGAGGTCGAGCGCCAGCGCCTCGCCTTGCAGCGGGCTGGTGCGGCCGGCTTCCTTGAGCAGGGCGTCCAGTTTGGTGCGGGCGTCACTGGTGACGGCGGGCAGATCCTTGCCGGCGAGCGCAGCACGAGCCGCTTCAGACAAGGTGACCGAGGTGGCGGGATCTCCGGCTGTGCCGGTTTCCTTGGCTGCCGCTTGCCTGGTACTGGCCGGGTTTGCATTGCTGCTGACGAGGTTGAGATAGCTGCCTGCAGAATAGTTTGCGCTGATGGCTACCATGGATCGCTCCTGCTGTTTGGCAGCAGCGATGCAAGCATTATGCCGCGAAGGAATTGTTGCATGGCGGGCGTTTAGGCGGCAGCAGCCGAGCGCTACGGCATAAAGTGCCGGGCTGGCCGGTAGAACTGACCTGGCGCTGGAAACGAAAAGGCCCCGCCCGAGGGGATGGGCAGGGCCAGGGGTCATCGGCGTAAGCGTCCGACCTTGGAGGAGCGGCACCACGAATGCCGCTAAAGTCAGGCGAACTATTGGACCCGGATTGCCTCAGGCGCAATCGCCCAAACGGAAGTGCTGCCATGCAGTTTTCAGCGAGATGGCCGGGATAAAAAAAGAGGCTCCAACCGAAGTTGGAGCCTTATGATAGGGCCGAAGCCAAATCGAAAGTAATGGCCCGATGCAAGGGAGGAGGAGATGCACCGAACCGGGTGGACCCAAGCCGAGGGAGGAGGATACGGCTTGCGTCCGATGTCGCCTAAACGCGGGTCCGAGGGAGGAGGATACGGAGCGGCGTTTCCAGCGACAAAGCCAATATAGATTTTGACCGTTTGGTCAGCAATGCTTAGGTCAACATGACTGCCATGCAGTTTGCACAGCGGCATTGTGTCAACCGGCGGCGCCGAAGCGTCACTGCGCAGTCAATGCAATTGCGTTAGCGCGGTTCCTGGCTTGCTTTGAGTTGCGGAGGGCGCAGTTGGGCGAAAAAAAGGCCCCATCCGAAGACAGGGCCTATGACTGGGCCGAAGCCAAATCCAAAGTATAGGCAGAGAGCAAGGGAGGAGGATATGCGCTCTGCCGGTGAGCCTTGATCGAGGGAGGAGGATACGATCGCGGCTCGGTGTTACGATGCGGGGTCCGAGGGAGGAGGATACGGAGCGCGCCTCAGCAACATGGCCAATATGAACTCTATCGCGCTGGTCGACAATGCGGCTAGGGGCATGTCAGCCATGCGGATCGTGCAAGTGAATGGAAAAAAATATGGCCCCGCCCGAGGGGAGAGCGGAGCCACAAGGCCGGCAAGACGCAAGGCTTGCCAGGAGGGAACGCAGGAGGCGCAAGGGAGGAGGAGGGAGCGCCTGCTGTGTGATGCCCATATATGGAGCGGGCGTTTGCTCAACAATTGGGCAAAAGGCATATAAGATATGCAGTCGGCGCATGGTGATTGCACGGCGCGTCCAGCATGGCTGCATCTGGTGCGATCGTTCCAAGCTACTCGTCGAAGCTTGCGTCCAAGCTTTCGCGCAGGGTGCCGCCTGCGGCGTAGACCACGTCGTCGATGCGCAAGAAGGGCTCCATGCCGGGCTCGACCGGCACTGGCACCAGAACAAGCGTGTCGGTGAAGTTGGCTTCCGGCGCTTCGGGGAAACCGTAATGGATCTTGATCCCGCTCATGGTGGCGGAGGAGGAATAATCGCCCACGGTGCACTCGGCGGCGTAATCGGGATAGCTCTGCCAGGGCAGGCCATCACCGAGCGGGGGCTTTTCGTCAGGCGCTGCGCGCTGGATCAAGTCGCTGCGGGCCTCCGCATAGGCGATCGCCGTTGCAAGCACAGGTGTGGTGAGCGCAAGGACTGGCGCCATGTCGCTGGCGAGGCGGCCAAGGCAGAAGATCTCGCCGATCTGGTGCGGCGCGAGGCCGTTCTCCTGTGCCGAGGCAGGTATGGAGAGGGTGAAGACGAGCAGGACGGCTGGGGCGAATTTCATAACGGTATGATCCGGCAACCTGTTTGCTCGCTCAGAAGCTCCACTCGCGCGCCTTGCCGACGAGGAAGTCGCGGAAGACGCCGACGCGCTTGGAATTCTTGAGCGCTGGGGGATACACGAAATAGGCCTCATAGGCGGGCAGTTCGGTATTGGGCAGGACCTGCACCAAGCCGTCTTCTTTTTCGGTAACGTAGTCAGGCAGCATGGCGATGCCGATCCCGGCACGGCAAGCCTGCATCATGCCATAGATGGCGTTGACCTTGAGGGTTGCGCGGCGCGGGCTTGAATCCGTGCGGCCCATGCGCTCGAGGAAGTTGATGTCGCCCAGATAGGACGGGACCGGTTCGCCGAAGCTGATGACGCGATGATCATCGAGTTGGTCGGCGCTGGTGGGCATGCCGCGCTCTTCGATATAGCTGTTGGATGCGTAAAAGTGGTTGTGAACGGTGAACAGCTTGCGCTGGATCATCTCGGACTGGTTGGGGCGATGGAGGCGAATGGCTACGTCGGCTTCGCGCATAGCCAGATCGAGCTCGGCGTCGTTGAGGCGGATTTCGAGCTGGATCAGCGGGTAAAGCTTGAGGAATTCATCGAGCCGCGAGGAGAGCCAGGTCGAGCCGATACCAACCGTTGTGGTGACAATAAGCGGACCAGTGGGGACGTCCTGGGATTCGGACATCTGGGTTTCCACCTGCTGCAGTTCCCAGTGCATGCGATGGGCGGTGCGGAACAATTGCTCGCCTACTTCGGTGAGCACGAGGCCGCGGGCGTGGCGGATAAAGAGTTTCAGGCCCAGATCGTCTTCCAGCGCCGAAATTTGACGGCTGACGGCCGACTGGCTCATGCCGAGCTTTTCGGCGGCGTGGGTGAAGCTGCCCGACTCGGCGGCGGTGTGGAAGATTCTCAGTTTGTCCCAGTCGAGCATTTTGACGCTTTCTCGTTAGGCGGGTGGGCGGGCGGCTACTCCGCCGCTTCGGCGAGTTCGTGTTCGGCCAGATATCGTTCTGCTTCAAGCGCGGCCATGCAGCCCATGCCGGCGGCAGTGATGGCTTGGCGGTATACATCGTCGGTCACGTCGCCAGCGGCGAAAACGCCGGGGATATTGGTCTCGGTCGTGCCGGGCTTCACTTTCAGGTAACCGCCCGGCTTCATCTCCAGCTTGCCGGCAAAGATTGCGGTCGAGGGCGCATGCCCAATGGCGATGAAGATGCCATCGATGGGCTGCTCGTAAGTGTGGTTTGTAGCAAGATCGCGAAGGGTAACCGAATTGACCGAAGGCGGCATGGCGGAGCCGCCGATGTCGGCGATCTCGGTGTTCCAGCGCACTTCGATCTTGGGGTTCTTGAACAGCCGCTCCTGCAGGATGCGTTCCGCGCGGAACTCGTTGCGGCGATGCACAAGAATGACCTTGGAGGCGAAATTAGTAAGGAAAAGTGCTTCCTCGACGGCCGTGTTGCCGCCGCCGACCACCAGGACTTCCTTGTTGCGATAGAAGAACCCATCGCAGGTGGCGCAGGCGGAAACGCCGAAGCCTTGGAATTTCTGCTCGGACGGAAGGCCCAGCCATTTAGCCTGGGCGCCGGTGGAAATGATCACGCTATCGGCCGTGTAGATTTCCCCGCTGTCGCCAGTCAGCACGAACGGGTGGCGGTCGAAATCGACATGGGTGATCAGGTCATGGACGATTTTGGTGCCCACATGCTCAGCCTGCGCCTTCATCTGGTCCATAAGCCAGGGGCCCTGGATTACGTCGGCAAAGCCGGGGTAATTTTCTACGTCCGTGGTAATGGTCAGCTGGCCGCCGGGCTGCAGTCCTTGGATCATCACAGGCTCCAGCATGGCGCGCGCGGCATAGATCGCTGCGGTATAGCCGGCTGGACCGGATCCGATGATGACCACTTTGGCGTGCATAGCAACGCTCTCCGACTAAAGGATGACTCCCTCACCGCTAGTTAAGGGGTGAAGGACCTCTGTTTCAAGGCAAACTGTTCCACAACGCGGTTTGCGTGTGGGTAAATTGCTTAACGTGCAAGCCGGATGCAGGCAGAAGCCTGATCAACCTGCCCTATTTGTACTGAATCTTGACGATCTCGTAGCTCCTGGAGCCGCCAGGGGCCGCTACCTCGAACGAATCGCCTTCTTCCTTGCCGATCATGGCGCGGGCGATGGGCGAAGAGATTGAGATGCGGCCGGCCGATGCATCGGCCTCCGGGTCGCCGACGACCTGGTAGGTTTTTTCTTCTTCGGTGTCCTCGTCGAGATAGGTGACGGTGGCGCCGAACTTGACGGTCTTGCCGCTCAGCTTGCTCACATCGATGATGTCGGCGAGCGCAAGTATCGTCTCGAGTTCCTTGATGCGGCCTTCGTTGAGGCTCTGCTGTTCCTTGGCGGCGGAATATTCGGCATTTTCGGACAGATCCCCATGGGCACGCGCTTCGGAGATCGCGTCGATGATGCGACGGCGCTCGTTAGCAGTGCGGTGCTCAAATTCAGCGGTAAGGGCCTTGTGGCCACCAACCGTCATCGGGATCTTGTCCATTCAAACGCCTCCAATCGGCACGGCAGATAAAATAGGCTCACCCTCAGCCAAAATCCGTTCGGCGTGCGCGTCAGGAATACTTCTGAGGGGAATACATGCAAATTGCCCGCCCGCCGCTTCGCGGTCAAGCAGGGCATGCCAATTAGATGGGCATATTTGCGCTGCCATTCAAGCTTTCGCCGGGAGAATGGCAGGATTGGATGCCGTATCGCGGCGAAGACCGGTACGGCATCCCCGAAGCGAGTGCCGGCTGTTAGGGGTTGGTCGGCGCTTCGACCACGGCACAGGCAACGCGGTCGCCAGAATTGCCGGAGGGGTCGGTGACGTTGTCGTCGGCATCGGCGTGGATGACGAGGGCCGTGCCGTCATCATCAAAGACATAGGCGGGATCGCCTTCGGTCAACGAGATCGAGTCGCTGGTAAGCTCGACATCGACAATACCGGCTTCAGTTGCGGTAACATTTGGCAAGTCGCCGGCATGGGGGCCTTCGGGGTTTTCGAGACCATGCTGATGGTCGGTGGGATTGAAATGCGCACCGGCCGATTCGAACTGGGTGGTGGCGTCGCAATCGCCCGTCCGGTGGAAATGAAAACCATGCTCACCGGGCGTGATGCCGGTAAGCTCGCCATCAAGGGTGACGCCGCTTTCGCCCTGGGTCAAGGTGACGGCACCGACCTCCGCGCCTTCGGCGTTGATGAACGTCGCGGTGGCGCCCGCTTGGTCCTGGCCCACAGCCGGCAGGATCAACGCTAGTGTAAGGGCAGCGCTCAAGGCTATTTTTTGCATGGTTCGATGTCCTTGGAATGGTATGGTGACGTGCCGGTTCAACGGAGGGCAGGGCCGCGCGTTCCCGACTGGTCAGAAAGTGAACGACGCTGGCTCAAAGTGGCTGAACAGGCGGCTGGGAATAGGGGTATAGGGTGGCGGATATGAGCCAGATCGTCGGCGGAGGACCCAAGAAGGTTCTATATACGCTAGCGACCATTGCCCGCATGGGCGTGGGGAAAGCCGGCAAGGCGCTGACGGCCAAGAACGCCTGCAAAGCCTGTGCCTATGGCATGGGCGGACAGCGCGGCGGCATGACCAATGAACTCGATGAGTTTCCATCGGTCTGCAACAAGAGCGTGCAGGCGCAATCAACCGATATCCAGCCCGCCATTCCGCACGAGATTTTCGAGCATAGCCTCGCCGATCTGCAGGAGCTGACCGGGCGCGAGATGGAGCATTTGGGGCGGCTCGGTACGCCGTTGTTCAAAGCTGCGGGGTCTGATCGCTACCGGCCGGTGGACTGGGACTTTGCGCTCGACCATGCGGCGCAGAAACTGAGGGAAACCGACCCAGGCCGAAGCTTCTTTTACTCTTCAGGACGTTCTTCCAACGAAGCAGGTTTCCTGTTTCAGCTGCTGGCCCGGGCCTATGGCACCAACAACGTCAACAATTGCTCCTACTACTGCCATCAGGCGACAAGTGAGGGTCTTGCAACCACCATAGGCAAGGCGACTGCCAGTGTTGAGCTGGAGGACCTGACCGGTGCGGATCTGATATTCGTGATCGGCGCCAACCCGTCGTCCAACCATCCCCGCTTCATCCACATGCTCAAGAACTGCCGCGAGCGCGGCGGAGAAGTAATCGTCATCAACCCGGCAAAGGAGCCGGGGCTGGTGAAGTTTGCAGTGCCGAAATCTCCTAGTTCAATGCTCAAGGGTGGCAGCGAAATCGCTTCGCTTTACGTGCAGCCGCGCATCGGGTCGGACATTGCCTTGATGAAGGGCATCGCCAAGGCGGTGTTGGAAGCAGGGCACGAGGACATGGCGTTCATTGCCGCCCATGCCAGCGGGTTCGACTCGTTCCGGGAGGATCTGGAGGCGCTGACTTGGGAGTGTATCGTCGACGCCTGTGGCGTGCAGCAGGCGGACATCGATGAGATCGCGCGACGCTATGGCCGATCGCGGAACGTGGTGTTTGCCTGGGGCATGGGGATGACGCACCACATTCATGGCGTGGCCAATGTGGAGGCGATCGCCAATTTGGCGACTCTGCGCGGCATGGTGGGCAAGCGTTTTGCCGGGCTGTTGCCGCTGCGCGGGCATTCCAATGTGCAGGGAATCGGAACGATCGGGGTGAAGCCCGTTTTGGCCAAGGATGTGCTGGGCAAGATGGAAGCCGCTTTCGGCGTCAAGTTCCCCGAAGAGAAGGGTTTCGACACAATGGCCTGCCTCAAAGCGGCCGAAGCTGGTGAGATCGACAGCGCCGTGATCATGGGCGGCAATCTGTGGGGCGCCACGCCCGATACGGCATTTGCCAGCGGGGCCATGGGGGCGATCGGGTTCAAGCTGTTCCTCACCACCACGCTCAACATGGGCCATGTACATGGGCTGGGCGAGGGCGAAGTGCTGGTGCTGCCGGTGACGGCGCGCGACGAGGAGTGGGAGCCGACGACGCAGGAGTCGATGTTCAACTATGTTCGCCTGAGCGATGGCGGCATTAGGCGGCTGGAGAACGTGCGGCCGGAGAGCTGGATACTAGGTGAGATCGGGCAACGTGTGCTGCCGGCGTCGCCTATCGACTTCAAAGCGTTCAGCGCGCACGGCAGGGTGCGCGATGCGATTGCCGCGATTGTGCCGGGAATGGAGGAACTGGCCGACATCGACGTGGCCAAGAAGGAATTCCATATCAAGCACCGGGTAATGCACACGCCCGAGTTTGGCACGCCAGACGGCAAGGCGCACTTCGTGGTGACACCCATTCCGGCGCTGCAGCGGGAGCGGCTGACGCTCGCCACCATGCGCAGCGAAGGGCAGTTCAACACCATCATCTACGAGGAAAAGGACAGCTACCGTGGCGGCGCAGGGCGGGACGCGGTGTTCCTCAATCAGGCTGACATGACGGCATTCGGCGTTAGCGAAGGGCAGGCGGTGACGCTCGCGTCGGACGTGGGACGCATGAGGGCGGTAGCGACGGCGTTCGACCTGCCGCAAGGAAGTGCGATGGCGTATTATCCGGAAGCCAATGTGCTGGTGGGCACGGAAGTTGATCCCCGGAGCAAAACGCCGGCGTTCAAGTCGGTGCCGGTTTGGATAGAGGTTTGAGGGTATCCTGAGCCATCCCCAACCCCGATGTCATCCCGGCGAAGGCCGGGATCCGTCCTGAGATCGTGGGCTCAATACCGGCCCGAAGTTTGAACCGCCTTGCGGCGGTGGTGTGATCTGGAGATGGGCCCCGGCTCAAGGCCGGGGTGACATTGTGGGAGGTGAGGCGTCAGTGCACTCACTAGGGGGTTGGTGCCACAGGTGGCGCGGCGGGTGCAGCCGGGCCCAACAGCATCGTCGTAGGCTTGGAGCCCAGCAGTTCCGCAGCCGCGGCTTTTACTTCGTCCAAGGTCACGGCATTTAGCCGCTCCTCCCGCTCGGTGATGTATTCAGGCCCGAGGTCGCGCAGTTGCAGCCCGACCATGGTGTTGGCGATGGCGCTGGATGAGCCGAGTTCGTTGAGCGCATAGGAGCCGATGACGTATTTCTTGGCGGAGGCGAGTTCTTCGGGCGTCGGGCCTTCGGCGGCCATTTGTCCTACCACATCCTTGATGACCCCCAGCGTTTCGCCCGCGCGGTCGGCATTGGTGGAGGTGCCGATGACAAGCGCATTGGCGTGCCTGAGGTTGAGCAAATTGGCGCCCGCGCCATAGCTCAGCCCGCGCTTTTCGCGCACTTCCTCGTTGAGCCGGGACAGAAGGCTGTCTCCGCCCAAGATCTGGGTCATGAGGTAAGCGGCAAAAAACTGCGGATCTGTGCGCTCGATGCCGGGATAGGCCATGTATATGGAGGTTTGCGGCAGGGGGTATTCCACCGCAAGGTCCTCGCCCAGGGCAAGGCTCGCGTCGGGCACCGGCTTGAGATTGGGTTCTTCGGGCAGGGCGCCGAAGAGGTTGTCGAGCACAGTCCTTGCTGTTTCGGCGTCGATGGCGCCGACGATCCCGACATGCAGGTTCGACCGGGCAAACACCGCCTGGTGGTAAGCCCGCAGATCATCGGCGGTAATGCTGGTGAGCGTTTCCACGGTGCCTTCGGCAGGTCGGGCATAGGGGTGATCGCCATAGATAGCTTGTGCCCACATTTTTTGCGCGGCGGTCTGGGGGTTCTGCGCTGAAGCGCGGATGCCGGTGATTAGTTGGGCGCGCATGCGATCGATTGGGTTCTGGTCAAAACGTGGCTGCTCGATGGCAAGCTTAAGCAGGCCGAAGGCTTCGTCGCGCTGGTCAGCCAGGAGGCGCATGGAGCCGTAGACGGCGTCGAGATCGGAGGCGAAGGCCATTTCAGCGCCGGCATCGTCGAGCCTGATCTGGAAAGCCTCGCTGTCGAGATCGCCCGCGCCTTCGTCGAACAGCGCCGTGATGAGGTCCGACAGGCCCTCCTTGCCGACAGGGTCCTGTGTCGCGCCGCCTTCGAAGGCGAAGCGGATGGTGATGATGGGGACGGAATAATCTTCCACCAACCAGGCATCGATTCCCTTGGGCGAGGTGATCTGCTGGAATTCGACAGCGGCCAGGGTGGGCAGCGTCGTGCAGAACAGCGCGACAGCGGCAAGGACGGGGCGGAGGGCGCGGAGGAGGATCATGTTTTTACTGGCCTTCCTGCTCGCTGGGCAGCAGATAGCTGGACACGGCAATGGATGGATCGAGATATTTGGCGGCGACGGCCTGCACCTGCTCGGGCGTGACGGCGCGGATGCGGTCGGGCCATTCGGCAATGTCGGCCACGGTGCGGCCGGTCGCCAGCATGGAGCCATAGATATTGGCCATGCTCGATTGCTCGTCGCGGGCAAAGATCAGGCTGCGCACAAAGCGCATCTTGGCGCTTTCCAGTTCGCGTTCGGTAATGCCGTCGCGGATCAGCCGCTCGATCTCGGTGTCGATGGCGGCTTCGACGTCGGCGATGGTGTGGTCGCCCTGCGGCGCGCCGTAGAGCGTGAAGGCGCTTGGGTCATAGGCGCCGCCGGCGTAACCGGCGCCGGCACCGGCTGCGATGCCTTTGATCACGATCTCCTGGTAGAAACGGCTGCGCGTGCCGCCGCCCAGGATTTCGCTCAGCAAGTCCAGCGCCTCGCCTTCGCCGGGCGCGGCGGTGCGGTAATTCGGCACGACCCAATTGCGCGAAAAGCTCGGAACACCGACACGCGGGTCCGAGAGGGATACCGTCCGGGCCGTGTTGGCCTCAGGCTCGGCAGGCCGCAGTCGAGGCGGCAGATCGGGGCCGCGCGGCACCTTGCCATAGCTGGCTTCAGCCAGGGTGCGGACGGTCTCGGCATCGACATCGCCCGCCACCACCAGCACTGCATTGTTGGGCGCATAATAGCGCCGGTAGAACTCCATCGCGTCCTCGAAATTAAGCTGTTCCATTTCGTGAAGCCAGCCAATAGTGGGAATGGCATAGGGATGGTTCTGATAAAGCGCGGCGTTGACCTCTTCGGCCAGAATGCCTTGTGGATTGCTGTCGGTACGCTGGCGGCGTTCCTCGATGACAACGTCGCGCTCGGCGCCGATGATCTCGGGCGTCAGCACCAGCCCGGTCATGCGGTCGGCTTCGATATCCATCATGGTAGCGAGCGCATCGGGCGGGATGGTCTGCATATAGGCGGTCACGTCGGTGGTGGTGAAGGCGTTGTGATTGCCGCCTAGCTCCGCCACGACCCGGTCGAGTTCGCCAGCCGGGTGCTTGGCCGTACCCTTGAACATCAGATGCTCAAGGAAATGGGCGATGCCCGATTTGCCCGGCTGCTCGTCGGCGCTGCCAACCTTGTACCACACCATGTGGGTCACAATGGGGGCACGCCGGTCGGGGATGACGACGACTTCCAAGCCGTTGTCCATGGTCCAGTTCACGATGCCAGCCTCAGGCGGTGGCTCTTGCGCAATGGTCGGGAAGGCAAGCACAAGGCTCAGGGTCAGCGCCAGCAGGTCGCGAAAGATCATGAAGGGCTCCGGACAGGGGAAGGGTTCAAGGGCGGCAGCAATCAATGCCTAACGGGGCTGAATTGAGGCCGGTTGCCCTTAGGCATTCCATCCCCTAAATACGGGCGCAAATCCCTTAACGCCAAGGATCGCGCCGCATGGCTCGCCAATTCATCTATCACATGCACGGAATGTCGAAAGCCTATGCCGGCGGCAAGAAAGTGCTCGATAACATCCATTTGAGCTTCTACCCCGATGCCAAGATCGGTGTGCTTGGCCCCAATGGCTCAGGTAAATCGACGCTGCTCAAAGTCATGGCCGGGATCGAGAAGGATTTCCAGGGCGAGGCCTGGGCCGCACAGGGCGCCAAGGTCGGCTATCTGGCACAGGAGCCTGAGCTCGATCCGAACCTTGATGTGCTCGGCAACGTGATGATCGGGGTCAAGGAAAAGAAGGCTATTGTCGATCGCTATAACGAATTGATGATGGAGTATTCGGACGAGACGGCCGACGAAGCCTCCAAGCTGCAGGACAAGATCGACGCCGAGAACCTTTGGGATCTTGAATCGCAGGTCGAAGTGGCGATGGAAGCCCTAGGCTGCCCTCCGGGCGATGCCGACGTGACCAAGCTCTCTGGTGGCGAGCGCCGCCGCGTGGCGCTTTGTGCGCTGCTGCTGAGCAAGCCCGATTTGCTGCTGCTCGACGAACCGACCAACCATCTGGACGCGGAAACCACGGCTTGGCTCGAGCGCCATCTGCGCGAGTTCGAAGGCGCGGTGCTGATCATCACCCACGACCGCTACTTCCTCGACAATGTCACCGGCTGGATTCTCGAGCTCGATCGCGGCCGCGGCGTGCCCTACGAGGGCAATTACTCGGCTTACCTTACCGCCAAGGCAAAGCGCTTTGCGCAGGAAAAGAGCGAGGACGCGGCGCGCGCCAAGGTGCTCGAACGCGAGCGCGAATGGATGGGCCAGAGCCCGCAGGCGCGTCAGTCCAAGTCCAAGGCCCGACTCAAAGCCTACGACGAACTGGTCAAGCTCAACGAGGCCCGCACGCAGTCGTCGACTGCCCAGATCATCATCCCCGTCGGCGAGCGGCTGGGCCACAATGTGATCGACGTCGATGGCCTCAGCAAATCCTTCGGCGATCGCCTGCTGATTGACAATCTCACCTTCAAGCTGCCTCCGGGCGGCATTGTCGGCATCATCGGCCCGAACGGGGCGGGCAAGACCACTCTGTTCAAGATGTTGACGGGGCAGGAAAAGCCGGACACCGGCTCGGTCACCATCGCCGAGAACGTCCACATGGGCTATGTCGACCAGAGCCGCGACAGCCTCAACCCCAATAAGACCGTTTGGGAGGAAATTTCGGAAGGCGATGAAGTGCTGATGCTGGGCAAACGTGAGGTCAACTCACGCGCCTATACGTCCTCGTTCAACTTCAAGGGCGGCGACCAGCAGCAGAAGGTCGGCAATCTTTCGGGCGGGCAGCGCAATCGCGTCCATCTGGCCAAGATGCTCAAATCCGGCGCTAACGTGTTGCTGCTTGACGAGCCCACCAACGATCTCGACACCGAAACCCTTGCTGCGCTCGAAGAGGCGCTTGAGGAATTCGCCGGCTGCGCCGTAATCATCAGCCACGATCGCATGTTCCTCGACCGCCTCGCGACCCACATGCTCGCCTTCGAGGGGGATAGCCATGTGGAGTGGTTCGAGGGGAACTTTGCGGACTATGAAGCCGATAAGGTCAGGCGCTTGGGGGCGGATGCGGTCAATCCGAAGCGTGCGACATATAAGCCGCTGACGCGCTAATGCCTGAACTCAGTGCATTGCGTACTTCAGAACTCTTACAGCTGCACGCAGACATAGCAAGCGAACTTCGAAAACGCGACGTTATACGAAGTGCTAACAATCCCACAGGAGACTATGCCGAGCGCTTGTTTTCATTAGCATTCGGCTGGACACTAGTGTCCAACTCTAATGCGGCATATGACGCAGTAGATCGCGATGGCCTTAGGTATCAGATCAAGTGCCGAAGAATGACTCGTAGTGAGAGCAAGTCGCGCCAACTTGGAACGCTACGGCGTTTGCCAGAAGCCAGTTTTGACGTCCTAGCGGTTGCGCTATTGCGGGAGAATTACGAAGTTGAGCGGGCCATGCTTATGCCCCACGCTAATATTGAACCAATCTCAAAATTTTCTGCACACGTGAACGGATGGATATTCCGTTTGCAGGATAGTCATTGGGAGTTGGATGGCGTAGTAGATGTTACAGATAAATTGCGACTGACTGCACTCAGTTTATTTTAATTGGGCGGGCATAATGCCCGCCCTTTCGCTGTGAGGAACCAATTGCGAATTTGGGGAAGCATCCTAGCCTGGGGTGTTTTAACGACGCTGGCGTTCGGGCAACCGGGGCAGTGTCGTGTTACGGGATTTGGCGAATTCGACTGCGATGTAGTGCTGGATGGCGGGGGCTTAAGTTTTGGCTTGCCCGATGGCAGCACGCTGGCATTTACGCTGGAGGAGGCGGAACTGGGGAGCGCCTATCTCATCGGCGCCGATGCCAAGCCGGGGCAGCGGCCGCGGGAACTGCGCGACTTCATTCCGGGCGCGGAGCCGGGCTGCTGGATGCGCGAGGATGGGTTCGAGTTCTGCGCGTTCGTGTTTGAAGGAGAAGGCACATGAAGGCTTTGATCACGGGGCTGGCGCTGACTTTGCTGGTCGCGCCTGCCTGGGCCAAGGAAGCCAAATGCTTCACGAGCGATGACGGGGAGTACCCGTGCGTGTTCGAAGCGCTCGACGATGCGGGCAGCTTTAAGATTTCGGCCGAGGGCAAGCCAAGCTTCGAAGTTTGGATGGAAGCACCGGGGCAGGCGTTCGTCGGTGCCGTTTATGAGCCGGGCGGGCGCTCCGTGGCGCTGCCGGGAATTTACACCCGCTCGCAAGAGGATGGCGCCTGCTGGGTGAGCGATGTCACCGAAACGGAGATCTGTGCGTGGTAGGTGAAGCGTTCGCGGTTCCGGTCCGGGGCGGTTCGCTAGCGGCCGTGCAGACCGGGGAGGGGCTGCCGGTGGTGTTCCTTCATGCCGGGGTCTGCGACAAGCGCATGTGGGACGCGCAGATCGCGGCGGTGGCCGAGGATGGCTGGCACGCCATTGCCTATGACCGGCGCGGCTATGGCGATACTCAGAGCCAAGATGTGCCGTTCAGCCATATCGATGATCTCGACGCGGTGCTGCGTTCGCTCGACATCCATGCTGCCGTGTTCGTTGGCTGCTCGATGGGCGGGGGCCTCGCGGTGGACTTTGCCTTGCGCTATCCGGGGCGGGTGCTTGGGCTGGTGCTGATCGGCACATCGATCACCGGCTCGCCCTGGAGCGCGACGGAGGCCGAGAGCCAGATCGAGGCGGCGGAAGAAGACGCTTTCGAGCGTGGTGATCTGGAGATGCTCAATCGCGTGCAGGCGCATGAATGGCTCGACGGGCCAAGGGCGCAGAGCGGACGCGTCGGTGGCGCGGTGCGCGAGTTGTTTTTGGACATGAACAGGGCGGCGCTGAGCAAGCCGGAACTGTCTCAGGAAGAGCGGCCGCCGGAGGCCTGGAGCCGGGTGGGCAGTGTGGGTGCGCCGACCATGCTGCTGGTGGGTGACGAGGATTTTACAGCGCTGATCGACCGGCACGATCATCTCTCGGAGGAAATGCCCAATGCCTTTGCAGCCGTGTTGGAAGGGGTAGCGCATATCCCCAGCATTGAGCGGCCGGATTTGGTCAATTCGCTGCTGCTGGAGTTCCTCGATGCCATCGATGGGGTGGATGAGGAAGAGGATGATGACGAGTAGGCGCTATGCAATTCAAACCTCCGGTGTCATCCCGGGCTTGGCCCGGGATCCATCCTGAGATGATCGTTGATAAAGCTTGGTTCGTTCGAACCACCTTGTGCCGGTGGCACGATCTCGGGATGGACCCCGGGGTGACATCGAGTTTGCGGAGGCGATCAGCCGTAAAGCACTAAGCCGCAATGATCCCTTCGAAATGCTGGTCCAGTTGTGCTGTCGGCAAATTCGTCAGATCCTTGTTGAGTTCGGCAACGACGGTTTTCTTGACGGCGGGTGACATCGCCTTGCGGATATCGCCCAGAGCAATCGGGGCGGCGGCGATGATCAGGCGGTCGTAAGAGCCTTTCTGCTGATGCTTGTCGAGGATCACGGCGAGGTTCTTGACGAAATCCTCCTCGCGCTGCTCGACCGGATCAACGCGGGAAGCCATGGAACCGCCATTGCCGCCACCGCCGGTGCGGTCGGAAACGATGTCCTGCGCCCGCAAGGGTTCGTTGGACCATTGCAGACCTTCCACTTGCTTGAGCCCCTTGCCCGGACCGGTGTTTTCCAGAACGCGCGCCTGTGCGCCGTCGGCGATCAAAACCCAGGTGACGGTCTTTTTCATTGTTTAGCTCCTGCTCGTATCAGTCGGGATGTGCCCGCGAAAGGCCGTGCTCAACGCCGCCGGAGAGGAAAGGTTTGGTCTCGTGTCATCAACTTTCACCTAAGTGCCGATCACAAAGTGTCATTGGCGGCGGGGCATGGGCGCTGCTATCAGACGGCGAATAGCACCCTAAATTTGGTGCGGAGTTTTGCCTGATGTCTTTGCCTGAAGCCGCGCCTCAAGCCATTGTGCCGCCGGATGTGTCCACCCGCCCGGCCATAGCCGGCAGCGATACGCGCAATGGCGTGATTGCAGCGCTGTTCGCCTATTTCGCTTGGGGGTTCCTGCCAATCCTGTTCCGGCAACTGGATGGGGTCGGGTCGGTGCTGATCGTGGCCGAGCGCACCTTGTGGTCGCTGCTGCTGCTGGCGATTGTCCTAGGGCTGATGGGCGGCTTCGGTGAAATCCGGGTGCTTCTGGCGGACCGGCGGCGCATGCTCATAACGCTCTTGTCGGCCGTGCTTCTTGCGGGCAATTGGCTGCTATACGTGTGGGCGGTGGAGACGGGGCAGGTGCTCGAAGCCAGCTTCGGCTATTTCATCAATCCGCTCGTCAATGTCGCCATGGGCATGGTTCTGCTCGGCGAGCGGCAGAACCGTCTGCAGACGATTGCCATCGCGATTGCCGTGGTCGCCATTGCCATCCAGGCAGCAGGCCTGGGCGCGGTTCCATTCGTGGCGCTGGGCTTGGCGCTGTCGTTCGGGTTCTACGGCTACATTCGCAAGACGGCGCAACTTGGCCCGGCAAATGGGCTTTTTGCCGAAACGCTGATGATCGCGCCAGCGGCGCTCGGCTATGTCATCTTCGACATTGCCGTACATGGAGCGGGACCGCATGCCGATCCGTACCTCCTGACGCTCCTGATCCTGACCGGTCCAGCGACAGCTGTGCCGTTGCTGCTATTTGCCTATGCAGTGCGCCGCCTGCGGCTGACCACGATCGGGATGTTCCAGTACATCGCGCCGTCCATCCAATTTTTGGTCGCGATCTTCCTCTTTGGCGAGCACCTCAATGGCTTGCGCCTATTGAGCTTCGCGCTGATCTGGCTGTCACTGGCGGTGTTCAGCTATGACAGCTTCCGCCGCAGGGGCAGGGCTGCGACTTAGGCTATGCGGGCGGTGCGGATGGTCTCGGCCATCCTGTCGAAGATCGCGCCATAGGGCGTCGCCTCGCGCCAGACGAGCGACAGTACGCGGCCGGCACCCGGCGAAGCCAGGGCATGGATGGCAATCCGGGGATCGTTGGCTTCCTTGCGCAGGGCAATCTGCGGCAGCAGGGTGACGCCTTGGCCGTTGGCTACGAATTCGACGATGGTAGAGAGGGAAGTCGCGGCGAAGGTGCGAGCCGAAGGTTGGCTGTCGAGCCGGCAGGCGGCAATCGTCTGGTCGCGGAAGCAATGGCCTTCGTCTAGCAAGAGGATGCGTTCGGGGGCCAGCGTTTTCAGCGCCACAGGACCAGAGCTGCGGTCGGAGGCGCTGGTGGCGAGCACGAACGGGTCTTCGAACAAGGCGCGGCTCACCAGGCGCGGGCCGTGCTCGGGCGCATCGGTGCCGATCAGCGCGACATCGAGGCTTCCATCCACTAGCCCGTCTATCAGCGCCTCGGTGCGGTTTTCGCTGATGGTGAAGGCCAGTTCGGGCAGGTCGTGGCTGAGTGCGGGAAAGATTTCCGGCAGCAGATAGGGCGCGACGGTGGGTATGAGGCCGAAGCGCAGGGGGCGGTTGGGTTGGCCGCTATTGCGCTGGGCGAACGCCGCCAGCGCATCGGCGCTCGTCAGCACTTGCCGCGCGCGGGCGACGAATTCCTGCCCGAACGGCGTGAGGCGGGTGCCGCTCTTGAGCCGGTCAAACAAGGGCGTGCCGCAGCTTTCCTCCACCGCCTGGATCTGCTGGCTCAATGCCGGCTGGCTGATGTTGCAGGCGCTTGCTGCTTTGCCGAAATGGCCCGCGTCCGCTACGGCCACGATATAGCGCATCTGCTTGAGGGAGATTGTCATAGGCGCAACTTATCACAACGAGAGGATCAATCAATTTGCCTAATCGTCATGGCTACGTCAAAAGAGCCGCCTAGCTTGCAATTATCAAGGGGAGCAGAGGCCATGGTCGATAGACCCATCATGACCACCAGCGCAGGCGCGCCGGTGCCGGACAACCAGAATTCCGAATCGGCAGGCGCACGCGGCCCATTGCTGCTGCAGGATTACCAGCTGCTCGAAAAACTTGCCCACCAGAACCGCGAGCGCATTCCGGAGCGCGTGGTGCATGCCAAGGGCTGGGGTGCCTATGGCACACTGACCATCACCAATGATTTGTCGAAATACACCATCGCCAAGATCTTCGGCGAAGCGGGCAAGAAAACCGATCTGCTGATCCGCTTCTCGACCGTGGCCGGCGAAGCAGGCGCGGCGGACGCCGAGCGCGACGTGCGCGGTTTTGCGATCAAGTTCTATACCGACGAAGGCAATTGGGACCTGGTGGGCAACAATACGCCCGTGTTCTTCGTGCGCGATCCGCTAAAGTTCCCGGACTTCATCCACACCCAGAAGCGTCATCCGCGCACCAATATGCGCTCCAAGACCGCCATGTGGGATTTCTGGAGCCAGAGCCCGGAATCGCTGCACCAGATCACTACGCTGTTCTCCGACCGTGGCCTGCCGGTGGCGCCGATGTTCATGAACGGCTATGGCTCTCATACCTATTCGTTCTGGAACAAGGACGGCGAGCGCTTCTGGGTAAAGTTCCACTTCAAGACCCAGCAGGGCCATAGGCACTATACCAATGCCGAGGCCGAGAAGGTCATTGGCGAGGATCGCGAGAGCTATCAGGCGCACCTGTTCGGCACGATCGATCGAGGCGAGTTCCCGCGCTGGACCATGCAGGTCCAGATCATGCCCGAGCTCGATGCTGACAAGACCAGCTACAATCCGTTCGATCTGACCAAGGTCTGGCCGCATGCGGAGTATCCGCCGATCGATGTTGGCGTGGTGGAGCTCAATCGTAACGCGGACAACTATTTCGCCGAAATCGAGCAGGCGGCATTCTCGCCGTCCAACAAGGTGCCGGGCATCGGCTATTCGCCCGACAAGATGCTGCAGGCGCGTGTGTTCTCCTATGCCGATGCGCAGCGTTATCGGTTGGGCACGCACTACAATGCCTTGCCGGTGAACCAGCCCAGGGTGCCGGTTCATCACTACCACAAGGACGGTGCCATGCGCTTCTTCCCCAACAATCCGAACCCAAATGCATATTACGAGCCAAACTCGTTCGGCGGGCCAGTGGAAGATCCGTCGGTCAAGGAGCCGCCGCTGCGGATCGTGGGCGATGCCGACCGCTACAATCACCGCGATGGCAATGACGATTACGGCCAGCCGCGGGCGCTGTGGAATTTGTTCGAAGACGCGCAGAAGGGCCGCCTCTACGACAATCTCGCCGCTGCCATGGACGGCGTGCCGGATGAAATCGTCGAGCGGCAGCTGGTGCATTTCCACCGCATCGATCCTGCTTATGCGCAGGGCATCCGCGCTGCCCGCGCGGCGCTCGCCAACAAGGTGACGGACACAATCTCCGACAGCGAAAGCGCTGTAGCGGCGGAGTAGGGTTGGACGACCCGGAGAGGCCTCGGTTTAACCGGGGCCTTTTTCTTGGTGCAGTGAGCACGATGCTGCTCCCATGCACGGTGTCACCCTAGGCTCGACCCGGGGCCCATCCTGATAAGTAGGAACGATGCACCTTGCGGCCGTAAGGCGATCTCAAGATGGATCCCGGATCAGGCCGGGATGACATCGAGTGTGCAGCAAGCCAAGCGCTCAAACATCGATAAAACTTGAATCAAATGCCTTGTGACAGTTTGACTCGGTACGAGCAGGTTGGGTCCAGATTGATCGCATCTTTCCACGGCAGGACCGGGATATTAGGGCGATGAATACCGAACTTGATCAGGGCGAACGGGCGTTTTCCAGCTTTCGGGTGCTGAACGGCGACGACAATCATTCCGAGCGCGAGCATCTTTTCCGCAACATGGCCCAGTTGTTCAGCTATGTTTCGGACCGCTGCGACGACGAGCAGGTAGCGCAGTATGACGAAGTGCTGTGCCAGCTTGCCGAACTGGTGGAAGTGGAAGCGCGGGTGCATGTCGCCAAGCTGCTGGCGCCGCTGGAGCGCGCTCCGGGCACGGTGGTTGTCAAGCTGGCCAATGATGACATCGAAGTCGCCAAGCCGCTGCTGGAATTCTCCAACGTGCTCAGCGATGACGATCTGATCGATATTATTGGTCACCAGAGCGAAGAGCATCGCGTCGCCATTGCCGGGCGGACCTCCGTACCGGAACGTGTCGGCGAAGCAATCGTCGAACATGGTGATACCTCTTCGGTAAAGCGCCTCGTGCGCAACTCCAATGCCGAGTTCGACAAAGCGACGCTCGAAAAGCTGGTGCAGCGCGCTATCGAGGACGCCGAAATTGCAGCCGATCTGCGCGGCAGGCATGATCTGGACTGGAAATCCTTGCGCAGCGAGATCGACACCGCGTCGACCAAAGTGCTCGAAAATCTCGGCACGGCCAGCCACACGCTGGATCCTGTCGCAGCGGGCAAGGTCAATGCCGTCGTTTACAACCGTATGCGCAACCGCGCTGGTTTTTCCGCCACTGAATGGAAAGTGGCGTACAACCAGGTCAAGGCACTGAGCGATCGCAAGCAGCTTGACGATCGTGCGCTGGCCCGCTTCGCCCGCTTCGGCTATGGCCACCATGCTGCAGCCGCTCTCACGGTGATCCTGCGCGTCGGCCCCGAAGTGTTCGTCAAATGGCTGGCCAGCCAGGATTATGTAGCCGCCACTGTCGCCCTGCGTGCCGCAGGCCTGGTGCCAGACCTGTTCGAAGCCATCTTTGCAACGCTTCCCTGGCGCGACCTGCCAACCGAGGACGACAAGGCCATGGTCCTTAGCCGCTTCGAGGCATTGGACCAGGAAGAAGCCGTCAGCATATTCCAACTCTGGCGCGCCCACTCCTTCCGCAAGCGTGCCGTAACCGAACACCGCGAAGCTATCAGCGCCTAAAGCATCACAGCGTTTTCATGCGATTACCCCCGGATTTGTTCCGGGGGTTTTTGCTTGCTGCGGTCATGTGCCTCTAGACCCACCTTGAAAACAGATATAAAGATATCTTTATATTCGATGTGAGGTTGGCTTGGCGGATTTGGCTGAATTGGTGGGCGTGCTGAAGGCGGCGGGCGAGGGGACCCGGCTGCGGCTTTTGGCGCTGCTGGCGGATGGGGATCATTCGGTCAAGGATTTGACCGAAATCCTCAAGCAAAGCCAGCCACGCGTGTCGCGCCACCTCAAGCTTCTGGCTGATGCCGGGCTGATCCAGCGGAATGCGGAAGGGGCTTGGGCTTATTATGGGTTGGCGGAGGATGGTGATGGCGCTGCCCTTGCGCAATGGCTAATTGCCCGCGTCGATCCCAATGATGCCGACAGGCGCCGGGATATCCAGCGGCAGCAGGCCGTCCGCGCCGCTCAGCAAGAACAGGCCACGCAGTACTTTGCCAAGGTGGCGAGCAGTTGGGATTTGCTCAAGACCTTGCACGTGCCCGAGGAAGCCGTCGAGGCGGCGATCGTCGAGGCTTTAGGCGGGCGCAAGGTCGATACACTGATCGATCTGGGGACCGGCACGGGGCGCATGTTGGAACTCCTATCCGGCAGCTACAAACGCGGGATCGGCCTCGACTCAAGCCGGGAAATGCTGGCCGTGGCGCGGTCGCGCCTTGCAACCAGCGGCATCGGCAATGCGCAGGTGCGATTGGGCGATATCGGCGACCCCGATGTGGTGGTTGGCCCTGCCGATGTGATCGTAATCCACCAGGTGCTGCATTATTTCGACGATCCCGGACGAATGCTGGGGCAGGCCCGGCGCCTGCTGAAGAAGGGCGGCGAGATGATCATCGTCGATTTTGCCCCCCATGATCTGGAGTTTCTGCGTAGCGAGCATGCCCACCGGCGGCTCGGCCTGTCGCAAACGCAGGTGAGCGGCTGGGCCGCCGCGGCGGGTCTGCAGATTGCAGCGTCGCGCGAATTCCCGAGCCAGGACACCCCTAATGGACTGACGGTCTGCCTATGGCGCCTCAGCGACAAGAGTTGAACGGAACACCCCATGCTTGACGACAATCTGCGCGCCAGCCGGCAGACAGCGGACCAGCGCCCCGACCTGCAGATTTCCTTTGAATTCTTCCCGCCCAAGAACGACGCGATGGAGGAAAAATTCTGGGACAGCGTGCATAAGCTCGCGCCACTGAAGCCTCGTTTTGTATCTGTGACTTATGGGGCTGGCGGCTCGACGCGCGAGCGTACGCTCCGCATGGTCCGCTCCATCAAAGCCGACACCGGCGTCAACGCCGCAGCGCATTTGACTTGCGTCGGAGCGACCCGCGACGAGGTGGATGAGGTCGTGCGTGGTTATCAAGCCGCCGGGGTCAACGGCATTGTCGCTCTGCGCGGCGATCCGCCAGAGGGCGTGGGGCAGCCCTTCGTGCCCCATCCTGAGGGTTACCAGAACGCGGCTGACCTCGTGGGTGGTATCCGCCGAATCGGCAATTTTGACATTTCCGTATCTGCTTATCCGGAAAAGCATCCGCAAAGCCCGGACTGGGCGGCGGAGATCGACAACCTCAAGCGCAAGCTCGACGCAGGTGCGAACCGCGCGATCACGCAGATGTTTTTCTCCAATGGCGACTACCTGCGCTACCTCGAGCGGGCGCGCGCTGCCGGCATCACGGCGCCGATCGTTCCCGGCATCCAGCCGATCCATAGCTTCAAGCAGATCTCAAGCTTTGCCGCCCGCTGCGGCACATCTATTCCGCCCTGGCTGGCGGAGCGGTTCGACGGACTCGACGATGAGCCGGAAACCCATGCCTTGGTGGCATCGGCTGTAGCGGCGGAGCAGGTAACCGAACTGCTGGACGAGGGTGTTAACGAGTTTCACATCTATACCCATAACCGCTCGCCTCTTGCCTTGGCCTTGGCCCGTATTTTGGGGCGCCGTCCGGCACAGGTTTGAGCGGCTGTTAACGCAACGTTCACCATGTTCTGTTGCCATCAATCCGGCCGCTCGTTCGACGCAGAAAGGCCGTTCAGACCCTGTTCAGGTTCGGGATGGCACTAAAGCCGGATTGAGCCGTTTCATAAAATGGCCATGAAATCCGGCTTTGTCGCCGCCCAGGGGCGGAGTAAATCGGGACGTTAGACTATGCCAATCGATCGCCGCATTACCAATGGCCTCGCGTGGGCCGGTGCATTCCTCGTCGTAGGGGTGCCGACTGCCGACCTCCTTTCCGCTCAGTTCCTGGGTGACAAGGCTGCGCCGCCTGCTGCCCAGATCGCGGTCGTGACGCCGCAGAATGTCGCGCCTGTGCCAGCACCACAGAGCCAGCGTCCGCCCGCGCCCAAGCCCGTTGAAGTGGCTGCGGTAAAGCCCGCCGCTCCGGCACCCGCGCCCGCATCCTCGCCCGCGAAGCCGGTTGCGCCGAGTGCCGATGCGGTGGAAAATTTCGTTCAGTCCGGCAAGCCGTTGCCGAGCTATATCACCGACGCACCAGCTCCCAAGCCGATGGAAACGGCGGCCGTCAAGCCTGCTGCACCAGCCCCCGCGCCTGCTCCAGTAGCGCCGCAGCCTGCGCCGGTCGCACAGCCTCAGATTGCTGCCGCCGCTCCCGTTCCGGTTCGTACGCCCATCATCACCCAGCCGGCACTCGCTACTCCGGCAACCGATCCGATCCAGACTGCTGCCATTCCGCCCAAGGTTGCGCCGACGCCCATGCCGCTTTCGATGCGGCCGCGTCCGGCCATCGTGGCTGCTGCCAATCAGCAGACCGGCTTTGCCGTCAACGAGCCGGTCTTTGTGCCCCCGACCGTGCAGCCCATGCCGCCTGCCGACATCACCGCTGAGGAGTTGGAAGATTGGGAAACCGGTCCCTTGGCTGATTTCCTCGCGCGCCGCCAGGGCCAGCAGCAGGCTGAAGTCGAGCCGCGCTACAACCAAGACGAAGAGTTCTTCTTCGAGCGTGGGCAGGAATTTCAGCGCCGTGACCGCTTGGTCGGTCCGGAGATGTTCTTCTACGGAAATTGACAATACGGCCATGCACCGGGGCGGCTGGATCCCCGGGCATGGAGCCGCTATTCTCGGCGCAAATCAGCACTCGACGAATAACTCGTCCGATGAAAGGCATTAGGCATTTCATTGCAGCCCGGCCCTGAAAAGAAATCCGACATGTGGCATAAACTGTCAGATTATGTCGGATCGTTTAGCCAGCGCACCGGGTTCGCTGGTTCGTTGGTCAATGCGCTTGATCCTGACAATTGGCTGCCCGGCGGACGGGACGCGGCGTTTACGCTGGCGCTGATTGCCCTTGCCGCTAAGATGGCCGTTGCTGACGGCTTGGTCACGGCATCCGAAGAACGCGCGTTCCGGGCTACGGTAGAGATTTCCGCAGGCCATGAAGAGCAGGTGGCGCGGGTATTCAACCTCGCCAAGCAGGATGTCGCCGGCTACGACTCCTACGCCCGCAAGGTCCGGCGCTTTTTCTCGAACAATCCCGAAACGCTCGAGCATGTGCTCGACTCGCTGTTCTACATCGCCACGGCCGACGGCATGGTGCATGAGGGCGAACTCGATTATCTCAAATCCGTCAGCGATATTTTCGGCTTTGATGACATGCGCTTCGAGCAGATGGCCAGCCAGCATGTGCGGCTCCAAGCAGGGGTCGACCCTTATTTGGTGCTGGGCCTGGCGCCCAATGCGCCGCCTGAGGAAATCCGCCGGGTTTATCGTCTCCTCGTCGCCGAGCATCATCCGGATCGCCTGATCGCGCGCGGGGTGCCGGAGGATTTGATCGATGTTGCAACGGCGCGGATGAAATCGATCAATCTGGCCTATCAGGCGCTCACCAAGCCCAAACAGCAGCCGCTTTTGTCTGCCGACGCTTGACGCGGTGGCATGAAGCTTCCTACACCACGCCAGCCAGTTGACCGGGTGGCCGCTGGCAGTGGGGTAACCTGCTGCTGGAGGAAAGTCCGGGCTCCTTCGAAACACGGTGCCGGTTAACGGCCGGCGAGGGCGACCTCAGGGAAAGTGCCACAGAAAGCAAACCGCCCCGGCCTGCCGGGGTAAGGGTGAAAGGGTGCGGTAAGAGCGCACCGGGCTGCCAGCAATGGACGCCGCACGGTAAACCCCACCGGGAGCAAAACCAAATAGGGATGACGCGGGACCCCGGTCCCAGCCAGTTTTGAGGCCAGATCATCCGGGTTGGTTGCACAAGGCGTCTGGCAACAGGCGTCGCAGATGAATGGCCGCCACGTCCGCTCCGCAAGGCGCGGGCCCTACAGAACCCGGCTTATAGGTCAACTGGCGTTTTCCTTCTGTCCGGCGCTCCCGAGATGTTTGTTAAATATTCCCAACCCGCTCATGGGAAACAGAATCTTAAGCGTCGTGGGGCAATGTGCGGGGGAGTTTACGAACCGGTGTCTGAGCCGGGGATGGAGTAGTGGCATTGATGGGCAAGCGTTCTGTGCCCGAAAGCAGCCCCCCTAGCGGTCCGCACGTGCCAGTCCTTCTGGATGAGGTGCTCGCGGCCCTGTCTCCGCTTGCCGGCAAGCGCATTGTCGATGGCACGTTCGGCGCCGGGGGCTATTCGCGGGCTCTGCTCGAAGCGGGTGCCCAAGTCGTGGCGATCGACCGGGACCCGAGCGTCAAACCCTTTGCCGATCGGCTGACCGCCGAGTTCGCCAATCGCTTCGCTTTCGTGCCGGGCACCTTTTCCGAACTGGATAGCCTTGCCGCCGAGCATGGGCCGATTGATGGCGTGGTGCTCGATATCGGCGTCTCCTCCATGCAGCTCGATCAAGCGGAGCGTGGTTTTTCGTTCATGCGCGAAGGTCCGCTCGACATGCGCATGAGCGGGGAGGGCGAGAGCGCGGCCGATCTGGTGAATGGGCTTGAGGCTGAGGCGCTCGCCAATTTGCTTTATGCGTTCGGAGAAGAGCGCAAGTCGCGCCGCATCGCGCAATTCATCGTTGCCGCGCGCGAGACAGCGCCGATCGAGACCACGACCGAGCTGGCCCGCATCATTGAAAAAGCCATCGGTCGCAAGCCGGGCGATGCCCATCCGGCGACGCGTTCGTTCCAGGCGCTGCGCATCGCCGTCAATGCCGAGTTCGAGCAATTGGTCCAAGCGCTGTTCGCTGCCGAACGCCTTTTGGGTGAGGGCGGGCGGTTGGCTGTTGTCACGTTCCACTCGCTCGAAGACCGTATCGTCAAGCGCTTTTTTGATCCGGACAAGGGCGGCCCGGCCCAGTCCCGCCATCTGCCGCAGGTGGAAACCGAGGCGCGGCGCTGGGTGAGTGTTGCCAAGGCGCAAAAACCCGGCGAAGCCGAGCTCAGCCGTAATCCACGCGCCCGCTCAGCCATATTGCGCGCGGCAACTCGCTCGGATGCCGCAGCACGTCCCGTCAGCTTCGATGGCCTTGGCATGCCGCAAGTGAGGGGCGCCGCATGATCCGCAACCTCAACATCTTCCTGATATTTTCGAGCGTCGTCATGCTGTCGGGCGTTTATGCGCTCAAGTTCTCCATCGAGAATACCGCAAGCGAGCGCACGGCGTTGATCGCGCTGATCGATTCTCAGGAAGGCGATCTGTCCATTCTCAAGGCCGACGAGGCCGTGCTCAACCAGCCCGGCCATATAGAACCGATCATCAAGCGCCATCAATTGGCGCTGGCGATGGAGCCGGTGAAGCAGGAGCAGTTCGGCTCGTTCACGACGATCCCCATGCGGCCTGCCAAGCCTAATTCAGCGGCCATGGATTCCCTGTTCCTGTCGCTGGAAGCCGGTGTTGATCCGATCGACGCCATCCTCGAACTCGAGGGCATTGAATAATGACAATGACTTCTGACGATCTGGGCTCAACGATTGCGCTGGACGGTGCGCGCAAGGTTCGTGGCAATCTCACCCAGGCGCGCATCCGCTGGATGGTGCTGGCGCTGGTGCTGGGTTTTGGCCTGGTCGGCGGGCGCCTCGTGCAGTTGGGCATGGTGGTGCCTGATAGCACGATCGAAGGTCAGGCTCGTGACGTGATCACGGCTACGCGTCCGCCGATTCTTGACCGCAACGGTCTCGAGATGGCTGTCGATATTCGCGTGCCATCGCTTTATGCCGAGCCGCGCCGGATCATCGATGTCGAAGAGGCTGTCCGCAAGATCAGGACGGTGTTGCCAGACCTTGATGAAAAATGGCTGCGCGAGCGGCTGACTGGCGACAAGGGCTTTGTGTGGGTGCAGCGGGAGCTTTCCCCGGCCATCCAGGACCGCGTCATGCGGCTGGGTATTCCGGGGGTCGAGTTCCTCACCGAGTCCAAGCGCTTTTACCCGGGCATGAGCGAAGCGTCGCACATCCTGGGTTCGACCAACATCGACAATCAAGGCATTGCGGGCATCGAGCGCCACATGGATGGCGAAGACGTCGCGCTGCTGCAGGAACTGGGCTTGGCGCGCGGCAATGCCCTGGCGCCAGTCGAGCTATCAGTCGACATGCGCGTGCAGCACGTGATGCACGAGCAGCTCGTTGACGCGATGACGCGCTACCAAGCCATCGCGGCTGCCGGCGTGATGATGGACATCTACAGCGGCGAGATCATCGCCCTGGCATCCATCCCCGACTTCAATCCGAACGAGCCAGCAACAGCCCTCGTCAAGGACAGCTTCAACCGGATCACGGCCGGTATTTTCGAGCCGGGTTCCATATTCAAGACTGTGACTTTAGCCGGTGCGCTCAGCAGTGGCGCGGTGTCTATCAACGATCAGTTCGATGCGCGCTTCGGCGTCCGCTTCGGGCGTTTCACCATCGACGACTTTCACGGCAAGCACCGCATTCTAAGCCTGCCAGAAGTCTACAAATACTCGTCCAATATCGGGACCATCCGCATCATGCAGGCCATGGGCAAGGACGCATACCGGCAGTTCCTCACGACCATGGGGTTCGATCAGCGCGTGCCTTTCGAGCTGCCGGAAATGCGCCTGCCTGCGATCCCTAAGGAACTCTCTGAAGTCGGCGCCGCCACAGCATCGTTCGGGCACGGACTTTCGGTGTCGCCACTCCACATGGTCACGGCCTACGCATCCTTCGTCAATGGCGGCAATTACGTGCCGCCGACGCTGTACCGGCGCGACCGGGCCGAGGCCGAGCCGCTTTACCGACGCGTCGTCACCGAAGATACCAGCACGCAGATCCGCTATTTGATGCGGCTCAATGCGCTGGAAGGGTCGGGCACGCAGATGAACAAGGCAGCCCTTGGCTACCGTGTCGGTGGCAAAACCGGTACGGCGGAAAAGGTGGTGGACGGCCGCTATTCGTCCAACAAAGTCACCAACTTCTTCGGCTCGGCCTTTCCGCTCGACAACCCGCGCTATGCCATGGTCATCATGGTCGACGAACCCAAGGCCGAAAACCCACAATCGGGCACCACGGCTGGCTGGAACGCCGGCGCCGTCACGGGCCGCATCGTCCAGCGCGTTGCGCCCATGCTCGGAATTGCGCCAGATTTCTCGCCTTTGATCGACGAGAATTTGGTTCCTCCCCAACTTCGCTGACATCCAGAAGGATTGCCTGCCGTGTCCCTAAGCGTCACACAATTGCTCGAAGGCTCCGGCGCCCGGCCCAAAAAAGGTCTGGGTGCGGTCTTCGGGCTAAACTCCGACAGCCGCCGGATCGAGCCGGGTGATATCTTTTTTGCGCTGCCCGGGCAGAATGTGCACGGCAACCAGTTCGTGCCGGATGCGGTACGGCGGGGTGCCCTTGCCATCATCACCGACATTGCGCCACCCGGCGATCCGGGCGTCCCTGTGATCGTGGTCAAGGATGTTCGTGCCGCTTATGCCCGCGCCGCCTCGCGTATTTTCGAGCCACAGCCGGAAATCACCGTCGCGGTCACCGGCACCAACGGCAAGACATCGGTCGCATCCTTTGTGCGCCAGATTTGGGAGCATGCCGGCATTCCAGGGGCAAGCGTCGGCACGCTTGGCGTGCAGACTGCGCGCCGGTTGATCGAGGGGAGCCTTACGACGCCAGACTCCCGCACGCTGCACCAGTCGATGCGTTCGCTCAAGGCACAGGGGATCGACCATGTGGCGATCGAGGCGTCGAGCCATGGTCTCGACCAGCGCCGGCTTGATGGCATGCACTTCGAGGCGGTAGCGTTCACCAATCTCAGCCGCGACCACCTCGACTACCACAGGGACATGGACGAGTACCGCAACGCCAAGCTGCGCCTGTTCACCGACTTGCTGGTGGATAGCGGTCCGGCCGTGGTCAATGTGGATGATCCGGAATACGAGCCATTCATGTTCGCGGCCTTGGGCGCCAGCGCGACGCTGCTGACAGTCGGCCGGGAAGGGGCTTACATCGAGATTCTCTCGATCAAACCGGAAGGCTATGGTCAGCGCGTTGAAGTGCGCCATGTCGGCGAAAAGTTGAGCTTTCACTTGCCGTTAACCGGCGAGTTTCAGGTGAGCAATGCCCTAGTTGCGGCGGCCTTGGCCATGTCGACCGGTGTCGACAAGTCTCAGGCCTTTCCGGCGCTCTCCGAACTCAAGGGCGCCAAGGGCCGGCTGGAGCTTGTCGCCGAGCACAACGGCGCAGCCATCTTTGTCGATTACTCGCACAAGCCTGTGGCGCTCGAAACGGCGCTCGCATCGTTGCGGCCCTATGCCAAGGGCAAGCTGCGCGTTGTATTCGGCGCCGGTGGTGATCGTGACAAGGGCAAGCGGCCGATGATGGGAGAAGTTGCCCAGCGCATGGCCGACGACCTAATCGTTACGGACGACAACCCGCGGACAGAAGACCCGAAGACTATCCGGGCCGAAATCCTGGCAGCGGCCAAAGGTGCCAAGGAGATTGGCGACCGCAAGGCCGCCATCACTGAAGCGGTGAAATCGCTTAAGCCGGGAGACGTTTTGCTGGTTGCAGGCAAGGGCCACGAAGATTACCAGATCGTGGGAACCACCAAACACCATTTCTCCGACCATGAAGCTGTGGCGGAGGCTATCAAGGGGCTCTGATGCCGAAGCTGTTCACCGTCGCGGAAATCCTCCAAGCAACGGAGGGGCAGGCCGAGGGTTTAGGGGAGCAGGCAATCGAGTCAGTGTCCATCGACTCGCGCGAACTGGGCCCCAATGCCTTGTTCGTTGCCATCAAGGGCGACCGTTTCGACGGGCATGACTTTGTCGAAACGGCCCTCGCCAATGGTGCTGTCGCGGCGCTGGTGAGCCGGGGCGAGGGTCCCGGGCGCATAGTCGTTCCGGACGCGCTTGAAGGGATGCGCGACCTTGCCCGCGCCGCCCGCAAGCGGAGCCGGGCTGTGGTCGTGGGCGTCACCGGAAGCGTCGGCAAGACCACGACCAAGGAAGCCATTCGCGTGGTGCTTGAAGCCGCTGGTGCAACCCACGCTTCCATCAAGAGCTTCAACAATCATTGGGGCGTGCCGCTGATGCTGGCGCGCTTTCCTGCCAATGCGCAGTTCGGCGTTTTCGAAATGGGCATGAACCATGCCGATGAAATCCGGCCGCTTAGCCAATTGGTGCGGCCGCATATTGCCGTCATCACCACGGTGGCCGCAGCGCACCTTGAGAATTTTAGCTCGCTGGACGGCATTGCACGTGCCAAGGCGGAAATCTTCGCCGGGCTGGAGCCGGGCGGAACGGCCGTCCTGAACGCCGATCACCCGCAGCTTTCCATCCTGCTCGATGAGGCTAACGCCGCAGGCGTGCGCAACATCGTCACCTATGGTGAGGCGCGGGGCGTCGATTGGCAGATCCTCAACATCGAAACCGCTGCCGACAAGAGCTTTGCAACTATCGAGCACCAGGGCGTTCGCCACAGTCTGGTGTTGTCGGTGCCCGGCCGGCACATGGTAGCCAATGCAACGGCGGCCCTGGCCGTAGCGCATCTGGCAGGCGTGGAGCCTGCCATTGCCCTTCGTGCGCTCGCGAGCTTCGGCGCACAGGCGGGGCGGGGACAGCGGAGCCTGTTAGGACCAAAGGACAAGCCGCTGGTGCTGATCGATGAGAGCTATAATGCCAACACGGCTTCGATGGGCGCAGCGCTGGACGTCTTTGCCGCGCAGGCAGCGCCCGGTGGCCGCAAGATCGTGATCTTGGGTGACATGCTGGAATTGGGCGCGCAAAGCGCATCGCTCCATGCCAGCCTCAAACCCGCCGTCCTTGCCTCGGGCGCCGAGCGGATTTACCTCGTAGGGCCCGCGATGCAGGCCCTTGCCGGAGCGCTCGGGCCGGGCTCTGTTGCGGCGCACACACAAAGCGCAGCAGAGATGGCCGAGATCGTGTTGAACGATCTTGCCTATGGCGATGCAGTTATGATCAAAGGCTCCAACGGCGTGGGGCTGACTAAAATCGTGGACGAACTTCGCAAGCAGTTCGCGAACAACTGACCCCAGCCAGCAAGGACGCTTCCCTCAATGCTCTACTTTCTCGGCCAGCTCGGTGAAGCGTTCGCGGCCTTCAACGTATTCCGCTACATCACCTTCCGCACGGCCGGAGCAGTCATAACGGCGCTGTTCTTCGTGTTCATGTTCGGCCCCGGCATGATCGCGCTCCTGCGCCTCAAGCAGGGCAAGGGCCAGCCGATCCGCGAAGATGGTCCGGCCGGGCACCTGCTGACCAAGAAGGGCACGCCCACCATGGGCGGGCTGATGATCCTCTCGGGCGCGGTAATCTCGACCTTGATCTGGGCCAATCTCAGCAATGGCTATGTCTGGGTTGTGCTGTTCGTCACCGTCGGCTTCGGCGCCATCGGATTTTACGACGATTATCTCAAGGTCAAGCGGATGAGCCACAAGGGGTTCGGCTCGCGCCAGCGGCTCTTGCTCGAAGCGCTGATCGGCTGTATCGCGGCTTTCTCCATTTCGCAATTGGCTTCAGGCGCTTACGGCACTTCGCTGCTGTTTCCCTTTGTCAAAGACCTCGCGTTAAACCTTGGCTATTTCTACATCCTGTTTGGCGGCTTCGTTGTTGTTGCAGCCGGTAATTCGGTGAATTTGACCGATGGTCTGGATGGCCTTGCCATCGTGCCGGTCATGGTGGCAGCGGCCTGTTTTGCTCTAATTGCATACTTGGTCGGTAGCGCGAACTTTTCGGATTATTTGCTCCTCAACCACGTGCCCGGCACGGCTGAACTCGCCGTCGTTTGCGGCGCGCTGATTGGGGCGGGCCTGGGCTTCTTGTGGTTCAATGCGCCCCCGGCACAAATCTTCATGGGCGACACCGGCTCGCTTGCTCTGGGCGGTGCGCTCGGCTCCATTGCCGTCGCCACCAAGCACGAAATCGTCCTTGCCATCATCGGCGGCCTGTTCGTTCTTGAGACTGTGTCGGTGATCGTCCAGGTCGCTTCCTTCCGCCTCACCGGCAAGCGGGTCTTCCGCATGGCGCCGATCCATCACCATTTCGAGCATCTCGGCTGGACTGAATCACAGGTGGTGATCCGCTTCTGGATTATCAGCTTCGTGCTGGCGCTGGTGGGCCTGTCGAGCCTAAAGCTGCGCTAAGGCGCTGCCGTTTTCCACCGACTCGCAAATTGCACGACCGGTTGGGAAATCGGTAACCATCGGGCTGCTACAATTGGGTTCAATTCGTATCGAACCAACCCGGCTCCATCATGATGTTTTCCCGCGCCGAAAAGACGCCGCTCGCCGAATGGTGGTGGTCCATTGACCGGGAACTGCTCGGTGCGCTGATACTCCTCATGACCTGCGGCATGGTGCTGAGCTTTGCCGCCAGCCCGCCCGTGGCCGAGCGCATTGGCCTGTCGCCCTGGAACTTCGTGATCCGCCACGCGATCTTCTGCGCGCTGGCCCTGCCGGTGATGATTGGCGCTTCACTGCTGAACCACCGCCAGGCCCGCGTCGCAGCCTTGGTCACGCTAGTGGTCAGCATCGCCCTTCTATGGGCCACGCTGCGCTTCGGCACCGAAGTCAAAGGCGCCCGGCGCTGGATTTCACTCGCAGGGCAATCCATTCAGCCATCCGAGTTCGTCAAGCCGGCCTTTGCCGTGCTCGGCGCTTGGCTGTTTTCGGAATCCATGATCCACAAGAACGTGCCCGGCAAGATCCTGGCAACGCTCATCATGCTGATCATCGTCGCCGGCCTGCTGCTGCAGCCCGACATCGGCCAGACCGCGCTTATTACCGGTACCTGGGCCGTGCTGCTGTTCATCAGCGGCATTTCCTGGTTCATCATCTTCGGCCTGGCCGGGGCTGCCGGCGGGTTGATCTTCGGCGCGTATCTCCTGTTCCCCCACGTGTCGCGCCGTATCGACACGTTCCTCAACCCTGAAGGCGGCGGCAACACCTACCAGATCGACCGAGCTCTTCAATCCTTGCTCGAGGGCGGCTGGTTCGGACGCGGCCCCGGTGAATCCATTGCCAAGAAACTGATCCCCGACGCCCACGCCGACTATGTGTTTTCGGCTGCGGCGGGTGAATACGGCATTCTGTTTTGCATGGTGCTGGTGGCGTTGATCGCCTTTATCGTCCTGCGCGCCATGATGGGCGCCCAGCGCCAGACGAGCCTGTTCTCGCGTCTTGCGGCGTCGACATTGGCCATCCAGTTCGCTATGCAATCGGGCATCAATCTGGCGGTGAACCTCAATCTAATCCCGCCAAAAGGCATGACGCTGCCTTTTGTGTCCTATGGCGGAACGTCTATGATCGCCATTGCTTTTGGCATGGGGCTGATGCTCGCATTCACCCGCACCAAGCCCGAGGAGCGTATGGCAACCGGAATTCCAAGCTACAAGAGCGCCGTGGCGCCACTGGTCCCCGCCGAATGAGCAAGTTCATCTTGATGGCAGGCGGCACGGGAGGGCATCTCTTTCCGGCCATGGCTCTGGCGCAGGAATTGCTGCGGCGTGGGCATGTGGTCGAGCTGATGACCGACCATCGCGTGGAAAGCTATGGCGCGGACTTCCCCGCCAGTGCGATCCACATCGTGCCCTCTGCCACCCCGTCGGGCAAGAACCCGCTGGTGATGGCTGGGGCAGGGGTGAAGATCCTCCGCGGCATCGCGGTTGCGGCGGGCAAGCTGCGCACCAGCAAGCCTGATTGCGTGATCGGCTTCGGTGGCTATCCCACTTTCCCGCCGTTTGTCGCCGCGCATTTGCTCCGCATTCCCGGCATTTTGCATGAGCAGAACGCGGTGATGGGCCGCGCCAATCGGGCCCTGGGGCGCTTTGCCGACGCGCTCGCGCTGAGCTTTGGCAAAACCAAATATGCCGATGGCTTTGCTGGCGAAAAGGTCGTTACGGGCAATCCGGTTCGCGACCGCGTGCGCACCGTGGCCCAGACGCCCTATCCTGCGCTAGATGCCAACGGCGAAGTTCGTTTCGTCATTTTCGGCGGCAGCCAAGGGGCCAAGGCGCTGTCCGACATCGTTCCATCAGCCATCGCGACGCTGCCCGAAACCCTGCGGCAGCGCCTCAAGCTTGTGCAGCAATGCCGTGCCGAGGATATCGACCGGGTCGGCGCGGTCTACCGGGACGCCAAGGTGGGCGCGGAACTCGCCGCCTTTTTCACCGATTTGCCAGAGCGTATCGCGCAGAGCCATCTGGTGATCGGGCGCTCGGGGGCTTCGACGATTGCCGAACTGACAGTGCTGGGCCGTCCGGCCATTCTCGTGCCGCTGCCCGGCTCGCTCGATGCCGACCAGAAGAACAATGCCCTGATCGTGGAAGCCGCTGGGGCAGGGTGGGTGGCCGAGCAAGCCACGCTGTCGCCGCAATCGCTAGGCACTCGCCTCACGACCCTGTTAACTGATCCGGCCGAACTGACCAAAGCCGCTGCCGCTGCCCGCTCCCTGGGCCAGCCGCAAGCAGTAGAAAAGTTGGCTGACCTTGCCGTACGCCTGTCCGGCAAGACTGCCTCCAGAATGGAACAACACTCATGAAAATGCCGCGCAATATCGGGCCAGTCCACTTCATCGGGATTGGCGGCATCGGCATGAGCGGCATTGCCGAAATCCTTCACAACCAAGGCTATACGGTCCAGGGGTCTGACGCCTCGCTCAACCCCAACGTCCAGCGCCTGCGCGACATGGGGATCAAGGTCGAAATCGGCCAGAGCGGAGAAAACCTCGGCGCGGCTGAGGTCGTTGTGGTGTCCTCGGCCATCAAGAAGGACAATCCCGAGTTGGTCGCCGCCCGCGCTAAGGCGCTGCCCATCGTGCGGCGCGCTGAAATGCTCGCCGAGATCATGCGCTTCAAGACTGCCATCGCCATTGGCGGCACGCATGGCAAGACGACGACCACGACGTTGGTCGCGACGCTCCTCGACGCGGGCAATCTCGATCCGACCGTCATCAATGGCGGCATCATCAATGCCTATGGCACCAATGCCCGCCTGGGTGGCGGCGAATGGATGGTGGTGGAAGCTGACGAAAGCGACGGCACCTTCGTCAAGCTGCCGGCCGATGTGGCCATCGTCACCAATATCGATCCCGAACACCTCGATCATTACGGTGATTTCGAGGGAGTCAAAAAGGCGTTCCTGCAATTCGTCGAGAATGTGCCGTTTTATGGCTTTGCCGTGATGTGCCTCGATCATCCCGAGGTGCAGGCGCTAGTAGGCGAGATCAAGGACCGCCGCGTTATCACCTACGGCCGCAATCCGCAGGCTGACGTCCGGTTGATCGATCTTGAAAACCACGATGGCGTGCAGCACTTCTCCGTCGAGATTCGTGACCGCATCCGCCTGACGCAGCTGCGCATCGACGGGCTGGAGCTACCCATGCCGGGCGTTCACAACGCGCTCAACGCCACGGCCGCCATTGCTGTCGCAGATCAATTGCATGTTCCGGCCGAAGCCATCCGCAAGGGGCTCAAAGGCTTTACCGGCGTCAAGCGGCGCTTTACTAAAACGGGGGTTGTCGGCGGGATTACTGTCATCGACGACTATGGCCATCACCCGGTGGAAATCGCCGCTGTGCTGCGCGCCGCTCGGCAATCCACCAAACGCGACGTCATCGCCGTGGTGCAGCCGCACCGCTATTCGCGCCTGCATGACTTGTTCGATGATTTCTCGGCCTGCTTCAACGATGCCGACACGGTCATCATCGCGCCAGTCTATGCCGCTGGCGAGCAGCCGATCCCTGGCGTCACCCACGAAGAACTCGTCAACCGCATCCGTGCCCGCGGCCACCGCGACGCGCGCGTCATTGACCGCCCCGAAGCGCTCGCGCCTTTGCTCGCCAGCCGCGCGGCCGATGGCGATTATGTCGTGTGCCTCGGCGCCGGCAACATCACGCAATGGGCTGCATCGCTGCCGGCTGAACTCGGGGCCTTGATGGGAGTGGACCCTCAATGAGCTATCCCGATCTCATCCCCGAGTTCCAGCCTTGGATCGCCCAGGTTCGCGGCCGGCTGATCCCCAACCAGCCCCTGAGCGAAGTCACCTGGTTCCGCGTCGGCGGCCCGGCACAGCTGTTCTTCACGCCGGCCGATGAAGAGGACCTTGCGTTCTTCCTCAAGCATCTGCCTGCCGACATTCGCCTGACGGTGATCGGGCTAGGCTCCAATCTTCTCATCCGGGACGGCGGGATTGATGGAGTTGTCATCAAGCTTTCCGGCAAGGCGTTCGGGCAGGTCGAAGTCCTGCCTGACCACAAGATCCGCGTCGGCACGTCGCTGCCGGACGTGAAGGTCGCAACGGCTGCTGCCGAAGCCGGTATTGATGGCCTGACGTTTTATCGTGGCATTCCCGGTGGCATTGGCGGCGCGCTCTACATGAACGCGGGGTGCTATGGCACCGAAACGCGCGACCGCATGGTGGAACTGCGCGCGGTTACCCGCGAAGGCGAGATCGTCACGCTCACCAATGCGGACATGGGCTATCTTTATCGTAAGAGCAACGGCCCGCGCGGTGCTGTCTTCACCTCAGCGGTCTACCAGGGCTTTGCCGGGGATCGCGAAGAAATCCTAAACCGTATGCGCGAGATCACCGAAAAGCGCGAAAGCTCGCAGCCGACCAAGGCCAAGACGGGCGGCTCGACCTTCAAGAACCCTGAAGGTCATTCGAGCTGGAAACTGATCGACGCTGCCGGCTGCCGGGGCTTGATGGTCGGCGGCGCGCAGATGAGCGAGTTGCACGCCAATTTCCTTCTCAACATCGACAATGCCAGCGCTCATAACATCGAGACCCTAGGCGAAACCGTGCGCAATCGCGTCCGTGCGCATTCCGGCATCGAACTCAAATGGGAAATCCGCCGCATGGGTCACTTTTTGCCAGGGCAAGAGGTGCGGGAGTTTTTGGATGGCGATGTGTTTACGGGGGCGGTGTGAGTTCTCCGCTGACCAACAATCTCTCCACACCCACCGGCCCCTCCCTCGGACTTGATCCGAGGGCCTTTCTTCACCCGGCACAAGCGGCGAGTGACCCTCGGATCAAGTCCGAGGGAAGCGCTAGTGCATGGTGCAGCGCATCATCAACCAACAGGATCACCCCATGACCAAACACGTCGCAGTCCTCATGGGTGGCTGGTCCAATGAGCGCCCGGTGTCCCTCAAGTCGGGCGCTGGCTGTGCCGAAGCCCTGCGTCGTGCCGGCTACCAGGTGACCGAGGTCGACGTGGACCGCAATGTCGCCAACCGCCTTGTCGAGCTCAAACCTGACGTCGCCTTCAATGCGCTCCATGGCCCATTCGGCGAAAGCGGCATGATCCAGGGCGTGCTGGAACTGCTCCAAATCCCCTACACCCATTCGGGTGTGATGGCCTCGGCGCTGGCCATGAACAAGCACCAGGCCAAGATCGTGATGAAGGCTGCCGGCGTGCCGGTCACCGACCACGTCATCGTGCCCCGTGCGGAAGCCGCAAAGTCGCACGTCATCGCCACGCCCTATGTCATCAAGCCAATTGCAGATGGTTCGAGCTTCGGCGTCCATATCGTGCGGGCCGGAGCCAATCAGCCGCCGCAGGAGATCCTAAGCGAGGCTTGGAACGGCGGCGAAGAGGTCATGGTCGAGCGCTATATTCCCGGGCGCGAGCTGACCTGCGCTGTCATGGGCGACGTGGCGCTTGGCGTCACCGAAATCGTCACCGAAGCGGACTTTTACAACTATGACGCCAAATACGCTAAAGGCGGCTCTGTCCACGTTATTCCGGCGCAGTTGAAACCGAAAATTTACGACAAAGTGCAAAAGTTGAGCTTGGCCGCGCATGCGGCTCTTGGCTGCCGAGGCGTGACGCGGTGTGACTTCCGCTACAATGACGCGGCGGGCGAGGATGGCGAACTGGTGTGCCTCGAGATCAATACCCAGCCGGGTATGACCGAGACATCGCTGGTGCCGGAGCAGGCTCTCCATGCGGGCCACTCCTATGAAGAACTGGTCGCCTGGATGGTGGAGGACGCGAGTTGCAACAGGTAAAAAGCGAGACTTTTCTCGCTGGTGCGCGGATGGTCGATCCTCGCACTTTGCCTGTTCCCATGCGCTCCCCCCGGCGCAAGATCGCCAACAATTGGGGCCGCGCCTGGGTGCTCCATCGCAAGGCAATGGTGCGCAGCATCTCGGCCATAGCGCTGCTTGCAGTCGGCCTTGGCCTTTATCAGGTGCGCGAGCCGATTGCCTTTGGCGCCATGACGTTGGGCGAGATGGCGCAGGGCCGCTTTGCCGCCGCCGGCTTCGCCATCGGCGAAATCTCCATCACCGGACAGACCCTGACCGGCGAGCAGGCGATTTTCGATGCCTTGGGCGTCGAGCCGCACACATCGACCATGAGCTTTGATGTGGAAGCGGCCCGCCAGCGCATTGCCGAGTTGCCAGCGGTTGAAACAGTCAGCGTGCGCAAGACCTATCCCGGCGACATTATTGTCGAGGTGACCGAGAAGGTCCCTGTCGCGCGCTGGCGGGTCGATGGCATCACCTTTGTGGTCGACGCAACCGGCGAACAGATCGGTGAGGACAAGGGCGCTTATGGCGAACTGCCGCTCGTGGTTGGGGATGGCGCGAGCGATGATGCCCTCGTGATGATCCGCGCGCTCGACCAGTATCCAAGCCTCAAGGAAGGCTTGATGGCCTTGTCTCGCATCGCCGACCGGCGCTGGGATATGATCTACGACACCGGCCTGCGCGTGCAATTGCCTGAACTGGGCGTTGCCCGGGCGCTGCGCAATCTCGTGATGTACCAAACCGATTATCAGCTTCTCGACCGGGACGTGAACCTGATCGATCTGCGCGTCGCCAATCTCGTCGCCGTTCGCCCCAACAAGACCGAGGAAGAGCTGGCCGAGGACGAAAAGAAGCGGCAGGAAGCACTTGCCGAGCGCATTCGTTCTCCCAATCCTTACCCGCTGCCGCCCCGAAATCTCCCCTCCCAAACTCTCCCCCAACCGGCCGCCCCGCAATGATGACCGATGCCATGACCTCCCGGCTCCGCGCCGTCCAGCCCGGCAAGACCACCCTGGTTGCCGTGCTCGATATCGGCTCCACCAAGATCTGCTGCGTGATTGCTCGCTTGACCCCGCGCCCCGAGGGCAAGGCCCTGCGCGGCCGCACGCACCAGGCCGAAGTCATCGGCTTTGGCTATGGCCCTTCGGCGGGCGTCAAATCCGGCGTCGTGACGGATATCGAAAAGGCCGAGCACACCATCCGTTCTGTTGTGGGCATGGCTGAGCGCGCCGCGGGCCTGACGCTGGAATCCGTTCTCGTCAATGTCACCGCAGGCCGGCTGGGTTCCGAAACCTTCTCCGCCGCCGTGTCACTGGACGGTCAGGAGGTCGAAAAAAGCGATATCCACCGCGTGCTGCGCGCCGTCAACGAGCGCTCGGTGCGCCCGGAGCGCTCGATCATCCATGCGATGCCGATCGGTTACGCGATCGACGGACAAAAGGGCATTCGCGATCCCAAGGGCATGGTGGGCGACAAGCTCGGCGTCGATGTCGCCGTGGTGAGTTCGGAAACGCTCGCCATGCGCAATCTCGAGTTGGTGCTGCATCGCTGCCATCTGCAGATCGAAGCATTGGTCGCCACCCCCTATGCCTCGGGACTTGCCACCCTGGTCGACGATGAAGCGCAGTTGGGCGTTGCCTGCATCGATTTTGGCGGCGCGACAACGACCGTTTCCGTCTTCAACGAAGGCCATCTGGTTTATGCCGACGCCATCGCCATCGGCGGCCATCACCTGACGCTCGACATTGCCCGCCAGCTGTCGGTCTCGATCGCCGATGCCGAGCGCCTCAAGACCTTCTATGGCTCGGTTCTTCCAGGGCAGGCCGATGAGCGCGACCTGATTCCGATCCAGCCCGTTGGCTCCATGCACGACGAAGCGCCGGGGCAGGTGGCCCGCTCGGTGCTCACCCGCATCATGCGCCCGCGCATCGAGGAAATCCTCACCGCCATCCGCGACCGCATGCAGGCCACGGGCATGATGGACGTTTGCGGCCGCCGCTTCGTGCTCACAGGCGGCGCCAGCGAAATGACGGGCCTGCCCGAAGTGGCCCGCCGCACGCTTGCGCGCAACGTTCGAAATGGCCGTCCCATGGGGATCGCCGGCCTGCCCGAAATGGCCAAGGGCGCGGCCTTTGCCACTGTCGCCGGCATGCTGATCTACCCACAGGTCTGCAGCCGCGAATACGCCGAGCCTCGCGGCAGCCACAAGCTCACGGGCACCGACGGTTACTTTGCCCGCGTTGGCAATTGGCTGCGGACAAGCTTCTAGGATCGAAAATCGTCCTTTGCCGTTCTCCCGCGATCATGCCGGAGAATGCCTATGCTTCGTTCGTTCCTCATCGGCCTCGTCGCTGGCCAGCGTGGCATCACGCCATTGGCCACCATCGGCCTTGCCACTTACCGCGGCGAAGTGGATGACGACCTGCCACTGCAGACGCTGTTCCATCATCCGGTGGTAACAGCAGGCGCCATTGCGCTGGCCCTCGCCGAAATGGGCGGCGACAAGATGAAATCTGCGCCGGACCGGACCATACCCATCGGACTTGCGGTACGCGCCATCACCTCCGCCTATGCTGGTGCAGCTTTAGCGCCAAGAAACCAACGCATCGCAGGCGCAGCGGTGGCGGTCGGTGCCGCTCTTGTTTCATCCTACATCGGGCTGCGTCTGCGCTATGCGGCGATGGATCGAGTCGGCCAGACCCCCAGTGGCCTTGTCGAAGATGCGTTGGTCTTTGGCGCTGGCCTTGCCATCACCAATCCAGAACTCACCGGCACCAAGGCACTGATGCACCAGCCCTAGGCCGCCTCACCATCCATTCCCCGCCGCAACTCCAAGCGTCTCCGTCAAGCGCCGCCTTGTGGCCGCCTCGAAAGCATGGGGCCATTCAATCCCCAACCGCTCCGCCATAGCCCTCGCCCGCGGCATGAATTCCCGGGCGACTGCCAGATTTGCTTCGATCAGCGCCTCCCGTGCAGGGCCCGGATAGGGCAGGCTTTCAAGCAGGCGCATCTGCTCGGGCGGCAAGAGCTTGGACTGGTGCAGAATACCGCCCGGATCGGGGTTGCGCACGTCCTGCATCAGCAGCGTGACCAGATGGTCGCGCATCATCCCGACGCCAACCACCATGGTTACGTATTCGCCCCTTCCAACGCCAACCGGCATCAGCCCCAGCATGCGGATGAATTCATGGATAAGGTACGATACCGTGCCCCGGTCCGGTGCCCGCTCCGGCAGGCTAGCGGGCAATTCGTCATAGACTTTGTCCCGATCGATCAGCGGCCGCACAATGTTCTTGGCGCGCCGGCCAAAGCCATCGGGCGGCAGGATGTGCAAATCACACCGCAGCCATTCCTCGGACACGGCGTTGAGCAGCAGGCCGCCGCGCTCCAGTTCCTGCCAGAAGACGATGGGCGTCGTTTCGTGCAAGGCAAGCCGCCAGTCCGCCGCCAATGCGGCCCGGTCTGGACCGGCAACCAGCGCCACGAAATCCACGTCGCTCCACTCGTCCGCATCGCCGCGGCCGAAGCTGCCCGCAAGAAAAAGCCCACGGATGGCTTCGTTGCCCGTGAGCTTAGCCGTCATGGTCGCAATGAGTTCCTGCTGGTTCATCGTGTTCTCCTTCTTGGTGGAGGTGAACACGCCAGCACGGCGCAGCCTAGTCGTCCGCGCCTGCGACTTTAGGAGGGGCGCAACAAGGGGGCAATCACGCCCCTTCATAAGCCCTTTCGAGTTCGGCCACGTCGAGCTTGACCATCTTCATCATTGCCGCCATGGCGCGCTGACCGCCAGCCTTGTCGCTGCCGCCAACGGTTCGGTACAGCGCCTCGGGCACGATCTGCCATGGGATGCCGAAGCGGTCGGCGAGCCAGCCGCACTGGATTTCCTTGCCACCATTGGCGGTAAGGCCATTCCAGTAATGATCGACCTCAGCTTGGTCCTTGCAGCGGATGACAAACGATACGGCCTGGGTGAAAGGATAGCCCGGCCCGCCATTGATGCCTTCAAAGCGATTGCCATCGAGGGTAAACGTCCCTGCGATGATGCTGCCTTCAGGCCCGGGGCCGTCTGGTCCGGCGCGAACGATCTCGCCCAGTTCGACTGATTTGAACACCGTCCGATAAAAATCGAGCGCTTCTTCAAGATTATTGTTGAACCAAAGACTTGGGATGATCTGGACCACTTGTTCCTCCATGATGGGTGCCGATGCATTATCAAGACGAGCGGCAATGCTGGATTTCGACAGTGTGCCAGCATTTTTTCTCATGGTTAACGAGTGACGAATTGGTTTCCGGTTCGTGTCGCAAAATGCGTTCACGTTAACACCGGTGAGACAATTGTTAGGAGGCGGTTAACGTTTGCCGGGGTAAATATTTACCAACAACGCCACCACGAGGCCATCCATGACCATCAACCTCACCATCCCGGACATTCAAGAACTTAAGCCACGCATCACCGTCTTCGGTTGCGGCGGCGCTGGCGGCAACGCCGTTAACAACATGATCGAGTCCGGACTTGATGGCGTGGACTTCGTCGTCGCCAATACCGACGCGCAGGCACTCGCCCTGAGCAAGGCTCAGCGCATCATCCAACTCGGTGTCAACGTCACTGAGGGGCTTGGCGCCGGCTCGCATCCAGAAGTGGGCCGTGCGGCTGCCGAGGAAAGCTGGGACGAAATCAATGATCACCTCAGCGGCTCGCATATGGTGTTCATCACCGCCGGCATGGGTGGCGGCACCGGAACTGGCGCTGCACCTGTAATTGCCCGCGCTGCCCGCGAACAGGGCATACTGACGGTAGGCGTTGTCACCAAGCCGTTCAACTTCGAAGGCAATCGCCGCGCGCGCCTTGCTGCCGACGGCATCGATGAGCTGCATCGCCATGTCGACACGCTGATCGTCATTCCGAATCAGAACCTGTTCCGTGTCGCCAACGAGAAGACCACTTTTGCCGACGCCTTCGCGATGGCTGATCAAGTGCTGTTCTCGGGCGTCGCCTGCATCACCGATCTGATGGTCAAGGAAGGCCTCATCAACCTCGATTTTGCCGACGTTCGTGCTGTGATGCGTGGCATGGGCAAGGCGATGATGGGTACCGGCGAAGCATCGGGCGAAGATCGTGCCCGCCACGCCGCCGAAGCCGCCATTGCCAATCCGCTGCTCGACGATGTTTCGATGCAGGGCGCTCGTGGTCTCTTGATCTCCATCACCGGTGGTCCGGACCTGACCCTTTACGAAGTCGATGAAGCCGCTTCCCGCATCCGCGAAGAAGTTGATCCCGATTGCAACATCATCCTGGGCGCGACCTACGATCCGAGCCTCACCGGCACGATCCGCGTGTCTGTCGTGGCTACCGGCACCGACGCAGCCATGGTCCAGGCCTTAGAGCCCGCCAAGCCACACGCTTCGCGTACTCCATTGGAAGTGCGCCGCCATGTTCCGGTCGAGCCGACCCGTGTTGCTGTAGAGCGTGCCGTCGAGCGTCAGCCGCAGCTGGCTCCTGTCGTTCACCAACAGATCGAGCATCAGGTCGAGCAAGCGGTTGCTGAAGCCTTTAGCTTTGAAACGCCCACGCCGAGCTACCAGCATCAGGAAGACGACGGCGTCCTCGTAGAGCCTTACATTCCGGCTGCCCCGATTTCCCATGAAATCGAAGAGCCAACCATGATGCACGACGAATCGCCGGTCCCGAGTGTTTATGTTCCGTCCAACGCCGCTCGCCCCGAAGGCCAGCGCCGCATGCCACGCACTGAGGAGCTTCCGGTTGTTGCGCGCCGGACACAGGAAGTGCAGGAACGTCAGGAAGCAGAACCCCGCAACGCGCGTGCTTTGTTCAAGCGCCTCGCCTCCAATGTCGGTCTGAATCTGGGTCAGCCTGCTGCCCCCGGACGTGACGAAACCACCTACTCGTCCGCCGACGACAATGCTGCCCGTAGCGCGATTGAAGCAGGCGGCGCAAGGACTTCGCGGGTTCCGCCGGCTGTTGAAGGTGCGCGCGGCGCCCTTGATCCGCATGGCCGCCAGCCGGCTGCTGCGCCGCAAAAAGAGAGCCTCGAAATCCCGGCATTCCTTCGCAAGCACGGTTAACAGCGGCTTGTCCTGCAACCAAAACATGGCTCGGTGCGGCTTCCGCACCGGGCTTTTTTTGTCTAACACAGCCTCAGGCGTTCGGGCTTGTTCGGAGTAATTTCCAGTATGAAGAAACTATCCACGCGCCAGCGTACAATAGCGGCTGCCATCAGCTTTTCCGGGTACGGTGTTCACAGCGGCCTGCCCGTCACGCTGACCATCAAGCCCGCTGCGGCCGATACTGGAATATCGATTTCGCGCGAGATGGCCGATGGACGCGTGACCATGCCCGTCCCTGTGCATTTCTCGCGGGTGACGCGGACGACATTGTGCACCACTCTCGACCTGGGCGATAGCGTTAGCGCTGCCACTATCGAGCATGTTATGTCGGCCCTTTCCGGCATGGGCGTGGACAATGCTCTGATCACGCTCGATGGCACCGAATGCCCGATCATGGATGGCAGCGCGCGGCCTTTCGCCGAGGCCATTCTCCGCGTGGGTCTCGAAATCCAGCCCGTGCAGCGTAAATTCCTCAAGATCATGCGTGCCGTGACCGTGCGCAACAATGACGCCTTTGCTGCGCTCGAACCCTATAACGGCCGTGCGCTCGATCTTGAGATCGACTTCGATTCCAAGGTCATCGGCCGCCAGCGCATGATATTCGACTGGACCCCGCGCCGTTATTATGAAGACGTCTCTCGCGCGCGCACCTTCGGTTTCGTGCGCGACGCGAAGATTCTGCGCCAGGCCGGGTACGCCCTGGGCTCCAGCCTTGATAATTCCATTACCGTCGACAACGACCGGATCCTCAATCCCAACGGGCTGCGTTACGAAGATGAATTCGTGCGCCACAAGCTGCTCGATGCAGTGGGGGATTTGGCGCTCGGCGGCTTGCCGATCTGGGGCCGTTTCCGCTCCTACAAGGGCGGGCACGCCCTCAACGCACATGTGTTATCTGGTCTCTTTTCGAGCGAAGCCAATTATGAAATAGTTAGCGCTGAAAATCTGCCGCTGGAATTTGATGCATTCGAAGACCAACCGGCCGGATTGGCAGTCAATCACTATTTGCGGTCGGTTCGATAGCCTTTGGAGGCTGCCGGGCCGCGCCACAGTTTTGAACCAATTGCTGACTACGCCGCCAATCGGCAAGAGCTTATAAGGACGGGGCACTTCGTGACAGTTGGAATTATTGGTGGCTTAACCAGCCGGGCAGGGCGGATTGTTTCGGTTGCCCTGCTTACGGTCATGCTGGCCGGTTGCTCGGGAATGAATCTGTTCGGGCCGCCCAAGATCAAGGAAGCCCCGGTTATTCCTGCGCAGGCGCTCTACCAAAAAGCGCTGGACGATATGGACCGGCAGTATTTCCAGACCGCCATCAAGAATCTCGAACAGCTTGACCGCCAGCATCCGCGCGATCCGCTGGTCGAAAAGTCCAAGCTGATGCAGGTCTATGCCAATTATCGCAGCGGTGAGCTGGAAGAAGCCATTCTGGCCGCTGACCGCTATCTGGCGCTGTATCCCAATGGCAAGGATGCCCCTTACGTTCTTTATCTCAAGGGCAATGCCTATTTTGCCCAGATCAAGGACATCACGCGCGACCAGCAGCTCTCGACCGATGCGATCGACACTTACACTCTGCTGATCTCAAACTACCCGCAGTCTGAATACGCCGAGGACGGCAAGGAAAAGCTGCTCGTCGCCTATGACCAGCTTGCTGGCAAGGAAATGTCGGTTGGCCGTTATTACCTGGGCAATGGGCAATATACCGCCGCAATCAACCGCTTCCGCACGGTGGTTGAAACCTGGCAGACCTCGACCCATATCGAGGAAGCCCTCTACCGGCTGACCGAAGCTTATCTGTCGCTCGGCCTGACCAATGAGGCCATGACGGCTGCGGCTGTGCTCGGCCACAACTATCCGTCGAGCACCTGGTACCAGCAAGCCTTTGCCGTGCTGGGCAAGCAGGGCCTTGCTCCCGCCGTCAACGGCGGCAGCTGGATGGCGTCGCTGCGGAACTAGTGGGTTCTTCACGCCCGCGAAACATTTTGTTGCTAGTTTGTTCCGGGGCGCTACAATGCGTCCCGGTTTGCTTTCCAGCCTGCCCCCTAAATGACGTCCGGGAAGAGTTTTGCGCATGCTAAACGCGCTTTCGGTTCGCAACATCGTTCTGATCGACCAGCTCGACCTGGCACTCGACGGCGGCATGACGGTGCTGACCGGCGAAACGGGCGCGGGCAAATCCATCCTCCTTGATGCTCTCACGCTTGCACTTGGCGGAAGGGGGGATGCCTCGCTGGTGCGCAGCGGGCATGACAGCGGGCAGGTGGTTGCCGTTCTGCAATTATCGGCTGAGCATCCCGCCCGCACGGCGCTGCGCGACAATGCCATTCCCGACGACGAAGACATCATCCTGCGCCGCGTGCAGTTCGCCGATGGTCGCACCCGCGCCTTCATCAATGATCAGCCGGTATCCGCTGCGCTGCTGCAGAAGGTCGGCGCGCAGATCGTTGAAATTCACGGCCAGCACGACGATCGTGCCTTGGTCGATGTCGCGACCCACCGTGCCGCACTCGATGCTTTTGGCGAGCTGGATGGTCTAGCGGCCAAGGTGCGTGACGCCTGGCAGGATCTTGCCGACGCCCAGGAAGCCGTGGCTGCGCAAAAGGCGCTCGTCGCCGAAGCGCTCGCGGCCGAAGACTATGCCCGCCACACCGTGGAGGAGCTAGGCAAGCTCAAGCCGCAGCCGGGCGAAGAAGAAGAACTCGCTGAACGCCGCCAGCATCTGCAGCAGGCCGAGCGTGCGGCATCTGACGTGGTCGAGATCGACGACATGCTGAACGGTCCGTCTGCGCCTGGTCCGGCGTTGGCTGGCCTCATGCGCCGCCTCATGCGCAAAATCGATGGCGGCGCAACGCTGTTCCAGCCGCTCGTCGATACGCTCGATGGCTCGCTCGCCGCGCTCGATCGCACCACCGACGCGCTCGAAGAGCTCAAGCGCGAGATGGCCTATGATCCCAACGAACTCGAAGCCGTCGAGGAGCGCCTCTTCGCCCTGCGCGCTGCCGCTCGCAAGCACCAGACGACCTGCGATGGCCTAAGCGAAGTGCTGGCGAAATATTCTGCCGATCTCGACACGCTACAAAGCGGGGAAACCAAGCTCGTAGCGCTGGAGGCAGCGCAGGCCAAGGCAATGGAGACCTATCGCAAGCATGCCGAAGCGCTGAGCAAAGGCCGCGCCAAATCGGCCGCTGCCCTCGGCAAGGCGGTGGGCTCGGAACTGCCGGACCTCAAGCTTGGCGCCGCCAAATTCATCGTCGATCACCAGGTCGACCCCAACCGGATTGCGGCCTCCGGATTCGACCAGATTGCCTTCCACGTCCAGACCAATCCTGGCACCACAGCCGGCCCGCTGCTCAAGGTCGCCTCGGGTGGTGAACTCAGCCGGTTCCTCCTGGCGCTCAAGGTCGTGCTGGCCGATCGCGGCTCGGCGCCGGTGCTGATCTTTGACGAAATCGACACGGGTGTCGGCGGCGCGGTCGCCGATGCAATCGGCCGCCGCCTGGCCCGGTTGGCAGGCCGCGTGCAGGTGCTGGCCGTCACCCATGCGCCACAAGTCGCTGCACGGGCGCAACGCCATTTGCTGATCGAAAAGCAGGCGGTGAAAGAGGGTGCCTTCATGCGCACCCACGTAAAGCCGCTCGACACCGACGCCCGCCAAGAAGAAGTCGCCCGCATGCTCGCGGGCGCCAAGGTGACAGACGAGGCGCGGGCAGCGGCGAGTAAATTGCTGAGCGAGGTAGGGTAGGGATCCTCACCTAACCTCCCCCTGGTAGGGGAGGGACTGTCCTGCGGTCTTGACTAGATCGAGCCACTTGCGTGATCTGTTCCTCCCCCTCCCAGGGGGAGGCTAGGTGGGGTTCTCACCAGCTGCCGTGAGTTGAGTAAACGCAATGACCGATTTGTCCACCAAACCCGTCGAAGACCTTACTCCCGACGAAGCCGAGGCTGAGCTTGCGCGCCTCGCTGAGGCGATCGCTGCCGCCAACATCGCCTATCACCAGAAGGACGCGCCCGAGATCACGGACGCCGAATTTGACGCGATGCGCCGCCGCAACGACGCGATCGAGGAGGCCTTCCCCGATCTGATCCGGTCCGACAGCCCGGCCAATGCAGTCGGCGCACCACCGGCCGAAGGCTTTGCCAAGGTGCGGCATGCCGTGCCGATGTTGAGCCTTGCCAAGGCTTACACCGACCAAGATGTGGTGGATTTCATCGAGCGCGGCCGCCGCTTCTTCGAGCGCGACAAGGACCTCGAAATCGCCTTTACCGCCGAGCCCAAGATCGACGGCCTCTCCGCATCGCTGCGCTACGAGAACGGCGTGTTCGTCCAAGGCGCCACGCGTGGCGATGGCGCGGTAGGCGAGGATATCACCGCAAATCTGCGCACCATCAAGGACATCCCGCCCAGACTGCATGGCAAAGACTGGCCGCAAAGCATCGAAATCCGTGGTGAGGTCTACATGACCTATGCCGAGTTCCAGGCGTTGAAAGCGCGCTCCGCCGCTGCAGGGGGGCAGGATTATGTCAATCCGCGCAACACCGCCGCCGGCTCGCTGCGCCAGAAGGACCCGTCCATCACCGCCAGCCGCAACCTCAAATTTTTCGCCTATGCCTGGGGCGCCACCAGCGAAGATCCCGCGCCCACCCAATACGAGGCGGTACAGAAGTTTGCCGAGTGGGGTTTCCCGATCAGCACACTGATGATTCGCGCCAAGACCGTGGAAGAACTGATCGAGCACTACCGGCTCATCGAAGCGCAGCGCTCCTCGTTGGGCTATGACATCGACGGCGTCGTCTACAAGGTCGATCAACTCGAACTGCAGCGGCGTTGGGGCTTTGTCACCGGCGAGCCGCGCTGGGCCGTTGCCCACAAATTCCCCGCCGAACAGGCCACCACCATCGTCCGCCGCATCGATATCCAAGTCGGCCGCACCGGCACACTGGCGCCCATCTCCCGGCTCGAGCCGGTGACTGTCGGCGGCGTCGTCGTCGAAAACGCCACGCTCCACAACGAAGATTACATCAAGGGCATCGACAGCAATGGCCTGCCGATCCGTGGCGACGAGCCCATCGACATCCGGGTTGGCGATACCGTGATCATCCAGCGGGCAGGGGACGTGATCCCCCAGATCGTGCGCGTGGTGCTCGAAAAGCGCCCCGCCGATGCCGTGCCGTATGAGTTCCCGCACGAGTGCCCGATCTGCAAATCGCCGGCCACGCGCGAGCTCAACGAAAAGACTGGCAAGGAAGACTCCCGCCGCCGCTGCACGGGCGAGCTGATCTGCCCGGCACAGGCCATCGAGCGCTTGCGCCATTTCGTGTCGCGCGGGGCGATGGATATCGAAGGGCTGGGCGCCGAGAACATCGATTTGTTCTTCAACGCCGGCCTCGTCAAAACCGCTGCCGACATCTTCACCCTCAAGGATCGCCGTCCGGAGGTGCAAAAAGCCCTTGCCGAGCGGCGCGAGCAGCAGGCGCGCGTGCGGGAGGCGGCCTCCGGCAGAACGCGCAAGAATGTCCGCAGCGTCGAAGACCGCAATTACGAAGGTCTCGACAAGCTCTTTGCCGCCATCGATGCCCGCCGCGAACCCGAACTCGACCGCTTCATCTTCGCCCTGGGAATCCGCCACATCGGCGAAACCACCGCAGCGGTGCTGGCGCGCACCTTCTCGACCATGGAAGAGCTGATCCGTGTCGGCAAGGAGACGGCGGCAGCTGCCGATCCCAAATCGGTATTTCCCTCGGTCGATGGCATTGGCGGCACGGTGATCGAAGCGCTGGTCGACTTCTTTGGCAACGAGCGCAATGACGAAGCTCTTGACGCCTTGCTCGCCCAGGTCCATCCCAAGCCCTACATCGTCGCCGTCTCAGCCGACAGTGCGGTGGCCGGCAAGACCATCGTCTTCACCGGCTCGCTCGAGCGTATGTCACGTTCGGAAGCCAAGGCCATGGCCGAGCGGCTCGGCGCCAAGGTGGCCGGCTCGGTCTCGGCAAAAACCGATATACTTGTGGCTGGCCCCGGTGCAGGCTCCAAGCTCAAGAATGCCGAGGCGCTAGGCGTCGAGGTCATCAGCGAAGACGAGTGGTTCACGCGCGTCGGCAAATAGGAGAGGGACTATGAAGTTTCTGCCGATTTTGGCGGCGCTCGCCATGTTTTCCGGTACAGCGCAGTCGAGCGAGTATATCGACGCGATCACCGCGCATCTCTATTCCGGCACGGCCGAAGCGGGGCTGCGGGAAGCTCATAAGGGCTGTGCGGAGTCCAACACCGAGGCGTGCTTCGGTGCGGGCTTGCTGATGCTGGTTACCGCCTATGAGGGTTTGGCACGCGACTTTTACCGGCATGGTGCGGTCATGCCGGGGGAAACACCAGCGTCGATCTTACTCGGCATTGGCTCGACAGGGTTTGGCACGCCCTCCAATCCACACCCTGAACAGCTTACCTATCCGCAGTTCCGTGACATGCTTGATCGCTTCGTTCGAAAATTGGACGAGGCGAAAGTTGACTTCTCGTTTGCTGGGAAGTCGGGTGATTATGTCGTGACCATCGATCCGAGATTGGTGATCATCGACTTTAACGGTGACGGGAAGGCAAGCGAAGGCGAGAACCTGGGCGCATTGCTGGATGTAAACGCCGATTGGGCCATGACTCCGGCTCCCGAAGCGTCTGCTACTGGCAGCACCAAGGACAAGGGAGCGGGATTGGCGCCGGATTGGAGGGTCGGTTTCGATCGCGCGGATGCATTCTGGTTTGCCGGATACACCCAAGTGGTTGCCGCCCCGTTCGATCTGCTGCTCGCGCACGACTTTTCCGAGTTTTTCGGCGCCTATATGCACCGCGTCTTCCCCAGGGCCGGTTTGCCGATGCAGAACCACACCACGGGCGGCATAGTGTTCGTGGACCCGATGGGCGATTCCGGCATCGCGGATATGATAGCCTCCGTTCACACGCTGAACTTTCCAGTTATCGACAAGCAACGCCTGGCTACGGTTCTTAGCCGCCTGAAAACAATAACGGCCCTGTCCCGGCAGAACTGGGAGGTGATCCTTGCCGAAACAGACGATTACCGAGAGCTGGTACCCTCGCCCCGGCAAACCGCCATTCCCAGTGTTTTGCCGGTTACGCAAGAAGTCGTCGATGCGTGGCTCGCTACCCTCGATACCGTCGATCAGGTGCTGGCAGGGGAATTGCTCGTGCCGCACTGGCGCTTCAAGCAAGGGTTCGATCTGAAGCTTTATTTCGAAACGGCGGAACGGACGGACTTGGTTATGCTCTTTACCGGCTCAGGCGCGCTCCCATACCTGCGGGACGGACCGATTGCCGATGAGCAGAGCTTTGCCGAAGCCAACCAGACCCTTGGTTATGATTGGCTCACTTACGCCTTCTGGTTCAACTAGCGCTGCTTCCCCTTCGGAGATTTCGATGCGTCTTTTATCCATCGCCGCCTGCCTGTTCCTGACGCTCACCGGCGTCGCCGCGGCGCAGAGCTTCGACACCCCGCAGGCACTGCTTGAAGCTTTCTATGCGCCTTACATCAGGGATGATGTGCCAGAAGACAATCCGAGCTTCCGCTCCGAAGCCTTGCAGGCGCTTTATGAGCGGGACGACGAACTAACCCCTGATGGAGATCTGGGCGCACTCGGCTTTGATCCATACGTCAACGGGCAAGACTACCAGCTCTCCGAGTTCGAAGTCGGCGAGCCGCTCATTGACGGCGACAGCGCCGTGGTGGACGTTTATTTCAAAACCTTCGGCGAACCACGCAGCCTCACCTATGAGCTCGTGAACGAGGACGGCTGGAAAATCGACGACGTCGTTTCCGTAGAAGGTGAGTATCCCTATCGCCTGAGCGAGATCTTCGAAGAGGCTGCGGCAGCAGCGGAGTAGGGCGCTTCCTTTGGGAAAGTCGAAGATTTAGGTCGACCCCACCCAACTCTCCTACTGGGGGAGGTTAGGTGGGGTCCTTATTCCTACAATGGCGCTGTAGCGCCCTTCAGCCACTCGCGAACATTTCCTACTACCAGCGGTCCGATCTCCGTCCATACCCGCTGATGATAATCGTCTAGCCAGCCGCGTTCCGCGGCCGTCAGCAGGTCCTCTGCGATTAGCCGCTTGTCGATCGGCGCCAGCGTCAGAGTTTCGAACTCTAGAAATCCAGGATAGCTCGAACTCTCCACCACGCTGATCAGATTTTCGATCCGGATGCCGTACTCGCCTTCTTTGTAAAATCCCGGCTCATTGGAAACGACGTTTCCCACTTCGAACGGTGTCGAGTACCGCGACGAAATGCCGACGGGCCCCTCGTGCACGCCAAGATAAGCGCCTACGCCGTGGCCGGTGCCGTGGTTATAGGTGACGCCGTCCTGCCAGAGGAATTGCCGCGCCAGGATATCGATCTGCGCGCCGGTTGTGCCCTTGGGGAATCGTGTCGTCGAAATAGCGATCATACCCTTCAGCACTCGGGTGAAGCGGTCGCGCTGTTCGGGAGTCGATGATCCGGTAGACATGGTTCGGGTGATGTCGGTCGTGCCGGACAGATATTGCGCGCCGCTGTCGAGCAGCATGATTTCGCCCGGGTTGAGCGTGCGGTCGGTCTTGTTGGTAACGCGGTAATGGACGATCGCGCCGTTCGGCCCCGAGCCGGAGATGGTGTCGAAGCTGGCATCGACGCAGCTTTCGTCTTCGCGCCGGAAAGCCTCGAGCGCGGTGACGATGCCGATCTCGGTCAACTCGCCTTGTGATGCATTGGTGTCGAACCAGTGGAGGAACTTGGCGAGCGCCACGCCGTCGAGCTTGTGCGCCTCGCGCATGCCGGCCAGTTCGGCCTCGTTCTTGCGCGATTTTGGCAGCAATACCGGATCGCGCTTTTCTATCAGCTTGGCGCCGGCGGATCTAAGGCTCGTGGCAATCGCTTCAGGGGCGGTAGCTGGATCGATCAGCACGGCTGTGTCGGTTGCCCCCAACCGCCGCAAATCGGCAGTCAAATCGGCGCTGCTGGCGACATGTGCCAGCCCTGTGAGGCCGGTTCGAATATCGTCTGTGATCTTGGCGGAATCCAGATAAAGCGTCGGCGTGCCCTCGGCGGGAACAATGGCGAAGCCGAGAACGAACGGCGTATTCGGCACATCGCGGCCACGCATGTTGAACAGCCAGCAGATCGACTCCGGCAGGGTCAGCACGCTGGCCTGCGCGCCCTCGGTCTTGAGCGTGTTCTGGATTTCGGCGATCTTGTCGCTGGCGTTACGTCCGGCGCGGTTATGCCCCAGGAACTCGACCGCGCTCGCTGGCGTAGCAGGCCGGTCGGTCCAGATTTCATCGACCAGATTTGGACCCGGGACCAGCGTGGCATGGCCACCTAGCAGTGTCGCCATGTCGCGGATTTCGCCCGGCGTGTGCAGCCACGGATCGTAGGCGATCGTGCCGCCCGCCGGGATGATCTCGCGCGCCTGCGCGCTGAGCCCGCCGCGATCGGTCTGCAGCACCGTGACCAGCGCCGTGTCCGTCTGCGTCGGCGCTTGCAGCGTATAGCGGCTATCGACAAAGAGGGCCGCCTTGTCCCGCCCGATCAGGGCAAGCCCGGCCGAACCGGTAAAACCCGTAATGTAGGCCAGCCGCGCTTCGCTCGCTGGCACTGACTCACCGCGATGCGCGTCAGCCCGGGGGATCAAGAAACCATCCACACCTGCCTCCGCCATTACCTGCCGGAGTGCCTTGAGACGCGGCGCGACGTTGGAGGGGTCCGCCTGTTCCACAAAGCTCTGGAACTGGGCAGGTGGAAAGCTTTGCGTCGTCATCAAGTTTATCCTCGTCGTCGCCGCTGCACTTAAAAGGGGCTGATCAAGCGTTGCACTGTTCCTATCTCAGGAACGCGCGGGACGCACTAGGAGCTTGGCTCTTTCCCAGTTGGTTCAAGCTTTAGCGGCTGCGTGAACCCGGGATTAACAAAGCGGTAAGCGGGCTTGCGAGTCATGCAGGGCTGGCTTGATGATTGTGGCCTAACCAAAGTCAGGCCAGGCGCCTATCTAGGGCGGGACGGGGGCATAATACCGTCGCGGAAGTGCATGGAGACTGGAATGACCGAGAGCAGACAAGATTTTCGCAAGGCGCTGGGGTCGGTTATCGACGCTCGCGGCCGCGAGTCGACCCGCCAGGTTAGCTATCGCATGCAGCATCAGCTGATCGGCGCATTCACCAAGCGCCCATAAGGCCGCTGCAGCGTAAAGCTGACGATCTGGTTTTGATCCCCGGAGCACCGCTTCGGGGATTTTGCTTTTCTGGTTAGCGCAAGAGCCTGATCGGTGGTGCTCAATGCTAACAGTCTGTTAGCGAATTGGGCCGGTATGCGACACCTGATCCAATGTCATGTTACTTCATTTCGAGCATCAGCGTGGTCCAGTCCTTGCGCTGCAGTTTTTGCGTCAGCGTCATGCCCTGACGTGCATAGGCGTTGATTACACCGCGCGCCTGATGCTGCAAAATACCGGACAGGATGATGGTCGCACCCTTCTGCGCCGCGCGGCCAACAGCGGGCGCTAGCGCCATCAGGGGACCGGCTAGAATATTGGCGACGATCAAATCGTAAGGCCCATTTTGCGCAATGGTGGGATGGGTTAGCCCGGTCGCCTCAAGTGCGATGATGAGCTTGCCGACGCCGTTCTGCTCGGCATTCTCCCGCGTTGTCGTTACCGAAATCGGGTCGATATCACTGGCAACGACCGGGGTCCGGGTGCGCTTGGCCAGGGCAATGGCGAGAACCCCCGTACCCGTCCCGACGTCCAGCATTCGCTGGGGTTTTCTGCGCTTAAGGAGGTTGTTGATCGCCTCTAGGCACCCGGTCGTGGTTTCATGATGTCCGGTGCCAAACGCTTGAGCCGCATCGATTTTCATGGCCGTCAGACCCGCCGGGACGGGCCCTGTTTCGTGGCTGCCATAGACATAGAACCCGCCCGCAATCACTGGGGCGAGACCCTCAAGCGATTTGGCTACCCAGTTGACCTCCAGGTCCAGCAGCTCGACTGAAAATTGTACAGGCCGGCCAAGGATCTGCTGCGCGAGCTCAGAAAAAGAATCAACTGCTGCCGGGCTGTCGCATCCAGCTTCGAACACCCAAAGCCCGGTCGATTCGTCCTCATGCGCCGAGGCGGTTAGTGCCAGATCGTCACGCTCCATGACCGCATCGACCAGCGCATAGGCCTCGTCCTTGCTGAGCGGTTCGGAAGAGATCTGATCGACAGCCATGGCAGGATTCCTTGAGGTTTCCAGCCTAGTTGCGCGATCCGGGCCCTGCGGTCAACTGGAGTTATCCCCGTGCTTTTGCTTGCCGATATAATGGGCGGCGAACTAGAGCCGGACGGCCGTACCGGTGATCGAAACCATCAGCATGGAGCCGTTCTGCCCAACCACTTCATAGTCGAGATCGACAGCCACCACTGCATCGGCGCCCATGCGTTCGGCTTCATAGCTCAGTTCTTCATAAGCCTGGCGACGGGCATCGCGTAGCGCGCCCTCATAGGCACCGGCACGACCGCCGACGATGTCGCGAATGCCGGCGAACAAATCCTTGAAGATATTGGCACCGACGATCACCTCGCCGGTGACGAGACCCAGATATTCGCGGATCGGGCGGCCTTCAAGCGTCGGCGTGGTCGAGATGATCATGTCTGGTCTCCTGGTGGATAAATTGCCGGTCAGCCGCGGCTGATGAAGCTTTCAAGCACTTTCTTGCGGCCGGCTTTTTCAAAGTCGATAGTCAGCTTATTGCCCTCGATCTCTGCAACGTCACCATAGCCGAACTTGAGGTGAAACACCCGGTCACCTTTGCCATAGGCCGATCTGTCGCTGCCCAGATCAACCGAGCGGGCGACCAGATCGCCATCGATGGTCAATGGGCCGCCACCTTTGCGGGTCGATTGCTGCGCCCGGGCGCGCTGCCAGCCGGGCGTCTGGTAGACGCTTTCGAACGGGTCGGCCTTGTTGAAGCGCGACGTGGCGCCGCCGCCATAGCCGTAGCCGCCGTAGGATGAACCGGTGTCTTTGACTTCAACAGCGTCGGCCGGAAGTTCGTCGAGGAACCGCGAGGGAATGGCCGATTGCCAGAGCCCATGGATGCGCCGGTTCTGGGCGGCCGAAATCCGCACGCGCTTCCGGCCGCGCGTGATCCCGACATAGGCCAGGCGCCGCTCCTCCTCAAGCCCGGCACGGCCGTTTTCGTCCATGGAGCGCTGGCTGGGGAAGGTGCCTTCCTCCCAGCCAGGAAGGAAAACAGTGTTAAATTCCAAGCCCTTGGCGCCGTGGAGCGTCATGATGGTTACGGCATCGCTGGCCTCGCCGCTGTCGCGGTCCATGACCAGCGAGATGTGTTCCAGGAACCCGCCCAGGGTGTCGAACTCTTCCATGGAACGGCTGAGTTCTTTGAGGTTTTCCTTGCGGCCTTCTGACTCCGCCGACTTGTCGGCGTTCAGCATGTCAATATAGCCGCTCTCTTCGAGGATGTGCTCTGCGAGCTCGAACGGCTTCAATGTTTCCGCGCGCATCGCCCAGTCGTCAAACTGGACAACCAGCGCGCGCAAGGTGGTGCGCTGCTTGGGCTTGAGTTCTTCGGTGTCGATTAGCATGCGGATAGCCGTAAGCATCGGCACATTGGCGGCGCGGGCGGCGCTGTAGAGCAGTTGCACTGTTGAGTCACCAAGTCCACGCTTGGGCGTGTTGATGATACGGCCGAGCGCAAGATCGTCGGCGGGCTGGGCAACGAGGCGCAGATAAGCGATTGCGTCGCGGATTTCCTTGCGCTCATAAAAGCGTGGCCCGCCAATGACTCGATAGTTCAGCCCCAGGGTGATGAAGCGCTCTTCGAATTCACGCATCTGGAACGAGGCGCGCACCAGGATAGCCATGGAGTTAAGGCTCTCGCCCTGGCGCTGGAACTGCTCGATTTCCTCGCCAATGGTACGGGCTTCCTCCTCGGAATCCCAGACCTGGGTGACGGAAACCGGCTCGCCCCGTTCGCCGACATCGGTCTGCAGCGTCTTGCCCAGGCGGCTTTCGTTGAAGGCAATGAGGTTGGAAGCGGCCTTGAGGATATTGGATGTCGAGCGGTAATTGCGCTCGAGCTTGATCACCTTGGCGCCTGGAAAATCCTTTTCGAAGCGAAGAATGTTGTCGACCTCGGCGCCGCGCCAACCGTAAATCGACTGATCGTCGTCGCCCACGACGCAGATATTGGCTTCGCTCGCGGGTTTGCCCTGCGCCAGCAGCCGCAGCCAGAGATATTGGGCCACGTTGCTGTCCTGGTACTCGTCCACCAGCATGTAGCGGAACTTGCGGTGGTACTCGGCCAGAACGTCCGGATTTTCCTTGAACAGCCGGATGCATTCGAGCAGCAGATCGCCGAAATCGGCGGCGTTCAGCGACTTCAGCCGGGCTTGGTAATCAGCGTAAAGCTTGGCGCCGCGCCCATTTGCATAGCTGCCGCTATCAGCGGGAGCGACGTCCTTAGGGAGCAAACCCTTGTTCTTCCAGCCATCCATCATCGAGGCGAACAGCTTGGCCGGCCAACGCTTTTCGTCGATGTTGTCGGCTTCTAGCAATTGCTTGATCAGCCGGATCTGATCGTCGGTATCGAGGATCGTGAAGGACGAGGTAAGGCCCACCAGCCCGGCATGGGCCCGCAGGATACGCGCACCGATGGAGTGAAACGTGCCCATCCAAGGCATCGACTCCAAGCGCGGTACAAGCTTTTCGATGCGCTCCTTCATTTCCCGGGCGGCCTTGTTGGTGAAGGTCACTGACAAGATCTGGGAAGGCCAGGCGCGGTGGGTATTGATGATGTGGGCTATGCGTGTGGTGAGGACGCGCGTCTTGCCCGTACCGGCACCGGCCAACACGAGCAGCGGGCCTTCGATCGACTCCACAGCCTCACGTTGCTCGGGATTTAGACCGCTCAAGTAGTCAGGCGCCTCGTTCCGCCGGAACTGGCCGGTAATAGCGCCTCCCGTGGGGCGGTCCAAATCGTAGTTTTCACCGGGCATCTAAGGCCTTTCCATCGCTGCAGGCCGGAGCAGGCATGCAGCGCGGGCATGGACGAATCTTATTTTGTTCTGGTCAGCAATATAGGGGCAGTGACGGTCCCTGTATAGAACGGGCGTCGCGGGCTCGCGCGTCACATGGCTGTCATCTGCCGCCCCTAAGCGGAGGCATTCTTTGGGGGCACCATCATGACACACAAGACTCTGAGCGCGCTAACGGCTGCGCTGCTGGCTACGACGACGAGCGTATCGGCCGCCGAAACTTTCAACCGTATCGCAAGCTTCCCTGTCGAGTTGAACAATGCCGAAGCCGAGGTGTCCTCGGCCGAGATCATCACGGCCACCGACGATGGCATGATGCTGATCTATTCAGACAGCCCAGCGGGCGGTGTAGGCTTTGTCGATATCACCGATGCCAAGGCGCCAAAACCAGCCGGTTTCCTCTCCATGGATGGCGAGCCAACCTCGGTCACCGTGATCGGGGAGAAGGCCTATGTGGCCGTCAATACTTCGGAAAGCTTTACCGAGCCTTCGGGCAAGCTGGTGGTTGTAGACATCGCCGGTAAATCGATCGATGCCGAGTTCGACCTCGGTGGCCAGCCTGACTCCATTGCTCATAACAAGGACAAGACTATCCTCGCCATTGCGATCGAAAACGAGCGCGACGAGGATTTCAACGATGGCGCAATTCCCCAGGCACCGTCAGGCTTTGTGTCTATCGTGACGCTCGAAGACGGCGCTGTCACGCAAGCCGGTATCAAGAAGGTCGAACTCACCGGCTTGTCTGAAGTGGCGCCTGATGATGCCGAAGCTGAATTCGTTGCCTTCAACGATGCCGACGAAATCGCGGTGACACTGCAGGAAAACAACCATGTCGTGATCATCGATGCCGAAACCGCTGCGGTGACTGGCGGCTTTTCGGCAGGATCGACCGCCGTGGCCGGGGTCGACATTGCTGATGATGGCAATATTGATTTTACCGGCAACAAGGATGAAGTGCCGCGCGAACCGGATGCCGTCAAATGGCTCGACAATGATCGTCTCGTCCTCGCCAATGAAGGCGATTTGGACGGCGGCTCGCGCGGCTTCACCATCTTTGATCGCGATGGCGCTGTGCTTTTCGACTCCGGCAATACGCTCGATGTCAGCGCCGCCCAGATGGGTCATTATCCTGACGGCCGCAATAGAAAAGGGGTCGAGCCTGAAGGTCTTGAGGTCGCGACGTTTGGCGATCAGCAATACATCTTCATCGCCGAAGAACGTTCGTCGCTAATCGCCGTTTACAAGGACAACGGCGGTGAGCATGAGTTCGTCCAGTCGCTGCCATCGGGCATTTCGCCCGAAGGGCTGATTGCTATTCCCGAACGCAATCTGCTCGCTACAGCCAACGAGGTCGACCTGCGCGAGGACGGCGGAATTGGCTCCCATGTGATGCTCTATGAGCTCTTTGAAGGCGTGGCGGCCTATCCGCAGATCGTGTCCGATCTGGACACTGACGGTAACCCGATCGGCTGGGCGGCGCTTTCTGGCGCCGTTGCCGATGCTGAAGAAGCCGGCAAGCTCTACGCCGTGAGCGACAGTGTCCTGTTCTCGGCGCCTGCCATTTACACGATAGATGCGACCACCCAGCCAGCCCGGTTAACGGCCAAGACGCTGATCACCCGTGATGGTGACAGGGCGCAGAAGCTGGATCTCGAAGGCATCACGCTAGACGGCGAAGGCGGCTTCTGGCTTGCGTCGGAAGGCGATACGGCAGCCCTGCGGCCGCATGCGCTGTTCCACGTCAACGCCGAAGGCGAGATTGAAGACGAGATCGCTTTCCCGGCAGAACTGCTCGTCGGTGAAATCCGCTCCGGCGCCGAAGGCATCGCTGCATTGGGCGAGGGTGACGAGATGGTGCTCTGGATTGCCATCCAACGCGAATGGAAAGATGACGAAAGGGGCTTTGTGAAGCTCGTTTCGTACAAGCCATCGAGCGAAGAATGGGGCGCGGTGCGCTACCCATTGGAAGCCGCGCCTGAAGGCGGCTGGGTTGGCCTGAGCGAAATTACCATTCATGGCGATTACGCCTATATCGTCGAGCGCGATAACCAGATCGGCAGCAAGGCAGGCCTCAAAGCCATTTACCGCGTGCCGGTGAGCGAGTTGGTTTCCGCGCCCTTGGGGGGTGAACTTCCGGTGGTCAGTAAGGAATTGTTGCGCGACCTTATTCCCGAGCTCAAGGCGTACAATGGCTATGTGCTCGACAAGGTGGAAAGCTTTGCCGTCGATGCCAAGGGTAATGGCTTCGTGATCACCGACAATGACGGGGTCGACGACTCCTCGGGTGAAACCTATTTCTGGTCCATCGGCGCTCTCTAAACCTTTGCCAATCAAGCTTGAAGCTGGCCGGATCTCCCAAGATCCGGCCATTTGCTTTACCCATTGAGCCAAGTGTGATTGGTAAGCCCTTTCAGTGCCATCATTCTCTCATGTATTGGCGCCGATAGGGCGGTCTTGCGCGGAGCCGCCGCACGCCTAAACTTCGCGCGAAGATTCCGGATGGCCGCGCTAAGTGCTCAATCGCATCTACATTATTATCGGATTGCTGGCGATTATCATCCTGGCGGGCGCCTTTGTTGCGCCGCGTTTCATCCATTGGGGCGATTATCGCGGCCGGATGGAGCAATTGGCAACGACCATGCTCGGGACGCCGGTGACCATCAGAGGCGAAATCGATTTTTCGCTGCTGCCCCGGCCGCGGTTGCAGCTTGCCGATGTGCTGGTCGGATCGCCCGAGGAGCCAGCAGCGACGGTAGATAGCGTCGAAGCCGAGTTTTCGCTGCTCGATTTTCTGCGCGACAACTATATTGTCACCAAGCTGGTGCTGGTTGCCCCCGTGGTCGATTTCTCGCTCGACGAAAGCGGGTTCTTCGGCAGCGGTGTCACCGTAGCGCCGCAGGGCAACACGGTGGGTCTGAGCCAAGCGACCATTCAGAACGCCACCCTGCGTCTAATGGATCGCCGTTCAGGCGAGACGTTCGTTGCCGATGATGTGGATGGCGAGCTCAAGATCACGAGCTTTGCCGGACCTTTCCAGTTCCAGGGCTCGGCCTTTTACGAGAACACGCGCTATAGCGTGCGGTTCAACTCCAGCGCGCCGGACGCGGCCGGCGACACGCGCGCGACTGGAGCAATTACCGGGGACGGCTTTTCACTTACAGCCGAGGGCCTGCTGACGCCCGGCATGGCGCCAAAATTCGATGGCGCGCTCGTTTACCGCCAAACGCCCCCGCCCAGTGAAGCAGCAGACGATATCCGCGGCGATCTGGTGCTGGAAAGCCGGATGACCGGCTCGACGGACCGGATTGTCCTCTCCGGCTATACGCTGCAGCCAGACGAAAATCGGGCGGGAACCCGACTGACCGGCGCAGCCAGCATTCAGCTGGGCAATCGCCGGAGTTTTGACGCGGTGGTTTCAGGCGGCGTGTTCAGTTTGCCGCCGCGCGATGCCAACGAAGACGCAAGCGTACAGCCCTATGAACTCGTGCGCCTGCTTGGTGAACTGCCAGCGCCGCTCGTGCCGCCAATGCAGGGACGTGTAGGCATTGATCTTGCCGAGATTGGTCTGCGCGGCTTTGCTCTGCGCGATGTGCGGGTCGATGCGATGACGGATGGCTCAGACTGGGAAGTGGAGCAGTTCATCGCCCAATTGCCGGGTAGTACCGAGATGCGGGCCAGCGGGCGCTTAGGCAATGACAACGGAGACACCGTGTTCAATGGCCGCTTCTCTGTGGTCAGCGAACGGCTGGATGGCTTGGCGCAGTTGTGGCGCAAGCCTGACGAGAACAATGTTCTGTTCAATCAGCCAGGCAAGCTCGAGGGCGAGATACTGCTGGGCAGCGACGCGGTGGGCATCAACAATGGCATGCTGACGCTTGCTGGCGCTACTCATGCGCTTGAACTACGGCTGGGGTTCGGAGAAGAGCGGCGGCTCGATGTCGTGGGGCACTTCGATGCGCTGGATAATCGAGGTAGCGCACTGGTCGCTGCCTTGCTGCCCAATATTCCGACCGAGCCCGGGTTCGGCAACAGCTTTCCCGATGGCAGTTTTTCGCTGACCGGCGAAAGGGCGCTGCTGCTTGGGCTCGAAGGCCAGGAGCTTAAAGCCGAAGGGTATTGGAGCCCTGGTGTGATCACCTTCGACAGGTTTGTTGCCGCCGATTGGGGCGGCGCGGCGCTTGACACTTCCCTCCGGCTCGCCGGAACAGCACAGGCGCCGCAGATTTCTGGCTCCGGGCAATTCGCTATCGCTGATGCCGCAGCGCCTGCGCTGGCAGCGCTTTACGATCTGGACGGATTGCCGGAGGGCTGGCGTGAGGCGCTGGCTCGTTCCGCACCGGCCGATGTGTTGCTGGATTTGAGCATTCCCCAGGAGAGCGGTGCGCAGGTGCTGACCCTTGGCGGGGCGCTGGGGTCAGGTGAAGTCAATTTGCGGGCTGAACTGGGCCTCGGCCTTGCCGGACTATCCACTGGGCAGCTGCGACTGACCGCATCGCTGGACTCGAACGATCCGGCCGGTCTGAGTCAGCAGCTAGGTCTTGGTGCTGAGGGCATATTTCAGGGAGAGAGCCTCCTCGTCAGCCTTGGGCTGCAAGGGGTGCCAGCCGAAGGCCTCAGGGGATCGATCAACGCGAGTTCAGATGATGAAAGCATTGGCTTTACCGGCGATTTGCGGTTGGCGGCAGAAGGCGAACTGCAGGGAACCGGGCGGCTTGACGCTATTCTGGCTGACGCAGGCACGGTGGCGCAGATTGTCGGGGCTACAGGCTTGAGCCTGCCGTCCGCGGCGGGCAGTGCAGAACTTCATTTTGAAGGTAACCGCATCGTTCGCCTGAGCGCTATTGCCGGCACTTCCGGCGAGTCTGGCTTCTCAGGCGATCTATCTTTGTCGCGCACGGGTCAAACCGCCGCTGTGGCAGGCGCTATTGCGTTGGACACCGCGTCAGCCGAGGCGCTGGCAACCGCATTGTTTGGGCCGGCTGCGCTCTTGCCGGGAGCGCCGGTTTGGTCCGATGGGCCCATCAGCGTCGGTGACGAGGTCAGGGCTACACGCGGCACTGTTACTGTGAAAGCTGGTACGGTGACGGCTGGCGGCCAGCCGCGCCTCGGCGCAACGAGCTTCGAGTTTTCGTGGGACGAAGCAGAATCGCGACTTGGCCGGTTCGAGGCAGCGCTTGGCGAAGGGTCCGCCAGCCTTGACCTTACCGTTTGCTGCGCCGGACCGCTCGCCGACAAAACGATCAAGGGCCGGCTCGGTTTGGTCAACGTCGCCATAGCCGACATCGCCACGTCCGTTGCGGCAGAAAAAGTCGGCGGCAGACTCGATGGCGGCGTGCAGTTCGAGGCGACCGGCGCAAGCCTTTCCGACGCGATCGATGTGCTGGCGGGTGACGGCAGTTTCACCATCGCTGACTTCAATGTGAGTAGCCTGGCGCCATCGGTGTTTCCCACAATAGCCGGTCTTGAAGATGTGCTGGACACCGATGCCGATGCGCTCGACGCGCTTATCGGGCTAGCATTGGGGCAGGGGAGTTTTACCGCACCTTCCGCCGCTGGTGCGTTCACTATTGCTGGCGGGGTGGCGCGCTTGACCAATTTCATCGTGGAGGGCGACAGCGGACGATTGGCAGGCGATATAAACCTTGCCCTTGCCGATCTCGGTCTTGATGGCAGTTTTGTGCTGACCCCGATCGGCTTTGATGATCCAAACGGGCTCGTGCGCAGTGATACGGCCCGGATCGTCACTAGGCTGGCGGGTACTCTGCTTGTGCCCGATGTGGCGCTTGATCTTGCCGAGATGGTAGCAGCCATCCAGGTTCGGGCAAACGAGCTTGAAGTAGATCGGCTGGAAGCCTTGCGGATCGAGGATGCCGAACGGCAACGGGCTGCCGCCGAAGAGCGGAACCGGCTGATTGAGGCGCAGCGCCAGCGTGCCGCCGCAGAAGCGGCACGGCTAGCTGCGGAGCAGGAGGCGGCTCGGCAGCAAGCCGAGGCAGAGCGGCTAGAGGAGGAGCGGCTGGCACGCGAACTGCAATCACAGCAGCAACCGCCTGCTCAACCGCCAATTACGCCTGCACCAGCACCGAACGGACGGTTCGACTTCAGCTTTCAGCCGCAGGTGAACCAACTCTTGGGCCCGCCGGTCAATCAGCCGTTGTAACTGGCGCTACTTGCGCTTGATACCAGGCCAACACGGCGAGGCGAATGGCCGAAGACAAATTGGGTGTGGCGCGGTTTTCATCGATGCTGCGGATGAGTCCGGCCAAGCTCTGTCCGGACTGCTTGGCCATAGCTTCCAGAGCAGCCCAGAATTCGGGCTCAAGAGCAATGGATGTTCGGTGGCCCGCAATAGAAAGCGACCGTTTTTCCAATTCGGTTCAGTCAGGGTTTCTTGCGGAACGCATCTAGGCTAACGACCTTTTCGCCGGGCTTTTCGCCCTCTGCCGACGGACCGGTAGCGGCTGCCGCAACAGCGTTGTCGGCCTCGGCTTCAACTGCCGATGCACCAGGTGCGGTAGCTGGATCGAACTGTAGGCCGAACTGGACAGATGGGTCGAAGAACCCTTTGACCGCCGAGAAAGGAATAACCAGCGTTTCGGGAATGCCGTCGAACGACAGGCCAACTTCAAAGCCGGTCTCGTTGACCTTGAGGTCCCAATACTGGTTCTGGATGACGATCGTCATTTCCTTGTCGTACTGGGAGAGCAGTTTCTCGCTCAGACGCACGCCGGGCGCGCGGGTAACAAAAGAAATAAAGAAATGGTGGTCACCGGGAAGGCCGGTTTTCGCAACTTCAGCCAGAACCTTGCGCACCACGCCGCGCAGGGCTTCCTGAGCGAGAATATCGTAGCGCATATGGTCTTCGGCCATGGTCACCCTTCCGGTGTTTTTCAGAGAATCCCGAATGGCCCATATCAGCCTTACGTTCCAAGAGAATTCAAGGACAAAGGGACCAAGGTAAGCAAGATTGAAGAGAAGGTGCAGGCTTCTGTTGCCAGGTGCCTGCGGACCCCGCCTGTCAGCCGGCTAGGGCTGGAGGACTTAATTTCCCAATGCTAGCACTGCTTACGCAGCGAGAGCGACTGGAGCCTTATGGTTGTCATTTGCAACTATAAGTTTCGGACCGATAACGGTGGTACCTCACCGAGCAAAAGCACACCCTTTACGCCCTCGTCGATCCTGTTTCGCCCCCATTGGCTGCCCGAAAGACCGGGAAGATGGTGGAGGCGCCGGGTACTGCCCCCGGGTCCGAAAGGTTTATTATGATGACAGTTTATCGCCATAGCCCTTGCGGGCAAAACCTATATAGGCGCCCCGGCAGTGCGATGCAATGACATCGGCTAACCGTTCCATTTCATGCCCATGTAGACGCCACCCTTGCGCAGTTCATCGAGCATCTGCTCAAGATGCTTAAGCTTGGTGTCCTCGCGTTTCACCTTGTTGATCCAGAGCAGATAGTCATTGCGCTGATAGGCAGGTCTCGCCTCGTACTTCGCGCGTAAATCACTTTCCTCCAGCGCCACGCGGACGAATTCGGGCATCTCTTCCCGTTTTCGCAACGGACGCAAAACGGGGCTCATGGTGTTTCTCCTTGAGTGAAAGCCAACGCGGAAACGACGTTTGCTTACTCCTGCTGACAAGTTGCGCCAGCAAGAAAATGGTATGCCCTTACCGCTGCCAAGTGCGTCGAACGCTGAAACGAATCGCTTTATTGATGGTGGCATGCAGCCATATCTCAAGCTCCTCAGCGATATTCTCGAACACGGCACCGACAAGTCGGACCGCACCGGCACCGGTACGCGTAGTCTTTTCGGCTATCAGATGAGGTTCGATCTGGCGCGGGGCTTCCCACTGCTGACCACCAAGAAGCTGCACCTTAAATCCATCGTCTATGAACTGCTCTGGTTCATTCGCGGGGAGACCAATGTGCGCTGGCTGCAGGAACGTGGCGTCAAGATCTGGGATGAATGGGCCGATGAGAACGGCGATCTTGGTCCAGTCTATGGCTCACAATGGCGCAGCTGGCCGGCTCCGGACGGGCGCAAGATCGATCAACTGGCAGGCGTGATACACGCCATCAAGACCAAACCTGATTCTCGCCGCCATATTGTCTCGGCATGGAACCCAGCCGAGGTGGACGACATGGCGCTACCGCCGTGTCATTGCCTGTTCCAGTTCTATGTTGCCAATGGTAAGCTTAGTTGCCAACTTTACCAGCGCTCTGCCGACACTTTTCTTGGCGTGCCGTTCAACATTGCGTCCTATGCGCTCCTGACGCACATGATTGCCCAGGTGACCGATCTTAAAGTGGGCGATTTCGTGCACACTTTTGGGGACGTGCACCTGTACTCCAATCATTTCGAGCAGGCACGGCTGCAACTCAGCCGTGAGCCGCGCCCGCTACCAACGCTCAAGATGAACCCGGACGTCCGAAGAATTGAGGACTTCGTTTTCGAAGATTTCGAGTTCACCGGCTACGATCCCCATCCTCACATCAAGGCTGCAGTTTCGGTCTAGCTCATGGGGGCAAGAACCGGCTAGATATCGCCGCGCAGGCCCTATCGGGCTGAAGATTGGGACGCTTTGTTTGGGGGAAACATGAAGCTGTTGCTGAGTCTTGGTGTACTGCTTGGAGCAAGCATTTCCGTGTTGGCCAACGACACCACGGCTGTCCTGACAACCGGTGGTCTGCAGTTCGTCAATAACGAGCAGGTCGTTATGGAAAGCGAGGATCTGTTCATCTCTAGGGAGGAGATCCGGGTCACCTACACGTTCCGCAACGACAGTGCCGAGGATCAGAACGTCCTCGTGGCATTCCCCATGCCCGACCTGGTGCCAAACTTCTACTCGCCCACCTCCTTTCCTGCGGGACCCAACAACAATCTTTTCGAGTTCGAGACCACGGTAGATGGCGAGCCCGTCGATGCAACGCTGCACGAATATGCCTTCGCGGTGGGAGTCGATCGGACGGATATCGTAAGGGACATGAACCTGCCGCTCGTGCCCATCAACATGATCGTCGCAGATGCGGTCAACGCCCTAAGCGATCGGCAGAAGGCCGAGCTCTTACATCTGGGCATGCTGACGATCGATGAATATGGCGACGAAAGCGGCTGGAAGCAGCAGTTCTATCCGGCCTGGACGTATCGAGCGACCTACACGTGGGAAGCCAACTTTCCGGCTGGCGAAACAGTGACCGTAAAACATCGCTACAAGCCAAGCGTCGGCGGCACAGTGGGGGTCAGCTTCCTTTCCAAGCCCTACGAGGGTTATGATCCGGCCACTGAATACAAGACTAAGTACTGCACCGACGAGAGCTTCATCGCTGCCTTGCGTAAGACCCTGCCTAACCAGGACGAGCCGTGGGGCGCGCCATTTTTTGAGAGCTGGATTTCCTACATCCTTACCACAGGCGGCAATTGGGGCGGCGGAGCGATCGAGCGGTTTCGGCTTGTGGTCGATAAAGGAAGTCCTGACAATCTGGTCTCGTTCTGTGGCGATGACGTCAAGAAAACTGGGCCCACGACCTTTGAAATGGTCAAGACTGATTTTTGGCCCGAGGACGAGCTGGAAATCCTCATCCTTGAACGCCAGTCTGCCATACAATGAGCCTGGCCATCCGCACCGCGACAGCCGAGGATTCCGGCACCATTGTGAGCTTCATCAAGGCGTTGGCCGAGTACGAAAAGCTAAGCCATGAAGCCAAGGCCAGCGAGGCCGACATTGTGCGGGATCTATTTGGCGCGGAACCCAAGGTGTATTGCGAAATAGCCGAATGGGAAGGCCAACCCGTAGGGTTTGCCCTCTGGTTCTACACCTATTCCACCTTTCAGGGGCGCCATGGCATCTGGCTCGAAGATCTTTATGTCGATCCATCCATGCGCGGCAACGGCATCGGCAAATCATTGCTGGTGCATCTTGCAAAGCGGTGCATTGTGGAGGGTCTGGGCCGTTTCGAATGGTGGGTGCTCGACTGGAACACGCCCTCTATCGAGTTCTACAAATCGCAAGGCGGCGTCATGCAGGATGAGTGGACCAAGGTCCGCGTCGATGGCGAGGCCCTGCTAAAGCTGGGTGCCGCATGACGATCCGGATCTCCATGATCGCTGCGGTAGCCGAGAACGGCGTCATTGGCAGCCACCAGGCGATCCCATGGCGCATCCCATCGGATTTTGCATATTTCAAGCGCACGACCATGGGCAAGCCTATCATCATGGGTCGCAAACAATACGAAACCGTCGGCAAGCCATTGCCGGGCCGCGCCAACATCGTCGTAACGCGGCAGGAGAGCTTTGCGCCAGACGGCGTCATCGTGGTGGGCGACCTAGAGCAGGCCCTCGAAAAGGCAAAGGCTATCGCGCAGACTGACGGCGTCGACGAGATCATGATCATCGGCGGTGGCGATGTTTACGCCCAATTCCTCGATCACGCTGACCGGCTATACATAACCCATGTCGATCTGGCGCCTAAAGGCGAAATTCGCTTTCCGCCGATCGATCTTGCCCAATGGGTTGTTGTCGATCTGCCCGAGCTCGAACCGCACCCGAAGGATGAGGCTACGTACCGCGTCAAAGTGTACGAGCGGCGCGATGCGGGAGCGCATTGATCGCGCGAAGGCCTTGCCTATATAAGTCGTCAACGAAACGAGTTTTACCGAAAGGGACGCGATGCCGTGGGAGAGTAACGGAGGCGGGGGTGGCCGCAACAACAATGGCGGCCCCTGGGGGCAAGCCCCCGGCGGTGGCGGGGGTGGACCGCGCCGTCCAGGTGGTGGTGGCAATACGCCCAACCTCGAAGATATTCTCAACCGTGGCCGCGACCAGTTCCGGGGCGGGGTTCCGGGCGGGCGCTGGGCTATCATCGGTGGCGTGCTGGCGCTGGTAGCGTTTTGGGCGTTCAATTCGGTCTACACCATCAATTCGAGCGAAGTGGGCGTGGAACTACGGTTTGGTGCTCCCAAGCCTGAGCTTTCCGGTGAAGGCCTGCATTTCCACCTATGGCCAATCGAGACCGTCGAGCGCGTACCGCTCACCCTCAACCAGACCCAGATCGGCAATGCAACGCCAGCGACCAACACGTCCAACCGCAATGCTAACGCTGTTACCGATGGCATGATGCTGTCGGGTGACCAGAACATCGTGAACGTGCAGTTCTCCGTGTTCTGGGCGATCAATGATCCGATTGCATATCTTTTCAACGTTCGCGACCAGGAGGCCATGATCCGCTATGCCGCCGAAAGCGCTATGCGCGAAGTGGTTGGCCGCCGTCCGGCGCAGGAAGTCTATAGTGACGATCGTGCTGGTATTCAGACGGAAGTCTTGGGGATCATCCGCAGCGTGCTGGAAAGCTACCAGCTTGGTGTGGACGTAACGCAAGTGCTGATCGAAAACGCCGGTCCACCGGCCGAAGTGATTGATGCCTTCAACGAAGTGCAACGCGCCCGCCAGGACGAGACCCGCTTGCAGGAAGAAGCACGTTCGTATGCCAACACTCTCCTTGGCGACGCTCGCGGCCGTGCCGCGGCCCTCCGTGAAGACGCTGCCGCTTACACCAACCGCGTGGTGCAGGAAGCAACCGGTGAGGCGGAGCGCTTCAACTCGATTTATGCCGAATACGTCAACGCTCCCGAGGTGACCCGCAAGCGTCTGTTCCTTGAAACCATGGAGCAGGTCTTGGGCGAAAGCCAAAAGGTCTTGGTCGAGAATGGCGCAGGAGCTTCGGGCGTGTTGCCTTATCTTCCGTTGCCTGAATTGCGCTCCGGCACAGTTCCGCCAGCCACTCCCTCTACGTCGACGGGGAACTAACCGATGCAAAACCGTCTAATTATCATCGGCGTGGTCGTTATTGCGGCCCTATACGTGTTCTTTTCCTCCATCTATGTCGTGAACGAACGCGAGCAGGCGATCGTGACGCGCTTCGGCCAAATCACCGATGTGCGGACCGATCCCGGAATCTATTTCAAGATCCCGACCGACTTCGTGGACCGTGTGCAGATCGTCGAAGATCGTCTGCTGCGCTACGATATCGCCAATATGCGCGTGCAGGTGTCCGGCAACGCCTTCTACCAGGTCGATGCCTTCCTGACTTATCGCATCGCCGATGCCCGGCTGTTCCGCCAGCGTGCTACCGGCCAGCTTTCTGTGGTTGAAGATCGTATCGGCGCCAATCTCGACTCGGCCTTGCGTCAGGTCTATGCGGCGCGCGAGTTCAACGCCGCCTTGTCGGACCAGCGTGCACAGATGATGCAGGAAACTCGTGACCTGATCCGTCCGGACCTTGCGGAACTAGGTGTGGATGTCGTTGACGTGCGTATTTTGCGTACCGATCTCGACCAGGACGTTTCGGCAACCACCTTCGAGCGTATGCGAGCCGAACGCCTTGCCGAAGCCGCACTATTGCGCGCTCGCGGTCAGGAACAGGCACAGAGCCTTCGTGCTATCGCAGATCGTCAGGCGGTAGAGATCGTCGCTGCCGCCACCCGTGATGCAGAAATCATCCGTGGTACGGGCGACGCCGAGCGGAACCGCTTGTTTGCGGCTGCCTATGGGCAGGACCAGGAGTTCTTCGAGTTCTATCGCTCGATGGAGTCTTATCGCACTGCCATGCGGGGCGAGAACACCACGCTGGTGCTGTCGCCCGAAAGCGAGTTCTTCCGCTACTTTGGTTCGAATGGCGAAATTCCGCCGGCAAACCCGAACCTGGCGCCGCCGTTAGCAGCAGCAGTCCCGCCACCAGCGCCGGCGGTGACGTCAGACGAACCAGCCCTTGATGGGCTTGGCATCGAAGACACTGCGGCGCCGACTTTGACGCTGGAAGATGGGTCGCAGTTGGCACCGACCGTAGGCACCGATATTCCGGCGCCTGCCGAAGCTCCACCGCCAGCTCCCGCTCCGGCTCCAGCCGATGTTCCACCTCCAGCGCCGGCTCCTGCCGCGCCGGTGGTGCCACCTGCGCCGCCTGAGGCAGCGCCGGTTCCGGCACCAGTGACGCCTTAGTTGCTAGACTGAGATGAAGAAGCCGGCGCGGTCCTCGCGCCGGCTTTTCCGTTTCTAGCGGACGATCTCTTCGTCGGTGTAGCCCTGAACGTAAAGCAGCGCCGTGAGGTCGCTATGATCAATGCGGATGCCTGCTTCTGCCGCGACAGCTGGCTTGGCATGCATGGCGACGCCAAAGCCCGCGATGCGTATCATGTCGAGGTCGTTAGCACCGTCGCCCACTGCAATTGTCTTGCTAAGCGGCACATTGCGCTCGGCTGCAATGGCCGTCAGCCGTTGCCGCTTGGCGTCCTTGTCGACGATTGGCTTGGTAACGGTGCCGGTCAGTTGGTCACCATCGAATTCAAGAACGTTGGCGACCGCTTCATCAAAACCAATGCGCTTGGCGAAGTAGTCGGCAAAGAATGTAAAGCCGCCCGATACCAGCGAGGTATAGGCGCCGTAGGCCTTCATCGTCTGCACCAAAGCGCGACCGCCGGGCATTAAGGTGATCTGCTCGCGACGCACCTCCTCGATGATTTTGCGTTCGAGCCCCTTCAGCAAGGCAACTCGGGTGTCGAGTGCCTGGCCAAAGTCTAGTTCGCCGCGCATGGCGCGATCAGTAATCGCGGCTACTTGTTCCTTGATTCCCAGAGCCGCAGCGAGTTCGTCGATGCATTCCTGCTCGATCATGGTCGAGTCCATATCGGCGATAAGAATTTGCTTGCGCCGCTGCCCGGTCGGCACAAGCGCACAATCGATCCGGCGCGAGGCCACTATCTCGCGCGCGGTGGCGAGCGCATCGGTTGACTTCGGCTCGATGATCTCGCAGGCAATGGCGTGATTGAGCCAATTCAGTTCCCCGCCAGTTTCCCTCACCACGGCGGCGGCCAGGGCAGGGTCGAGCTCAGAATTAATGGGATTGGCGATAAGGCAGAGAACCGGCATGGGAATGACTCGGAGGGTAAGCGCGTGACGGGCCACAGGCGTGCGGTGCTGATAGCGGGTCCCACCGCCAGCGGCAAGTCGGCGCTGGCGCTGGCGCTTGCCGAGAAAGAGGGCAGCATCATCATTAATGCCGATGCTATGCAGGTGTACGACACGCTGAGGACTGTCACTGCGCGCCCTTCCGATGAAGATCTGCTTCAGGCAGATCACCGCCTCTATGGCACAGTGCCTGCCGGTATGCGCTTCTCGACCGGCCAGTGGCTGACGGCAGCTCAATCGATCATTACTGACACGCCGCTAGAGCGACCGCTTATTTTCGTGGGAGGAACTGGGCTCTATTTCGACGCACTAATCCGCGGCTTTGCTGAAATTCCGCATGTACCCGAGGCAATTACAGTTCAAGTTCAACAAGAGATTCAAGATCTGGATGCTGCTGGACGACTGGCGCTGCTGGAGAGTGAAGACCCGAATGCCGCAGCGCGACTCAAAGTGGTTGATCCGCAGCGGTTGACTCGCGCCTTGGCCGTCAAGCGCGCAACCGGGCGGCTGTTGTCGAGCTACCAGGACGATCAGCAAACCGGATTGCTGGAGGCATTCAATGTCGAGCGGATGGTGCTCGATCCGGAACGTCAGGTGCTCCGGGAGCGGATTGCACGGCGGTTCCAGGAGATGATCACTAGTGGCGCGGTGGAAGAGGTACAGGCTCTTCGATCGCTGTCACTCGACCCGAGCTTGCCCGTCACGAAGGCGATCGGGGTCCGTGAAATTGGCGATTGGCTTGATGGCACCTTAAGCCGAGAGCAGGCTATTGAACGCGCCATCATCGCCACCCATCAATATGCGAAGCGGCAACGCACATGGTTTCGCAACCGCTTCGGTGATTGGCCGCGGCGTGGCTGAGCCCCTAGCGCGGGCGCAACAAGCCTAGGCGCTCGCGCATGGCGAAGCGAATGACCAGCACCACTGCGACGAAAGCTAGTCCTGCGGCAAGGCCGATCCAGATGCCCACGCCGCGCCAGCCAACGACAAAGCCAAGCACATAAGCAATAGGCAGGCCGATGAGCCAGTAGCCAAGGATCGCCAGGAGCATAGGCACCTTGGTATCGCTGAGACCGCGCAGCGCATGAGCGGCCACGACCTGTGCACCATCGACAAGCTGAAAAAGCCCAGCCACTACCAGGAAAGTGGCCGCAAGCGCTACGGCATTGGCATTGGCATCGATGTGCGGATCAAGGAACAGCGCTACGACGGTCGGGCCTGCCGTAAGGAAAATCGCGCAGGACAGCGTCATGAACCCAGTGCCCAGGGCAAAGGCAGTCCAGCCGGCCTTGCGGATGCCGTCGGGATCGCTGCGGCCGTAAGCGGTGCCGACGCGCACGGTGGCTGCAATGCCCAAGCCAAGCGGCACCATGAAAGCCAGGGATGCGCATTGAAGGGCGATTGCATGGGCCGCCACCTCGTCCGTTCCTAGGCGACCCATCAAAATGGCGGCGGCGGTGAACAAGCCCACTTCCGCCAGAACGGTCAAGCCAATCGGCAGGCCCACCCGGAAGATTTCGCGGAAACGCGGCCAGTCCGGTTTCCAGAACCGCAGAAGCACATGGAAACGTTTGAGCCGCCGATGCCGCAAAACATAGACGACCATCATCACGAACATGGCGACGTTGGTGATAAGGGTGGCTATAGATGCGCCGCGCAGTTCCAGCCGAGGAAAGCCGAAATTGCCAAAGATCAGGACATAGGCAATGGCAGCATTCAGCAGCACACCAAAGACGGTGATCACCAGAATAGCGCGGGTCGCATCGAACGCAGAAAGAAGCGAACGGAACGCTACAATTCCCAAGGCGGGGAAAAGTGTCCAGGCGGCAATCTGCATAAACTCTTCAGCGCGCGCGGTCGCGGTCGGGTCTTGGCCAAGCGCCAAATAGATCGGCCGGATCTGCAGGACAAACGGCATCAGCACGGCTGCGATGGCAATGGCTGCCCAGCATCCCTGGCGCACAATCCGGCGCACAGCCTTGATGTCCCGCGCGCCGCGCGCTTGCGCGACTAGAGGCGCCACCGCACCTACGATGCCGATGCCGGCTACAAGGAACGGCATGAGAAACGTGGTTGCGAGCGTCCCGGCGGCAAGAGAGGCAGGTCCCAGCCAGCCTAGCAGGATCACGTCAGTGGTGTGCAGTGCATTTTGCGCCAACTGCGCAATGACCAGGGGCCAGGCCAGGGCAAATGTCGCGCGCAGCTCCTCGGCCCAACTGATCGCGGGGGCAATGGTGCGTTCGGCGACGCCGGGCGCAACCGTGATTTGCTCGTTCATCTTAATATGTCCTACTCGCGAGGACTTGCTCTAGACCAAACGGAGATGCGGCGAAAGATGCGGACCTTGGACAACGAAACCTCCCCTTTGCTAGCCGGAACCGGAAATCGCCTAGCTATCATCACCGCTGGGTTCTGCGGCGCGGCAGGTGTGATGGCGGCAGCATCGGCATCGCACGTTGGCGAGAGCCGGAACCTGTCGGCCATTGCAGCAATCTGCCTCGCCCATGGTCCGGCGCTTCTGGCACTAGGTCTTGCGGGCAGGGGACGAATCTTGGCTCTTGCGTCAATCCTGCTCGGCTTTGGAACAGTGGTGTTCGCTGCGGACCTAGGCGTGCGCGAGTGGCTGGGCCATGGCCTCTTTCCCGGTGCAGCGCCGCTTGGCGGCTTCAGTATGATCGCCGGATGGGTCGTGATCATCTTCGCGGGAGTGCTATCTGGCCGGGCAAGAATTTAGTTCAAATAAACTTAAGAGCGGGCGGGAACCTATCGATGAACAATTTGTTATGCCTGCCGAGAGTGTCCTCGGAGGGTTTCTAATGCATAAGTTTCTGATTATCGCCGCCACTACGCTATCGCTTGCTGCTTGTACTGCAACCGAACAAGGTGCTGCAGTTGGTGCGGGTGCTGGCGCAATTGTTGGCGCGGCTACGACCGGTAGCGTTTTGGGTACCGCAGTCGGTGCCGGCGTTGGTGGTGTGGTCGGTGCGGCAGCAGGCAACGTCCTGGGCCGTGCGAGCGAAGGCAGCAACATCTGCATCTACGAACGCCCGAATGGTTCGCGCTACCGCGACACCTGCCCGCAGGGCTAATAAATTGCAGCATCGCCCCATGCTGCAACGCGCCACCTAGGCGCCGTGCACCCGATCCGGAGTCCCTCCTGGATCGGGTGTCTCTTTTTGAGCTGTTAATCAGCTTGAAATTCTCGCCGTTTGACTGCATATATTTGCCATACGACACTATCTTGCGCTATCTGATCGACCGGTAAAACCGGGAACTTGGCTACCTCCTGATCTGTGAATCGTTAGGCCGGGCCTTCTGTTTGGGCTCGTTTTCAACCCTTAGCTGCAGCTGCAGCGACCACTATTGAGGACCTCGTTCCATGGCAACCATCACCGGTACCGTCAAATTCTTCAACACCACCAAAGGCTTCGGTTTCATTTCGCCAGAAAATGGTGAAAAGGACGCTTTCGTGCACATCTCTGCAGTTCAGCGTTCGGGCCTGCAGGGCCTGTATGAAGGCGACAAGGTGACCTACGAACTCGAAACCGGCCGTGATGGCAAGGTTTCCGCAACCAACCTGACCCTGCTGAGCTAAGTCTCGCAGTCAGTGTTTCGGAAGGGCCCCAAGGGGCCCTTTTTTGTTGATCCATGTTGCTTGCAAAACTCGTCGATGGACCGCCGAATTGCTTCGTCCGTAGTCCACAAGATTCTCCCCACCCATGTTTCGCGAAATCTTCCAAGTCTGGCGACGGCGGTCCGCATCTGCATCCGCTTCCAAAGTTCGCCAGTCCGGCGCGATGCCCTATTGTGTCATCGACGGACGCATAGTTTTTCTGCTGGTTACAACGCGACGGACCGGACGGTGGATCTTTCCCAAGGGCGGCATCGTGCAGGACATGACGCCTTGGGACAGCGCTGCCAAGGAAGCGCTCGAAGAAGCTGGAGTTTCCGGAACGATCGGGACGACCCCTATTGGCACCTACTATACCAGTGACAAAGGCCAGATCGTTCCCGTTGACCTCTATCCTTTGGAAGTCGAGCAGCAGTTCGATAGCTGGAAGGAAATGGACCAGCGCCTGCGCCACTGGGCACTGCCAGCTGAAGCGCAGCGGCTGATTGCCGACTGGCGGCTGTCGCGAATCCCCGTGTCGTTCCACCGCCAGCTTATGCGGCAGAAAAACCGACAAAGCGGTAAAGCAGGGCATAGAACAATGCCGCCAGAAGGGCCGCAGCCGGGAGCGTGATTACCCAGGCAGCGCCGATCCGCACAACCTTAAGGCGCCTCACCAGAAAGCGCCGCTCGCCCCGGCGCTCGCGCTGCAAGGCCTGTTGCGGCGTGTCGTTGAGCGTGCTGGCGTCCACGGCGTAGGTCTGCACTGGCACAGCGGCTCCGTGCATGTTTCGCATGGCCAGGTATTCCCGCAGGAACCCCACACCAAAGACGGCGCCGACGGCCACATGCGTGGAGGAAACCGGTAGGGCCAAGGCGGACGCGGCAAGCACGGTAATGGCTGCGGACAACGCCACGCAGAACGCGCGGATTTCGTTGAGCCTTGTAATCTGCTCGCCAATGGTGCGGATCACCCTCGGACCAAAGAGCAGAATACCTAATGCTATGCCCAAGGCGCCGATCAACATGACCCAGAACGGCGTGGTCAGTGGCGTTGTCGCTCCGCCTTGGAGCACCCCAAGGATTGCTGCTAGTGGCGCCACCGCGTTCGCCAGATCGTTAGCTCCATGCGCAAAGGATAGAAGTGCGGCCGCGCCGATGAGTGGCGGCCGGAACAGCCGGCCCACTTGCTTTTTTCGGTTCTCAAGACCGCGAGACTGCCTCCGAACCCAGGGTTTTGCGAGCAGGAATGCCACCAAGCCAGAGCCAAAGCCGAGCAATGCCATTGCCGGCCAGTTTGTTGAGAAAGGGTTGAACACCATCTGAAAATAGACAGCAAAGGTGCCGGCCATGGCGCCAATTAGAATTGGGACCCAGCGTCTGGCCGCCGCAATCTTGTCCTGGCGACGAGTTATGCGCCGTCGGATGAGAGCATGGAGACCCGCCGCGATGACTCCGCCGAGTACGGGCGACAAGGTCCAACTCACGGCGATCACGCCCACACTCGGCCAATCGACGGCGCCTAAGCCCGCCGCTGCAATACCCGCGCCGACCACTCCGCCCACGATGGCGTGCGTCGTGGACACCGGCGCACCGACGAAGGTAGACGCGTTGATCCATAGGGCCCCAGCAAGCGTTGCGGCAATCATGACAAAGATCAGTGTATGGCCTGGCAGGGCTGGATCAAGCGAAAGCAAATCCTGCGAGACCGTCTTGATTACGCCTCGGCCTGCTAGGAGCGCTCCCGCAACCTCTAGAGTGGCTGCAATGGCTAGGGCAGTGCCCATTTTAAGTGCGCGGGCCCCAACAGATGGACCCATATTGTTGGCGACGTCATTCGCCCCGATGTTGATAGCCATGTAAGCAGCGGCGGCAGCACCGGCTATGCCCATGAACATCAATGGATCAGAAGGCAAAAAGAATGCTGCGCACAGTGCAGCCGCCAGGATTGCAGTGAGCGCTATCCCGACTGGTAGGATTGATTGTCGCAAGGAAAGGTGCATCTGTCCTGGAGCGGTTGAACCCTCCTTGGACTATTGTTTGCCCGGTTTGTCCATGCACGCCCGCGGGCTGCTATCCCCGCCTTAGCGCGCCTTGTGGCGTTGCAAATCGTAGCTGATGGCAAATATCAAAATGACGGCGACAACGCAGGAAACGGCGAGCATTTGAGCAACCATGGAGTGAGATTGCCTTATCAAAACACGAAGACCTTAACGCCAGGTGAGAATTTTAGCTTAAGGCGATGCATCCTTGTCAAAGAGGCTCAATGGTCATCGCTATATGGCGCCTCTTGACACCGCAGCGCGGTTGCACCTATCAATGCCGCGATATTTTGCTTTGGAGAGGTCCCGTGCGGGCACTCATTCTCGTGGTACGCAGGCGCATCGGCACCGTGGGATAGGATCCCGCGCGATAGCTGGTGCGCCGAAAACAGGTCCCGAAGGGGGCCTTTTTTATTGCCCGGTTTTCGCCGAGACGAGATTGGGCTCCCAAACATGAAGATCAGGGAAGGACTTGTTAAATGGCCGAAAAGATGACCGGCGCAGAAATGGTGATCCAGGCGCTGACGGACCAAGGCGTGGAGCATATCTTCGGCTATCCCGGCGGGGCGGCATTGCCGATCTATGACGCCATGTTCCAGCAGGATGTCGTGCAGCACATCCTGGTGCGCCACGAGCAGGGCGCCACGCACATGGCCGAGGGTTATGCCCGATCAACCGGCAAGCCGGGTGTGGTGCTGGTGACGTCGGGTCCTGGCGCGACAAATGCCGTGACGGGCCTTACCGATGCTTTGATGGACTCCATTCCCCTCGTCTGCATTACGGCGCAGGTGCCCACCACCTTGATCGGCTCGGACGCCTTCCAGGAGTGCGATACCGTCGGCATTACCCGTTCATGCACTAAATACAATTACCTGGTGAAGCGCGTCGAAGATCTGCCGCGCATCATGCACGAAGCTTTCTTGATCGCCACGACGGGGCGCCCCGGTCCCGTTGTCATCGATATCCCAAAGGATGTGCAGTTCGCCGTTGGCGAGTATTACAAGCCCAATCTTGGTACGCTGCGCCACCAAAGCTACCGCCCGCAGGTGGATGGCGACGCTGCCGCTATCGAGGCAGCCATCGATCTAATGCTCAAGGCCGAGCGTCCGATCTTCTACACAGGCGGTGGCGTGATCAATGCCGGCCCAGAAGCGTCCGAGCATTTGCGCGAACTGGCGGAACTCACCGGCTTTCCGGTGACCTCGACATTGATGGGCCTTGGCGCTTTCCCGGCGTCGCATCCGCAGTGGATGGGCATGCTGGGCATGCACGGCACCTACGAAGCGAATCTCGCGATGCACGACTGCGACGTGATGATTAACATCGGCGCGCGTTTCGATGACCGCATCACCGGCCGCGTCGACGCGTTCTCGCCCAACAGCCGCAAGATCCATGTCGATATCGATCCGTCCTCGATCAACAAGGTGGTGCGCGTCGATGTGCCAATCATCGGCGATTGCGAGCGGGTGCTGTCCGAGATGGTGCGCGTGTGGCGGTCTAAGACCAATCAGCCGCGCACCGAGGCGATCGCGCCCTGGTGGGCAGAGATCACGAAGTGGCGGGCGGTTAATTCGCTGGGCTACAAGAACTCCGACACTGTGATCAAGCCGCAATACGCCATCGAGCGCCTCTATGAGGCCACGCGCAAGCAGGGCAAGGACGTCTTCATCACCACCGAAGTCGGTCAGCACCAGATGTGGGCAGCGCAGCACTTCCACTTCGACAAGCCGAACCGCTGGATGACGTCCGGTGGTCTGGGGACGATGGGATACGGGCTGCCGGCCGCCGTAGGCGTGCAGGTGGCGCACCCAGAAGCGCTCGTCATCGATATTGCCGGCGAGGCTAGCGTGCAGATGACCATGCAGGAGCTCTCGACGGCCGTGCAGTACCGTCTGCCGATCAAGATCTTCATCCTCAACAATGAGCGCATGGGCATGGTCCGGCAATGGCAGGACCTCTTGCACGGCTCGCGCTATGCTCATTCCTACTCGGAATCGTTGCCCGATTTTGTCAAGTTGGCAGAGGCTTACGGCGGTAAGGGGATCCGGTGTGAGAACCCTGCAGAGCTCGACGCCGCAATTGCCGAAATGCTCGACTATGACGGTCCGGTGTTGTTCGACGTGATTGTCGAGAAGGATGAAAACTGCCTGCCCATGATCCCATCAGGCAAGCCGCACAACGAAATCATTCTGCCCGATACCGCCAACATCGGCTCCATCATCGACGAAAAGGGAAGGGCGCTGGTTTAAGCGCTGCGGAGGAAACGACCATGAACGCACATCTGCAGCCGACCGGCTCGGCCTATTTTATAACCAGCGAAACTCAAGATATCGAGCGGCATACTCTGTCGGTGTTAGTAGATAACGAGCCCGGCATTCTTGCGCGGGTGGTAGGCCTGTTTTCCGCCCGCGGCTACAATATCGAGAGCTTGACTGTCAGCGAAACCGAACACGGCCGCCGACTTAGTCGCATCACCGTTGTCGTGACTGCCACGCCCAAGGTGCTGGTGCAGATCAAGCTGCAGCTCGAGCGGCTGGTGCCAGTCCACAAAGTGCACGATCTGACCGCCGAAGGCGCATCGCTCGAGCGCGAGCTGGCTCTGATCAAGGTGGCCGGTTCGGGTGACCATCGGGCCGAGACGTTGCGCCTGGCCGACGCTTTTCGCGCCCAGATCGTTGACGCGACCGTCGAAAGCTTCGTATTCGAGGTGACCGGCAAACCCGGCAAGATCGACAGCTTCATCGCTTTAATGCAGCCGCTTGGGCTCGTCGAAGTGGTGCGCACCGGGCTTGCAGCTATTTCGCGTGGTCCTCAGAGCATGTAGACGAAAGGCTAGGGCATTTGCCCGCAGCAGGACCACGAACCATGACCGTTCTATCCGTCAATCTCAATGCCGTGGCTCAGTTGCGCAACCGGCGCAATTTGCCATGGCCTAGCGTAACTGGGATGGCGAGGGTGGTGCTCGATGCCGGCGCAGGGGGTATCACGGTTCATCCACGGCCCGATGAGCGGCATATCCGCCGGCAGGACGTGTTTGAGTTGGCGGCTTTGTTGCAAGATGAATATCCAACTACCGAGTTCAACATAGAAGGTTACCCTAGCGAGGATTTCTTCACCTTGATCGATGCGGTCAATCCGCATCAGGTGACGCTGGTCCCAGACGATCCGGCACAGGCAACATCCGACCATGGCTGGGATTTCCATGGTCAAGGAAATTTCCTTGCCAATGCCGTTCGCCGCCTCGCCGCACCGGACCGCCGTATCTCGCTCTTCTGCGACCCGGATGCAGGTGCGGATGGCTGCAGGGCGGCTAAGGCAACTGGCGCTGATCGCATCGAGCTTTATACCGGTCCTTACGGCGGCTGCTATGCCGATCCGGACAAGGCCGAATACGAATTGGCAGCTCTTGCCGAAACGGCGCGCGCGGCTCTTGCTATCGGACTGGGTGTCAATGCCGGCCATGACCTTACTTTGGCAAACCTTCCGGCTTTCCAAGCGGCGGTACCGGGCGTTGATGAAGTTTCCATCGGCCATGGGATAACGGCGGACGCTTTGCTGCTGGGCTTTGCCGAGGCGGTCCGCCGATATCGCGCGGTTTTGGACACCTGAGCTGGTCGGAACGGTTGATCAGATGACGCCGAGCCGGTAAAATCAAAGGCGTTTGAGGTACGGCCTAATTAGCCGGTGCGGCGGCCGCCTTGTCATGGCACGGCCTGATTGTCGCCTGGCCGCGAACAGTCTGTCATGGGTTGCGGACCGGCCGACGACCGCCTCGTCCAAGATTGCCGAAAAGCCGGAACTTCAGCCACTTCAGACACTTACATTGCTGTGCCCTAGGCAGGTTGATGGCACTGGACCACAACAAGGTGCCTCCTTGCGATAGTGGTCCCGGGTCACTTATATCGCCTCAGTTACGATTTGTTACCAATGAGGGCTCACATGTCCAAACTCAAGATTGCCGTTATCATCTCCTCCACCCGCGAGAGCCGCTTTGGCGACAAGCCAGCGCAGTGGATACTCGAAAAAGCCAATCAGCGTCCCGAAATCGAGGCCGAACTGGTCGACATTCGCGATTTCGATCTTCCATTCTTCAACGAGATAGCCTCCAACCTCTGGATGCCGTCCAGCGACCCGCGGGCAGTGGCCTGGCAGAACAAGATCGGCCAGTTTGATGGCTACATCTTTGTGGTTGCTGAATACAACCGCTCCATCACCGGTGCGCTGAAGAACGCGATCGATCAGGCCTATGTCGAGTGGAACCGCAAGCCGTTCGGCATTGTGGGTTACGGCTCTGTTGGTGCTGCACGAGCTGCCGAGCATCTGCGTGGTATCGGCGTTGAAATGCAGATGGTTTCGACCCGTTCTGCCGTTCACATCGGCGGTAGCGACTTCTTCGCCGTTCATCCACTTGGCCAGCAGAACAAGCCATTGAGCGAGATCGAGGGCTCTATCGGACCCGGTGCCAAGGACATGCTCGATCAGCTGATCTGGTGGGGCAACGCCACCAAGGCTGCCCGCGGCGAAAATGCGGCGATTGCCGCTGAATAGACTTCACGAAGACCTCCAAAGCTTCGTTTACCAGAGGGGCCGTTCCGCAGGGAGCGGCCCCTTTGGCTTGAACCATTGTGGCGGCAAGGTGTTGTATGCGACAGTGGGCGGGTGTATAGCGGCGCCCGCCCTTGACCAGAAAGCATCAGGTTCATGACGCAGACGAACACGGTCGGCTCCCATAGCGCCGGCGTCGATTCGAGCCAGCTTCACCAGTCCCGATCCAATAAAGATTTGCCCCTGCTGACGTTGGGCGCTCTGGGCGTGGTCTATGGCGATATAGGTACCAGTCCGATCTACGCTTTTCGCGAAGCCATGCACATCCGGCCTGGCGCTACGTCCACGACGGTCGAGATCCTGGGCCTGTTATCGTTTATCGTCTGGGCACTGACGCTGACGGTTGCGGTGAAATACATCTTCTTCGTGACGCGCGCCGACAACAACGGCGAGGGTGGCACACTTTCATTGGTAGCTTTGGCTCGCAAGGCATTCACCAATCCGCCCGGTTGGATTACCGGTTTGGGCGTTCTTGGCGCGGCACTCTTTTTCGGCGATGCCATAATTACACCGGCCGTTTCCGTCCTTTCGGCTGTCGAAGGATTGGAAATAGTTGCCCCGAGCCTCACTCGTTGGGTCATACCGATCACGCTGGTGATCATCATCGGCATTTTTGCCGTTCAGCGCTTCGGTACGGCAAAAGTCTCCACGGTCTTCGGGCCTATAACAGCTATTTGGTTCCTTGTTCTCGGCATATCGGGCCTGACGCATATTTTTGATTATCCAGCCGTTCTGCTGGCGCTTAATCCGTACCTGGGTCTCGAATTTCTCTTCACCCACGGTGGCATTGCCTTTATCGTCATCGGCGCAATCTTTCTGGCCATAACTGGCGCTGAAGCGCTCTATGTCGATCTTGGTCACTTCGGCCGTAAGCCGATCGTTATTGCCTGGTTTGGACTGGTGTTCCCATGTCTGTTGCTCAACTATTTTGGGCAGGGCGCTTTCGTACTCAGCGTCGGCGTTGAAAACGTTGAGAGTCCATTCTTTGAAATGCAGCCAGAATGGGCACTGCTGCCCTTTGTGGGGCTCGCGACAATGGCCACCATCATTGCCAGCCAGGCAGTGATTTCCGGCATGTTCAGCCTTGCCCAGCAGGCCATCGCGCTCAACCTTCTACCGCGCATGGTGGTGCAGCACACCTCCGAGACGCAGAGCGGACAGATCTACATGCCGCAGATCAACGCGATGCTGATGATCGGCGTTTTGGTCTTGGTGCTTTCGTTCCGCACCTCTGGCGCATTGTCACAAGCTTATGGCATCGCCGTATCAGGCGTCATGGTCGTGACGTTGATGTTGCTCGTCGTTGTCATGTGGCGGAACTGGAAGTGGCATCCTGCGGCAGTTATTGCATTCGGGCTGTTCTTCGGTGTGATCGACGGCTTCTTTTTTGCCGCCAACGTATCGAAGGTTTTCCAGGGTGGCTGGGTCCCGGCGGTCGTCGCCGTTGTGGTCGCAGTCCTGATGGCAAGCTGGATGGGTGGCCGCAAACGTTTGGCTGAAAAAACGAAGCGCGACGAGGTGCCGCTGCAGTTCCTGGTCGACAACCTCTCCAAGAAAAAGCCAACCTTAGTGCCAGGTACGGCTGTGTTCCTGACCAGCGATATCGAGGGTGCGCCCACGGCGCTGCTGCATAGTCTGAAGCACTACAAAGTCCTGCACGAGCAGAACGTCATCCTGACCGTCCGTACCTCTGCATCGCCGCGCGTGCCCGACGACGAGAAAGTCACTATCGACGCTTACAATGAGCTTTTCAGCCGTGTTGTGGTCAGCTTTGGGTATATGGAAACACCTAATATTCCAAAGGCTTTGGCACTTGGGCGCAAGCTGGGTTGGAAGTTCGATATCATGTCGACATCGTTCTTCCTGTCGCGCCGTTCGCTTAAGACCGGTGCAAAGCCGGGCAATCTGCTGCGCTATTGGCAGGACCGGTTGTTTGCCCGCCTCGCGCGCAACGCCAGTGACGCAACCGAATACTTCCACATTCCAACCGGCCGCGTGGTGGAAATTGGAACGCAAGTTATCCTTTAGAATGCCTGCGCCTTACTTTTCCATATCGGGGCAGACATAGGGCACAACTGCGGACACGAAGCGCTGCTCTTGCAGTTCGCTGCCCAGCTTGAGGTTCAGCACCAGTTCGGTTGCATTGACGCTGGCAATATCGGCGTTGATGGTCATTCCATCTTCATCCCAGCTGATCGCGCTATCGGAAACCTGCTGCCATTTAGAGAGCCGGTAGGTTTCCCAGCAGCTGTCACTGACCAGCGTGCCATCAGCGAGAAAGATCTGCATGGGTCCGGGCAGGGCTTCATCAGCATCAGAGCGAACCCAGACCTTATTCAGCAATGGATTGCTGGTATCGCCCTCATCGTTCGCTGAATCTTCGGTGCCTTGCGCCATCGCTGGAACGACGCTGGCACAGGTACCCACGCCCCAAACGCTCAACAGAGCCAATATCGCAGCCTTGGTATCCATCGTCATTCCTCCGTGCCCAACCCTGATCTGGTATTGCACGCGCAATAGGGCAAGAGTGCCGTCGCAAATGCGGTGTTTTTGAGAGCGAGTGAACTGTTCCTAGCCGGCGAAACTGCGGCGTTTGAGCGAGCGGTCCATGCTTTCGACGCGATTGGTCTGCACCGGCCAGAGCGTATATTTGGATTCACCCAAAATGTGGTTGGCATGGAGTGCCCAATTAGGGTCATCAAGGGCGCCGCGCGCCAGTGCCACGAAATCAGCTTCGCCATTAGCAATGATCGCTTCGGCGCGGTAGGCTTCGTCGATCAGGCCCACGGCCATGGTGGGGATGTCAGCGCCCTGACGAACGGCTTGGGCGAATGGCACCTGATAATTGGCGACCGGGTCGATCGTCCCGCCATCAAAGCCGCCGCTCGAGCAGTCGATGACGTCAACGCCACGTGTTTTTAGTTCCCTGGCCAACGCAATACTGTCTTCCACCTGCCAGCCATTCGGGTGATTGTCGCTGACCGAGATGCGCACGAGCAAGGGCTTGTCGTCCGGCCAAACCGCACGCACGGCTTCGGTTACCTCCAGCACCAACCGCATGCGGTTTTCGCGGCTACCGCCATATTGGTCGGTGCGCTTGTTGGCGAGTGGCGAAAGAAACTGGTTGAGCAAATAACCATGGGCTGCATGAATTTCCACGGTGTCGAACCCCGCAGCAAGAGCGCGCTTGGCCCCGTCAGCAAAAGCGTCGATCACGCCTTTAATGCCAACGAGGTCCAGTGCAGTGGGCTTGGTAAAGCTCGGATCGCTGCTGTGGGGCTCAGCCGAAGGCGCGACAGGCGTCCACGCCGCATAACCCACCGAAGCCTGGCCTTCTGGAGTCTTGATAATCTGGGCGTTCCAACTCACAGGCGTTGACGCTTTGCGCCCCGCGTGGGCCAATTGGATGCCTGCGGCTGCGCCTTGCTTGTGGATGAAATCAACAATCCGCGCCAAGGGCGCGACATGCTCATCCTTCCAGATGCCCAAATCCGCATAGGAAATCCGGCCCTCTGCGGTGACACCAGTAGCTTCGACCATGACCAGCCCAAAGCCGCCCATAGCAAAGCGCCCAAGATGGACGAAGTGCCAGTCATTGGCGAAACCATCGATGGCGGAATACTGGCACATCGGCGCAACAACAGTGCGATTGCGTAGCTGGAGGCTACGCAGCGAAACAGACGAAAACAAATGGGACATAAATGCTCGATTGGTTGGTGCCGTCATGAGAGCAAACACAACATGCACATTTCGCGTTCCATCGGCAATTGCCGATAAAGAAACGATTTGTTGCCGAGTGAACCACTAATGTGATGATTTCCCGCCCAACGTCAGGGGAATGGATCATGAAAATCACGCTGGATCTGGATCTGCTGGTCAGCCAGGGCAAGCTTTCCTTGAGCGAGGCTGAGCGGCTCAAGTCCTTTGCTGCGCAGGAAACCAGTACGCTAGGCAGCAATATCTTTCTCGCCTTCGGCATCGTCGCTGTGGTGATCGGGGCAGGGGTCCTGTTGCCGAGCTTGCAGACGGTGCTGGTGCTGGGCGGTCTGCTCTTCGCCCTAGGACTGGGTTTGATTCTCGGTAAGGTCGAGCGCTGGGCGGTGTTCGCGCAGATCATGATGGTTGCCGGTGCGCTGGCGCTTGGCGGCTCTATTATCGTGCTGTTCGGCGAGAGCCTCCTCGTTAAGCTGATCCTCTCGGCTGGGCTTGCTGCAGCGGCGGTCGCCGCCACATCGGGCCTGCTGGCAGCGTTGGCGGTTTTGATGCTTGCAGCGGCGATCATGACTGGCACCGAGACGTGGGATCCCACCAACTATCTCGTGGTAACGATCGGCATCCTGTCAGCCCTGGTGCTGGCGCTCTATATACTGTCGCTGCGCTTGCAGCCTGCCTATGAGCGGATCACAATCATCGCGATGCGAACGGCTATTCTCATGATCAACGTTGCGTTTCTCGTTGGCTCCCTGTTTGGCGACAGCATGCTCGACGTGCCCGGCTTAGCCTTCACCATTGTCTGGGCGCTAGCGCTGATCGGGCTCGGCACCTGGGCCGTTTTCGCCAACAGGCGTTGGGTGGTGAACAGCGTTGGGGTATTCGGTGCGCTTCACTTCTTCACCCAATGGTTCCTGGCGCTTGGCGCCCAGCCGTTCTCGATCTTGGGTGGCGGCCTGCTCCTAATAGGCTTTGGTCTGGCGCTTGCGCGGTTCAACCAGGTGCAACACGCCCGACGTCATCCACCAGCGACAGCAATCGGGTGATTTTACCAAAAATTTGTGCCGGGCTCACCTTTGAAGGGGCCGACAATGTCCGAGGTAATCCAGCCGCCGTAAAACCCACCTGGCTGCGGTGTGACGACTTCACCATCCACCGTACAGCGACTCATTGCCTGGGCGTAAAAGGCGACAGCTCCACAGATGTCCGCAAAGCCTGCGCTCGGCTTGAGGTAAGTCCAGGCCGCACGTTCTGCTCTGCGGCCGCCCGCGGTCACGTCGTAATAGCTTGCATTGCCCTTCCACTCGCAAAAGCTCGAACCGGGCACCTGCTCTAACACGCCGGGCAAGATGTGCTCCGGCGCGATGTAGTAAACCGGGGGGTGGCTGGTTTCGAGTACCCGATGGCACCAAGGCGCATCCACGATCGAGACGCCTGCAAAGACGATCTGGACCGGCTTTTCGAGGCGTTCTAGTCGCGGCGGGCGCGGATAATCCCAGACGCTTTCCTGTCCCGGTTTGATCGGCAATGCGCGTGAATGCATGGTCTCAAATCTCCTTAGGGCATCAACTGTCCGCCATTGACCTCAATGGTTTGCCCGATGATGTAGCCGGACAGACTTGGCGAGGCCAAAAACAGATAGGCGCCGACGCAATCGTCCGCCACGCCGAAGCGGGCTTGCGGAATGGTGGCCAGCATGGCGTCCATCTGCGCCTTGGTCGAATAGCGCTCATGGAACGGCGTGGTAATCACGCCCGGGGCCACTGCATTGACGCGAATGCCAAAGGTGATCAGTTCCTTGGCCATGCCGCGGGTAACATTGGCGACGAACGCCTTGGACGACCCGTAGAGCCCCGCACCGCCGCCAGCACCGTTGCGGCCGGCAATGGAGGTCGTATTGATGATGAAACCCCCATTGACCTTTAGATGCGGGATTGCCGCGCGCGACGCGGCCAGCACCGAGCGTGCGTTGAGGTCCATGATCTGGTCGTAGAGCGAGCTCGTCCATTCCTGGTAGGGCTGCCGCGCCACCATGCCTCCGGCATTGTTGATAAGCCCATCCAGCCTGCCGAAAGCCTTTTGTGCTGCGCTAACCGCATCGGCAATCTCGCCTTCCTTGGACGCATCAGCCCGGATCAGTTCCACGGTTCCGCCATTGTCCCTTATGCTCTTGGCGAGCGCTTCAGCCGCTTCGACGCTTGAGTTGTAGTGCAGGCCAACCAACGCCCCTTGCGCAGCAAAGGCGGCGGCGAGCGCTGCGCCGATGCCCGTCGATGCTCCCGTGATGAGAACAGATTTGCCGGCAAGATCAGGTATCGTCAGCGCCTGGGTGGTCATCGCATAGTCTCCGTTTTGTGCTTTGCTGCGATATCAGTCAGGCGCCGTACCGTTGTCACGCGATTTGTCATTGTACGGTGTCAGGATGGAATCTGGACCAGCAGCCCAGAATTGGACTTGCCTAGAACCGTACCGTACGGTACGCCTGCGGAAATAGTCTGCCGGTGTGGGACTGGCGATTGGGGACAGCAGCGTGTCAGCGACCATCAAGGTCAGTGAAGAGGTTTTTACACCACGCCAGCAGGCGGTGCTAACGGCCGCGCTTGACCTCCTCGTTGAAAATGGCGACGGGTTGACCATGACTGCTGTTGCCCGGCGCGCGTCTTGTTCCAAGGAGACGCTCTACAAATGGTTCGGTGATCGCGATGGCCTTCTCACGGCCACCGTTCAGTGGCAGGCAGCCAAGGTGCGTATGCCGCAGGTCAGCCGCTCCGGGCTCACTGCCAAGACGCTCCGCCTCAGCATGGAACAGTTCGCCCGCGATCTGCTGACCGTCATTACCGGCGAAGTCTCCATTACTCTCAACCGCACGGCCGTTACCCATGCGGCCCAGGAAAAGGACAGCCTTGGGATCATCGTTTTGGAAAACGGTCCTTTAGCCATCCGCCGGCGCCTCAAGCCCATTCTCGAGGCCGGCCGCGACGCGCGCCTATTGCGGTTCGACTCGAGCGAAGACGCCTACCGCACTTTCTTCGGCCTTGTCATACGCGACGTACAAATCCGGCTCTTGCTCGGCGACAAGAGCCTCACTCAGTCCAACGTCACCGCAAACATCGAAGCCGACGTCAAGGCCGCGACCGACCAGTTTTTCGTCCTTTATGGGACAAAAGCCATCACTTCATAGCAGTTATCAGGGAGAGACCCATGCGCGTTTATTACGATCGGGATGCCGATCTCAACATCATTAAGTCCAAGAAGGTCGCAATCGTCGGCTATGGCTCTCAAGGCCACGCCCATGTGCTGAACCTGCGTGATTCTGGCGTTAACGACGTTGTCGTTGCCCTGCGTCCGGGCTCCCCATCGGCCAAGAAGGCTGAGGGCGAAGGCCTCAAGGTGATGAGCGTTGCCGACGCGTCCGCGTGGGCTGACGTCATCATGATGCTGACGCCCGACGAGCTGCAGGCCGACATCTACAAGCAGCATATCGAGCCAAACATCCGCGACGGTGCAGCGCTAGCCTTTGCCCACGGACTCAACGTCCACTTTAACCTGATCGAACCCAAGTCGACTGTTGACGTGATCATGATTGCCCCAAAGGGTCCGGGTCATACCGTTCGCGGCGAATACCAGAAGGGTGGTGGCGTGCCATGCCTGATTGCCGTGCATCAGGACGCTTCGGGTAATGCGCATGATATTGCCCTGGCCTATGCTTCGGGTGTTGGTGGCGGCCGCTCGGGCGTCATCGAAACGAACTTCCGCGAAGAATGTGAAACCGATCTGTTTGGCGAACAGGCTGTCCTATGCGGTGGCCTTGTGGAGCTGATCCGCGCTGGCTTCGAAACGCTCGTGGAAGCCGGGTATGCGCCTGAAATGGCCTATTTCGAGTGCCTTCATGAAGTGAAGTTGATCGTCGACCTAATTTACCAGGGCGGCATCGCCAACATGAATTACTCGATCTCCAACACCGCCGAGTGGGGCGAGTACGTCACCGGTCCGCGCATCATCACCTCGGAGACCAAGGCCGAGATGAAGAAGGTGCTCTACGACATCCAGTCCGGCAAGTTTACCGCCGAGTGGATGCAGGAGATCAAGGCTGGCGGTTCGCGGTTCAAGGCCACCCGGCGCCTGCATGACGAGCACCAGATCGAGGCCGTGGGCGCCAGATTGCGCGACATGATGCCCTGGATCAAGGCCGGTGCGCTGGTCGACAAAGCCAAGAACTAATCTGTGCGAATAGAGCAGGGGTCCTTCGGGGCCCCTGTTGTTTATTCGGCGGAAAGCATTGCCGCCCGCTTCGGCTTCTGCCGAATGCCAAGTTCAGCTAGAAGCGGATCAATGATCCAATACGAGTCGCAGGGGGCGCGATGAGCTTGCCGGAGTTTCCCGTGGAGGGCGGCTGCCAGTGTGGTGCGGTGCGCTACCGGCTGAACGCGAGCCCGCTCAGCGTTTATAATTGCCATTGCAAAGACTGCCAACGCTTCTCTGGCGCCGGCTGGTCCATGTCCATGATCGTCAAGGATGAGGCATTCGAGCTGATCGCTGGTGAGACCGTGCGCTATGACCGCAGGGCCGACAGCGGCAATGTCATAGCGATGAACTTTTGCGCCCATTGCCATAACTGGCTTTGGAATGATCCTCCGACGCCGGGCATTAAAGTGGTGCGCGCCGGAACTTTGGATGATCTCGATTGGGCGGCGCCTGTGGGCAATATTTGGACCGACAGCAAGCCCGCCTGGGTGACCATCGATCCCAACCTCGTTAACTTCGCCAAGGGAGCCGTTGACCGCACGCCTTTATATGATGCTTGGACGCGCTCTCATCAGGACATACAATAATGGCCGTCTCCGACGATATCGCGCTGGTCAAGCATCAGGAACAGGCGCTGGTGCTGCCCTTGTTCGATGAGGATGTAGCGTTTGAACTGGGCAACGCCATTCGCGCGCGTGCGTCGGCGGAAGCCCTGAGCCTGGTTGTCGATATTCGCACCTGGGACCGCCAACTATTTTTCGCCGCCACGGCTGGCACGACGGCCGATAACGCCGAATGGGTGCGCCGCAAGATCAACACTGTCCGGCGTTTTCAGCGTGCCAGCTACCGCATGGTGCTGGAACGCGGGGAAGTGCCGTTCACGCCTCAGTCCGGCGCCGATCCGGCTGACTTTGTTATCGCAGGCGGTGGCTTCCCGATCCGTGTCAAAGGCGCCGGTATTATTGGCTGCCTGACCATCTCGGGCCTGCCGGGCCGCTCCGATCACGGTGTGGCTGTCGCAGCGTTGGCGGTGCACCTGGGCTTTGTGCCCGAAGATTTTGCCTTGCCCGCGGAATAAGACCATGAAGCTCCCCTATCTGCTGCTCGATGTGTTTACCCGCGAGCCCCTCAAGGGCAACCAACTGGCCGTGGTGCCCAAGGCCGATGGCCTCCTGGACGGCGAGATGCAGGCTATCGCGCGTGAGTTCAACCTCAGCGAAACCGTGTTCATCCTCAAGCCGAACGCCGAGCGCAATACGGCATCGGTTCGCATTTTCACGCCGCACCAGGAACTGCCCTTTGCCGGTCACCCCACAGTCGGTGCCGCGGTGGCTTTAGGCCTGCAGAACAAGGTCAGTGCTGTCCGGCTCGAGGAAAAAGTTGGGCTGATAACGGCTCTCTTCGAGAGGGTAGATAAGCGTTCTGGCGAAGCACGCTTTGCCCTGCCGCGGCTCCCGTCGCGCGTTGCCGAGTTGCCGGATACCCTGGGCATTGCCCAGGCACTCGGGCTCGAGGTCGAGGACATCGGTTGCGATATCTATCGCCCGGCTGTGTTCTCAGCAGGCGTTACCTTCCACCTGGTTCCCGTTCGCGACGCCAGCGTCTTGCGGCGGATCGAGGTGAATCAGGGGCTGTTCGACAAGGTGTTCCACCACGACCACAACTCAGCCTATGTCTTTACGCTTACGCCCGAAGAGCCGGAGAACGATCTTGCCGCGCGCATGTTCGGCATGGGCTTGGGGGAGGACCCCGGCACCGGTTCAGCGGCTGCGGCCCTGATCGGGCTGTTGGCAGAGCAGGCATTGTCTACCGAGCAAGCCGATTACGTGCTGCGCCAAGGGCATGAGATGGGCCGTCCCTGCCGCATCACCCTGCAGCTGCGCAAGGACCATGACGTGCTGGTTCACGGCGGTATTGGGGGGCATGCAGTGATCGTCGGGGAGGGGCTGCTCGACCTCGGCGATTAACGATCTTCGCAGTTCGGGCAAAAAAATCGACTTCTGCTACGACCGAGACTTGCAACACTGAAGCGATTGAAGCATTCTTCACCCGCAAATCGAGACCGCATCCATGCAGCGCAACCGCGCACAAGCCAAAGCAATCAGCCAGCGCGAGGCCCTTAAGGCCCGCCTGACGCTTGCCGGTGCCATGCTGCTGCTTCCGGCCGCGCTCCTTCTCCTTCTTATCAGCCCCTGATCACCGGCAGCTCGGCTATGCGAGCGGGTCATCAGGGGATAACGCCATAAGCCGAACAGCAATTGTCCGGCCTGAGCGAGCTTTGCTCCGGGCCCTCCGATAGGAATTCTCGACATGTCTGCCACTACCGACACCAACAAAGACCGCGTCTTCATTTTTGACACAACGCTGCGCGACGGCGAACAGTCACCTGGCGCCACCATGACGCTTGAGGAAAAGCTGCAGGTTGCGGAAACTCTCGACGACATGGGCGTCGATATCATCGAGGCTGGCTTTCCTATCGCTTCCAACGGCGATTTCGAGGCAGTCGTAGCGGTCGCCAAACAGGTCAAGCGTGCCACCGTGGCTGGCCTTGCCCGCGCCATCACAGCCGATATCGACCGAGCCGGCGAAGCGGTGCGCCATGCCCAGCGCGGCCGCATCCATACATTTGTTTCCACTTCGCCGATCCATCTGGCCCACCAGATGAAAAAGACCGAGGACGAGGTGATCGAGATCATTGCTCGTACCGTGGCGCAGGCGCGCAACCTGGTGGACGATGTCGAATGGTCCGCCATGGACGCGACCCGCACGCCGCTCGAGTTCCTCAAGCGCTGCGTGGAAGCCGCCATCAAGGCGGGCGCCACCACCATCAACCTTCCCGATACTGTGGGCTATGCCGTTCCCGACGAGCATGAAGCCATGTTTCGCACGATCATCACCTCCGTGCCCGGTGCGGACAAGGCGATTTTCTCCGCTCACTGCCACAACGACCTGGGTCTGGCCGTTGCCAACTCTCTTGCTGCCGTGCGGGGTGGAGCGCGCCAGGTGGAATGCACCATCAACGGGCTGGGCGAGCGCGCCGGCAATGCTGCGCTGGAAGAGATCGTCATGTCGCTGCGCACCCGCGGCGATGTCATGCCTTACCAGACGCAGATCGAGACGACCCATCTGGCCCGCGCCAGCCGCATTGTTTCGGCGGCGGCCAACTTCCCGGTGCAGTACAACAAGGCTATCGTGGGCAAGAACGCCTTTGCCCATGAAAGCGGCATCCATCAGGACGGCATGCTCAAGAATGCCGAAACTTATGAGATCATGACGCCCGCAAGCGTTGGCATCAAGGCTACCACGCTGGTCATGGGCAAGCATTCGGGCCGCGCCGCCTTCAAGGACAAGCTCAAGGAACTGGGCTACGAACTGGGCGACAATGCCTTTCAGGAAGCGTTCGTGCGCTTCAAGGATCTCGCCGACCGCAAGAAGCATGTCTATGACGCCGACATTGTCGCGCTGGTCGATGACGAAGTGGGCTCGGTCGGCGACCGTATCCGCCTAGTCGACATGGAAGTTGTTTCCAAGACCGGCGGCGTGCACCGCTGCGATCTGACGCTGTCCATCGATGGCGAGGAAACCTCCGTTACCTTCGATGGTACTGGCTCGGTTGACGCCATCTTCAACGCCATCAAGCAGGCCGTCGGGCAACAGCCGCATCTCGTTCTATACGCAATCGACGGCGTCACCGGCGGCACCGATGCCCAGGCAAGCGCCCATGTGCGGCTCGAAATGAATGGCCGCATCGTTTCCGGCAACGCTGCCGAACCCGACACCCTCGTTGCTTCAGCCCGTGCTTACCTCAATGCCTATAACCGCCTCCTGATCGACCGCGGCGCAGCGGCACAAGGTGCCTTGGCGGGCTGATGGCCTACGAACTCGTTGATGTCCGCGAACCTGCCGATTGGACGGCCTATCATGCCATCGGGCGGCAAGAGTTATTTGAGGCACGCGGACGCTATGGCGTTTACGACGAGAACTATCCGGGCGAGCGGGAGCCCAACATGTACCAGCTCCTGCTCAAGTTTGACGGCCGCTCTATTGGTACGACGCGCCTTGATGTGCGTGCGGACGGGACGGCTATCTTCCGGCTCGTCACGATTACCGCCGACGCACAGGGGCAAGGCCATGGCCGGATGTTGAGCACCCTCGTGGAGGAACGCGCGCGTCAGCATGGCACGCATACGCTTTACGTCAATGCCGCTCGCACAGCCCATGGCTATTACCTGGCCATGGGTTGGCACGACTACATTTGGAACGCAGAAGAACTCGCCAGCATGGCAATAGAATGCGTTCAGATGCGAAAGCATCTTGCATGATATGCACGCTTGGCGATTGCCAAGCTGAGCAAAAACCCGCATCGCTTGGCTCGTGCGATAACGCAGAACCGACGGGGCGCCGGTGAAACTTGCAGCAGAAATTCGCGGGCTTTTGTCCGGGCTGGCGCTTGTCGGCGTAGCGGCACTTGTGGCCATCGACGGGCCGTCGATTGTCCCTGGCCAGGAACTACTGCAAAGCCTGCGCTTCCATATCGCTGCCGCGCTGATCGGCCTGGTGCTTCTCTTGCTAGTCAGCCGGGCGTGGTGGCGGGCAGTCGTCATGCTTGTGCTGGTCGTAGCGAGCCTTGCATGGGGCGGCGTCATCATCGCCCGCCAGCATGAAGGCCGCCAAGCCTATGAAGGCCGAACGCCTGCTGCCATAGCTCGCGTTTTGAGCTTTAACGTGCTGGCAAGCAATGAGCGCGGCCAGGACATTGTCAATTACATGTTCGAAACGGCGCCCGACATTGTCATGACCATGGAATCAAATGCCATCGTTCCTGAACTGGGCCGGATCGCTACCCAGTTTGCGCATCGGGCTGGATGTACGCCCGAGGGAAATGACTGCGATACCATGCTGTTTTCCCGCACGCCTCTCACCGATGTCCGCGTGCTGCGCATCGGCATATTCAACCGGCTGCGGTTGATCATTGCCAAGACCAATGTCGGTGGCCAGGACGTGACGATTGTCGCAACACATCTCACCAAGCCCTATTTCGACGAAGCGGCTTGGGTCGAGCTTGGTCAGATCAGGGGCGTGCTGCGCAATATATCGGGGCCCGTGATCCTCGCTGGCGATTTCAACGCTGCTGCCTGGTCCGAACTGGTGGCGCGCTTTGCCGCCGACGCAAGGCTCGTGCCGCCACCTTTCTATCCTGCTACGTGGCCCATCCGCCTCGGTGCCTTAGGCGTGCCGATCGACAATATATTTACGCGCGACGGCGCCCGCATCGAGAGCATCGAAGCCATGAGCGACCCTCTCGGCTCCAATCATCGGGGTCTGCTGGCGACCATTGGCCTCTACGCGCCGGACTGAAGCGCGGCCAAGACCTTCCCAAGCGCGTCATCCAGCAATTGCCGGTCTGCTGAAGTGCCGGCGCTGACGCGGATATGCTGGTTCAGCCCCGCCACGGCTGGCTTGCGAACGAAGACACCATGCGCTGCAAGGCCAGTTAAAACTGCCTGCGCATATGCTCCATCACGGCCACAGTCGATCGCTACAAAATTGGTGGCGGTCGGCAGGGGTGAAAGACTATGCCGCCGGGCAATGACCGCCGTATCGGCCAGCGACACCTTCACCGCCTCCATTGAACTTCGCAAGTGGTCTGCATCAGCAAGCGCGGCGATGGCGCCTGTCTGGGCAATGTTGCTGATGCCGAAATGATTGCGAATGCGGTTGAAGGCAGAGATGCTGTCCTTCTCTCCGAAAACATAGCCTACTCGCGCGCCTGCCAAGCCATAAGCTTTGGAGAAGGTGCGCATGCGCAGGAGGTTGGGCCGTTCAATATCAATGGGCGGCAAGGTGCCCTCCGGCGCGAACTCGCCATAGGCTTCATCCAGGATGATCATCGTGGTTTCGGGCACTGCCGTGATGAACCGCTCGACCGATTCCGCGTCCCACCAACTCCCCATAGGGTTGTCGGGGTTCGCTAGGTAAACCATGGCCGCGCCGGTCTCGCGCGCCGCCGCCGCCAAGCCGTCGATGTCCTCGCGCGTGCCGATGTAGGGCACGGTATGCATCACGGCCCCATACCCTGCAATGTGGTAGTTAAAGGTGGGATAGCCACCCAGTGACGTCACGACCGTCGATCCCGGCGGCGCATAAAGGCGCACGGCCATGCCCAGAATGGCATCCACGCCTTCACCCGGCATCACGTTTTGCGCAGGGATGCCAAGATGGGCGGCAATTGCCTCGCGCAAAGTGTGGTTTTCCGGATCGCCATAGTGCCAGCTGTCACGTGCCGCTTCTTGCATCGCCGCCAACACGGATGGCGCCGGTCCGAACGGGTTTTCGTTGGCCCCAATACGCGCCCTTGTGGGCACGCCGTCACGCCGGACAATGGCCTCTGGCCCAACGAACGGCGTAGTCTCGGGCAGGGCGGCAACGATGGGGGCGAGTTCTGGACGGGACAAAGGTGACTCTTGCTCGGTTGTGCCCGGTTCAGGGCTCTGGCTTAATCCATGACATTGCTAGCAGCACCCGGCGCCAGCGGCAAAGTGCTCTTTTGCACAGGTGTGGACATGAAGCACTCGGGCCAAACCGCCGCCGTTACGCGGTTTTCTGGCTCAACATACATAGCTGGCATTCGAATTAATTTGCACCAGCCCGGGCAAGGTCCGCGAAGGCATAAGCCGCGCACTCTAGCGCCGCGTCAAACGACTCGGCGCTCCGAAAATCGTTGCCAAGGAGCCAATTCTCATGCTGCCCACCTATCAACTTGCCCGGGATCATCTCCAGCGCGCCGCGACCATCCTGCAGGGGACCGACAGCCGTTCCCGGCAATTGCGCTACATCATCGAGCGCACCGTGTCGCTCATGGACGATTTCCAGCCACAACCGGAAGTCAGCACCACCGACAACGTGCTCGACTTCGCTCTCTACAGGAACCGTTCGGCCCAGCGGCACTAGCCGTCAAACCTGCGCTGGCGGGGCAAACCCGCCGGCGCGGTCGATCACCAACTTGAGCTTTTCCTGCAAATCGGCCCTTGCCATATTCCAGTCTCGGCTGCGTACCGGTATTCGCACGCTCATGGTCACCGAAGTATCGGCCAACGTATCGACCAAAACTTCAGGCGTCGCTTCAGCTGCCACGTAATCTCCTGTGAGGCCCTGCTGAACCTGCCGGCGAACATCGGCTACATCGGCGGTCCGCGGCACATTGAACTTGAGTTCTACCACCCGCGACGCCTCACGGCTGTAGTTGGTGATCTTGGCATTGGACAGCTTGGCATTCGGCGCGAAGACAAAGACGCCCTCGAGCGTACGCAATTGCGTACCGAATAGACCCACTTCAACTACCGTGCCGACGATCCCATCCGCATCGATGTAGTCACCGACATTGAAGGGCCGCAGGAAGATCAGCAAAATACCCGCTGCAATATTGGAAAGCGTGCCCTGCAAGGCCAGCGCAATGGCAAGACCGGCCGCGCCCAGCACCGCCAAGATCGAGGCGGTCTCCACGCCGAATTGTCCGAGCACGATGATGAAGGTCACGAACAATATGCCGTAGCGCACCACTTGGCTAACCAGCGGCCCGACCGTCGCGTCACGCTTGAGGCGGGTTCCCATCAGATTGCGAACGTAGTTTGAAACCAGTCCAGCCAGGAACCAGCCTGCTGCAAGAACAGCAAGGGCGATCAGAAGCGACCAGGCGCTTGCAATCATCCAGGCTGAAGAAAACCCTACTACTGCGTCGTTCATGATGCGCCCTCGTGCTTGCTGCCCGCTAAAGCTGGCTTCTTTGTAATGGTTCCTGCATGGCTTTCATGAGCCCGATTGGGTTTCAGGCGAGGGATTGGCAGGATCCGGCGTGACGCTGATCCCCGATTTGTCTGCATCGCTCCCTGTCAGTTCCCGATGCAGCGCGATCTTGGCGGCTTCGGTGAGGTCATGCAGCGTTTCAAGGTATTGCCCTGTCGGAACCCAGGCACGAAGCTGGAGATTGGCAGCAGCGTCGGAAAAGCTATCCACATGTACATTGGCTGCCGGCTCCGGCAGAACCCGCTTGTCCTCATTGGCGACCCGCAGCAGGATTTTGCGCGATTTGCCGATGTCGATGCTGTCAGGCACGCTGACATTGACATCAATGCGCCGGCGCGGCTCCCGGCTGTGATTGGTGATGGCCGAAGCCCATAGGCGCTGATTGGGCGTAAAAATGTAAAGCCCGCTCGATGAGCGCAGTCGTGTCCCGAACAGGCCAATCTCCACCACCACACCAGCCACCCCATCACCCTGGATGAACTCGCCGATCGCAATAGGTCGCAGCCAGATCAGCATGATGCCGGCGGCAATATTGGCCAAAGTGTTCTGCAGCGCCAGAGCCACGGCAAGTCCAGCGGCACCAAGTACCGTCAGGATCGAATTGCTGGCAACGCCCAATAGGTTGAGGGCCGTCACCAAGGCAAAGATCAGTATGCCATAGCGTGCCGCCTGGGAAAGCAGGGGGGCGAAATTCCTGTCCACGCCATAGGCGAGCGGAAGGAACTGCTTGATAGCTCTGGAGGCTAGCCGTGCGGCGTACCATCCCACGGTCAGTACGGCCATTGCTGCTAGAATGCTCAAGGCATTGCCCGCCAGCCAATTGGCCGGTTGAAGAAAAGAGGAAGAAATAACCATGTTGCCCCGAATGTTGGCGGCGTTTGCGCCTGCGGCACTCTAGCAAACCAGCCATGTGAGGAAAGTGTCATCAAGCGCTGGACACGGCAAAGTCCCTTTGATAGAGAGGCGCCACTTTGGAAGCTCCAGTAGGGGCGAGTAGCTCAGCTGGTAGAGCAGACGACTCTTAATCGTCGGGTCCACGGTTCGAATCCGTGCTCGCCCACCAAAGCCTTTCTATTTGCAGTGAACGTTCTTTAAGGCACAGTCTCTCCCACTCTTTGGGAGGAGCAGATGCGATTAGCCGTGGCGCTATTGTGTTCAGGGTTTCTTGTCGCGCCAGTATCCGCGCAAGAGCGCGACATCTTCAAAGAAAAAGCCTGCTCCGCCTGCCACGCAATTGGTCCGGGCGCCGGGACCAAGGTGGGGCCGCACCTCAACGGGATTGTTGGCCGTCCAGTTGGCGGGCTCGACGACTACAACTACTCCAGCGCGCTTGCCGCCGCGGAAGCGAAAGGCCAGGTTTGGACACGTGAACTGCTCGGGCTCTAATTGAAAAAGCCGGCGCATCTCTTTCCCGGAACCACCATGAACTACGCTGGCATTGCTCGTCGCGCTGATATCGAGGAACTCATCGATTACCTCAAAGGTTTTCCTGCAGAAGGCGCGGCGAACAGCCCTTAGCGGGCAATCTGTCACCAGCCTGTCAGACGAGCACTAAAACGGCAGAAATCTTTGAACTTTAGTTTCAGCAGCCTCAGTTCTGCTTCCCACCGCGGCTAGCCAGGGCTATAGCCGTGCCAACCTTCCCGTCCAATACCCAAGGAAAATCTATGTTCGGCATTGACCCGAGTTTTCTAAGCTCGCTTGTCCAGGTCATCCTGATCGACCTCGTGCTCGCCGGCGACAATGCCGTTGTGATCGGCCTTGCAGCTGCAGGCCTTGCCGACGATGTGCGCCGCAAGGCCATTCTCATCGGCATTATCGCCGCGACTCTGCTGCGCATCTTCTTTGCCCTTATCACCACGCAATTGCTGGCGCTTGGCGGCGGCCTTCTCATCGCCGGTGGCGTGCTTCTGCTTTATGTCTGCTGGAAGATGTATCGCGAGCTCACCACCTCGCATGACGAAGAGCATGAGGCACAGGAGGCCCTCGAAGGCGCAGATAAAAACGCCGATGGTACGGTTGCGGGTAGGGCTCCGCGCAAGACGCTTCGGCAGGCCGTTACGCAAATCATCATTGCCGACGTTTCAATGTCGCTAGACAACGTGCTGGCCGTCGCCGGCGCGGCAGCGCACCATTTCGAGGCGCTCATTATCGGCTTGGCTCTGTCGGTCGTCATGATGGGCGTCGCCGCGACATTCATCGCAGGTTTGCTGCACAAATATCGTTGGATTGCCTGGGTTGGCCTGCTGATCATCCTCTTTGTAGCAATCCGAATGGCTCTTGAAGGTCTTGGCGCCTTCGTAGATATCCCAGCTATTCCGTTGCTCTACACGCCGCATGCCGAAGTCGCAGGGGCAGCTACCCATTAGTGTTTAGTAACCACAGCCCCAACTTCGCGGCATTTACCGACACGGAATAGGGATTTGCTCATCTTGCACCGCTAGCTTTCCGCTCGATTGTTTTGAGCGGAAAGTTTTTAGATGTCCGTGCTTGCCGATAGACTGGCGCAGAACCAGCCCGATGCTCGCCATGAGGTGCGTTCCGCTGCCGCCTCTGCCTCCATGCTTGAAACGCGTATTGTCAGTGGCGCCGTTTGGGATGCGGCGATCGCTAGCTTCGATGAGGTCTGCCAGGAGCAGCTCTATACGTTTGCCATTAGTCGCTGGCCCAATGCCGTGCACGAGCCGATGCTCTTTCTGGCTGACGGGGAAATCGTGGGCGGCTCCTTGATGATGGTACAGCGCCTGCCGCTGCGGCTGGGCGCCATAGCGGTCTCCAAGTGGGGTCCGATGCTGAAGTACGCCGGCCGTGCTGACGCCGAGATGATCTATGCCGGTATGATCGAGGCACTGATCGCTGAATATGCCCAAAAGCGTGGGCAGATGCTGTCCGTTTTACCTCGCGCCTCCATAATGCCGGCTAATCACGCCTATGAGCGGCTTGTCGTCCGCGGTTTCAAGCGCGGCTCGGAACTACTGTATCCCAATCGATACATCGTTGCGCTTCGGCTTGATGACGCGGCTCAACGCAAAAGCTTTCACCAGAAATGGCGGTACCACCTCAACAAGTCCGAAAAGGCGGGACTTAGTTTCGAGCATGCCGCGCCTGATCGCTTCGGCGAGTTTGAAAAGCTCTATACGGCTATGACCGACCGGAAGCAGTTTACCGATCATTCGGCCTATGACTCGGCGTCGGTGCTGATGCAACTCGATGATCCCTTGCGCCCCGAGTTGTTTTTCGTACGGCATGAAGGCGAGTTGGTTGCCGGTGCGCTGATCTTCAAAGCTGGAGATCGAGCTGTTTATCTTTATGGCGCCACCAACGACAAGGCGCTGCCCCTGCGCGCCGGATATTTCATGCATTGGCACATCATCCGCTGGCTGCGCGACAACACCAGCGCCACTTGGTACGACCTCGGCGGCACTGATGGCTATCAAGGTTTGCACCAGTTCAAGAAAGGCATGGTGGGCGACGCGGGCGTGATCCGACCCGTACCACCAGTCGCCAACTATGCCAGCAGTCCTTGGGCTTATCTTGGCGGCACAGGCGCCTTCGCCGCGCGAGATGCCTTCTATCAGGTTCGCCGGCGTTTCGATGCCTGGCGCAATCCCAAGGCGCGGCCCACGCAAACACGCTTAAGCGACGAGGCGGCCGAATGAGCCTCCACCGGCGCCTTGCCTCCCAATCCAGCATTATCTTTGCCGCGCGCTTGGGTGGCGCCGGCCTGATTTTCATCGCTCAGGCTTTGATAGCCCGCATCTGGGGCCCGGTCTTGCTGGGAGAATATCTCGTCGTGATCGCCACGGTGAATATCGTGGCCGTCATCATGCCACTGGGCTTTCATACTGTCGGCACCTATTTTGCGGCCGAATACCGCGCCCGCGGCGAGCGCCGGCAGTTCATCGTCTTTCTTGTGCGCAGCTATGGACACGTGTTTGGGGCCTTCTTGCTTTTGCTCCTCCTGGGCTTGCCCGCGCTTGGCGCGATAGGGCAGGGCGACAGCGTCCTTGCACATCATTTTGTGCCGCTAGTGCTCCTCGCCTTCGCCACGGCCGTCAACTATGTCAGTGGTGCCGTGCTGATCGGGCTCAAGCGCCCTTTTGCCGGCTTCTTCGCAGATACGATCTTTCGCCCCATGATCATCCTCGGTTCTTTCATGGGGGGCCTGGCGTTCATCGTACCTGCTGACGGCTTTTCCTTCATGCTATGGACCGTCGGCTTTGGCTACATCTTCGTGTCCGCTGCGCAGTTTGTGTTCGTGGTCACTTCCCTGCGCCGGATCAACGATTCCGTTGCCGTGCGGCCGCTTGAAGCAAGCCGCTGGTGGCGTTTTGCCCTGCCTTGGGTGCTTATCTCCCTTGCGACCGACTTCTTCTTTGATATCGATCTGCTGCTGCTGACCCATTTGTTGAGCCGCGAAGAGCTTGCCATTTTCGGCGTTTGCACCCGCATCTTCTCGCTTGTCTCGTTCGGCGTTGCCGCTGTCTATGCCGTCACGATCCCCGACATGTTCGAAAGCGAAGCCAATGCCGACCGGGTCGCTTTCAAACGGAAGATCGGCGAGGCCAACGTCGTGGCCAGCGGGCTTTCCGTCATTCTTTTTGGCATTATGACAGCTGGTGCGCCGTTTGCTCTAATGCTGTTCGGTCCGGCTTTCTCCGCCGGTGCCGCACCTCTTGCGGTGCTTTGCCTCGGCCTCGTGGTTCGCTCCATCATGGGCCCGGCCTCGCTGGTGCTGTCGATCCATGACCGGCCCTACGCCAGCTTGCCGTCGGTTGCGCTGGGAATGGGCACTCTTGTGATATGCAATTGGCTTCTAGTGCCGCCTTTTGGGCTCATGGGATCGGCTGTCGCAGCGCTGACGTCCATTACCGTGTGGTCGGTTGGACAATGGTGGGTGGCGCTCCGCACCACCAAGATGGACGTATCCATCCTTGCCTGGTTCCGCAGTCGCCGTGCTCTTCCGGTACCTGCCCAATAGGCAGGTCTATCTGCTGAAGGCTAGCTTAAGCCTACGCAGCAGCTTGTGCTTGAGCCCGCCTTTCGTGCCGCGGTCATAACCGGGCGTGACCTTGGTCAGCTTGTGCTCATAGAGCAGGTAATCCTCGCCAAAGATGTGCTGCTCAAGTGTTGCTGTGTGAATAAAACCCATGCGCAACATGATCGCGGCGGCCGCTTCATTGCCATGTTTGGTAAAGGTCGCGATCTTGTGGAAGCGCCCGTTATCCCAGTGCTTGAGGAATACGCGCATTCCTTGCACACCAAGTGTCGAGCGGCGGTACTCCGGAAAGACATACGACCAATAAAGCCACAAGGCGCCCAGTTCCGGCCCCGAGATCTGAAAGCCTGCCACTTTGCCGTCCCGCAAATGCAGCATCACGTGGTACGGATCGGCATCAATCAGGCCCGCAAGATAGTTCGGTGTCAGCCGCGCAGCCTCATATTGCTTGAACGCATCGCTGTAGAATGGTGAAGTGGCGATAGCCTCCTGCAGCCGCTCGTGCACCAGTGGGATGTCGCGATAGGTGGCGCCGCGCATCGTAGCGGCCTTGACTTGCGCCGGGGCTGCGGCTTCGGATGGTGCGATCAGCGTCTCGGTCATGATAGGCTCCATCGTCGGGGAACTGCGAGAGTACCACTGCCGAGACCTTGGCCGAAGAGAACTCCCTTCCAGCAGTTAACGCCGCCTCGCCAGGGACGGCAGCCAATATGGCGGCAACGCCCTTGCCCAGCGCAACGGTGCTCACTAGAACGGATAGCGGGAGAGATAAGGGAGCACGACTATGAGCGAACAGCTCGTATTCCAGCCAAGTGCGGCTGCGATCGCACACACCCATGTAAATGCAGCACAGTACGAGGAAATGTACGCGCGCTCGCTCAACGATCCGGATGGATTCTGGGCCGAACAGGCTAAGCGGCTGGATTGGGTGAAATTCCCAACCATTATCAAGAACACGAGCTTTGCCTATCCCGACATTTCGATCAAATGGTTTGAAGATGGCGTGCTCAATGTCTCCTACAATTGCCTGGACCGGCATCTGGCGACCCGTGGCGAGCAAACTGCCATCATCTGGGAAGGCGATACGCCGGGCACGGACGGCAAGGTCACCTATCTTGAACTGCATGATCGCGTCTGCCGCTTTGCCAATGTGCTCAAGGCCAACGGCGTCAAAAAGGGCGACCGCGTCACCATCTACATGCCCATGGTCATCGACACTGCCGTGGCCATGCTCGCCTGCACCCGCATCGGCGCGGTCCATTCGGTAATCTTTGGCGGCTTCTCGCCTGACTCAATTGCCGGCCGCGTCACCGATTGCGGCAGCAAGATTATCCTGACTGCCGATGAAGGCCGGCGCGGCGGCAAAACCATCCCGCTCAAGAAAAATGTCGACGAGGCGCTCAAGAAAACCGAGGGCGTCGAGAAGGTGATCGTGGTTAAAGTCACCGGCAATCCGGTTGAGATGACCGCCAGCCGCGACGTCTGGTTCCATGAGGCGGTGACGCAGGTCGACGCTAATTGCCCGCCCGAACCGATGAACGCGGAAGACCCGCTGTTCATCCTTTATACCTCCGGCTCCACCGGCAAGCCCAAGGGCGTGCTGCACACGACGGGCGGATATCTCGTCTATGGCTCGCTAACGCACCAGCTTAGCTTCGACTACCAAGATGGCGACGTTTTCTGGTGCACGGCGGACGTAGGCTGGATTACCGGCCACACTTACATCGTCTATGGCCCGCTCGCCAACGGTGCCACAACGCTGATGTTCGAAGGCATTCCGAGCTACCCCAATGCCTCGCGCCTCTGGCAGGTGGTCGAAAAACACAACGTCAACATCTTCCACACCGCGCCGACCGCAATTCGCGCCCTGATGGGCGCTGGCCCTGAATTTCCCGATAAATACGACATGCCCAGCCTCAAGCGACTGGGAACAGTGGGCGAGCCGATCAATCCCGAAGCCTGGATGTGGTATCGCAAGCATGTCGGCAAGGAGCGGTGCGAAGTCATCGATGCGTGGTGGCAAACCGAAACCGGCGGCCACATGATCGCGCCATTCCCTGGCGCCATCCCAACCAAGCCCGGTTCGGCTACCAAGCCATTTTTCGGCATCCGCCCGATCGTGCTTTCGCCGGAAGGCAAATTGCAGGAGCAGACGAAGGCCGAAGGCGTCCTCGCGATTGCCGACAGCTGGCCCGGCCAGATGCGCACTGTCTATGGCGATCACCAGCGCTTTGTCGATACTTACTTCACGCAGTACAAAGGCTACTATTTCACTGGCGACGGCTGCCGCCGCGACGAGGATGGTTATTACTGGATTACCGGTCGTGTCGATGACGTGCTCAACGTATCCGGCCATCGTCTCGGTACCGCCGAAGTCGAGAGCGCGCTTGTCGCTCACCCCAAAGTCTCCGAGGCCGCGGTGGTCGGCTATCCGCATGACATCAAGGGGCAGGGGATCTATTGCTACGTCACCCTGATGGCAGGCGAAACCAGCGATGACGCGCTCAAAATCGAGCTCCGCAACTGGGTGCGCAAGGAGATCGGCCCGATCGCCACGCCCGACCTCATCCAATGGGCTCCTGGCCTGCCAAAGACCCGCTCCGGCAAGATCATGCGCCGCATCCTGCGCAAGGTGGCCGAGAACGACTTTGGCGCGCTAGGCGACACATCGACTCTCGCCGATCCAGCTGTAGTCAATGACTTGATTGAAAACCGCCAGAACCGCTGACGCCCAGACGACCCTCCCCCTGGGGGAGGGTCGCTGCCTTCGGCCAGCAAAGGCCGCTAGCTAGCCATTCCAGCGCCATTGTTTCGGCTGCTTTTTCCGATCAATTTCCACAACCATTCCACTACCCGGACCTTGCCGTGATCTCCCTCCTACGCCTCGCCCTCGCCCTGCCGCTGCTGGCGCTGGCTGCTTCCGCCGTTAATGCCGCGACTATCGAGCAAATGGCCGGGCAGATGATCGTTGTTGGCTTTCAAGGCGATGATGCGGGTGACGCCTCAGTTGAGAAACTTCGCGCCGAAATTGCTGCCGGCCAGCTTGGTGGCGTCATGCTGCTCAAAACCAACGTCAAGAGCCTGCCCGCGGTCTCCGAGATGAACGCCGAGTTCCGTGACGCTTCGCCAGACCTGCCCCCTTTCATCACCGTCGATCAGGAAGGCGGTTCGGTCGAGCGCCTGACCAGGGCTGTTGGCTTCACGGAAATACCTAATGCCGCGGCAATTGCCAAAGGCAACTCGCCCGAAGGTGCTGAGGCTGTCTATGGGAAGATGGCTGCGTCCCTTGCCGATCTGGGCTTCAGCGTAAATTTCGGTCCGGTGGCCGACGTAAACCTCAATACGGGCAACCAGATCATCGCCAAATTCGGTCGCTCCTTCAGCGCCGATGCAGCTGTTGTTGCAAGTTATGGCGAAGCCTTCATCAAGGCGCATCAGGCTGCCGGTGTGCTCACCGCGCTCAAGCATTTTCCCGGCCACGGTTCATCGACTGCCGACAGCCATGAAGGCTTTGTTGATATCACCAAAAGCTGGAAGCCCGAGGAACTCGATCCCTATCGCACCCTGATCACCGCAGGGGACGTTGACATGATCATGGTTGGCCACCTCTACCATGCCGATTATTCCGACGCCGACGCGCAAATACCTTCATCTCTCTCACCGCAATGGATCACGGATGTCCTGCGCACCGATCTCAAGTTCGACGGCGTGGTGATCAGCGACGATCTTGAGATGGGCGCCATCCGCGATCACTTCTCGCTCGAGCAGACTGTCACCATGGCGGTCCGCGCCGGGATGGATGTGCTGCTATTCTCCAATACTGCCGATTATCGCGCCAGCCTGGCGCAGGAGATCCGCGATATCCTCGTTGCGGAGGCGGCAGCCGATCCTGCTTTTGCCGAACGCATCGAGCAGAGCTATAACCGCATCGTCGCGCTTAAGGCGCGCATCAAGTAGCTCGCGGCCACCAACACACTATCGCAGCCCCGCAACACTTAGCCATCTTCTGGCCACAGCCTGTTTCCACGGCGATTAACCCCGGATAAAGTGCAGCGACGAAGCAGGAGTCGTTGCTCGATGGCGGATGACCGCGAAATCCGACAGGTCCGGGCGATTTTTATCTCGGATGTCCATCTGGGCATGAAGCCTATCCGTGTGGGGCAACTCACCGAATTCCTGCGCGCCCACGATGCCGAAACCATCTATCTTGTGGGCGACATCGTCGATGGCTGGCGGCTTGCCAAGGGTTGGCACTGGCCTAGCGAATACAACATCCTCGTACAAATCCTTCTTGATAAGGCGAACGCCGGAACCAAAGTGGTTTACCTGCCCGGCAACCACGACGAGTTCCTGCGCGAATATCTCGGCACTTATTTTGGCGAGATCGAGTTCGTCGACCGCACGGTCCACACCACCGCTACCGGCAAGACCTATCTCGTGATCCACGGTGATCAGTTCGACGTCGTGGTGATGAATGCCAAATGGCTCGCCCATGTCGGAGACTGGGCCTACAACGCGGCCTTGCGCGTCAACATCGCCATCAATTGGGTGCGCCGCCGCCTTGGCTTGCAATATTGGTCGCTCAGCGCCTGGGCCAAGCAGAAGGTCAAGAACGCCGTGTCCGTCATCGGGCGCTTCGAGGAAGCGCTGGTGCATGAGGCCAAGCAGTCCGGCGTCGACGGTGTTATTTGCGGCCACATCCATTTTGCCGACATGCATGATCGCCTGGGCATCCACTACATCAATACCGGAGATTGGGTGGAGTCCTGCACCGCCATTATCGAAACCCCCGAAGGCGGGTTCGAGCTGATCAAATGGACCGAGATGGTGGTCGGCGAACCGCGCCGTTTCCGCCTGCGCCGCGCTGCCGCCGGATAGTGCCAATCCATCTTGCAGCGATCACACTGGCGGCGCATTGTTGCGTCACCTGACACCGTCCGCTTCTTTCCCCGGAGCTCCATCGCAATGGGTCTGCCCTTGGCAGCGCGCGCTGATTCGCCCGCTGTCCGCACTGGTCTTTACTACGCGACCTTGTTCACCTCAGGCGCGGTCAGCAATCCGTTCCTGCCTATTTGGCTGAGCGAGCGCGGGCTCGATACTGCGTCGATCGGCGTGGTCAATGCCGTGCCAATCTTTGCGATGATCGTCATCAATCTTGTGGTGGGCCGAATTGCCGACCGTGCCAGCGACTGGCGCACCGTCATTGTCATCGGCTCCATACTTGCGGCAATCCCACCCATTTTTCTGCTGTTCATGGATGGCCATGCCGCCATCATCATCCTGTGGACGCTGGTGATCGTGCCCTTCCAGGCCATTGCTCCAGTGGTCGATGCCGCTGCATATCGCATGGCGCGCCGCACTGGTCTGGACTTCGGCGCCATCCGCGTCTGGGGCACGATCGGCTTCGTTCTTGTGACGCTAGTTTCTGGGCTGGTGCTAGATCGGCTAGGACCTTCCGCCTTCATACCCCTGCTGGTCGGTGTCAGTCTGGTTCGCGCGCTTGCCTCCCTGCGGCTGCCCTTGTTTCGGGGGCAGGACGACCATATCCGCCCCACGCACCCGATCGACGCGCCGATCAACCCGCTCATCGCCATCCGCATCGGCCAGCTTTGGCGCCCATGGTTCCTGATGACGCTGATCGGCGCCTCTTTGCTCCATGGCAGCCATATGATGCAGATGGGATTCGGCGCGCTCCTATGGGCGGAGCAGGGCGTCCCCGGCTGGGTTATTGGCCTGCTTTGGGCTGTTGCGCCCACGGCTGAAATCCTCGCCATGCTCTACTTCGAGCGGATCACTAAGCGTTTCGCCGCCCGCCATTTGATCCTTATCGGGTGCATATGCGGCGCTATTCGCTGGTGGGGTTTTGCGCTTGAGCCCAGCATCGGCGTCCTCGTCCTGCTGCAAACTCTGCATCTGGCCACCGTTGGCCTCACCTTCCTTGGCATCACCAATTTTATCGCCAACTGGACCACCGAAGACATCGCCGCCGAAGCTCAGAGCTTCTTCGTTGTGCTCCGCCAGATCGTCACTGTAATTACCCTGCTTGGCTTTGGTGTTCTGGCCGGGAGCATTGGTTCGGGCGGGTACTACGTGGCAGCGATTCTCAGCGGAGTAGGCGCCGTGATGGTGTTGATGTCCTTGATCATCATGAACCCTAAAAAGGAAGCCGCATCTGGATAATTCCGGCACATCGCAGCTTGCGTTGCCTCGATAATGGAGTCACGAACGGCTCCGGGCACTGATTTGCCCGGAGTTGATTTCCCCATGCCATCGACACCTCCGCGTTTGGGTTCGCCCGAACTGCGCGCGTCACTGTTCCAGTTCACCGTTTATCTTCCCGGCGCCATCAGCTCGGTGTTCTTGGGCATTTGGCTCAGCGATCACGGCATTCCTGCCGATCAGATCGGCATCATCAATTCGATCCCAATGCTGTGCCTCCTGGCGCTCAACATGGTGATAGGGCGCCTCGCGGACCGCGCGAACGATTGGCGCACGGTCATCATTATCATCGCCCTGATCGGTGCGGCCGTGCCCATTGGGCTGTTCTTCGTCACTGAGTTTTGGGGCATCATGCTGATCTGGGCGATGGTCTCCATGACTGGAGGTTCCATTCCGCCCATTATCGATGCCGCCACCGTGCGCATGACGCGACGCAATGGCACTGATTTTGGGACCGTACGCGCCTGGGCCACTGTGGGCTTTGTGTTCGGCACCGGCGCCCTTGGCCTGCTTATAACCACATGGGGATCGGCTGCCTTTGTGCCGCTGTTTCTCCTCATGTGTTTGCTGCGCGCCGGTTTGAGTCTCTTGCTGCCCCGCTTCCGCGCACCTGGCCATGTGGCGACCCTTGCCGATACGGCCAGTGTGACCAAGCTGCGTGACAGCCTTAAGCTCTGGTTCGTGCTGCCCCTGATCGCTTTTGCTTTCGTGAATTCAAATCACGCCTTGATTGGCGGCTTTGCAGCCCTGATCTGGCACGAAAACGGCATTCCCGACTTTTACATCGGACCGTTGTTCGCGGTTTCCGCCGCCGCCGAAGCCGTCATGATGTTTGCTTGGCGCCGCTTTGGTAGCCGTATTTCGGCGCGCAACATGATCCTGGCGGCTTGTATCGCCTGCGTCGTGCGCTTCGGCGTCATGGCGTTCAACCCATCGGTTGAACTGCTCTTCCTCGTGCAAATGCTCCATGCTATCACCTTCGGTGTCGGCTATTTCGGCATCGTCCATTTTATTGCCAACTGGACCGACGAGTCCAATGCCGCTGAGGCTCAAGGCTTTGCCAACACCCTGCAACAAGCCGCATCAGTCCTGTCACTAGCCGCCTTTGGCTGGCTGGTCGTTTACATGGGAAGCTACGCCTTCATCGCCCCTACGCTGTTCAGCGCCCTCGGCGTCGTCTGTGTCCTGATTTCACTTCATCTGAGGCCACCCAAGGACACATAGGGCCTGACCTGCGGCTACCGCATCATGGACTGGGCTGACCGTTAGCCGTACAAAGGGGTTGTTACGTGACCTCATGGCTGAGCGGTGAATGAACGCTGTCATCGACGCTCTGCCAGCATCCTTCTGGTCCGTTCTTTACAACAGTGCCCGAACGCCTGATCAAACGAACGACCTTTCGGACGGCGCCAATTGCCAACGCTTTGCTTATGCCGTTCTCGGCCATCTCGGCCAGTCGATCCCGTCATTCCGGTCCAGTGAGCTGTGGGAAGATGCCCGCTACACTCAACGAGTGACGCAATTCCAGCCGATGGATCTCTTGTTATTCGGACCCGACAACAATGCCTGGGGCGCACATGTCGCACTTTGTGCGGGAGATGGACACGTGCTTCATCTCTCCAAGCACGTCGGCTTCCCGGCAGTATGGTCGTTCGCCCAATTCGAAGGCCTGCCAAGATACCAAGTCTTACTTGGCGCCAAGCGGATTATCTAGCTCCGAACAAAACGGCCCCGGTTTCCCGAGGCCGTTTCAATTTGTTTGCTGCGCTTAGCTCAACCGACCGCTGGCGTGGGCCAGGGTGGTGTAGACCTTGCCGCGGTCACTCAACAGATATTCGCGGGTTTCCTGGGCAGGGCGGGGACCGGCAGCGGCGCGCTTGAGGAGTTGCTCGAACTCGCCCATGTAAGCCTGGGCAGTGCGGGCAAACTCCGGGTCACGCTGCAGGCGGCGGCGTACATCGTCATAGGTGCTCTGGCCTGACAGCGTATAGATCCGGCGCGAGAACACATTGCTTTCCCCCGCTTGGTAGCGTGCCCAGGCATCCGACAGGGCCGCATCGTCGATCGAGCGGGCAATCTCTTCAGTCAGTCCTGAAAGCCCGGCCTGCTGCGGCTGTGCACTCTGTTGCTTGGCTGTGGCGTTCCGCAGCACGTCGCGCAGCCAGCCGCCAGCTTCTGTCAATTGCGGCGCTGCTGCCGGCTCAGGCGAGGGCTGCGGCTCAGCTTGGCGCACAGGCTCGGCCTGACGTATCGGCTCGGCCTGCCGCGCAGGTTCGGGGCGGGCTGCTGGTGGCATGACCGGTCCCTGGAACACTGGTTGGCGCGCAGGCTGGACAGGTTGCACCGGCCGCTCGACCGTGCGGATCGGGTCTACCAAGGTTTGGCGGACCGGCTCCGGCCGGTACGTCTCGCGCACGGGCTCCGGCTGGCGTGGTTGGTACACCGGCTGCTCTTGGCGCGTTTCCTGGCGCGGCTCCGGCCGCGGCAGTTCCTGGCGTAGGGCAGGGCGCGCCGGTGGCCGGCGGTCGTTAATGTCGAGCGTAGCCGGCTGGCTGCGCACGATGGCGTTGAGTTCGCTCAGCGCTTCGATCTGCTCGGCGACGACCCGGCGCATGGCGGCGGCGCTGGCGCGGGTTTCCTCGGGCAATTCGTTCACGCCGCGCGCCAGTTCCGCCCGCGTGGCTTCCAGTTCACTGCCCACTTCGCGCGCGGTTTCGCGCATGGCGCGGGCCGTGTCATTAAAGCGCTGGGTAGCTTCCTCGATGGCGCGTTGCATTTCGCTGACCATCTGCTGCTGGGCCTGCTGCAGGGCGGCATTGGCCCGGCGCCCTTCGGCCCCCGCCGTGTCGCGGAACTCGCCCAGGCGCGAGGACACATCGCCTGTAGCTTCGTCCATGACCTGGCGCAGGCGGTCGCCCGTGCCATCGATGGCGCGGTGGAAGCCGTCGGTGGTTTCGTCCAGTCGCTGGCGGAAGGTACCGGTGGTTTCGTCGAGCACCTGGCGCACAACGCCGGTGGTCTCATCCATGACCTGGCGCAGATTGCTGGTGGTTTCGTCCATCGCCTGGCGCACGCTGCCCGTGCTCTGGTCGATGGCATTGCGCAATTGGCCAGTGTTGGTGGCAATGGCCGAGCGCACTGATGAGGACGAGTCGTTGAGCGTTTCGGCCAGGGTGCTGGTCGTCGATGTCAGGACATCGGTCACGGATGAAGCTGTCGAAGTCAGCACGTCGCTCACACGGTTGCCGTTCTCTTCGAGCGCAGCATTGACCTGCTGTGCCTGTTCCGACAGCGCCAGCCGCACCGAGGATGCGGTTTCGTTGAGGGCATTGGCAGCCGCTTCGGCTGCGCGCTGCACCACATTGTCCACCTGCGCCACATTGTTATTGAGCGTCGAGGTGAAGCGTTCATTGGTGGCGTAAAGCGCGTTGGCGACGTTGTCCGAGGTCGAGCGCAGTGTCTGGTTGATCTCGCCAGTGGCAGCGGCCAATTGCTCGCTGATGGTCGAAGTGGTCTGCGCCAGCGTCTCGGCCACTGTGCCGGTCGTGGCATTGAGCGCCTCGTCCATGGCGCGACGGGCGCCGATCAAGCGGCGTTCGGTCTCATTCACGGTGTCGGCGATCGACTGGGCAAACATGCGCATCCGGCCGTCGATATCGTCGGCGCGATTGGCAAAGCTTTGGGCTAGCGCATCCATGGCGCCACGGCGCTCTTCGAGCACTTCCATGGCGTTGTCGCCGCTGATGGTGAGCGCACGCGAGGCCTGGTTCATGGTCTCGGCTTCGGAATCGAGCCGGCCGAGGACGCTCGAGAACTCGTCGACCATACCGCGAATGGTTGCCTGCAGTGCCGTAACGTGCTGGCTGACCATGTTGCCGGCCTGTTCGGTCTGTCCGATGGCCTCGCGGATGGTGCTGGAGTAGTTGGAGGTCTGCTGGGCCACCGAGGTTTCGAGATTGGCCAGGTTCGCCGTCGAAGCATCGAGCACGCGTTGCAGCAACAAATTGCTGTCGTTGAGCTTGCCCAAGGCCGCCGTCACGTCCGTTAGGATGCGCGACGTCGACACCGCCATGATGGCTTCGGCTTCGCGGGCATTGTCGCTCAAGGCATCGCGCAAGAGATTGCCGTGGCTGGCCAAGGCTCCTTGCAACTGGTCCGAACGTTCGCTCACCAGCGCCGCAAAGGCGTTGGTGTGCTCCTCGACCGATCGGTTGATGTCGGTCAGGCGGGTTTCGATATTGCCCACCGCATCCACGGCCCGCACGGTCAGCAAGTCGTCGATATTGCCGGCCGCGAGGCGGATCTGTTCCAGTGCCGTGCGCACCGCATTGTCCATGCGGTCGGCGGTTTGAGTGATGTCGCTGGCAATGTTGTGCGTGGCCGCACTGATGCGGGTCGCGATGGTTTCCTCGATCCGGTCGGCACCGGCTTCAAGGTCCGCCATGGATTGGGTGATCGAAGTGTTGATCGAGGCATTAAGCGCAGCAAGACGCTCGGCCGTGATGTCGGCGCGTGCGGTGATCGCCTCGGGCAGGGTGCCGAGGCGGCTGTCGACCATGTCGGTAATGGCCTTGCGCGCTGAATTCACGCCAGTTTCGATGATGTCTGCGGCTTGGCGTGCGCTGTCGCTGACGGTAGCGCTTGCGGCGTCGATGCGACTGGTCACGCCGTGTTCGGCATCGTTGATGCGGGCAATGGCATTGTCGAGGCCGGTGCCCAGATTGGTGTTGAGCTCCACAACGCGACCAGCGATGAGGTCCGACATGGTGTTGACGCGCTCGCTCATGTCATCGCTGGCCGAACGCATGGATTCTTCGATCTTGCGGCGCGCTTCGTCGCCTTGTGCGGACAGGGTGTCGGCCAGCTCGCTCGTGCGCAGGCCGATGGTTTCGCCGATTGAAGTCGTGTGCGTCGCCAGCGTGTCGCCCAGTGCCTGGGTGCGCATGTTGAGCGCATCGGACAATTGCTGGGTGCGGGTGTTTACCACCTGAGCCAGATCCTGCGTACCGCCATCGAGCGCCGCGCGCAGATCGGATGCGCGGGTTTCCAGCTCGCCAGTGAGAGTGTTGGTCCGCTCTGCGATTTCAGTCGCAATCTGCTCGGTGCGCTCAGCGATGCGGCTCGAGAGATTAGCCGTACGGGCTTCAATCTCGCCTGCAAGGCTGGTCGTCCGCGCATCGATCTGCTCAACCAACGCATCTGCGCGGGCATCTAAGCTGTCCACCAGAGAGCCGGTTCGCAGATCCAGGCTATCGGCCAGGGCAATCGTGCGCTGGTCGAGGTTGTCGATGAAATTGCCGGTGCGGGTGTCGAGCCCCTGGGTGAGCTGGCTCGCGCGTTCGTCAATGGCGTTCAGCAGCGCACCAGTGCGGCCGTCCATCGCCTCGGCAAGAGTACCGCCGCGGCTGTCCAGTCCTTCAAACAATTGAGCACCCTGGGCTTCGATCTCGCCAGCAAAGCGTGCTGTGCCTTCGCCCAGACGGTCAACCAGCTGACCGGTTCGTTCCGCAATCTGGGTTGCCAGCGCTTCCGTGCGTTCGTTGAGTTCATGCGTTAGCGTGCCCGTGCGGCTGTCCAACTCCAGCGAAAGCGCCGTGGTCCGCTCCGACAAAGTGTCCGCCAAACGCTGCGTACGGCCGGCGATTGCCTGATCGAAAGCGTTGGTGCTGGTCGACAGCGTGTCGCCCAGTTCCTGGCTGCGGAGGCGGATGGCTTCGCTCATATCACGGCTACGACCAGACAGCGTTTCGTCCAGCGCCTGCACATGCGTTTCGATCGTGGCGGTCAGTTCACCCGTGCGGTTGGCAAGAATGTCGTCAATGGCCTTGGTGCGGCCGTCCAGCGCATCGGCAATAATGCCGGCATGCCCCTCAAGCGAGTCCGCGATCTCGCGGCTGCGGTTCACCAAGGTCTCGGTGATGGCGTGAGTGCGCGCGCCGAGCACTTCGCCCATTTCGCGGGTACGTTCGGCAACCACATCGTTGAAGCGGCCCGATTCCTGGTTAAGCGCCATTTCAAGGACATTAGCCCGAGCGGCGAAGCTGGTGCCCTGCTGTTCAAGGCGGGAGATGAGTGACTCGCCTTTGTCGCCGATAACGCCATCGAGCGTGTTGAGACGCGTATCCAGAATGGCAGCGATTTCAGTCAGGCGTGCGTCAAACTGGCTGAGTGAATCCTGTCCTGCTGATGCCAGCGTGATGCGGGCGCGTTCGGAGGTGTCATCAAGCGCGCCGTTGATCTCGATCACGGCAGACTGAAGGCGGCTGTCCATAGCGTTGAGCTGGATGGAAACGGACTCATCCAGTTGCCGACTTAGCGCCGAAAGCAGCACTTCGGCTTCACGCGAACGCGTCGAGATATTCTCGGCAATGCGCTGGCCGATCACGTCCAGCCCGGCAGTAACGTCTTGGCCGCGGTTGCGCAGATCGTCGAGCAGGGCAGTGCTGCCGGTGCTCAAGACGCCAGAGATTGCGGCAGTGCGTTCATCGAGAGTTGCGGCCAACCGCGTGGTGTTTTCGTCCAGCGCGTCGGCAAGACGGCCCGTTGTTCCGCCCAGCAGGTTTTCCAAGCGAGCCGTGCGTTCGTCCAGGGCCGAAGCGAAGCGGCCGGTGGTTTCGTCCAAAGTTTGAGCAATGCTGCCGCTCGTGCTGTCGAGCAGCGATTCCAGCCGTGCAGTACGTTCATCCAAAGCAGACGCGAATTGGCCAGTCGTAACGTCAAGGCTATCCACGATCCGTCCGCTGGTCCCATCCAGCAGTGATTCCAACCGTGCGGTGCGCTCGTCCAATGCGGAAGCGAAGCGCCCGGTCGTGAAGTCCAGGCTATCGACAATCTTGCCGCTGGTGCCTTCGAGCAAGCCTGCGAGATTCGCGGTGCGCTCTTCGAAGCTGCCGGTGATGGTGCCAGTTCGCTCATCGATTAGGCGTGTACGCTCGTCCATAGCGGAGGCAATGGAGGCTGCATGGTTGTCCAATGCTTCGGTTAGGGCGGTGATCCGGCGCTCAACTCCTTCGTTGAGATTGCCGGCACGGCTATCGAGCGCGTCGGTCAGCGACGCCGTCTTGTCGTCGAAGGTCAGCGAAAGACGTGCGGCGCTGTCATCAAGTGCCGAGATCAAATCGCCCGTGCGGTTTTCCACCAGATTGACGAAGCTGTCGGTCCGTTCGCCGAAGGAATTGGTGAGCGTATTGCCCGCTGTTTCCAGCGCCCGCGTCAGGTTCCCGCCGCTTTCAACGATCGTGCCGGAGATTCGCTGGCTGATCATGTCGAGATCAAATACCAAGCCAGTATGGCTCTCGGTGATTGCTTCGCGCACGCGCTCGGTGTTGGTAAGCACGCTTTCGCGCTGGTTCGCCAATTCGGCGATAAGCGCGCGCATGCGCGATTCGTTGTCCGAATAGGTGCGTTCGAGCGCCGTGACCTCGTTGTGAATCATCACCTCGAGCTCGCCGGCTCGCGACAGGGCGCGTTCCAACCCATCACCAAGGGCGTTTACTTCACGGCGCACGGCTTGCCCGACCGAGGCCACCTTGTCGGCGGCCGTCACTTCAGGCTCTGCCAAGCGAATAGCCGCCTGGGTGATCGAGGACGCAGCATTGCGCAAGTCCTGTGCGCGACGGAACAGCGTCGCCACAGCAAAGAACCCCGCGACCGGCAGGATCATGATGGCGAGCAAGCCAATAAAATCGATCGTTCCGGCGAATTGACCCAAATTGCTTAGTTGCGAGCCATAGCGCAAATAGGCGCCGATGCCCGAAACGGCGAGCCAGAGTACAGAAAGCGCAACTGCTATCCAGATCGGCGCCGCTGACGAGGTGTTGTGCAGGCCATAGAGAATCTTGGAAGGCGCAAAGCGGTCGTCATTGGCGACGGTCCCGGCCTGCTGGGCGATCTTGTCGGCCGCGCGCAGACGCTCCGAGCGGACCGGGTCTGGCTTCTTTTCCGCCGGCTTTGCCTGAGCGGGGCTGTCTATATTGAACACCGAATCCTTGAGCGCATCTTCGACGGCTGAAAATGCTAGCGCTGCCGGATCATTATTGGGGGTCGGGTTCTTCGCCATACTCTTTACAACTCTCGCGTCGGCTTAGCAGCAACAAGGCGGATAGTATGAGTGGTCATGCCAGCCCACCCGTTGCCGGTTGGACCGTCAAATAGAAACAATTCAAGGCAAATGCCACCGAATGTTCCTCAACCTACGCCGCCGCGCGCTGGTTCAAAGCCCATTAATACATTCAATTTGAACCAAACCGAACGCTTTCTTACCCATAGGTTAATTTTCTGGGGAAGACTCGGGGCGTATAGAAAAGGCAAAGCCGTGGCAAAGATGTGGCTTAATCAGTCGTTCACTTGCCGCTTCTAGGTTGGCCCTGCAGAGCTCCTTGTTGGGAGGCTGACGTGTTGTGTTCAGGAGTAAACGATATGGCCCAAAGATCCGCAGCCGAAAATGCCGGGCCAGTCTATCTCATCCGCCCCTCCCGCCCTATCGATCTGGTGCATTTAGCCAAGCAATGCCTGGGCGACGAGCATCTCGAATACGAGATCCTGCGTCTGTTCGACACTACGGTGAAAACCTACTTCGCGCGCCTGATCACATCGGAGGCGCCCGAGGACATCGGCCTCAATCTGCATTCCATCAAAGGCGCTGCCAGCGGCGTCGGCGCCTGGACCATTGCCGACCTCGCCAAATCAGTCGAAGCCGATTTGCATGCCGGCAAGCCAGCCAATGCAGAAACACTCGCTGACCTCGGCCAAGCCATCGAAGAGGCCGGCGAGTTCATCAAGGTGATGCTGAGCAACGAGCCGGCATAAAATCGCCTAGCCGTCACCTGCGCTCACCCACCCACTAGGTCATTCCCGCAAGCGCGGGAACCTCTGTTTATCACCCACACATTTGACCACCTCCCAACCGCACCCTATATACGGCGGGAAATAGCGCTTGTTTGCGCTCAACAACCCAGCAGACCCGATGTCCCTATCCACCGCTGCCGTGGCTGCGCCCCGGCCAATTGCCGAACCGTTCCGCACCCGGCGTACCTTTGCGATCATTTCGCACCCGGACGCCGGCAAGACGACACTGACCGAGCGTCTGCTCGCCGCGGCGGGCGCCATCCAGCAGGCTGGGGCCGTTCGCGGCAAGGCGGGCGTGCGCTCCACCCGTTCGGACTGGATGGAGATGGAGCAGCAGCGCGGCATTTCCATCACCTCATCGGTAATGACATTCGACTATGACGGCTTGACGCTGAACCTCCTCGACACGCCCGGCCACTCCGACTTCTCGGAAGACACCTACCGCACGCTCACGGCTGTCGACGCGGCCATCATGGTCATCGACGCTGCCAAGGGCATCGAGGCGCAAACTCTCAAGCTTTTCGAAGTCTGCCGCCTGCGCGACATCCCGATCATCACGTTCATCAACAAGGTGGACCGTGAAGGCCTGTCGCCGCTCGATCTGATCGACGAAATCCAGGGCAAGCTCGCGCTCGACCTCACCCCCGTGCTGTGGCCGATCGGGCAGGGCGTAGATTTCCACGGTTATCTCGACTTGCTCGAAAAGCGCGTGCTCAGCCCGCAAGGCAAGCCGATCGCCGATTACGAGCAGATCGAGGATTTGCTGGACAACGAAACACTCGTCGACGATCCCGTCTTTATGACGGCACTCGAAACGCTGGAAATGGCCACGGCCATGCTCCCGGCGTTCGATCTCGACACCTTCCATGCCGGCCATCTCAGCCCGGTCCTGTTCGGCTCGGCTCTGAAGGGCATCGGCGTCGCTGAGCTCCTGCGCACGCTGGGCGAGTGGGGCCCTGAACCACGCCCGCAGCCCGCAATTCCCGAACCGATCGAACCTGCTGACAAGAAGGTCACCGGCTTCGTGTTCAAGGTGCAGGCGAACATGGACGCCAACCACCGCGACCGCATCGCCTTCGTGCGCCTGTGTTCCGGCACCTTCACCCGGGGCATGCGGCTGAAAAACGTGCGCTCGGGCAAGGACATGGCGGTCAGCAATCCCATGTTCTTTTTCGGTAATGATCGGGAGCTCGCCGAGCAGGCTGTCGCGGGCGATATCGTCGGCATTCCCAATCACGGCACGCTGTCGGTGGGCGATACCCTCACTGAAGGCGCCGCCATCAACGTCACCGGCATTCCAAACTTTGCGCCCGAAATCATCCGCCGCGTGCGCCTCACCGACCACATGAAGACCAAGCAGATGGCCAAGGCTCTGTCCGATCTCTCCGAAGAGGGCGTCACGCAAGTGTTCCGCCGCGTCATCGGCGCCGATTGGATCGTGGGCGTCGTCGGCCAGCTGCAGCTCGAAGTCTTGTCTTCACGCGTCGCCAAGGAATATGGCGTGCCGATCACCTTCGAGAGCCTCAACTATGAAGTGGCGCGCTGGATCGAGAGCGACGACCCCGAAGAGCTCAAGCGGTTCATTGCGGCGCAAAAAGCCAACATTGCGGAAGACCGCACCGGCGCGCCGGTGTTCCTGGCGCAAAACGCCTGGTGGGCAGATCGCGCCAAGCAGGATTTCCCTAAGATCCGCTTCCTCACCACCAAGGAACGGCATTGACCGGCCCCAACCGCATTGAAGAGCTGCTGAGCGCCGTTAAGACGTCGTTCACCGACGGCTCCCTGGTGCGGCTGAAGCTGGGGGGCTACCATGGTGGCGAGCCAGATCTGAAATCGGTCGAGATCAAGAAGATCACCGTCAAGGCCGGCGAGCGCTTTTCCTTCACCTATCGCTACAAGACGCGCGACATCATCAAGAACTTCATCCAGCCCGAGGCGCTGGCGCTGCTGCGCACCGGGCTCAAGGATGAATTCCGCAGCGCCCAGCTGAGCACCACGGCGTTCGACATGAGCTTTGAACGTAACGGCGACAAGATCCGGCTCAAGCGCACCGAAGTCGCCGGGCGCGAGGCGCCCTCCACCGAGCACAACCGCGCCAAGAACCGCCCGCTGACCGAGACCAACAAGCCGTACCTGCATGCTCTTGGCATAACCGGCAAGGACGGGCAGGTCCGCAATGACGCGCAGGATAAATTCCGCCAGATCAACAAGATGGTCGAAATCTTTGCGCCCCTGATTCAGGCTATCAAGACCGACAAGCCGCGCATCGTCGATATGGGCGCAGGCAAGGGGTACCTGGATTTTGCCCTGTACGATTACCTCGCCAATACAGCGCAAAAGCCTGCCGAGGTGATCGGCGTCGAGATGCGCGAAGCGCTGGTCACCGACGGCAACGCGACCGCCGCTGCCTCCGGCTTCAACGATCTGCGTTTCCAGCCCGGCACCATTCTTGATTACGACGCCACCGGTGCCGACGCCGTCATCGCGCTCCATGCCTGCGACACGGCCACCGATGACGCGATCTTCAAGGGCATCGCTGCCGGCGCTTCGCTGATCGCCGTCGCCCCGTGCTGCCACAAGCAGATCCGCCGCGAAATGGAAGCCGGCCAGCCCGAGGGCAAGCTCGACGTGCTCCTGCGCCATGGCATCTTTCTTGAGCGGCAAGCCGAGATGGTAACCGACGCCCTGCGCGCGCTCCTCCTTGAACTCAACGGCTATCGCACCAAGGTCTTCGAGTTCGTTTCGGACGCCCATACGCCGAAGAACAATCTGATCGTCGCCGAAAAAGATGGCCGGGTCGGGCGCGATCGTGAGGCGGTGCTGACACAGATCGCCCAGACCAAGGCCATGTTTGGCATCAAGCGACATTATCTGGAAGGGTTGCTGGGCCTCTGAGCTTTCAACAACCACGATGTCACCCCGGGCTTGACCCAGGGCCCATCCCGAGATCGCTCCCCAACCGCAAGGTGGTCCCAACAACCACCTGAGGATGGATCCCGGCGCAAGGCCGGGATGACACCGTGTTTGTTGCCGGGCCAGCCGCCATCCCCTATATCCAGACTAACACCGAAGCCCCGAGACCTCATGACCAAGATTACTTTCGTCCGAAAAGACGGCGAACGCATCGAGACTGAAGCGCAGAACGGCGCGACCGTGATGGAAACAGCCATCATGAACGGCGTGCCCGGTATTGTCGCTGAATGCGGCGGCGCGTGCACCTGCGCCACCTGCCATGTCTATGTCGATGATTCTTGGACCGAAACCGTAGGCGGCCCATCCATGATGGAAGAAGACATGCTTGATTTCGCCTTCGACGTGAAGGCCTCAAGCCGCCTCAGCTGCCAGATCAAGGTCAAGGACAATCTGGACGGCCTCGTCGTGCACGTTCCAAGCCGCCAGGGGTAGGCGTCACCTTAACTCCAGGCCCAAACGCTTCAGTCGACACCTCCCCCAGCAGGGGAGGATCAAGGTGGGGTTCTCTGCTCAAACATCCGGGCTCTCCGACCCCCACCCAACCTCCCCCTGCTAGGAGGAGGAGTGAAGCGGTGTATGATCAGAGCAAAATTTGCTCCATGGCTCTGTCGCTAAGATTCATTTAGCGGCTGCGGGGCTAGAACGCTGCCGGCTTTCCAAGCGCTGACCCCCAAGGGAAATATAAAGGCTATTGAATCTCAACGGCTTGTTCCCTCGGTGCAATCCGCCTATTTTCCGGCCACTCGCAACAGGATCAAGATGGGCTCTCTCAACACATTTCCGTTGAGCTACAAAGTACAGGGTCAGCGCATCGTCATCATCGGCGGTGGAGACGAAGCCCTCAACAAGGTCCGGTTGGTTACTAAGACTACTGCGCAAGTCGTGATTATATCGCGGGTGATTGAGGCCGACTTTAGCGGCTTCGAAGTTCAGGTCGTCGCCCGAGGCTTCGAGCCATCCGATCTTGATAGCGCCGCGCTGGTTTTTGTTGCCGAAGAGAGCGCCGACGCCGATCTGGCGAAGTACGAAGCCCGCCGCCGCAACATTCCGCTCAACGTGGTCGATGTGCCTGCGGAGTGCGATTTCTACACCCCGTCCATTGTCGAACGTGCGCCGCTGACCATCGCTATTTCCAGCGAGGGCAACGCACCGGTGCTGGCCCGCCTGGTTCGTGCGCGGATCGAGGCTATGCTTTCCCCGGGCTTTGGCAAAATCGCCAGACTGGCCGGAGGCTTGCGCCACCGCGTTGAACATCTGATTCATGATGGTGCCTCCCGTCGCCGCTACTATGAGGCTCTGGTGACCTCGCCAAAGGTCGAGACTGCGACTGAGGCCAGTCCGGTTGCCGGGCGCTACGAGGCTGAAATCTTGCTGGAGCAGCATCTTGGTCATGGCGCTGGCGAGGGTGTCGTCTGGTTGATCGGGGCAGGGCCGGGTTCAGAGGACCTTCTGACCCTGCGCGCCCAGCGTCTGCTGCAGGAAGCCGATGTCATTGTCCATGATCAGCTGGTGCCCAGCGTTGTCGTCGACATGGGCCGCCGCGATGCCGAACGGATCGATGTCGGCAAGGCCAAAGGCCACCACAGCTTTAGCCAGGCGCAAATCAACACCTTGATCGTCCGCCTTGCCAAGGAAGGCAAGCGCGTTGCTCGCCTCAAGTCGGGCGACCCCATGGTGTTCGGCCGCGCCGGTGAAGAGATCTCCGCGCTTCGCCAGGCCGGAATAAGCTATTGCATCGTTCCCGGCGTTAGCGCGGCTCTCGCCGCTGCCGCGGATACCGCAACGCCGGTGACATTGCGCGGCGTGTCGAGCGGCTTCATCATGGCAACCGCTCATGGTGCCGACGACACCGATCTGCGCCATTGGGTGGCGCTCGCGCAGTCCGGCATGACGCTTGCGCTCTATATGGGCAAGTCCATCGCGTCCGAAGTGGCTACGCGCCTTGTGGCGCATGGCGCCAGTCCAGAACTGCCCGTTGGCATAGTTGTCAACGCCGGGCGCCACAACACGACAGCATATTCGGGCGATCTGCGGTCCCTGATCGCAAGTCATGCGACGTTCAGCGAAGGTCCGGCAATCATTCTCATAGGCGAAGCAATTGCAGCCGGGGATTGGGCCAATAGCGCCAAATTCGCCGCTGGACGCTTCAAGGTAGCTTAGATACATGGAAATTCTGACAGGCAACGAGTTGACGTCCGGCGGGACGGTTTATCTCGATCGAACAGGAACTTGGGTCGAGGATCTGCAGTCTGCACGCATCTTCGGCAAGGACGAGGCCGCGGAACGCGATGCGGCGCTTGCCGCCACCAAGGCGACTGGTCGCGTGATCAGCCTTGAGATCGAAGAAGTAACGCTAGACGAGGGGCGGATTACCCCCAAGCGCCTGCGCGAACGCATCCGGGCTTTGGGTCCGACTGCGCCGTTGACATTGAAGGGCGAGATTTACGACCGCCAGCATTTGGGTGAGGACGGTCATGTATCGATATGACGAATTCGACGCGGCTTTCGTAGCAGGCCGCACGGCGCAGTTCGCCGACCAGGTAAAGCGCCGCCTTTCGGGCGAACTGAGCGAGGACCAGTTCCGGCCGCTCCGCCTGATGAATGGCCTATATCTGCAGTTGCACGCCTATATGCTGCGGATTGCAGTGCCTTATGGCACTCTGTCATCCCGGCAGATGCGCATGTTTGCCCATATTGCCCGCACATATGATCGGGGCTATGGGCACTTCACCACCCGCCAAAACATCCAATTCAACTGGCCCAAGCTCAAGGACATCCCGGTGATCCTTGAGGAACTGGCATCGGTGGAAATGCACGCCATCCAGACCTCGGGCAATTGCATTCGCAATGTCACGGCTGATCACTTCGCAGGCGCTGCCGCCGACGAGATCATTGACCCGCGTCCGATTGCGGAAATCTTGCGGCAATGGTCCAGCTTGCATCCAGAATTCTCGTATCTGCCGCGCAAGTTCAAGATCGCCATCACCGGCTCCCCGAACGACCGCGCCGCCATCCGCTTCCACGATATTGGCCTGCAGGCTGCAACCAATGCTGCCGGCGATATCGGCTGGGAAGTCTGGGTCGGTGGCGGCCTTGGCCGCACGCCGATGATTGGCAAGCTGATCAACAGCTTCGTGCCCAACGAGCACCTGCTGGCCTATCTCGAGTCGATCATGCGCGTGTACAACCGCTATGGCCGGCGCGATAACAAGTACAAGGCGCGCATCAAGATTCTGGTGCACGAGGAAGGCCTCGAAACGATCAAGGGACAGGTAGAGGCCGAGTTCGCTGAAGTTCGCGGTGGCGTGCTCACGCTCCCCCAGGCCGAGGTTGATCGGATCACCGCCTATTTTGCGCCGCCCCAGTTCAAGCCGCAGCCGGCCACCAAGATTGACGTTGCCTATCAGTCCATCATCGATCCAGCCTATGGCCGCTGGCTCGACAACAATATCAATTCGCACCGCGAACCCGGCTATGCCTCGGTTACCATTTCGCTCAAGCCCATTGGCGGTGCCCCGGGGGATGCGACTGACAAGCAGATGGACGATGTCGCTGATATCGCCGAGCGTTACGCCTTTGACGAGTTGCGCGTAACTCACGAGCAGAACCTTGTCCTGCCCCATGTGGCCATTGCCGATCTTAGGGCCGTCTACGACGCGCTGGTCGCCACCGGCCTTGCCGATGGCAATACGGGGCTGATCACCGACATGATCTGCTGCCCAGGCCTGGATTTCTGCGCCCTGGCTAATGCGCGCTCTATCCCCATCGCGCAGGAGATCAGCAAGACCTTCGCTGAGCCCAAGCGCCAGGCCGAGATCGGCGATCTCAAGATAAAGATATCGGGCTGCATCAATGCCTGCGGCCACCACCATGTCGGCCACATCGGCATCCTTGGCGTTGAAAAGAAGGGCGGCGAGCTCTACCAGATCACGCTGGGCGGCGATGCCACCGAGCAGGCTGCTGTCGGGAAGATCATCGGACCGGGCTTTGAGGCAGAGAAATTGCCCAAGGCCATCGAGACCCTGGTCGACACCTACATCGCCAAGCGCGTCAGCGCCGACGAAACCTTCATTCAAGCCTACCGGCGTCTTGGGGAAGCGCCCTTCAAGGAGGCCCTCTATGGCAATGCCTAAACTCGCCCTGGTCCAGCCTGCGCACGACAAGCTGCGCGCGCTTGGCATTCTCGCGCTCAATGGCATGTTCGACGAGATGGATGCCGTCGGCGTGCTCCGCTATGCCACGAGCGACGTGCTCCCCGGTGACCTGGCCATTGTCTCGTCTTTCGGTGCCGATTCAGCCGTGCTGCTGCACCTTGTCGCGCAGGTCGATCCGAGCCTACCAGTCTACTTTCTCGAAACCGGCAAGCACTTCACCGAAACGCTTGAATACGTTGAAACGCTAAAGCGGCACCTTGGCCTGATCAACGTCCACGCCATCTACCCCGACGAAGGCGACGTGAAGCGCTTCGATCCAACCGGTACGCTTTGGGAAACCGATCCCGATAGCTGCTGCCACATCCGCAAGACCGAGCCGCTTGAGCCAATCACCGAGCAGTATGGTGGCTGGGTCACCGGTCGCAAGCGCTTCCAGACCGTCGAGCGCGGCGTGCTACCGCATTTCGAGTTGACGAGCGATGATCGCATCAAGGTCAATCCGCTTGCGCACTTCTCCGATGCTGACGTCAATCAGTATAAGATCCAGCATGGCTTGCCCGAGCACCCGCTGTTCGCTAAGGGCTACAAGTCGATCGGCTGCGCGCCTTGCACCTCGGTGGTTGCCGAAGGAGAAGACCCGCGCGCCGGACGCTGGCGCGGCCTCAACAAAAAAGAGTGCGGCATTCATTTCGACTTCAACGGAGCGATCGCCTCGCCCATGACTGCTGCGACCCGACATAACCTCTGGAAGAACGGCGCCTTCATTGCCGATCCTTTCCATGCCTGGGCCGAGGGCGATGACCCGGCAAGCGCCAGCTACAAGCATGTGCCGTTTGCCGTCTTCTTCGCCCATCGCGACGCTTTCCTCGCCAATCCACATCCGCTGGGGCTTCTGATTGCTCCGGGCGATCGGATCGAGGACGTGCAATTGGATCTGTATTGCTTTGCTTCCGTGGCGATTCAGTTCCCCGCGTTCAGCGATGGGCGTGGCTATTCGACCGCACGTCTGATCGCTCAACGTTACCAGTACGCTAACGAAATCAGGGCTGTTGGTGACGTTTTGCAGGATCAGATTCCACTGATGCGCCGCTGCGGAATCAACGCTTTCGTGGTCACCCATGAGCCGACCCGCGCGGCGCTGATCGAGAACCGCCTGCCCGAAGTCAGCCTCTTCTACCAGCCTGTTGGCACGACCGAGATCCCTGTCGGCACTCGCCCCTTTCTTCGCCGCGTGTCCTGAGGTAAGCGGATCGCGCACACACATCAACTTGGAATGCCAATGACTTGCGGCATTCTAGTCCGCTGTGGCGCTGCTGCCGTATAATCGGGAGCAGTGAGCGGCAGACCCCGGTTTAAAACGGATTTTGAGATAGACATGTCAACTGAAATCACCACCGACGTTGTCGTGATCGGCGCAGGCCCCTGCGGGCTTTTTGCGGCCTTCGAACTCGGTCTGCTCGATCTCAAATGCCATTTCATCGACATCCTCGATCGCCCCGGCGGCCAGTGCGCCGAGCTGTATCCGGAAAAGCCGATCTACGACATTCCCGGCTTTCCCGTGGTGACGGGCCAGCAGCTGACCGACAATCTAATGGCACAGATCGCGCCGTTCGCGCCCGAGTTCCACTTCAACCGCATGGTCAACTCGATCGAGAAGCAGCCGGACGGCTCCTTCAAGCTGGCCACCGATGCCGACGAAATCTTCAACTGCAAGGTCGTGGTGATCGCTGCCGGCGGTGGCTCGTTCCAGCCCAAGCGCCCGCCAGTCGAGGACATCGAGCAGTTCGAGAACAAGTCGGTGTTCTATTCAGTCCGCAAGATGGATGATTTCCGCGGCCAGGACGTGGTGATCGTTGGGGGCGGAGACTCGGCGTTGGACTGGACACTCAATCTACAGCCCATTGTCCGCTCCCTGACGCTTGTGCACCGCCGCGCCGTATTCAAAGCCGCTCCGGCTTCGGTCAACAAAATGCAGGAGCTGGTGGGCGAGGGCAAGATCAACTTCCTCACCGGCCAGATCGCCAAGCTTGACGGCGAGAACGGCCAGATCGACCATGTCCATCTGACCACTGATGCGGGCGATCTGTCAGTCCCAGCAACGCGTTTGCTGCCTTTCTTCGGGTTGACCATGAAGCTGGGTCCAGTGGCTGATTGGGGTCTCGAGCTCAACGACAATACGATTGTTGTAGACACCGAAAAGTTCGAGACGTCCGTACCCGGCATCTTTGCCATCGGTGATATCAACGCCTATCCGGGCAAGCTCAAACTGATCCTGTCGGGCTTCCATGAGGCGGCGCTGATGGCCCAAGCGGCCAAGGCCATCGTCTCGCCTGGCGAACGCGTTGTGTTCCAATACACCACTAGCTCGACCAAGCTGCAAAAGAAGCTTGGCGTCGCTTAAGCCCAAAAGCGTGGTGCCTCAGCCTTGTCGGCGGGGCATATACGGGGGTAAGGACCCCCCCTGAGAAGGAAGCGCCCATGATCATCCATGTCACCGACCAGGCAGGCGAAAACCACGAGCTTGAAGGGCTCGAGGGTTGGCGCGTCATGGAGGTGATCCGCGATTGGGGCCTCAACATCAAGGCGGAGTGTGGCGGCGCGCTGAGCTGCGCCACCTGCCATGTGTATGTTGATCCTGCTTGGACGGACACTGTCGGTGCGCCAAGCGAGGAAGAAGAAGACATGCTCGACAGTGTCGGCGATGTCCGGTCCAATTCTCGCCTGTCCTGCCAGATCCTGATGAGCGACGCGCTTGACGGCTTGAAAGTGACCTTGGCCGCCAGCGCCACCAAGGACTGATCGATTATTCAGCGGCAATCGCGGGCACATGAACATGGCCGTGCCGCTCGATCCAGGCGGTAAACCTTTCTACCCAGTTGTTGAGAAATACCTGGGTTGTCTCGTCGGTGATCTCTAGATCGTCCGTGATAATGCCTGGCTTCATGTGGAAGTAAACTTCCGGCTGGCCCATGACGACAAAGCCATAGACCGGGAGGATGTAGCGAAGATGGCCTTGTCCTGCAGCGGTGCCAGTTGTTCCCGGCGTTGCGCCGATCACAGCCACTGGCTTGTCCGTCCAAGAGCTTGATCCGTAAGGGCGGGATGCCCAGTCCAGTGCGTTCTTAATGATGCCAGGGAACGAGCGATTGTACTCCGGCATGACGATCAGAACGGCGTCGGCTGCTTCTACGGCGCGCTTAAGATCGAGCACTGGCTGGGGAGGGTTCAACCAGAGTTCATCGTCATAATGAGGCAGGCTGGCGATATCGATGTAGTTGAAGTTCAGCTTGCCGGCAGCCAGCACTTCCAGGGTCCGCGCCAATTTACGATTTATTGAGTTGGGGCTTAAACTTCCGCTGAGTACAGCAATTTTTTTCATGTCAGTTCCATGGTATGCGTTAGTAACTGACGCTATATGAATAACCTGTTTTGTTGCCGCAAGACGGCACTTTATCGATACGGAAGGTACGAAAATGAAACCATCGGTTGAGACACAGGACCATGACTGCCGCCCGGTAGGCGAGATCCTGCACCAGATTGGTGGGAAGTGGACAGTGCTCGTGATCAACACGCTAAGCGATGGTCCAATGCGATTTTCCGAGATTAAGCGGATGGTCGGTGGCATCAGCCAGAAAGTCTTGACAGCTACTTTGCGCGATCTTGAGATGGACGGTCTCGTCACGCGCACGGTAACGCCATCCATCCCGCCACGCGTGGACTACGAGCTGACCGAACTGGGTCAAGACTTGCAAGGACCGCTCAAGACTTTGGGTCAGTGGGCGATCGACAATCGCGCAAGGGTGCTTGAAGCTCGGCGTCAGTACATGCTGGAAAATCCACATGCCGGTAGCCAGAACAGGGTTTCTTTCACGCCAATGCGGCTTCAAGCAGCAGAATAACTGCTCGGATAACCTAAGTTAATCAAGTTGGTCATAGGTGTTTGCGTCTGCTTAACTCTTTTGAGGGACCGTGAAGCCATCAAGAATTCATTTGCATGAAGAGCAGTGTGATGGCGACGTCCGGATGTGAAGGTTGTCGAAATACCGACGCAAACGCTTTTTCCATTCCGTTCACCATGGCCTTCCAGCCCATCATCGATCTGCCAGCTGGCAAGATATGGGGTTATGAAGCGCTGGTGCGCGGCGTGGCCGGCGAGGGTGCCTATCAGGTTCTGAGTCAAGTCACTGACCAGAACCGATATGCGTTCGACCAGGCATGCCGCGTCAAGGCGATTGAACTGGCTGCAAACCACATCGGTGACACGCAAGCCAAGCTCAGCATTAACTTCATGCCGAATGCCGTTTATGAGCCAAAGGCCTGCATCCGCGCTACGCTTGCAGCGGCAAGCCGGACCCAGTTTGATCCGAGCCGGCTTATGTTTGAGTTCACCGAAAACGAGCGGATGACCGATGTTGAGCACGTCAGTCATATCGTTAGCGAATATCGACGCATGGGCTTCACCACAGCGCTGGATGACTTTGGGGCTGGCTATGCTGGTTTGTCGCTGCTTTCACGATTCCAGACTGATCTTATCAAGCTCGATATGGAATTGTTGCGCGGCATAGAGGCCTCGCCGGTCAAGCAAGCCATTGTGCGCGGGCTGATTAGCATAGCGGCGGAACTCGGCATCATGCTGCTGGCTGAAGGCGTAGAAACCGCAGCCGAGCTCGGGGTGCTGAAGGCTTTAGGAATTAACCTGTTCCAAGGGTATTATTTCGCCAAGCCTAAGCTGGAGAGTTTCGTCTCGTTTGGTGATGTGGCGCAGGCCGCCTAAGGCTGCTTGGCAGTTTCGCCGACAAGCTTGGTAAGCTCCGGGATGAAGTCCCGCACCGACGGCTGGGATTGCGTTTGAAACGGCATAGGCCGCACCACTCGCATTGCGGCGATGCCGACTCGCACTGTCATCAGGCCATTGACGACACCTTCGCCCAATCGGGCGGAGACTTTGGCAGCCAGTCCTTGGCCGACCAATTGCTCGACTATCCCGTCAGTCAGAACCAGCCCGCCAGTAACGGCAAGATGGGCCAGGATTGCGCCGGCCAGCCGCCAGGATCCGAAAAAGCCTGGCCGTGCTCCGTAGAGGGCGGCAATCGCGCCTGCGAGGCGGACGCTTTCGTAAACAACAAAGGCAATGTCTACCAAAGCACGTGGCGACACAGCGGTGACCAGCGCTACGCGCCGTGCGGAGGCTGCTGTCAGTGTCTTTGCCCTAGCGTCGAGTGGAGCCATGAGGCTGCGCTCTGCTAGGGCGGTGATCTCGTGACCGTCAAAGAGGTGAGGGAGATGATCGGCTACAGACTGGCGGGCTCGCGCGAGATCGCTTCGGCTTGCGTAAACGTCCAAAAGACTGTCGACTACGATCTTTGCGCCATGCTGATCGTTCTCGGCGGAGGCTAGAGCTGTATCGTTACGTAGCTGGTCGAGTACACGGAGACGACGAAGCGCCAGAACCTCTCGTATGACGAGTGCTGTTAGGGCGAGGATAAGAACGAAGAGGACCACCAAGCCGAGCCATCCTAACAACGGATTGGTTTGGTACAGGTCCCGGATTAGCCGCTCTGCCGCGAGCCCTAGACCGGCAGAGATTAGAATACCAACTGCCGTCCAGGCCAGCCGCTCCAGCCAAGTTGTGCGTCTTGCTGGCGGAGCGACAAGAATGCTGTCGGTTTCAGGTTCGAAAACCGGTTCGCTTACGATGGTTTGATCCGGTGAGAAGGCTTTTGGTGCACGAACGGCACTTGCTTCTTCTTGCGCTTGCACCGGTCGAGCTATCGGGCGTTTCATTGCAGACGATCCCCCAACAAATAGTCCAAAGCGCGATCGAACCGGATATGGGGCAGTAAAACATCGCCATTGGCGTTCCGCTCGAGCTTTTGCGGCGGAGCGAAACGGAGGAAGTTCAGCGCTACCCGCGTGCCGTCTTCAAACAATGAGTTCGGCCGCTCCGGTAAATCGCCAGGGAACAAGGCTATTTCGGTTTTACCGTCATAGGTCTGGCCGTCTAGCGTCTCGCCAGGCAAAGGCGTGCCGATGAGTGTAGGCAAGGTCTCGCCGGCTTCATTGATCGTGCCTTCGCGCGTGGCCCTGATCCCTGCCACTGCGAGGGACTTCGTCATGGCGCCGGCAAAGCGCGCGCGTTTGGTGGCGTTGGCCACGAGGCGGTTCAGGATTGCTTCCAACCGGTCATGGCTTGTGTGATGTACATGATCGGCCTTGGTGGCCGCGAATAGAATGCGGTCGATCTTGCGGGTAAAGGGGCGCAGCAGCGGATTGGCCTCACCCTGACGGAAACAGGCTAAGACGGCGCTAAGTGCAATTTCGAGATCAGCGACAGCAGCCGGTCCTGCATTGAGGGCCCGCAAAGTGTCCACCAGGACGATTTGCCGGTCCAGCCGGGCGAAATGGTCGCGGAAAAATGGCCGTACGACGCGATCCTTATAGGCCTCAAAGCGGTTTTCCAGCATGCTGTAGAGTGTCGTGCCGCGTCGTAATTGCGCTGGAGGCAGGGGCGAGAAGGTCAGGGCAGGAGAACCCTCCAAATCTCCAGGCAAAAGGAAACGCCCTGGCGGCAGGGTCGACAAGGCACCGTGTTCCCGGCTCCGGCGCAGGTAATCGGTGAACGCCGCAGCCAACCGTTCGGCGTCAACGTCGTTGGCGTCCTTGGACACATCAATGCCGTCTAGCACCTCAAGAAAAGGCGCAGCCTCCTTGCCCGAGCCTGTTCTGCGGGCGCGCTCGAGTGCCTCGGCGCTCCACTCTGAAAAGCTCAGCCCAAGCAGGGGTAGGTCCAGCAGCCATTCGCCGGGATAATCGACAATGTCGAGATTGAGCGTCGACGGACCACTAAAGCCCGAATACCAGTTTTTGGATTGATATTTGAGGACAAGCCGCAACTGGGAGACGCGGCGCGTTCCGTCTGGCCAGGCAGGCTGGCGTCCCGTCAAGGTTTCGAGATGCTGCTCATAGGCAAAGCGCGGGATCGTTGCATCGGGATATTCGGCAAGTTGCGCACCAATGAAGCGCCCCTCGGCAAGTGGAGTAAAACCCGGCAACCGGCCGCCGGTCAGCAGATTATGCACAAGGGAGGTGATGAAAATGGTTTTGCCAGCGCGGCTAAGGCCCGTGACACCCAGGCGCAGGGTGGGGGTAAATGCACCGGTGGCATTGTCAGCAAGATTGGCAAGGGCAATGCCCAGTTCGTCGACAATTGTCGTAGGAGGCTGGGGCAAGCGCGGTTTTCTCCACCTATACCGCAGAAGTAGTCGTTCCTGCAGTGCTTTCAAGCGCCGGGCTGATTGAACATCACCCACTCAGCCCGGCAACTGGCTACGCCGCTCAGGCCTTTTCCGTTCCAATTTTGGTCAGATCATAGGGTGTCGTTTGGTAGATTTCGTTGATCCAGTTCTGGAACAACAAATGTGCATGACTGCGCCAGCGGTTTTCGGGCTCGGCCGAGGTGTCGCCGTTGGGGAACAAATTGGCAGGTGGCGGCGTCTCGAGACCGGCTTTGATGTCTCTTTCATATTCATCGACCAGCGAGCGATTGTCATATTCCAGATGATTGAGGAAGTGCACGGCTCGGTGCTTCTGATCGCCCAGCATACACACCCCGATCTCAGGATTGTCGATCATGATTTCCAGATCAGGCGAAAGCGTTGTCCGGTCTATATCGTTGTAGCGGGAAACCGGTATCATTGGGCTATCCGAGAACCCACGCAGGAATGGCGACTTGGGCGCCTTCACTTTGTGCCGGAACACACCGAAGGCTTTATCGGGCATGCGATAGCGTTGCGCACCATGGAAATGGTGCAGCGCCGCCTGGGCGCCCCAGCAGATGAACATAGTGTGGTGCACGTTGGTCTGCGTCCAGTTCATGATCTCTAGCATCTCTGGCCAGTAGCGGACCTCCTCGAACGGTATGTTGGCGATCGGCGCTCCCGTTACGATAAAACCATCGAACTTCTTGTTCCGCACTTCTCCCCAAGTCTCGTAAAAGGTTTTCAGGTAATCCTCGGGGGTATTCTTGGCGATGTGGTCGGTTACGCGAACAAGCGTTAGTTCAACCTGCAGGGGCGTCGAGCCGATCAGCCGAGTGAACTGGGTTTCCGTGCGCTCCTTGTTTGGCATGAGGTTCAGAAGGCCAATCTCAAGGGGGCGGATGTCCTGCCGCGCGGCGCGCGTGGAGTCCATCACATAGACGCCCTCGTCTTCAAGGGTCTTGCGAGCAGGCAGATTATCGGGAATTCGAATAGGCATTGGAGCCTCTTAATGGAGGAAGTTCGAGAAGCGGTTTGAGGCGGTGCGCGTCTCCCAAAGGAGCCGCGCTAACGCATTCGCTTCTCGATCGACGCTGCCATCAAATCCACGAACTCATCGCCATCACGAACTGTCGCCAGGTCTGATGCTTCCACCACATAGCCGAAATTGTCGGCAAGCGCCTGGTAGCGCGGAAGCCTATCGTGCAGCAAGGCTTCAAAACCCCAGGCACCAAAGCCCGCTGGGTCCACATCGCAATCTTCGATGATGCCGTTGATCAGCTTGTACTCTGCCCATTTCTCCACCAGGAAATGTGGCCGATAGTACATCGGTTTGGGGCTTTGCTCGAAGCGCCGCACTAGTTCGGATGCGTCCTTGCCTGTTCCCCGGATGTAAAGCAGGGCGGTTGAACCCGTAAGCGTCTTGATGACGGGATCGTTTGGATTTGCTGGATCAATCACTTCGATCAGCGAACCGCCCGTGTCGGCGATGAAATCGCTGTAGCCATAGAGCGCTTTTGCACGCTCGACAAAATAGGGCACGTCCTGCAAAGCCGCAATTTCGGCAACTCGATGCTGTTCCTGTCGGCGCTGATATTCGGCGAGCGGAAGACCACCCTTGTCGGGGTCCCCCGGAGTGCCGAGATAACTCGAAAGCGGGTCCAGATTGTCGAAGGTGATGTTGGACGAGATGTAGATCGAGTCCGAACGCAGCAGTTCGGCCAGGAAGGGCACCTTCATGGCTTCATGCTTGAAATTGTCGACGATGAACTCGCCCATGTAGCGAGTTCCGATGCGATAATCGGCCGAGTAGTGAAACCAGTTGTGGGCACGAAGCAAATTGGACAGCCGCGTCTTGCCAACGCCTGCCATGCCGAACACAGTCACTGCGCGACGTGGCGATTTGACGAACTCATCGGCGTTCTTGAACAGCATCTAAAGCCCCGGTCTTCAGCGCTCCCCAATACTGCAAGCTCTTGTCCTCCACAAGCAGGCGGCAAATTCTGCCGCCTAGTCGGACTCAATTGCCGGTGGGCAATGATCGGGTGCCCAGATGCAGACGAAAACATCAACAAAAACAAAGCTCCAAGGAGTTGGCATCCAATTTGCTCCTATTCCAGCGAATAAGCGCATCTGGGCGCACGATCTTTGGAGAGTTGTTATGGGCATCTACGGGGCTCTTTCCGCGGCAGTCACCGGCCTTCGGGCCCAGTCGCATGCGCTGGAAAACATATCGGGCAATATCGCGAACTCGCAGACCACCGGCTACAAGCGCATCGAGACCGACTTTCTTGACCTGATCCCCGATGCCCCCTTGAAGCGCCAGGTCCCCGGCGCTGTCCTCGCCCAGTCCCGCGGCACCAATGAAGTGCAGGGCGACATCAAGACCGTTGCAAACGAGACGTTCATCGCGCTCAACTCGAGCGGTTTCTTTGTGGTGGAGCCAAAGGTCGGCCAGTCCGACGGCAATTCAGAATTTGCCGGTACAAACTTCTATACCCGCCGTGGCGACTTTCAGATCGACAAGGACGGTCTGCTGGTCAACGGCGCTGGCTATTACCTCAAAGGGCTGCCCATCGACCCAGCAACTCGCAACATCTCGGGCTCGGTGCCGGAAGTCATTAAACTATCCAACGCCTTCCTGCCAGCGCAGGAAACCGCTCGTATTAATTATCAGGCAAACTTGCCGCAACTGCCAAAGACTACAGCCTACAACGCGACCGTCTATAACAGCGAACTGATCGAGCCCAGCAAGTATGTCGGTTATGCAGGGGCTTCAACGCCCGCAACCATGACGGGCGCTGCGCTCACGGGCGCCAATGCCGCTAATACGGTGTTCAACGTGGGCGAAACGATCTCGTTGAACGTCAATGGCAATGAAATAACATTCGAGTTCACCAGCGGCGCTCCAGCTGCTGCTGGCAATCAGGCTATTGATATTTCTACTGCTCCCGCGACGGTCGACGGTGTCTTGGCGCGCCTACAAACTGCCCTTCGGTCCGCCGGCGGACCAGCGGCGGCTAGCGCCACCGTCGCGATCAATGCTGGCAATTTCCAGATCACTTTGGGTAGCGACTATCATGCCGATTTCTCTGTCGTAGGGGGTGACGCAGCCCAACTCACCGCACTTGGCCTGACCAACCCAAGCGTGTCTACCGTGCCAACACGGCCGGCCTTCACCACCATTGCCGCGAGCGATGATACCCTGTTCAAGTCCAACTCGGTCGCAGGTGGTGCTATCACCGTTTACGCCCAGAACGGTGCGCCCGCGAACGTGCAAATGCGCTGGGCCAAGGTGGACAGCGCCGCCTCCGGTGGCGCCGATACATGGAACCTTTTTTACATGTCTGATAGCGCCGCGACGGGCGGTGCGCCCATGTGGACCAACGTTGGCCAGAACTACACGTTTGGTCCTGATGGTTCGCTGGTTGCTCCGGGTATCTCGACCATAACCATCAACGATCTTTCGATCAACGGTGTTGTCATAGGGGACGTGGAACTCAAGCATGATACCAATGGTATCTCGCAGTTCAACGATGTGAACGGCACGGTGAACGTTTCTACGCTGAACCAGAACGGCTATGGCGCCGGCGAATTCCTATCAGTGGCGATCAGTGACAGCGGCCGTGTGGTTGCGACCTATTCGAACGGTGAGCGCATCGACATGGCGCAAGTGGTGACCGCCCAGTTCAACGCGCAGAACTCGCTCAAGCGTCTGGACGGCGGTGTGTTCTCGACCACGTCGGAGTCGGGTGAAGCCATTCTCGATATGTCCGGTTCAGGCATTATCGGCGGCGCACTAGAGTCCTCCAATACAGATATCTCGGACGAGTTTACCAAACTGATTATTACACAGCAGGCCTATTCGGCTGGCACGCGCATCGTCAGCACAGCCGACGAGATGCTTCAAGAAGCTCTGAACATGATCCGCTGACGCTGAGCTAAAGCGAACCGGTCCCGCATTTTCCGCCGGGTCCGGTTTGGCGTAAGGAGTTCTGTACAATGGGTTTGACATCCTCGATCAACAACGCGACCTCGGGTTTGCGCGTCAACCAGGATGCTTTGGACATTCTGAGCCGCAACATCGGCAATTCTGGGACGCCGGGCTATCACAGGCAGTCGCTAAACGTTGTTGACCACAATACCGATACAGGAACCTACGCGCGCTCGGCAGGAACAGTCCGGGCGTTCAACAGCAGCCTTCAAACCTACTATACCCGTCAGGTATCCGACACCTCCACAGCTGGCATACAGGCTAGCTACCTCGACCGTCTTCAAGGCTTCCTAGGCAAGCCTGGTTCGGCCGGCTCTTTGGATACGCTCTACGGGCAGCTTGAGAATGCGTTGAAAGGCATTTCGACCGGCCCGGACAATTACACAGCGCGCTCCCAGGCTGTTTCTTCTGCTCAAAACATGGTGGAGGCACTTAATCGCCTCTCCAACACCGTGCAAGGCATGCGCCAGGAAGCCGAGGGCCAGATGGCCCTGAATGTCCAGAATCTCAATGGCATGCTCACTTCCCTTTCAGAAGTGAACACGCGCTTGCTAGATCTGGGCATGACCGGCAATGCGCGGGCAACGCTGCTCGACCAACGTGATCGGCTTGTTGCATCAACCGCCGAACTCATCGACGTTCAGGCCGCCTATCGTCCGAACGGCACTGTGGCGCTGATGACCCGCTCCGGTGTTGGCCTTCTCGACAACGGCGTCTCCACCTTTAACTTCGAAAGCGCCGGCAATCTATCTGCCAACGCCGTTTTCGACCCTAATGCTGCGGACACTAAAGTTGGCAAGCTGACCCTAACGACGCCGTCGGGCTTGATTATTGATCTCGTCGCCGAAGGGGTCATTCAAGGAGGCGAAATCGGTGGGTTGCTGACCCTCCGGGACAAAACTCTGGTCGAAACGCAAGAGCAGTTAGATGAGATCGCCGCCGGGCTCGCCCAGGCGTTCTCAACCGTTAAGACCCCTGGCATTGCTGCCACTGCGGGTGCCGCAGCCGGGTTCGATCTCGACATCAGCAAGCTTCAGCCTGGCAACGACGTCCAGTTCACCTACTCTGAAGGTGGCATAGACAAGCGTGTTCGCGTGGTGAATACGACCGAGGCCGTCGATTATCTGGATGCAACTGGGCAGCGCGTTATTGGGGTTGACCTTTCTGGTAGCTCAGTTGCCGCAGCGGGCGTGCTGAGCAGCAAATTGCCATTGCTGGCTATCAGCAGTACAGGTCCTGGCAATCTGCGGATACTGGATGATGGCGCCACAGGCAGAACTGACGTCAAATCCGCAGTAAGCCGGTCCACCTCGGCCGGGCTGCAGGGGCAGGGACTGGCGTTCAACATGTTTGTTGATCAGGGCAACGCCGCCTTCACGAACAATCTCGACTCCAACCCGCCGCAGAAGCGTGGCTTTGCAGCACGCATTGCCATCAATCCGGCAGTGCTGGCCGACAATCGCCTTGTTGTTCAGGCCGAAGCCGGTGCAACGCTGGGCGATGCCGACCGGGCAAACTACGTTATCGGTCAGCTTGCGGACATGAAATTCGTTTCCGGCGGCAATCCACAGGCGAGCCAGGGCAAGTTCCAGCTGACGGGCAACGTCAACGAGTTGATCTCACAGGTTGTCAGCTTCCAAGGCACGAGCATCAACGCTGCTCTTAGTAAGAGTGATGACCGTCAGCTCACCCTGGACACCATCATGGACCAGATGGAAAGCGAGTACGGGGTGAACGTTGACGAGGAGATGGCCAGGCTCATCGAACTGCAGAATGCTTATGCGGCCAATGCGCGTGTCGTATCGGTAGTCAAGGAACTGCTTGACGCCTTGTTCGCGACCACCTGAGGAGTTGGATAGATGATCGTCAACAAGTCCATGTTTCCGCTCCAGACCGGGTTTGGTGTCATATCTAAAATGCAGGGTCGCTTCGCTGACCTGCAGGTGCAGTTGGGAACGGGCGAAAAGTCGCCCACTTTGGCTGGAATGGGACGCGATCTGCCTATGTCGCTTTCGGTGCGCTCGCGGCTGAGTGCAATTGAGGGATATTCCGCGAATATCGAAACCGTTAGCCTGCGCATGACATTCCTGGACAACGCCATGTCCCGTTTGGACAAGATCGAGGGCGACGCGCGCAATTCAGCAGTGCAGGGGCAATACGGCACCAATAACATCAACATGGCTACTTTGCCTGGCTTATCCAAGGCGCGCTTGGATGAGGTCGTTACACTGCTGAACTCCGATGTTGCCGGCCGGTATCTATTTGGTGGTGCCAACACCGATGAGGCACCGTTGCCGGATGTGGACAGCCTGCTGGAAGGCATCGGTGGCAAGGACGGCTTCAAGACTGTAGTTAGCGAGCGCAGGGCTGCCGATGCTGGAACGGCCGGGAACGGCCGCTTGCTGCTGGCACAGCCGACTACCAATTCGGTTAGTCTCACCGAGGACGGCAACCATCCCTTCGGGTTCAAGCTGCTGCGTTTAACCAGCACTGCTCCTGCGTCGGCCGTGAGCATGACCAATGTCGCTCCGTCGGCCCCAGTGACTCCGCCGGCTATCCAGACTGGCGACACAACGACCATCACCTTTGCTCCGGCACCTGCCGAACAGATGAAGCCGGGCGAGACGATCACGCTGGGCGTGCAATTGCCCGATGGTCTTGACACGCAGATTACGCTTAGTGCTATTGCGCTTGAGGATGCTCCGGCGTTGGCCGGGCAGTTCGTCGTTACTGATGATCCTGATGCTAACGCCGCAAGCTTGCAGGCTGCACTGGGTGTGAAACTCAAGGCTGTTGCCGAGAGCGACCTTGCAGCGGCCTCTACCTTCGCTGCGGCCAAGATGTTCTTCAATGGTCCCGGCGAACCTAGCCTGCGAGTTGATGGCAATGATCCTGCCAATGCGCAAGGGCTACGGCTGGCGACGGAAATGGATACGGTGCAGTGGTACAAAGGCCAGAGCCCGGCCGTGTCGGCCGAAGGCATGGGCCGGTTAGGTGTCACGACTGCGGGCACGACGGTGACGTTGGCCGAAGCGTCCCCAAGTTCGGGGTCTTTCGGGTTCCAGATTAGTGCGGCAACGGCATCTCCAGTGGTAGCGCCCGTTCGTATTGCGACGGGCCATACGGCGGCCGACCCGAGCAGCACCAGCGTCACCATGGCTAGCAATCCGCAGATTGGCGATACGGTGAGGCTCACCTTGACCGAGCCGAGCGGAGCCACGCGGGACGTGACGCTGACTGCAGTGAACGGCAAGGCTGGGGCAGGGCAGTTCAGTATTGGCGCGACTGCTACCGAAACCGCCGGCAATTTTGCCAATGCGCTCAAGTCTGTCGCGACTTCCGCTGCTATTGCTGCTGAAGGCAATCCGCGCCAGAGCGTGACCGCGCAGGTAGATGACTCGACCAAGGTCAACTATGGCATGCAGGCCAATGAGAGTGGTTTGCTCCGGATGGTGCGGACCTTTGCTTCGATGTCCGTCCAGACTTATCCGGGCGATACGAAGGAGTCGCGCGGGCTGTTCGATGCCATGGCGACACGCCAACAGTCCGAGATGTCGGAGAGCCATAATTCGGAAAAGGGCTCGATCGAGATCATGACAATGGAACTGGGCGTTGCGCACGGTACGCTGCAGAATTCCAAGGAGCGGCACACCGACTATAAGGCCCAGCTCGACAATCTCTTGAGCGATGTAGAGACGGTGAGCAAGGAAGACGTGGCCATGGAGATTCTAGCACTCCAGACGCGCTTGCAGGCGAGCTACCAGGTGACCTCCATGGTCAGCAAGTTGAGCCTGGTGAATTTTATCTGATTACCGGCGAGAGTGGATAAATTGAAGCCCCGCAGAGCGGGGCTTTTGTTTTGCAGCTCAGCTGCCGCGCAAGCCGGCGGCCAGCTGGCGGTTGAGGCGGACCAGCACATCAAGCTTTTGGGGCGATGGATAGGGCTCGAGCAGAATTTCGCGGGTCTGGTTCATGATGAACATGCCAAGATTTGCGATGTTCTGGCGCACGTCATGGGGAAGCTGGCTGTCTTCCTTGGTCACTGCGGACATGAAGATAGTCCACAGTTTGCGATTGAAGGTCAGGGCCGGCTTGAGATTGTCAAAGCTGTCGGGCCATTCGTCCTTGACCTTCTGAAGGCCAGCAGCAGCCTTCATCAGGAGGGCAGATTCACGTTCACGCGCGGATTCAACAACTTTAGCGGTCTGCTGGTAGGCTTTAGCGCCCTGCTGATACATTGGAGATCAGATCCTGTTCGTACTCGATAAGCCTTTGCGCGGCTTTCAGAGCTTTATAAAGCTGCCCAGTTAATATCTCGTTGTTGATTTGATTAACTATCTCAGCAGAGGAAGGAACCGCAGCGAGGAACTCCCGCGTCAAGGCGAAATAGGCGTCCTGCATGCTGGGCACATCTTCTTCGATATACATAAGCTGCACGGCCAAATAGATGCGCTTGGCAGGCGTGTTAGCCGTTTCGGCGGTGAGGATGTCCTTCTCGCGCAGAATGGGCGCCCGGCCATCGATAAACAGGCGCGTACGCTGGTCGGAATTGGTGATGATACAATTGCCGACGAGCAGTTTTTCGCCTGGCTTGAGTTCGACCTTGAGTGCCATGTGCGCCTCCGTGGTTTGCTGAAGTGGTCTACTCCGTGCCGCCTTGGAAAACAATGAAGGCGGGCTTGTGGCCCGCCTGCGTCTTGGTCTTTTGCCGGTCCTGTTACTGCAGCAGCTGCAGTACGCTCTGATCGGCCTGCGAAGCCAGCGACAGCGAGGATGAGGACAGCGACTGACGGGTCTGAAGAGCAAGCAGATTGGCTGCTTCTTCGTTCATGTCAGCCAGCGTCAGGTTTGCACCGCCGGTTTCAAGCGTGTTGATCATTTCTTTGGTGAAGCTCTGGCGGTTTTCAACGATCGACAGATTGGAGCCGAAGGTGCTCGATTGCGAGCGGACGTCGTTGAGGGCCAGCTTGACGTTGGCGATCAGCGAGTCGATGCCGGTGTCGCTGTCGAGATCATCGGCGGTAATGTCGAAGACATTGAGGCTCGCGGCATTGAGCGCCTCGCCATCCTTGGTGCGGATATCGATCGAGGAGGTGCCAGTTTCGTTGAAGGTGATCTTGAGATTGTCACCGCGGAGAAGGTTGATGCCGTTGAACGAGGCGTCGTCCGAGGTCTTGTCCAACTGATCGCGCAGCTCGTTGAACTGGAGGGCCAAGTCGGCACGAACCGAGTTGCCGACGATCTGAGCAGCACCGGTGGAATTGCCGTCAATCTGGCCGGTGGAGTTCACGCCGTCGATCTTGAGAGCCTTGGTGCTCAGGTTCTCGATGCGCAGCTTGCCATTGTCGTTGGATGCCCGGATTTTGGTATTGAGCATCTCCGTTGCGTTGATCTCGCGAACGAGGGTGTCGGTAGTCTTGACCTCGTTGACCTGGGCAAGGGCTGCTACCGTGCCGGACGCACGTATGCCGTTGGCCGTAGTACCGGCCGTCAGTCCGGCGCTGGCAAGCCCGGCTCCCGAAAGGGTGAAGTCGGCGCCGTTTGCAGCGGTCAACGTCAGTTCGCCGGTACCAGCTGCACTGACCTGAATGCCGTATTTCTGTGCAACGGAAGATTGGTTGATTGCGTCGCGGATGGCGTTAGCATTGCCAGCAGCGGTGGTAGTGTTGACCGCCGGCACGTTGATGACTTCATTGTTGATCTGGAAAGAAAAGGCTGCAATTGCCGTTGCCGCGACCGCCGTTCCGGTGACCGTTGCGGATGTTGCAGTGGTGTTGCCGGCTTCAAGGCCGATGTAGCGGGCCGAGTTTGACGTGCTGCCCAGGGTGATGGTTTCGCCTTTGGAGCTCTGAATGCTGAGCTGGCCGTCGATGACCTTGGCCGAAATGCCAGAGTTGCCGCCGGTGCTGGCTAGATGGCTGTTGATCTTTTCAGCGACCGAGTTGGCCGTGTCAGTGGCCGAGAAGGTGAAGCTGACTGCTGTGCCGGTGTTTAGGCTTGCAGCCTGAATGGTCACGTTGCCGGACTCACCAGCCGCGCCATTATTGGCAAAGCCGTTATTGCCGGTGATGACCGTGCTGTGCAGCTTGACCTGTTGTGCAGTGCCGAAAGCGCCTTCGGAGAAAGTGAGGTTCTCGACAGCGCCGTTGCCGACAAAAATCGGATCAAGGTTGAACGACTGGGTTTGGAAGCTCTTGTCCTGCCGGGCTTGGCGGAGCGTGGACTGCATCGATTCGAGCGTCTTGGTGATCGAGGTCAGGCCGTTGTCGGCCGCTTCCAGGGTCTGGATGCCATTGGCCATGGAGTCCATCAGCGAGTTCAGATCGCCGGCGCGGCTCTTGAGCGACGAGGCCGTGAAAAAATTGGTCGGATTGTCGAGCGCCGAATTGACCTTGTTGCCGCTCGAGAGGCGATCCTGGGTCTTGCCCATCATATCGGCCGTGTTCTGCAGCGAGAGGAGGTTGGAGCGGACGGCTTTCGAAAGGGAGATATCGGACATTGTGGTTCCTTCACTACGATGCCGACTGGGCGGCTATGCCTCTCCTTGAGGTTGATTAACCTTTTACCCATTGATTCCTAACGCAGCGTTAACCATGAATTTTCATGTGTCATAAACCATGAGTATTAAGGTTTGGGCGTGCGCAAGCGCCGCCTGGGATGCGGTTATCATGAGAACGTGCGGACCCCGAGACGGCTATCGCCTCTTAAGGTTTGTAAGTGTGAGACCATAACTGTCCCGGGGCTGCCGATTTTTGGAGTGGTTGGGGAGCCGCGCAGGGGATCGCTCGTCCCCTACGGCCGCAACTCGAACCCGAGGCAGAGCAGCGACGCCCCCTCGACGGCACCTTCCCGGCCGCCGGTCGCTGCAGCGCCGCCCGTTCATCCGGAAAGATGAGGGGAAGATACGCTAGGTTTGCGGGTAGGGGGAGAAGATGGGTAAGCGGGATAGATTGGTGAGTGGGGAAGAACCCCCACCTAGCGTTGTCTTGGAGTGGGGAGGGACTGATTGAAGCGGGCAGCGCGATGCTGCCACACTTACGGTGCCATCTCAGACTGAATCCGGGATCCATTTTGAGGTGTTTGTGCCGCCACCAGTGGATCTAATGAACTACCTTGCGGCAGTGATGAGATCTCGGGGTAGGCCCCGGGTCAAGCCCGGGGTGACATCGAGGATTTGGCACTGTCATGCGGCTGCTCAAACGAAAAAGGCGAGCCGAAGCCCGCCTTTCTGTTTTTGTCGACTAATCCGATTAACGGATAAGCTGGAGGACCGACTGGTCGGCCTGCGAAGCCAGCGAAAGCGAGTTGGACGACAACGACTGGCGGGTCTGAAGGGCCAGAAGGTTGGCGGCTTCTTCGTTCATGTCGGCGAGCGTCAGATTGGCGGCGCCAGTCTGCAGCGTGTTAATCATGGACTTGGTGAAGTCCTGACGGTTCTGCACGATCGACAGGTTCGAGCCGAAAGCAGACGACTGCGAACGAACGTCGTTCAGAGCGGTTTTGAGCTTGGCGAGTTCGGCGTCGATGTTGCTGTCGCTGTCTAGGTTCTTGGCTTCGAGAGTAGTCGAGACGCCCAGATTACCGGCGTTGACCTGCTCGGAGCCCTTGGTCTGAATGTCGATCGAGGACGTGCCCGTTTCATTGAACGTAATGGTCAGCTTATCGCCACGCAGCAGGTTGATACCGTTGAAGGAGGCATCGTCTGCAAGCTTGTCGAGCTGGTCACGCAGTTCGTTGAACTGTTCAGCCAAATCGGCACGAACGGTGTTGCCAAGGATTTCAGCTGCACCCGAAGAAGTACCATCAATGGCGCCTGAAGAGGAAACACCGTCAACAGTGAGTTCCTGGGTTGACTGGTTTTCCAGGCGGAGCTTGCCGTTGTCGTTAGACGCACGCACCTTGCCAGCAAACTCACTATCAGAGTCGTTGATTTCACTAACCAGTTGATCAACGGTCTTGGCTTCGTAGGTCTTAGTCTGGGTCTGAGTTGGTGTCGCTGCCGAGAAGCCGAAGTCACCGAGTGTCAGGGCCGTACCAGCACCACCGTTGGCAATAGCGCCGGCGGTGATCGCAACAGAAGCATCCTCGTAGTCGTCGGCCTTAGGACCAGTAAAGGTCAGATTGCCGCCGTCATTCGCAACGGTGACGTCCATGTCAACAGCGGCAAAACCACCATTAAGGGCTTCGATCAGTTCGTCACGAGTTACCGCCGCACCATCAGCTACGTCCATCGTGAAGGACGTGGCACCGGCGTCGACGGTAATCGTGTTGGCACCAGCAGAACCGCGAACGGTTACCGCGGTAGCCGAACCACCATTAGTTGCAATCGAGAAGTCGAGGCCGTCGCCAGCTTCGTCAAGGTCGAAAGTTGCGTCAGCAGCACCGAGTTCGGTGGTGGCCGTTGCGCCGCCAATCAGACCAATCTTGGCTTCGGCACCTTCGGCAAATGCGCCACCGGAAACGGTAAGTTCCTTTGCAGCAGCAAGAGCGTCAGTCGTCACGCCGGTTTCGATCGTGGTAGCAGACATCGTGTAGGAAGCGGTTTGGAAGGACTTGTCCTGACGCGCCTGGCGCAGGGTAGACTGCATCGATTCCAAGGTCTTGGTGATCGAAGACAGGCCATTGTCAGCAGCTTCCAGGGTCTGGATACCATTGGCCATGGAGTCCATTAGCTGGTTCATGTCGCCTGCGCGGCTGTTCAACGACGAAGCAGTGAAGAAGTTGGTTGGGTTATCGAGAGCAGAGTTTACCTTGTTGCCGGTGGACAGACGGTCCTGCGTCTTTGCCAACATGTCGGCGGTGCCCTTGAGAGAAAGCAGGTTCGAGCGAACGGCTTTCGAGAGGGAGATATCACCCATAGTATACAGTCCTTTTCTAGGATTACGCAAAACTAACACGCCTCTTCCTGAGGCATCCCGAACATCATCCGGCAGCTCATAAAGAAGGGTTAAGCGGACGGTGAAAATTTAGGCAAATGCGAGCCGATGAAATTAGACTGCCAGAAAAGGAAAGCCCCGCGGTGCGGGGCTTTGGTGGGCTGGTCGGGGCATTTTGCGCTTACAATGCGTTAACTAGGCAAGCAGGTCTTTGAGCCGCGCTTCGGACTCTTCGGGGATGGTGCTGGTGCCGATGCGGATCATGAGTTCTTCCATGGTCTGCGGCGTAGGGCGCAGGGCGCCAGAAATGACTGCGGCGGCAAACATGGCCGAGGAGTCTTTGTCTACCGGCGGCTCGGCTGTCCGGTCTTGCTGGGGAAAGCGGCCGTCTTCGCTGGGCGCAGTGTTCTTGGCAGTCTTGGGTGCGCTGTCGGGCAGAATGGTGCGTTCGCTGACCGTGGGGCGGTAGCGGTAGTCCAACATATTGGCGGCTGTAGATACAGCCGGTGCCGGGCTGGTCGCTGTGATCATGACGCTTCCTCGCATTAGACAATGCAGAGAATAACGCTAGGCAGGAAAAGCTTGCAGCGGGTTTATGTGATTCGGTAAAATTTGGCTTAAAGGCTGCAGATCAAAGCGCGCGATTCACAGCTATTCCGCGCGCTGAAGCGGCCGGGTCCGTCTTGATCTGGCCGCCATAGCTGTAAGTTTTGGCCTTGTTCTGCTGGCCGACGATCTTGGCGACATCGGTAAGCAAATCCTCGGTGACGGTGCGGGATGTAGCAAGGACGCGCAGGTTTTCGGCCATTTGGGTGGCAAGCCGTTCGTGGCCGGAGCGGAGGCGGTCTATCGCGTCGGGCGCCTGGGCCTTGAGCCGAGCGGACTGGCGCTGCACAGAGCGGGCGAAACCGACATAGTCCTGCGCGAGGCGGGTCTTTTCGGGCGTGAGCGTGCTGGCCTGACGCATGTGGCCGGCGCGGAGCAGGGTGGTTTCCTGGTTCATGACATCGACAAGTGCAGCAAGGGCGACTTCTGCCATCTGGCAAAGCTCGTTGGCCGGCAGATTGTCGAGCGCGGCGAGGCGGGCGGCTGCGGTCATTTGTAGGCTCCCTTAGGCAATATGTTGTTCTGGTTGTTGGCGGCTTCCTGAAGCGCCAAAAGGTCCGGCATGAGCTGGTCGGCAATGCCCAGACCGCCGTTCTGGGCCATGGTCGCGGCAAGCTGCTCGGCCTGCATGGAGCGCCAGGTTTCTTCACCGAACCCGCCACCCATGGCCGTGTCGTCGGTCTTGATGCTCGAAAACATCTGCTTGGTGAGGGTATTGAGAAAGATGCCCTCGAACTCCTCGGCTTGGCGGCGCACCTGGGCAATCTGGTCGGTCGAGAGGGTGCTGGGTTTTTGCGCGAGCGGGGTGATCATCACAGCACCTCGATTTCAGCCTGAAGGGCACCGGTCGCCTTGATGGCCTGGAGAATGGCGATCAGGTCGCGTGGGGCGATGCCGAGGGCGTTGAGGCCGTCGACGAGTTCCTGCAGGGTGACGGACTCGTTGACGACAGTTAGGGCGGTTTCGGACAGATTGGCGTTGAGCGTTGTGTTGGGTTCGGCGGCCGTGACGCCGTTGCTGAGTGGGGCGGGCTGCACGACCGTCGGGTCTTCGGCAATGGTGACGGTGAGGTTGGACTGGGCCACGGCAACGCTCGAGACGCGGACGTCCTTGCCCATGACGACAATGCCGGAGTTTTCGTCGATGACGATCTTGGCGTTTTGGTCGGTGTCGACCATGAGCTGCTCAATGTCGGTGAGCAGGTCGACGATGTTGCCATTGAAGCCCGGGGGCAGGGTGATGCGCACGGTCGAGGGATCCTCGGGCGTGGCGGTGGGTGCGCCGATGAAGTCGTTGACGGCAAGGGCAATGCGGCGGGCTGTGGTGAGGTCCGGGTTGCGCAGGGCGAGGCGGAGGGAGGTTTGCGAACCGAGGTGGAAGTCGATCTCGCGTTCGACGAGAGCGCCGGAGGAGATGCGGCCGGTGGTGGGCACGCCCGAGACGATGCTGGCCGCGTCGCCTTCGGCCTTGAAGCCGTTGATGCTCACCGGGCCCTGGGCAATGGCATAAACTTCGCCATCGGCGCCGAGGAGGGGCGTGACGAGCAGCGTGCCGCCCTGCAGGCTGTCGCTGTCGCCGAGCGCCGCAACGGAAACGTCCATGCGCGAGCCTTGCGTCGCGAAGGGGGGCAGATTGGCCGTGACCATGACTGCGGCGACATTGGCCGTGCGGACGTTTTCACCGGCGGTGTTGACGCCAAGGCGCTCCAGCATGGACTGGAGCGATTGCTTGGTGAAGGGTGAGTTGTTGAGGCTGTCGCCGGTGCCGTTGAGGCCAACGACCAGACCATAGCCGACGAGCTGGTTCTCGCGAATGCCTTCGAAATCGACGATGTCCTTGATGCGGGCGGCGGCTGATTGAGCCTCGCCAATGGGCAGCAGCACCATGGCGGTGCCGATCGCGGCGGCAAGAATTTGCCTCAACCATTGCTTGTTCATCGCGCTTCCCCGTTCAACCGGCCTTCCGAGCAGTTCATTGCGAAAACCGTGCCAGTCGGCTTATTTTGAGCTAAGTAGCTGTTTGGGAGAGGAGATTTGCCTTGGCCAACATGCAGCTTGTCGCCTCTTTGACGCGGTTAAGCAATTCTTGCCGGGTGCGTTAAGGAGCTGTTAACGGCTCTGGGCAGATTTTGCCGGGGTGGCAGCAAACTGATTTGAGTCCCCCTTTGCGCATCGACAATACCGGCCGGATCTCCGGCGTCAGCAAGAGCGGTTCTGCCGGGCGGTCAGGCTCCGGCGTTGATTTTGTTCCCGCTGGTACGAGTGGCGCCGCGCATACGGCCCAGGCTGCGCCCGTTGCGAGCATGACGGGGCTTGATGCCATATTGGCGCTGCAGGCCGTCGGCGGTCCGCTCGAAGGCAAGAAGAAAGCCGTGCGGCGCGGGCAGACGTTGCTCGATACGCTTGATGACATCAAGGCCGATCTTCTTGTTGGACGCGTGAGCTTCGAGCGGTTGGATCAACTCGCCTCCATGCTCGATGAGGTGCGGGAGCGCTCCTTGCCGGGGCTCGATGCAGTGCTCGACGATATCGAATTGCGTGTCCGGGTCGAGCTGGCAAAGTTCGGGCGATTTCCCCAAGGGTGACCGCCTTCATCAAAATGTTGTCAATCCTGAGCTATTCGCCTGACGCGCTGCCAGATTTGCTTATTAAGCAGCCTCGCTTTGCGTGCTTGCCGGGTTCGGCAGAGCCGCATATATAAGCCGCCTTAGGGGCGCATTGGGAGTTGAGTCCACTGATGTCTTCGGTTGCTGAAGTAGTTGAATACCGGCCCAGTGACGATGAGCCGTTCATGAACCCGCGGCAGCGGGACTATTTCCGGGGCAAGTTGAACGCCTGGAAGGAAGATATTCTGCGCGAGAGCCGGGGAACTCTCGATAATCTGCAGGAAGAATCGCAGAACCATCCGGACATGGCCGACCGCGCCAGCTCCGAAAGCGATCGTTCGCTGGAACTGCGCACGCGCGACCGGCAGCGCAAGCTGATCAGCAAGATCGATGCGGCGCTCAAGCGGATCGACGACGGCACCTATGGCTATTGCGAAGATACGGGCGAACCGATCGGCATTGCCCGGCTTGATGCCCGGCCAATCGCCACGCTGAGCCTGGAAGCTCAGGAGATGCACGAGCGGCGCGAAAAGGTTTACCGCGACGAATAGCAGGACGAAAAGATGAGAAGAGCCCGCAGCGATGCGGGCTTTTTTGTTTTGGTCCAACCTGTTGCAAACGCCTCGTGGCGCGATAGTGTGCGGGGTGGGGCAAGCGTAACAGCCAACATGGCAATTGAACCATCGCCGCCATGTCAGCTTGTCGAATGGGTCCGGGTCGGCGCTATCTCGATCCGATTGAGATCCTGAGCTAAGTCGAGCCTCTAACCAGTGCGCTCGATCATACGGCGTTCGGTCTACACCAGCCTGGCTAGATCAAAGTCGAGTTGCAGCCCGCAGGTGAGAAATGCCGACCCGCTGCTGATGTTTTTGGCGACTAGCCGACTGCCTGTGTGTCGCTCCGAACTGACGATCGTTCAATGGTCTTTGAGTGTCCGAAGCGAGAGTATCTGCGTCAGGCTTTGCAGATCATGGTTCAGCCGCTCCATTCTCTCTGTACCAAGCAAGCTAATCGCTTCTCGGCCAAGAATGGCTTTGATCCGTGCTCCCTCCCGCACGACACCATTTCCTCGCCCGGTCAGGAGGATTAACTGGCCGCGCTTGTCGTTTGGATCAGGAACGCGCTGCACGTAACCTTCAGCTTCGAGTTCCTGAGCAAGCTTTGCCACCGCTTGTTTACTCTTGCCCGCGATTTGCGCCAGTGACGCCGCCTGGGCGCCAGTGCTTGGGATAAGACCCAATAGGGCGGTGGTAGAAGGTGTTAGGTCCGTGAAGCCGGCGTTTGATAGCTCCTTGATCAACGCCTCCACATAGGACCGCGAAGCCGCTTTCATCGTATCAGCGACCCGCTCGGTCAGCTCGGCTTCTACAAGCCCTAGTCCGCGCGACGTGTCTTCTTGAGCCATCAGGCCTTGACTCTCCAAAGTAGGCAACTATGTTGTCTATTTAGACAACCATGATGACTATAGCTTGAGTGGACGCGATTGCAAAGATCAAGCAGGAAGGAGTGAAATGGCACATCAGACGAAGACTATTTTAATCACCGGCGCCTCCTCAGGCATTGGAGAAGCCTCTGCTAAGCTGTTCCTGGAAAAAGGATGGAACGTTGTTGCCACCATGCGTGCAACGGGGGACCGGCCCGCTTGGATGCATGCGCAAGGGTGTCTTGTACACTCCCTCGATGTGACAGACCGCAGAAGTATAGATGCGGCAGTGGATGCCGCCTATGCACGCTTCGGCCATATTGATGTCTTGTTCAATAATGCGGGTTATGGGCTCAACGGCCCGCTTGAAGGCGCAACTGACGCACAGATGTTCCATCAGTTTGATGTCAACGTCTTTGGTCAGGTGCGGGTCATGCAGTCAGTGTTGCCACAAATGCGGGCTCGACGGGCAGGCCTGATCCTGACCACCTCATCAATCGGCGGCCTTATAGGATTTCCGACCTCACCTTTCTACATCGCGTCCAAGCATGCCGTGGAAGGTCTCGTGGAGTCTGCCCGGTTTGAGCTGCGGCCCTTCGGCGTACGCCTGAAGCTTATAGAACCCGGTGGCATCAAGACCAACTTCAGCCGACGCTCGGCGCTGTGGACAGGTCACCCGGACTATGCCGCCCAGATTGCCGCAGGCAAGATCATGGCAGTCGACTTGCTGGAGCGAATGCCAAGTGCGGACAAAGTGGCGAAAGTGGTTTGGCGGGCTGTTAACGATCAATCTGACAGGCTTCGATATCTGGCCGAGCCCGGACCCTATCTTGCCTTGCGCCGACTCCTCCCCGACAGGGTGTGGCGCAACATGATCCAGTCAGCCCTGGACCGAACAGCCAGACGCAATGCAGCGCCGCATCCGCCCCGGTCAGGGTCGGAACTGGGTGCAAGCTAGAGACGATAACCGGAAAAAGAACTCCTTTAAAGTTGGCTGGCGGCTAGCGCTGGAAGCGCCGTGCGCCGGTCAACTTCATTGTCAAATCGAGATGAGACATGGAAGTCGAGCCGCTGATTGTAGGTTTTCACGGCGCTGGTGCCCGTGATTTGTCCATTTGCACGGTAGCACTAGCGCTAATGATGATTATTGAGTTGGTTGCCACTTTTTCTACTGGTGGCCATGCCCGCTAGAGTGCGGCGACGACCCTTGTGTTTTTCGGCGGAGGGTTGATGTTTGCCGCCTACTAATATGAGCTACCTATTCCTCAGCGCATCATCGAGATGTCGCTGCCTTCGTCGCGAATCCTGCAAGTGATGCAGACGACTTCGCGTTCAAGTATAGCTTGGCCGAGGGTGGAGTGCGATTCACACGACTTGCACTTATCTGGTCCGGGCTGATTGGGTCGAGTCTGGTCACTAGGTATTTCGTGCGCGTCCAGGTTGTTCGAGGCGTAGCAATCGGCATCATCGTTCCAAGCCTTATCTCTGTGGTTCTTGATGCTGCAGCGTTCAGGCGCGACGCCGACTACTCTGCGCGATGGAGTTTGGTGGCGTCCGAGATGGACCGGGCGCTGCACCGTCGGCAGCGGGTTAGACCGGCGCAGCGGAGAAGTGGGGGTTTGTTCACCCGAGTCTCGCGCCCTTTTTTCTAATCGGAGGGCGAAAGCATACAGGCACAAAAAACGGGGCCCGAAGGCCCCGCTGGATGGCTGATGTAGTTGGGTTCAGAACCCGAACACGCCGGTGACGCTGGACTGGCCATTGCCGTTCTGGTCGCATGATGCGTTGGTGTTTTCGCCGAACTGGAACAGGCCGCAGGAATTGTTGTTGCCGTTCTGGTGGATGGTGCCGTTGTGGCCATTGCCGTCCTGAAAGATGACGCCGTTGTTGTTGGAGCCGTTCTGCGAACCGCCGGCGGAGTTGCCGTTGCCGTTCTGCATGACGTTGGCGCCGTTGCTCTTCATGCCGTTGACCAGCGAGAACATCTGCAGGCCAAGGCCGAGTGCCTGTGCTTCATCTGGGTCGGTCGGTGTGTAGCTGACGGACACCTGACCACCGGCCATGGCAGGGGCGGTGAGAGTGGCGGCGCCGATGATGATGGCGGCGAAGGCGGCAGTGAAGGTCTTGGTGAAGGTCTTGGTCATGGCGTCTCTCCTGTTGGGTTCTGATCTGGTGTTTGCTGGTGTGTTCCAGCCGATGAATGAGAGATAGCGGGGGCGGGCTGAACCGATCCGGAGTGGGATGTTCAGAATCCGTTCACGGGAGTGTTATTTTGCGGGTGGTGGCGGTTTTTGCAGGAATCGGTGCCGACACGGGTGCACTCCTCCCTTCTGAGGGGGAGGTTGGGTGGGGGTGGCCACGCGTCGGGTTTCAGGCGGGATTACCCCAACCTCGATCCTCCCCCTGATAGGGAGGAGTCGACTGAGAGAGCGCGGCTGGGGCTGCCGCTCCGGCGACCTTGCGGCTGTGGCGTGATCTCGGGATGGGCCTCGGCCTGCGCTGGGGTGACACCGTGGGTGGGAGAGGGTGCGCCAGGGACGAAAGACTTAAAAAGCAACAAGGGCCCCGGTTGCCCGAGGCCCATGTCGACGATGTGCATGACTTTTATCGCAGGCTGGCGAGTTCCTGGTCGCAGTCGAGCTTTTGGCCGTTGGCGGTAACGTCGAGGACGACTTTGTAGTTGGAGCCGGCGTTGATCATGACCTGGCCCAAGGCCGTTTCCTGATTTGCCGGCGCGGAGAACTGGCCGCCCTGGCTCACATTGCTGCTGCCGCCACCGCCCGAGCTCTGGACGCTGAACTGGTAGGAACCATCGAGTGCCACCGGGCTCAACACGGCGCCCTGGATGAGTAGCATCCCGTTTTGCGCCGACGTGACGACGCCGCAGGTGCCGCTATTGCCGCTGGCATTGGCCATGCCGCTGGAGGCGGCGAGGGCTGCAGTGATGAGGCCGAGTGTGGCGATGGCGCCGATATGCTTGGTATGGGTATTCATTTGATCCTCCTGAAAATGGGTTGCTAAGGCGATAAGCCGGAAGGGTCGGCCCTCCCGGCTATCGCGCATTCAGGTCAGAAGGCTCAGGGGCAAGCCTGGACGAAGGCGGACACATTGCCTGAACCGGACTGCTGGATGTCAGCATTGCAGCCATCACCAACCTGTACGCCGGCAGCGATATTGCCATTGCCGTCCTGGGTCAGGACGGCGTTGTGGTTGGAACCGAACTGGCCAACGCCGCCGGCGTTGCCGTTGCCATACTGATTCACTTTACCCTCGTTATTGAAACCGTTCTGGCCGATTGCGCCGACATTGTTGTCGCCGAACTGCTTGACAACACCTTCGTTCCAGACCCCGGTCTGATCCACGCCAATTGTGTTGTTCCAGCCGATGTGCTCGCCGCCGGCCTTGTTGCCCCAGCCGTTCTGCTTGACGATGATGCCGCCGGCGAAAGCGGGGGCTGCGGTGAGTGCGAGGACGGCGGCGAGTGCGGTGGTAATGACGATGCGGTTCATTTAATCTCTCCTGTTTGGCTGCGCTCCCTCCGAGCGCTTCTTGCCGATGACTGTTGGTTTAATGAGGTGAGCCGGAACCGAGCCTGAACCCGCAATTCAGAATTCGTTCATGATCAACTTTTCTCGATTTCTTTCAGCGCGATGGTGCGTTTGATACCGATTGCGCAAGGAAAACAGCATCATGGCTGATGACCAGCAAGGCGCCATCATAGGCGCAGAGGCCTGCCTCGACCTGTTCGATGGCATGGATGTCCAAGTGATTGGTGGGCTCGTCAAGGATCAATAGGAGCGGCGGGTGGTTGCCGCCAATGGTGCAGGCGAGACCGGCGCGTAGCATTTCGCCGCCACTGAGAGTGCGTACCTGTTGGAGCGCGGCATCGGCGCGGAACATGAAGCGGGCAAGGGCGGCGCGGCAGGTGTTTTCATCGGCATCGGGGTTGAGGCGGCGAAAATTGTCGCGGATGTCGAGAGAGGGATCGAGCAGGCTGATTGTCTGATCGAGGAGCGCGAATGGTACGTTGATTCGGGCTGTGCCGCTGGAGGGTGGCAGGGCGCCGGTGAGCAGACGCACCAGCGTGGTCTTGCCGGAGCCGTTTGGCCCGGTGATGGCGACGCGCTCTGGGCCGGCGAGGTTCAGGGATAGGTCGCGGATGATGGGGGCGGTCGGGTCGGGGCCCCCAGTGAGGTTGTCGGCTTGGAGCACGGTGCGGCCGGCGGGCAGGCCGGTGGGGGTGAGGGTCACTGAAAGCGGGGTCAGGATTTCGATCTTGTCGCGGGCCTGGTGGGCTGCTTCAGCGGCGTCATTGCGCAGTTTGCTGGCGAGGCGATCAGCGTTGGCACTGCTGTTTTCGGCACCTTGCTTCATTGCTCCCAACACCAGTTTGGGTATTCCCCCCTTGGCGGCCTTGCGCTTGCCGGCGCCGTCCTTCGAGCTTTGCGCTCGGCCATTGCCTGGACCTTGCGATCGACCTCGGCGGCTTTGCGCTCCGCACTGGAGAGGTCGTGTTCGGCCGCCGCGAGTTCGAGCGCCTTGCGTTCGGCATAGTGGTCCCAATTGCCGCCATAGGTGGTGGCGCCGAGGGTGGTCAGTTCGACAATGGCATCCATCTGGCGCAGCAAGGCGCGATCATGGCTGACGACAATGGCGGCGCCGCGCCAGTGGCCGAGTAGGTCCGCAACGGCCCGGCGGCCGTCGGTGTCGAGGTTGTTGGTGGGTTCATCGAGGAGGATGATTTGGGATTTATCGAGAAGAAGGCGGGCGAGGGCCAGGCGCGTGCGCTGCCCGCCGCTGAGCATAGCCAGGGGACGGTCCGGGTCGAATGGGGGCAGGCCCAAGTCGGTGAGTACGCTGTCGATGTCAGCCAGGAGAGTCCAGTTGGCGTTGGCGGCATCATCGGCGGTGCCATGGCCACGTTCAAGCCGGTCCAGAATGGCCAAAGGCTCCTCGACTCCCAAATGATCGGCCATGGTTTGCCTATCGACCTGTACGGTCTGGTTGAGCATGCCAAGCGATCCGCTGATCGCGACCGATCCGGAGGATTGGGGGACCAGTCCGGCAATGATGCGCAGGAGCGTGGATTTGCCGGTACCGTTGCGGCCGATCAGGCCCGTGCGGCCGGGGCCGAACGAGAGATTTAGGCCGGAAAAGAGCGGTTGGCTATCGGGCGTCGAATAGCTGAGGTCGTGCAGGGTGACGGAGGCAGGCATGGGCGGATTCCAGATGAGCGATGCGGGCGAGGCAGTCGTTCAATTGGATGTCCATGGGGTACCGTCCGGTCAGTGCTGCGGATGGGGGTAGGATAGGGCAGAGGGTGGGGATGTCAAGGTTTGAGGGTGTTTCGCTGTGGCTGTGGTGGTGGGTGGTCCTGGTGGGCTGCTAGCCGACATACCGCTTCTGCAGATGCGCTTTGAAGTAATCGGTGTTGAGCGGCTCGCCGGTGGCGCGAGTGATGAGGTCAGGGGTGGACCAGCGGGAACCCTGGGACCAGATGTTGTCGGCGCGCCATTGGTTGACGCCGGTGAAGTCGCCCTTGCGGATTGCGTCGCGCATATCGGGTTGCGCTTTTTCGAGGGCGGCCCATTGCTGGGCGGCGATCATTGCGCCCAGCGTGTAACTGGGGAAATAACCAAAGGCGCCGCTTGGCCAGTGGACGTCCTGCATGGGACCGTCCTTGGGGTCGTTGATGGTGGAAATGCCGAGATACTCGGTCATCTTGGCGTCCCAGGCTTCAGGAATCTGGCTCGCTTCGAGCTTGCCGTTGACCAGATCTTGCTCGAGTTCGTAGCGCAGGATGACGTGGAGCGGGTAGGTGACCTCGTCGGCATCGACGCGGATATAGCCTCGCTCGACGAAATTGACCTCGTTGAGTACATCGGGAACGTCCCAGCCGGGGATGGCGTCTTCGCCGAGGTGCAAATGTACTAGCGGGAGCATGAACTCCCAGAACTCCGGGCTGCGCGAGAGCTGCATTTCGACAAACAGCGACTGAGACTCGTGGATGCCCATGCCGCGCGCCTTGCCCAGCGGCCAGTGGGACCATTCGATCGGCAGGCCTTGCTCGTAAAGGGCGTGGCCGGTTTCATGGAGCACGCCCATGAGCGAGGAGAGGAACTCGTCGGTGCGATAGCGTGTCGTCATGCGCACATCAGTCGGCACGCCGCCGCAGAAAGGGTGGTGCGACACCGCGAGCGAGCCGTGGGTGAAGTCGAAGCCGACGGCGCGCATGGCAGCAAGGCCGAGTTCGCGCTGCTTTTCGATGGGGTAGGGGCCGTTGAGGGTCTTGCGCGGACGGGTGGCGAGGCGCTCTTCCTGCGCCGCGAGCGCCTGAGGCACGAAACCTTTGAGGAAGGTCTTGAGGTCGGTGAAGACGCGGTCGAGTTCGCCCGTACGGTTGCCAGAGTCGTATTGCTCCATCAAAGCGTCATAAGGTGCGAGCTTGAGCGCGTCGGCCCGCAGCTGAGACTCCTCGCGGACCAAGGCGATGACGCCTTCAAGCGCGGGCAGGAAACTGTCCCAATCGCCCTTGGCGCGCAACTCGCGCCAGAGTTGTTCGGAGCGCATGCTGGCGGCGGTGCGGCGCTCGACGAACTCGGTCGGCAGGCAGGTGGCGTTGGTGTATTGCCGCTTGAGCTCGGCGAGCGCGAGTTTCTGGTCCTCAGTTTCCGGCCTCGCGGCCTCGATCCAGTCGGCGATCTCGGGAGCAGTCGCCTGAGCGTGATACATACCGGCAAGGTTGGACATGGCCTCAGCGCGCTTTTCGCCGCCGCCGATAGCCATGTGCGTTGCTTCGTCCGCACCCAAAATGGAGAGGGCATGTTCGAGAGCTTCGAGCTTGCGGCCGAGTTGATCCAGTTTTTCGAATGACATGCGCGGGCTCCCGTTAGCGGGAGAGGTTTTTCACAAGGCGGAGCTGAGAGCAAGGCGCTCGCTAGCGTCCCTCTGATGCGCCCCAGTCGCTGGTGATTGCCGGCATAATCGTCACCGCTTGGTTTTATCGCTGCGATAGGCGTGCCATGCGCCGCCCATCGCAGCGCCTAGAGCGATACCAACGCCAATCCAAAAGCCTATATTGTCCATGGCAATACCAATGCCGGCGCCAATTGCTATGCCGACAGCAACACCAACGATCATGCTTGTCCCAATGTTCATACCATGGCTCCGTTCGCCCATGTTCAACCCGAATTCCGAAAAACCGTTCCTGAGAAACGAACGAGGCGCAGCCGGGGAGCTGCGCCTTCGGGGAAGAGCCGGACACTGTTCTGGCGCCGGCCAGGCAATCACCTTCTGGCGTTTGCCGGGGAGCCCTGCCGCACCATTTGGGAGTGCGCGGCACGGGAGGAGATTAGAACGGCAGGATCGCGTCCATGACCTGCTGGCCGTAGCGGGGTTGCTGGACTTCGGTGATCTGGCCGCGGCCGCCGTAGGAAATGCGGGCTTCGGCGATCTTTGAGGAAGGAATGGTGTTGTTGGCCTGAATGTCGGAGGGACGGACAATGCCGGCGACGATGAGGTCGCGGACTTCAAAGTTGACACGGACTTCCTGGCGGCCCTCGATGACGAGGTTGCCGTTGGGCAGGACCTGGGTGACGACGGCGGCAACGGAGGTTTCGAGGCTCTCCGAGCGGTTAACTGAACCGTTGCCGGCGTTCTGCATGCCGGAGGTGAAGTCAATGGCTTCAGAGGCATCGATGGTGCCAGCGCTCGCGGTGGTGACGGCGGCGCCGAGGATGCCACCCATACCGGCAGTGTTGGACGCAGTGCGTCCTGAGGAGGTGGTGTTGGCCATCTTGGCACTGTCATCGATGGTGACCAAAACGGTCAGAATGTCGCCGATGCGGTGGGCGCGCTCGTCCTTGAAGAAGCCCTTGGCCGAGGTGCGGTAAAGCGAATTGGGCTGGTAAGTGTCGGCAATTGCGACCGGCATAGGCATGTTGACGGGCTGGTAGCCGGCGGTGGTGGTCGGATCGGTGATGGGCGTCAAAACCGGCGCTGTGCCGACATTGGCAAGGCGATCCATGGTGTTGCAGCCGGCGAGGGTAGCGGCGAGCGTCAGGAGGATTGCGAGCTTGATGAGTTTCATTGGGTTTCTCCTGAGCTTTCAAAGGCCGGCCAGGGCCAGCGGGTCATTGCTGACCTCGACGGCGCCGGCAGCAAGGGCGGTGGCGCTGATGACGCGCTTGGACATGAGATTGATAACCTGAACCGGGCCGCCGATGGTGGCGCCGGTGACGGCTTGGCCCTTGACGGTCAGCGTCATTGGGCCTTTGCGAAAGTAGATGGTGACGAGGTCGTTCTTGCTGATGGTCAAAGGCGCGGACACATCGGCCGCCTTGAGCATCATGCCATCGCGGCTAGGGCGGTTCAGTGCCTTGCCGACGAGATCTTCAAGGCGTGCGATGCCGGTGCTTTCGGCAAAGCGGAGGGGAATGGGGCGCATGTCGATGTTGTCGGGACCAAGGATCGTGCCGGCAGGCAGATTTGCCGTGAGGTGGGGAGCCTCAATCATCATTTCGATGTTGCCAGTGACGTCGAGCGGCTGCTCGAAGCCGGCAATGGCGAAGCGGGCGGAGAATGCGCCCGTGCCGGGGAGGTAGCGCAGCGCGATAACCGAGGCGGGCCGGGAGACTGCCTCGGCGTTGATGGGGGAGATTGGGGTGGTGAAGATCGTATCGGCAGACATCCCGGGGGAGATGATGCCACGGGCGGCAAGGTCTGCATTGATGAGGTTTGTCAGGACGGCTTGATCGACGATGGTGGCGGCGCGGCTGACGCGAACGGCATCCAGGCCATTGCTGTCGAAGGCTTCTATGCCGATGCGGGCCGTGGCCGCACGGATATCGGTGATCTGCACGAGGCCGGATGTGCCGGGCAGGGGTGCGCGGAACAGTGGGCTTTCGGCGGAAATGCCAGCATCGTCGAACATGTCGCCGACGGTGACGATTGCGTCCGTGACGGTGATCTCGCTCTTGAGGACTGGCGTGGCGAGAGCGGTGCCGGTGAGCAGCAGGGCGATGAAGGCGGAGCGGATGATCATCTCTCAGGTCCCCTTAGCGCAGCTGGCTCGTCGCCTGCATCATCTCGTCAGCACCGGAGATGACACGGGCGTTCATCTCGTAGGCGCGCTGGGCGGCGATGAGGTCGGCGATTTCGGTGACCGAGTTGACGTTGGCCATTTCAAGGTAGTTCTGCAGCAGATTGCCGGTGCCATCGGCATTGGGCACGCTGACCTGGGCCGGGCCGCTGGATGCGGTTTCGATGAATAGGTTGTCGCCGAGCGACTCAAGGCCTGATTTGTTGACGAAACGGGCGAGCTGAAGCTGCCCGAGCTGGGTTGGGGCGGACTCGTTGTTTAGATAGGCCGAGACAGTGCCATCGGGCGATATAGCGACTGAGGTTGCCGTGCCAGGGATGGTGATGCCCGGATCGACTTCGTAGCCAGTCGAGGTGACGATGGTTCCTTCGGGGCTACGTTCGAACGAGCCGTCGCGGGTGTAGGCGGTACGGCCATCAGGAAGGTTGACCATGAAGAAGCCTTCGCCGCGAATGGCAACGTCCATTTCGCGCTCGGTGCCGTTGATGCTGCCCTGGCTCATGATGCGCGGGGTGGATACGGTGCGGACGCCCGAACCGATCTCGAGGCCTGATGGCAGCTGCGTGCCCTGCTCGGAAGTCGGCGAGCCTGCGCGGGTCATCTGCTGGTACAGGAGGTCCTCGAACTCGGCGCGCTGGCGCTTGAAGCCCGTGGTGCGCATGTTGGCGATGTTGTTGGAAATGACTTCGACGTTGCGCTCCTGCGCGCTCATGCCGGTCGATGCGATGTAGAGGGCTTTCATGGCACTGCTTCCGGTTTAGGCGTTGGTGTCGCCGAGGCGCTGGATGGCATTGCGGCGCAGTTCATCCTGCTTGGACGAAAGATTTGCCGCCGACTCATAGGCACGCTGCACGCGGATCATTTCGGCCATCTCGGAAACACCTGAAACATTGGACTTTTCGACAAAGCCTTGCATGACACGCGTCTGGGTTGGTGCAATCGGCGTGCCACCGGCATAAAGATTGCTGCCCTCGCGGGTGAGGTCCTGCGGATTGTCGAATTCGACGAGGCGCAGGCTGCCCTTGGCGCCCGCGCTGGAGCTTACCGAGCCATCGCTGCCGATCAGGATGCCGGTTTCTTCAGGGCCGAACTGGATGGGGCCGCCATTGCCCAGCACGGGGTTGCCGTTGAGGTCGACCAAGGTGCCGCTGGCGCTGAGCTGGAAGGAGCCTGCCTTGGTGTAGCGCTCGCCAGCCGGAGTCTGAACGGCGAAGAAGCCGGGTCCATTTAGGCCGATGTCTAGTTCGCTGCCGGTCTGCACCATCGCGCCGCCGGAAAGGTCATGCATGGTGGCCCAGTCCTGCACATAGGACAGGGGCTGATCGAGGCGCGGGAAGTCGCGGTCGCGGGCGACCGGCATGACATATTCCTCGAACAGGATATTCTCGGCCTTGAAGCCAGTGGTGTTGATGTTGGCCATGTTGTTGGCCACCACGTCCATCTGGCGCTGCAAGCCTATCTGCCTCGACAGGCCGATCAGTTGTGCATTCTCGATCATCGCTGATCCCCGGTGTCTTCATTCCCCGAAACCGCCGCTTCCCCAAGCCGCCGCCTCGCCGTTTACAATGCAGAAACCATGCCAGGGCGAAAACTTGAATAAAATCAGAGCAGTGCTGCTCATGCGGTGTTGGCCTTGCCGGTTCACCCTGAAGCCGGGCGGCAAAAGCTACCCGGCAAAATCTGCCGCTTTGGCGCTGATTGTAACCAATCATTAACCATGGGCGGCTTAGCTGGATGGGAAGCCGGAATCGTCCGGAACCGTTGATTTTTGGCAGGTTCACATGGCCGCTGAGGCAGACATCCAGGAAGCCGGAGCCAAGAAGGGCATCCCCAAGCTCTTTATCATCATCGGTGCGGCAGCCCTTGTAGTACTGCTGGGCGGGGCCGGCCTGTTCTTTTTTCTCTCCAAGGGAACAGCCGAAGCGGAGCATGCCGATCCCCACGCTGCGGAAGGCGAGCACGGCGGCACCCTCGAGGCAGCCCACACATTCATTTTCAACCTGCCGCCAATGATCATCAACCTCAACAAGGAGGAAGATGGCGAAGCGGTGATGAAGCTGACGGTGGCTCTCGAAGTCGCCGACCAGGCGATGATGACCGAGATCCAGCCACGCCTGGCCAAGGTGGTCGATGCGTTCCAGGTTTACCTGCGCGAATTGCGCAAGTCGGATCTGGAAGGGTCGGCCGGCATTTACCGGCTCAAGGAAGAATTGCTGCGCCGGGTGAATGTCTCGATCTATCCGTCGCGGGTTGAATCTGTGCTGTTCAAAGAAATCCTGGTGCAGTGATGGCCGGGCCGACCGACCAGGACAAGCTGAGTGACGACTGGGGGATCGATGACTCGATCGTGCCGGTCGATGCCGTTGAGCAAAGCGACGAGGAAAAGGCAGCCGAGGCCGCCGCCGAATGGGCGGCCATGCTTGAGGGCGGTGGTGCCGATGGCGAAAATGGCGCCGACCGCGTCCTCAACCAGGATGAAATCGACAGCCTTTTGGGCTTTGACGCAAGCATCGGCAGCAATGTCGAGCTGACAGGCGTCCAGGCGCTGATCAATTCAGCGCTGGTGAGCTACGAACGCTTGCCGATGCTGGAAATCGTATTCGATCGGCTGGTACGGTTGGCGACGACGTCCTTGCGCAATTTCACATCCGACAATGTCGAAGTCACGATGGATTCGATTTCCTCGGTCAGGTTCGGCGATTATCTGAATTCCATTCCACTACCGGCCATCCTTTCCGTCATCAAGGCGGAAGAATGGGAAAATTACGGGCTGCTGACGGTCGACTCGAGCCTGATCTATTCCATGATCGACGTGCTGTTGGGTGGCCGCCGCATCAATGGCAATATTCGCGTTGAGGGCCGGCCCTATACGACGATCGAGATGGCGTTGGCGCGGCGCATGATCGAGGTCATTCTTGAGGATACGCATCGAGCGTTCGAGCCGGTGACGCAGGTCAATTTCAAGCTCGAGCGTATGGAAACCAACCCGCGTTTCGCAGCGATATCGCGTCCAGCCAATGCCGCTATCCTGATTGAGCTTCGCATCGAAATGGATGATCGCGGCGGCAAGATCGAAATCCTGCTCCCCTATGCCACCATCGAGCCGATCCGTGAACAATTGCTGCAGATGTTCATGGGTGAAAAGTTCGGCCGCGACCCGATCTGGGAAGGCCACCTGGCGACAGAAATCTATTCGGCCGATGTCGAGATCGAAGCGATCCTGCATGAGCAGGACGTGCCGCTGTCGCGCATGCTGTCGATGAAGCCGGGCGATACGGTGATGTTCGAACGCCTGCCGAGTGATCCGGTGCGCCTGCGCTGCGGCGATGTGGAACTTACCGAAGCCATCATGGGCCATATCGGCAACCACGTTTCGGTGCGCGTCGCCCGCCCGCTCAACCCACCAAAAGTCACCATGGCGGCCTTTGAGGCGCTCGACGAAAAAATGGAACAAAGATGATGTTTGGCTTGCCTTTTGGAATTGTCGTTGAAGGTGCTGTCGCCGTTTTGCTGGCGCTGACAATTGGTTATTGCGTGGTGCTCAACGGGCGCTTGAAGCGGCTGCATGCCGACAAGGACGTGTTGCGCCAGATGGTCGCCGATCTGGTCGGGGCTACGAACCTCGCCAACCAGGCAATCAAGGAACTCAAGCAAACCGCCGTCGAGACCGATCTGGCGCTGAACTCGCGGCTCGAAGAAGCCGAGCGTTTCGGGATTGAACTGGCCAACCACGTCAATGCCGGAACGGTGTTGATGGACCGGATTGTCAAGATCACCAGCGCAGCGCGGCAGAGCCCGGTCATCGAGCAGATCGAGACACCTAACAAGGTACAGTCGGCGCTCGAGCAATTGTCGGCGCGTGTCCGTACCCGCGGAGCGGCTGCGTGAATAAGATCCGGCTGCTCCCTGTCGTTGTCGTAGCAATTGCTGCGCTCTTGGTGCTCAAGACCTTGGGTCTGGTGACCAATGGCGGCTATGTGTTGGGCGGTGTGGGGGTGGCGCAAGCCGCATCGGGTGCGGCGGCTGCGGGACCTGCAGAAGGGGGCGATCTGGCCTTGCCGGGCGAGCCGACGATCAAGGATACGAGCCCAACGTTGACTGATCCGAACCCAACGCTGGCGCCTGCAAGCGCAGCGGCGGCAGGTGGTCACGGTGGTGCTGAAGCTGCTGGAGGTGAGCATGCCGAAGGCGGAACTGAACACGAAGCGACCGAAGGGGAGCACACGGCGGCCGAGAATGAACATGCAGGTGCTGCCCATGCACCTGCAAGAGCCGGTACTTACTGCCTGGAATCTGACGCCAAGATTGGTGAGGACGGCACTGTCACGCTGACGAATCCACCGGCCGAGGAGGGTGCTGCGGAAGCCGAGGGCGAAGGGCACTCGACTGAGCCGGTTCCGGCTCCGGCAAGCTTTGCAGCCTCCTTGTCGGACTGCCTGCCTTCGGGGGATGCCATTCCGGTGCAGATTGATGGTAATGGCGGTGTCGTCCCGTTGATCGATGCTAATGCAACATCGCTCAGCCAGCAGCAATTGCTGGAGCGGCTGACCACGCGCCGTACTGAACTCGAGAAGTATGAGCAAGACCTTGCCCTGCGTGCCGCCATCGTAGACGCCGCAGAAAAGCGGATCGAGGAACGGGCAGCGACCCTGGAAGCCCTGGAGGCGCAAATCTCGAAGCTTGTCGATCAGCGCACCGAAATGGAAACAGGGCAGTTCGCCGGCATCGTTGCGATGTATGAGACCATGAAGCCCAAGGATGCGGCGCTGATCTTCAACAATCTCGAGATGGAGGTGCTGCTGCGCGTTGCCAAGACGATGAGTCCGCGCAAGATGGCGCCGATCCTAGCTGAAATGGACCCGGCTCGGGCGCAGGAGTTGACCGTCAAGATGGCGTCCTTGGCCGATCAGCCACCGGCCGAAATGGCGGCAGACGATCTGGCGGCCCTGCCGCAAATTGTCGGGCAGTAGTCAATCGCAGCAGAACTCGCTAAGGCTTTCGCCTAAAGGGTAAGGCGACGTTAAGGGCACATCGGTAATCTGGCGGCAGAGTATTGTAACCTCTGTGCGTTTTGCCGGCCCAGGAATTGGCCTCGCGGGCGCGCAGGATTTTGCGTCGGGCGGGCAGAAGCCGGTGAAGACTGCTATCAAGGCTGGCTGGCAGAAAGCTGTTCGAGCCATTGCGCTCGGCGTCGTGCTTGCCGCAACGAGCCTTGCCGCTCCTGCCTGGGCGCAGATCGATGGCCAACTTTTTGCCACGGAAGAAAATGGCTACGCCCGGCTGATCCTGAGTTTTCCAGGCTTAGACAGCTTGCCCGAGTATACGATGCGCCTTGAAAACGGTGTGCTGTCGCTGGAGTTCACCGAGCAGGTCTCCGTTTTGCTGCCCGATGTCGGGTTGACCATGCCGGATTACCTTTCCGTTGCGCGGGTCGATCCGGATGGGCGAGGGCTGCGCTTCGGCCTGCGCTCGGCATTCACCTTCAACCGCATCGAGGCCGGCGAGAAGCTGTTCATCGATTTGCTACCGACAAGCTGGCAAGGCATGCCGCCGGCGCTGCCGCAGGACGTCATTGACGAGTTGGCGGAGCGGGCACGCCTGGCTGCAATCCGGGCGGAGCAGGAGCGCAAGGCCAAGGGCGTTGCCGAGCTTGACCCCAAAGCAAGTGTTCGAATTGGCCGGAACCCAACTTTTCTGCGCGTGCAGTTCGACTGGAACGTGCCGACTACCGGCAATTTCACCCAGATTGAAGACGAGGCCGTGGTCGCGTTCGAGTGGCCGGTCGACATTGGTTTGAATGAACTTCTTGCCGACCTGCCGCCTGAGATCGCCTCGATGGAGCCGGGCGTCAATGCAGACGGCGCGACCATTGCACTCAAGCTCGCGCCGGGCGTGACGCCGCGCTTTTATGAGACGTCACCGACCCAGTATGTGCTGGACATCGACATTGCCGGGCAAGAGCGGCCCGCATTCGATGCGGCAAGCCTGGTGGCTGAAGAAGAGGCGCATAAAGGTGCGCACAGTGACGGCAAACATGCGGCGCCAATCATCGACAAGCTGACGCCCCAGGTGGCAGGTGAACCCATCGAGCCGTTCGTTAGTGTGCTGGGCTCGACGGTTCGGGTAGTGTTCCCGTTTGAGCAGGATACGCCCGCGGCCGTGTTCCGGCGTGGCGATACGGTGTGGATGATCTTTGACACGGTGGCCGGCATCTTGCCACCAGACCGGTCAGCTGAGTTCGATGCTCTAGCCAGCAAGTTCGACGTAGTTGCCGCTGGCGACACCCAAGTGGTGCGGATCAACCTGTCGCAAGATAGGCTAGCGACACTTGGCTCTGAAGGCATGGCCTGGGTGCTGTCGCTGGGCGATATCATGCTGACCCCAACCGAGCCGATCGACATCACGCGCCGCCGCAGTGTCGAGGGCGACTTCGAGATGGTAGCAGATGTCGAACGTCCGGCTCGGGCGCATGACTTCCGCGACCCCGAAGTGGGTGACGTTCTCAAGGTGGTTACGGCTTATCCACCAGCGCGAGGCGTGACGCGGACTTTGGACTTCGTCGATTTTTCGGCCTTGCGGAGCGTGCATGGTCTGGTGATCAAGCCCAAGACCGACGAGATCGACATGAAGGTCGAAAATACGCTCGCAGTGATTTCTGCACCGGACGGATTGACGGTTTCGGCGCTCGATGGCGCGCGCGGTACGGGCAATGGCGTGACGCAGGAAATGCGTGGCAGCTTTGTTGATCTCGCCCGGCTGGAGCACAAGGATTTCGGTGAGCTGCAGAAGCATCAGAGCCAATTACTGGTGCAGGCTGCAGGTGCCGAGGGGCGCCAGCGCGACCAGGCGCGGCTTGATCTAGCGCAGTTCTATATTGCTAACCAGTTTGGCCTGGAAGCGATCGGCGTTCTGGAAGTGCTCACAAGCGACATCAAGGACGAAAAGCTCACCGCCAAGGTGCGGCTGGCGACGGCGATGGCGGACACGGTAGCAGGGCGCAGCCGAGATGCCTTGGGCATTCTCAATGCTGCGGCGTTAGGCAATGAAATTGATGCCTTGATATGGCGCACTATTGCCAGGGCTGATCTTGCCGATTTCAAGGGCGCCAAGGCAGACGCACTGGCGGCACTGCCGGTTATTGCCGGCTATCCAGCCTGGGTGCGTGACCGGTTCCATTTCGCGGCCATACGCTCGGCGCTGGAAACAGGCGATGTTGCGATGGCCGAGCAATTGCTCGATGGAATGGATTTCCCTGGCCTCAATGCCGAGCAAACAAGCCTTTACCTGCTGATGAATGGCCGAATTTCCGAACTGCGCGGGCGGGAAGCCGAGGCGATCGATATTTACGGGCAGGTGATTGCTGCCGATATTCGGCCCACGCGTGCCGAAGCGATCTACCGGACATTGTATCTGCTCGACAAGGCCGGCAAGCTCAACCTCGCCAAGGCGACGGAGACGCTGGCGGCCGAGACATTGCTGTGGCGTGGCAATCCGCTCGAAGCCGATATGCTCAAGATGCTGGCAGACTTTTTTTTCCGCAGCGGCGACTATCGGTCCGGCTTCGAGACCGTGCGGCAGGCCGTAGCGACTTATCCTGAAAGCCCGCCGGTCAATGCCCTGCGCGACCAGGCACAGGCTGTGTTCTCCGACCTGTTCCTCAACGGACGGGCGGATTCGCTCGGGCCAGTGGATGCGCTCAGCCTTTACTACGACTTCCGCGCGCTGACGCCGCCGGGCACGCGTGGCGACGAGATGATCCGCAATCTGGCGCGCCGGCTGGTGCGGGTCGATCTGCTGGAGCAGGCCGCGACCCTTTTGGAATACCAACTCGAGAACCGCTTGCGTGGCGTTGCCAAAACGCAGGTCGCTGCGGACCTGGCGATTATCTATCTGGCCAACCGCAGGCCGCAGGATGCCCTGCGCGTGCTCAATGCGACGCGCCTGCCGGACATTCCGGACGCTTTGGCGCGGCAGCGGCGAGTGCTCGAGGCGCGTGCCTTGCTCGATGGCGGTCGCGACCAGCTCGCTCTGGACATGGTACGCGACATGACCGGCAGCGATGTGGTGCAGTTGCGGATCGATGCGCAATGGAGAGCCAAGCGCTATTCGCAAGCCGGCGAAATCATCGAGGCACTTTATGCCGACCCGACCGGTGCGCCACTGACGCCGAATGCACGCATGAGCCTGATCAAGGCGGCTGTTGGCTATGTTCTGGCTGGAGACCGGTTTGGGCTGGCGCGGCTGCGTTCCAAGTTTGGGGAGGCCATGGTGACGACGCCGGAGTGGCCGATGTTCGATCTGGTGACAGGCAACATCTCGGTGACCAGTGTCGAGTTCAAGACTGTGGCGAGTCAGATCGCGGGTCTTGAAGGCATCAACTCGTTTCTTGAGTCGTACCGCGAAACCTATAGCGGGGAAGGAGCTTTGGCCCCGCTTGCCGCCACTGAGCCAGGCGATATAGCAAGCGCCGAGTGATCAGCCGGCGCCGGTGGTGCCGCTGACGAAACTACGGACCAGTGAGCCCGCAACCAGATACCAGCCATCGACCAGCACGAAAAAGATCAGCTTGAAGGGCAGCGAGATTACAACTGGCGGCAGCATCATCATGCCCATGCCCATCAAGACTGAAGCAACTACCATGTCGATAACCACGAACGGCAAGAACAGCAGGAAGCCGATTTCGAACGCGCGCCGCAGTTCGGAAATCATGAAGGCTGGGATGAGCAATTGCAGCGGAATGGCTTCCGGTTCATCGGGGACGACAGCTTCGGTGAGATCGTAGAAGAGGCTCAGATCCTGCTCGCGCACATTGGCGCGCATGAATTCATGCAGGGGCGCGCTGCCCAGCTCAAAGGCTTCGGCAATCTCGATGTCGCCAGCAAGGAGCGGGGCTATGCCCTGGTCATAGCTCGCCTGAAGCGTCGGCTGCATGACGAAGATGGTGAGGAACAGCGCCAGCGAAACCATCACCGAATTGGGTGGCGCGGTCTGCAGGCCAATGGCAGTGCGCAGCAACGACAGCACCACGACAATACGGGTGAAGCTCGTGACCATCACAAGAATAGAAGGCGCTAGCGACAGAAGCGTGATCAGCCCGATGATCTGGACGGCACGCTCGGTAATGGTGGTATCATCACCAAAGTCGATCGACACGTCCTGCCCAAAGGCTAGGGTCGGGATCAGCGCAAGGGCGAGGACCGCAAGGACGGCAAGGGGTAGCAAGCGACGCAGAGGCAATCGCTCAGATCCGGTTAGCCCCGTTATTGCCCTCAAAATTTGTGCCTTCGATGTCGCGCCGCGCCCTGTCCTCTTTAACTGAGTCGCGTTCGACGGCACCGTGCATCACCGAGTTTTCAGAGGAAACACTTGGCTCGATCTCGCTGACCGGTCGCAGAAGGCCTGTGTGGCGGAGGGAGAGGTGCGTTTTGCGGTCGGTCGGCTGGCCCATTTCGCGCAATTGGTCGGCGACGGTAGCCGGTCCGGGCGAGAGGGGCTTTACCGCTGGAACGACCGGTGTGGGGGCGGAAGAAGTCGCCGGCTTGCCAGGGGCAGGTTTGCGAGCGGCAACCATGGGAACCGGGCGGCGGGTTGGTTGGGTGGGCTGCTCGTCGGCGATGGCGATGCCAGTTTCTACGACCACGTCTTGCGGGCCGCCAACGAGAATCAGGTGCTCGACATCGTCGCGCCGCACGATCAGCAAATGGCGCTTGGGATCAAGCGCCAGGCTATCGACGACGCTCAACCGCTTGTTGCGGCCGCGCGCGACATTGCCTGATGCGTTGAACAGGAACTTGAGCAGCCAGACGACGAGGAAGATCAGCACCACGACGACGCCGAGGGCCAAAAGCATGGTCAGCCAGCTATTGCCGGATCCGCCAAAGAGGCTCGTGATGAACTGCATAATCACTCCAGATCGCTTCCGCCCGATGGTGGACGGCATATATTGCCCAGTTAGCCATTGCAAATGTGCAAATTGCGAGGCTGACCCGCCCTAATGGCTCGAGGTTAACACTTGCTTAACCATGCCGCGGCAAGATTTGCCTATCGAGCCAGACTCGCAAGGATCCTGGGCCATGGCCTTTCTGAACATGCCGGTGTTTTCGGCGCTGACCGACAAGATGCGCTGGCACCAGACGCGTCAAGGCCTGCTTGCCGAAAACGTCGCCAACGCGGAGACGCCGGGTTACCGCGGGCGCGATCTGGCGCAGTACGATTTTGCACAAAGGAACAGCGCGTTCTCTTCTGCCAGCGTCACAACAACGGCAACGCAGCCGACCCATTTTTCGGTGTCGAGCAGTGCTGACTCGGCTTTCGGGGCGCAGCGTATGGCAAACTTCGAGATTACGCCCGAAGGCAATGGCGTGACGCTGGAAGATGAGATGATGAAGGTGACCACCAACATGATGGACTACCAGGCCGCCACCGGCCTCTATACCAAGTCCATCAAGATCCTCAAAACCGCGCTTGGGCGGCAGGCTTAAGGGGTAGTTCGCAATGGATTTCAATTCTTCGCTTCGCATCGCCGCCACGGGCCTGCATGCTCAGACAGCGCGCATGCGCGTTATCGCGGAAAACCTCGCCAATGTGGACTCTGCAGGCAAGGCGCCTGGGGAAGAGCCTTATCGCCGGCGTATCCCGACCTTCCAAACAAGCTTTGATGCGGAAGTAGGCGGGCAGATCGTGGAAGTGGGCAAGCTGGCCTACGACATGGGTGATTTCACATCGCGCTACGAGCCAGGGCATCCGGCGGCCGATGATCAGGGCTATGTGCAGTATCCGAACGTCAATTCGCTGATCGAGACCATGGATATGCGCGAGGCCCAGCGCACTTATGAAGCCAATCTCAACGTCGTCACCGTGACACGGCAGATGCTCGGGCGCACGCTCGACATCCTGCGCGGCTGATCGGGCAGGAAACCATCATGGCAATCACCACTCCCTTCAACGCCGCCACAGCCGCTTACGGCAACGCATCCAGGTTGATCAACCAAGCCGCCAAGCCCAATACCGATCTGACGGCGCTGGCAGCGCCCAACGGCGGCAGCAACTTTGCCGACATGTTGGCGCAACAGGTGCAGGGCGTAGTTGATAGCGGCAAGGCCTCGGACGCGATGGCCATCGACATGGTCAATGGTAAGGCCAATGTCGTGGACATGGTCACGGCGCTGAGCGAAACCGAAATCGCCATCGAAAGCATGGTAACGGTGCGAGACCGGGTGATCTCGGCCTACGAAGAAATCATGCGGATGCCGATCTAGACCAATGCTGGTCTCGCCCTATGGCGGCGTTAGGACTATCTTAACCCAGCGCGATTCGGGCGCAGCGAGACTCATATGACCGGCGCCGAAGTTCTCGACATTGCCAGTGACGGTATCTGGACTATCATCATCGTATCGGCGCCGATGATGATCGTTGGGCTGGTGGTCGGCGTGGTGATCGCGCTGTTCCAAGCGCTGACGCAGATTCAGGAACAGACGCTGGTGTTCGTGCCCAAGATCATCGCAATCTTTCTGACAATGCTGCTGACACTCCCGTTTTTGGGCGCGACTATGGGCGGTTATATGAACCGGGTGGTCGATATGATCATTGTCGGCGGCTAGTGGTGACTGTCGGGCTCGACTGGCTGCCCAACACGGCCTTTTTATTTCTGCTGCTGTTTACGCGTATTGGCGCCATTTTGATGCTGATGCCGGCGCTGGGCGAGGACATGATCCCGACCCGCATGCGCCTGAGCTTTGCGCTAGCGTTTACGCTGGTGGTTTACCCGCTGCTGTCGCCCAACCTGCCAGCGATGCCGGACGATGTCATGGCGATCGTTGGACTGATTTTTCATGAACTCGCGGTTGGGCTGATCCTGGGCGCCATTGCCCGGCTGACGGTTTCGGCGACGCAGGTGGCCGGAGCTATCATCGCTTTTCAGGTGGGGCTATCCACCGCCATGGCAGCGGACCCGACGCAGACAGGCATCCAAGGCGCGATCTTTGGAAGTTTCCTCAGCTTTCTGGGCATGGTGCTAATCTTTGCGACCGATCTGCATCATCTGGCGCTGGCCGCCACCTATGACAGCTACATGGTCTTTCCGCTCGATGCGCCGCTGATGTTCGACGATGCGGCGCAAATGGCGATCCGCACTGTAGCCAGCGCTTTTTCCATTGGTATCCAGATGTCGGCGCCATTCATCGTTTTTGGCCTGGTGTTCAATCTGGGCGCGGGAATCCTGGCCAAGCTGATGCCCGCGCTGCAGGTGTTCTTCCTCCTGATGCCCGCCAATATCTTTGTGGGGCTCGTGCTTTTCGCGCTGCTGCTCACCATGATGATGGGCTGGTATCTGTCGGCGTTCGAAAACCACCTCATGATGTGGAGGGGCTAGATGTCAGACGAAGCCCCCGAGAACGACGCAAAAACAGAAGACCCTTCCCAAAAGAAGCTCGAGGACGCCTTCAAGAAGGGCGACGTCGTCAAAAGCCAGGAGGTGGTGACCTGGTTCATGCTGCTCGGATCGGCTGTGGTTTTTGCAACTATGGGGCCGGCCGCCGCGCAGAGCCTAATGGAGTCGCTCAAGGACATCATGGCCAATGCCGACCAGGTGGAACTGGGTGGCGCGGGTTTTGCAGCATTCTTTAACGGGCTGGCGCTAGCGGTCCTTGGTACAGTCATGCTGCCGCTGGTGGTGCTGTCGGCCTGCGCCATCACGGCCAACCTCATCCAGCACAAGCCGCTAATCTCGGTCGATCCGATTACGCCTAAATTTTCCAAAGTATCGCCGCTAGCCGGGTTCAAGCGGCTGTTTTCCAGCGAGTCACTGGTCAACTTCGCCAAGGGTCTGCTCAAGATCATTGTGGTCAGCACTGTGCTGTTCCTCGTGGTTTGGCCAGAGCGGGACCGCCTAGACACCATGATGACTGCCGATCCGCTGATCATCCTGGCCGATTTCCAGGAGATTGGGCTCAAGATCTTCATTGCGACGCTGGCCATTGTCACCGTTATCGCAGGGGCCGATTACTTCTACACCCGCCAGAAATGGTGGAAGCGCCTGATGATGACGGTGCAGGAGCAGCGCGACGAATATAAGCAGATGGAAGGCGACCCGCACATCAAGGGCCGTATCCGGCAATTGCGGCAGGAACGCTCGCGCAAGCGCATGATGGCCGCCGTGCCGGACGCAACCGTGGTCATCACCAACCCGACCCACTTTGCCGTGGCGCTCAAATATGATCGTGACATGGGCGCGCCCAAATGCGTGGCCAAGGGCGCTGACGCCGTGGCCTTCCGCATTCGCGAAATGGCCAAGGAGCACGACGTGCCGATTGTGGAAAATCCGCCGCTCGCCCGCGCCTTGTTTGCAAGCGTTGACGTGGACGAGACAATTCCCACCGAGCACTTCAAGGCGGTAGCCGAAGTCATCGGCTTTGTGATGCGGCTCAAGAAGGGTGCCGGCTGGAAGGCGCGTTAGCGATCAGAGCAGGCTTGCGCCGATTTGCGGCGATGTTGAAAACGCCGAACTTACTCCCCTCGCGTTAGGGCTTTTGATAGACCTTTCTGCAGGCCGCGATTCGGGCCGACTCAAAAGGCACGGAGCAGACCGACTCATGGCATCTACGCCCCTTGGCGAGGGAAACTACCCAGACCCACTAGTTTCCGCCGGCCGCGGCAGCGCGGGGCTGTGGCGCGTGGTGGTGCTTGGCCTTGTGCTGGTGGCGCTGGCGGTGGTCTTTTCCATATTCGGCAGCCAGATTTCGCAGGATTTGGTGCTCACCTTTGTAGGCATTCTGGCCGTGGTGGGCGTGTTTTGCTTATTTGGCCTGGCGGCGGGGCTGTTCCGCTTCGCTAACGGGGAAGAGCGGCGCACGATCTCCAATGCTGTGGTCGATAGTCTGCCGTTCGGCGCCGTGGTAGCGGATCGCGATGGCAAGATCTCCTATGTGAATGCCCATTATGGCAGCTTTGCCGGGGCGGTCACCAACGGCGTGCCGGTCGGCGTGCCGCGCCTTTTTGCCGGGCAGGCCGACGCGAGCGAGGCAATCTACCGGCTGTCGCGGGCAGCCAAGGATGGCCGGGCAGCAGTCGAGGACATGCGCATCGTCGGCGGGCTGGGCGGCGCTGCGGCGGACAGCAACAAGGCGTTCTGGTACCGCGTCGGCGTGCGGCCGCTGCCGGAATCGGACGAGGCCAAGAAGCCGCTCGTCATCTGGTCGGTCGAGGATATTACCCGCGACCGGGACAACAACGAGAGCGCCTTCCGTGACTTGCAGCGCGCGATCGACTATCTCGATCATTCGCCGGCCGGTTTCTTCTCAGCCGATGCGCATGGGCGCATTCAATATCTCAACTCCACCCTAACTGACTGGCTGGGCTATGACCTTGCCGAGTTCAACTCGGGGCACTTAGGTCTGTCCGACATCGTGCGCGGCGACGGCGCGACGCTGCTGATGCGGGGGCGGCGCGATGGGGAAATTCACACCGAAATCATCGATATCGATCTGGTGCGCCGCAATGGCACCAGCCTGCCGGTGCGCCTGCTGCATCGTGCTGCGCGGCTCGCCGATGGCGAACTGGGCGAGACGCGCACGCTGGTGCTCGATAAATCCAATGCCCCGGATAGCGAAGAAGAACTGCGCGCCGCCGAAGTGCGCTTCTCGCGCTTTTTCAACGACACGCCCTTTGCCATAGCGACGCTGGACGACCAAGGCCGCATCATCCGCACCAACGCGCCGTTCGGGCGCATTTTCAAATGGTCGGGCGAGGAAAAAAGCCTCGAAATGCAGCCGCTCAGCGAGATGATCGGTGAAGGCAGCCGTGAGAAGTTTGCGCGGGCACTGGCTGATGCGGCGGCGCACCGGTCCGAGATCGAGCCTGTCGATGCGCTTTTGAGCGTGGAAGGGGACCATGCGGTCCGGCTTTATCTGTCTGCGTCCGAAATGAGTGCCGGCTCGCCGGAACAGGTCAATGTCTATGCGCTCGACATGACCGACCAGCGCAAGCTTGAGGCGCAGTTCGCCCAATCTCAGAAGATGCAGGCGGTGGGCCAGCTCGCCGGTGGCGTGGCACATGACTTCAATAATCTGCTGACCGCGATCATCGGCTTCTCCGATCTTCTCCTGCTCAAGCACAAGCCGGGCGATCCGTCATTCGGCGAGCTGATGCAAATCAAGCAGAATGCTAATCGCGCAGCCGGTTTGACGCGGCAGTTGCTGGCATTTTCGCGCCGGCAGACGCTGCGGCCGCAAGTGCTTGAACTGCCGCTGATCGTGGATGATCTAACTGTCCTGCTCAAGCGCATGATCGGGGAAAAGAACACGCTCGCGGTCGAGCATGGCCGCAATATCTGGCCAGTGCGAGCCGACGTTGTGCAACTCGAGCAGGTGATCATCAACCTTGTCGTCAATGCGCGCGACGCCATGCCTAATGGTGGCGCCATCACCATCCGCACGGCAAATGTCGAGCAAGCGGAAGCCGAAGGCATGAGCTTTGAGGGCATGGTACCCGCCGATTACGTGCTCATCGAAGTGCAGGACACCGGCACCGGTATGAGCGCGGAGGTCATGGAGAAAATCTTCGAGCCATTCTTCACCACAAAGGAACTGGGTAAGGGTACGGGCCTGGGGCTCTCCACAGTTTATGGCATCGTGAAGCAGACGGAGGGCTATATTTATCCCGTGTCCACCGTTGGCGTGGGCACCACCTTCAAGATCTTCCTGCCGCGCCACATCGTCAGTGCCGCGGAGACGGCCGGCAAGATCGCTGCGGCTGCCGCACCGGTTAAGGATTTGACGGGCCACGAGCGGATTCTGCTGGTCGACGACGAGGAGAGCGTACGCGCCTTCTCCGCCCAGGCCCTGCGCGCCACCGGCTATGAAGTCTTCGAAGCGGACGGCGGCGAAGAGGCGCTGGAAGTGCTCGAGGATGAGGATTTCAAAATCGACCTGATGATCTCGGACGTTGCCATGCCGGAAATGGACGGGCCAACGCTGCTCAAGCATGTGCGCGAGCAGATGCCCAACCTCAAGGTCATCTTTGTTTCGGGCTATGCGGAAGAAAGCGTTCGCCGCGATATCGAGGACGACCAGAGCGTGGAGTTCCTGCCCAAGCCCTATTCGCTCGACCAGATTAACTCCAAGGTCAAGGAAGTGCTGCAGAAGCTGGGCAAGGACGAAACGCGTTGAACGAGCAGGGGCGTTTCGAGGGCCCAAGCGAACTCAATGTCCTTGGCGAACCCCTGCAGCCCTGTTCCAGTGATCCGCTGACCGGGTTCTTTCGCACCGGCTATTGCGCCGCTGGCCCCGACAATGCCGCCGTGCACCTGGTTTGCATCGAGGCCACCGACCGCTTCCTTGCCTATTCCAAGTCGGTCGGGAACGATCTGTCGACGCCCATGCCGCAGTTCGGCTTCAAGGGATTGGCTGCGGGCAAACGCTGGTGCCTCGTGGCGCAACGCTGGTGGCAAGCGCACGAAGCAGGCGAGGCGCCTCGCATTTATCTGCGCGCCACCAATCGCAAGGTGCTGGGCTTCATCCCGATCGATGTGCTCAAGAGCTACGCGCTTGATTTGAACTAAGGTTTTAAGAGCACAAGCCCTTTCCTCGTTGAACGCCTTGGCCCGCCAGTTAGCCAGATGTGTTTACATCCTGTTGTTTCTGCAGGGCTTTTTGCCAGATACTTTTTTCTTGTTCCTCCTTGCGGCAGATTCGAGCTGACTTCAGGAGGCTTTGATGAAGATGACGCTTGCAGTGTTGGCGGCGGTGGTGATGCTTTCGATGGGAGCCGCGGCCTGGGTCCTTGCATTGCCGGCGACTCGGACAGGAACAGCAAGAATAGAGATCGCCGCATCTCCCTCGACAATCATGGCGGTGCTGGAAGATGTTGAAGCCCAGCCGAATTGGCGCGAGGGTATCGCCAGCGTCGCGCGCCACAACAATGGCTGGACTGAGACAACAGCGCGTGGCGAGAAGATCGACTTCGTATGGACGGAACAGTTACCATTGAAACTGTCGATGCAGTTCGCTTCCGACGCTGGCTATACCGGAGAGTGGACTGCCGTTCTTGAACCAACGGCGTCCGGCACGGAGCTTGTGGTGACGGAGAGCGCAACCACAAACAAGCTCTTGACCCGGCTGCTAGCCCATTTGTTTTTTGATCCGCAGACTTACGCCCGCGCGTACATCATTGCTCTTAAAGACAGGGTAGAGGAACTGGAATGAGAGGCAAGCCTACCAATTGGCGGCGACGCTTCGGAGCCGCGAAGGCGCCTCATATCGTTACCCTTCCTTCGGACTTTGCGGGCGTCAAGGCCGGCAGCACGATGCTGATCTCGTCGCCAGGCGAGATTGCCTCCTATATCGGTTCGATCCCCGCCGGACAGAAACGATCCATCGCACGGTTGCGCAGCGATCTTGCCAAACGCGCCAGGGCGGACGCAATGTGTCCGGTGACTACCGCCATCTTCCTGCGCGTCGTTGCCGAAGTTGCGCTCGATGATCTCCAGGCCGGCAAGGATCTAAGCGAGGTTGTCCCGTTCTGGCGCCTCTTGAGTGCGTCGGACAAGATCACGGCGCGGTTGTCCTGCGGGCGAGAAGGTTTAGAACATCTGCAGCTGCTGGATGGTGCAGCAGGACAAGTCACCCATAGCGGTGTCCTGTCCCCGTGATTTCACGCCTTTCATCTTGGCTGCGGGACCGGTGCTGCCTCAGGCAAAGCCGCCGGGGATGGGGGTGCCCGGAGCCAGCAGGCCCTTTCCCGCGAGGGCTATCCACAGCTCACCCGGTATGTCCATGAACCACCAGTCCAGAATGCCATCGAGTTCTTCAGGTGAGCGCGGACCGGGCAGGACGTTGCAGATGGCCGGGTGCGTCAGGGGAAACTGAAGCGCCGCCGCGGGAAGCGGCACCCCGAACTCTTGGCAAACGGCTTCGATCTGGCGCACCTTGGCAACGATATCCTCGGGCGCCTTGGCGTAGTTGAAGGTTTCGCCGCCAACAAGGATCCCGGAATTGAAAGGCCCGCCGACAACCATGGAAGCGCCGCGCTGCAAGCAGGTGGCAAGAAATGGATCGAGAGAGGTTTGCTCGAGCAAGGTGTAGCGCCCGGCCAGCAGGAACACATCCCAGTCGCCCAAGGCAAATGCGTCCATGAGCACCTGCCATTCATTGACGCCAAGGCCGATGGCCTTGACCATGCCACCATCGCGCAGTTCGCGTAGCGCCTTGTATCCTCCGGTTACCAATTGTTGCCACAGGGGCTTGTTGGCTTCCTCGCCGTGGGTCGCGACCCCGATGTCATGCACGTAAAGGATATCGATGGTATTGAACCCTAGCCGCTGCTGGCTGTCCTCGAACGAGCGCATCACCCCATCATAGGAATAGTCGTAGCGCGCTTCAAACGGTAACGGATTGGCAAACTCGGTCTTGTTTTCTGCCTTGCCTTGCGCGGCCGTGAACAGGCGCCCGACTTTGGTGGAGAGTACGGCTTGGCCTGGGTGTTCGCGTAGCACGTCGCCGATCATATGCTCGGAGCGGCCGGCACCGTAATGAGGCGCTGTGTCGATGTAGTTTATGCCGCTATCGAGCGCATGCGCAACCGTGGCGCGGGCCTGTTCCGGGCTGACCGGGCGGAAGCTGCCGGCGAGCGTCGCACCGCCCAGGCCCAAAGTCGTTACCTCGAGATCAGTCTGGCCGACGCGGCGCTTTTCGAAATTGCGAGCCATCATTTTGTCCCTCCACTTGAGAGGGATAACTGACATGTTAGTTGAACAGCTTCAAGATCAATAGAGATCGCCGATGATCACCGGATGGTCGGCGTCGACGCGGATCGGATTGCGCAGGGCAGTGCCGAACTGCTTTTCCTCGATCTCGAACACATCATTGGGCTGGGTGGAAATGCCATCGGCAAAGCTCAGTGTCGCCGTGCCAAAGCAATGGACATGGACATCGCCGGGATTGCGGAACAGCTCGTACTTGAAGTGGTGATATTCAAGATTGTCGATGGTGTGGCTCATATTGTCTTCGCCGCTGAGGAACGGCTTTTCCCACAGCACCTGGCCATCGCGGTAGATGCGCGACATGCCCTCGATATGCGCCGGCAGATCGCCCACGCGCAGCTCGGGCCCAAAGGAGCAGGCGCGCAGTTTGGAGTGAGCGAGATAAAGATAGTTGATGCGTTCGGTGACGTGATCGGAAAATTCATTGGCCAGGGCAAAGCCAAGCCGACGCGGCTGGCCGTTGCGGTCGATCAGGTAGATGCCGGCGATCTCGGGCTCTTCGCCGGCATCAAGCGCGAAGCCGGGCGACGGGATCGGGTGGCCTGGGTTGACCACAGTGTAGCCGTTGCCCTTGTAAAACCATTCGGGCTGCACGCCGCGCGAGCCATCGGCCGGCTTGCCGCCTTCAAGGCCCATGCGGAACATCTTCATCGAGTCGGTGAGATTGTCCTCGGTTTTGGTGCCGTTGGATTTGTGCATGGCGTCGCGTGTGGCAGCGGAGCCCAGATGGGTAAGGCCAGTGCCGGTAACGTAAAGATGGGCCGGATCGGGATGATCAATCGGCGAGAGCATGCGCCCTTCGGCCAGGATTACGTTCCGGTCCACTGTTTCGCCTAGGCCGTGTGTTTGGATGAGGCTTGCAAGCCCACCATTGTTCTCGAGGGCGGATTGCGCGAGCTCGTAAACACTTGTGGTGCCGTTAACCTGGCGGGCAATGCCGTTCTCGACGGCTGCTACGGCCCGGCCGCCATTATGATCAAAGAACTGAATGAGATTCATGGTTAGGCTCCTCCGCCGGCTGGCCTCGCAGCCATTTGGCGGTCATAAAACGCAACAAGCCGAGTAGACGCAAGCCTAAAAATCATACTTTTGCTGGAAGGAAGAAATTCTGTCGCTCGGCGCCTGAATTCGCAGCTTTGTTCTCATTTCGTGCTTGACTTAAGTGGAACAAAATGAGAACAAAGCGCATAGTTTCAATACATGACCACCGGCGGTTTCATCGCGTTGCGCGAGTCCCCTGAGCGTGGAATAAGGAGAGAATAAATGGCTAACGCGCCGCTTCGTGTTGTTGAAGGTGGATCAATGGATAAAGACAAGGCACTTGCCGCAGCGCTCAGCCAGATTGAGCGCAATTTCGGCAAGGGCTCGATCATGCGCCTGGGGGAGGCGTCTTCGATTGAGGTCGAATCAATTTCTACCGGATCTCTGGGCCTGGACATCGCTCTGGGTATCGGCGGGCTGCCCAAGGGCCGTATCGTTGAGATCTTCGGGCCAGAATCGTCGGGCAAGACGACGCTTGCCTTGCATGTGATTGCCGAAGCGCAGAAGGCCGGCGGCATCTGTGCATTCGTTGACGCTGAACATGCCCTTGATCCCATCTATGCGCGCAAGCTGGGCGTCAATGTCGACGATCTGCTGATTTCCCAGCCAGACGCCGGCGAGCAGGCGCTCGAGATTACCGATACGCTGGTGCGCTCCGGCGCCATCGACGTTCTGGTGGTCGATTCGGTAGCGGCACTGACGCCGCGCGCCGAACTCGAGGGCGAAATGGGCGACTCTCTGCCGGGCTTGCAGGCGCGCCTAATGAGCCAGGCCATGCGTAAGCTAACCTCGTCGATCAGCAAGTCCAAGTGCCTCGTCATCTTCATCAACCAGATCCGCATGAAGATCGGCGTTATGTACGGTTCGCCTGAGACCACCACGGGCGGTAACGCGCTCAAGTTCTATGCCTCGGTGCGCCTCGACATCCGCCGCATTGGCGCGCTCAAGGATCGCGAAGAGATCGTGGGTAACCAGACGCGCGTGAAGGTCGTCAAAAACAAGTTGGCGCCGCCATTCCGCCAGGTGGAATTCGACATCATGTATGGCGAAGGCATTTCCAAGACGGGCGAACTGCTCGATCTAGGCGTCAAGTCTGGCATCGTCGACAAGTCGGGTGCCTGGTTCTCCTGGGACTCGCAGCGTCTGGGGCAGGGGCGTGAGAATGCCCGCCAGTTCCTCAAGGACAATCCGGAGGCCGCAAAGGCCATCGAGCAGGGCGTCCGCGAGAGCTCGGGTCTTTTGGGTGAAGTACTGCTGGTTGCCGGTGGCGACGATGTGGTCGACGACGAATAAGATCTCCCCCATGCAGGGATTTGAGGGCATCGCGTGAGCGGTGCCCTTTTTTGTGGTCTCGATGGAGGGATAATTTCCTCTACGAGGTCATGCGTTTGCCGCAATGCTGGACATTGCCGCAGGCTGCACGATAGAAAGCCAGCCGAACTTGTCTGTGGCGCCCCTGCGCCAGCTTCCGCAATGAAAGCCTCTTGATGACCAGCGTAAACGATCTTCGCTCCAGCTTTGTCGATTACTTTGCCCGCAATGGTCATGAGGCGGTCGCGTCGAGCCCCCTGGTGCCGCGCAACGATCCGACCCTGATGTTCACAAATTCGGGCATGGTGCAGTTCAAGAACACGTTCACTGGTGTTGAAAAACGCCCCTATGCACGTGCAACGACGGCGCAGAAATGCGTGCGCGCTGGCGGCAAGCACAATGACCTCGACAATGTGGGGTTCACCGCACGCCATCACACCTTCTTTGAAATGCTCGGTAACTTTTCGTTCGGCGATTATTTCAAGGATCGCGCGATCGAACTGGCGTGGGGCTTGCTGACCAAAGACTGGGCGCTGCCCAAGGACCGGCTGATGGTAACCGTCTACGAGGACGATGACGAGGCGCTCAACCTTTGGAAAAAGATTGCCGGGCTTTCGGAAGACCGGATCGTGCGTTTGGGCGCCAAGTCTAACTTCTGGCAGATGGGTGATACGGGGCCCTGTGGTCCGTGTTCGGAGATCTTCTATGATCATGGCGATCACGTCTGGGGCGGCCCACCGGGTTCGCCCGATGAAGACGGCGATCGCTGGATCGAAATCTGGAACCTTGTCTTCATGCAGTATGAGCAGCATGGAGACGAATCGCGCACGGGTCTGCCGCGGCCATCCATTGATACGGGCATGGGCCTCGAGCGCATGGCTGCAGTCATGCAGGGTGTGCACAACAATTACGATATCGATCTTTTCAAGTCCCTGATCGGGGCTGCGGCTTCCGCCACGGGCGCCGACATCGAGGGCGAGGGCAATCGCAGCCTTCGTGTCATCGCCGACCATTTGCGCTCGATGAGTTTTCTCATTGCCGAAGGCGTGCTGCCGTCCAACGAAGGGCGTGGCTATGTGCTGCGCCGCATCATGCGCCGCGCCATGCGGCATGCGACGCTGCTGGGTAGCAACGAGCCGGTGATCTACAAGCTCGTGCCAACGCTTGTGCGCGAGATGGGTCAGGCTTATCCCGAACTCAGCCGTGGCGAGGCGCTGATCACCGAAACGGTACGGCTTGAAGAAGGGCGTTTCCTCAAGACGCTCGGCCGTGGCCTGCAGATCCTCGCGGACGAGACGCGGGACATGGGCGAGGGCGCGGTGCTTGATGGTACTTCGGCGTTCAAGCTCTATGACACCTATGGTTTCCCGCTTGATTTGACGCAGGATGCGTTGCGGTTGCGCGGCATCAGCGTTGATCAGGTAGGGTTCGACGCGGCCATGGCGGCGCAAAAGGCCGAGGCGCGCAAAAGCTGGTCCGGCTCGGGCGAAGCGGCCACTGACACTGTTTGGTATGGCTTAGCTGACCGATTAGGTCCAACGGAGTTCCTGGGCTACGAAACCGAGACGGCCGAGGGCGAGGTCAAGGCCTTGCTCAAGGACGGTGCGGAAGTGCCTAGTCTCGGCCAGGGCGAAGATGGCTTTGTCGTTCTAAACCAGACACCATTTTATGGCGAAAGCGGCGGTCAGGTCGGTGATACCGGTGCGATGACCGGAGAGGGCGTTCGTCTTGAGGTGACCGACACGCAGAAATTCCACGGTGTCTTTGCCCACAAGGTGCGCGTCATCGAAGGCGAGCTGAGCACCGGTGCCGCGCTGACGCTGCTGGTCAACCATGACCGCCGCTCGTCCATCCGCGCCAATCATTCGGCAACTCACCTGCTGCATGAGGCTTTGCGTATCATTCTGGGCGACCATGTTGCGCAGAAAGGTTCGATGGTGTCGCCGGACCGGCTGCGGTTCGACTTCGTTCATACTAAGCCAGTGACGCCGCAGGAAATGGCCGAAGTCGAGGATATCGCCAATGCCATCGTGCTGCAGAACGCGCCCGTCGAGACCCGGCTGATGGGTGTCGAAGAGGCAAAGGAGTCTGGTGCTCGCGCGCTGTTCGGCGAAAAATACGGCGATGAAGTGCGCGTCGTGGCCATGGGCGAACCAAATGGCAACGGCCTGGGCTGGTCGGTGGAACTGTGTGGCGGCACGCATGTGCGCCGGACCGGTGATATCGGTCTGGTGTCCATCGTTGCGGAAAGCGCCGTCGGCGCCGGGGTGCGCCGCATCGAGGCGCTGACGGGCAATGCCGCCCGCCATCGTGGCAACAATCATGTGGCGATCGTTGAGTCGGCTGCTTCCTTGCTGCGCTCCAGCAGCCAGGATGTGCTCGACCGGATTGCGGCACTGCAGGACAGCCTTAAGAAAACCGAACGCGAACTGACCGACGCCCGCAAGAAGCTGGCACTGGGCGGTGCAGGCTCCGGGCCGGCCTCGTCGGGAGACGAGACGGTCAACGGCGTGACCTATGTAGCCCGCACCGTCGAAGGTATTCAAGCCAAGGATGTTAAGGGCTTGGTTGATAGCGAGAAAAAGCGCATTGGCTCCGGCGTGGTCACAGTCGTGCTCAAGGGTGATGATGGCAAGGGCACCGTAGCCATCGGCGTTACGCAGGATCTGACCTCGCGTTATGCCGCCGGCGATCTGATCAAGCTAGCGACCGTAGCATTGGGCGGGCAGGGCGGTGGTGGCCGCCCCGACATGGCGCAAGGCGGTGGTCCGGACGGCAGCAAGGCGAGCGAAGCCATCGCTGCGGTTCGCTCGGCGCTTTAGAGATCACCTTCAGAATGGCAGGCCGCTCAATGGCGGTCGCTTCTTCACAGACCGGTGCGGAAGAAGAACAGCCGCGGCTTCCAGACGATCTTGAGCTTCTCGGTCAAAACATTTGCCAGGCCTGCGGCCAGGACGATGAAGAGCCCGATGACGGCAACGTAGTCGGGGTATTCGCCGAAGAACGCAGCGCCGAAGATGATCGCCCAAATCAGCTGGCTGTACTGAACCGGCGCCACCAGATTGGCCGGTGATTGCTTGGCGGCAGCGATCAGCAGCAGGCCGCCTGTGCCACCGATCAAGCCAATGCCCATGAAAACGGCAAGCTGTTCCCATGAGGGAACCACGAAGCCGGGTAGCATAAGCAAGCCATTGAACAGCCCCGAATAGAGCACCTGCAGGCCCACGAGGCTCACGCGCCGTTCGCGGGGGGCTATATGGCGCAAGATGACGGTGGTTATACCGCCCATGAAGACGCTGCAGAAAATAGCCAAATGGCCCAATTGCAAGTCGCGGACACCTGGCCGGATCACCAGTACGACACCAAGAAAACTGATGACCAGAAGCAGCCAGCGATGGATCGCCACGTGTTCCTTGAGCACGAGCACACCCAGCAGCGTCACCATGATCGGAGTGAGGAAGCCGATGGCATAAACATCGGCAAAGGGGATGTGTGTGAAGGCATACATCACGCAAGCCGTGCCGATGATAGCCGTGGCGCAGCGCAGATGAACCAGCCAGGGGTGCTGGAGTTTATAAAGGTCGCGCCAGCGTTCGCCGCGCTTGGTCAGCACGGCGGGAATGATGGAAAAGCTGGTCGTGAAAAAAGCGATCTCGAACACCGACATGGTCGGGCCGATGACCTTGATCAGGGCGTCAGCAATGGAGAAGCTCGCATAGGCCAAAAAGGCCAGGAGGACGCCGACAGGCATCATTGATCCAGATGGTTTGGAATGGGTAGGTAGGCCATCTACCATACAAGTCCAGATGCGTCACGTCGATGGCCTGCCGAACTAAATTTCAGGCCCTTGAACCTCGGTGATGTCGGTGGGTGAGGTGTCGCGGCGGGCCCGGTATTCTGCGAAACGCCCGGCAATCCGCGTCCGCGCGCCGTCGAAGGCGACGTTGGCCAGACCCGAAAGAACAACCACGCCGATGCCGACATAGGTTATCCAATCAGGGTATTCGGTGAAGAAGAATGCGCCCAGCCCAATGGCCCAGACAATCTGCAGGTATTGGATGGGCGCAACTTGGCTCGCGGGAGCGTTGCGAGTGGCGGCGATTAGAAGGATATGGCCTAGGCCGATCAGGGCGCCGCTGACGATCAGCATGGCGAACTGTTCGAGTGTTGGAACCACGAAGCTGGGGACCATCAGCGCGGCGTTCACAACGAGCACGTAAAGTGCGGGCAAGGCGATGAGGCTGACCCGCTTCTCGGCGGGGGCGACAACGCGGAGGATGGTCGTGGTCATGGCGCCGAAGAAGGCGCAGCACAAGGCCGCCAGATGACCAAGCTCCAACTCACGAAAGCCTGGCCGCACGACCAGCATGACGCCTAGGAAACCTAGCGACAGCATGGCCCAGCGCAAACCATCCACCCGCTCCTTAAGCAGCAGCACCGACATTGCCGTGATGAACAGCGGCATCATGAAGACCAGTGAATATGCCTCGGCAAAAGGGATGTTGACGAAGGCATAGGTGACCAGCACGGACGAGGTGGCGCCGCTGAAGGCACGCAGATGGACCAGACGCGGGTGCTTGAGCTTGAAACTTTCCCGCCAGCGCTCCCCTTTGGGTTTGGCGAACAGCGCCGGGATCAATGAAAACAGCGCAACGAAAAAGCCGATTTCGAAAATCGAAAGGCTCTGCCCAAACCCTTTGATGACAGCGTCGCCGCAGGAGTAAACAGAATAGGCGACGATTGCGTATAGCACGCCGGCGGGCATGGCGAATCCAGACTGATGGGGAGGCAGGCAGGTCTTTGTGTAAGGCGCGTTGCCGCCGCCGTCGATGACGTTTTTCGACATGCCTCACCTGTGTGATAAAACCTGAAGGCATGCCTAGGTAGTTAAGGCGGAGCCAGAGCCAGCATCAGAGCCAGTTGCTGTGCCCAAGCCAGCGCCTGCTCCCGAATTCAACCTAAAGCCAATCGTGTCGCTACCGGAAGGTGGGTCTGATCTGGACGATAAAGACTATTAGGTGTGGTACAAACCCGCTGCTAACGGCAATGCCGGGGCGATGATCGAACAGGATTACTATAACAGTTTCGAAGGTGCGCTGGGCTTGGCGACTACATCCTCGAAGTCGAAGTGGGCACCCACATCACTGTGCAGCATCCAATAACCATTGTGGAATGCACAGTGGCCACTCCACACTTCGTCGTTAACGCCGCCATTTCCAAACTGCATCCGCGGCCTGCCGAAGGTGCGGACGTGAATGAGGAAGCCGCGAGGGCCAGAGCATTGCTCCGGCCCATTGCTACATCCAAGCCTTAGAACGACGCTTTGGCACTGACGCTGAATGCCAGTACGTTGCCGTTGTCCCAGGTTTCGCCCAAGGCGTTGCTGTCGGCGCTGATCAGCGAGTACGACACGCCGCCGGAGAGTTCGAAATTCTTGGACGGACGGTAAGCCGCCCCAAGCGCTGCGCTCCAGCGATCCGACTGCACCCCATTCGCCAAGGCGCCGGCCCCATTGCGGCGCGAGGTGCCCTTGTCCCAGGTCAGTGTTCCAAGAACCGTCAGCTCCTCGCTCAGCACATGAGCAACGCCCGCCGAGACGGTCCAGCCGTCCTCATAGTTTAGCGTGGTGCTGATATCAGGCCCAGGAACGTTGACCGAGAGCACATTGAGAACCGACCAATCCACCCATTTAATGCTGCCCAGTGCGAGCCAGCCTGGTGCAACACCGCTTTGCGCCTTAACTTCGAAGCTTTGCGGCATCGTAACATCGGCTGTTGCGTCCACGCGAGGCAGTAGATTGCCAAAGGCTGTGCCGTCGAGTTCGTAGTCTACGGCAGCGTTATAGATAGCGCTGACGCGCAAGGCGAGTTCGGGAACCTCATAGGCCGCGCCGAGGCGCCAGCCAACAGAGGTCCCATTAAGGTCGACGTTCTCGGTCCGTACAATCGGGCCGGGGATCGGAAGGGCCAGAGTTGCTTCGTAATCGAGCTGCTGGGCCGAAACGCCGCCGATGATACTGGCAATGCCGGGGCCGACACCGAAGCCATAAGAACAGGTAGCGCCGATGTCGTTCGAGGTGAGCCGCTCGCGAACAGACTGTCCTGTAGCGCGCGCATAGGCGGCGTTGCGGTCCGTACCGGAGCCCCATGGGTTCTGTACGGATATTAAGCACGAGCCATTTTCAACGAAATCAGCCTTGAAGCCCGTATTGTAATAAACGCGATCGGACGAGGTCGCGACCGTGCCCGGGCCAAAACCAGGGTTCTGGATGTCGTGATCGATCATCACGTAGGACAACGTGCCTTTGCCGGCATAGGTCGCTGGATCAAACAAGAGATCCCAATTGTAGCCGTTGGCTTCAAGCCCACCGGCATAGGCGGTACTGGCGGCCGAGCCAGCGAGAGCGGCAAGCGCCAAGGCGCGCTTGATTTTATGTACCATTGGTATCCCCCAAAAGTTGATCGGCGATCCTCCTCGCCGCGCCGCAACTCTGCCGTTTGCCGACATGTGTTGACGTTAGCGTCAAGACGACCCCAATTGCCCTTCCGGGTCAACTCAAACTTGGCGGAAAAAGGTTTAAAATATGGTGCTGGTGCAGCATGACAACAAACTAGTGTCGCTATCGCTGCGCAAATGCAAACAGCACCGACTCGAAAGCCGGTGCTGTTGTAAATGACTGATGCTAGACGATAAAGTCTAGTGCTTACGCCATCGCCTTTTGAAGGTTCTGATCGATTGCATCGAGGAAACCCAGGGTCGAGAGCCACGGCTGATCGGGACCGACGAGCAAGGACAAGTCCTTCGTCATCTTGCCTTCTTCGATGGTCGCAATAGTCACCTTTTCGAGTGTTTCGGCGAATTTGGCGAGTTCGGCATTGTCGTCGAGCTTGGCGCGATGGGCCAGGCCACGCGTCCAGGCAAAGATCGACGCGGTGGAATTGGTCGAGGTTTCCTTACCCTGCTGGTGTTGGCGGTAGTGACGGGTCACCGTGCCGTGGGCCGCTTCAGCTTCCACGATCTTGCCATCGGGCGTCGCCAAAACCGAGGTCATCAGGCCAAGCGAGCCAAAGCCCTGGGCCACGATGTCGGACTGCACGTCGCCGTCGTAGTTCTTGCAAGCCCAGACATAGCCGCCGGACCATTTGAGGGCCGAAGCTACCATGTCGTCGATCAGGCGGTGTTCGTACCAAATCTTCTTGGCTTCGAACTGCTGCTTGAACTCCGCGTCGTAGATCTCCTGGAAGATATCCTTGAAGCGCCCGTCATAGGCCTTGAGGATGGTGTTCTTGGTGGAGAGATAGCAGGGCACGCCACGCGCGAGTGCATAATTGAAGCTCGAATAGGCGAAGTCGCGGATCGAATCATCAAGGTTGTACATCGCCATTGCAACGCCGGCACCAGGGGCCTGGAAAACCTCGTGCTCGATGACTCGGCCGTCCTCGCCAGTGAACTTGATCGTCAGCGTGCCCTTGCCGGGGAAGGTGAAATCAGTGGCGCGGTACTGGTCGCCAAAGGCATGGCGGCCGACGATGATCGGCTGAGTCCAGCCGGGCACCAGACGGGGTACGTTCTGGCAGATGATCGGCTCGCGGAAGATCACCCCACCAAGAATGTTGCGGATGGTGCCATTGGGCGACTTCCACATTTTCTTGAGCTTGAATTCCTCGACGCGCTGCTCGTCAGGCGTGATGGTGGCGCATTTAATGCCAACGCCATGCTTCTGAATCGCCTTGGCCGCATCGACTGTGATCTGGTCATTGGTGGCATCGCGGCTCTCGACGCTCAGATCGTAATATTCGATCGGCAAGTCGAGATAGGGATGGATGAGCTTGTCCTTGATCGCCTGCCAGATGATGCGGGTCATCTCATCGCCATCGAGATCAACGACCGGATTGGCGACCTTGATTTTGCTCATTGGAAAGTTCTCCCTGAATTCTGGATTGGCCCTGTGGCCAAGTTCGGCTGCCCCTATAGCATTGGCTGCCAAAAGCGCAAAGACCGCCTCGGCAAGGGGGCTTGCCAGCCGGGCGCTACTTGGGCGGCAAAGTCGCGACGAAAGCGCGAGCGCTCCCAAGCCATTGCCGCAGTACATCATCGTCCTCGAGCACATCGCCGGAAACATGGACAAATCCGGCCATCGTCCGCGCACCCATGCTCATTGGGCCTGCACCGGGCAGGGCAAGGTGCTCACTCATTGCGTCCTTGCCAATACGCACCAAAAGGCCGCCCTCCTTAGTAACCGCGACGAGCATATTGCCGCCCAGCATGAAAGCACGGCCACCGAACATCTTCTTCTCGCTGACCGGCAGACGCGGATCGAGCGCGTCGCGAATGCGGTCAGAGAGTTCATCGCAGGCGAAGCTCATGGCGTGCCGCCTTCGCGATAGGTCTGGTGCCTGGGCAGATGGTCCGCCACCAAGTCCCAGCCTTGCTGGCTGCGCGCAAAGATCAGCTGGTTAGGCGTGAACCACTCGTTCTGACCGGCAAAGAAGCCGACGAGGAACATGCGCATATGCGGCGCGCGGCTCGAATAGCCAAAGAGCGGCGTACCGCACTCGGGGCAAAAGTGCCGCACGAAGGTCGCGCCCGAATCGCTTGGCCGTGCATGGGCTTTGACCGGTCCGGTCGCTGACAATGCCTGAGCCGGAACGATGGCGATGCTGCTGTGTCCGCCGCCTGTGGCCCGTTGGCAATCAAGGCAAGAGCACATGAGCATGGAAAGCACTGGGCCATCGATCGACACCTCGATAGAGCCGCAGGCACAGGGGGCACGAAGGTTAATGGTGAAACGGTCCGGCTTGCTCATAGTTGAAAGGCTTGCACGACGTTTGAAACGCGGCAAGGGGCTGCCCTTGCGTTTAGCCGCGGCACTGGCCAGATTGTGCGCCGGTCCGGGAGATCACGATGGCGCTCTATCCAACCTATCCGCTCCGTACCACCCGCCTGACCTTGCGCCCTTTCACCCGTGGCGATGTTGACGGGGTGTTCGCCTACAGGCGGCTCGAAGAGGTTGCGCGTTTCTTGTTTGACCATCCCCTGAGCCGGGAGGAGTGCGCGCTGGCCGTGCAGCAGCGCATTACGCAGACGGCGCTAACCGAGGTGGACGACAAGATAATCCTTGCCGTGGAACTTACCGAAACCAGCGCGCTCGTCGGCGAAGTTTCGCTGATCTGGCGCAGCGTCGAGGCGCGCCAAGGGGAAGTCGGCTGGATCTTTGATCCACGCTATCAAGGTCAGGGCTTTGCCACGGAGGCTGCCAATTTCATGCTCGATCTCGCATTTGGGCCCGGCGACATGCATCGCGTATGGGCCCGGTGCGATGTGCGCAATGAAGCTTCGTGGCGCTTGATGGAACGGCTAGGTATGCGGCGCGAGGCGCATTTCCGCGAACATGCGATCTTCAAGAGCGCTTGGGACGAGGAGTTTATCTACGCTATCTTGTGGCAAGAGTGGCACAAGCTCAGGAACCCTCAGGAAAGCCGCGCCTGAGAGCGCTTCCAACCATCGAGCAATTGAATTTTCGGTGGTGTCAGGAACTTACAACATTGAGGTGACGTTGAAGAAGCTGGGTCATTCCAATTGGCCAGGGAGCGGAAAACACCATGTCATCATTGTCACTGCCTATCGAAACTGACCGTATGGTCCTGCGAACCTTTGAGCGCGGCGACATTGATGATCTTTGCGCTTACCACTCGCTGCCCACAATGCAGCGCTATGTCTTTGCCCGCACACGTGATCATGGGGAAGTTGCGGGTGCGCTGAGTATCATGCGCAACCATGTAAGCCTGCAGCGTCCGGGCGATACGCTGACACTAGCAATGATCCGCAAGGGCGACAAAAAGCTTATCGGACACATTTCTCTTCATTGGTCCGACGCAACAGCGGGGCAGGGTGAAATCCGGTTCTGCATTAATCCAAGTTATTCGGGGCAGGGCTTTGCCAAGGAAGCAATCAGCGCTGTGCTCGATTTGGCTTTCGATCATTTCCGCATTCACCGCATCTTTGCCCGGTGCGACGGACGCAATCACCATTCCATCAAGCTCATGCAGCAAATGGGCATGCGGCTCGAAGCGCACTACCGCGAACATGCGCTGTTCCAGGGCGAGTGGGACGAGGAGTTGCATTTTGCTATCCTCGACCGTGAATGGCAGCGTTCGACGAAAGTCAGGGATCTACCGCCGCGCCATCGCGTCGCCTGATTTGATTTGAGAGCAGAAAATCGGCTATGTCGCCTGATCGTTTGGATTGGGCAGCATGGCCGGTACGGATTCATCCCAAAAAATAGAATTGCGGCCAACGCCGGCCGTCATCCTGTGTGAGCCGCAACTGGGCGAGAACATCGGCACGGCGGCTCGCGCCATGGCCAATTTCGGCCTATGGGATTTGCGGCTGGTCCGCCCGCGCGATGGTTGGCCTAATGAACGCGCTGTAGCTGCCGCGTCGCGCGCCGATCATGTCATCAACCAAGTGCGGGTGTTCGACACGCTTGAGGAAGCAATTGCCGATTTGAGCCTGGTCTATGCCACGACTGCTCGTTCGCGTGACATGCAAAAAGAAGTCCTGGGGCCAGACGAGGCTGCAGGCAATCTTCACACCCACATCAGCAACGGGCGGGGGGCAGGGCTGCTCTTTGGGCGGGAACGCTGGGGCTTGCTGAACGAAGAAGTCGCACTGGCGGATGCCATTGTTACCTTGCCGGTTGAACCGGCCTTCGCCTCGCTCAACATCGCTCAAGCCGTCTTGTTGCTCGCCTATGAATGGCGCCGGCATAGCGACCTTGGAACCGAACTGCCGTTCACCGATGCCATGGCGGAAGTGGCGCCGCGTGAAGAACTGATCGGATTGTTTGGCCATCTGGAGTCAACACTAGATGGGTCCGGGTTTTTTACCGCGCCGGACAAGCGGCCTACAGTGATCAACAATCTTCGGACAATGCTCGAGCGTGGGAAGTTTACAGGCCAGGAAATACGCACCTTACGTGGGGTGATCTCATCAATCGACCGGCGCCACCAACGGCCCAATCCTAACCGGCAAAAGCCACAGGGCCAGGACAGCGAAACTTAGCAGCGAGTGGACGCTTCTGGCCAATCTGGCTTTGACTGTGTTCATGTGGCGTGCAATTGGCTTTTGCCATGAGCACGACCACGCCCGCCGACCCGTCCCGCCAAGCTTTCAGCTATATCGGCTTTCGCTATTTCTGGGTCACGACGCTGCTGGTGAGCTTCGCGGTCCAGATCATGGCAGTGTCTATCGCGTACCAGATCTACACCGTTACGCGCGAGCCGCTGCTGGTGGGGCTTGTCGGGCTGTGCCTGTTTCTTCCCGCTCTGGTGCTGATCCTGGTTACCGGGTTAGTCGCTGACCGGTTCAACCGGCGGGCGATCATGGCTATCTGCCTGAGCGTGGAACTGGTCTGCGCGCTGAGCTTCCTCCTTTTCGTCAACGCTGAGGCTCATGAAATTGGTCCCTTATTCGGCATCCTGGTCGTGCTGGGTACTGCACGCGCCTTCTGGGGGCCGGCCGCGCAATCTTTAGCGCCCAATCTGGTACCGTCCGAAGCGCTTTCCAACGCTATCACGGTCAATGCTTCGGCCTGGCAGTTTGCTTCGATCGCCGGGCCAGCTCTCGGCGGCGTGCTTTATAGCTTCGGGCCTGTTATCGCCTTCGGCACGGGCGCCGTCTTGCTGATTGCATCCATCGGCAGCGTCTTGATGATCCCCAAGCCGCCGCAGCGCGAGTCCCAGGCGGCCACCAGCATGGAAACCCTGCTCGGAGGATTTCGCTATATCTTCAGCAACAAGGTCGTGCTGGGAGCCATTTCGCTCGACATGTTTGCCGTGCTCATGGGCGGCGCCGTTGCGATGCTGCCGATTTATGCCACCGATATCTTGCAAGGCGGCTCCATCGCCAATGGCTTATTGCGTGCTGCTCCGGGCCTGGGCGCCATCGTCATGGCGTTGTACCTGACCCGCTATCCGATCCGCAATTTCGCCGGACGCATCTTGTTCGTCTTCGTTGCGCTCTTCGGCGCTTTCACCGTGGTATTCGGCTTTTCGACCTCGATCTGGATTTCCATTCCGGCGCTGGCGCTGGTGGGAGCGTCCGACATGGTCAGCGTCACAATCCGCGAAACCATTATGCAGCTCTGGACGCCCGAGGAAGTGCGCGGCCGCGTCAATGCGGTCAACTCGGTATTCATCGGCGCGTCCAACGAGCTTGGTGAATTCAGGGCAGGGACAGTGGCGCATTTCATAGGCCCGGTCGCGGCCGTGGTCATCGGCGGCTTTGGCGCCATAGCCGTTGCGGGTATCTGGAGCGTGATATTCCCCGGCTTGCGCGAGCAGGACACACTTGACCACAGGATGGTTTCGGACGGGGTGGCTGAGCCTGTCGCCAAAGCTTAGCTCCGGCTTGACTTTGGCCGGCATGGCTTATATGACGCGCCCACCTATCCGGGCCTTTGTGCCCCTAGGCGCACCCGGGATCTCCTAACATATTGGGATCTGTCGGTCATCCTTCCGGGGGTGGCAGAGGAGGGCGCGATCCATTTTTTCGACTACAAAAAGGATACGCGATGTCGAAGCGCATTTCTGCAAAGCATAAAATTGATCGCCGTCTTGGCGAAAACATCTGGGGCCGTCCAGGCTCCCCGCTCAACGCACGCGCCTATGGCCCCGGCCAGCACGGCCAGCGCCGCAAGGGTAAGCTGTCGGACTATGGTCTGCAGCTGCGCGCCAAGCAGAAGCTCAAGGGCTATTACGGTTCGGTCACCGAGAAGGCCTTCAAGAAGCTCTACACCGAAGCTGCCCGCGTCAAGGGCGACACCGGCGAGAACCTGATCGGCTTGCTTGAGTCCCGTTTGGACGCAGTGATCTACCGGGCCAAGTTCGTGGCAACCCCGTTCGCTGCCCGTCAGTTCGTCAACCATGGCCACATCCTGGTCAATGGCAAGCGCGTCAACATTCCGTCCTACCAGGTCAAGATCGGCGACAAGATCGAAGTGCGCGAGCGCTCCAAGCAGCTTACTGTTCTGCTCGAAGCCACCCAGCTCGCCGAGCGCGACGTTCCTGATTATGTCGAAGTCGACCACAACAAGATGACGGCGACCTATGTGCGCGTTCCGGCTCTGTCGGACGTACCGTATCCGGTTCAGATGGAACCGAACCTGGTGGTTGAATTCTACTCGCGCTAAGCGAAACGACTACTCAATTAGAAAGGGCCGCTCCTCGGAGCGGCCCTTTTATTTGCTTAAAACTGCGCTGGCTGACGTGGGATGGCGTCGCTCGTTCTCGGTTCGAAAGCCAAAGATTGAAGGAACCGCGGATCGTCATAGTCCACGCCAGAAATGGCCTTATCGGGGATATTGGACTCAAATGCACGCAAGCGTTTGAACACTGAAATGAGCAGCACGATCGTGGTCCAGGAGTTTGCAAAAAACTTGAACGACTCTTCCACTCGATCGAAAGCGTTCAATACCTGCTGGACCAGACCGAAGGTGATCACTCCGGCAACGACCGATGGTCCCAAAGCAATAAGTGGAATAAAGTTAGACCCTTGCAGATAGGCGTACCGGGCGACGTTGAAGTAGAGATAATGCCCGAAAAGCCTATAGTAATTCCCCTGCATGTTGCGGAACAGATCGGCGAAGGTGCGTGGTTCGGCGCGCTCGCCATGATCTTCCCCATAGACGAGTTCCTTGCGTAGCGCTGCTTCCACGCGCTGGTTGTGGAACTCCAGCCCTGGCAGGCGAATACCTACTAAGGCCAATAATGCAGTGCCGGCGGCCGCCGAGACCATAGCTACCCAGACAAGGCTACCGTTCACTGCACCAATAAAGGGCAGTTCCGTTATCTGCGATGACAAACCCCATAGCAGCGGCAAAAAGACCAGCAGTGTCATGACCGACTGCACAAAAGAAACGGCAAGTCCTTCCACGATGCGCGAAAACTGCTGCGTATCTTCCTGGACGCGCTGAGACGCACCTTCAATGTGGCGCAGGTGCTGCCAATGGCTCATGTAGTAAAACGACATCGCCCGGCGCCAGCGGAAAAGATAATGCGAGACAAGGAAGAGGTTCACCACTTGAATGGTAATGTTCGGTACGACGACGTAGAGAACTGTCCAAATCTCACCAAGGAAAGCATCTAGTGAGATGGTGTTGGGCTGAGTGATGGCCGTCTGCATCAGGTCGTAGAAGTTACCATACCAGTCGTTCACAAAGGCGCTGACCTGAACGGTGAAGTAGACAATCTCAATGATGGTGACGCTGCCTACAACGCTCCACCAAAACCAATGGCGGTTGCCACCAATCCAGTACCAAGGAATGCAAAACAGATAGCCGGTCACCAAAACATACTGATAGAGCCAAATTCGATCCGCATTCAGAAACGGTTCTGCTTCGCCGCCCGATGGAGCTATGCCTAGCAGAGGCGCCATGCTGAAGAACGGTTGCAATGTGCTACCAAGCGTGAACCACACCAACATGGTGATGGCGACCCAAAGGAGGGCCGCTGGAAAAAAGATCTTTGGTTCGGGAAAAAACGAGCGAAACACCGCGAGACTCCTGGGTGCCATGAATGTGTCATCTAACGGCGGCATTTGGGTGAAAGCAAGAACGGCGCATTAAGCTTTGGTAAGCTTGCCCCGCGCCGGTTTTCCTTCCCTCGCGCCTGCGGTGGCGCTATCAGCTACGCAGCGACAGGAAAGAGAGTTTCGGGAATGAACCAGGTCATGGAGGCGCCGCCCGGCAGCCTTGAGGAGTCCGAGACCGGCGGTCACCCGGTCTATGCCCGCGCGCCCCGCACCGTCGAGTTTAACAAGCTGCGCAAGCGGCTGATCCGTAACACGCGCGAGGCGCTCGAAAAATTCGGCATGGTGCGGCCGGGCGAGAAGTGGCTGGTCGCTCTTTCAGGCGGCAAGGACAGTTATGGCATGCTGGCGCTGCTGCTTGATCTGCAATGGCGCGGGCTCCTGCCGGTGGAACTCCTCGCCTGTAATCTTGACCAGGGCCAGCCCAACTTCCCCAAGCATATTTTGCCGCAATATTTGAGCGATCTGGGCATTCCGCACCGCATCGAATACAAGGACACCTATTCGATCGTCACGGAAAAGCTGCCGGCGGGCGCGACCTATTGCTCGCTTTGCTCCCGGTTGCGTCGCGGCAATCTTTATCGCATTGCCCGCGAGGAGGGCTGCACAGCGCTCGTGTTGGGCCATCATCGCGACGATAGCCTTGAAACCTTCTTCATGAACCTGTTCCACGGTGGCAAGCTCGCCGCCATGCCGCCGCGCCTGCTCAATGACGAGGGCGATATCGAGGTGCTCCGTCCGCTAATTTACTGCGCCGAAGACGATCTGCAGCGCTTTGCCGACCACTTGGCCTTTCCGATCATCCCCTGCGACCTCTGTGGCTCGCAGGATGGGCTGGAGCGCAATGCCATGAAAGCCATGCTCAGCGATATCGAAAGACGCATGCCGGGCCGCAAGGACGTGATGATCCGTGCGCTGGGGAACGTAAACGCCAGTCACATGCTTGACACCAAGCTATTCGATTTCAACGCCCTGTTCGACAAGAGGACTGCCTCGTGACTTTTGACGCCTTGGAACTTGCTCACATTCTGCGCGATGCCGCGCGTGCCGAAGCCCTGCCGCGCTTCCGGCGGTTGGATAGTTCCATGGTGCATACCAAAACCGAAGCGATTGACCTTGTTACCGAGGCCGATATCGCCACCGAGCAGGTGATCAAGGCGCGCATTGCCGAATGGATGCCCGGTGCTCTGTTCGTCGGCGAAGAGTCGGTAGCGGCCGATCCGGCGCTGCTGGCGCGCCTTGCTGATGCCGAGGTCGCCGTAGTCGTCGATCCCATCGACGGCACTGCCAATTATGCTGCCGGGATGCCCTTATTTGCGACCATGGCGGCAGTGGTGTCGGGGGGTGAGACAATCGCCGGTATCATCTACGATCCAATGGGCGATGATTGGATCATGGCCGAGAAGGGCGCCGGTGCATTTCTTCGCCGCCCCAATGGCGAAGCGGTGCGCCTCCATGTTGCCGAGCCTTTGCCGCTCGATCAGATGGTGGGCACCGCATCGGTCGCCTACATGCCCGCCGAAACGCGCCCGCAAATCCTGCAGAACACCTCCAAGGTGCGGCTGCTGTCCAATTTCCGCTGCGCCGGGCACGAATACCGCATCTTTGCCTCGGGCCATACGCAGTTCCTAAGCTACAACAAGCTGATGCCTTGGGATCACCTGGCAGGCGTGTTGATCAGCCAGGAAGCTGGCGGCTATGCAGCGCGCATGGATGGCTCGGAATACCGGCCGCACCATACAGAGGGCGGATTGCTGCTCGCTGCGGACCAGGCGAGTTGGGAAGCGCTGCGGCGTGAGGTGTTTACCTTCTAGGACAGGTGGGGGGTACCTACCGCACCAGCTTACTTCCAAACCGCTCCCGCGGCTGCTTCCAGTGCCCCTGGCCCATGCGGTATTCCCAACGCCTGCATGCCTGCTTCCATAGCCGCGAGCACGCCCAGCACCATGTGCGCATTCACATGTCCCATGTGCCCGATCCGCAGGAAATCGGCATAGGCCGGCTCAGATGGCAGAGCCATGCCCAGCCCTATCCCCAGGGTCACGCCGGCCTCTGCCTCCGACCACCGCCGCAGCGCACCAGCTCCGCCTTGGGGAATGCTCGCCGCCGTCACCGACCAGCCGCGTACCCGGGGATCGGCAATGTTGAGCCTGATGCCGGTACCCATGCTCCAAGCCTCGAACGCCGCCCAAACGGTACTTGCCAGCCTCCTGTGCCGTTCCCAGGTGTTCTCGATGCCTTCTTCATCAAGGATCATGGTGAGCGCTTCGCGAAGTCCATAAAGGTGATGCGTCGGCGCTGTGCCCCCGAAAAATTGCCAGAACTCCGCGCCGGTGCCGCGCGGCCTCCAATCCCAATAAGGCGTTACCAGATCGGCCTTGCGTGAGACGTCCAGCGCCTTCTCGGAAAACCACAGGAACCCAAGGCCCGGTGGGACCATCAGCCCTTTCTGGCTGGCGCCGACTATGACGTCGATGCCCCAATCATCCATGCGCAGCTCATCGCAGCCAAGCGAAGCAATGGCGTCGACGGCAAGCAGGGCCGGGTGGCCGGTTGCGTCCATTGCCGAGCGGATGGCAGCAATGTCGTTGCGCGCACTTGATGCGGTATCGACATGGGTCACCAGTACGGCGCGGATTTGCCGGTTAGTGTCCGCCTCTAGCGCTTGGGCGATCCGCTGGGGGTCGGCGGGTCCGCTTTTGCCGAAGTCGATGATGTCGACGTCAATGCCTTGGCGACGTGCCGCCTCCGCCCAGCCAAAGCCGAACCGGCCCGTGGCCGCGAGCAAGGCTTTGTCGCCGCGCGAGAACATGTTGCAATTGGCGGCTTCCCAAGCGCCGTGACCATTGGCGATGTAGATAGCGACATGCTGCCGTGTCACGGCAACGCGCTTCAAGTCAGCGAGAATGGTCCTGGTCATGTCGACCAGTTCGCCCTCGTAGATGTTCGGCGCCGTCCGGTGCATGGCATTGAGCACCCGGTCGGGCGACACGGAAGGGCCGGGAATGGCGAGGTAGGAGCGTCCCGTGGCTAAGGGCATGTGATGGTCCGGTGTAGTCGAGGTGGGTGGATGCCATGAGCCACGACTCGGAGGGAAGGAGCAAGGGTTTGCTGCGCAGGGGTGCCTTCGCTTAACCCACCCCCACTCCGATGTCATCCCGGCGAAGGCCGGGATCCATCCCGAGATCGCGCCACAGCCGCAAGGCGGATCGTACTTCGCCCCGGACCCCCACCCAACCTCCCCCTGGTGAGGGGGAGGAGCCCATTGCGTGTGTGGCACCATCTCTGTTTAGCCCAATCGGTCCCTCCCCCTTATAGGGGGAGGCCAGGTGGGGGTTCTCTCAACGAACACCAACTTGTCCATCTTCTCCCCCCACCTTCCACCTCCACTATCCTCCGCCCATCACCCGGATTGACGGGCGGCGCTGCAGCGACCGGTGGCCGGGGTGATGCCATCGCGGGAGCGTCGCTGCTCCTTCGGGTTCGAGTTGCGGCCGTAGGGGACGAGCGATCCCCTGCGCGGCTCCCCAACCACTCCAAAAATTGGCAGCCCCGGGACGATTACCGTCTCACATACTACAAACCTAAGAGGCGATAGCCGTCTCGGGGTCCGCACGTTCTCATCTCATCACCGCACCCGAGGCGGCGCTTGCGCACGCCCCTTGCCACGACTCATAAGTTTGTGCTTATGTATCCGCATGAGCGATGTCGATATTTTCAAAGTCTTGGCCGATCCGACCCGGCGTGCCGTGCTCGAACGGCTTGCGTCGGCCGAAATGACAGCGACGGAACTGCGCGAAGGCTTTCCGATTTCGCAGCCGGCCATGAGCCAGCACCTTGCGGTGCTGCGCGGGGCCGGGCTCATCAGCGAGCGGCGCGAAGGCCGCTTCGCTCATTACCGGGTCGAGCCAAGCGGCCTAGCGCCGCTGCATCAATGGCTCGCTCGTTATCGTGCCTTCTGGCCCGATCGCATCGGCGCCCTGCAAGAACTGCTCAAGGAGATGGATCAGTGATCGAAGAGAACAACAAGCTCGTGTTCGAATGCGCACTCGATGCGCCGCCGGAAAAGGTTTGGCGCGCGCTGACCATCCCTGAATATCTCGCCCGCTGGCTCAAACCCGAGCAGGATGTCGACCTCGCCGTCGTCACGGCTGAGGAAAACAAGAGCCTGACCTATCGCTGGCGAGAGTCAGGGCAGGGCGCCATCGTTGGCGACGAGGATAGCCTCGTCACCTTCGAGCTGACTCCGACGCTCGATGGCGGCACCTGGTTCAAGCTCACCCATGCGCCCCTCGCCATTCCGGTGGCGGCCAACAGCAATCTGCGCGGTCCGCTCATGCTGGCCGCCTAAAGTACTCAATTCCACTTTCTGACAGGAGATCGCCGATGCGCGACATGATGCAACTCGTCCCTATGGTCGTCGAACAATCCAGCCGCGGCGAGCGATCCTTTGACATCTACTCCCGCCTGCTGCGTGAGCGGATCATCTTCGTCAACGGCGAGATCGAGGACAACATGGCCTCGCTCGTTTGCGCGCAGCTCCTCTTTCTTGAGGCAGAGAATCCGAAAAAAGAGATAAGCCTTTACATCAATTCGCCCGGCGGTGTCGTGACCTCGGCCATGGCGATGTACGACACCATGCAGTTCATCAAGGTGCCCGTGGGCACGCTGTGCATGGGCATGGCGATGTCGGCCGGTTCATTCCTCCTCATGGCCGGCGCTCCGGGAAGCCGCATCTGTCTGCCCAATGCGTCGATCATGCTCCATCAGCCGAGCGGTGGCTACCAGGGGAAGGTCACCGACATCATGCTCCATGCCGAGGAGAGCCAACGCCTCAAGCGCCGCATGCACATGCTCTATTCCACACACTGCGGCCGCACCTACGAGGAGGTGGAAAAAGCGCTTGAGCGCGACCACTTCATGACGCCCGAGCAGGCCCGCGACTGGGGCCTGGTCGATCATGTCTATGCCGATCGGAGCGCAGTCGAAGCGGCCGGTGGCCGCTCCGACGAAGGTCAGTGAGCGGCTTGGCTGAGTTCGGGTTTGGCATATTCAGTGCCCAGCCCGAACAAGCGGCCGCGTTCGGCAACAAGCACGCAGACGATAGCCAGCGTGCCCATGGCGAAATATCCAGTGGCGACAGGTACGACCGTGCCGTCAAACTGCTGGCCGATAAAGCTGCCGATCAGCGCGCCGCCCACGGTCTGGATGAAGCCGAACACCGATGAGGCGGTGCCCGCGACGGCGCCGAGCGGCTCCATGGAGAGCGAGTTCATATTTGACGCAGCCCAGCCGAACATGAACATGATGACCGACAATAAGGAAAAGAACAGCCATAGCGGCATGAACCCTGCCATGCTCAGCGTCAGCAATACTGCGGCCATGCCGGTATAAACCAGCAGGGCGAAGTGGGAGAGCCGGCGCATGCCATAGCGCGCAACGATGCGTGAATTGAGAAACGACGACACTGCCATCAACCCGGCCATGGCGGCAAACGCCACGGGGAAGTAGACCCCCAGATCATAGATATCCACGTAGATCTGCTGCGATGTACTAATAAAGCCGAACAGTGCGGCAAACAGGAACATGCCAGCCAAGCCATAGGAGAATGCGGCTCGATTGGTGCAGACGATTACGAAGCCGTCGAAGACACCCTTGAATGTGAGTGGCCGGCGATTAGCGATTGGCAGTGTCTCGGGCAGGCGCAGCAGGCCCCAGAGTCCGAAAACCGCAGCAAGGCCGGCCATGAAAAAGAAGATGTATTGCCATGGACCGGTTAGCAGCAGAACTTGCCCGATACCGGGTGCAATCACCGGAATAGCCATGAACACCATGAAGGTCAGCGACATAACTTCTGCCATGGCGCGTCCTGAGTAGAGGTCACGCACCATGGATGTCGCAATGACGCGCGTTCCCGCCGCGCCCATCCCTTGGGTGAAGCGGAGCGCTAGAAGCACAGCGAAAGTGGGAGAGAAAGCAGCAGCAAAAGCGGCAACAATGTAGACTGCAATGCCGATCAGGAGAGGAGCGCGGCGCCCGAATCGATCAGAGAGCGGCCCGAACGCCAATTGCGCCACACCAAAGCCGAGCATGTAAGCAGATATGACGAACTGGCGTTCGTTCTCCGACTCAACGCCCAGTGCTTCGCCCATGTAAGGCAAGGCGGGGAGCATGACGTCGATTGCCAAGGCATTGAGGGCCATCATTGCCGCCATAAGGGCAATGAATTCGGGGCGCGACAAGACGCGCGTGAAATGATCGGACATTGAGGAACTCTGAAAACATGTCGCCGCAGAAAGGGGGGCGCCAAAGATGTGCGCGGACCATGAACCCCACGCGGCGCTTTGGCAAGCATTGATCGGTAGGAAACGATGGTTCCTGCTGATCGTTCCCGGTCAGGCGGGCTTTAAGGCAAAAGAAGGAGCACTGCGCTCGTTGATGGGAAGATGAAGGGCTGCCGAGCTAAGCCCAAGCAGGATGCCGAGATACCAGACAAGGCTATAGGAGCCGGTCTGGTCATAGACGTATCCGCCTAGCCAAACGCCGACGAATGAGCCGATCTGGTGGCTGAGAAACGCCACACCGTAGAGCATGCCCATGTAGCGTGCGCCAAAGAACAAGGAGACGAGCCCTGCCGTCAGCGGCACAGTGGAGAGCCACAGCAAGCCCATCGCTGCGGCGAACGCATAGGCGGTAACTTCGCTAACCGGGATCAGGAGGAACAAGCCGATTGCTATCGCCCGGAGAAAATAGATGGTCGCGAGCAGCATCTGCTTGGGCAAGCGGCCGCCAAGATAGCCGGCAAGCAGCGAGCCCATGATGTTGAAAAGCCCAATTACCGCAATGGTCCAGCTACCAACCTCGGGAGAAAGGCCGCACTGCACCAGATAGGCCGGCATATGAACGTTGATGAAAGCCAGGTGAAAACCGCAAACGAAGAAGCCAATCACCAGCAGCCGGTACGAACCATGGCCCCACGCTTTGGCTAGCGCCTCCATGAACGGCAGATCAGCCTGACCGGTTGTGTTTTCCGTGCGGCCACGCAGCGCATAGCTCAGCGGAATGATCAGCAGCAGCGCCATGGCAAGATAGAGCAGGGCGGATTGCCAGCCAAAGGCATTGATGAAACCTTGGCTGATCGGCGCAAAAGCAAATTGTCCAAAGGAGGAGGCAGCGGTTGCGACACCGAAGATCAACGAGCGCTTTTCCGCCGGTACGGCGCGGCCAAAAGCGGCCATGACCACGCTGAACGAGCAGATCGCGATGCCCACACCGGTCACGATTCCCGCTGTTACAGTAAGCAGCCCTGCACTTGGCGAAAACGCCATGCCAAGCACGCCAAGAGCATAGATCGCAGCGCCGACAGCAATGGTGCGGCCGGTTCCGACGCGGTCGGCGAAGGCGCCGGCGAAGGGCTGCGCAATTCCCCAGGCAAGGTTTTGGATCGCCATGGCCATGCCCCAGCCTTCACGGCTCAACCCCAGATCGCCTGTCATTGGCAGGGTGAAAAGGCCAAAGCTGGTTCGCACGCCATTGCCAATCGCCGCGATCACGCATCCTGCGATGATCAGCAACAGCAGTGGCACGGCAGGGCGGAGCGTGGAGGTGGACATGACGCAGATTCCAGAAGGTTCATTCCCCTTCTACGCCTGCGCCACGATGCCGCAAAGCAACAAAGGGGAATGAGGGCCATCAATGGCGGTGATGACTTGACCCATGGGCCGTCAGCACTCAAAAGACGGCGCCTGAACAAGGACATGACCTTTGATCCGCCACATCGTTTTCTTCACGGCCAAGGACGGCCAGGACATCGACGCCATCTGCGAAGGCTTGGAACTGCTCGGCACGATCCCGTACAGCCAGCACTTCGAAGTGAGCCGCAACAGCAAAGTCGATCAGATTTCTAACGAAGTGGACGTGGTGGTCTATGCCGAGTTTGCCGACGCCGCGGCGCTCACGGCCTACAAAGCGCATCCAACTTATGCCGAAGCGACGCGCCGGGTGCGGCCCTTGCGCGAGCTGCGGCTCTCGGCCGATTTCGAGGCACAATAGAAAACGCCGGACCTTTCGATCCGGCGCTTACAAGGTCCTATCGCTTATCAAGCAGACTGCTTGACCTGAATGCCAGCTGCCTCAAGCTGGGTCTGCAGTTCACCGGCCTGGAACATTTCACGCACGATATCGGCACCACCAATGAACTCGCCCTTGATGTAGAGCTGTGGAATGGTCGGCCAGTTGGTGTAGGCCTTGATCCCGTCACGCAGTTCAACGCTTTCAAGCACATTGGCGCTGCCGTAGTCGACGCCAAGATAGTTCAGGATTTGTACGACCTGGCCCGAAAAGCCACATTGCGGGAAGTCGGGCGACCCCTTCATGAACAGGAAGATATCGTTGTTCTTCACCTTGTCGTCGATGAAGCTATTGATGTCGCTCATGGGAGAACCTTTCGTCGGGCCATCGCGCCCAGATTGCTTTGCCCAACAAATAGGTCATCGCCTTGCCGATGTCGAGGTCACCATCGGTAAGCGCCGATCATTGTGAAAGCCGTGCGGCTATCCAGGGGTGCGCCAGGAAGTCATCCACCGTGTTGAACAGCACGGCCTCCCAGCCCGCAGCACGTGCGCCTTCGACAACTTTCGGCGTGTCGTCGAAAAAAAGTGGCGGCTCAGATTGAGGGCCGATACGCTGGTCGACAAAGTCGAAGAAACCACGCTCCGGCTTTCGAATGCCAACCCGGGCTGAATAAAAGATATCCTCGAAGAGTGAACCCAGCCCCATACTCTGCCACAGCCAAAGCGCACGCGTATGGTCCTGGTTGGTTGCGATATAGAGGAAGAGGTCATCACGTTTTTTAAGGACACGGACGATGTCGAGCAGCGGGTGGTTCAGTTCGCTGTCGTGGGTCAGCCAGCAATCGATGAAGATCATGGGCGAACCCTTGAATCCCAATGAGGGCAATCGCCGGTCTAACGCCTCGACCAAGCTCATTTTGCCTACGACAACTTGTTTGATGAAGATGTCGAAAATGAACTCTTGGGTGAAGCGATCGGGATCAACGCCTAGGTCAGCCAGCAGGTTCTCGTTCCGCCGGCGGGTTAGTTCTGGCCGGGCATGATATCCATGTACCAGGACGCCATCGACATCGAAGATGACGGCGCGGGTCACCGCTTTGGCTTGTTCATTGCGCCAAGACCGGCAAGCACTTCGCCAGGTATTTTGAGTTCCTGGATGACGTCGGTGTGCCTGCGGAAGCCGACCAGTTCGCGCTGGACGAAATATTCCCACACCACGTTGCGTGCAGTGGAGAGCGCTTCAGCCCGGTTGGCCCCAACATCGTTCAAGGCCGCCACGGCTGCGATCACCTTGCGCTCAGCAGCGCCGAGCGAGGAGGCGCGTTCCGCGACGATTTCGTGCTCGATCGCTGCGGTTCCCGCGTCTGGGCGAACGGTGCGGATCAGGTCGAGGGAGTCTCGAAGCGACATGGCGCTACTGGGGTACGCCGGTTTGCAAGGCAAGGGCATGCAGCGCACCGCCCATGTCACCCTGGAGCGCCGCATAGACGATCTGGTGCTGCTGGACACGCGACTTGCCGCGGAACTGTTCGGAGATAACCGTGGCGGCCCAATGATCGCCATCGCCGGCCAGATCACGAATCTCGATCGTGGCGTCGGGCAGGGCGGCTTGAATGCGGCGCTCGATTTCAGCGGCTTCCATGGGCATAAGACTACTCCTAGGCAAGGGCCGGCAGATTGGCCGACTCCTTCAAGATATGGCAGCCAAGGCAACGCTTCAATATCATGCGGCAAGAAGCTTATGCGGCGGCGGTGCCTTCCATATAGGCAGGGAACCAGCCCTCATGCGCCGCCTTCAACTCTGCCACGGGAAGCGGACGGGCTGCGCCGAGCACCAGATCGGCTCCGCCGGTTGTACCAATCCAAGGAGCAAATATGCCCAGCCGCTCGGCTTCGTCCCAGAGCGCCAGGATTTCCTCTCCCTGAGGATCGAGCGACACGGTCACCAGATAGCGTCCCTGGTCCTCACCGAAATACTGCAGGATCGGATCATGGTCGTTGATGTCAACAACAGTCGCTCCAATGCCGGAGGCTACTGCCATTTCTGCGAGCGCAACTCCAAGCCCGCCATCGGAAAGGTCGTGCACGGCGGTCGCCACGCCATCGCGGATCAGCTTGCGCACGAAGTTGCCCGTGCGGCGCTCGTGGGCGAGGTCGACGTGAGGCGCGGAGCCATCGCGACGGCTAAAAAGGTCGCGCAAATAAATGGACTGACCAAGATGGGTGCCTCGGTTCGCAGGCGCGCCGACAAGGAGGATGATCTGGTCTTCGGCGGCGAAGCCAATGCGCGCCATCTTCGTCCAGTCGGGCAGCAGACCGACACCACCGATGGTAGGCGTAGGCAGAATGCCGCGGCCATTGGTTTCGTTGTAAAGCGACACATTGCCGGACACGATCGGGAAATCCAGAGCACGGCAGGCTTCGCCGATGCCTTTGATAGCGTGGACGAGCTGGCTCATGATTTCGGGGCGTTCGGGATTGCCGAAATTGAGATTGTCGGTCGCTGCCAGCGGTTCGGCGCCCGTCGCTGTAAGATTGCGCCAGGCTTCGGCGACTGCCTGCTTGCCGCCCTCATAAGGATCGGCTTCGCAATAGCGCGGATTCACATCCGAGGTGAAGGCAAGCCCCTTGGTTGGGTGACCATCGACGCGGATCACGCCGGCGTCGCCACCGGGGCGCTGCATGGAATTGCCCTGGATGAGCGTGTCGTACTGCTCGTACACCCAGCGCCGCGAAGCGATCTGGTGACTGCCCATCAGCCTGAGCAGGGCATCGGCAACGTCCATCTGCGGAACATCACCGGCAGCCAAGGCAGCGGCAGGCACGGACGGCGTCCACGGGCGGTCGTATTCTGGGGCTTCATCACCCAATTCCTTGATCGGCAGATTGGCCATTTCTTGGCCCTTCCACGTCACGCGGAAGCGCAAATCATCCGTAGTCTTGCCAACTGTGGCAAAGTCGAGTTGCCATTTCTCGAAAACCGCGCGAGCTTCCGCCTCCTTTTCAGGATGAAGCACCATAAGCATGCGCTCCTGGCTTTCGCTCAGCATCATCTCGTAAGGCGTCATGTGCGTTTCGCGCACCGGCACTTTGTCCAGGTCGAGCTCGATCCCAAGATCCCCCTTGGCGCCCATTTCGACGGCCGAGCAGGTGAGGCCGGCAGCGCCCATGTCCTGGATGGCAATGACAGCGCCGGTCGCCATGAGTTCAAGGCACGCTTCGAGCAGGCGCTTTTCGGTGAAGGGATCGCCGACCTGAACGGTTGGGCGCTTTTCATCGATGTCGTCGCCGAACTCAGCCGAAGCCATGGTCGCGCCGCCCACGCCGTCACGGCCGGTTTTGGCTCCGAGGTAAACCACCGGCAGGCCCACGCCTTCAGCCTTGGAGTAAAAAATCTTGTCCGTGTCAGCAAGGCCGGCGGCAAAGGCATTCACCAGAATATTGCCGTTGTAACGCTCGTCGAACTCGACTTCGCCACCTACGGCAGGCACCCCGAACGCATTGCCGTAGCCACCAACGCCAGCGACAACGCCAGAGACGAGATGGCGGGTTTTTTCGTGGTCTGGGGAGCCGAAGCGCAACGCGTTCATCGCAGCAACCGGACGGGCACCCATGGTGAAAACGTCCCGCAAGATACCGCCGACGCCGGTAGCAGCTCCTTGATATGGCTCGATGAAGCTCGGATGGTTGTGCGATTCCATTTTGAAGACGATCGCCTGGCCATCGCCGATGTCGACAACTCCAGCGTTTTCGCCAGGCCCTTGGATGACGCGCGGCCCGGTGGTGGGAAGCGTCTTGAGCCACTTCTTGGAGGATTTGTACGAGCAGTGCTCGTTCCACATCGCCGAAAAGATGCCCAGTTCTGTGTAGGTCGGCTGGCGGCCAATCAGGGCGACGATCTTGTCGAACTCGTCAGCCTTGAGGCCATGATCGGCGACGAGTTGAGGCGTGATGGCAATGTCGTTCTGATAGGTCATCAAGAGGCTTTTCCGTAGGGAGGCTCTGGAAAATATTCCATGTGAGATTGGGTAGTGCGGGCCGTGGCCTGGCCGAACAAATGGCCGACCAGCCACAAAGACATGTCGATGCCGGCAGAGACGCCCGCGCTCGTGACAACGCTGCCATCGTGCACGTAGCGCTCGTCCAGGATATAGGTATGAGGCGCGTGAGCACGCAGAAAATCCAGGGCGCTGCGGTTCGTGGTGGCGCGACGGCCCTCGAGGAAACCAGCACGGGCCAGCAAGGCCGATCCGGTGCAGACTGATGTCTGCCAAGTCGCGGCAGCCAAATAGCTGCGGATGACGGCGTTGAACGCGTCGTCTTGGGCAAGCGGCCGTGTACCCTTGCCGCCGGGTATAAGGACGATGTCGGCATGCGGAGCTTCGGAAAGGCTATGGTCGGCGATAACCTTAAGCCCCTTGGCGCAAGTGATTTCGGTGTTTGGCCACCCCACCGTGAATGCATCAAGAGGTGCGCCGATCAGCTTGGCCATGGTGAAAACCTCCCATGGCCCGACGAAATCCAATTCTTCAACACCGGGGAAGACCAGCACCGCGACGCTGAGCCGTTTGCTCTCACTCATGGACGAGGTTCCAATTGCGGGAGAGGATCCTATCCAAGCCAATTATCGTAGCGGCCAGAACAGCAAGCCCGGTGGCCAGCATGAGCGCACCGACGAGGACGCCACTATAGCCAAGCTCGGCAGCATCCATAAAGGGATAGGGGTACTCCTGAACCCAAACGCCGCGAAGCATGATCAGGACGAAGTAAACCAGAGTCGGGGCGAGCATGACGGGAATGTTGCTCCAACGCAGGAGCCCATGCGGCTGAGCTATGGCCCACCAGATCAGGTACAAAAGCGGGGCAACGTAGTGCAGCAAGGTATCGGCTAGTCGCGAGAGGCCGGTCAGAGTGTAGAGGAACCGCAAAACGAAGACGACGTAGATGCTGACGAGCGCGATGCAAGCGGCCATCGAGGCGCGGACAACGGGGTGCCGGAAGATCTGCAAGCCAGCTGCCGGAAGGACTTCCGACAGGTAGATCAGAACCAGCACGCAATTGGTTAGAACGGTGTAATAGGCGCAGAAAGCGCCCAATGCCCCGGGTATGTCTCGGCCCGCAGCAATATAGGCTTGCATGGAAATATATAACTGCAGGAGCAAGCCTGCGAGACCGATTGCGAGTCCAAGCGCGGGCAACAGCTTGCGCGGATCGACCGGCGCTCTGCGCATCAAGCAGCCTGGCCGAGAAGTCCGGAAAACAACACCCTGCCGTCATCGCCACCATGCGCGGCTTCGATCAGGTTCTCGGGGTGCGGCATGAGGCCAAGCACGTTTTTGCGCGCGTTGAGTATTCCGGCGATGTTGTTGATCGAGCCGTTTGGGTTGGTGCCTTCGGCATAGCGGAAGGCGACAAGGCCCTCACCTTCCAGTCGACTAAGCGTCTCACTACCGGCAAAATAATTACCATCATGATGGGCAACGGGGCACCGGATGATCTGCCCGTGCGAATAGCCGCGCGTGAAGGCAGTGTCAGCGTTAGTGACTTCGAGCTTGACCTCGCGGCAGACGAATTTAAGCGACTTGTTGCGCATCAGCGCGCCGGGCAGCAGCCCCGCTTCGAGTAGGATCTGAAAGCCGTTGCAGACGCCCAGGATGTTCACGCCCCTCTCGGCCCGTTCGCGGACTTTGCCCATGATCGGAGAACGGGCTGCAATGGCGCCGCACCGGAGGTAATCGCCATACGAAAAGCCGCCGGGAATGACCACGAGGTCTACGTCCGGCAAGTCGGCATCCTGGTGCCAGATAATGGCCGGCGCTGTGCCAGAAATCTTGGTGAGCGCCGCAATCATGTCGCGGTCGCGATTGAGTCCGGGGAAGACGATGACGGCGGATTTCATCGGCTGGTCCTCGCAATGTCAGAGGTTGCGAGGCCCTTTTGGTGAGTCTTGGCGTAAAAGGCAAGAGTCTTTGCTCAAGCCGGATCGAGTAGTCTGTCGCAGCCTATTCCGCCGGCACCGGCGCCGGATTGTTGCGGGTTCTGCCCGTGCCAGGTAGGTGTGCCCAGTCTGGCCGTTCGAATAGGAAATGACCGAAGCCGGTGCGCACGACCAGCCAATAGAGGACTAGGGGCGAGACAATTGCGACGATCATTGTAGCTAGGGTGAGCAAAGTGGGCTCGAGCAGGCCGAACTTGATTAGGAGCGTGCGAGCGATACCCATGGGGAGCACAAAAGCGAGATAGACGATCAGGGATTTTGCGCCGAGCCAGCGTAGCCAGTTCATCCAGGGCAAACGGGTGAGTAGAGCGGCTACGACACACAGTGCAGCGGTGCCCAGCAAAGCAAGAGCAAGGTGTACGCCTGGAAGGGCTGCGAAACCCACCATAGGGTGGATGGGGTGCATGGCGAAACCCTGGGAGAAAACCAGGACCGTGTTGAGCAAAGCCCAGACAGCCAGACCAGCTAGCGCCTGAAGTGCGCGATCTTGTGCCCTAGCCGCCAAGCGGAACAGTTGCGGCGCAAGGACATAGCCACCGTAAAAGAAGACGAAATAGGCGCAGAATTGATCCACCAAATAGCTGCCGGTGTGTACCTTGGCCATCTGCAGAATGGCGCCGATAGCAAACACTGCCCATGTAGGTGCCTTCAGATCATGCAGCAGTTTGGTAGCGGCGCCGACAACTGCCAGCATGTAAATGAACCAGAGCACGCCATAAGGCTGCACGATCGCCCAGGCGATCTGTTCAACAGCGCCGACAGGATCGGTCGAGAGAAGGCCGACTTTGAAGATGATGTGGATCAGGGCCCAAAGCACATAGAAATAGAGGTAGTGCACGACGCGCCGGTCGGCGAAGGCGCGCCAAGAACGATCGATGACCTGAGAGAGGAACAGCCCCGCTATGAGGAAGAACTCGGGCATGCGGAAGGGCGTGGCAAAGGCGATGGCCCAGTGAAACGCTCCTACGCCGCCGGTATCCTCGCCGACGCTCGAGGCGGCATACATCATAACGACCAGGAAAATGGACATGCCCTTGGCCATATCCACCCAATCAAAACGCCTTGCATCTGCTGCCATCTGCCGCACTCCTGCTTTTGACAGGGTGACAATAACGGCAAGTGCTGCGGCAAACCCCAAGAGATTTGGATCAGGGTTAAAGCTAATATGCTGGCCTATTCAGCAGGTTATTCGAAAAGCCAAGGCCATGTGGTCTTAGCTTCAACATGAACACCTTATTAGATGGCTGCTCCAGTTGCTCCTTACACCCGGATCAACTGAAAACTTACCTCAATCCTCAGACCGGCACCGAGGCATAGGCTGCAAACAGCAGGCCAAGGGTGGCGAAGAACATAACGGAAAGAGAAACAGTTTTGAGCATGGCAATATGGTCCTGCGCCGCTTCTTGGCGCGAAAATAGTTATCGTCGTCAGACGTTAATTAGTGATTTCGATCGCGAAATTCTCGATCACAGTATTCGCCAGCAGCTTTTCACACATGCTAGCGATCTGAGAACGAGCGGATTCCTCGTCGGTTCCATCAACTACAAGGTCGAACACTTTGCCTTGACGGACACTTGAGACGCCCGGGAATCCCAGGCCTTTCAGCGATCCTTCGATGGCTTGTCCCTGGGGGTCCAGGACGCCGGCCTTGAGGGTGACGGTTACACGAGCCTTCATATCGCCGCTCCGATGAACGATTACTGAACGAGCCGCGGACCAGTGGTCAGCGCGTTTTCAGTCTCAACGAGAATGCCAAGCCGCTGGGCGACTTCACGGTAGTTCTCAATGAGCCCGCCCAAATTCTCGCGGAAGCGGTCTTTGTCCATCTTGGTACGGGTCTTCACGTCCCACAGACGGCACGAGTCGGGAGAAATTTCGTCGGCAAGGACGATGCGCATGAGGTCGCCTTCATAGAGACGCCCGCATTCGATCTTGAAGTCGACGAGCTGGATGCCGACGCCCATGAACAGACCGGTCAGGAAGTCGTTGACGCGGATGGCAAGGCTCATAATGTCGTCAAGCTCGGCAGGCGTGGCCCAGCCGAAGGCGGTGATGTGCTCTTCGCTAACCATGGGGTCATGCAGAGCGTCATCCTTGTAGCAGAATTCGATAATGGAGCGGGGCAGCTGCGTGCCGGGCTCAAGACCCAGGCGCTTGACGAGCGAGCCGGCCGCGAAATTGCGCACGATGATCTCGAGCGGAATAATCTCCACCTCCTTGATCAGCTGCTCGCGCATGTTGATGCGGCGGATGAAGTGAGTCGGGATACCCAGGCCGTTGAGCTTGGTGAAGACAAACTCGGAAATGCGATTGTTGAGCACGCCCTTGCCGTCGATGATTTCATGACGTGCGCCGTCTCCGGCCGTGGTGTCGTCTTTGAAATATTGAACCAGAGTGCCCGGCTCAGGACCTTCGAAAAGGATCTTGGCCTTGCCCTCGTAGATTTTACGTCGACGGTTCATTGGGAATCCGGACTAATGGGAGGGAGATTTTGGCGCTTCATGCGCTAGAACTACTCAAAAAGGCAAGCTCTTTCGACGATGCTGCACGGGTCTGCGGCCTGCGCATGCATAAGGTCGCATGTCCAAGCGGGACGTTGATTTGGTTCGACTAACCGCCTATGTGCTTGTCTAAACGCTGCAAACACATTTATCGGGGAGACTTGCATGAGCCAGTTCGAGGATCGTCAGAAGGGCCAGGAGGCAAAGTTCGCTTTCGATGCTGAGAAGAAGTTCAAAGCCGAGGCGCGCCGCAATAAGCTGGTCGGCATTTGGGCCGCGGAACTGATGAGCCTGACCGGCGATGAAGCGAAGGCCTATGCTGCCGAAGTGGTCGCTGCCGATTTCGAAGAAGCGGGCGATGAGGACGTGTTCCGTAAGGTTTCCACTGATCTCAAAGCCAAGGGGCTAAGCATCGGCGATGACGTGATTCGCCAGAAGATGTTGCAGCTCAAGCAGACTGCCAACGAGCAGATCGCTGCCGAGGGCTAATTTGACTCTGAAGATCGATCATGAGCCGGCCCCTGTGGGCCGGCTTTTTGTTATCCGCCAAGCCGCTGCATAAGGCGGGTGAACATGAGCAGCCCTTCGGGCCAGGGGCCGTGCCCTGATTCCATATTGATGTGGCCCGCGTCTCCCGCTTGGTGGAAGTCGGAACCCCAGCAGGTAGCAAACTCGACAGCGCGGTCTATGCTGCAGAGCGGGTCGTTGCCAGAGGCGACCAGCATGGAAGGAAAAGGCATTGGATCGCGGGCGATCGGGCGAAAGCCATGCGTCTCCTCTGGCGCGAGCGGGCTAAGCTCGACATCGGCTGGCGCGACCAAGAAGGCGCCGCGGACATTGCGCGGAAGACGCGGACCGGCATGGGCAACGGCAATGCATGAAAGGGAATGGGCAACCAGTACCACCGGACGGCTGGTGAGGCGGGCGGCCTGATCAATCGTGTCCACCCAATCGTCAAGTTCGGGTTCAAGCCAGTCGGCTTGCTCGACGACGGCAGCATTGCTCATGCGTTCGGCCCAGCGAAGCTGCCAGTGACCGGGTTTGGACCCGCCGAGCCCCGGTAGGATCAGGATATCGCACTCGGACAGCTTCATGTCGCATCTCCAAAGACGCGCGCAAAGATCGTATCGACATGCTTGAGGTGGTAAGCATCATCGAACATAGCGTCGATCTGCTCATTGGATAGGGTCACTTCCGGGTCGGCCTTGAGGTTAGCTGCGAACTGGCCGGCGCGGTCGCCGTGCATCTCCCACACCTTCATCGCGTTGCGCTGGACGGCGGCGTAGCTGTCCTCGCGGCTGTAGCCGGCTTGGGTTAGGGCGAGCAGCACGCGCTGGGAGTTGTGCAAGCCACCGAGCAGATCGAGGTTGCGGCGCATGTTTTCCGGATAGACTACGAGCTTGTCAATTACGCCGGTGAGGCGGGCCAGCGCAAAATCGAGCGTTACCGTGGCATCAGGACCGATCATGCGCTCGACGGAAGAGTGCGAGATATCGCGCTCATGCCAGAGAGCGACGTTTTCAAGCGCCGGGGTGACCATCCCGCGCACCAGGCGGGCAAGGCCGGTGAGGTTCTCGGTCAGCACCGGATTGCGCTTGTGCGGCATGGCCGAAGATCCCTTTTGACCGGGGGAGAAAAACTCCTCAGCCTCGAGAACTTCGGTGCGCTGGAGGTGACGGATTTCGACAGCGACGCGCTCGATGCACGATGCAACGACGCCAAGGGTGGCGAAGAACATGGCGTGGCGGTCGCGCGGGATCACCTGCGTTGAAACAGGCTCGACGCTCAGCCCGAGCTTCTCGGCGACATATTCTTCAACCTGCGGGTCGATATTGGCGAAAGAGCCGATGGCGCCCGAAATGGCTGCGGTGGCAATCTCGGCGCGCGCGGCGACCAATCGAGCGCGGTTGCGGATAAATTCGGCGTAAGCCTCGGCGAGCTTGACGCCAAATGTGGTCGGCTCAGCGTGGATGCCGTGCGAACGGCCAATGGTGATGGTGCCCTTGTGCTCATAGGCGCGACGCTTAAGAGCGGCGAGCAACGCATCGACATCGGCGATGAGCAGATCAGCGGCGCGGGCCAATTGGACCGAGAGGGTTGTGTCGAGGATATCGGACGAGGTCATACCCTGGTGCACAAAGCGGGCATCGGGGCCAACAATTTCACTCAGATGCGTGAGGAAGGCGATGACGTCGTGTTTGGTGGTGCGTTCGATCTCATCGATGCGGGCAATATCGAAGGCATAATCGCCGTGCTGGGCCTTACGCGCGTTCATCACGTCCCAGATGTTCTGGGCAGATTCCTTTGGAACGACACCCAGTTCGGCCAGCTTAGTGGTGGCGTGAGCCTCGATTTCGAACCAGATGGCGAAGCGCGTCTCGGCCGACCAGATGGACACCATTTCGGGGCGAGAATAGCGCGAGATCATGGGCTTAGGCTTTCCGGTTCAGAGATCGAGTCAGGCAATGCGGGTGGTTGCAGCCCTGCGAATTGCGTGGATGCGCGGCGCGTAGGTAGCTGGGTCATTGCCGCCATAAACGGAAGAACCAGCAACGAAGACATTGGCTCCAGCGTCGGCAACCGCTCGGGCGTTTTCGGCCGTGATGCCGCCGTCGACTTCAAGATCAATTGGGCGGTTACCGATGAGAGCGGCTGCCTGGCGCAGCTTGGCAAGGCTTTGAGGAATGAAGCTTTGGCCGCCGAAGCCGGGGTTGACCGACATGACCAAAAGCAGGTCGATATCGTCGATGACGTTCTCGAGCGTTGAAACGGGTGTGGCTGGGTTAATGGCAACGCCGGCCCTCTTGCCCTCGGAGCGGATGGCCTGGAGGGTCCGATGAAGGTGAGGGCCGGCCTCGGCGTGAAAGGTGATGATGTCGGCACCAGCCTTGGCGAAAGCGGCAATGTAGGGATCGACCGGGGCGACCATCAAGTGGACATCGAACGGCTTAGTCGTAAGCTTACGTACTGAAGACATGACCAGGGGGCCAAAGCTGATGTTGGGCACAAAGTGGCCGTCCATGACGTCGACATGAATGTAGTCGGCCCCTGCGGCATCAATGGCAGTGATTTCATCCCCCAAGCGCGAAAAGTCCGCAGACAGAATCGATGGCGCAATGCGGATGGGGCGGGCTGTCATCTGAACCTCGGCGGTGGCTGATGCATGCCTTAACGCCGCGGGTGAATGGAGACAAGGGCGAGTGCGTACGCTCACAAACGAGGGATGCGACAGGGTGGGCGTTGCTTTGTCCGTCCAGCGCGGTAGAACAGCGGCAACAGGAGCGTGGGCCGCTTGGAATTTTCATTGCCATTGGTGTTCGGGGCAGGGGTGTTGAGCTTTCTCTCGCCCTGCGTTTTGCCGCTGGTGCCGCCCTATCTCACTTATATGAGTGGGGCGAGCTTCGATCAGTTGCGGGCTGAGGGGACCAGTGCCGGGGCGCTGCAGCGCCGGGTTGCATTTACGTCGCTGTTCTTCATTTTTGGCTTTGCCGTAGTTTTTGTGACGCTTGGCGCTACGGCGACGGCGTTCGGACAGGCATTCCGTCAGGCTCTGCCTGTGCTGACGCCTGTTGCTGGCCTGCTGATCATAGCCATGGGGCTGCACTTTATTGGGCTCTACCGCATCGGCTTGCTGGACCGGCAAATGCGCCACCAGGGTCCGGGCATGGCCAGCGGGCCTTTGGGTGGGTTCCTGCTGGGGCTGGCATTTGCAATCGGCTGGACCCCGTGTATCGGGCCAGTGCTGGCAGCGGTGTTGTCGGTAGCGGCAAGCCGGAGCACGGCGTTGGAAGGGGCATCGCTCCTCGGGCTTTATTCGCTTGGGTTGGGCGTGCCGTTCTTTCTGGCAGGTATTGCCGTTGGGCCATTCTTGGCGTTTTTCCAAGGCTTCAAGCGCCATTTGCACACTGTTGAGCGGGTGATGGGTGGTCTGCTTGTGCTGACCGGTGTGTTGTTCCTCACCGGCAATCTAACGCGGCTGTCCTATTGGTTTCTCGAGACCTTTCCGGCATTGTCGGCTTTCGGCTAGGTCCTAAAACAGCTTGAGGCTGCGCAGGGATGCATGGCCTGATTTCCCGACGATGATGTGGTCATGAAGGGTGATGCCAAGTGACTTGCCGATGTCGGCAATCTCCCGTGTCATCCGCACGTCGGCCGATGACGGCGACGGGTCGCCCGAGGGGTGATTATGCACCAGGATCACGGCGGTTGCCCCCAATTCTAGCGCACGCTTGATAACTTCGCGTGGGTAGACCGGGGTATGATCGACAGTGCCAGTTTGTTGCACTTCGTCGGCCTTCAAGCGGTTCTTTTTGTCTAGGAAGAGGACGCGAAATCTCTCGATGTCATCATAGGCCATCTGAGCGGTGCAATACTCGATCAACTGCGTCCAGGAGGACAGAATGGGTTTTTCGAGATCGATCCCGTCGCGGGCGAAGCGTGCTGCCGTGGCCTGGATGATCTTGAGGGAGGTCACTGTTTTGGTGCCAAGGCCTTTGATGGATTCCAGGCGCGCCTGGCTCGCTGAGAAGACCCCGGAAAAGGAGCCAAACTCTCTCAGTAGTTCTCTAGCGAGTGGCTTGGTGTCCTTGTAGGGGATAACGATGTGGAGCAGCATCTCAAGCAGTTCATAATCTTCGAAAGCATCGCCTCCGACCTTGAGAAAACGCTCACGAACGCGTTCTCGATGGCCAGCATGATCAGGCTTTGACTTTCGTGTTTGGTCCTTAACCTCGTAGATGATGTCTACTGGCTCTTCTGCGTCCGGTAGTACAGCCGGCAGAAGGAATGGCGCTTCGGCGAATTCCTTGTCTCCGGCCATCAAGCGGCTCGCGCCGCCAGAGGATTGAACAAGCCGCCGGGCGACTGCGTGAAGATTTCACACCCGGTCTCGGTGATGCCGATGGAGTGCTCGCATTGCGAGGAGAGCGTCCGGTCTCGGGTCACCGCGGTCCAGCCGTCGGAGAGAATTTTGACGTGGGGCCGACCCAAATTGATCATCGGCTCGATGGTGAAAATCATGCCAGCCTTGAGCGGCACGCCTGTGCCGGCGACTCCAAAATGGAGAATGTTGGGCTCGTCATGGAAGAGCTTGCCGAGACCATGGCCAACGAAGTCGCGTACGACGCTCATGCGCTCGGCCTCGGCAACGGCTTGGATGGCGGCACCGATGTCGCCCGTCGTGTTGCCGGGCTTAGCAACTGCAATGCCGGCTTGGAGGCTTTCATAGGTGACTTCGATCAGCCGTTCGGCTTTGCGGGAGATTTCGCCAACGGGGTACATCCGGCTCGAATCACCATGCCAACCCTCGACAACCAATGTCAGGTCGATGTTGACGATGTCGCCTTCGCGTAAGGGACGGACATCGGGAATGCCGTGGCAGACGACATGGTTGATCGAGGTACAGAGGGAGTGGCGATAGCCCTTGTAGAAAATGGTGGCAGGGACAGCGCCGTGATCGCGAGCGAACTCGTAAGCAATCTTATCAAGCGTAGCCGTGGGTACGCCGGGTTCGACGAACTCAGCTAGGATGTCGAGCGCCTGGGCAGTTAAGGCGCCAGCCTTGCGCATGCCCTCGAAGCCCTCGCTGCCGTGGAGGGGGATGACCCCGGCTGTGCGGCGGGCTTTTGCGGGTGCATCGACAAAGGTGATCATCATAGACTCCAGGTATTCCACGCAAAATAGTCACTGAACGCCCGGATGGAAAGGGCAAGCCGTTCGCTTGACGCATGGAATGCGTGCGGGCATTGCTGGCGCACAGCGAGCCTGATGGAACTCAGCCATGTTCACTACAGAAAGCGTTACCGCCGCCCTGATCGTCATCGGGGATGAAATTCTTTCGGGGCGGACCAAGGACGTCAATATCGGGGCGGTGGCGGATTTCTGCACCGATCTTGGGATCGACCTCAAGGAAGTGCGGGTGGTGAGCGACGAAACAGACGACATCGTTGCTGCCGTCAACGCCTTACGGGCGCGCTACACCTATGTGTTCACAACCGGCGGCATTGGACCGACACACGACGACATCACCGCCGATGCTGTTGCCAAGGCACTCGGGGTGGCGTTGCCGATCAACGCGCGGGCGCGCGAAATGCTGGAGGCGCGTTGGAAAGAGACGGGAACCGAGGTCAACGAAGCGCGGCTGCGGATGGCGAGGATCCCGGAAGGTGCGGATTTAATCATCAACACTGTGAGTGCTGCACCAGGGTTTAGAATCGGCAATGTGCATGTGATGGCGGGCGTGCCGATCATCATGCGAGCTATGCTGGAGGCAATTGCGCCGACGCTCAAGGGCGGCAAGAAGGTGCAGTCGGTGACGGTGAGAGCCGCAGTAGGCGAGGGGACAGTCGGCGGGGCGCTGGGGGAATTGCAAACGCTCTATCCGGACGTGAAGATTGGCAGCTATCCGCAGATGGGCAAAGGGCGGACCATGACGGAGCTAGTGCTGCGTTCGTCCGACCCGGTGCGGCTGGAGGAGGCGGCGGGCAAGGTGCGGGCGATGGTTGCGGCAGCGCATGCAAAGGCTGGTGTGCAAGCCCCAGAAGAATGATTGGCGCGGACGCGCCGCTTTGCTAAGCAGGCGCCTTGCGGCTTTAGTCGACGCCAATAGTGCGCCGGCCCAGGAGACATGATTTGAGCAGTTCCAACGAGAAGTCATTTCCCGTTACATGGGATCAGTTTCACCGCGATAGCCGCGCCTTGGCCTGGAGGCTGGCAAGCGTTGGTCCATTCGACGCTGTGGTGGCGATTGCGCGCGGCGGGCTGGTGCCGGCCGCGATCGTGGCGCGCGAGCTCAATATCCGCACTGTCGAGACGGTTTCAGTCAAAAGCTATGACCATCAGAATAAAAGCGGCATCAAGGTGCTCAAGGAAATCAGCGCGCCAGTGCTGCAATTGGCACGTGATGGTGCCAAGGTGCTGATCGTGGACGATCTTGTGGATACTGGCTCGACAGCACGCGTGGTACGCGAAATGCTGCCAGGGGCGCACTTCGCAACGGTCTACGCTAAACCCAAGGGGCGCGAAATGGTGGATACGTTCATCACCGAGGTGAGCCAGGACACTTGGATTTTCTTTCCTTGGGATTTGGACGTGGCTTATGTTGCGCCAATCTCTGGGGGCACGGATTAAGAGTTTAGCGGGCGTGGTGGAACGGTAGACACACCGGACTTAAAATCCGGAGGGGGTATCCCCGTGCGGGTTCGATTCCCGCCGCCCGCACCAAGTGGAACGAGCAGATGATCGAAAAGATCGATGTCGGCATGGCGCCCTCTGATGCACCGGTGAGCGACTGCATCAGGGCCGGCAGGCAAGTGTTTGCCGTGGTAATTTCGGAAGACCCATCTAGTGGCGATCTCGTCACTGGCGACATCGCCGTGCAGACGAGACAAACGCTTGAGAACCTCAAGCGGGCGATCACGGCTGCGGGCGGAACCCTAGCCGATGTGGTCCAGGTGCAGATTTTTTTGACCGACAAGGCAGATGCGGCGGGTATGAATGCGGTCTATCGGGAGTATTTCAAGGAGCCATATCCGGTACGCGCTACGGTGGTTGCTGGGCTGCTGGCGGAGGGGCTGAAGGTCGAGATGCTTGCAACGGCGGTGATTGGCTGATGCTTCTCAAGCGAGAATTGCTGGAGCAGATAAAGGCAGGCGAAGTCGACCTCGTTTTCCGGCGCTGGAGCAAGCCGACGGTGAGGGCTGGCGGAACGCTCAAGACTAAAATCGGCGTGCTGGCCATTAAGGCGATTGACGATATGAGCCCTGATGAGGTGACCGAAGCGGATGCGAGGCGCGCGGGATTCGAGGGCATTGCGGACTTCAGGAATTGGCTGGATACTATGAAGCCAGGGCACTTGTTCCAGCGCATTCAAGTGCAGTTTCTGGGCGAGCGTTAGAATGGGGTGGGTGCAACGAACACCTTGAACTCGCCCGTGGTTGGGTGGGTAAAGCCTAGCTCGGCAGCATGCAATTGCAGCCGATCGGCCGCAGCGAAGACTACAGGATCGGCGTAAAAGGCATCGCCGAGAATTACATGGCCGATGGCTTTCATGTGAACTCTGAGCTGATGCGTGCGGCCGGTGAGGGGATGGAGGCGAACTCGGGTGACATTGCCCTCGCGCTCCAGAACGGTCCACTCTGTCTGCGACGGCCGGCCATTTTCATAATCAACACGCTGGCGCGGTTTGTTTTCCCAATCAGTGGCGAGGGGCAGGTCGACGAGGCCCGTATCGTCCTCCACAATTCCAGCAACACGTGCCACATAGGCCTTGGTTGTTTTGCGATGCTCGAATTGCGAGCCGATACGACCGTGCGCACGCTTGTTAAGCGCCATGACAAGGACGCCGGACGTATCTTTATCCAGCCTATGGCACATGCCGGCTGTAGGCCATCGCTGACGCGCACGGTATTCCAGGCAGTCCCACAAGGAAGGGTCCTTGCCTGGTACGCTGAGCAGACCGCTTGGCTTATCAAGCACTAGTATGTCGTCATCGACATGAAGGACGCTGAGGTAAGGATCGAGTGGGGGGCGATAGTCGACAAGAGTAGGCATGGGGCCGGGCATGGCGGGTGTCTAGCAGAGAGGTTGTGCTTTGAACAACCGGCCAGGCGAGAGTGACAGGTCCGTGATGGAACATATGGAGTCACCTTCCATTGATTAGGCAACAACTAAACAGAGGAGGATTTCATGCATAAAGATGAACAGAATGGTCTTGGCAAACAGGTCAAGGGTGCCGTCAAGGACGCTGCCGGCGGTTTGACCGGCGACGATAAGATGCAGGCTGAAGGCAAGATGGATAAAGCGGAAGGCAAGCTGCAGAAGAAAGTCGGCGAAGCCAAGAACGACGTGCGCGACGCACTGAAGCACTGATCTGCACCAAAGAGTCTACCAAGGTCGCTCGCAAGGGCGGCCTTTTGTTTTGATCCGTTGGGTGGCTAGTTTGTGACAAAGTTTCCGCACTATGGTTGGGCATGGAAACGGTGATCTTTGATACGGCACTTGGCCATGTCGGGCTTGGCTGGACCGATAAGGGTATAGCCCGGCTGCAATTGACCGGGCTGTCCAATGTTGATTTGGAGCAGCGGCTAAATCGTGGCGGAGCCCGGCCTGGTGAGCCACCGCGCTTCGTTGAGGCAGTAATGAACCAGATTGAAGATTACGCAGCGGGTGAGCAAGTCGATCTTTCGGACACGCGGCTGGATCTAGCTGGTGTGCCCGACTTTCATCGGCGCGCCTATGTGTTGCTGATGCAAATCCGGCGCGGCGCAACCACTACCTATGGTGCCTTAGCGCCGCAATTGGGTGATGTGAAACTAGCGCGAGCCGTCGGTCAGGCCACGGGTGCGAACCCGATCCCCCTAATCATACCGTACCATCGTGTGTTGGCCAGCAATGGCAAGTCGGGCGGCTTTTCGGCACCAGGTGGCCTCAATACCAAAGCCCGCATGTTGGCGCTTGAAGGCGTGGTGCTAGGTACGCCGCCGGGTCAATTGCAACTTGGATTTTAGCGCATGAGTTTTGCCTTCACGCACCGTAAGAATGTGCCGGCGCAGGTGTGCGCCATCGCCGCCGAGCAGATTAAGAAGGGGTTGGAGGAAGCTAGCCAACCTGGAAGCGATACAGACAAAATCGTGCATGGCCTGCGCCGGCGGTGCAAGAAGCTACGAGGATTGGTGAGGCTGGTTGCGCCGGATTTAGATGATCCGGATCAAGAGAACGCGGCTTTTCGTGATGCGGCGGCTTCGCTGTCGCAGGCACGTGATGCGGCCGTAATGGTCGAAACTTTCGAGGGCTTGCTTGAGTATGACCGCAAGAGTGGGGATGCAAGAGTCGATAAGACCGAAGCAGACGACGTTGCCAAGGCGCTCAAAGCGCAGGCGGATCAACCGGACGGCGAGGGAGAAGATCAGTTCGCCAAGTTCCGGGACATCTTCCTAGCGGCACAGGAGCGGGTGGAGCTATGGTCATTCGATGGGCGAGGTTTCGACATCATCGGGGACGGGCTCGCAGCCAATTACAAGCTGTTTCGTAGGCGCATGGAGAAGGCCGAGGACGATCCGGCGCCGGAGAACTTTCACGATTGGCGCAAAGTCGCAAAGTACCATGGCCATCATGTAAGCCTGTTCCGTCGTGCCGCGCCAGACTTGATGAAGGGACGGCAGGCTGCCGTCGATCAATTGGGTGACCTGCTAGGCGATCACCACAATCTGGCTGTGCTGGAGGAAAACCTGCTCAAGCTGGGTGTATCTGGTTCGGCCGGGGACGTGATCAAGCTTTGGCAAGGCGAGATGGCGAAAGCGGCGTTTGCACTAGGAGGCCAATTGGCCGCTGAAAAGCCGGAGGCGCTGCGCCGGCGCTTTGAAAATTACTGGTCCTTGCTGCCGGAGAAGGCGCGACATGGCGACTGAGATTGAGCGTAAGTTTCTTGTTTCTGGCGATGGCTGGAAAGGTTTGGTCACCAAGCGAACGGCTATACGGCAGGGATATTTGTCATCAAACGCCAAAGCCACTGTGCGGATTCGCAGCCGGGACGATGAAACGGCCTTTATTACGCTGAAGGGGGCTGTCAGTGGCTATTCGCGTGCGGAGTATGAGTATGAAATACCCATTCATGATGGTCGGGAACTGCTTGCAATGGCAGCACCGCAGGTGCTCGAAAAGTACCGACATTTGGTGCCTTTCAGCGGGCTGATTTGGGAGGTGGACGAGTTCGTCGGCCGGCACGAAGGCTTGGTGATGGCCGAGGTTGAGCTTACCAGCGAGGACCAGCACGTCCAGATGCCTGATTGGATCGGGCGCGAGGTGACGGATGACGAACGGTACTACAATGCCAGCTTGTCACGAGCAGACGAGCCGCCTGAAGGCTGATGCACTTATTGCCAGCGCTTGAAGCTTTTAAGGTGATCAAGCGCTTTCACGGTCGTCATGGTAATCTTGTCGACATTGTCGGCAACAGGAACGATCAGGACGTTCTCGGTAGTGGGATCGGGCGGTTCCAGAGTTGCGAACTGGGAATCAAGCAAACTCGCGGGCATGTACTCGTGCTGGCGTTTTGCCATGCGCTCAGCGATGACTTCTTTGGTGCCTTGCAGGTAAACAAAGAAAATGGGCTCGCCGGCCTTTTCAATCAGGTAGTCGCGATAGATGCGGCGTAGGGCGGAGCAAGCACCGACCGCCGCGTCCTTGCGATTGGCTGCCTCGTGTAGGGCGCCAGCAAGGCTTTGAAGCCAAGGCCAGCGATCTTCATCGACTAAGGGAATGCCAGCGCGCATCTTTTCGACGTTGGCAGGCGGATGGTAGCCGTCGCCGTCAAGGAACGGCACGTGCAAGCGGCGGGCGATAGACTGGCCGACCGTCGATTTTCCGGATGAGCTGACGCCCATGACGATGATAATGCGGGCAGGAACAAGGGCCATGGTTCAGACTACCGCAGTAAAGCCGCCATCAACATAAAGGATGTGGCCGTTGATGAAACTCGAAGCAGGCGAAGCGAGAAAAATTGCAGCGCCGCCTAGCTCGTCCAATTCGCCCCAACGGCGTTGCGGAGTGCGTTGCTCGACCCAGTCGTTGAACTTCTGATCGGCCAGCAGGGTCTTGTTGAGGTCGGTCTTGAAATAGCCGGGCGCGATGGCGTTGATGTTAAGGCCCATGGGTGCCCAATCCGCGGCCATACCACGGGTGAGGTTGGCAACGGCAGCCTTGGCAGCGCCATAGGGAGCGGCTGTGGGCCGGGCGACGGACGTGAGGACGGAGCAAATGTTGATGATTTTGCCATGTCCGCGGCCGATCATGCCTCTGGCGACGGCTTTACTCACAGAGAAGGTCGAGACGACGTGGGTTGAAAGCATCTGCTCGAATTTGTCTAGAGCGTAGTCTTCAAGCGGGCCGCGGAACTGCATGCCGGCATTGTTGACTAGAATGTCGATCTGGCCAATTTGCGTTTCGCAGTGCGCCACAGCTTCGTTGACGCTGTCTTCGCTGGTGACGTCGAAAGTTAGTGCTTTGACGTCCGCACCGGTCCTAGCCAGATCGGCGGCAGCAGCACCCAAGGCGACCTCGTCTCGGGCGTTCAGGACCACGGCAGCCCCTGCGCCGGCCAACGCATGGGCCATTGCAAGGCCAAGACCCCGGCTGGAGCCGGTGACCAGAGCGCGTCTGCCGGTCAGATCGAAACTAGGCGCCATCTGTGTCCTCCGCGAAGTTGACGGACGGTATGAGCAGGTCTGCCTTGAAGCAATAGCTTCTTCCATACAAGAGGCAAAAATTGGACGCTTGGTGCGCGAATCCGCCTTCCGTCACTTGCTCAATTGTGGTCAGGTCCCCGTCGCGCCGCATGCATTGCGCGCATGGATTAGCGGAAAGACCTTCGGAAGGACGCTTGTATGTCGACTGCGGATATTGGCCTGATCGGGCTGGCGGTGATGGGCTCAAACTTGGCCCTCAACATTGCAGAAAAAGGCTATACGATTGCGGTCCATAACCGGTCCCCTGGGCGTATTGACGAATTTGTATTGGAGGCCGAGGCGCAGGGGCTCGATAGCCGCACGGTTGCGAAGTACGAATTGGCCGATTTCGTGCAGGCGGTAAAGCGTCCGCGTTCAATCATCATCATGGTCAAGGCTGGTGCGCCTGTGGATGCGATGATCGAGCAATTGCTGCCTCATCTGGAGCAAGGCGACGCAATTATCGAGTGTGGCAATTCGCTGTTCACCGACACACAGCGTCGCTTCAATTATCTCGGGCCCAAGGGCATCGGATATCTGGGGGTCGGTGTGTCCGGCGGTGAAGAGGGCGCACGGCATGGTCCGTCGATTATGGTCGGCGGCTCAAAGGAGCAGTGGCACAATGCGGAGGCCGTATTGACCGCAATTGCTGCCAAGTTCAATGGCGAAAGCTGCTGTGCGTATCTGGGCGAAGGCGGCGCTGGCCACTTCGTTAAAACCATCCACAACGGTATTGAATACGGCGACATGCAGATGATCGCCGAGGTTTACGGCGTGATGCGCGACGGCTTGGGTATGGGCCCTGGCGAGTGCGCCGATGTGTTCAAGGAGTGGAACAAAGGGCCGCTCAATTCTTATCTCATTGAGATCACCGGGCATGTACTGGCGGCGGTGGATGATCAAACGGGCAAGCCGCTGGTGGACTTGATCCTCGACAAGGCGGGACAAAAAGGCACAGGGGTTTGGTCGGCCATTGCGGCGCAGCAGATGGGCGTACCGGCTACAGCGATCGAGGGCGCAGTTGCGGCGCGTTCGATTTCAGCGCGAAAGGATGAGCGCGTGGCGGCCGAGGGTATCTATGGCAAGCCGAACCGCAGCACAACGGGCGTGACGCTGGCAGATCTTGAGAAGGCCCTGCTAGCTGGCAAGATCGTGTCCTATGCGCAGGGCTTCGCGGTGATCGCGAAAGCTTCGGAAGAAAATGGCTGGGGCTTGCCCTTGGCGACGATTGCCAAGATTTGGCGTGCCGGTTGCATCATCCGTTCGCGATTCCTCGATCAGATGTCGGCCGCGTACGAGAAGGGCGGCAACGTCAATCTTTTGGTAGTGCCGGATTTCGTCGAACTGATGAAGGACGCGCACCCGAGCCTGCGCAGGGTTGTCGCGGCGGCAGCGACAGGCGAATTCCCGATGATCTGCCTTTCTGCAGCCCTGAGCTATTTTGACAGTTACCGGCAGGCGCAGGGCACTGCCAATCTGATCCAAGGACAGCGGGACTTCTTTGGCGCGCATGGCTTTGAGATTGCCGGCCGTGGCGGTGATCTGCACGGCACCTGGCCTTCAACGCTGGGCAAGTAAGCCCCTCGATGAAAGCCCCGCTGGTGCGGGGCTTCTCTATGCTTCCGTCTTGTCGTCGGTAGGCTGGATTTGCTCTTGCTCTTGCTCTTCCGGTTCCGGAGCAGCGACGTAGGGCACACGGGCCACAACGACACGGCCTTCGTCCTCGATTTCAAAGACCCCTTCGGTCGGCTCGTCTGCTAGAGCAGCGGCAGCCTGGGCGGCAAAACTGGCTTCCTCGATAGCGTTGTTCAATGACGGCAGCTTGAGGCCATCAATATCGATCTCATGCTCGCCGGACTTGCTGGTGTGATTAAAGAAAAAGCGTGGCATCTTCCTGGCTCCTGATCCCTCATGAACTAGGCGTGACTCCATTTGTTCCGCGCGGTCCCGATCACAAATTGGGATAGCTATACGTCCAAGGACAATTGCTCCGAGGCGGGCAGAATATCTTGCGCTTTAACCAGACTGGCGAGGAAGGTTCGGGAGTCGCGCATGATTTCCTGCTGACGCTCCGGCTCCATGCGGTCGAGGTTGCGATAGGGCATGCGCAGGCGCGGATTGCGACCCAGAGCTGGGCGGTTCTCCAGCAGGAAGTTCCAGTAGAGGTAGTTGAACGGGCAAGCGTCCGGTCCGGCTTTGACGGACGGTTTGTAGCGGCATGGGCCGCAGTAATCTGACATGCGGTTGATGTAGGCGCCGGATGCTGCGTAGGGCTTGGAGGCCATCAGGCCACCATCGGCGAACATGACCATCCCGTGAGTGTTGGGTAGTTCCACCCAGTCATAAGCGTCGATGTAAACAGCGAGGTACCACTCCTCGACCTGGGCCGGGGCAATTCCGGCGAGCAGCGCGAAATTGCCGGTGACCATCAGGCGCTGGATGTGGTGGGCGTAGGCGTGCTCCTTGGTGGCGCCTATGGCTTGCGCCATGCAGTTCATCTCGGTTTCGCCCGACCAGTAGAACCACGGCAAATCGCGCTTGGCGCCAAGGGCGTTCGTCGTTCCATATTCAGGCATGCGAAGCCAGTAGACACCGCGAATGTATTCGCGCCAGCCAATGATCTGGCGGATAAAACCCTCCACGGCGTTGAGCGGGGCACTGCCATCATAGAAGGCGCGCTCAGCGGCGGCGCAGACTTCATCTGGCAGCAGGAGGCCTGTGTTGAGGTAGGGCGATAGGATCGCGTGGTAGAGGAAAGGCTCGCCGGACTGCATAGCGTCCTGGAAGCGGCCGAAGTTTGGAAGGCAGTCAGCGATGAAGTGATCAAGGGCGGCTAGCGCATCTTCGCGGGTCACGGCCCAACCAAAGGGCTCCAAGGCGCCAAAATTCTTGCCGTAGCGCTCGCGTACGAGTTCAATGACGCCCCGGGTAATTTCATCCGGTTCGAAGCGCTCACGCGTGGGGATGAGGCGGTCGTCGGGGAGGGGTTCCCGGTTGTCGGTATCGTAGTTCCACTGGCCGCCTTCGGGATTGTTGCCGGTTATCAGCAGGCCAGTTGACCGACGCATCTCGCGATAGAAGAACTCCATCCGCAGTTCCTTGCGGCCTTCGGCCCATTGGCGGAAGCGATCATGAGAGCAGAGGAAGCGGGTGTCTTCGCGGATTTCCACGGGGCAGCCGGTTGCGGCGGACCAGTCGTTCATCTCGTTTCGGACACGCCAAGCACCAGGCTCGGTGACGACAACACTGGTTGGCATATGCCGCTGACAGGCTCTGGCGAGTTCGCCGATCAAAGTCTGGGTGTTGCCCTGCGCATCGAGATTAACATAGTCGACTCTGATGCCTTCGCTTCGCAGAGCCTGGGCAAAGTGGCGCATGGCCGAATAGATCAGCACGAGCTTTTGCTTGTGGAAGCCGACAATCGTGCTTTCGCCGCCGACCTCTGCCATGAGGACCACATCGCGCTCTTTGTTGATATTTTGCAGTGCCGCTATGGAGCGGCTGAGCTGATCGCCAAGGATGAAGCGGAGCGTGGTCATGCTCGGATACGCGCGGAAGAGTGCGAAGGTTCAGCTCCGAAGATCACGAAACATCACGTAGGCGTCTACATAGCCGTGAGTCGGATGCTTGAAGGCTTCGGGCAGCGTGCCCACAATGGCGAAGCCGAGCTTTTTCCAGAGCCTTACCGCCCCCTCATTGGTGGACACAACATGATTGAACTGCATGGCACGAAAGCCGCGTGCCCGGGCTTGGTCAAGCGAGTGCTCACCCATGGCGTAAGCGATGCCTTTTCCTTGTGCTGCGGCAGCAGTGACATAGCCGCAATTAGCAACGTGACTGCCGCCGCCTTGCCGATTGGACATGAGGTAATAAGTGCCCAAAATCTTGCCATCGGCTTCGGCAACGAAAACTTCGTGCGGCGGGCCGAACCAGAAGGCGAGGATTTCATCGTCGCTGAGATCTCGAGCGACCGCGTAAGTTTCGCCAGCAGCCAGCACGGGCTTGAGGATCGTCGAAACGGCTGGATGATCAGCCTCAACGGCTGGACGGATCGGCATCGTCGTCTTCGTCCAGAGGTGGTAAGCGCACCTGGCCAGGCGGGGGCATGTCAGGAGGATGAGGCGTGTTGGCGATGCTAGGGCGATGGCCGAGTTCGTACCGCCATGCTGCCACCGAGAAGATAACCAGAGCGGCCACTACAGCGAGGGCGGCTGCCAGAAAAGGTGCCCCGGGGAAGTACCCAGGTGAATCGGCCGCGGTAGTGAAGTAGGAGAAGATTTGAGTGGCGGCGAGCGGTCCGATAATGGTTGCCAGTGAATTGGCGGCATTCACCGCGCCTTGCAATTCGCCTTGAGTGTTGTCGGGCACTTGCCGGGACAGCACGCCATTGATCGCGGGGGCGGCAAGGCCGCTCATGGCGCCGATCATGATGAAAACGTAAAGGTAAAAGACCTCGTCGGTGAAGGCCACGCCGACAAATGCTCCAATTGCGGCAAGAAGCCCAAGGATGGCTACGGGTGGTTCGCCGACGCGCTTGACAAGCGGTCCAACGATGAAGGCCTGGCAAATGGCAAAGCCAATGCCGAAGGCGCCTAGCGCCCGGCCGATGTTGGACGACGTAAAGCGGAAAACTTCCACCGTAAAATAGCTGAACACGGTAGGGAGGGCTTGGGCTGCCAACGAGAAGGCAAAAAGTACGGCAAGGAGCCAAAGAACGACCGGGTATTGCCGTAGCGCGACTACCGCACCGAACGGGTTGGCGCGGCGGATATCAAACTTGCGCCGGAGGGGCCTGGGCAAGCTTTCGGGCAGCACTAGAAGGCCAAAAAGAAAGTTGGCGAAAGCCAAGGCTGCCGCTGCATAAAACGGCACGCGCGGACCGAATTCGCCTAATTCGCCGCCGATCACCGGACCAATGATGAAGCCAAGCCCGAAGGCCGCACCAATGAGGCCGAAGCGATGTGTGCGTTTATGCGGGGGCGTGATATCGGCCATGTAGGCTGTCGCAGTGGCCACAGCAGCTCCCGCGACGCCGGCAATGACGCGGCCGATGAACAAGTACCAGACGACTGGGGCAATCGACATCATGAGGTAATCGAAGGTCAGGCCAAGCAGCGAGCAAAGCAGAACCGGGCGGCGCCCAAAGCGATCGGACAAATTGCCAAGCACGGGCGAGAAGACGAACTGCATGAACGCATAGGTGAAAACGAGATAGCCCCCGATCACTGCCGCATTTGCGACGCTGCCGCCGGTCAGATCCTCAAGTAGTTCAGGAAGGACTGGGACAATGATCCCCACCCCAATCATATCAAGCAGGATCGTCACCAGAATACAGGTGAGTGTCAGGCGTGAGCGGGTCGCAGCTTGCATGCTTGGGCGCTAACCTTGGTAAGTCCGAACGGGTCTCGGAATGTGCCGCGCAGTTGACACACGCAGGACAGCGAACGCAAGGCCAATGCCCCGGTTCATAGTGGTGTCTTAAATGCCTTGGTGGATGATAAGTGAGTCAATTCCAAGGCTTAGAAGCTTCGGCTTTAATCTGGAATCAGACCGGCATCAAAGCCGTAAAGCCAGCTGAGCCGGCTCAGATGACCCCGGCTGCCCTGCATGGCGATGGCCAGATTGCGAGCAACGCTGAAGGGCCATGCCATGTGAAAGATACGTCCATTGGTCTCTGAAAGATGCGCTACGCGCCTCACGCGCCGCTGCCGTATTTGCTGGAATTGGCTGAAAGCCAATTCGGCATTGTCGTGCCGCACGAGTAATGGCGCCATGACCGCAGCATCTTCGATGCCCATGGCAGCGCCTTGTGCCTGGAAGGGCACCATCGCGTGCGCAGCGTCGCCAACAAGTCCAATATTGCCCTTGTGCCAAACTGAGGTTGAGACCGTGTAGAGCGGCCACGATGTCCAGTTTTCACCCGCCGCCGAGAGGATAGCGCTGATGCGGGCACTGCCCTGAACAGGCCTGGGAAGGTTCGGGCGTTTGCTGGAGGTATCAGCTGATCCACGGGCGAAAAGCGCGATGTTGACCTGCCGGCGATGAGGCAGGGGGTAGCAGACCAAGTGCAGGCTTGGGGCAAAGAGTACCGAAACACGGTCCAGCGCGATGTGGCCGATAAGGCTGTCGAACGGCAAGAGGGCGCGCCAAGCGAGACGACCGCCGAATCTTGCGTCGGGGCCGTTAAGCAGGTTACGTCGGGTAAAGGAGTGCACGCCATCGGCGCCGATCAGGGCGTTGGCGCGGCCGGTGCGGGTTTGCCCATCGGCCTCGTCGATCGACATAGTGACACCACGCTCGTGCGAGACGGCATCCCAGCCGCGCACGCCGAAGAGAATGTCAATGTTGGCAAAGCGCCGGATAGCTTTGTAGAGCAGATCGGCAAGGTCGGCGCGGTGCATGACGGCATAAGGGGAGCCGAAGCGCTCTTGCATAATGGCGCCGAGTTCCAGCGTCACGAGCGGCCGGGTGCGTTTAAAGGAATAGACATCGATGCCCGCGGGCTCAAGGCTGTGGCTGGTCAGGGCCTCGTCGAGACCAAGTCGATCAAGGATCAGCCGTGCATTGGGGCTGATCTGCAGGCCCGCTCCAAACTCGGAGAGTACCGGGCTGCGCTCAAGCACAATCACGTTAGCGCCAAATTTGGCGAGCGCTAGAGCAAGGGTCAGTCCGCTAATGCCGGCGCCAGCGATATAGAATGTCTTGCCGGTGCCCGGCATACGGCGCGGCTATGCGGCGTCTGAGTGAAACACCGCCGACAGCGGGTTGGATGTGCCTGGGGTCAGGCGCGAGCTATAGACAAAGTGAGTGGAGCAGTATGGGCAAACGATTTCGTTGTCCTTGCCCATATCCAGGTAGACATGGGGATGGTCGAACGGGGGCAGGGCACCGACGCACTGGAATTCCTTAGACCCCACTTCAATTTGGCGCAGACCTTCGGTGTTATGGAAATGAGGCGTGGAATTGTTGGCCATCGCAGAAACCTAATGCCGTGTGCTTGAGTTGGCCGGACCATAGTGGATGGGTTGGGCTAAGGGAAGTGGGCGTGGCATAAGGCCAACGCAAAGAGGAATCGCTCATGCCGATATTTCAATCCGAAGGGCTTAACCTTGCCTATGAGGTCTTTGGCCGAGGTAAGCCGGTGTTGTGCATTCATGGATTTGCATCGAGCGCCAAGGTCAATTGGATCGATACCGGCTGGGTCGAGGCACTCACCGGAGCGGGCTATCAGGCAATCGTATTGGACAACCGAGGGCATGGGCAATCGGACAAACCGCATGATCCGGAGGTTTACTACCCCAGCGATATGGCAAGGGACGCCGTAGCGCTGCTCGAATACCTCCAGATCGCTCGGGCAGCGGTGCTGGGCTATTCGATGGGTGCGCGGATTGCCGCGTTTATGGCGTTCGAACATGAAGAGCGGGTGGCCTGCGCCATTTTTGGTGGGATGGGCATGAATTTGATTAATGGCTTGAGCGATGGCAACGACATTATCGCCGGGTTGCGGGCGCCGTCGCTTCAAGCGCTGACACATCCAACCGCTCGACAGTTCCGGATTTTTGCCGACCATACAAAATCAGACCGCGAGGCATTGGCGGCTTGTATGGAGACCTCGCGCCAGCCAATGGCGCGCGCGGATGTGCGGCGGATCGCCGTGCCGGTGCTGATTGCGGTTGGAGAGACCGATGACATGGCCGGATCGCCGGAACCTTTGGCGGCGCTGATCCCGCGTGCGCAAGCCTATGTTATCCCCAAACGTGATCACATGCGGGCAACGGGCGACAAGGCCTTCAAGCTTGCTGCACTGGAATTCCTTGGCACTGTATTCGCCCTAGAGAGCTAAACATGAACCAATAATGCGCTGGGGCTTTGTATCCGAGCATCAGATGGCTTATATCGGTGAGCCACGATGAAGCGGAGTCCCGCCATGAGCAGCAACGCGAAACATTCAGCCGAGATCAAATCGGTCGATCCTGTCTGGGAAGCGGTACGTAGCGGCGCGCGCCAGATCGTGATGGACGAGCCTTCGTTGGCCAACATGGCGATCTCGTCGATTCTTAACCACGATAGTTTCGAGCAGGCGCTAGCGCACCGGCTTGCTGCGCGGCTGGACCATGACGACGTTTCGGCCGACATCGTCCGGCAAGCGTTTGCCGAGACGCTGATGGACGCGCCCGAGATCGGGCACAATGCGCGGGTGGATCTGGCCGCAACGCTAGAGCGTGATCCGGCTTGCAACCGGGCGCTCGAGCCGTTGCTCTACTTTAAGGGCTACCAGGCTATTCAAACCCACCGGTTTGCCCATGCCATGCACCAGGCCGGGCGGCGCGATTTCGCGCTTTACTTGCAGAGCCGAGCGAGCCAGGTGTTTCAGGTCGACATCAACCCCGCAGTGGTCATGGGCAAGGGCATCATGCTCGACCATGGCACGGGGTTGGTTATAGGGGAAACGGCAGTGATCGGGGACAACGTCTCGATGCTGCAGAGCGTCACGCTAGGCGGCACAGGGAAATCGGATCAGGATCGCCACCCCAAAATCGGCAATGGCGTGCTGATCGGGGCGGGTGCAAAGGTTTTGGGTAACATCAAGATCGGGGATTGCTCACGTATTGGTGCCGGGTCGGTGGTGCTTAAGGAAGTGCCACCGCGAGTTACCGTTGCGGGCGTTCCGGCCAAGGTGATCGGTGAAGCAGGCTGTGCGCAGCCGGCGCTGGTAATGGATCATGTGGTGCTCGTGCACGATTTGAATGCGTAATCTGCCAAGTCCTTGCAAGGCGTTGTTACCGTTAAAATGCCACCCTTTGGGGTTGAATGCGTTTAAGTGGTGACTAGATTGCCGCCTCAACGCAAAACAGCAGGACCTAAACAGTGAACCACCCAGAGATCATCAAGCTGCAAAAGTTCCTGCAGATGAAGTTCAATAATAAGAACATCGACGTGCGGCCACGCGCCAAGCTCAACGATTCCGTGGAAGTCTTCATTGGAGACGAATCGATCGGCTTGATCCATGCCGACGACGAAGACGGCGATAAGTCCTATATCTTCAACATGTCTATCCTAGATATAGATCTGGACGAGGTCTCCTGACCAAGCTCTACCAGGCGTTGACGCGCGCGAACCAGCGCTGCATCTCGTCATCGAACTGACGCCACGACTTCAGGGCCGTGGCGTCGAAAGCATAGGTCGCAGCTATGCCGCTGGGCAGATAAACCGTGCGCACGCATTGCGCGGGTTCGCCGGAAGCAATCGGCTCCACGCATTTGGCGACAAATGGGTTGGGTGACAGCGCATCGTACCAAACGGTTTCGCCGCGATAGCCACTGGCTGCCTGCATGGGTTTACCAATCAGTCCAGGCACGCCCTCAAGTGTTTCACCACCAAATTGATGCAGATACACTGCGTCGAGCAGGGCAGCACTGGTACGGGCGCGGCTCCGGGGCAGCAGGGTTACCTCGATTGGCAAGCCAGGCGCACCTGAGTTCGCGGTGAATATCAAGCGCAAGTCGATCTGGCTGGTGAACCCGGGCTTAAGCTGTTCGCCATAGCGGAACCATGACGCAGGAATGGCCAATTCCCGGCCGGAAATCGTCTGGCTGATGGGGTTGCCGTCCGCTAACCCCGGCAGCGTTTCACGCTTCTGCCGAGTGAGTTCGTCAACGAGATAGGCCGCACCAACTGCTAGTAGCAACACGATCGCTGCGATACCTGCCATGTTGAAACCTAGCGAATGAGACGCTTCGCTTTTGAGGGTGGAGACGGTCTGCAGAGTCATCGCCAGCGTTAACCAAATTCGCGGAGGGAAGGTGACAGATCAAAGGGCGGGTAATATCCTTAATGAAGCGTTAAGTTTTGCGTGCGGCGCGCAAAAGCCTGCGGTGGAGATTAGGCGAGATGACCAAGGAATTGCTTCTGGCTGCGTTTCTGATCGGCGTCGGCCTCTGCATGGCAGGCGCTTCAACACATCTCTACCAGATGCTTTTTAAGCAGCCGGCCATGCTGCGCTACGACGGCAAGACCTTTGTCGGTTCGCTGGGCAATTTGGCAATGAGCTTCGTGTGCGGCCCGTACATCATGTTGCAGCTTGGCTGGCGCCATGAAGAGGGCGGTACCCTGTCCATGACATCGGCGCTAGTTTCTGCATTCGTTGCATTTGGCTGGGCATTCATTACGGGCCTGCTGTTCATGGGTATGTATGTAGCCTTACGATACCAGTAATTCGGCGCATTCGTTGGCGGACGTCACCCGCGAGCAACTCAGGCGCCAAAACAATGAGGCCAGCTTCAGAAAACCGAAGCTGGCCTCATTCTTCAGACCCCTATCAGGGATAGGCTTTTGGCGGGGCCCGGAAACCAGGAATTAGTTAGTAGACGCGGTAGCCACGACAATCTCGCGACCGTCGATCATGTCGACCCATTTGCCGGCATCTGCCTGCGACTGGCGCTTGATGAACTTGTAGGGCGTGGCGCTCCATAGATCGATGGTGCCAACCTGGTTGTCGAGGACCAGGTCGCCACGATCGGTACGAACAAGCAGCACTGCATGGCCTTCGCCATTAGCCTGCTTGACCACCGACATCAGCAGCACGCTGGCGGGCCAGCCGGCATTGATCAGTTCGCGACGCTTGGCTAAGGCATAATCTTCGCAATCGCCGTAGCCATTGGGGTAGGTCCAGAACTCGGCGACCTGATACAGATCGTTGTCCGTCACAGCTGTCACAGCCTGATTGTAGTACGCATTGACAGTCTGAAGCTGCTGCCAAAGATTTTCGGTCAGCGGCATGGCGGCGACAGGATTGTTGTCGGCGGCGCACTCAGCAGGGCGGGCCTTACAGAACTCGGCATGGCCGACTGGAATGCTCGTGTTGGCCGCAGAGGTTTGAACGAAAGCGACATTGGCAGTGTCGATGGCCTGAGCGGGAACGGCGATTGCCAGCAGCGCGATCATTGCGCTGAGCAGTGCTCCCAATTCCTTCTTGTGCGAAAACATTGTGTAATCTCCCTGATGGAGATCACGTTAGAGACGCCGGCTTAGGCCGATCGAAAAACTACCATGCAGTTTTTATGCGTGTTTTATGGATTGGATTTAGGAGCGATTTACCATGCGGTTTGGCGGCTCAGGACGCAAAGTTCAGTTGCCAATACTTGCGAGCACCTTGGCATAGGTGGCGTCATCCTCGGAGCCGCCATTGCGGCATTGCTTGGAGCCGATGTGGATGGTTTTTGCCGTGGCTAGCGCGGGAGAGGTGTAGGCAAAGCTCTCTTGCACGACGTCGCCAGACCCGATCTGCCAATTCTGATGATGAGCGATCAGGTCTTTACCGGTGCCGTCCACGACTAAGACGGTGACGCAAACATGGTCACGGTCGCTGCGGTCATTGTTAGTCAGGCGCTGAGACAATGAAACTTCATCGGTCGCGATATCGAGTGATAGGGTAATGTCGACCCATTGATTGCGCTTCCAGTCCCATTTCTGGTGGTAGACAGGACAGGCGATGGTGGTGTCGAGCGCTGCGCAAGCGCTGATCTCGATCTTCTCCCAGGCATAACCCGACCAGTCGCCGCGCCCATCGGCAAAACTGAGTTGCGGCGTGCCTAAAGAGAAAAATGTTGCAATTAGTATCGCGAGAGACGACACGCGCAGCCGGTTTGTCATGGAATTGTCATAACGCAAGGATGCGGCTAGCCGCTACTGCATTTGCGGCATAACGCGTTAGTTCATGCGTAGGTTTTGCTGCACCACCGTGAGCATCTCTTGGGAGGAGGCGAACTCGACGGCAACGCCGTTCTGGAAATGGCGAACCACGCGAGCACGCATGCGGCCCAGGGTGATGGGAGTTCCCATAGCCGGGCGGACGTCCAGTTCAACGGCCGCGCCTGACAGCGAAATATCGATGATCTTGCAATTGTAACGGCGGCCATCATCAAGGACGACGGTGGAGTGACGAATATCGGGCACGACGCGTTCGTGGCGGCGGTCTTCGGGAAGGTTCAGAATATCCTTATTAGCCAGCCAAGTCAGCTGTGCTGCCATCTTGTCGCGTTTGCGCGTAGAGGCGGCAATGTCCATGACGAAGCCCCCGTCGATCTGGCTGGTGATAGTGCCTTCGATGCGGCCAACGTGGTCGATATAGGCGATGACCTTTTCGCCCACCATGCCTGCGACGGGAGCGACCACCATGGCTTCGCCAGGTGACATTTCTAAAACCTGGCATGGGAATTCACGGCGGTCCGCGAGCATATAGCGGCCGAGCACCGAAACTTTAACGCGCTGGAACTTGGTGGCTTCAGCGCGTGTGCGCACCGGAGCGATGAACCGCGGAGAGGGGAGATCGTCGCTGAGCATTCGCCTGACCGCCGAACATGATGTTTGGCTTACAAACTAGCGCCCGTTGGTTAATGCAACATGAGGAAAGCGGCGATTTCGCGTGACTGAGGCCGCGTAATTCTAATCAAATTGGAACAATGGCTTATTGCCGTCCGCCGTCGATGACTGCCAAGTGGGCATAGCGGCGCGCCGTACGGCCGTAGACCGTTGCTGGCATGCCGCTCGGTACAGCGCTGCCGCTGAATTCTACTTCGTTTACAACCTTTGTCGCTACTTCACGAGCGCTATCCTGGTATTCAAGATCGTCCGGCCAGATCAACCGCAGGCCCGTGATGCGCTGCTCCATCACTGGCTGCACACCAAGCCAGTAAGGCTCTTCCAGCGAGGTCATGGCTCCGAGCAGGCGCGTATGCGTCGAGCCATTGTGCCGGAGCGGCATCAGGATCATTTCGAAGCTGACCTTAGTGTGAATAGCGGTGGTGCCCTGGAACGTCACGAGCGCAACCGCATGATCTTCGGTTACCGCGCGAACAAGCGTTTCGATCGCATCGATGTCGCGCTCATGCCAAAGGGCTGAGAACGAGCGCCCCTTCAACTCGCGGCAATAGCTGGTGCACAGGTGTGAGCCGGCCAGTCGGAAGGAGAAACCTTCGTTCTCGTCGAGTTCGAGGATAAAGGTGTTTGCAAGCGACTCGCGAATCTTGGTGGGGTCAATGTCCTTGCGTTCGGGTGCGCTGCGCGAGCCACGGATGGAATTCCAATAGTCGTAGAGCGTCCGGGTACTGGTCTTTTGCATTTTTGTGATCCGCCGATGCGCGTTCGGGCGTTCCCCCCATGGAGCGCCTCAGCCGCAAGTCGACATTGGCAAAAGGCAGCAGCAAAAGCGCTCTTAAAGAATAGTTAAGGTTAACCGGACTGTCCCAATGTGGAAAAGCACCGTGTAAGCCGCAGGCTGCCAGCGTGTTGGAGCAAAGTGATGAGTGAACGAGAACTGCCGCCGCAAAAACCTAACGCTGCGGCGCGTGAGCCGGTTTTCCTGCTGCCAGGCTCAGTTACGGCGGTGATTGGAGTCCTAGTGGCTATTCACCTGGCATCAACCCTGGTGCTTAACGAAGAGGGAAAGTTGATGCTAGTATTTTACGGAGCGTTCCAGCCGCTTCGGATACTGGCCGCTTCCGAAGAGATTACGCTTGGCATCCCCCTTTTGTGGACGCCGTTCACGCACGCCTTGCTGCATGGCGGCTGGGACCATCTGTTCGTCAACGTTGCCTGGTTCGCCATCTTTGCGACTCCGCTGGCGCGCCGCTACGGGGCAGGGTCGATGCTTGCCATTTTCTTTCTGTCGGCTGCTACCGGCGCGGCGCTGTTTGCGGCAACGTCGTTCTCAACCGGATCTTACCTGATCGGTGCGTCCGGTGGCGTTGCGGGGCTCACGGGCGCGGCCACACGGTTCATCTTCCAGCCTGTTCTCGTAGGCCAGCACCCCGAAACGGGGCAGCGGATCATGCTGGGACGCAAGCTCGCCAGTTTTGGCGACATGGTTCGTGACTCGCGGGCGCGCTTTTTTGTTTTGATTTGGGTGGTGCTGAATGCAGCTGTTCCGCTGTTTCCACTCCTGACAGGCAGCGATATCTCAATCGCCTGGCAAGCCCATCTAGGCGGGTTCTTTGCAGGGCTGTTGATGGTCGGGCTGTTCGAGCGACCAAGCCGCTAGGCTTTGTAGACCTGGTTGGGATCAAAGAGCTGTGGCATGCCAAGGTCTTGGAGTTTAGGCGTCCCGTCGACTAGTTCCACCTTGCGGTAGAAGCATGATTTTCGGCCGGTGTGGCACGCAGCGCCGCGGCCCGTCTGGTTGACTATGAGTACAATGGCATCCTGATCACAATCGGTGCGTACTTCGACTACTTGCTGCAGTTCGCCGGAGGTCTCGCCCTTCTTCCATATCTTGCCACGGGAGCGGGACCAATAATGCGCGATTCCGGTCTCTAGCGTGAGCGAGAGCGCTTCGGCGTTCATGTGGGCGAGCATAAGCACCTGGTTGGTACCTACCTCTATAGTAACCACCGTAACCAGCCCGGACGCGTCAAACCGTGGCGCAAAAATTGTGCCTTCTTCGAGTTGCTCGTGGGAAAGGGTTGCTGGGTTTGAAAAGGAGGTGCTCATGACGCGGTTTTAGCCCGCGCCATGGACGTATGCTAGCCTGCTCAGCGCTTGCTGATCATAGCGTAAAAGCGGTCCTGCTCGGAGCGCTCTTCGGCGAAGACGCCGGTAAAGCGGTGTGTGATGGTGGCGGCGCCATGGGCACGGACGCCGCGCATGGACATGCACATGTGCTCGGCTTCGAGCATCACGGCAGCGCCGCGCGGCCCCAGATGTTCGTTGATTGCCTCAATAATCTGCGAAGTAAGATTTTCCTGCGTCTGGAGGCGACGGGAGTAAACTTCAACTAGGCGGGCGAGCTTGGAGAGACCGACAACGCCCTCGTGAGGCAGATAGGCGATGTGAGCCTTGCCGACGAACGGCACCATGTGGTGTTCGCAATGGGAACTGAACGGGATGTCGCGCACTAGGACAATGTCGTCGTAACCGCCGACTTCCTTAAAGGTCTTGGACAAGATCGCGCCAGCGTCTTGCTCGTAGCCACCAAAGAACTCGCCATAGGCCTTGGCCACGCGCGCAGGAGTTTCAAGAAGCCCCTCGCGTGTCGGATCGTCCCCGGCCCAAGCCAGCAGCGTGCGAACGGCGGCTTCGGCCTCTTCGCGCGTGGGCTTAGGATAGGCTGCAGTGGTCATGGAAAGGGCGCCGAGCGGCTTGGTATGGGCATCCATTTGGGAAGGCTCCTTGAAGCGAGACCAATCTACGCTGTCACAGCAATTTTGGACCAGCGTATGTGGCATGCCTGACATTCGCCGCCGGAGCTTCTATATATGCTTTGCGTCAAACAGCGACAAGAAACAGAATTGTTTGGTTGATGGACATCAGCGATCTCTATTCTCAAAAGATACTTGAGCTTGCGGCAAATGCCGTGCAGCCGCCCCGGCTTGTCGAACCGGACGCCAGCGCGCGCAAGATGAGCCGGGTATGCGGGTCGCTGATCGAGGTGGATATCGCGGTTCGCGACGGCGTGTTCGCTCAGTACGGACATCATCTATCGGCTTGCGCCTTGGGGCAGACGTCGGCGGCTGTCGTCGCGCGGGAGATCGTCGGCACGAGCGTTGCTGACTTCTTGCGGTTGCGCGAGCAGATGCATGCCATGCTGATCGGGAATGGTGCGCCGCCAGATGGCAAATGGGCGGATTTGGCTTATCTCGAGCCAGTGCGCGAGTATAAGGCGCGGCACATGTCTACTTTGCTGGTGTTCGATGCGGTGGCCGAGGCGCTGACAAAGATAGAGTCCGGACAGAGGCTTACGGCTGCGGGCTAATGGAAAGAGTTAGTGCTCTGCTTTGGCGGGCTGTCGACCTGCCGTTCAAGATCGTGGCGGTGCTGCTGATCACGACCTATCGCTACACTTTGTCGGCCTTTGCGGGCCGAACTTGCCGGCACTTGCCGACGTGCTCGGAGTACACCAGCACCGCAATCTGGACCTTCGGCTTTTGGCCGGGTGGCTGGATGGGGCTGGCGCGCTTCGTGCGGTGTAGGCCGGGTGGAACGCATGGCTATGATCCGGTACCCGCCGAAGTTCCGCAGGGTGCCCGCTGGTATGCCCCATGGTCGTATGGGCGCTGGAAATAAAACCCAATCATGCTAGACAGGCGCGCCTGCCACGATGATCGCGGCAAGGAACTTGTTTCTGGAGATACTAAAATGACGATCAAGGTGACGTTTCCCGACGGTGCAGCTCGCGAATTTACGCGTGGCACCACCGGGACCACCATCGTCGAAGGTATCTCCAAGTCATTGGCCAAGAAGACCGTGGCTATGCGCTGGAACGGCGTGCTGAGCGATCTGAGTGATCCCCTGGAGGCAGATGGCAGAATTGAGTTCGTCACGCGCGACAGCGGCTCCAAGGATGCGCTGGAGCTGATCCGGCACGACACGGCGCACGTGTTGGCAGAAGCCGTCCAAGAGCTTTGGCCCGGTACACAGGTGACGATCGGGCCGGTTATTGAGAACGGCTTCTACTATGATTTCAAGCGCGACGAGCCATTCTCGGAAGAGGATTTCCCGGCCATCGAGAAGAAGATGGCCGAGATCATCGACCGGGGTGCCGCCTTCACCAAAGAGATCTGGACGCGCGACCAGGCCAAGGACTTCTTCCGCACCAAGGGCGAGAATTTTAAGGTCGAGTTGGTGGATGCCATTCCGGCTGACCAGTCGCTGAAGATGTATAAGCAAGGCCAGTGGATCGACCTTTGCCGCGGCCCTCATATGCGGACGGTCAAGGACGTCGGAACAGCGTTCAAGCTGACAAAGGTGGCGGGTGCTTATTGGCGCGGCGACAGCAACAATCCGGTGCTCAGCCGCATCTACGGCACGGCCTTCGCGACCAAGGAAGAGCTTGAGGCCTATCTGCACATGGTGGAAGAGGCCGAGAAGCGCGATCACCGCAAGATCGGGCAGGAGATGGACCTCTACCACTTCCAGCCCGAGGCGCAGGGTTCGGTGTTCTGGCACCCCAAGGGCTATGTGCTCTACAATCAGATGGAGGCGTATATCCGCCGCCGTCTGATTGAGTCCGGCTATGTCGAGGTGAAGACCCCGCAGCTGATGAGCTCAAAGTTCTGGGAGCAGTCGGGCCATTGGGGCAAGTATCGAGAGAACATGTTCGTGGTGCCTGACGAAGTGCCGGGGACTGAAGACGAGGGGCCGGTGCTTTCGGGCAAGGGTGACCTCATGGCGCTCAAGCCGATGAACTGCCCGGCCCACGTGCAGATCTTCAACCAGGGCATCAAAAGCTACCGCGACCTGCCGCTGCGCATGGCGGAATTCGGTTGCTGCCACCGTAACGAGGCACACGGCGCCCTGCACGGGCTGATGCGCGTACGGCAGATGACACAGGACGACGCCCATATCTTCTGCCGCGAAGATCAAATCCAGAGCGAGACCGAGCACTTCGTGCATCTGCTCTATTCGGTCTATGGGCACATGGGCTTCGACAATGTGGTCATCAAGCTCGCAACGCGGCCGGAGAAGTTCGGCGGCACCATCGAGCGCTGGGATGCGGCCGAGAAGGCGCTGGGCGATGCGCTGCGCGCCACCGGCTATGATTTCGAGATCGCGGAAGGCGAGGGGGCGTTCTACGCACCCAAGCTCGAGTTCCACCTCAAGGACGCCATCGGTCGTTCTTGGCAGGTGGGCACGCTGCAGCTTGATTATGTCCTGCCCGAGCGGCTGGACGCCACCTATGTAGCCGAGGACGGGTCGCGCAAGTATGCCGTGATGCTGCATCGGGCGATCTTGGGTTCGCTCGAGCGTTTCATCGGTATGATGATCGAGAACTATGCGGGCAAGATGCCGATGTGGCTGGCACCAACGCAGGTTGTCGTCGCGACCATCGTGTCGGAGGCGGATGAATATGCCGAAAAGCTGGTGCGCCAGCTCAAGGCGGCCGGCATCCGTGCCGAGATCGACACGCGCAACGAGAAGATCAACTACAAGGTGCGCGAGCACTCGGTGGGCAAGGTGCCCCTGATGTTTGTGGTGGGCCGTCGCGAGGCGGAGGAGGGCACCGTTTCGGTGCGCCGTCTTGGCACCGAGGGACAGAAGGTCGAGCCGTTCATGGATGCCATGGTGTCCCTGATCGCCGACGCTACTGCACCCGATCTCAAGGCCAAGGCCGCCTGAGCCATGCCGCAGCGTCCGTCGAACCGCGAGATCAAAGCCCTCACCCATCTGGGTGAGGACAATGCGCTTGGGCCGGGCGACTTCAAGGATATCGGCGAAAAGGTCTTCGCCGGTATGCTCAGGAAGGGCTGGGTGGTTGAGGCGGAGACGCCGGGCAAGTACCGGGCAACCATCAAGGGCCTGACGATCCACGAAGGTGAAATCATCTTCGCGGGTCGCTTACGGCGTTAGGTCGATGGCCGACCCGATCCAGATTACCCGCACAATTGCGATCGATCCTAGCGAGATCGAGGAGACCTTCGTACGGGGGACGGGGCCGGGCGGACAAAACGTCAACAAGGTATCAAGCGCGGTGCAGCTACGCTTTAACCTGCTCAACTCGCCATCCATTCCCGAGCCGATGAAACGGCGCGTTGCAGCGCTTGCGGGCAAGCGGCTGACCAAGGACGGCGTGATCGTGCTGATGGCAAACAGCCATCGCGACCAGCCTATGAACCGTGCAGAAGCGCAGGCCCGGCTAGTGGCGCTGCTGGCGGAGGGCGCTCATGTGGCCAAGCCGCGGCTCGCGACGCGACCGACGCTGGCGTCTAAAAAACGACGATTAGAGGGGAAGGCAATTCGCTCGACCGTCAAGCAGATGCGCACTATTCGTCCGGAGAGCGATTAAGCATGCGCTATCTGGTGACCGGAACGGCGGGTTTCATCGGGTTTCACTTGGCGAGGCGCTTGCTTGCGGATGGGCATGAGGTGGTCGGTTTTGATGCGGTTACCGACTACTATGATTTGCGGCTGAAACGAGCGCGTCTTGCGCTACTCGGCAAGAGCAGCCGGTTTACGCCTGTCGAAGGGCGGCTTGAAGACGCGACGGTGATTGCCGCAACGGTGACGGATGCCCAGGCTGATATCGTGGTGCATTTGGCCGCGCAGGCTGGAGTGCGGTACAGTATCGAGCATCCACAAAGCTATGTTCAGTCCAATTTGGTCGGTACGGCGAACCTGCTTGAGGGGTTACGTTTAAATCCGCCTCGGCACTTCATTTTTGCATCGTCGAGCTCGGTTTATGGCGGCAATAGCAAGGTGCCGTTTTCCGAAACAGACCGCGCCGACTCGCCGGTATCGCTTTATGCCGCGACCAAGAAGGCGGGCGAGGCGATGGTGCATTCTCATGCGCATCTTTGGGGCTTACCAACCACTTGCGTGCGGTTTTTCACCGTGTACGGGCCTTGGGGGCGGCCGGACATGGCGCTCTTCAAATTTGTCGAGGCGGTGTTGGCTGACCGGCCGATCGATGTTTACGGACATGGTAAGATGCGGCGGGATTTCACCTTCATTGATGATGTCGTGAAGGCGTTGGTCAGGCTTAGTGATAGGCTGCCGGCGCAGGGGCAGGAACTTGAATTTGATAGCCTTTCAGAGGTGGCACCGTGTCGGACGGTCAATGTAGCAGCTGGCCAATCCGTTGAGCTGATTGAATTTATCAAAGCCATCGAGCGGGCTGCGGGCAAGGCGGCGGTGCTCAATATGCTGCCCATGCAGGCGGGTGATGTGGTGGCCACCGCGGCTGACACGCGATTGCTCGATGAGCTGATCGGGGTGCGGCGGCAGACCGGCGTCGATGAGGGCGTCAGCCGGTTTGTCCAATGGTATAGAGAATTTTATTCAGTGTAGCAGGGGTTTAGTATTGAACCAGGGTAGCTTGAAGTTTGGGACGAGCGGGCTGCGGGGATTGGCGGTCGAACTGGAAGGGCAGGCAGCGCGCCAGTATACCGCGGCGTTCATGCGGCACCTGGAGAGCCTGGATGCGCTGGGTGGCGGCAAGGTGTTCCTAGGGCGCGATTTCCGGCCTTCGAGTGAGCAGATTGCGCGTGACTGTGCTGCTTCCATTGCACAATTTAGCTTGGAGGCGGTGGATTGCGGGACGCTGCCGACGCCGGCGCTGGCGCTTCATGCGATGGCGCAGGGTTGTGCCGCGATAATGGTGACCGGTAGCCATATCCCGGTCGATCGAAACGGATTGAAGTTTTATTTGCCATCCGGCGAGATCAGCAAGGCTGACGAAGCGGGTATCATTTCGGCTCTTTCGAGTTCACGGACTGCTAACGTTGACGTTGTCATGGGTGATGAGTCCGATAACGCAACCGAGAAATACTATCAGCGCTTCGCAAATGTGTTGCCGGAACGGACACTGGCTGGTCAGCGCATCGGTGTTTTCGAGCATTCGACAGTGGCGCGTGATTTGTTGACGCGGATCATGCGGCGGGCAGGAGCTGAGGTCATCAGCCTGGGCCGGATCGACGGGTTCGTCGCGGTGGACACCGAGGCATTCGGTGATGCGGTGTTCGCGCCACTCAAGGATTGGGTTGCCAATGAAAAGCTCGATGCGATCGTGTCAGCGGATGGTGATGGTGACCGGCCGCTGCTGATGGATGAAGCCGGGCAGTTTGTGCGTGGGGATGTGCTGGGATTGTTGGCAGCGCAGTTCCTCGGCGCCAAGACGGTCGTCACCCCGGTTACGTCGAATTCAGCCATCGAGCGGACTGGGTTCTTCAGCAATGTGGTCCGCACCAAGGTGGGCTCGCCTTATGTCGTAGCGGCAATGGAGGCGGCGCATGATGGGGTGGTGGGCTTTGAGGCCAATGGAGGTACGTTTGTTGGAGAGGGCGTGTCGATCAACGGGGTGCCGCTGATGGCGCTACCGACGCGGGATGCGGTGTTGCCGCTGCTTTGCGCGCTGGGGCTTGCGGCGGAGCAGGGCAAGTCGCTGAGCGGCCTTGTCGCTGCACTGCCGCTACAGATCGCCATGGCCGACCGGTTGCAGGATGTTCCGGGGGAGCGGAGCGGGGCGTTCCTCAAACGGCTCGAGATCGACAACGTTTTCGCCGCGCAGTTCTTTGATGGTTATGGGATTGCCAGCCTATCGACCATCGATGGGCTGCAGTTCCGGACGGTATCGGGCGACATGGTGCACTTCCGTGCGTCGGGCAATGCGCCCGAGCTGCGCTGCTATGTGGAGAGCAGCACGGCTGAAGGCGCCAGGAGCCTGTTGGGCTGGGCCATTGCGGCCGCGGCAAGGCAAGTCGCTTGAATGGAAGGGCCGCCCGGAGGCGGCCCTTCTTCTATTATTTGGCAGTGGCGTTGATCGTGACTTTGCCAATCAGTACCGATGGGTCCGTCTCGGCGGCCATGAAGTCATCGATTCCCAAGCCAGGCTGTTCCTTTGCGACCATGTCGATGGAAAGGTTCTTGGCCTTGCCGCTAACAAAGCTATTGATCGCGGCGCCGACCTTTTGAGCTTCAGCTGCGCCGGCGAGAATGCCAACAACGGTGCCTTCAGCCAACCCGGCAAACACCGGCCGCATCGTGGCAGCGTCGGAGCCTTGTTCAGTGGCGACGCTGGCCAGAATGATGTCGGACAGGCCTTGGTCGGTGACGTCCAGGTTCAGGTTGGAAATTACGACGCCCATGGCGGCGGCAAGGGCTGCATCATTGTCGATGCCGAACAGATCTTCGGTCGCGTTGGCGAAGGTTCCCGCGAGCTTAACGGTAGCAAGGTCGGCGCCCGACACGGAGAATTCGGTCAAGTCGATCTTGTCCTCGGCCTCGTTCCAGGCAGCCTTGAGGGCAAAGCCGAGGTCTATGGAAGTTACGCCAAGGGCCAGCAATTGGGCGAGTTGCGGATCTGCGGAGTCCGCCGGAATATCAGCGACAATGTTGGATGCCGTCGTGCTGACGCTTGTAGGGATGCCGTTGAGATAATCGCTCAACGTCAGATCAAATGCGCCGATACCGCCGACGATACGCTCACTGGGGGCTTCAGGGTCTGGAATGTCAACCGATACATCGCTGAAGGAGAAGCCTTCAAATGCAGGGATCAGCGAGCGGGCGTTTTCCGCAAACCACAAGTCGTCAATCGCTTCCGGTGCGCCCTGGATCGCAGCGATCGGGCCAGAGATATCCATTCCCTTGAAAGTGAAATTCCCAAGGTTGATCTGACCATCGCCATCGACACTCATCTCGAGGCCGTCAACGGCGTATTCGGGATAATAGCCGGGCGACATGGCACCCATGGACAGGCCCGCCATGTTGAACGTGAAGGACTGGTCCTCTTCGTCCACGCCAGAGCATTGGAAGCCGTCAAAAGTTACCGGGGAGGTTTCAAATGAGGTCAGCAGATCGACATACATGCGCAAGGCATCGCCGGTGGTCTTTGGGTCCGGCAGTTCTTCGTCAGCCTGCTCCATGGCGTCTGCTAAAGCCATTACCTCGGCAAACGAATAGTTCAAGGGCCGTGCCTTGAGCTCGCCAACATTGGCCGTACCGATTGTGCACTCGACGCCAGAACCGGAGAATGAGCCGCCTTCAAAGCTGAAGTCGGTGTAGATCGTTTCAAGCTCGGCTGACCCTTCGGCAGGAACGAGGCCATAAAGACCTAGAACGCCGCCAATGTCGAAGTTCGAAGCTGTCAACGATCCGAGTTCGGCATTGCCTTCTTCACTTTCACTCGTGGTGCTGCCCAGCGTAACGGAAGCAGCAATGCCATCGGTGACGTCGTTCAGGACCAGATCGTTGAAGGCGATCGTCACGGTGGTGGTTTCCCCTTCCAGCGTGGTGGAGCCGGTCATGGTGATCTCGGGAATGGTGATGCTGGTGGCCGTCAGCCCGGCGAGGGCCTCGGCATTATCAACGATGTTGCCATTGAAAATTTCGCGCAGCGTCGCCTCATCGACATTGGAACCGGCGGCGTCAATGGTGGGAATGTTCACCGAAAAGTCGGACGTGGCAGCGCTGCCGGTGTCCGTTTCCGACGTGCTGGTTTCAGCGGGAGCGGGATCTTTCGTCTTGGTCTTCTGGGCCCAGGCCGACATGGCGGGCAGGGCAACGCTAAGCAGGCATGCGGTGCCGAGTGCAGCCAGGCGGCGGTGGGTTGGGGTCTTGACGAGCATGAAACATTATCTCCCGCGATGATGAGGGCGCAATCTGAGCTATCCGTCTAGCCGCTTCAAGTGCAAACAGCGAGCCAGCGCAGCCGCAAATTAGCGCAGTGGCATGACGAAGTGGCGGTCGGCGACGGCTTAGAATGCAGAGGTCAAAACTTCGATCTCGCGTGGCGAACCGGGCTGAACCTGGAACTCGCGATTGAAGACCTGCTCGCCTTGCTTAGCCAAGACGAGGTAGTCGCCTTCGGCCAGGACCGTAGATGGAAAGGCGCCCAGATCAGTGAAGATGGTTTCGCCATCTGCCGTTTTGACCGTCCACTCGACGTCGGCAATCGCCTCGCCTCCAGCTTCCGAGACCAGCTTGAAGGCAATCTGCGCTGCGTGATGGTAGAGCGTGGCATCGGTCAACTGGCCAGGCTCGACGCGCAGATCTGCACGCACGATGGCGTTGATGGAGCCGAAATGCGAGACGATGTGATAAGTGCCGGCGTTGAGCGTGACGATCTCGTTGGCAAGCAGGCCGTCGGCGATGGGGGTGCGGTTCGCGTCGTCGCCACCGGTGAAGATATCGAACTTCAGCAGTTCGGCGGGGGCCGGGATATCGCCCGTGACGGACGAGTTCAGCCGTAGCGCACCGGCTTCGATGACGAAACTCTTCTCATTAGGCCCCGGCGCAATGGACATGGTCTCGCTGGTTTGCGCGCGGCCATAGGCAACGTGAACTACGTATTCACCAGGCGGCAGTTCGACATTCGCAGGACCGCCCTCTGACTTGGCGACCAGCGCCAGTTCGCCGGTTGCGTCGGGTTTCGTATCGAATATGCGCCAGACCAGCCCGTCGGGGATGGGAGCGCCGTCCGGCGTGATGCGGGCCGACATCAGCACCGACTGCGGCGCGGACGTCACCGAGGCAATGGCTGCAGCGGCAGGGTTGGCCTCGGCGTCTGGTGCGGGAGCCGCTGCGCGGGGCAGCGTTGCCGGGTCCGGGCGGGGCCGGGGCATGGGCGGCATTTCGCCTTCCGCCTCTTGCGCCCAGATGGGAACAGCCAGCATGGCCGGGAAAGCTGGGAACAGCGTTACAAGGGCAAGCAGGGCGACCAACAATTGTCGCATGCGCATTGATACTCCTGCCGCGAGAGGCTTCATGTCGTTCCGTTGCTAGGTGGCGAATTGGGAGAAGCTGTGTCACAGAGCGGCGGTGAAGAAAACAGGGCATAGCGCGCCACAAGCAAATTTGTCCCAATTGCACGCCCTGCGTTTGTTTAGCGCCTGATGATGGAGCCTATGCCATGCCTGCCAATGAAGCCCTGCGCGACTATCTGCTGACCCGACGTTCCGTTGGTATCGCGTTCCTGCATGAGCCTGGGCCAACGGCAGAGGAACTCGAGCAGATATTGACCATTGGCACGCGCGTGCCCGACCACGGCAAGATCACGCCGTGGCGGCTTGTCATCATCGATGGCGAGAACCGCGCCAAAGCAGGCGAGAAGCTGGCGCAGATTGCGGCACGGCAGAACCCTGCTCTAGACGAGGCCAGCCTTGATGCGGAACGTAAACGCTTCCTGCCAGCGCCTTTGACCATCGGAATTATTTCGTCACCGCAGCCGCACGTAAAGGTGCCGGAATTCGAGCAATTGCTATCGGCCGGCAATGTGGCGTTCAATCTGCTGCACGCTGCGCATGCCTTGGGGTTTGGTGGTTCGTGGGTGACCCGCTGGTATGCCTTCGACCAAGACGCGGCTGCGATGTTGGGAGCAAGGGACGGCGAGCGGTTTGTAGGGTTTGTGCATATCGGAACGCCGAGCGCCGTGATCGAAGACCGGCCGCGTCCGGCACTGGAGACGATCGTCAGCCGCTGGTCCGAATAGCGTCAAAACTGGAATGGTTAACGCGGGCTTAACCAGTTTGGGCGAGTTTGTGCAGGTCGAATCCCTGGATTATTCTTGCACATGGGCGTGCAGCCGATTTCCGTGCCACAAAGTCTGGCTTATGTGCTGAACGCCGCCGGCGAGCGGAATGGCGTCGATTTCGACTATCTGCTGCAAACGGCGGTGAGGGAGAGCAGCCTAAACCCCGCGGCCAAGGCGCAAACTTCGTCAGCGGTGGGGTTGTTCCAGTTTCTCGAGAGCACCTGGCTGCAGGTGATGAAGGAGCATGGTCCCCGGCTAGGCTATGGCGAGATAGCGGCTCATATCGAACAGACCGACTCGGGCGATTATCGCATCAGCGATCCCGCCAAGAAGGCGGAAATCCTCAAGCTGCGGGAAGACCCGCAAATTGCTGCTGATCTAGCGGCAGCGTTCACCAAATCCAATGGTGACTATCTGCGGCAGCGGTTTGGCCGCATGCCCAGCGCCGGGGAACTCTACATCGCGCACTTTTTGGGGGCACAAGGCGCCGAGCGCATGTTCAATGCCGGTTTGCAAAATCCGGACCAGATCGCGGCAGATCTGTTTCCGCGGCAGGCAGACTCCAACCGTGCCATTTTCTATTCGAACGGCCAGCCACGCACGATCCGCGAAGTCTATCGTGTGCTGGTGTCCAAGCATGAAGCCGGTGACACCAATGCCAGTTTTGCTGCCCAGCAATTGACGGGGGCAGCGCCCCCGGAGCCCGCACCCGTGGTGCCGTCCCGGCTCTCGCCGGAGAACATATCGTTTACCGGTTTGTTCAAGACGGAAGCAGAAGCGCCGCTGGCGCCTGATGCGAGCGGGGCCTTTTTCACGCAATTGTACGCGCAATAGGAAGTTGGGGTGCACAAAAGCCCGGATCGTTCAAATGCCATCTAGGGAAATAAACGGCCATTAAGGCGTTGTTCTCTCTATAGCATCAACGCGGGAGGATGCGCATGAAACATGCTTTGACAGCTCATGGCGGCCATAAAGCGGCTATGCGCAGCCTGGCACGCATACCACGTGGCTGGATCGTAATTGGCGCAGCCTTGATGTCCTGGGTCATCCTGGTGGGTCTTGGCACTGCGGGGACGCAGCTTTTCCTTTTCGTGGCATCTCACATTTAGACCTCAGATTTATGGTGAACAATTCCTTAAGCCTTGTTGTGTAAGCTGGTTTCCGCAGTTGTGCGGAGAGTTGCATGGTCGGGTATCAGGATTTTCTGTCGCTTTCGCAATCGCTCGATAGCGAAGAGCGCGGCAGCGCTGCGCATCTCTCGGCACTTGCCTATCTCAGCCATTCCGGACCTGCTGACGAGCAGGCGGCGCTTTATGCGTCGCTGATCGGCTTTCTTGATGATCCTTCGGTGAAGGTGCGTGCCGCCCTGGCTTACGGCCTGCTCCATTCACCCGCCGCGCCGCGCCCGATCATGCTGGCGTTAATGCATGATAGCCCCGTGATTGCCCGCGCAGTGTTGCAGTATTCGCCTGTGCTGGTGGATGCCGATTTGATGCGGTTGGTCGGCTCGACGCCTGACGTGGCGATCTTGCTGGCCATCAGCCAGAGGGAAATCCTGAGTTCGAGGCTGGCTGCTGCGCTGATCGCCCGAGGGGAGTTGCCGCTGACGTTGCGGCTGCTCCGCCGGGATGATGTAGCGCTCGAAGCGCAGCTGTTGAGCGATTTGTGCCATGCGCTTGGGGACGATGCGCAGGCGCGTGGCGTGTTGCTCGGCCGACGTGATCTGCCGGCCTCAGGGCGGTTGTATCTACTCGGCAAGATTACCGCAGCGCTGAGCGGTTGCCGGATGGTGAAGGGGTCTTTGCCAGCCGAGCGATTAGCGCGCCTGCTGCGCGACAGCACCGATACCGCGGTGGCCGCCATTGGGGAGCGCGAGGCGATCCGCACGGCGCCGGACTATGTTTCAGAACTGGTGCTGAGCCAGCAGCTTAATACGCGCATTCTGCTGCATGCGGTGGTGACCGGGCATGTGATGTTCTTTGCCGATTGCATTGCGGAACTGGCGCAAGTGCCGCGCAACAAGGTGTTTGCCATGCTCGAGGGCGGCAGCCGGGTAGCACTGGGGGCGCTGCTGGCGCGGTGTGGATTGGCCAATAGCGTGCGCGACCTGCTGGTGCGCATCGTTCTGCTAGCGCGGTCGACCGATCTGGCGGACGATGCGGGCGCGCGGCACTATGTAGTAACGGTTTTGACCGAGGAATTGATCGCCGAGCATGAGGGCGTCATTCCACCGGATTTGGAAGAGGCGTTTGCGTATCTAAGCGAGCAGAACATCGTTCTGGCGCGCAAGGCGGCTCGCGGTGTGATGGCGGCATTTGCAGGGGAAACGCCGCGGCAGATGGCGCTGCCGCTTTCCAACGCCGCGCCGCAATTGGCACTGACGGCGGCCTAGAAGCGGAACTGTTCGCTCAGAACGCGCTCTTCAAGGCTCGTGCCAGGATCGAACAGCAGGGTAACGCCGCGCGTGCGGTCTTCGCGGACGGTGACTTCGAGGACTTCGGTGAATTCAACATTGTCGGCGACGGCGTTGACGGGGCGTTTGCTCGCTTCGCGCGTGATGAACTTGACTACGGCGCGGTTGGACAGGATCGCGCCGCGCCAGCGTCGCGGGCGAAATGGCGAGATGGGCGTCAGGGCGAGGAGTGGGGCTTCGATGGGCAGGATCGGGCCATGCGCGGACAGATTATAGGCGGTTGAACCGGCAGGGGTCGACAGCAGGGCGCCGTCGCAGATGAGCTCTTCGAGACGGGTTTCGCCGTCCACCACGATCTGTATTTTGGCGGCTTGGTAGGTTGCGCGGAACAGCGAGACTTCGTTGAGCGCGAGAGCAGTCCGCGTGTCGCCCTTGGCGTTCAGAACAGTCATCGAGAGCGGATAAATGCGGGTGCGCTGCACGGCGCCGAGGCGGTCCTGCAAAAGGTCCTCGGAGAAGGCATTCATCATGAAGCCGACCGAGCCGAAATTCATGCCGTAGACAGGGGTGCCGGTGCGCATGGCTTTGTGCAAGGTTTGCAGCATCAGCCCGTCGCCGCCTAGGGCAACCACGACATCGGCGTTGTCCGCGTCGTGGTCACCATAGCGGTCGCGCAGGCGCTGTGCGGCGATCTTGGCGTCGGGTGTGTCATTGGTGACGAAGCAAATGCGCTCAGTGCTTTGGCTGGACATTTTCGTCTCCCACAAGATGGGCGTTGCCTAGCATGGCGCCCGGTCCGGAGCCAGAACCAAAGCAGCGATTCGCGAGGGCGCTGCTGCTCGGGATCTCCTGTTTGTCCCCATTCCCGATGCTGGCGCTAAAGTTGTCGGCACAGGGAAAAGGAATAAAGCCATGGCAGATCGTTTTGCAGGATACGCAGGTTCACTGGATGACCCGGCGAGCCTTTGCCGCAATATTGAACCCAGCGACAGCATTCCGCTGCCGGAAATGTCGCGAGCTATTTTTATCGGTGGCGCCGGTACGCTCCGGCTGGTTGACGCGTCGGGGAACACAGTGACTTTCGAAGGGCTGGTCGGCGGGTCGATCCTGCCCGTGCGCGCGCAGATGGTGCTGGGCACCGGAACGACCGCGACGGGCTTGGTGGCCATGCTTTGAAGGTTCGGATTAGTGCCAGCGAATGTTGATGCGGGCGCTGACAGCAAACAGCAGGAAGAGCCACAATGAGGGTAGGGCACCGGAGGTGGACTCAAATAAGCTGTGGACGGCCAGGGCGCAAACGATCGCCAGGCGGATGGCTGCCAAGGGCTCTCGCTTGAGGATCGCCCTCCCGGCGGCGGTGACAAAGGTCAGGGTTAGCCAGGAGCAGAATATCAAAAGCCCGGGGTAGCCGAGCTCGACTAGGAGGGAGAGATAGCCGCTGTGTGGTGTTTGAATGTGCGGCAGGTCGAGGATTTGCCGGATAAGGGGAAGCATGTTGTCGGTTGTGGAGATCGTTGCCCAACCCCAGCCGCTCCACGGACGCTGCGATGCATAGTGGATGAACTGCTGCCAGATTTCGGTGCGGCCGGTGAATGTCAGATCGCGGCCAAGGGAGGCGGCGAGAGGTTCGATGAGCGCGATGCTTGTTGCGACGGCTGTAATCAAACCTGCAAGGAGAAGCCAGTACCCTTGTTGGGGAACGACACGCAGACGAACGATGGTGAGTGTCGTGGTGAAGACAAGAGCGCCTATGGCTGCGGCAGCCAGGGACGTTGCAGAGCCTGACATGATCAGGCAAGCGCTGGCTACGATGCCCGCAAACACCCAGAGATAAGCTCGATAGGCCTTGATGGTAGCGAGGCCAAAAGCTGCAAGAGCAGCAATTGCGGCAGTCTCTCCCAAGGTATTCTTGTGGTTGAAGACGCCGCGCCAGCGGCCCGCATCGAAGCCAGGCATGATGCCGAGCGGGGTAGCCAAGGCGGCGAAGATGGAAAGGACCATTAGAATTGCGAGGCCCCCTGCAAAGAGACGCAGGGTGTAGAGTGGTGGAAACCGGTAGCGGATGAAAAGGCAAGCGCCAAGGAACAGGGCCGCAGTGCGGACCATGGCGAAGCTGTTGGCGTGGGAAACCGAGACGAAAGCGGCCAACGCGGCAAACACCAGAAGCGCGGAGTAGGCGGGTTCGGAAAAGATGGCTGCCAATGGTTTGGCGAACAAAAGCCGTATGGTGCCGTAGAGGCAGAATGCGAGAAACAAGGCGTTAAGCAGGGCGAGGCCAGGGGCGGTGTCGCTGGGCGTGAAGCTCGGGTGCAGCCAGGCGCCGCTGAGCTTCAGAATGAGAACAACTGGCAAGGCATGATCGAGTAGTGCCAGAACGTCCTGGTCAACGGTTCGCATTGCTGAAGGCGACGACGTCTCGGCGGGTGTCATAATGTTTTCCGCAGAAGGTCTTTCTGCTCGAGCAAACTGTCGTAGATGCGTTCCAGGGACGCGGTTTGGCGTTCGATGTCGAAATTTTCGCGAACAAAGGCGTAGGCTTTGACGCCCATGGCGCGCGCCTGTTCCGGCTTGTTCAGGAGGGTGAGGAAGGCTGCGGCAAGCTCGGTTTCGTTGCTTGGATCAACTGCCAAGCCGGTTACGCCATCGATCAGCGCCTCGGCCGTTCCGCCCTGGTTTGATGTGACGACGGGAGTGCCGAGCGCCTGCGCCTCGATAAGGACCAGGCCGAAACCCTCTACGTCTCCGTCGACGGCCGGTCGGCTGGAGAGGGTGAGGAGCCGTGCAGTTGCCATGATCTCGCGTGTGCGCGCCGGTTGCTGGGCGCCGTGAATGGTGACGTTGCCAATGGTACTGGCGCTCGCCTCGACCAAAGCCCGCAAGGGACCGTCGCCCACAATGTGCAGTTCGGCGTCTGGCCTCGTACGCTGTACCACCGCAAAAGCTGCAAGCACCATGTCGATGCCTTTTTTGGCAACCAGCCTGCCGACAAAGACAATGCGCGGTGGGTTGTTTTCAATTGAAACAGGGGGAGCGTCCTGCAGCGGTATTCCAAGGTAATGTGTTCGGGTGCGATCGGGTGGAAAGCCTGCAACGACGAGCTTGCTGCGCAGATAGTTTGATACCGGCAGTACGAGGTCGCAATGTTCGATCAGGCGCTGACGCTGAAGGCGATAAAGTTGATCATAGGCCGAGTTCCAGCGGATCGGTCGCGTTGCGTCGTGGCCATGAGCGGTGGTGACCAGGGGAATGCCGTGGCGCTTCGCATACGGCAGCAGGAAAGCGCCGTTGGTGAGATAGTGGGCGTGAATGAGGTCGGGTTTGAACTGTTCGATCGCCATGTTGAGTTGTTGGCTATGTCCCAGGCGGAACGCAAGGCGGGCTACTCGGGATGGCTTGCTATCGAACAGGAAGTAGCGTGGCACGTCGGAGTGGTTTTCGTGGTTTCCATGGAGTGCCACGAGGCGGTAGTCGTATTTGGACAAAGAGCGGCAATGGTCGGCGATGAAGGTCTCTGACAGAGCGAGAGCCGTTTCGGTGAAGACAAGGACGCATTGCTTGTTCATGGCGCGGCGTTTTCGAAGGCAGCTGCGGAAGGGAGTTGGTTAGGCTCCAACTGGCGCAGTTTTAGAGATACTCCACCGAGGAATGCTTCCCTACGGGCTTCTGCCCAGTGGTGTCCCGACGAATTTGCCGCGAGAGGCACTCGCAGCTGTCGCTGGAGAGCGAAAGCGAAATCTTGTGGCGTGTCGGCGATGAGCAAAGAGGGCGGCAAGTCGTTAAGGCCCCGGACGCCCATGCTTGTGCTGACTGTAGGGGTTCCCGAAGCTACCGCTTCGATGGTCTTGAGCTGGATGCCGGAACCGGCGCACGTTGGTACAGCGAGGACGCGGCTTTGGTGCATGAAGGCGATTGGGTTATCGATAAAGCCGATGCCTTGAAGATTTGGCGACATGCCGTTGACCCGTTCCGAGCCCCTGCCAGCCACGGCTATGCTGATGTGAGCAGGGAGGAAAGGGGCTACTTCGCGCGCGAACCAGTCCAGGCCGCGGCCGTTGACCTGCCAGGCCCAGGTGCCCAATAGGCCGATGTCGTAGAGCGGGAGTGCAGATTTGGGCCGCGGCGGGATCGCGCGACCCGCAAGAGGCATGAGGCTGACTTTGCCAGGATTCGTCATGGCCGAGTAGGCACCATGGTCGGCTTCGCTCAACGTCCAGACCTGGTCGACATTGTTCGCCAGCAGCGGCTCCAAGCGGCTAAGCAGGCGGCTATCTCGATTAAGCAGGAAACGCTGCAATATTGAGCGGCTGTTTGCAGCTTCGGCGGCATAGAGCGGGGCTTCCTGGTTGTGGGCGATGAGGATGATATGCTCAGCCAATTCGTGCGATTGCGGAAGGAGCCAGCCCATCTGCGCGTGATCGATTACAAGCACATCGACCTTACGCTGACCGGTCAGGCGCCTGATCTGGTCCAGATAGGATTTGGCCCGGAACTTCTCGCAGACATAGGGGCGGCCGGACAGAAGGGAGCGGGCCAGCCAAACATACTTTTCTGCCCCCGCAGAGGCAGTCTCGATGGCGCGCCCGCCGGCCGAGGTTGAGCCGGCGGGAAGCGATGATCCTTTGCGGGAAAAGCCGATCACCCTAACAGAATGTCCAGCTACACGAATGGCATCAATAAAGGCCTGGCTGGCGATTTCCCCGCCAGTCGTCTGCCCGTGCGGCAAGCTTGTCGTTGCGAAAACGATGTTCATGGCCTAGTGCTCGCCTGAAGTAACAGGGCTATTCGGCGGCTATCCGGGCAGCAGCATGCACTTGGCTTTTGATACAAGCATAAGTTTTCTCAAGGCCAATCTTGAGTGGTTGGCTTGGCTTCCAGCCGAGTTTTTCTGCAATGAGCGTGTTGTCCGAGTTCCGGCCGCGAACGCCCAAAGGTCCTGCTATATGGTTCTTGTGGAGAGTTTTGCCGGCTATATCGGACACCAGATCGACCAGTTGGTTCAAGGTGACCATTTCCTGCGAACCGACGTTCAGTGGACCTTCGAACGACGAGCGTGTCAGGCGCAGCGTGCCCTCGATGCATTCGTCGATGTAGAGGAATGACCGGGTTTGATGCCCGTCGCCCCAGATATCGATCGAGCCGTTATTGGAAGCTTCCGCCACTTTGCGGCAGATCGCTGCGGGCGCCTTCTCCCTTCCGCCGTTCCAAGTTCCCTCAGGACCGAAAATGTTGTGGTAGCGGGCAATACGGTTTTGCGCGGCATAGTTGCGGTTACCCGCGAGGAATAGGCGCTCGGAAAACAGCTTTTCCCAACCATAATCACTGTCGGGATTGGCCGGGTAAGCCGAGTCTTCGCCGCAAATTGGGTTGTCGGGGTCGTTCTGATTGTGGGCCGGATAGACACAAGCCGATGACGAGTAGAAGGTGCGGGCAGAGCCGTTTTCGCTAGCTACGCTGGACACGTTGAGGTTTATCAGCGCCGAGTTGTGCATGATGTCGGCATCATGCTCACCGGTGAAAATATAGCCGGCGCCGCCCATGTCGGCAGCTAATTGATACACCTCGTCAAACTGCCGGTCGAAAAGGCCACGTACAACATCAATGTCGCGTAAGTCGCCCCGGACGAATTCATCGGCTTCCGTGATTGAATAAGCTGGCAGATTTAGGTCCGCACCGCGGACCCAAAGCCCCTCACGCTTGAGTTGTTTGACCAGATGGCTTCCAATAAACCCGCCTGCGCCACAAACAAGTGCTGTCTTAACCACGAAAGCCTCACAACTCGATACAATATTCGTGCATAGTCGGACCGCCGCCGCAAATGCATTGCAAGACAGTGAAACAAGTACTTTTGAATGTATTTGCCCGACAATTTTTGGGGCGAAGAATGTCTGATCGACAGTCTATCGTGCTTTAGTGACCAGTCTCATTCTTACTCAATGCCCCTAGTACAATGATTAACATAGGTATAACTGCGGGTATAGTCTGCCCATGCACTATTTCGGAAATTTTCTCGAGATTGGCAGCACAGAGTTTCATTATGCCAGGGCTACTACCTTCAAGCGAGCAAGCCGAGATAGGGAGCCGCTGCAGCGGCCGCTTGAGCGTGCGCGTAGGCGCTTGGGTGGAGGCCGTCGGTCGTCCATTTAGATGCGGTTCCGTCGACGCTCCATTTTCCGGAATTTCGAGCGCTTTCGACTGTGTCCGCCAGGTCCAGTACGGCATGGAGCGGGTGGAGGGCGTTGCCAGCGCGAAGCGCGTTGGGAGTGCCGGTTGAAGCTGGGGCGCCGGCGAGCATGGGGGCGCCGTCACGCAGCCAATCGTTGAGTTGTTCGCGCGTTCCAGTGCCTGAGGTGGAGAAATTCGGGGCGGCGGTTTGGTTAGCAAGGGTTGCGAAGCTGTCAGTGCTGGTTGTGCTGGGGGTAATAGTGGTTTGGAGAATGCGTCCGGCCTGGGGCAGTCTCGCTTTTGCGAGAGTCCAGATGGCGATCATGTCAGACTGGATTTGAGGCAGAGTGCGGCCGACGCCGATATCGTTAACGCCCATGCCGAAGATGACGTTTTTGGCATAGGCGAGGAGCGCCAGACGCTTGGAATTGCTTTGGCGGAACAGCTCCAGCCGGTCACCGCTTTGGGACAGGTTGATGTATGGGTGCGACGGGCCGGCGAAGCGGGCTAGCATGCCGACGTGATCTGCGCTGTCTGCAACGTCGCCAACGCCCTCGCCAATGCTATCGGATAGTACGACTAATGGCCGGGCGGTGGTCCGCCCGATCAGCGCTAGTGGCCAGAGGCCATAGGTTTGAGCGGAACCGGTGTGACTGTTCATGGTGAAGTCGGTCACCTCCGTCGTTGATACGGTGCCCTTTTCGCCGTTGGCGGCAACTTGGCCGGTGCTGCCGTTGAAGAACAGGATGGTCGAGGCAGCCGAGACCCAGATATTGGTCCAGAATTCTGCGCTATCCGGAATGGTGACGGGAACGAAGCTCGAGACGATGAAGTCGCCGCCGTTGGCGAGTTGACGCACAGCGCCGTCAAAGGTGAGGCGGTGGAAAGTGCCGGCGGGGTATTCGACAGATGCCGCGCAGATGGTGCCGGCATTATTGGGGTATTCAAATTTGCTGGCGCTGCGCTCGACATACCAATTGGGGAGGACCATCGCGACCTCAGAGATGGAGCCGCGTGCCCGGTGATGGTTACGGGCGCTGATGCCTTTGTTGGTGCCGGCTTTGGCGTTCACGAGGCGACAATTGGTGGCGATCTGACCGTAGATCTGGCCAGGCGTGAGTGGATAGGCGTTCGAATTGGCGGGAAAGGGGTAAGGCTGCTGCAGTTTGCCGATGAAGTTGGCCTGCGCTGCGCCAAGAAGGGAAAGGTCCAGGATGGGCATAATCAGTTCACCTTTGCGACTAGGAAATGTCCAGCAAAGACGAGGTAGCTGCCCTCATAGGTGACTAAAGCCCAACCGGCGGGCACGAACGGCGGTGGGGTGCCAGATGATAGTGCCGGCAGCATGGCCAAGGACGACCCAAGACTTAGACCCAATCCAAACATCGATAATCTCCATTGTGATCGGCCGATGGTAGGGGCCGTCAGGCAGGAGAGGATTTCGGGGATAAATGAATGCTGATGCGCGTGGTTGTTCGCGTGAGAAGGGTGTGCAGCAGTGCCGGGGCGAGCAGGGAGGCCATAATTAATGGCACGTCCTGGTTCAGGCCGAGTTCGCGCAAGGTGAGGTGGATCGCTTGATGCAGATAGAGGATGGTCAGAGTCCGACGGCCCAGGGCTTGGAGGGGTGAGAAAACAGAGGGCCCAGCCGTCACGATCTGGCAGAGTTTGATAGCGAGCAAGGTTAGGGCGACGGCGGCTGCGATTGTGAGGACGGGCTGGCCGTAGTTGCCAGCTTTCATGTCGATGGATTGGCCGAAGGAGATTGCGAGCGCTGCGAGGGCGCCGGAAGCCAGGAGGGCGGGAGAGCTTATAGGTCGTGACCAACGCGACGCGGCGTAGCCGATGAGCACGAGCAGGGTGGCCATGGGAACGACGCCGAGGGACAGCAAGGCGGTGGAGCCTGGCAAGCGAGGTAGGGCGTACGCGGCGATCAAGAGAGTTGTAAGTGCAAGGGTCCACTGGAGGCTGTTGGCAGCACATTTCAGCAGGAATTTTGCGAGCAGGAGGGCGAATAAGAGGCACGGGATGAACCAGAAGGCGCCGAAAATGCCGCCGAGGGAACTGCCGCCGAGGAGAAGCTTGGCGGCCATGATGGCGCATCGGTCAATCCCGAGAGCAGAAATTGGTGTTCCGAACCCGCAGGTGGAGGCCAGGGCTGGGGTGCCAAGGAGAGCCAGGAAGAAGAGATAAGGGACGAGGAGTGCCAAAGCTTTGCGAATGGCGAAGGGCCCCAATGGTTCTGGCCGAAGGGTGATGCCGGCTAGGATGAAGAATAGCGGCATGTGGAAGAGGTAGATGAA